>Ga0208398_100009_pt1 | contig 664188 bp, 669 predicted proteins | sample LakWasMe79_HOW10_2_FD_183905 | JGI IMG/M metagenome (GOLD analysis project Ga0208398, IMG submission 183905) | Freshwater sediment methanotrophic microbial communities from Lake Washington under simulated oxygen tension - Sediment Metagenome... | ecosystem: Environmental > Aquatic > Freshwater...
AATGCGCTTCACTCAACTACAAACACCCACACTTATCAGTCATCCTAATTTTTAAAGAACAGTCAGCTTCTAAGCCGTTTTCGTTACCGTTATTCCGTAACGAGGTGCGCATTATACAGAGGTTTTTCGTTCGGTCAAGCATCAAAATCATTTAATTTCTAAACTCATTTTTGCTTGGTTGCGGGAACAGGATTTGAACCTGTGACCTTCGGGTTATGAGCCCGACGAGCTGCCAGACTGCTCCATCCCGCGTCCGAATCGACTAGTAAAACTTGTGTTGCGTCGAGAGGTGAGACTATAGCAAACTTACAAAAACAGTGTCAACAGTTATTTGCTAAATATATTGTAGAGCGAGGCATATTTGCCGCCAGACTGCATCAATTGTTCATGCACGCCTTCTTCAACGATTTGACCTTGGTCCATCACAATAATTCGACTGGCGTGCTGTATGGTGCTCAGGCGGTGGGCAATCATGATCGTGGTCTTGCCTAACATCAGCTGGTTGAGCGCAGCTTGTACTTTATGCTCGGACTCGTTATCCAGCGCTGAGGTCGCCTCATCGAGAATGAGGATAGGGGCATTCTTGAGCATGGCACGTGCAATCGACAGGCGCTGGCGCTGGCCACCTGACAAGCGCAGGCCACGGTCACCGATATGCGTATCCAGCTGCTGCGGCAGCTTTTCGACAAACTCCCAGGCATGCGCAGCTTTGGCAGCGGCAATCACTTCTGCTTTAGACACGCCGCGCAAGCTACCGTAAGCGATATTGTTATATATAGTGTCGTTAAACAGCACAGTATCCTGACTCACCAGTGCAAACTGCTGGCGCAAATACGGCAACCCCAGTTGCTGTATGTTGATGCCATTGATGGTAATGCTGCCTTGCTGTACCTCATGAAAGCGCGGTAACAGATGCACCAGCGTAGACTTGCCGCCACCAGACATGCCTACCAGCGCAATACTTTCGCCTGCCTGAATAGTCAGGTTAAGGTTTTTCAATGCCGCATGCTGACCATAAGGATACTTAAAAGCGACATTGTGGAATTGAATCTCTTTAACAGGCTGCTCTAGCGCTAACTCACCCTGATTTATTTCGGTCGGCGTATCCAGCACGGCAAAAACGCTCTGGCAAGCAGTCACTGCAATCTGCACATCCTCATTCACAGAGGCAATCGCCTTCACCGGCCCAATCAGCATAAGTAACGCACCTATAAATGCAGCGAACTCTCCGGCGGTGAATTGGCCCGCAGAATAATAAATCACCATCCCCAGCGCAATCGCTGCCAGCATTTCAACGAACATGCTATTGAGCCCAGAGATGCGTCCCAGCCTGACCATCATTTGCCGGTTGGTGGCAACGATGCGACTAAACCGCTGGTATTCATAAGCTTCGCCATTGAATACCTTGACGACACGCTGACCACTGGCGGCTTCTTCAATCACTTGCGTCATGTCAGACATACTCGCCTGCACCTGCTTGCCAGAGTTACGTAACTTGGGCGTCATTTTTTTCAGGTAGCGGGTAATGACAGGGGCCAGCATCAAGAAGACCAGCGTGAGTTTCCAATCCAGGTAGAGCATATAAGCCACAATACCGAGTATGGTTAAGCTGTCACGAATAGATGAAATAATGACTTTGGTGACGGCACTATATAGCTGCTCGCAATCAAAGGTCATTTTGGTGGTGATATTGGCAATGGCATGCTGGTCAAAGAAACTGGCAGGCAGTTTTAACATATGGTCAAACACATGATTGCGTACATCTTCAATCACACGCCGTCCGACAATACGCACCAGGTAATTAGAACCAAAACCGGCCAATGCCCGCACAAACAGGAGGCCGCAGAGCATGGCGGCCAGGTAGATGCGCGAACTGTTTTCTGCATGATCAGCAAAACCTTCGTCAGTCACATGTTTAATAGTACTCAGAAAACCGGTATTACTGGCAGAGAGGATGACCAGGCAACACAGTGCTGCGGCAAAGGTCAGCCAATAGGGCTTGATATAGGCCATCAACCTGCTCAGGTATGCGTAAGTGCTTTGCGTATTATTCATTATGGTTGTTTATACCTGTCATAGCTCCACATATATTGCAGCGGGAATTGTGTCACCAGCGCCTCTAGCACCTGGTTAAGTTTGGCCGGTGAAGAAACAGCTTCGGGACTCACCGCTTTTAAATGTAAATCGTAGCCCTGCCCATCCGCTAGCCTTTCCGCCACCACCACAATCACGCGCGTATCGACGCGACTCAATAGTTGGCTGACCAGGGTCATGGTGTACATGGGTTTACCAAAAAAACCTACCCACTCACCCTGCCCCTTGCTGGCGATTTGGTCAGGCAAAATCCCTACGGCCTGATTGGCGTACAAAGCTTTCAGTATTTGCCTGACACCTTTCAGGTTGGCGGGCGCCAGTCTCACCGCGCCTTTTTGGCGCCCGGCTTGCATAAACGCACGCACCCATGATTGTCGGGAATCGCGATTAAGTACGGTGATCGGCTGCATGCTGGCGTAATAAATAGAGGTAATCTCAAAGCAGCCAATATGTGGTGTCAAAAACAGGATACCTTTGCCATGCGCCATGGCTTCGTCCAGGCAGGCCTTGCCATATACATGACGCACCCATTGCAATACCTGTGCTTGTGAACGCGACCAAATGGCTAAAGATTCAAGGGTAAATTTGCCCATCTCTCGCTGATTCTGGCGTACCGCCTGTTGCAAGGCCTGCTCAGAAGGGAACAGGCCACTTTGCCGGAGGTTGCTGATTAACAGTTGGTTTTGTTTAGTCGCGACGACATAAAACAAACGGCCCAGACAAGCACCCAGACGGTGTATCCACTTCAGGGATAACCGGTCCAGCAGGCTACAAATGACTTTTAAAAGATACTGAGTCATGCGGGCATCATCCTGCCGACATCAGCAACGACTGCAATTTAGCCACCACAGACTGCACTGTGATGCCCAGAATATCCTGCTGCGGATCTTGAATCACGCTGGCTCGCGGTGACCATGGCCGGTAGCGCACGGGCGAGCCCGGACCAAACAGCGTGAGTGTAGCCAAACCTGCAGCCGCAGCCATATGGCCAAGACCGGAGTCATTGCCGAGATAAAAATGACATTGCCTCAACAACGCATACGATTGTGGCAACGTCAAACCACCGCAGGCGTTATACACAGGTAATTCGGCCTGCGCGATAAATTGCGCTGCAAGCGCCTGGTCAGCGTTACCACCTAATAGCACTACGCCATCAAAATCTGCCTTGAGTGCATTAGCGACTGCCGCATAGCGCGCCACCGGCCAGATTTTGCCTGCAAAATTGGCACCGGGGCCGATCGCAAGCCAGCGCCCACTCAGTGGGAATTGTGCAGCGACGACTTGAGCATCCTGCTCACTTGCCCACAACTCAGCATTGGGCACGCAATGACCGACCAGTGTGTGCACGGCCAATAAATGCTTTTCTACTGAGTGCATATGCAGCGTGCTTGCATTGGAATGCTTCTTGAATCGCCGCCTCGCTCGCAGTAAATAAACCAGAAAATCAGTGCGTAAATCCACAACGATGTCGTAACGTGTTTGTCGTAAAGCGGAAATCAATTGTAGATAACCACGCCAGCCACTTTGCTTGTTGCGCACAAACAATTGTCCAATATAAGGACAAGGCACAAACAAGGCTGAAGAACGAGAATCACAGACCAGGTCTATGCATGCATCCGGGTACTGCGCATGCAGGACGGCCAGGACGGGGGTGGTCATCACGGCGTCACCAATATTAGAGAGCGTGATCACGAGGATGCGCCTAGTCGTGGCCGTGGCGGTCATCGTTGATGGACGGGGATCACGCATGCACCAACCCCAAAGCGTGTAGTGCTGTCTGCAATTGCTGTTGCAACTGCGGTGGAGAAAAATAGCGCGCATATAAGGTATGCGCGGCCTGGCCTTGCTCACGCGCACAATCTGACCATTGCACCACCGCTTCTGATAACGCCTTTGGATTGGCTGCTTCAATTTGCCATAAGCCATGCTGCTTACTGATGTCTGCTGGATACGCAGCGCTGGCACGCGTGATCACTGGCCGCCCGCACGCCAATGCCTGAAATACCTTATTAGGCATCACCTGTGCAGCCTTTTCCGAATCACCAAACACCCCCAGCACAATATCTGCCTGCGCAATGCGCTGCGGCAACTGGCTGTAAGGCACGCTAGCCTCAAAATCCACATTATCCAAACCGACGGCCTGCTGTTGGGCGCAGGCCCTGGCAGGCCCGTCACCCAGCAACACCCAGCGAATATGCGTATGCTGGCGTGTCAATCTTGCAGCTTCTATGACGGTTTGCACCCCATGCAAGGCAATAAAGCTGCCATAAAACAATACCTCAATTGCCGCTGGGGAGCGTTCAGCGGCAATAGGCGTAAACAAGGGTTGCTCGGCGCCGACATAGACGCAGGCAGTTTTCACACTGGATAGCTTGAATCGCTGCATAAACATCTGTCGCTGCGGTTCGGTATCCAGCAACACCATGTCTGCAGAGTGCAACCATTGGCTTTCGCGGTTAAGCAAGCGACGTGCTGCCAGGCCATCCGCCCTTACTTTTTGCCGTTCATACACCTGCTTCTGCCAGGCGCTAATCAGGGGGTCGAACAACAACGGGATATTTTTTTTACGCGCCCAACGCGCAGCAGCGGCCACATCGCGGTGTCGGAAACAAGGCACCCACACCAGGTCTGCGCTGAGGCCTTTCAACTGCGCCTCAATATCTGCCAGGGCACTGATGCGCGGTGAAAAGTCGATGAGTTGATAACCCAGTGCTTGCAGCAACTGCCTGCAAATCCGGTTGCGCGAATAATCCAGGTCCGAACGACCCCACCAAATCACTTTAGGCATGCTTAGGTTCTGCCAAATAAGGAACCAAGCGCTGCGGAGTGAGTTGCTGCATGCAGCTGTGGTGGCTACATTGTTTGGCGTAACAGTTCTTGCATGGCACATCCAGTTGTAGCGCAAGCACTTGCTGCCCCAGTGGCTTCACGCGTAACGGGTTGGTCGGGCCACAGATCACAGTCATCGGTGTGCTGGTCGCTGCCGCCAAATGGGCGGTGCCAGTATCATTGGCAACAATGGCGGCCGCCTGCGCGCAGATGACCGGCACCTCAAGCAAACTGGTTTGCCCACATAAATTCACCACATGCTGTGGATGTTGGCTGGCAATGGCCAGACACTCCTCAGTCTCATCCCGCCCGCCGAGTAAGACCACACGCATGCCCTGCTGAACATAATGCGCGACCAAATCAGCATAATGTTTAGCACCCCAGCGCTTGGTCTGGCCACTGGCATGGCTGCCACATAAAAAAACTACAAACGACTTGTGCTGCAACGCATGCCCTGCCAACAGTTGCCCGGCAGACGCGACTGACGACGGTGGAGTATGCAGCTTGGGCGCAAATGTGCGCAAAGGGATACCCGCACAAAGCAAGGTTTGCTGCATGATTTGGAAACCGTGTGCCTGAGGCAGGCGCTGCCGCTGGTGTATGGTGTAAGGAAAACGCGGGTGATTACCCAATAACAAGGCCGGCGCCTTACCCATCAGCCTGAGCATGGTCAGCAAGCTTCGGCTTTTATCGTTGGTTTGCAAATCGATCATCAGGTCATACTGCATCGCAGCAACTTCAGCCAGCCATTGCCGGTAGGCACGCCAGCGACCCGGCTGTTGCTGCAGGTTGACGCACCAGACCCGGCTAAACCTTGGATCATGTGTAAACAGCGATTGCCAGGCGGGCATGGTGTTCAGGTGCAACTCCGCTTGCGGAAACGCTAGCCGAATATCTTCCATGATGGCGGTACTGATGACGATATCGCCCATACCACCCCATTTGATAATAAGGATGCGCTTGATGGCCGGGTCACGCGGCAAATCGCGCACAATGGTGTGATCCAGCGTTGCGCCAAAACAATCAGCATCCCGGTATTGCATCAGTTTAGCTTGCGCCGTCATTGTTGCTCCGCTCCAGACTGGCGATAAAAGCGCAAGCCAGCAACATTAGTACCGGAAACCACCAAGGCACCAGCATAGGTTGGGTAGTATTGACCGGGAAGTAAATCACCATTAATGGCAAGGTATAAGGCCAGGCCTGATGTTGATCAGTGACTGTTGCCTGCCTGAACCAGCGGACACATAACCCCACAATCGCCACCAACCCCAAACCGCCAACCAATCCGGTTTCCGCCAGCCATTCGACATAGATGTTATGGCTATGTGTAGGATTGTGGGCAAAAGGATCATCGGCACGGCTGGCGTATTGTGCATAGGCACGCTTGTAGTTATTACTGCCTATACCGGTGACTGGATTGGCTTGCCACATATGCAAACCGGTTTCCCACAAGTTCAGTCGATAACTGAGTGCATGATTCACCCGGTCAAAGATGGATTGCTCAGCGGCAGCAATGGCCTGTGTATTCTGCAATTTATATTTGGCTAACTCTGGATTTAGAAAGCTGGAACATAGCGTCACCACTAGCGGCACTGCCAATACGGCCAGCCAGACCTTCCAGCCAGGCTGGCTGCGCCATAGCCCCAGCAGCAGCAGCAGAAGATAAATATAGACATAACCACGCGCACCAGACAGCGCCACTACCACCCCGGCCCCCAGCAACATGACCCACGCCAGCCAGGCACGTTTGGCTTGCAAGTGATAAAAAATCAACGGCAGCACGGCCAGCATCAAGATTCCCTGATGCAAATCGCTAAACATGCCCGTTATACGGCCCTCCGGCGTTTTAGGCATACCCAGCACATCCACCCCAAACAGGTATTGAATAGCACTATCCAGTATCCACAGGGCAATGACCCAACTCAGCCAGCGCGCAAGTAATTGCCTGATCGCAGCCTGCTGCAATAGCAGCATCAGGGCAAGGCCTGCCAGATACATCAGGCTAAACCAGGCAATAGCCGCTAATGTGGCTTTGACATCAAACGCATGCAGTAATGATAGCCACATAGGCAGCCACAGCAACAGAAACACCGCTGTCCAGCGGCACACTGCGCGCTGCTTGCGTAAGTCTGAGAGTCTCGCCAGCAACAACCCCGCACCAACAATAGCCAGTAACAAAGTAGGCAACCTCGCACCGCCAGAAAAAGGGCTCCAGGCGATGATCATCACAGCCAGCAATAAGCAAGTGTGTGCTAAAGCCTGTGGCATGACGAGGGGCTTATCCTGATGTAAAGACGCAATGGCATGCATGGTCAACTCTCTTGTCCGGCATCGGCCATCACATCGTGATAAACCGCCAGTGTTTTCTGTTGCATCACCTGTAATGAAAATTGCGTGTTTGGCTGCACTGTTGGCGGATGAGCAAGCCAGCTCAGTGTCAGCATGGCGACTTCAGCCACGTTGCCCACCGGCACCGCCCCTTCCGGCAATAGCGCTGCCAACTGCTCGGCCACGCCACCATGCTGGTAGCCAATCACCGGCACGCCCAAACTCAATGCTTCCACTGTCGTGCGCCCAAAGGCCTCTGGCTCGGTAGATAAAGAGTAAACAATCTTGGATATGGCCATGATCTGTTTCACATCCTGGCGGTAGCCGGTCAAGGTGACACACTCAGACAATCCAGCTGCGTGTATCTTCTGCTGCAAACAGGCGGCAAAGGCCTGTTTATCAGCAGCCACCTCGCCCACCAGCAAAGCGTGTACATCCCGATGTTGCTGGCAAACAATGCGCAACATATCGACGAAGTCTGCGGCGCCTTTCCAACGTGAGACCCTGGCGGGCAACACCAGCAAGCGCTTGCCACGCGTCTGCGGATATTCGGCAAACCATTCTTGTTGCCAGTTCAGATCTGGCGTATAGCCTGGCGTGTATTGCGCGGTATCCACCCCACGGTAAATCAGCTGCAATTTGCGTGCATCTACCTGATACTCCCGCTGTGCATAGGCCTGTATCGTTTTAGAAATCACAACCACCCGTTCACCACAGGTCATGATGCGGCTATACCAACCGGGACGATAATAACCATGCACCGTCGTCACCAGGTGTGGCCGTTGCTCAGGGGACATGCCTTTCCAGGCCAGATACACGACCCAGGCCGGAAAGCGCGAACGCACGTGCACAATATCCACTTGTTCACGCCGCCATAGTGCACGCAATTTAGGAATCAATAAAAAAGTCAGCAGCGATTTTCGCCCGATGGCAAAGGTAAAATGCGTACTGCCTGCGGCCTCCAGCTCAGCTACCATGCGCCCGCCCGCCGACATCACCAGCGAGCGGTGACCTTGCGAAACCAGATGCGCAGCGACCTCCAAGGTGCCCCGCTCTACCCCGCCCGATTGCAAGGCAGGTAATACTTGTAAAACTGTCAGTGTGCGCAAAACAGGAATTCAACCACTAGCTTAATCGTGATACCAGGCGACGCCTTGTAGAAGTGCTGTTGAAATAAGCCAGCAAGGCATCACTGCAACGGCTGGCTTCATTAAAACCGAGCACTGGTCGCATATATTGGCGATACAAACCATAAGGGTCATATCTGGTGACCAGTTGGCGGTCGACTAATTTTTCGATGCCACGGCTAACGCGGCCGCTGCTTTTTGCAGAGAGGCTAATCAGCCCTACCGCCACTTGTGCCGTAAGCGCTTCATATACCATGGAGACAGAATCTTCAGTCACCCAGGCGGTAGAGACGCGTGCCAAGGTAGTTTGCACCCAGTCTTTGCCAGTTTCAGCAATCGGGATAATCGTCAGGTTGGTCAACCTGACGCGCTGCATGGCAGAAACAAAGCTGGCTGGCGTGCGTCTGGAGGTGGTCAGGACGAAATTGATTTCGGTATGCTTGCGTACCAAGTCATAGACTTGCGCAATCACACCCAGCTCATCCCAGTGGAAATGCTTACAGGGGCCGCCAATCATGATTAGCACATCACTGCTCTCTTTTTTAACAGGGCCAGGCTGAATATGATTAATGACGCCACGCGTTTCGATAAAACTGGAAAAACCACGATATTGGTCGTGTTCCGGGATCAAACAGACATCGAACAATTCGGCAGGGAGGCTGGGTTGCATCATGCACACCGTTTGTCCGCCATAAGCGCGCTTGGCAGCCAGCATATGCCCGTGCGTGGCATGGCCAGCACCAATAATCATGTCCGGTTTGGGCAAATCTTTACCGGCAGGCCACACACCTGCGGCCAGATATAACCAGCCTACCGTACCGCGGCCTACGGGTACATCGACGACGTGAACCGGCAAACGCTGCTGCATGGCATTGACCAGGCCTAAAGACTGATGCTCATGACCGGGCTTGCCGTCTAACAGACGCCAAACCACTAGGGCATTGCTTGAACCTAGAGAATTGTTTGAACGATTTTGACTGATCATGGGCACCACCTGCATATGCCGTGCAGGTTAGAGGTACATCATGACAAAAGGATTAAAATAAAAAGAAGGAATTATGTCGATGCACCCGCGACATAGCACGGGTGCAATATAGAAACTTATGAAAATCAGTTACTTGGCCGCGCCGAATACCTTTTTGAGCAGGCTACTGGCCTGGCCCATCGGGTCCTGACGAATCGCCGCCTCTTCTTTGGCAATCATCAGGTAAACCCCGTCGAGTGCTTTTTGCGTGACATATTGATTGATGTTGGCATCTTCTTTTTTAATCACGCCAAACTTGCTGCCCATCTCGGCATATTTATTATAGGTATCGGCCAATTGCACATTGGCGGTGGCTTTTTGCACGATGGGCAAGAACTTAGCCGCCATATCTGTCGAAGTCGTTTTCTTGAAATATTGTGTGGCCGCATCTTGCGGGCCAGTGAGGATATTCTTGGCATCTGTCACACTCATTTGCTTGACCGAGTTGACCAATAGCGTTTTAGCTTCAGGCACGGCTTGTTCGGCTGCACGGTTCATCTTGAGAATCAGTTCATCCGCCTGGCTGCCCATACCGACCAGTCGCATGCCTTTTTCGATTTTCTTTAATGACTCCGGCAATGGGATTTTGACCTCTTTATTCCCCATAAAACCGTCTGTGGCACCTAGCAGGCCCACTGCTTTGCTCACGCCCTGGTTAAGGGCAAGTTTCAGCCCATCGCTGGTTTCCTGTTCGCTCAGATTGCTGACCGCACTATTATTACTGCTACTACTGGTCGAGCTACCGCCGACTTTCTCAACAATATCGCCCAAGCCTTTGAGGTCCAACGCTTGTGCATCTGTGATTAATAAACCGGCCAACAATACCCACGCTGTATTTTTCATGATTACGCTCTTTAACAAGTTAAATGCAGTGTACCCATAAAGCACAAAGCAAGTCCAGATGGACTTGCTTTGTATTGAGGCCTGCAGAAAAAAGATCAGGCTTTAAACGGTGAAACTTGCCAGATACGCTGCGCATAGTCAGCAATAGTGCGGTCACTGGAGAATTTCGCCATACGCGCCACATTCAAAATCGCCATACGTGACCAGGCCTCTTCATCCTGATACAAGGCCGCCACTTTTTCTTGCGTGGTGACATACGCAGCATAGTCCGCCAGCAACAAGTACTGATCCCCTTTGTGCAACAAGGTATCCACAATCGCCTGGTAACGGCTAGGCTCTTCTACTGAGAAGAAGCCATTACCTATCATGTCGATGACTTGTTTCAGTTCATGGTTGCCATGGTAATAATCCCATGGGTTGTAGTTGCTGGCTTTCAGTTGCGCGACTTCTGGCGTGGTCAGACCAAAAATAAAGATATTCTCGTCGCCCACTTCTTCCATAATCTCAACGTTGGCACCATCCAGCGTGCCGATGGTCAGCGCGCCATTGAGCGCCATTTTCATATTACCGGTGCCGCTGGCCTCGGTGCCTGCGGTTGAAATTTGCTCGGACAAATCAGCCCCCGGAAACAGGATCTCCGCTGCGCTCACCTCATAGTTAGGGTAGAACACAACTTTCAGCTGATCATTGACTGCTGGGTCATTATTAATCATCACCGCCACATCGTTAATCAAACGGATGATCTGCTTGGCCAGCCAATAGCCTGGCGCAGCCTTACCGGCAAAAATCACCACACGCGGCGTATGCTGGCTCACTTGTCCGCTACGGATACGGTTATACAAAGTGATTACGTGCAAGACATTTAATAACTGACGCTTGTATTCGTGGATGCGTTTAATTTGCACATCAAACAAAGCATTGGTATTAATGGCGATGCCTGTTTTTTGCAGGATTTTGTCGGCCAGGCGCTGCTTGTTGGCTTTTTTAACCTCACGGAACGCTTTTCTGAACGTAGCATTATCAGCAAGCGGCTCAACCTTTTTGATCAAACTCAGGTCTTTCTGAAAACCAGCGCCAATATGCTTGGTTAACAATTCCGTCAGCAAAGGATTGGCCTGGTTTAACCAGCGACGCGGTGTAATACCATTGGTCACATTGGTAAACTTGCCCGGATAGATTTTATTAAAATCGGCAAACAAGGTAGTTTTTAACAACTCGCTATGCAACTCGGCTACCCCGTTCACAGTATGGCTGCCGACAATCGCCAGGTGCGCCATACGCACGCGGCGGCCATGCGTCTCATCAATAATGGAGACACGTTGCAACAAGGCAGTATCGCCCGGGAAGTGCTGATTCACCATTTGCAGGAACTGGTGATTAATTTCGTAAATAATCTCCAGGTGGCGTGGCAATAACTGCGCGAACAAATCGACCGACCAGGTTTCCAGCGCTTCAGGCATCAGCGTATGGTTGGTATATGCAAACATTTTGGTGATCAATTTCCAGGCTTTGTCCCATGGCAAGTGGTAATGATCAAGCAGTTGATGCATCATTTCAGCAACAGCAATAGCAGGGTGCGTATCGTTGAGCTGAATCGCCACCTTCTCCGGCAGGGTGCTCCAGTCAGCGTTATAGTTGGTAAACCGATGCAGAATATCCTGCGTAGACGCCGAGACGAAAAAGTATTGTTGTTTCAGGCGTAGCGCCTTGCCAGATTCTGACGTGTCATTCGGATACAGCACTTGCGAAATGGTCTCCGCACTATGGCGCCCTTCAACCGATTTCTCATAATTACCTTCATTAAAGTATGCCAGGTCAAACTCGTTGGTTGCCTTGGCTGACCACAAACGCAGATTGTTCACCGTTTGCGTGCCATAGCCAGGCACCGGCACATCATAGGGCATGGCCACCACAGTTTCATGATCTACCCAGTGATGTTCGATACCGTGTTCAGTATGCACGTGCAACACGCGGCCATAAAACTTCACCTCACACGTATGCTCTGGACGCTGCACTTCCCAAATATTCTGGTAGCGTAACCAGTTATCCGGATTTTCTTTTTGCTGGCCGTTTTCTATGGTTTGCCTGAACATGCCATAGTCATAGCGGATACCGTAACCCGTGGCCGGAATATCCATGGTCGCCATGGAGTCGACAAAACACGCTGCCAGACGACCCAGGCCACCGTTCCCCAAGGCAGCATCCGGCTCCAGTTCGGCCACGCCTTCCAGCCGCTGGCCGATTTCCTGTAAACCATCGCTTAGTTCCGGTGCAATGCCCAAATTAAGTGCGGCATTAGACAGCATGCGTCCGATCAAAAACTCAAGTGAGAGATAATAGACACGCTTGGTATTGGCATCACGATAGGCATCGCGCGTATTCACCCAGCGGCTCATCAAATGGTCGCGTACAGTAAAGGCTGCGGTCTGGTACCAATCGCGCGTCGTCGCCCATGAATTGGACTTGCCGATGGAAAAAGTAAGGTGATTACGCAACGCCTGCGGAATCGGCAGTTGCTCAAGCAAGAACTCATCGACCGCTTGCGCTGTGTCAGATTTATCAGCTTTTTTAGGTGTTTTTTTCACATTGGCAGTCATACATCTTCCCCTGAGGTGTTGATCACAAATTTGCTTTAAATGAGCCAAAAGCAAAAAACAAGCCTACAACAAGAATATGTCAGACATAAAAAAAGCCACGAAATTCATGTTGTGGCTTTTGATTATAACGCCCGAAGATGGCGAAAATAAAAGAGTTTTACAATTTCCAGGTATAGGCCACCCCTAATGCATCCTGATACATCCTCAGGTTTGCCTCACCGCCGCCAAAGGCAGCCGGGATCGAACCACTGCCATTGACACTGTTTTCAAAGGCATGCGTATAGGAGAACGACAGCTCGGATTGCGGGCCCAACACCCAGGTCGCACCGAGTGACACGTGATCTTTTACCACACCCGGCGCCAGGATATTGAGCAAGGTATCACCGCGGCGGATAGGCTGATCAACATGGTTAAAGCCAGCACGCAAGGTTAAAGCGGGGCTATATTGATACAGCGCTCCGATTTTATACACCTTGGCATCCTGCCAGTTAAAGCCGGCGCCATTGTCATTGCCGAGGCCATTAAACAAATTCGCCTGTGAGGCATTGCCTACGGCATCTACTTCACCGTAATTAATGCGTTGAAAATCTGCCGCCAACGTCAATGCAGGCGTCACTTTCACCGCCACACCCACGCCATAAGTAGACGGGATATCAAAGTCCCCCTGCTCGGCAAACAAACCTTTATATTTATCAAACTTGCTCATATAGGTACGGCTTTGATAAGTCGCCCCCAAAGTCACGGTATCGGTGATTTCACCCAGCCAGCCGATATGCACGCCTGCCCCATATGAATTATCGTGGCCATTATTGGTCACACGCCCTGGCGCGGCACTGAATGTTGCGTTATCAAAACCCTGCAGTCCCTTGGCTTCAAAACGCTGGTAAGCCAGGTTTAATGACGCACCGATAATATGCTTCTCAGACACCTTCCATGTTGCCGTTGGCGCCACAAATACCTGAATCAGGTCTACCCCGGCACTGCCCTGACTTTGAAACAATGGAATACCATTTTTGTAATCGGTATTCATGCCGCCATTGCCATACACACTCACACCGAGCGTCACATCTTCAGAATATTGCTTGTTGTAACCAAACTCGGGAATCAGGAAATTCTGCGTATCGTTACCTTTGTAGGTGCCATTGGCGCCTGGTGAAGGACTACCTTCCAGCTCAGACTCTCGCACTGGCCTAAACCAGGTCGCACCCGCATCAATACGGTCACCTACTTTGCCCATGCCAGCCGGGTTAGCCGCGGCAGCTAATGCATCCTGCGGCAAGGCAATGCCAACACCAGCCACGCCCTGTGAGCGCACGCCATAACCGTGTGCAAAATAGCCATCGGTTGCCCAGGCGCTACCAAACGAAAACGACACCAATAACGGAAACACTGTTGCCACACGACGTATCATGACTTTCACCTCGGTTTATATGAGTTGTAGCCATAAACTCTAGCAAAGCTCCTAAATATCAATAAATAATAAATAATGATATATTTATAACTTTAAAATATAAAAAAGTCCGCCTAAGCGGACTTTTTTAAAGCGACCTGATGCATTACAAAATCAGGCTGTTCATGCGTTTGACAAAACTGGCCGGGTCTTCCAGTTGTCCTCCCTCGGCCAGCAAGGCCTGATCAAACAACACATGCGCATAATCGGCAAACTTGGCATCGTCAGTTTCCGCGCCCAGCTTTTCCACCAATCGATGCGTAGGATTAATTTCCAGCACAGGTTTGCTATCAGGCGCCTTTTGCCCGGCAGCTTTTAAAATACGCGCCAGGTTACCCGACAAATCGTGCTCACCGGCCACCAGGCAGGCTGGCGAATCGGTCAGGCGATGGGTCACTTTTACTTCTTTTACTGTGTCGCCTAATGCTGCCTTCAAGCGCTCAACCAGGTCTTTGGCATTTTCTTCCACCTGCTTCTGTGCTTCTTTATCAGCATCATCTTCCAGCTTGCCCAGGTCCAGATCACCTTTGGCAATCGACTGCAATTTCTTGCCCTCAAACTCGGTCAGGCTGCCCAGCAACCACTCATCCACCTTGTCCGACATCAGCAACACTTCAATGCCTTTTTTGCGGAAGATTTCCAGGTGCGGTGAGTTTTTGGCGGCGGCAAACGTATCGGCCGTGATGTAGTAAATCGCCTCTTGCTCCGGCTTCATGCGGCCAATGTAATCTTTCAGCGACACGTTTTGTGTCTCCGTGTCCGCATGCGTAGAGGCAAAGCGCAACAAGCCAGCGATTTTGTCTTTATTGGCAAAATCTTCGCCTGGACCTTCTTTCAGCACACGGCCAAACTCGTCCCAGAACTTGGCGTAGTCTTCCGGTTTGTTTTCAGCCACATCTTCCAGCAAACTCAATACTTTTTTCACTGAGCCATTTTTAATCGCTTCCACGTCGCGGCTGTCTTGCAGAATCTCGCGCGACACATTCAACGGCAAATCGGCTGAATCAATCACGCCGCGCACAAAGCGCAGGTATTGCGGCATCAGCTTTTCTGCGTCTTCAAGAATAAATACGCGCTTCACATACAACTTGATGCCCTGGCGGCGATCACGGTCATACAAGTCAAACGGCGCTTTGCCTGGTACATACAGCAATGAAATATACTCTTGCTTGCCCTCTACGCGGCTATGGGTATACGCCAGCGGATTTTCGTAATCATGCGAAACGTGTTTATAAAACTCGTTATATTCCTCTTCAGTGATGTCGCTCTTGCTACGCGCCCACAACGCCGAGGCCTTGTTAATGGTTTCGTCTTCATCGGTCGCCACCATCTGGCCGCCTTCGCCATTCTCGCCATCTTTCCATTCGGACTTTTTCATGACGATAGGCAAGGTGATATGGTCTGAATACTTACGGACAATGGTTTTCAGTTTCCAGTCATTAAGAAACTCATCTTCACCTTCGCGCAGATGCAAAATAACCTCAGTGCCGCGACCGGCTTTTTCAGTCGTTTCAATCGTGAAATCGCCTTCACCACCCGACTCCCACTTGATCGCCTCGCTTTCACCGGCACGGCGCGTAATCAGTGTCACTTTGTCTGCAATGATAAAGCTGGAATAAAAGCCTACACCGAACTGGCCAATCAGGTTGGCATCTTTGGCCTGATCGCCGGTCAGGTTCTGAAAGAACTCTTTGGTGCCGGACTTGGCGATGGTACCGATATTGTTAATCACCTCTTCGCGACGCATACCGATGCCATTATCGGCAATGGTCAACGTGCGTGCGTCTTTATCAAAGGCGATATTAATCTTTAACTCGCTGTCATTTTCATACAGACTGCCGTTAGAAATCGCTTCAAAACGCAACTTATCAGCGGCATCAGAAGCGTTGGAAATCAACTCGCGCAACACGATCTCTTTGTTGCTATACAGCGAGTGAATCATCAATTGCAGTAATTGTTTGACCTCGGCCTGAAAGCCCATGGTCTGTTTAGATTGCGATTCTGCTGTCGCAGTAGTCATGACAATTTCTCCAAAAAACAGGGTTAAACACAAAAATTTACGTTTAGATGGGGAAATAAAAACCGTTTTTCAAGAGGGGAATTGTGAAAGCTGCGTCATCCGCCAGCCAATCCATTATTTAAGGCCTGAATCAGCCACCTGCGTCTGGCAGACAGTCCTTAAAATCCATGCTTTTTCAGGCATTTGCAATGCATTTATTTGCATGCTTTTTGCTAGGGATTGATTAAAGCAGCATTCTTTGTTCAAAGACCCGGTCAGGAGAGCAATGTATGAATCTCTTTCACACCTTAATCGAGCAAATGCAGGTCATGAAACTGCCCCTATATGCAGTCACCCTGACCGCCGTCCCGCGTGCAGATACGCCTTTGCTACTCATGTTGCATTGGCATGGTTTTCGCAAACAGCCCACCCCCGCCCTGCCCATGCTCAAACCCATCCTGCAGCCAGTCCCAGGCTCCGCCTTGCAGATCAATGACCGTTGGCGGCAGCCTGAAGTGGTCGAAGAAGCCGTACTCGACGCCGCCTGGCAATTAGGTGCGTGGGACGTACAACGCGAAGAACACCGCGCCTGCACCTATGTCGGCGCCAGTGAACATGAAGCCCTCGCCTGCAAACAGGCGTTTGGCAAATATGACGAAGAACTCGAAAGCGAGTTGCTGGTGAGCGAAGCACCGGACCGTGACGAAATGTTGCAGTTGGGTGCCCAAGTCGGGTACATCCACTGGCAATTCCGGCCAGTGAATGGCGGTGTTTGGCAATCGACGGCAGAAGATGACACTTTGCTGGAAGATGGACGGCGTATCCCGCCCTGCCCGATTCGGCCATTGGCACTAAAAGGGGGCAAATTGAGTAAGACGGCGTTTAGATTGGGGCAGATTAATCGGATTATTTTGTTGAAGTAGATTTTGATCGGTGGATTGAAGCGTTGATAACTCTAGGCAACGTTTTGTTTCGCCTCTAGGCGAGTCACTTTCTGATGCTTGCCCCTCAGAAAGTAACCAAAGAGGAGGGCACCCAGCCATCACGGCCTTCGGCTCCCTTGCGTTGCTCAACAAAATAAGCGGTCACGAAACTCTCCCTAGCAGCTTGCACACCCCGCAAGCTGCCGCGGAGCTCAAACAGTCGCTCCCTTCTCCCTTATTTTGTCTCCGCTACTCAGCGTGATGGGATGGGATTTATCTCGCCAAACTCACATTGTAGAACTCTGAACAGTTCAAAAAACAGATTGGTTTGTTAAGAGCACTAATGGTGGCACTCACTAGGTGTTCGGGGTCCCCATCTGCCGCGCCGAGCAACGCAGGGTTGGCGGGAGTTTTCGGCCATCGGCTGTTTGAGCTCCGCAACAAGCCACGTCTTGTGTGGCTTGTCAGGGCGAGTTTCGATGGACGCCCGGCAATTCGAGTAGCGCAGGATACAAGCGGAAGTTGGGGTGCATTTCTTTTGGTTACTTATTCTTTGTGCAAGCAAAGAAAAGTAACTCGCCGAAAAGGCGAAACAAAACGCCTAAATAGCACAACCACCGAAAAGAATTACCTTCTACTCTAAATCCATAAAACCACCCCCTATGGTGTCCACCTAACCCCAATAGACAACCACTGCGTCCGACTATCCCCATTCACCTGCTGCCCGACCGTACCATCAATCTGAAACACCTCCGGCACCAGCGAGTAACGCAATCCCATTTGGTAGAAGGGATTTTGCGTATGGTCACCAAACACTTCCGCCACGCCTTTGAAGTTTCCACCCAATTTAAACTCGGAGCCGACACCCATATTAACTTTGTTACGATCTTCCTGCCGGTCGCGCAGCATGCCGACGTTGACATGCACAATCACGTCGTCATCACGCAATGAAAAAGAGACCGGGATATAGAAGTAAGTATTACCGAGCTGGTTGGGCCCAGGCTGAATATCCGGATGCATGACGCGTCCGGCAGCAAAGCCGATACCCCAGCCATTGGTTTCCAGCGGTTTAAATAGCGTTTTGAATTGAGCAACCCAGTCTTCAGTATGGTAGTTGTCGTCATTGTTACGATAGCTGCCACCACCCAGGGTAATTTCAAAATTCTCACCGAGATTGCAGGCAGGCAGTGCCCATAACTCTTGTCCGCCCTGATAGCTGCGCATCCAGCTTTCGAGCTGGCAACCATGGGCATTGGTCAAACGGGCATCATCGGTCACCAGCGGGCGGGCGGCATGCGCACACTGGGCGATCAAAAGTGAAAGTATCAGGAAAAATAAGCTACGCATGGAGGGTGTCTAGGGTATATTGAGTTTTGTTTTATCTTATTTTTGTGGCATGACGGTTTGATGAAATCAACCATACACATGCGGTTTCATTTTCATATTAGTTTCACTGGCCTCTGCCAACATAACAATTTATACTGTTTGCAGCAATTGTCTGGGGAGGCAAGCATGGCGAATATTGAGGTGATTGAAACCAGTCCGAACTCGTTTTCTGTCACCGTACATGGATCGCACATCACCACGCATCAAGTCAGTGTCAAACCTGATTATGCAGGCCAGTTGCTCGATGCCACGCACAACGCTTCCGAGCTGGTGGCGGCCTCTTTCCAGTTCTTGCTCGACCGTGAATCCAATACCAGTATTTTGAGAAGCTTTGATTTAAGCGTGATTGAACGCTATTTTCCAGAATACCCCAAGGCCATTAACCGCTACCTAAAGTAACCTACCCCGTATTATCGCATGCTAAATATTACTCAAGACACCCAACTCGCTGCCGTAGATTTGGGTTCCAACAGTTTTCGTCTCGAAATCGGGCGCGTCGTTGACGGCCAGATCCTGCGCGTCGACTACTTAAAAGAAGCCGTGCGCCAGGGCGGTGACCTGGATGAAGACCGTAACCTGAAGCCGCAGGCGTTTGAGCGCGGACTGAAGTGCCTGGCGCGCTTTGGCGAGCGCCTGAAAGGGTTTCCACCTGAGCACGTACGTGCCGTGGCCACGCAAACCTTGCGTGAGGCAGCCAACAGTGAAGAGTTTATCAGGCAGGCACAAAAAGTACTCGGCTATCCGATCGAGATTATTTCAGGCGTGGAAGAAGCGCGCCTGATTTACCAAGGCGTGAGCCGCATGTTGCCGCAATCAGATGAAAAGCGGCTGGTGGTGGATATCGGTGGACGATCGACCGAGTTTATCCTCGGCCAGCATTTCAAAGCCAATGTCACGGAGTCTTTACGCTTAGGTTCTGTTGGCTGGTCGCAAAAGTATTTTGCCGATGGCCAGTTTAGCGAGCGTAACTTTGAACGCGCGGAAATTGCTGCCGAATCCATTATCGACATGATTGCCAGCCGTTACGTCAGCCAATCCGAAGTAGCGTATGGCGCCTCTGGCACGGTAGGCGCAGTAGCGGATGTATTGGCCGGTGCCGGGTTTGCCACAGATCGCATTGAACGTGCACAACTGGACTGGCTGAAACAAATACTGATCAAGGCCAAATCCGCCGACCGCCTCAATATGGAAGGCCTTAAGGACGACAGACGTGCCGTGATTGGTGGCGGGCTGGCCGTCTTGACCGCTGTGTTTGACACGCTAAAAATTGACACGCTGATGGTGGCTAATGGCGCCCTGCGCCATGGCGTGCTGTACGATATGCTGAGCTCAGACAATGCCACCGAAGATTTGCGCACGGCATCGATTGTGCGACTATGCAAACGCTTTGGCGTCGAGATGGATCACGCCAACAATGTGAGCAAACTGGCTTTGTATTTTTATGGTGCCATGCAGGCCTGCGATAGCCAAAAATCGCTATTGCACTGGGCGGCGCTATGCCATGAAGTTGGCTGGGCTATTTCGCATACGGATTGCAACAAACACGGCGCGTATATTCTGGATAATACCGAACTGATGGGGTTCGCTCAAAGTGAACTGCATACCATCAGCCTGCTCGTGCTCGGGCACCAGGGTAAATTACGCAAACTAGCCGCAGACTTTGATAACCAGGACCTGGTCTGTCAGTTGATGGCATTACGGTTAGCGGTGATTTTCTGCCACTCGCGCCGACTGCCAGCACTCAAACACTTGCAACTGGAACGGCATAAACAGCAATTTATACTGGCACTGTCATCACAATGGGCCAGCCAGCACCCGCAAACGCACTACCTGCTGGAAGAAGAATGCCTGTTATGGCAAAAGCTGGGCTGGCAGCTGGAAATCCGGCACAGCTAAATCAAAATGGCCAAATAAAAAAACGGGCACTTATGCCCGTTTTTTTATTGCGTTGATTGCGACTCAGTCTTTCTTCTTCTTATCGCGTTTTTCGTCTTCTTCGCGCAGTTTGACGACTTTATCGCGCCACTCTTGCAATTGCTCATCTTCGATTTCCAGCTGCAAAGCCAGCGCTTCTTCCTGGCTCAATTTTTCCTTGATAAAACGCTTAGGCAATTTGCCGCCCATGCGAGACAAAATACGCTCAGCCTCATCCGCGTTCAATTGTTTTACTTTATCCAGGTACACTGGATTGACCTTGTCTTTCATAGCACTCCCTTTGATTCCCTGTTTGTCACAGGCTCGCTTTAACTGTTTTGCAAAATCCAGTCTGTGACCGGATTCCACTGCGCAATGTCGACCTCTTTCAAGCTGTTCGACAATTCAAAAATACTTAAGCCTTCCTCTGCTGCCGTCACATAAATTTGCGATGAGCGCAGCATGGAAAGCACGGCAAAGCCTGATTCATCCATAAATGCCAGCAGGCGCTCGGCTGAACGTGTGCGTGGCATCACGCGCATGCCGACCAGACCAACAAAGGTCTTATGCTTGCGCACGGCTTTCTCTTCGGCCAGCAACTCTAAAAAGTCTTGCGTGGCGCCTATATCAAACGCGGATGGCGCGATGGGCACCAACACCAGATCAGCTTCAGTCACGGCATCAGAAATCTTTTTATCCCGCAGCCCACCCGGCGAATCAGTAATGACCCAGTCGGCTTTCTGCAAGGCAGATTTACCCAGGTCTTCGGCATTAAACACCGTCGCGACATGAGAGGGTCGGCGTGCCAACCAGTCAGCGGAAGATTGCTGCCGGTCAATATCTTCCAGCACAATTTTGTGCCCCAGTTGCGCCAGATAGCCAGCAAGATTGGTGGCCAGAGTGGTTTTGCCGCAACCGCCTTTGGTATTTGCCACCAATACCCTGCGCATCTCATACTCCCCGATTAAAGGTGTTGCATTTTGTCATGAAAAACAGCCTCTATAACACCATATTAATATGAAATATTTATGACAATTGACGTCAACAAAAAACGGTATAAACTGTTTTCACAATATCAATTCAGGAGAAACACATGGCCAGCAAACCAGTCGCCAAACCCTTGAGCGCTAACAAACCAGCTACAGCCAAAGCAGCAAGCCCAGCCAAGCCAGTCGCCACTAAAGCAGTTGCGACAACACCTGCTGCAAAACCAACGACAGCTGTAAAACCGGCAACAGCCAAACCTGCGGTCAAACCAATTGCAAAAGCAGTCGCAAAAACAGCGGTAGCTGCAAAAAAAGTGACGCCCGCTTCTGCGATTAAAGTTGTGAATAAAACCGCGACAGCCGTTGAAAAAGACAAACCTAAAGCCAGCAAGGTCAAAATGGAGCGCGACAGCTTCACCATGCCTAAAGAAGAGTACGCACAAATCGCTGCCTTGAAAAAACGCCTGGAAGGCCTGGCCAAACCAGCGAAGAAAAGCGAGCTATTAAGAGCCGGGCTTAAGTTATTATCGGCCATGGACGACGCTACCTTAAAAGCCACCCTGGCAACCGTGCCGACGATTAAAACTGGCAGGCCAAAGAAATAGCTCACACTGAATTTGGCTTAAGCCAGATCACAGCACTCAGCTTATTCAATCAAATCGGGGCTTTGCACACTATATAGTTTGTAGGGTGGCCCCGATTTTGGCAGCCGTAACCACCATACAGCACCTTTTTTAATACTGATCTGCCCATCCGGCATACCCAGGCTCTGCGCGGCCAGTTCGCCTATCCAGGGTTGGTGGCCGACCAGCATCACAGTCTCGAATGGGCTTTGCGCCAGCAACTGTAATAAAGGCTCCAACGGCCTTTCAGGCGCCAGTCGACTATCTTCCTGCCAATCATCGCCCCAATAAGCCACGGTTTCACGCGTACGCACAGCAGGACTCACCAGCACATAGGTCTGCTTTGGTAAATACTTCTTGAGCCAGCCGGCCATTTGTTTGGCCTGTTTATGCCCTTTTTTGGTCAAGGCGCGCTCAAGGTCAGAGGCGCCATGCAATAACACTTCGGCTTCGGCATGACGCCATAAAATCAAATTTTTCACTGACATCACGCGGGGCTACATGGAATGATATTGTTGCAATAACAGGTTCTGGCAAGACAGCGGTTCGGCATCCAGTGCTTGTTGTGCGACTGGCACATATTGGCCTTTTTCTGCCAATTGCCAGGCATCCTTATTATCTTGCAGGTAAAGCTGCAGGCTTTCCTGATAAATGCGGCTTTGCATGGCCGGATCTTTAATCGGCCAGGCCAGCTCTACCCGCCGCATCATATTACGGCTCATCCAGTCCGCGCTGGATAACCACATCTGCACTTGCCCATCCAGCTCAAAATAAAACACACGCGAATGCTCGAGCAAACGCCCGACGATAGAACGCACGCGGATACGGCCTTTCACGGCTGGTGAGTCCACCGGCAGTATGCAGGCACCGCGCACAATCAAGTCAATCTCAACACCAGCGCTGGCGGCCTTCATTAAAGCGGCGACCAGCGGCACATCCGTCAAGGCGTTCATTTTGGCAATCACCCTGGCCGGTTTGCCTTGCTTGGCCAGACGCTGTGCTTTCTCCAGCTGTTTGATCATGCTGTTTTGCAGGGTAAATGGCGCCACCAGCAAATGCTTCAGGGCCGGAATCGGCAACTCGCTGGTCAGGTGACGGAACACTGTTTCCATTTCGCGCGTCAGGTTAGCATCAGCGGTTAACATGCTCCAGTCTGTGTATAGACGTGTCGTTTTTGGATTGTAGTTACCGGTAGAAAGATGGCCATAACGATGAATGCTTTTACCTTCGCGACGCATGATCAACAACATCTTGGCATGAGTTTTCAAACCTACGACGCCATACACCACTTGCGCACCAACCGACTCCAAGGCTTCGGCCCAGTTAATATTTGCCTCTTCATCAAAGCGCGCTTTGAGCTCCACCACCACCAGCACTTCTTTACCGCGACGCACCGCCTCCTGCAGCAAACGCAACATGCGTGGATCTGCACCTGTGCGGTAAATCGTCATGCGGATGGCTAATACCTGATCGTCTTTGACCGCTTCTTCCAGTAGCTGGATGACAACTTCAAAGCTCTCGTATGGTTGGTGAATCAGCAGGTCTTTTTCACGCATCTGCGCCAGCAAAGAGGTATTGCGTTTGATATGTCGCGGCCAGTGCGGCTGGAAAGGCACGAACTTGAGGTGATCGCCCTTGGCCATATCTGGCAACTGGATCAAACGCCCCAGATTGACCGGCCCGTTGACGCGGTAAAGGGCGAGCGGCGGCAAATTAAACTGCTTAAGCAAAAACTCGGCAAGCCTGTCATCACACTCCTGCGTGACTTCCAGGCGCACCGCTTCACCATATTGGCGATGTGCAAGCTCTTCACGCAAGGCCGTGCGCAAATTGATCACATCATCCTCATCCACCTCAAGATCACTATTACGCGTCACACGGAACTGAGAGAAATGCAGGATACTGGCGCCTTGAAACAACACCTCCAGATTGGCGCGGATAATACTGGTCAACGACACAAAGCATTGCTCGCCTTTGCTGATAGACGGCGGCAATTGCAACAGCCGGGGCACCACACGCGGCACACGTACAATGGCAATTTTTTCCTCATCGTCGACGGCAATGCGCACAATGAAATTCAGCGACTTATTGGCCACCTGCGGAAAAGGATGCGACGGATCCAGCGATACCGGCATCAAAAACGGCAATACTTCACGCTTGAAGTAGTTAGAAACCCAGGTGGTTTGCTCCGGCGTACGCACACCACCAGACACCAGGTGCACACTTTCTTTCGCCAGGGCAGGCATCAGCGCATCATTAAACAACTGATATTGTTGTGCCACCAGCGCCTGTGCCATGGTGGCGACTTGCTCGCAGGTAGAGGCAGATACCGGGCCACTGGTCACGCCTTGCTGATACGCCTCCATCTGCAATGGCATGCGCACTTCAAAGAACTCATCGAGGTTGTTAGAGACGATACATAAAAAGCGCAAACGCTCGAGTAAGGGATAGTCCTCTCGTTGCGCCAAAGACAGTACACGGGCATTAAAACTGAGAATGCTAAGATCTCTGTCAAGCAGAGCGGGCGTGGTGTTTTTCATGGCGATTATTGTATCCACTGAACCAGTGTCTATTGTGACAGTTTTGTGAAATTACACGCTTATCACCTTGCAAGTCTGGCCTATCGACCAGATAGTAAATGTCGAATCTGGCTTATGCCTCAAACACGGGGATGGCTGCCGATGATTCACGGACCACCGTTTTTTGCTGATAGCAACGGCTGGCAATTCTGCAGATATCAACAAAATCTTCAGCAACCAGTGCAGCACGGCCCAATAAGCCACCGTCAATATCCGGCATACTGAGTAAGCTGTGCGCATTTTCAGGCGCCATACTGCCGCCATAGACAATACGAATCTGCTCGGCAAACTCGCGGTCGCGTTCCGCAATCATCATACGGATAAATGCATGCATGCGTTGTGCCTGCTCGGGTGTGGCGTGCTCGCCAGTGCCAATCGCCCACACCGGCTCATAGGCGATGACCATATTGAATTTTTTGGCCAGCGCGAAGGCTTCATCATCGAGGCCATACACCACGTTGAGCATCTGGTTGCGCACAATGAGCTCGGCCATATTGCCATCGCGCTCATCCTGCGTCTCGCCCACGCAAAAAATAGGCGTCAGCCCGGCGTGCAAGGCATTAAGCAGGCGCTTGGTGGCGACCTGGTTACTTTCGAGTTTGAGGGCACGGCGTTCAGAATGGCCGATAATGGTATAGCTGCAGCCAAACTCGGCCACCATTTTGGCTGAAATGCAGGAGGTAAACGCGCCTTCGGTAAACTGGCTGACGTTTTGCGCGCCCCAGGCAATCGAAGAGTCTTGCAACAAGTCTTGCGCCTGATACAGGTATACATAAGGTAGACACACGGCTGTCGCTACGCCGTCCAGGTCGTGCAACTCTTGCTTGAGCCTGTTCAGCAAGCCTTGATTTTCAAGCAAGCCGCCGTGCAGCTTCCAGTTACCAATGACTAATTTTTCTCGCATGATGGGATTCCTTTACTCATGCCCCCTCAATTTATAATTGCTTTTTTTAGGCTATTTCACTCACGGTCATGTCATGCAGCTAGTAAATGGCTGCCATTTTTTCCAGTGTAATTACCTTTATCTTACTCGCTTGTCCGGCACTACCAAAGGCCTCAAAGCGTTCTTTACACAAATGCTGTGCTGCCGTGGTCGCTTCTTTGAAATATTTGCGTGGATCGAACTCCTCAGGATGCTCGACCATATAGGCACGAATCGCCGCCGTCATCGCCAGGCGAATATCAGTATCAATATTAACCTTGCGCACGCCATTTTTAATGCCTTCTACAATCTGTGACACCGGCACGCCATAGGTTTCCTTGATATTGCCGCCATAATGCCGAATTTGCTCCAGCAATGATTGCGGCACACTGGACGAACCGTGCATGACCAGATGCGTGTTAGGGATTTTGGCATGTATTTCACGAATACGTTCAATCGATAGCGTATCGTCTGAAGGTGGCCGTGTGAATTTATACGCGCCATGACTGGTCCCAATGGCAATCGCCAGTGCATCGACCTTGGTCGCTTCAACAAACGCAGCCGCTTCATCCGGATCAGTCAGCAATTGTGACTCATCCAGTTTACCTTCTGCACCAACGCCATCCTCTTCGCCTGCCATGCCTGTTTCCAGCGAGCCCAGCACGCCCAGCTCGCCCTCAACCGACACGCCGACCGCATGCGCAAACTCGACCACACGTCGCGTCACTTCAACGTTGTATTCATAACTCGCGGGCGTTTTACCGTCCTCTTTAAGCGAGCCATCCATCATCACACTAGAGAAGCCACTGCGAATGGCCATCTGGCAGACCTTAGGCGAAGCGCCATGATCCTGATGCATACAAATGGGAATATGCGGATATTGCTCAATCGCGGCTTCAACCATTTTGCGTAGAAAAGACTCCCCGGCATAACCGCGCGCCCCTGCCGAAGCTTGCAAAATGACCGGGCTGTCGACTTCGTCGGCCGCCTTCATAATGGAGAGAATCTGCTCCATATTGTTAATATTAAATGCAGGCAGGCCATAGCTGTGTTCTGCGGCGTGGTCGAGTAGTTGCCTGAGCGAAATCAATGCCATGTCATACTCCTTTTATTGTGAAGCTTGCTGATGGTAATCACGCAAGCGCTGGATTTCCTGTTTAGCGCCTAACAATACCGGCACACGCTGATGGCATGCCGTCGGCTGAAGGGCCAGCACGTCTTCCAGCCCGTCTATACTTGCCCCACCAGCCTGTGTCACCAGCAAGCTCATGGGGTTAGCCTCATACAATAATCTTAAGCGGCCCGCTTTGACCGGCTGCTTGCTATCGCGTGGATACAAAAACACGCCACCGCGCGTCAGAATACGGTGTACATCCATCACCATACTGGCACACCAGCGCATATTAAAGTCACGCCCACGCGACCCCTCACTGCCTTGCAGGCATTCAGTAATATAGCGCTGTACCCCGGGTTGCCAATAGCGCTGATTGCTGGCGTTAATGGCAAACTCTGAGGTTTCCTCACCAATCTGTACAGTTTGTTGCGTTAATACAAATGACTGGCTGTGCTGATCCAGCGTAAACACATGTGTGCCCTGGCCAATGGTGAGTACCAGCAAAGTGGCCGGGCCATACATGATATAGGCCGCGGCACGCTGATCTTGCCCTGGCTGCAAAAAGGCCTGATCACCCAGCGTGGCCACGCCGATATTAGGAATGACCGAGAAAATACTGCCGACGACGCCATTAATCGCCAGGTTAGAAGAGCCATCCAGAGGATCCATACTAACCAGAAATGGTGCATCCAGCGTTTCAAACAAGACCGGCGCATCTACTTCTTCTGACAATACGCCAGCCACCACTGCCGAAGCGCGCAGGTGTGCCGCGGCCACCTCGTGGCTACGAATGTCCAGCTGCATCTGTGTTTCGCCTTGCACATTGGTACTGGTCATTTTTTCCGTGACCCCTTCCAATGCCCCTTGCTTGATCAGCGCAGCAATTTCAATCCCCGCCTCGGCAATATGCCAGATCAGCACATTCAAGGCATGGTTGATAGAAATCTTCTTTAAAAACACATCTAATTGCATGGCAATCACCTTTGATGGATTAAGCGTACTTCGGCCATATGACACTGTAACTGATAGCGCCAGGGCTTGAAGTCATGATGACAGGCTGAAAACTAGCGTATTTAAAGTGAGTACGGACGACCTCCGTGCGATTGATACCTGCAAACATGCAATGTTTATGCCTGACTTTTTAAAGTAGACGCTGCTATTCCCACATTGTTCAACCTGATTTGCTTGCGGTGGGCCAAGCCTATGCTTATAAACTGCGAGTGTTAAAGCGTGATCAATTGCCCAATGGCCTGTTGTGCCGCCACAAAACCAGCGGTGGCCGTCACGCAAATACTGGAACCGTAACCTGCGCAGTTGAGGCCTGTCAGTCCTGCTGTCGATGTTTCACAAGCCTCTTCAGGTCGCTCGACCGGCTCATCTGAGTACACGGCAACAATGCCGAATTTGGCCGATTTCTTGTGATCAGAAGCCTTGGGGAAACCATAATCCCGACGTAACTGGTTGCGGACCTTCGCCAGCATGCGATCGCCCTGCACATGCGCCAGGTCAGCCAGGCGGATACGCGTCGCATCGAGCTTGCCACCTGCACTACCGACCATCACCAACGGCAATTGCTGCTGCTTGCAATATGCCGCCAGGGCGATTTTGGCCTTGGTATCATCCATGCAGTCCACCACCATATCCGGTGCATCAACCAACAGTGAAGCGAGGTTTTCAGGTGTCACAAAATCCTCAACTTCAAGCACCTCACACAATGGATTAATCGCCGCAATGCGCTCACGCATGGCCGTCACTTTGGCCTTGCCCAGCGTATCCTCCAGCGCATGAATCTGGCGGTTGATGTTCGACTCGGCAACATTATCCAGATCCACCAAGGTCAACTTGCCCACCGCATTGCGCGCCAGGGCTTCTACCGTCCACGACCCCACACCACCAATGCCAATGACCAGCACATGCGCTTGCTGCAAATTGGCCAAACCCTGCTCGCCATACAAACGGCGCACGCCGCTAAAACGGCGCTGGCTATCCACTAACTGATCGGCTGTCATGCTATTTGGGTCGTTTCCAGCACGACATAAGCCAGTGCCAGGTTTTTTTCATCACTGATGCTGATATGCGATTGATAAATATGATGTTGTTTGAGAAAGGCCTGCAGGGTTGATGACAGCTGCAACAAGGGTCTCCCTAACGCATCGTGGGTGACTGCAATATTCTGAAAGCTGACATCGCCGCGAATGCCGGTGCCTATCGCCTTGGCAAAGGCTTCTTTTGCGGCAAAGCGTTTAGCAAGAAAACGTGCCTTGAGTTTACTCGCTTCATAATCAGACCACTCACTGGGTGCCAGAATGCGTTTGGCAAAGCTGTCACCGAACTGATCGAGTGACGCCTCGATCCGCTCAACTTCGACAATATCTGTGCCTATGCCGTAAATCATCGATACTCCTGACAATACGGGTTTAGTCGCATCATTTTGGTGAAAACTCTTTCATCAACGCCTTCATTTCACGCACCGCATTATCCCACCCCACAAACAGGGCATGCGCCACAATGGCATGACCAATATTGAGTTCCTCAAAGCCTGGCAGGCGCGCAATATGATGCACATTGTGATAATGCAAGCCATGACCGGCATTCACTACCAGACCCGCCGCTTTCGCATGTTTGAGCGCGGCGTCGATTTTCTCCAGTTCATCCAACTGATCTTTTTCTGTATCAGCATCGGCAAAGGTACCGGTATGCAACTCAATCACCGGCGCGCCCATTTTGGCAGCCGCATCAATCTGCGCCAGATCTGGCGCGATAAACAGTGACACACGTATGCCTTGATCAGACAGTTTTTTAACCGCATGCTCCACTTTGGCGTAGTGTGTGAGCACATCCAAACCGCCTTCGGTCGTGCGCTCTTCACGGCGCTCAGGCACCAGGCAAACGTCTTGCGGGTTGACCTGAATGGCGATATCGATCATTTCGCTGGTGACCGCACATTCGAGGTTCATTTTAGTTTGCAGCAAAGGGCGTAAAGCAAAAATATCCGCATCCTGCATATGGCGACGATCTTCGCGCAAATGCAAGGTAATGCTGTCTGCACCAGACTGCTCAGCGCGCAGTGCAGCTTGCACAACGCTTGGATATTTGGTGCCACGCGCCTGACGAATCGTTGCGACGTGGTCAATATTGACGCCTAGTTTTAACATAGTTCTCTTTGTAATTGGATGAATGACAATATTCTAACTGTTGATTATGGTAAACCAAATTAATCATGCGAAAAATAGAAAGATATAGATATCTATGTACTTAGGAGTATGTTTGATTTCGCCTTTCGGCGAGTTACTTTTCTTTGCTTGCACAAAGAACAAGTAACCAAAAGAAAGTGCACCCCAGCTTCCGCTTGTTTCCTGCGTTGCTCGCCAAAATAAGCGGTCACGAAACTCAACCTGGTAGCTCACATACAACGTGAGCTACTGCGGGATTCGAACAGTCGCTCCCTTTCTCCTTATTTTGCCTGCGCTACTCGGCGCGGCAGATGGGGACCCCGAACACCAAGTGAGCGCCATCCTTTAGCGGGTTTAACAAAAGAATCTGGTTTTTGAACCATCAACACTTCTGTGATGTGAGTTTGGCGAGATAAATTCCCATTCCATCACGCTGAGTAGCGGAGACAAAACAAGAGAGAAGGGAGCGACTGTTTGAGCACCGCGGCAGCTTGCGTCGTGTGCAAGCTGCTAGGGCGAGTTTCGTGACCGCTTGTTTTGTCGAGCAACGCAAGGAAGCCGAAGGCCGTGATGGCTGGGTGTCTTCCTCTTTGGTTACTTTCTGGGGGACAAGCACCAGAAAGTGACTCGCCTAAAGGCGAAAAGAATACATCACGTAAACAAACTAAAACCCCTGCAAATCCACCAATAACTGCCTGGTATGCAACGGCTTCTCACCCAAATAATGCTGCAACAAATAGCGCATCAATTGCTTGCTTTGCGACTGCGTCGTCACATTCGAGTAGTTACCCCGCGCCATTTCCAGCAGCGTTGCACCTTGTATCAACAAACCATTGCGGGTTGCCGATGGCGAGCAGGCACCATAATCCGCTTCAAAACGATAGGTTTCATCCGCATGGATAATCTCACCATTTTCGTCATGGGTGAGCGGTACGGCATAGCCAAGCTCCTGCAACATCTTGAGTTCAAACCGGCGCAGGATTTCGGCCAGTTGGCCATTCCCGGCATCTTGTTGCAAGGTAGAGAGCAACTGTATGGTTTGTGCGTAATATTCAAACAACTGTGCATGGGCGTCATCGCGAGGCAACAGGCGCAATAGCAGTTCATTCATGTAAAAGCCACACATCAGGGCATCGCCTCTGAGGAGGGTGAGGCCTGTCATCCACTCTAATTCATGTAGCGTTTTGAGTTCGTTTTTACCTGACCAGGTACCGGCCAACTGCTGGAAAGATTGCAGCATGCCGCGCATGGCCGAGAGTGGGCGCCGTGCGCCTTTAGCCACGGCCGCAATGCGCCCCAGGTCGCGGCTGAACATTTCAACCACGAGACTGGTTTCTTTAAAGGGATAGGTGTGAAGAATAAAAACCGGCTGCTGGGATTGCTTGTGGCTTCCGGAATCGGGAGGTTTTACTGCCATATGTTGATGCCAGCAGAATCAAGTGTTACTAGAAACCCAGGCTCTTCAATGCGCGCGCATCATCGGCCCAGCCGCCCTTCACCTTGACCCAGGTTTCCAGGTAGACTTTGGAACCAAACAGTTTTTCCATATCCTGACGGGCTTCAGTGGAAATTTGCTTGAGCTTTTCGCCGCCCTTGCCAATGATCATTGGCTTCTGGCTGTCTTTGTCGACAATAATGGCGGCAAAAATACGGCGCAGGTTTTTGACGGTTTCAAACTTTTCAATTTCAACCGTCACCGAGTAAGGCACTTCGTCACCCAGCAGGCGGAAGATTTTTTCACGGACCAGTTCGGCCGCCAGAAAGCGCTCATTTTTATCGGTGAGCTCATCTTCGGCATACATCGCTGGCTGCTCAGGCAAATGCTCACGCACTGCGGATAGTAATTCATCCAGATACAGGCTCTTTTTGGCACTGACGGGAATAATGCCTGCGAAATCAAACAGCAGGTCAAAGTCCTGAATCAAGGGCAATAAATTACCTTTATCCCCCATCAGGTCTGCCTTGTTGACGACCAGCAACACCGGTTTGTTCTTTGGCAGCAGCTTGAGCACAATTTCATCAGCTTCGCCCAATTTCATCGGCTCAATCACAAACAGCACGACGTCGACTTCGGTCAGCACCTGGGTGACGGTTTTGTTAAGTGTTTTATTGAGCGCGTTGATATGTTTTTGCTGAAAGCCAGGCGTATCCACAAACAAAAACTGGGTATCGTCTGTGGTATGAATACCCAGCAGCCGATGGCGCGTGGTCTGCGCCTTACGCGAAGTAATCGCCAGCTTCATGCCTAAAATATGATTTAGCAGTGTGGATTTACCGACATTGGGGCGACCAACGATGGCAACGGTACCACAACGAAAATCGTCTGCAGCGGGGGTAATGTCTTCTGTCATGATTGAATCTCGTCCATGGCCAATTTGGCCGCTTGTTGCTCCGCCACACGGCGGCTGGTGCCCACCCCGGTGGTGGTCAGCTTGAGTTTTTTAATAAAACACTGCACGGTGAAGCTTTGCGCATGCGCCTCGCCTTCGATAGAAACTACCTGATACTCCGGCAGGTCCATTTTCTTGCTTTGCAGATATTCTTGTAATTGTGATTTGGCGTCTTTATCAATCGCCTTGGGATCTATGGTTTGCAGCTTGTCGCGATACAGCAATGCGACCACTTGCTGGGCCGCCTCAAAGCCACCATCCAGGTAAACCGCACCAACAATCGCCTCCAGCGCATCAGCCAGAATCGAAGGGCGGCGCCAACCGGCGCTTTTGAGCTCACCTTCGCCTAACTTGAGTGCGTCACCCAAATGCAGGTCGGCGGCAATTTCAGCCAGGCTGGCCTCGCGCACCAGCTTTGCGCGCAAACGGCTTAAATCACCCTCGGGCAAATTTGGAAATAAATTAAACAACTGGTGCGCAATAATAAAGTTGAGCACGCTATCGCCTAAAAACTCCAGACGCTCGTTATTGGTGGCAGAAAAACTGCGGTGGGTGAGCGCTTGTTGCAGTAAGACAGGCTGCGTAAAGCTGTAGCTAATTCTTGTTTGTAATACTGGGAGTGCGTTCATTTAGGTGCGATCAAGCCAGCCATTAAGGTTTGCTGGCAGCATCAAAGTCGATCAACAATGTCATGGTATCTGTCAGTGCAATCTTTTTCTGGTAGCGCATGGCCACAACGCCGCCGCTGATGTCCAAATCGCGACCAGTCACGTCATGGATACTGTCCACCTGCATCTGGCGATCAAACGCGGTGCGCACATCGCTGTCATTTTGCAATAAAGGGTCGTGCGCAATGCGGTTCACCGTGGCCTGGATAGAATAGTACTCCATGTAAGCAGGCAACGCCTTGAGGGCTACCGTGCCCAGAATGCCAAATGCGGTCAGAATCAGCAAAAAGCCGATCAAACCGATGCCGTGTTGGTGAGCGCTCTTTGAGTCATTCATTGTGCTATCCCTCAAGAAGATGTCTTTTTCCACACGGCTCGCCGTGCACTTAACCAATACTTTGCCCGATACGGCGCCATTGGTCAAAATTAAACCAGATAAAGAATGCTCTGCCGACCAGATGTTTTTCTGCGACAAAGCCCCACACGCGGCTATCTGAGCTGTTATCACGGTTATCGCCCATGGCGAAATACTCACCTGCCGGCACAGTAATCGTTTCTCCCTGCATCAGGCGGTCACCCGCGCTACCAGGGCTATACTGGTTCATGATGTCATGAATCAATACATCATGCTTGACGTCGCCCAGCTGCTCGCTCAAGCGTGACGCAGTCACATCCACCGCGCGCGCATTGCCGCTTTCGTCATTCACATTGAGTGCATATTGATATGGCTGCACAAAATCAAGATTAATCACTTTGCCATTAATTGTTAACTGCTTGTCGCGATACTGGATTTTGTCGCCTGGCAACCCTACCACACGTTTGATGTAGTCAATGGAAGTGTCAGGCGGGTAATGAAACACAAATACATCACCACGCTTGGGCAGACTCACCGGGTAAAACACGTTATTGATAATAGGCACGCGCAAACCGTAAGTGAATTTGTTGACCAGGATGTAATCGCCTGCCAGCAGGGTTGGCATCATGGAACCGGATGGAATCTTGAATGGTTCGACCACAAACGAGCGCACCATAAATACCAGCAAAATCACCGGGAAAAAGCTTTTACTGTATTCCACATACCATGGGTCGGCGACATCGCCCAATGCACCCGCCTGGCGTTGTTTGCGCAAGACCAGAATATCCAGCAGCCAGATCACGCCTGAGACCAGCAAAATCACCAACATAAAGATTGCAAAATACATGCTTGTTTCCTGAGTAAGCTATTGCACTAAAAGTGACTATTTATCTTCTACACGCAAGATGGCAAGGAAGGCTTCTTGTGGAATTTCCACGTTACCCACCTGCTTCATACGCTTTTTACCTTCTTTTTGTTTTTCCAGCAACTTGCGCTTACGCGTGATATCACCACCATAACATTTGGCAATCACATTTTTACGCATGGCCTTCACCGTTTCACGCGCAATAATGTTGGCACCAATCGACGCCTGAATCGCAATATCAAACATCTGGCGTGGAATCAATTCGCGCATTTTAGACACCAGTTCACGGCCGCGATACAAGCTGTTGGCACGGTGCACAATCAGGCTTAATGCATCGACACGTTCGCCGTTGACCATAATATCCAGCTTGACCAGGTCCGCAGCACGAAACTCAAGAAACTCGTAGTCCATGGAGGCATAGCCACGTGAGACTGACTTCAGCTTATCAAAGAAATCCAGCACCACCTCATTCAACGGCATCTCGTAGCTCAACATGACCTGGCGGCCCATGTATTGCATATTGCGCTGGATACCGCGCTTGTTATTACACAAGGTCATCACCGGGCCGACATAGTCTTGTGGCATCAGCAAGTTCACCACAATCATGGGCTCACGAATTTCTTCAACCCGGGAAGGCTCGGGTAAGCGTGACGGGTTTTCGATTTGTACTACTTCACCACTTCTAAGTAACAGCTCATAAATCACTGTAGGCGCAGTGGTAATCAAATCCATGTCGTACTCGCGCTCCAGGCGCTCCTGTACGATCTCCATATGCAGCAAACCCAAAAAGCCGCAGCGGAAGCCAAAACCCAGCGCAGTCGAGTTTTCCGGCTCAAACTGCAAGCTGGAGTCATTCAAACTCAGTTTTTCCAGTGCGGTACGCAAGGATTCAAACTGGTTGGACTCCACCGGATACAAACCTGCAAACACTTGCGGCTTCACTTCTTTAAAGCCAGGCAATGGCGCTGCTGCAGGCTTGCCAGCTAAGGTTACCGTGTCACCAACTTTGGCTGCTGCCAACTCTTTAATGCCAGCGATAATAAAGCCCACTTCACCGGCGCTTAATTGCGTGCGCTGTACCGATTTAGGCGTAAATACACCCACTTGCTCACACAAATACTCAGCACCAGTCGCCATTAAGCGGATCTTTTCTTTGGCCTTCAACGAACCATCCACCACGCGCACCAGCATGACTACGCCCACATAGTTATCAAACCAGGCGTCAATCACCAGGGCTTTCAACGGTGCATCAATATCACCGACTGGCGGCGGCACCTTGGCGACAACTTCTTCCAGCACATCGCGCACGCCTTCGCCTGTTTTGGCCGAACAACGCACGGCATCCGTCGCATCGACGCCGATGACATCTTCAATCTCTTGCGAGACACGCGCCGGGTCCGCAGAGGGCAAGTCAATCTTGTTGAGGATAGGCGTCACTTCAACACCCAGATCAATCGCGGTGTAGCAGTTGGCCACACTTTGTGCCTCTACGCCTTGCGAGGCATCCACCACCAGCAACGCGCCCTCACAGGCAGACAGCGAGCGGCTCACTTCGTAGCTAAAGTCGACGTGACCGGGTGTATCAATCAGGTTGAGCTGATAAATTTCACCGTTATTGGCTTTGTATTGCAAGGCTGCGGTTTGCGCCTTGATAGTAATGCCGCGCTCACGTTCGATGTCCATGCTATCGAGCACTTGCGCTTCCATTTCGCGCGCCTCCAAGCCACCGCATAATTGAATAATGCGGTCTGCCAGTGTCGATTTGCCGTGGTCAATGTGGGCAATGATCGAAAAATTACGAATATTTTTCATGTTCAGTTATGCGTTATTTACAAGCAAGAAAGGCGCTTGAAGCGCCTTTCAAATGGGGTGCATTTTACAACAAATGCATGAATATCAGTGATTTATTTTCCGTCCAGGCCCAGGCAGGCAGCGTGAATTCCCGGCCTTTAAAAAAACAAAAAGACAGGCTGCCCTGTCTTTTTGTAACATCAAAACAGCCCTTACTTGATTTTAATCGGCACGTACAAGGTGTTTTCACCACGCTGTACTAATACTGCCACTGTTTTACCGGCAGCCACCGCATTAATCTGCTTGTTAAACGCATCCACGCTTTGGCTTTCGCTGTTATTCAAGCCAAGAATCACATCGCCGCGACGGATACCGGCTTGCGCGGCTGCACCGCCGCTCTCAATCACCAGCAAGCCATTTTTACCATTGAGTTTTTTCTTCTGCAATGCAGTGAGCTCACGCAAGGTCAGGCCAATTTTATTCGCCTCTGGCTTGACCGGCTCTTTGCTGGACGCCACTACCTCAGGTTGCTCGCTAGGCATTTCACCCACGCCCAATTGCAGCGTTTTGTTGGCACCTTTGCGCACAATTTCCACGGGCACCACTTTGCCTGGCTTCGTGGTCGCCACCACACGCGGCAAATCACTCGAAGTCGTAATTGGCTTGCCATCAAACTTGAGAATAATATCGCCCGCTTCCAAGCCGCCCTTATCCGCCGGGCTGTTTTTCTCAATGCCTGCGATCAAAGCACCGCTGGTTTGCTTGAGGCCGAACGAGTCAGCCAGGTCTTTGGTGACTTCCTGAATACCGATACCCAACCAGCCACGTGCAATGCGGCCAGTGGCCTTGAGCTGATTGGAAATATCAATGGCGACATCAATCGGGATACTGAAAGACAAGCCCATGGAACCGCCGCTTTTACTATAAATCTGCGAGTTCACACCCACCACTTCACCTCGCAGGTTAAACAACGGACCACCTGAGTTACCCGGGTTAATCGCGACGTCAGTTTGAATAAACGGCACATAATTCTCTTGTGGCAGTGCGCGACCTTTGGCACTCACAATACCGGCGGTCATCGTATTTTCAAGGCCGAACGGCGAACCAATCGCCGCCACCCACTCGCCGACTTTCAATGCGTTCGGGTCACCGACGGTCACTTTAGGCAAGCCAGTCGCTTCAATTTTAATCAGCGCCACATCGGTACGCTTATCCGCACCAATGATTTTCGCCTTGAATTCACGTTTGTCATACAACTTGACCAACACCTCATCGGCCTCATTCACCACATGCGCGTTGGTAAGAATATACCCATCGGCACTGATAATAAAACCAGAGCCCAACGACTGCGTTTTATAGTCCTGGCCACCGTCCTGGCCTTGACCGCCAGGCATCCCGGGGATACCAAAGCGACGCAAAAACTCTTGCAGGTTTTCGTCATTCGGCATACCAGGAAAGCCAATATTGCCACCATGCACCACAGAAGTAATGCTGATATTGACCACCGCCGGCCCTTGTTTTTCCGCCAATTCAGTAAAATCAGGCAAGTCTTTGGCCTCTACGGCCACCACTGGCATGGCGATTGTGACCGCACACGCTAACATCACGCCAGAAATCCATCGTTTCATCATGATTATTCCTACCATTTAATGATTAAAAAAATCTTTTACGCCATGCCGTGAAACACAGCATGGGAATATTGACACGGGAAAGCGTCACCCTCATTACATGGCGACGCTGCAGAGAAATACAAGTTGTAGGGAGAACGGTTGCGCACCATGTCATTGAACTGGCTGAATGATTGTTCACCAGGCATGAAAATTATTTTTTAAATGTCACCTGCTGTGCGATTTGTTCAACCGTTTGCGCAGGCACTTCGCCCACCACGACCAACTGGTAACCATTCAATACATGCGCATAGACATTGGTTGACCCCATGGTTTTCTTACCAACGCGGGGCTGCATGCCCTTCGCCATGGGCTCCACAAACAGCGATACGGACGCCAGGCCATCAGAGAAAATCAACTGTTGCACCGGCGCAGTCCTGCCCGGCACTTTCAACTGGATTTGATCCACTTTTTTGTAGCCAGCGGGCAAATTTGCCACCACTAGATTATCCACGGTATGCGTCAAATCAGTGGTGTCATCCATGACATATGGTTTGGTCGCATCGATCTTGGGCTGAAACCAGTCCAGGTCTTTGGTGTGCAGCATGGCCACCTGGTTAAAACCTATCTGTTCCAGCGTATGGCCTTGCATATCAAGCATGCTCATTTTGAGCAACAATCCATATTCGGCATCCGACCAGATGCGATACTGATAACGCAGATTATCATTCGGCACCATATCGATGATTTGCGCCAGCCGCCCGGCAATGCGCTCCTGGCCGACAAATTTCAGCTTGTAATTTTGCTTGAGGGGATACAACTGTGTGGGCAACATGGCCGGAAACAGATTCTGGCCACGCCGCTTTTCAATCACGACTTTGTCATTTTTGGCATTGAAGATGACGATATCATCGCCTTCACTGAAGACTTCGCGCGGCCGCCCATCCAACACCACATTGCGGGTGAACTCACGCCCGCCTTCATAAATATGGGTAATCTGCACCGAGCGTATCATCGCGCCGTTGTGATAAACAAACAGACCCTGATAATTTAACTCGCGGGCGGCAGAAGCGGTTTTCTGCATGGTTGCCCAGAGATCCTCTTCGGCAAAAGCAGCCTGGCTGATGGCCGCCAGGCACAAGACAGGCAAGAGCGCTCGACGGAAATCAAACGCCCGAAGGAAATCAAACTTAGGTGACATACGGGGTAACGACAGTAAAGTTATTCGCCAGCGTTATAAGCTACATTGTGCATGTAATACGTTGCACTATTAGGTGCATAGTTGTGATGCGCGACGACATATTGATCTGTGTCATTGTCAGCAATTTGCGTCGGTGCAGCCACTTCAGGCTGATTCAACACGAACATGCCGACAAAGAAAGCGGCAGCCACGGAAGCGGCGATTGACCAGCTATATTTACTGAAACGCGGACGGATATGAGTCACTTTTTCAGACACAGTGAGGGCTTGCGGCGCCAACATGGTGGGTTCATCATCAAGCTGCGCCATAATGCGGCTGGTCATATCAGACTCCACCCAGCACTCTTCACGGATCACATCGCGAATCACATGATAGTCACGCCAGGCCTGGGCAACGTCACCCGTAGATTTGGCTGCGAGAAAAATATGTTCACAGCGTTCAACATCGACTTCACCGTCGACCAATGCAGATAATTGCTGCTTCATAATAACCCCAAGTCAATCAATGTTTTTATGTTAGCATTTAACAAAAAATTTGTCATAACACCTACACACCCACTACCGTTTTATAGCAAATATCGCGCGATTACCAACGTTTATGCTGAGGCGTATCCAACAACGGTCTCAACTTCGCTGCAATCGTTTCGCGCGCCCGAAAAATACGTGAACGTACTGTACCGATAGGACATTGCATCACGTTAGCAATGTCTTCATAACTCAAGCCTTCCAACTCGCGCAAAGTAATCGCGGTGCGCAACTCTTCAGGCAATGCGGCAATCGCATCGTTCACTGTTTGCGCAATTTCCTTTGTCATCAGCGATGTTTCAGGCGTCTCCATCGTCCGCATGTCATCGCCTTCATCGAAGTTTTCTACATCTTCGATTTCCACATCCTGCATCACCTGTGGCTTGCGCCCCAGAGAGACCAGGTAATTTTTGGCCGTATTAATGCCAATCCGGTACAACCAGGTGTAAAACGCGCTATCACCGCGAAAACTGTGCAATGCACGATACGCCTTGATAAAAGACTCCTGTACCACGTCTTCCACCTCTGCCTGGTCGCGTATCATGCGTGACAACAGGCGGCCGAGTTTACGATGGTATTTTTCAACCAACAATCCAAAGGCACGTTTATCGCCTTGTTGAGCACGTTCAACCAGCATCTGGTCAAACTCTTTATTCTCTTGCTGTTTGGCGTTCGCCGCCTGAACAGTCATATCGCGATGACTCCCTTGGGTAATTTTATGATTGGGAGTAGTATACGCTTTTGTGTTATTTTCGACGAACCCGGTGCGCGTTAACGCCTCTAAATTTGCTGTGTGTAACATCGCCTCATCCCTTATTTTTGCCTGCCACTGCAACACGCAATACAGACAATTATGTGACCCTGCACTCCCTTCCAAAGTTCCATTGATCTCAAAACAATATGAATAAAGTGTTTGATGTCCTGATTATTGGCAGCGGGCTGGCGGGGCAATCGCTGGCGTTACGATTGGCCGATCAACACCGGGTATGCATCTTAAGCAAGCGCGAACTCACCTTGAGTGCCAGCAACTGGGCACAAGGTGGCATTGCCGCCGTACACAACAGCGAGGACTCCATAGAAGCCCATATTAAAGATACCTTGGACGCGGGCGCTGGCCTGTGTGACAGCGAAGTGACGCGCATGGTGGTGACTAATGGTCGCGCCAGTATTGAGTGGTTACTAGAGCAAGGCGTAAACTTCACCCGCGAAGCCGACGATGACCGCTTGCACCTGACCCGCGAAGGTGGCCATAGCCACCGACGCGTGGTGCATGTGGCTGATGCGACCGGCCAGGCGGTACAAACCACACTCACAGATCGCGTACGCGAGCATCCGAACATCACTATTCTAGAACACCATATCGCGGTCGATCTGATCACCACGCACAAACTGTTCAAACAAACCGCCAGCGATGGCCCCAACCGCTGCCTGGGTGCTTATGTGCTCAATAACCAGACTGGCAAAGTGATCACGCTTTCTGCACAATACACCGTCACCGCTACGGGCGGCGCGGGCAAAGTATATTTGTACACGACCAACCCTGACATCAGCACCGGCGACGGTATCGCCATGGCCTGGCGCGCAGGGTGCCGCGTGGCAAATATGGAGTTCGTGCAATTTCACCCGACCTGCCTTTATCACCCGCATGCAAAATCCTTTTTGATTTCAGAAGTATTGCGTGGTGAAGGTGGCTTATTGCTGTTGCCTGATGGCACGCGCTTTATGCCCTGGCATGACGAACGCGCCGAGTTGGCACCACGTGATGTAGTGGCGCGCGCGATCGACTTTGAAATGAAAAAACGCGGCCTGGATTGTGTCTACCTGGATATCAGCCACAAACCAGTCGAGTTTATTCAATCGCACTTCCCCAACATTTATCAGCGCTGCCTGCAATTGGGCATTGATATCAGCAAACAACCGATTCCGGTGGTGCCAGCTGCGCACTACACCTGCGGCGGTGTGATGACCGATATGCATGGCCGCACCGACATTGACTGCCTGTATGCAATTGGCGAAACCGCCTGCACCGGCCTGCACGGGGCGAATCGCCTGGCCAGTAACTCCTTGCTCGAATGCCTGGCCTTTAGCCAAAGTTGCGCGCTTGATATAGAAAGACTGGGCTTACAGCCGACCATTTCATTGCCTGACTGGGATGAAAGCCGCGTCACAGACGCCGACGAAGAGGTGTTGATTACCCATACCTGGGATGAATTACGCCGCTTCATGTGGAACTATGTCGGTATTGTGCGCACCACCAAACGCCTGAGCCGCGCCCTACATCGTATCCATATGTTGCGGAACGAAGTGCATGAGTTCTACAGTAACTTTAAAGTCAGCCACGACCTCATTGAACTGCGTAACTTGCTGCAAGTCGCCGAACTGATTGTGCGTTGCGCCATTGACCGCCATGAAAGTCGCGGCCTGCACTTCAGTAAAGATTATCCCGACTTGCTGCCAGAGGCGATTCCTAGCGTACTGACACCAGACAATTACACCAGCCTGCTGGATTAAGCATTGCATGATAAAAGTTTGGCTGCCAGTTGGCTTGCTGATTGCAAGCGTTTACTCACATGCAGCGCCTGTACTGGTGAACGTCATTGATGGCGATACCGTCATTATTCGTGACAACACCCTCACCTACCACTTACGCCTGCTGGATATAGACGCTCCCGAGCGGCAGCAAGCTTTCGGCATCCAGTCCAGACGCAGCCTGAAACAACTCTGCGAGCACGCAAACATTGCCGTCCAACTGCAAGGCCGTGATCTCTATGGCAGGACACTGGGGCATTTGTATTGCAACAATACCGATGCCAGCCAATCACAAATCGCGCTGGGCATGGCCTGGTTTAACGCACGCTATTCAAAACGGTTAGAACTGGATACGTTGCAGCGCCAGGCACAGCAACAAGGCTTGGGCTTGTGGCAAGATGCCGAGCCCATGTCACCTTGGCAATGGCGAAAACTTTACGGACAATATTATCGTCGGCAAGAATGACACATGCAGACAATATCCTTTAGAATACTGTTTTATCAAAGAACTTTAGGACTTTAGACATGCAAGTAGCGATGAACACCGTGGTCACCATGACCTATAAACTGCAAAATAGCGATGGCGACACCTTGGAAGAAAGCAAGGATCCGGTTGCCTATCTGCATGGCGGTTATGACAATATTTTCCCGAAAGTGGAAGAAGCCATGCACGGCAAAAACGTGGGCGACGTGATAGAAGTAAGCCTGGATCCGGAAGATGCTTTTGGCGAATACGATGATGCCTTGGTGCAAATCGAACCAGCCAGTGCATTTCCTAGCAAAGACCTGAAAGTGGGCATGCAGTTTGAAGGTGAAGACGAAACCGGCGACGTGATTTTGTACACCATCACTGACATTGCAGACGGTAAAGTCGTGGTTGACGGCAACCATCCTTGGGCTGGCCAACGCCTGTTGTTTACTGCAACCATCGCCAGCGTGCGTTCAGCAAACCAGGAAGAAATTTCTCACCAGCACGTGCATGGTGCCGGTGGCCATCACCACTAAGTAGCACGCTGCTTACCTCATAAGCAGCTATTTGGCCTGGCGCAAGACTCCTTGCGCCAGCGTTAACACCTCATCGGCAACTTCTGCCACTTCATCCCCCACATGGCTGACGTATAGCGTTGGCAAACCAAAGGTTGCAATCACCTGCTTGATGTAAGGTAAGACTTGCTGCTTGAGCCGATCATCCAGGCCGCTCAATGGCTCATCCATCAGTAGCACCGACGGCTGACGCAGCAAAGCACGCCCGATGGCCACCCGCTGCTTTTCGCCACCAGACAACTGGCTGGGCTTGCGTTTGAGCAAAGGCTGGATGGCTAGCACATCCACCACCTCGGGCAGCACGATCCTGGCCATGCCTGCGGGCATGCCATACCGTAAATTCTGCTCTACGCTCATATGCGGAAACAAGCGTCCATCCTGAAATACCAAGCCCACTCGGCGCTGCCATGGCGGCAATTGAATCTCCTGTTTATGATCAAACCAGACATGATCACCACTGCGGATGACGCCGGAAGACGGCATCAACAGCCCGGCAATACTATGCAATAAGGTTGTTTTTCCTGAACCCGATGCACCCATGATCCCCAGGCATTGGCCGGGGGCCAGCGCGAAGCTTGCCTGCAGGTCAAATGTAGTGCTTGCCGCATAAGGCTGCTGTATCCGGATATCGACCGTAAACATCAGCGCTGACTCCTGAGCAGGCGGCGTTCCAGCCATTGGCTGGCCAGCAAAGCGAACACAGAAACCAGCACACTCAACACCACCAGTCGCAGGGCGGCAGCATCCCCTTCGGGCGACTGGGTGAGGCTATAAATCGCCAATGGCAAAGTGCGGGTTTCACCTTCGAGATTACCCGCAAAGGTAATGGTGGCGCCAAACTCACCCAGGCTACGGCTAAATGCCAGAATACCGCCAGTGAGTACACCGTGATAAGAAAGCGGCAGGGTAATTGAAAAAAATGTTTTGACTGGTGTGGCCCCCAATGTCTGCGCGGCCTGCTCCAATAAAGGATTTACCTGCATCAGCGCCTGGCGAATAGCACGCACCATCAGCGGAAACGCCATCACGGCAGAGGCGATCACCGCCCCCCACCAGTGGAAGGTCAGTTGTATGTGAAATTGCTCATACAACCAGCTACCAATCCAGCCGCGCCGTCCCAGCAACACCAGCAACATATATCCCAGCACCACTGGCGGCAACACCATGGGCAGATGCACCAGCGCATCCACAACAGCATGTCCCCAAAATTGCTTCCTGGCCAGCAACCAGGCCATGCCAATGGCTGGCAGCAATAACACCAGCACACAACAGGCGGCCACTTTCAGCGACAACAGCACGATATCGATTTCAGCAGGAGACAACGACCACATAACAGTCACAAACAGCTTACAGATTAATCGTTGAACAAGGGTTTAAAGCCGTAAGAGAGCAACAGTTTCTTAGCTTCGGCAGATTGCAGGTAATGGTAAAAAGCATTGGTTTCTGCCGCCGCCTGCGGTAATAATGCCATTGGGTAGATAATCGGCACATGACTGTTTTCGGCAAACTCACCGGCCACTTTGACCTTGCTGGATGATTGCGCATCGCTGGCATAGACAATACCCACATCACACTCATCACGCTCGACCAGGCTCAGCGTTGCCCGCACATCCTGCGTGCTCACCAGCCGCGTTTTCAGCTTGTCCCACCAGCCCAGGTTAGTCAGTGACTGCTTGGCATAAATGCCTACTGGCACCGACAAGGTATCGCCCGTGCACCAATAGCCAGGGGCTTGCTGGCCAATATCAGTACTGGCGTCAGCCTTGATTGTTAACGGCTTGTTTTGCGGCGTAATCATCACCAGGCGGTTACCCAGCCATGGCTTGATCGTCGCGACCTGCACCAATTGCTTATCCTTCAGGTATTGCATCCACTTTTCATCTGCGGAAATAAACAGGTCACCTGGTGCCCCCTGCTCCAGCTGTTTGGCCAACGTGCCCGAGCCGCCATAAACAGGCACCACCTGCACGCCAGTTTGCTGTCCATATTGCTTGACCAGCACGTTCATGACATCGGTCAAACTTGCCGCAGCAAACACCTTGATTTTTTTGTCTTCCGCCTGCGCCAATACACTGATCAGGCACAACCCCAGCCACACCCACTTTTTCATTACGATCACCCAGTTATCAATTCATCATGCATATGCGATGCTACCATCGTTATACCCACATATGCATTACGATAATTAAAAAAATCAGTCTTTCTTCAAATGCTGCGTAATCAGATGCAATTCATCCGCGGCGGCTTGCGCCGATTTTTGTAAAATCTGCTGATAGGCCAGTATCAACGCCTGGCCAAACTCGGTCACTTGCGCGCCACCGCCATGAGAGCCTCCCGCCATACTCACCACTACTGCCTGGTCAAAACAGCGGTTCATCATGTCTACCAACTCCCAGGCACGGCGATAAGACATGCGCATCTGTTTGGCGGCCGCGGAGATTGAACCATGCTGCGCGATATGTTGCAAAAGCTCGATCTTGCCTGGCCCGAGTGCGGTGTTGCCTTCGTGGTTGATTCTGATTTTAAGTAGAGACGCTTGCATGATCTATCTTACTCCAGCGGGATTTCTGTTTGCGCAAACGCCTCAAAAGGCGGCAACTCTGCCAGTGAGCGCAAATTCAAGTCATCCAAAAAATGTTTGGTCGTCGCATATAGTGATGGCCTGCCCGGCACTTCGCGTTGCCCGACCACGTCGATCCAGTCACGCTCCTGTAGTTGGCGGATCACATTGGGATTCACGGCCACGCCACGAATCTGCTCAATATCGCCGCGCGTGACTGGTTGCCTGTAGGCAATAATCGCCAGCGTCTCCATCACTGCCCGTGAATATTTCGGCTGCCGTTCCGGGTTCAAACGCAACAGATACTCACTGTATTCGGCTTTGGCCTGAAAGCGATATCCACTGGCTACCTGCACCAGGTCCAATGTTTTTTCTACCCAGTCCGATTTCAATTCATCCAGCAGCATACGTAGCGTCGCGCGCTCCATGCGCCCGGCAAATAATTTGAGCAAATCATCGAGTGCCAACGGTTGTGGCGAAGTCAGTAACGCGGCTTCCAGAATACGCTTCATTTCTTCAATGCTGTCTGGTTCACGCATGAGATTGCTTCCTAAGCCGCACTATTGGCTTGCACATAAATGGTGCCAAACGCATCTTGCTGGGTAATACGCACCAGACCCTCTTTGGCCAGCTCCAGCATGGCCAGAAAATTGACCACCAACTTGGGCACCCCGTCGGTTTCAAGGTCGAACAACTCATCAAAGCGCAGCACCTGCACGGCACCCAGCCTGCGCAGCAACAAGCTCATATGCTCACGCACAGAAAGCTCGGCACGCCCCAGCTTGTGGTGCTGATTCAACTTGGCACGTTTGAGCACATTACGCCAGGCCTCGACCAAATCATCCAGGCTCACTTCCGGCGGTTTTACCAGGCTGATCTGCTGATAATAAGCTGCCGCCACATCAATCTCCTGGCCCACTTTAGGCATCGCATCCAGCCGCTGTGCCGCCAGTTTGATCGCTTCGTATTCCATCAAGCGCCTGACCAGTTCCGCACGCGGATCCTCTTCCTCTGCCACCTCAGCCGGCTTGGGTAACAGCATGCGCGACTTAATCTCAATCAGCATGGCGGACATCAACAAATACTCCGCCGCCAGTTCCAGGTTCACCGTCTTCATCTTATCGACATAGGTCATGTACTGGACGGTCAGATCGGCCATGGGAATATCCAGAATATCCAGATTGTGCTTGCGGATCAGATATAACAACAAATCCAGCGGACCTTCAAAGGTCTCCAGATAGACTTCCAGTGCATCCGGCGGAATATACAGATCCTGCGGCAGCGTCGAAAGCGGCTCGCCTTTGATTTTGACCGGACTGTGGGCGGTGAATTCCATGCAGGGATTGTAGCGGATTTGCTGCCTGGGATTAAAGCTTATTCTGCATAAGGATTGGCGAAGCCGAGTGTTTGCATCACCGCGATTTCCATCGCCTCCATCAACTCGGCCTGGGCATCCACCTCATGATCATAGCCATGCAAATGCAACACGCCATGCACAGTCATGTGTGCATAGTGGGCCAGCAGTGGTTTGCCCTGCTCAAGCGCCTCCCTGGCAACGACGGGCGCACAAATCACAATATCGCCCATGAGCATCGGTTCCTCGGTTAAGGGAAAAGTCAGCACATTGGTTGCATAATCGCGGCCGCGATACGCCGCGTTTAACTGCTGCCCTTCTGCCTCGTCAACAATACGGATCGTCAGGCTGGTTTCTACGCGCAACGCGGCACGCACCCAACGTTTAAATTGCGCCGCAGCAGGAATATCGGCCGCGGCTGAGGCAAGTTGCAGGGAAAAATCTAATGCGGGCATAACGTCAAGTTTTCTGTAGAATATCCGTCATTATAGAAAGAAAACCCTTAAAGGAAACGGTGTGATGACAAATCGCCCCAAGTTGGTGGTTGCCAATCGCAAAATGCATGGCAATTTGCCAGACAACCAGCAATTCATGCAAAGCCTGTTGCAACAGACACGCCATCACCGCGCCCGCTATGCGGTGTGCCCGCCACATCCTTATCTGTATCAAGCCCAGCAAGTGCTGCAAAACAGCCATATTGCCTGGGGCGGGCAAAACATGAGCCGCCATGAAAAAGGCGCTTACACAGGCTCTGTGTCACCGCTCATGCTGAAGGAGTTTGGCTGCACCTATGTGATTATTGGCCATTCCGAGCGCAGGCAGCGTGGCCACGACAATGATGAAAGCTGTGGTGAACGTTTTGAAGCCGCCTTAAAGGCCGGACTGACACCGATCTTGTGTATCGGTGAAACGCTGGATGAATATGAACAGGGTGAAACTGACCTGGTGGTGGTGCGTCAACTGAACCCGGTCATTGCGCATGTCGGCATCCAGGCCCTATCAAAAGGCGTGATTGCTTATGAACCGGTATGGGCCATCGGCACGGGTAAGGCAGCCACGCCGCAACATGCGCAAGCTATTTTGTCTTTTATCCGCGGCCACATTGAACTGCTTGATGCGCAAGTGGCGGAAGAGATTTCCTTATTGTATGGCGGTAGCATGAACCCAGGGAATGCCGCTCAACTGCTCAGCATGCCGGATGTCGATGGCGGTCTGATTGGCGGTGCCGCATTGGTGTCAGAAGACTTTATCCGCATTTGCCAGATTGCAAATGAATTAACCCCACTCAAAAGCGCGGCCTGACAGGCAAGTATCGCCTTCAGCGATTATTGAAGCACAAATAAAAAAGCCGACTTTCGTCGGCTTTTCTACATCTAAGTAAGCTTGGATTTTAAGTGAATGCTAGATTTTAAATAAACCAGACTTAATTAAAACCAGATTACTCAAGTCTGAATTACTTAGCTTCTTCAGCTGGAGCTTCAGCAGGAGCAGCTTCAGCAGGTGCAGCCTCAGCAGGAGCGGCTTCAGCAGCAGGTGCCTCAGCTGGAGCTTCAGCAGCAGGTGCCTCAGCAGCAGGTGCCTCAGCAGCAGGCGCTTCTTCAGCTGGTTTTTCACCACAAGCAGTCAAAGCCAGAGCCAACAATGCAGCCAACAATGCAGAACGTGTCATCTTTATTTCCTTAGTATGTATGAGCAAAAAATTATGTACGGACAATCCCCTTGATGCAGAACCAGCCGAGTGAAAAAATTGTATCAGTAATTCATTAAAAAAAGAACGCACATTCTCTTAAAAAACATGGATTTTTTTGCGTGACAACCACATCTAGGTGTTTTTTTCACAAAAACACCCGCAAATCATTTGCTACCAATGCAATTAAGCCACGTTTTCAGCCAGATGCACATAGCCTGACAAATACATTTCATGCAGCCATGGCAACAGGCTCACTACCGACTCTCCCTGGCATATCGCCGGCTCCAGTTGTCGATGGTTGGCAAGGGCATTCAACAAAGGCGCGCCTTCAGCGGGCGCTTGCACGCTTTCACCATTGATAAAATACTGACCTTGCCAATGCAGCATCTGTGTCTGCAGATCCATGACGACGCCCTGTTGTGCCAGGCGTTGGGAAAACTTTTCCAGGCTGAGTTTACGATTAGGGGAAAAAACAACATATGCCTTGGGCTCAGAAAAATACTTTGCCAGAAAAGGCCCTAATTGCTCCGTTTGCCAGGGCAAGCGACGCAACATGTCTGCGACATTATTCACCATATTGACGTCCACTTCTGCCGCATCCACCACTGGTTGCAAGTCGGGATCACGGTACAAGGCATCCGGCAAGCCATTCTGGCGGCACTCATCCAGGAACTCGATCGCCAGTTCCCTGGCCGCTGGGGCCCGAAAACCAATGGAGTAGGTCATGCAGTCATCATCTTCGGCGATGCCCCAGTGCGCGACATTTGGTGGCAGGTACAGCATATCGCCGGGTTCCAGCACCCACTCTTGCTCACTGACAAAATGCGACAGGATGCGCAACGGCGCTTCAGGAATCAAGCGTAAGTCCGTTTGCTGGCTGATGCGCCAGCGGCGCTTGCCTGCGCCTTGCAACAAGAAAACGTCGTAACTATCGATATGCGGGCCAACCCCGCCTCCCGTAGGCGCGTAACTGACCATCACATCATCCAACCTGGCTGTCGGGATAAAATCAAATTGCGACAGCAAGGCTTGCGCTTCCGGCAACACATGATTCATGCCCTGTACCAGCAACGTCCAATGCTGCGCTGGCAATGCCGTAAAATCATCGTCATCAAACGGCCCTTGCCTGACTTGCCAGCCATCACCTGCTTGCGCACGGTCGGGGTCAAACTGTATTAATCTGGCGGGCACTTCACTATCACACGCGAGCCCGGCTAACGCTTCAGGATCAAGCAAGCCTTGGAAGGCTGGCATTGCGCCACGAATCAATAATGGCTTTTTTTGCCAGTATTCCGCCATGAACTGTGCCGGTGTTAAGCCATTGAGTAAGGTCAGTGCTTGTTGCATGATTAAATTTATCTAAAAGGTAGAAAAGGCGCCGTGGTAATACTCTGAGTCAGGCGCGAAATAAAACGTTGCGACTTTTCGGCCAGTGTCAGCGCCAATAAATCGGTGCGGGCGATCAGTTTGCTGAATTCCCGCTCAAAACTGAGATTCTGCACTTCGCCCGGCAAACTATTGGTGAGTAGCAATAACTCGCCTTGTGTATTTTTGGCATTGGTTAGCTTCCATACCGCAATCTCAATATTCCTGGCCGCATTATACAAACTCTGCGGCTCTATGCTATCGGTGAGGAAAAAAGCCGATTTATTGCCATGGGCACGAAACAGCATGGACTGTATGCCAACCACCAGTGCCAACACGCGGTCGCCGCTGTATTGCGCATTCAGGGCCAGTTTAATCGCAGCGGTATCTTGCGCACCACCCAAGGCATCGAACTGCCAGTGATGCACAGTGACCTGCTCAAACACATAGCTGGCAATTTGCTCCGGCGTCCCCAGTCCTGATTTTTGCGCCTCGGCCGGGTTGCGCTTGTACATTTTGAGCATGAGCAAGCGCAAGGTACTGACGTTTTCGCTATATTCAATATCGGCCAGGCGATCGAGGTCCGTTTTAACCAGTTGATGAAAGGTATTGCGGTCTTGCCGCACAGGGACCGGCCGCCCATTAGGCGAATCGACATAACCCCCATCCGGTGTCGTGCTGCATCCGGCCAGCAGTAAGATCATCACACGCCAGCCGGAAAAACTCATGCAGGCAATACCCGCTGAGCCGGAAAGACAATCTGGAAACGGCTGCCCTGGCCAGGCTCACTTTCAATCTGCAAACTGGCCTGATGGTGATGCAAAATATGTTTGACGATGGACAACCCTAAGCCGGTGCCGCCAGTGTCACGACTGCGGCCGCTATCGACACGGTAAAAACGTTCCGTCAGGCGCGGCAAATGATGCGGCTCAATGCCTATGCCGGTATCCTGCACGCTGAATACGGCATCCTCGCCGCGCATCTGCCAGTAGATATCAATCTTGCCTTGCTCAGGGGTATAGCGCACGGCATTACTGGTCAGGTTACTCAAGGCGCTCAACAATTCGTTATAACTGCCGCGCAGATTAACTTTCGTCTCCATATGCAGCGTCACGGTATGCTGGCCCTGGCTCAAGGCTTGTGCATCTTTCTGCAACTGCTGCAGCAAGGCAGGCATGGCAATATCGGTTTCATCTTTGAGTGTGACGTTATTTTCCAAACGCGACAAGGTCAGCAAGTCTTCAATAATGCGCCGCATGCGCGTTGTTTGCGACTGCATCATGTCGAAATAAGGCTGGATATCCGGCGAGACTTCACCTTGCATATCACTAATGGTTTCGAGAAAACCGCCGATGACTGTCAGTGGCGTACGCAACTCATGCGATACATTGGCAATAAAATCGCGGCGCATGACCTCGGTCTTTTCAATGGCAGACACATCACGGCAGATCAGCAAGCGCTGCTTGCTGGCAAAGGGAATAATCTGCAATTCCAGCGTCACATCCGGGCTGCGCCAGGATTTGAGTTTAAGCGGCTCACTGTAATCTTCGGCCTGCAAATACGTCACAAACTCGGCTTGCCGCAACAAGTAATAAATCGGCTGGTTTTCATCGTGATGCCGCTTTAAGCCCAGTCGCTGAATCGCAGGCTCGTTAAACCATTCAATTTCGTTACGGTTATTCAGTACCACCACACCATCTGGCAACGCACTGGTGGCATGACGCAACCGCTCAAGTGTGCTGCTCAGCTGGCTTTGGCTGCGCGAATGGCGGCGCATTTCATGATACAGATTAGCAAAGATGTCCTCCCAGATGCCTTTGCCGTTTGGCATGAAGTTAAGGCTGGGTTTGAGCGCCCACTGGTACAGGCGGTGCGTCCAGTACAAATGCCCGGCAAGATAGGCCAGCACACCTGCCATAAACAATAGCCAGGCAGTGTCTGCACTGGTGAACCAGCCCACCATCAGGCAACAGAACGCCCAAAACAGCAGACTCCAGAACGCTTTCCAACGAATATCTTGCACAAGCTATTCTCAACACATCAATGTCGGCGATTATACGACACATCTGCGCGCAGGCAATGACAGGATGATGACAGCCGCCCAGGAGCAAATAGACCGCTTACTCAGCCATGACCGGGGCGCTTCTTGCGAAGGGTTTGGCCAGCGGCTCGCCCACAAACACGCCTTGCATTGGCCACTTCACGCTTTTCCAGTAGGCCTCAATCAAGGTCTCGCCTGACAGGTAATGCGCCATCACAATTTGCGGATTAGGAAACTTCTGCCAGTAGTTACAGGGCTCGGAAACCGTGCCATAACTGCCCGTCACCCCCGCATCCAGCCAGCGCGACGCTGGCATCTGGTCATTGTAGCTGGCCAACACGCCCCCAGAGGAGGTCAGATGATCGGCAATCGCGCCGGGCAAATAAGTATTCGTCAACATGAAATCCACTTGCTTTTGCCCGGTGAAATAAAACATGACCGCGCCCTGTTTTTCAATCGACTCCTGGCTCAAGGTATGCATAGTGAGTTTCTTGGATTTAACGGTCATGCCATCCTGCGGAAAGAATGCCTCCCGCGGCTTGGAGCGCGCAACATCGCGCGTTTTGAGAAAGTAGCCATCGGCGTCATTTAAGCTGAACTCACTCAACACACCACGATCGATTAAGGCTTTGGCTGACTCTACATTGCTGATCGGCAGCAGCATGGACAAGCGGATATGGTGATCTGCCCAAGGCCGCAATGACGAGCTATTAAAATAAGGACTATCACGCCCCGGGTCACAGGTTTTACGGCACTGGTTCAAGTCCAGCCCCAGGGTCAGTGCACTGGTCAGGCTGTTACACTGCACGGCAAAGGGTGTGCGCCACACCAGGAGCAATACCTGCTGATTGGTCAGTTTGGCATCCAGTTGCGCCTTTAAAGACTCAAACTCCGGCACGGTTAATGCGTCTTTAGCATGCCTGGGTAACTCGACACCAATCAGGTTTTCTGCAGGCACTTGCCTTGCCTGCAAGTAATAACGGGCGACTTCTTCGCTCTGCGCATCATTGACGTTATAAATCACCGCCACATCTTCGGGCTTTAACAAAGAAGGCCTTAGCGGGATTCTTTTACTCACATCCACCCCGCCCGCCATGGCTTTTGTCACCAGTAAAACAAAACACAGTGCCATCCAGGCACTCACCTGTCCCAAACGATAACCCACACCCATCAACTCAATACTCCATTGCAATTGCAAAGATAGCCACTATGGCAAACAAACCAGCGTAAAATTCAATCATATCCCAGATTCAATTGATTGAAGAAAACGAGGCAAATAATGACGACACAAACAATTCTGATCACAGGAGCCAACCGTGGTATTGGACTGGAGTACGTCAAGCAATATGCCGAAAGCGGCCAGCAGGTATACGCCACGGTACGCGACCCGTCCAAGGCGACAGCACTACAACAGCTAGCTGCCAAGCACACCAACATCCAGATATTGGCGCTGGATGTAGGCGATGTCAGTGCCATTCGCGCGCTGGCTGGCCAATTGTCCGCACTCACTATCGATACAATAATCAGCAACGCCGGCACTTACCCTGACAGCGCATTCGGCAAGACCGATCCACAAGCCTGGCTGCACGCATTCCAGATCAATACGCTGACCACTTACTACCTCGCCGAAGCCTTTTTACCGCAACTTCGCCGCGCCAACCAGGCGAAACTCATCGCCATGACCAGCAAAATGGGCAGTATGGAAGACAACGGCAGCGGTGGTGAGTATATTTACCGCAGTAGCAAAACCGCATTGAATATGGTGGTCAAGAGTTTGTCCATTGATTTACGCGAATTCAATATCAAAGTTGCAGCCTTGCATCCGGGCTGGGTGCGTACAGATATGGGCGGGCCAAATGGCTTGATTGATACCGCAACCAGTGTGCGTGGATTGCGCCAGGTGATTGAGGGATTAACCAGTGCGCAATCGGGGGAGTTTATTGCTTATGATGGGAAAAGGATTCCCTGGTGATTGGTTGTTTACATTGTTGCTTGTCGCCCTTTCGGCGAGTTACTTTTCTTTGCTTGCACAAAGAATAAGTAACCAAAAGAAATGCACCCCAGCTTCCGCTTGTTCCTTGCGCTACTCGGCTTGCCGGGCGGCAGATGGGGCCCGAAGCAGGTGGCACCGTTAGAGCGCTTAAGTCGTATCTTGAATACTTAGCTTATCGGCGGTAAATTAGCCCTTATAAGGACTACGCTCTTCTAGTTCATCGACATAGTCCTGCATGGTGCCGGCTTCGCGGGCCAAAAAGCGCGCAACGCTCTGGTGGAAGTCAGCATGACTTAACCAGTGATAGGAGCAAGTAGTATAAGGGGTGAAACCCCGCGCCAGTTTGTGTACGCCTTGGGCGCCACCTTCAAAATAGCGTACGTTGTGGCTGATACAGAATTGTTGCGGCTGGTAGTAACACAACTCGAAGTGCAGGCACGAAATATCGCGCAAGCTGCCCCAATAGCGACCGTACAATGTGTCATCCCCCAGCACACATAAACTGGCGGCCACATCTTCGCCATCCTGGCTGGCGATAAACAGCCTGAACTGTTCAGGCAGGTCACGACTGATATGCTCAAAAAAAGCCAAGGATAAATAAGGACTACTGCCATGCCGGTGATAAGTATTGCAGTAGCATTGATAAAACAAGGCGAGTTCCGCCGGGCTGACTTCATGCCCGTTGAGCACGCGGCAATGTACACCTTGCTGAGCGACCTTATTGCGCTCCTGGCGTATCTTTTTACGCTTGTCGCGACTAAGCACAGCAAGAAAAGCCTCCCAATCAGCGTAGCCTGGATTCTCCCAGCGAAATTGCACGCCATGGCGGCGTAAGCCACCAGCCTCGGCACAAGCTGCTGCCGACGGCTCATCAGGGAATAACACATGCAGCCCGGATAAGGCATGCGCCTGACACAGTTCACGCATCTGCGACAACATGGCTTTGGCCAAGGCAATGGGGTCTAGATAATCAGGGTGAATCAGGATGCGCGGCCCGGTAACGGGCGAAAACGGAATGGCTGAAATCAGTTTGGGATAGTACTGGCCACCCGCCTGTTCATAAGCATCCGCCCACGACCAGTCAAAGACATACTCACCATACGAATGGGTTTTAATATAACAAGGTGCCGCAGCAAGCAGTTGCTCACCATTAAAAACGGCTAAATGATACGGAATCCAGCCGGTTTCGTGATCCACCGCTGCCGACAATTCGAACGCCCGCAAAAACCGGTAATCCAGCATAGGATGAGAGCCGGCTAATGCCTGCCAGGCCGTCGCTGAAATGTCCTGCAAACCACGATACCAGACAAACGATAATTGACTGATATCCATACGGGATTAAGCAGTGATCACACACAAATGAGAAAGTGAACACGCCGAGGCTGAAGTTGGCATGCAGGGAGGCATCAGAACAGTGACTTAACCAGGATATTTTTAACTAGGGCGTTTACGGATGACAGAAGCATCTTTGCCAGTGGAATTCACCGTACTATTGGCGGGAATGACTGCGGAAGCCGGTTTGGATTTATTTTTGGATTTATCCGTGTCTGAATCTGACACAATCGCTTGCTGTGACTGGCTTTTGGCTTCAGCTTCACGTTGCCGCTCGACCATTTGCGCATACGCATTTTCCAACTCATCCAGGGTAATAACACCATTACCATCAAGGTCAACATATGAAAAATGCCGCGCTACCTGCGGCAAACAGAGGGTGGCTTCTTCGCGATCCAGCGAGTCATCATTGTCGCGGTTGCATTCATTAAAACGCTGAGAAATGCTGTCGTGCATCACCTTGCGCTTTTGCAGCATGAGCTGGTGATCGGGGTCGGTGTTACGTGCATAATCAGACAAGGCCTTGCGTAAACGCGCACGGTCTTCAGGACTGAAGTTATGCTCAAGCGTCTTGGAGAGGCCCACATCGTCATTATCGACGATACGATTATCCGTCAGCCGAATAGGTAGCTTCAGATCGGCAGACACAGGCAATGCCAGCAACATGGTCGTTGTTAGCAAAAAAACCTCTTTCAAATGTTTGTTCGCTTTACACATCCACATCCAAACGTAATACCTTAATTCTTGTTTCACTAAATTCTTGTTTCACTCAAAGCTTTTTGAAAAACAATCTTTTTAAAGTAGAACCAAGCACGATTAACATGACAGATATTGCCTGACTTTAAAATCAGGCTGCCTAACATAACGCAACTCTGGTCGCGGCATCAACTGATTTAACAAAAAATAGCGATTCTTTCATCGCCATGCCTGTCAATTTCAGGCAGTCATCTTGCATCAGGATTGTAAATGCAATATTTCATCCCCCGCGCTATTTGTAACCAAGTTGTAACCACCCCACTTCATGCCGGATACGGCTTGGAGTATAATGATAAAGATAAGTTTTATGGCTCAGCCATTTTGGTCCCTTGTGTGAGGTCATCCCGATGGCGGCCCGGCGCGTTAACAAAACGCACGCTTCTGTGTAAAAAGGTACGTATGGCAGAACAGTTAAAAAAAATATTGATGGTTGATGATGATTTGCGTATGCGCGAACTTTTACAGCGCTACCTCACTGAACAAGGATTCAATATCAAATCCGTTTCCGATGGCAAAGAGCTGGACAAAGCCATGTCTGCCGAGAGCTTTGACCTGCTGATTCTCGACCTGATGTTGCCAGGTGAAGATGGCCTGGCCATCTGCCGCCGACTGCGTGGTGCCAACCACATGACACCTATTATCATGCTGACTGCACGTGGTGACGAGGTCGACCGCATTGTTGGCCTGGAAATGGGCGCTGATGACTACCTGCCGAAACCGTTTAATCCACGTGAGTTGCTGGCCAGGATCAACGCCGTGTTGCGTCGCCACGAAATTACACCCAAACAAGCGGTTGAAGAAAAAAGTGCGGCGTTTCAGTTTGGTGAGTTTGTCTTTGACACCAACACACGCAGCCTGACCAAAAATGGCGTGCCGATTACTATTACCAGTGGCGAGTTCACCTTGTTAAAGGTGTTTACCGAACATCCGCGCCAGCCCTTGTCACGTGACCGCCTGATGCAACTGGCACGTGGCCGCGAGCTGGATGTGTTTGACCGCAGCATAGATGTGCAAGTGTCACGCCTGCGCCGCATTATCGAACCGGATCCAGCGCATCCACGCTACCTGCAAACCATGTGGGGTTTTGGCTATGTGTTTATTCCAGATGGCGAAGCGCCGCAATAAGCTGCCTGCATTGCTCTAACTCACGTGCGCCTACTGCCTCGCAGACTGCTGTCCCGCATCATGTTACTGATTGCCATTCTATTGGCGGTCAGCATCTATGCCTCGCTCAAAATTTTTGATTATTTTGACCGCGAACCGCGCGCAACCGCGGCTGCCTTACAGGCAGTCACCATCGTTAATTACACCCGCGCCTCACTGATTGCCTCGCATGAAAATCGCCGCCTGGCCTTGTTGTCAGAACTATCCGGCCGCGAAGGTGTGCGCGTCTATGCTGCGGACTTCCTGGAAGACATTGAGCCGCTACCCGTAGACCCGTTTATTAACCTGGTGGCACAAAAAATCCGCGAGCGTATGGGCGAAGAAACCATTATCACGGTCAACCATTACGACATTCCCGGCCTCTGGATCAGCTTTAATGTGGGGCAAGATGATTTTTGGGTGGTCATTCCAAAAATCCAGGTCGACCGCCCTTTCCCCTGGCACTGGTTGGGTTGGGCCGCCGTAGTAGGCTTGCTGTCATTGATTGGCGGCTACTTGCTGACTGCCAGAATCAACCGACCACTGACCATGCTGGTACATGCAGCCGAACGCCTGCGCAATGGCGAACCCGCGCCAAAACTGCCAGAGGATAGTGTGGAGGAGTTGCGCGAAGTGACACATACCTTTAACGAAATGGCCGAATCGCTGGCACGCCTGGATGCCGAACGCACATTATTGCTGGCAGGCGTATCACACGATATCCGCACCCCGCTGGCACGCCTGCGCCTGGCGGTAGAAATGCTGCCAGCAGAAGCTGACTATATGAAGCATGGCATGATTGAAGATATTTCCGACATGGACAATATCATCCATCAGTTCCTGGATTTTGTACGCGGCGTGGAAGGCGAACCCACGCGCATGATGGATATCAACGACCTGCTGCATGCGCTGGCTGAACGTCAGCGCCGCGCAGGCCGTGAGTTAAAAGTGTCACTGGGGCCTAAATATTTTATCCCTATCCGGCCGCTTGCCATGCAGCGTTTACTCGATAACCTGGTCGGCAACGCCTACAACTACGGCAAGGGTAAAGTGGAGGTACGCAGCCAGGTCATGGCCGACAAGATCGTGATCAGTGTGCTCGACAACGGCCCCGGTATTCCGCCTGAACATGCAGAGCGCTTGCTACGCCCGTTTGAGCGCATGGACAGCGCGCGTAATAAATACGAAGGTGGCAGCGGCCTGGGCTTGGCGATTTGCAACCGTATCGCCACCTTGCATGGCGGCCAGCTGGCACTGCTCAACCGCACTGAAGGTGGGCTGGAAGCCAGGCTTTCTTTACCGATCCTGCCGAATACCTGATTGATACGACCCGGCTTTACTCGTCGGTCGGTGTAAACCAGTTCAAGCGTGCGCGCAATTTCACCACTTCACCAATAATAGTCAGGCTAGGCGGCTTCAACCCAGCAGCAGCGACATCTGCCGCCAAGTTTTTCAGGGTAGACTCCACCACACGTTGCTTTTGTGTCGTGCCCTGCTGAATCACGGCGGCGGGCATATCTGGCGAAACCCCTTGTGCAATCAGCTTGGCGCAAATTTGCTCCAGCCCCACCAAACCCATATAAATTACCACCGTTTGCTTGGGCCGCGCCATGGCCTGCCAATCCAAATCAATCGTGCCATCTTTCAGGTGGCCAGTGATAAATAAGCAGGCTTGTGCATAATCCCTGTGCGTCAATGGAATACCGGCATAACTGGAAACACCATTTGCCGCCGTGATACCAGGCACCACCTGAAATGGCACGCCATGTTGCATCAGGGTTTCAATTTCTTCCCCCCCGCGGCCAAAAATAAACGGGTCGCCGCCTTTGAGGCGCAACACGCGCTTGCCTTCCAATGCCAGCCTGGCTAGCAACTGGTTAATTTCCTCTTGTGGCAAAGTATGCTGGTCGCGTGATTTACCGACGTAAATCAACTCGGCATCGCGTCGCACCAACTCCATCACCTCTTTACTGACCAGCTTGTCATAGACACACACGTCACACTGCTGCATCAGGCGCAACGCCCTGAAGGTCAACAAGTCAGGATCCCCCGGGCCGCCGCCCACCAGATACACTTCACCTCGCGTGGGCGCATCTTCACTCTGACTGAGCAACTCACCCAGCAAGTCACGCGCAGCCTGTTCCTGGCCGGACAACACGCGCTCGACCAACGGCCCATTCAATACGTCTTCCCAAAAACGGCGGCGCGCAGGCATATTGGTAAACTTGGCTTTAACCTGCTCGCGAAACTCACCGGCGATGGTCGCGATACGGCCATATGCCGCAGGCAGCATGGTTTCGATTTTACTGCGGATATGTCGCGCCAATACCGGCGCATTGCCTTCGCTGGAAACCGCGATCACCACCGGGCTGCGATCTATAATGGAGCCCATGGTGAACGTGCATAAAGCCGGAGCATCCACCACATTCACCGGGATATTCAGGCGTTTAGCCGCAATCGAAACCGCTTCATTGACGACCTCATCATCTGTGGCTGCAATCACCAGGCAAGCACTCGTCAGCTGCTCGGGCTGAAATTGATCCTGCACGTATTGAATCTCACCCTGCTCGAACAACACGCGCAACTCATCGCACAATTCAGGCGAGATCACCGTGACCTGGCCTTGCGCCTTGCGCAGCATCATCACCTTGCGCGTGGCGACATCGCCGCCACCAATGACGATACACAGGCGTTGTGCAATATTGAAAAAAATCGGTAAGGCTTGCATGCAGACAGTGTTTGAATAAAAGAAGTGTATTTTACCGCAGTGACCAGTTCTCCGGGGATTGATTGTTGCCTAGGGTTTCACCTGTAAATACGCTAAAATACTGTTTTTGTGAGAAATTTAGCGTTCAATGAAGCAGGAAAGCGGAAAAAAGATATTCATTAAATCGTTTGGTTGCCAGATGAATGAATACGATGCTTCGCGCATGGTTGACCTCATGCGCGAACACGACGGCATGACCCAGACCGATAATATGGAAGAAGCCGACGTGATTCTGCTCAACACTTGCTCGGTGCGCGAAAAAGCTGAAGAAAAAGTATTCAGCCATTTGGGCCGCATGATCCCGCTCAAGGAGAAAAACCCCAACCTGGTCATTGGTGTCGGCGGCTGTGTCGCCAGCCAGGAAGGTGACGCGATTATCAAGCGTGCACCGTATGTCGACGTCGTGTTCGGCCCACAAACCCTGCACCGCCTGCCAGAGCTGATCAAAGCCAAGCAGACCGAAAACAAACCGCAGGTGGATATCACCTTCCCCGAAATTGAAAAGTTTGACCACTTGCCACCACCACGTATCGAAGGGGCAACGGCTTTCTTAAGCATTATGGAAGGCTGCAGCAAATACTGCAGCTTTTGCGTCGTGCCGTACACGCGTGGTGAAGAGTTCTCACGGCCGTTTGAAGACATCCTGACCGAGGCGATCCAACTGGCCGAACAAGGCGTGAAAGAAATTACCCTGCTAGGCCAAAACGTCAATGCCTACCGTGTGCAATATGCAGGGATTGAAGCTGATCTGGCGATGCTGATTGAAACCGTGGCCGAGATCCCGCAAATCGAGCGCATCCGCTATACCACCAGTCACCCGAACGAGATGAACGAGCGCCTGATTGCCTGCCACGCCAGTGTGCCCAAACTAGCCAATCAATTACATCTACCGGTGCAAGCTGGCAGTGACCGCATCCTTATGGCAATGAAACGCAACTACACCGCGTTGCAATACAAAGGCCTGATCCGCAAACTGAAAGCAGCCAATCCAGCACTGACCATTACCAGCGATATTATTGTTGGCTTCCCAGGCGAAACAGAAAAAGACTTTCAGGCCACGCTAAAACTCATGCGCGATGTCGGTTTTGATTACAGCTTCAGTTTTTTGTACAGCCCGCGTCCGGGCACGCCAGCCAGTTACCTGCCTGACGAAACCCCGCAAGCGGATAAAGCCGCATGGCTGAAGCAACTGCAAACCGAAAACGAAACCAACGGTGATGCCATCAGCCGCGCCATGCTAGGCACCGTACAACGCGTACTGATTGACGGCCCCTCTTGGAAAGACCCTGGCTTGCTGGCTGGCAAAACCGACAACGGCCGCGTCGTGGATATCGCTGCCGATGCCCGTTTTATCCATCAAATGGTTCAAGTCAAAATTACCGACGTCTACAACCCCCATCGCCTGGTTGGCGAAATTGTGAATTAAGCATGGAAATTACCTTAAGCCCCGAAGACAACCTGATGCTGGCCAACCTGTGCGGCCCGCTGGATGAAAACATCCGCCAACTCGCCAATGGTCTTGATATTGAAATCAACCGCCGTGGCAGCACCTTCTATTTGAGCGGCACGCAAACCAATATGCGGCTGGGCGCGCAAATGCTGGAAAACTTTTATGCGCGATCCAAAAAACCAATTGAGTTGGAAGATATTCAATTAGGCCTGGTCGAAATCGACAAACTCAAACCAGAAGAAGTCGCCAGCAGCGCGATGCCGGTACTGATGACACGCCGTGGCGACCTGCATGGCCGTACGCCACGCCAGGTCAGTTATTTGCAGCAAATCCAGGACCACGACATCACCTTTGGCATCGGCCCCGCAGGTACAGGTAAAACCTACCTCGCCGTCGCCAGCGCGGTGGATGCCATGACGCGCGACCGCGTAAAACGGATTGTATTAGTGCGCCCGGCCGTGGAAGCCGGTGAGCGCTTGGGCTTTTTGCCCGGCGACTTAAACCAGAAAGTTGACCCTTACCTGCGCCCATTGTATGACGCGCTGTATGACCTGGCAGGTTATGACACCGTGAATAAAATGTTCGAACGTGGCGCCATTGAAGTCGCCCCGCTCGCCTATATGCGTGGCCGTACGCTCAACCAAAGCTTTATTATTCTGGATGAAGCGCAGAACACCACGCCGGAGCAGATGAAGATGTTTTTAACCCGCATCGGTTTTGGTACCAAAGCCGTGATTACGGGGGACGTCACGCAGATTGACTTGCAACGTCACCAGAAAAGTGGCTTGGTAGAAGCGCAGAAAATCCTCAAAGACGTCAAAGGCATCGCCTTTACGCAGTTTATGTCGCAGGATGTGGTAAGACATCCGTTAGTGCAGAAGATTATTAATGCGTATGAGAAGTTTGAGCAGTCTGCTGCAGAAAAGTGACTAAGCACTTCTGATATTTAAGTGTTGTGCATTTAAGCATCAGCTTATTTCGCCTCTCGGCGAGTCACTTTCTGATGCTTGCCCCTCAGAAAGTAACCAAAGAGGAGGGCACCCAGCCATCACGGCCTTCGGCTCCCTTGCGTTGCTCAACAAAATAAGACGGTCACGAAACTCATCCTAGCGGGCTGCAAACGACGCAGCCCACCGCGGGATTCAGACAGTCGCTCCCTCTACTCTTATTTTGTCTCCGCTACTCAGCGTGATGGGATGGGATTTGTCTCATCTAACTTGCATTGGTTTAGTTCGGACGATTCAAAAACCAGATTCTTTTGTTAAACCTTCAAACGATGGCGCTCATTAGGTGTTCGGGGTCCCCATCTGCCGCGCCGAGCAACGCAGGGTTGGCGGGAGTCTTCGGCCATCGGCTGTCCGAGTTCCGCAACAAGCCACGTCTTATGTGGCTTGTCAGGGCGAGTTTCGATGGACGCCCGACAAGCCGAGTAGCGCAAGGAACAAGCGGAAGTTGGGGTGCACTTTCTTTTGGTTACTTGTTCTTTGGGCAAGCAAAGAAAAGTAACTCGCCTACAGGCGAAAAACGATGTCACCCAAACCCACAAAACAAAAAATCAGAAGAATGACTTTTTTAAGCAATGTCAGCCCAGGCAATACTGGCTATCTCGACTCAATATATGTTGGAAACTTCTGCATAATCTGCGCAAACAACGCACTTTCCAGCCAACCGTTTAACCAAGCCCGCAATTGCGGATAAGCACTACCAGCGAACCACTCAGCATCCACAGCCGCAAACTGGCGGATAAACGGAAAAATCGCCACATCTGCCATACTGGCAGAATCACCCAATACAAAGCGATGTTGCTGCAAGGCGGCCTCCAGCAGCTGCAAAAACTGCTCCCCCTGTTGCCGATAAAACACTTGCGGTTGCTCGGGATAACGTTCGGGATATTTGTAGCGGTCCAGGGCTTTTTTAAAGTCACCATCATTGATCGCGATCAGGCGCACTATCGTGTCCCGGTCGGCGTTGAGCCAACCTTGTGGATCACGCTGTGCCAACGCCCACAGCATAATATCCAGGCTTTGCTCCAACACTGTTCCCTCTGTCAGTTGCAATACAGGTACGGTGCCCTTGGGAGAAATCTGCAACAAGTGCGCAGGCTTTTCTCGCAATGAAACTTCACGTACCTCAAGCTGGATATCAGCCGCCCACAATGCCATGCGGGCGCGCATAGCGTACGGGCAACGCCGATAGGAGTAAAGGATAGGCAATGCCATTACAGCAGCGCTTTACGGCAATCCTTAATCAGCTGCGGGCCTTTGTAGATTAACCCGCTATACAACTGCACCAGACTGGCGCCCGCAGCCATTTTTTCTTTGGCATCGTCCCCATTCAAAATGCCACCTACGCCAATAATCGGCAAACTGCCTTGCAATGTAGCCGCCAGGGTTTGGATCACACGTGTAGACCCAGCCTTCACTGGTGCGCCTGATAAGCCACCTGCCTCCTCTGCATGCGGCAGACCGGCCACAGCATCACGCGCCAGCGTGGTATTGGTCGCGATGACGCCATCCATGCGGTGCTGCATCAACAGCTCAGCAATTTCCTGCACTTGCTCAGTCGTGAGGTCCGGTGCAATTTTAAGCACCACGGGCACATATTTACCATGCACTTGCGAGAGGATTTTTTGCTCGGATTTGAGTGTAGCCAGCAATTGGCCCAGCGCGTCTTTTTCTTGCAGTGCGCGCAGGTTCTTGGTGTTGGGGGAAGAGATATTCACCGTGATATAGCTGGCATGGCTATACACTTTACGCATGCAGGTCAGGTAATCTTCTGCTGCCCTGTCGTTAGGCGTATCAAAATTTTTGCCTATATTGATACCCAGAATGCCCTTGAACTTGCTGGCCTTCACATTCTGGATCAACTGATCCACGCCCAGGTTGTTAAAGCCGAAGCGGTTAATAATCGCTTGCGCCTCTGGCAAGCGAAACAAACGTGGTTTGGGATTACCCGGTTGTGCGCGCGGCGTGACCGTACCGACTTCAATAAAGCCGAATCCCAGCGCAGCCATGCCGTCAATCACGGCAGCATTTTTATCCAGGCCTGCGGCCAGGCCCACCGGGTTAGGAAAAGTCAGCCCCATCACCTGCGTAGGCTGTTCTGGCAACCGGCCAGCAGCCAATGCCAGCAGCCCCAGTTTTTCAGCGCGCTTTAGCGATTGCAAGGTGAGGTCATGTGCCTGCTCTGCATCCAGTTGAAACAGCAGCGGTTTGATTAGCGGGTAAACATTCATCTGTTATTTTCCTGAAAAATCCTCAAGTAAGGCAGCACACGCTGTATTTCAGCGCTTACTGCCTGCATCACTTTTGCGTTACATCAAAAACCATGTCAACAATAGGGTTCAAAATTATCGTCAGAATCAGTGCTTGCTAATCATGAGCTTACAGGAGGAAACCCAATGAAAATTTTGATTGATTTATTATCTACAGACTATGGTTTGATGAGTTTTATCGTGATTGCCGTTATTTTTGTAGTCATGACCTGGGCGGGCATTTACGTCTACCTCAAGGCGCGCCAACAATAAGCGCCATACGACCACTAGCAGAAACCCCGCTTTCGCGGGGTTTCTCTTGTTTACAGCAGCACTTTTTCAATGCCGCCGTTATTGGCTTTTTGGATGTAATTTTCCATCCAGTTTTCACCTAGCACATGCTTGGCCATTTCCACCACAATGTAGTCGGCTTCAATACCGGTGTCGTCACCGTAACGTGACAAGCCTTGCAGGCAGCTTGGGCAAGAGGTCAAAATCTTGACAGCCTGCTCAGGTGCACCGACGGTCAGGCCCATTTTTTCCATGCCTTTTTCCAGCTCTTCCTGCTTGCGGAATTTCACCTGGGTCGCAATGTCAGGACGTGCCGCTGCAAACGTGCCAGACTCACCGCAGCAACGGTCATTCAGTGCCACATCGGTGCCCATCAGCTTGTTGGTGACTTCCAACGGCTTGTAGGTTTTCATCGGCGAATGGCATGGGTCATGGTACATATAACGTGTACCAGTCACGCCTTGCAAGCGCATATCTTTTTCCATCAGGTATTCGTGGATATCAAGCAGACGGCAGCCGGGGAAAATTTTCTCGAACTCGTATTTCTGCAACTGATCCATGCAGGTACCGCAAGACACAATCACCGTCTTGATGTCCAGATAGTTCAGCGTATTAGCCACGCGATGGAATAACACACGGTTATCGGCGGTGATTTCCTGGCCTTTGTCATGGTTGCCCGACGCCGTTTGCGGATAGCCGCAGCACAGGTAACCTGGCGGCAGCACCGTAATCGCGCCTACCTCATACAGCATGGCTTGTGTGGCCAGGCCCACGTTAGAGAACAAGCGCTCGGAGCCACAACCCGGGAAGTAGAACACCGCTTCTGAATCTTCAGTCACTTTCTGCGGATTACGAATGACCGGGATCATGGTATCGTCTTCCACACCCAACATGGCGCGCGAAGTCTTGGACTGCATTTTCTTCGGCATCGGGCGATTAATAAAGTGAATCACCTGTGCCTTGATTTCAGCCTTACCCACCGTGGCTGGCGGCGCTTTTTTATCCTTGAGCAGGCCAAACTTCTTGGCCAGGCTATTGGCGATATTAATGGCTTTATAGCCCATGCCGATCATGGTACCGCGCAAGAATTTAATGGTCGCCGGATCCTTAGCGTTCAGGTACAACATGCCCGCAGCGGTGCCTGGATTGAATTTCTTTTTACCCTGTTCGCGCAGGAAGTTACGCATCTTGACCGACACATCGCCGAAGTCGATATTGACCGGGCACGGCTTTTCGCAACGGTGGCAAACCGTACAATGGTCGGCCACATCGTTGAACTCGTCAAAATGCTTGAGTGAAATACCGCGACGCGTCTGCTCTTCATACAAGAAGGCTTCAATCAACAGCGAAGTACCCAGAATTTTGTTACGTGGCGAGTACAGCAAGTTGGCGCGTGGCACATGCGTTGAACACACTGGCTTACACTTGCCGCAGCGCAAGCAGTCAGAAATATCATCGGCAATTTCGCCAATGGCAGACTGCTCCATGATGATGGACTCTTGCTCCAGCAAACCAAAGCTAGGTGTATAGGCGTTTTCCAGCCCGGAACCCATCAACAATTTGCCTTTGTTAAAGTGGCCTTTCGGGTCTACCTTGTTTTTGTAAGCGGCAAAGGTATCAATGGTGGCCTGGTCCAGGAACTCCATCTTGGTGATACCAATACCGTGCTCACCGGAAATCACACCATTGAGGCCACGTGCCAGATCCATCACACGTGCCACAGCAGCGTGTGCGTCCTGCATCATGCCGTAGTCATCGGAGTTGACTGGGATATTGGTGTGCACGTTACCGTCACCGGCGTGCATATGCAGCGCAATAAATACACGGCTCTTCAATACGGTTTTCTGGATTTCATCCAGCTTGTCGAGAATTTTCTGGTATTCGCGGCCGGCAAAAATATCTGCCATCGGGCGCTTGAGCTCACGCTTCCAGGACACGCGCAGATCATACGACTGCACGGCACGGAACACGTTGTCATATTGCGCAAATGCTTTACCAAGCTCGCCCAGCACAGCCACAGGTTCATCCAGCGTATTTAACAGCAAACGCCATTTGGCACGCACGTCGCGCAATAATTGCAGCGCAATATTCTGCTTGGATTTCACGCCTTCAGGGTCAGCATTGCCGTCTTCGTCCGGTTGCAATGGCAGATCGCCTGACACAAATGCTTCCAGTGCATCGACCAGGCGCAATTTATTCTGAATCGACAGCTCGATATTAATACGCTCAATGCCATCAGAGTATTCGCCCAGGCGTGGCAATGGAATCACCACATCCTCGTTAATTTTAAAGGCGTTGGTGTGACGCGCAATCGCCGCCGTGCGTGAACGATCAAGCCAGAATTTTTTACGCGCATCTGCCGAAACGGCAATAAAGCCTTCACCGTTACGCGCATTACACATACGCACCACGGCGGACGCCACTTCACCGACGGCATTCTCGTCATCAGAGGCGATATCGCACAACAACACCATTTTCGGGCGTTGCTGACGCGCGGCTTTGGTCGCGTAACCCACGGCCTTCACATAGCGCTCGTCCATGTGTTCCAGGCCGGCCATGATCACGGCCGGGTCTTGCTTGGCGGTTGCATCCAGGTAGTCTTTAATCTCGACAATCGCCGGGACCGCATGTGACACATTGCCAAAAAACTCCAGCGCAATGGTACGCACATGCTTGGGCATGCGGTGCAGGATAAAGGTCGCAGAAGTAATCAGGCCATCACAACCTTCTTTTTGCACGCCAGGCAAACCAGACAGGAACTTGTCAGTCACGTCCTTACCCAGGCCAACCTTACGGAAGCTAGGCCCTGGAATCGCGAGGATTTCCGGCTCAGACAGCAGATTCTTGAAATCAATGTCGTAGCGGCTGATTTTAAAGCGCGCCATCTCGATATCATGAATCTTGCCCAGGTTATGATCCAGACGCTCGACTTCCAGCCAGGTGGCGTCCGGCGTCACCATACGCCAGGAGGCGAGGTTATCCAGTGCAGTGCCCCACAACACGGCCTTTTTACCACCAGCGTTCATGGCCACGTTACCACCGATGCAGCAGGCATCCGCAGAGGTTGGGTCGCAGGCAAACTCCAGCCCAGCCGCAGTGGCTGCGTCCATGGCGCGGCGTGTCACCACCCCGGCGCCACACTCAATGGTGGCCACCTGGCGTGAGACACCCGGCAAAGTGCGCATTTGCACGCCAGTGTGCTGGTCCAGCTTTTCGGTATTGATGACTGCAGATAACGGCGTCAGCGGCACGGCACCACCGGTATAACCCGTACCACCGCCACGCGGGATAATGGTTAAGCCTAATTCGATACACGCACGTACCAGATAGGAAATCTCGGCTTCGGTATCCGGGTTAATCACCACAAACGGATACTCAACACGCCAGTCAGTCGCGTCGGTCACATGTGACACACGTGCCAGGCCATCAAACTGTACATTGTCTTTGCGCGTAAATTTGGTCAGTTTGGCCAAGGCTTTTTTACGCAAATCGGCCGTTTGCTTGAAATCATCGGCAAATTTTTCAACCGCCTTGGTAGCCGCAGCCACCAGCTTTTGCACTTTATCGTTACCGCCGCTACGCTCATTAATAGCAGAGATACGGTGGTACAAGGCTTCAATCAGCGCCTTGCGACGTTTTGGGTTTTCCAGCAAGTCATCTTGCAGATAAGGGTTGCGTGATACCACCCAGATATCGCCCAACACCTCGAACAACATGCGTGCACTACGACCCGTCTTACGCTCTGCACGCAAGGTATTTAAAATCTCCCAGATTTCTTCGCCCAGAAACCGAATGACGATTTCGCGGTCAGAGAAGGAGGTATAGTTGTACGGGATTTCGCGTAAACGCGTGAGAGGAGTAGAATTGTGCTTTAACAAATCTGCGTTGACAGGTGCGTTCATTGATAATTTATCAAAAACAAAAGCTAATTATACCACGCCGTATTCGGCACAAACACGGTACAGCCGCCAGGGTTTTTGACTAATCAGGTTTTCAGATGTCTACATTCAAATCTAAGTTTAAAAAATGGGTAGTGCCACTGGTCGCGCTGGCCCTGTTTGCAGGGCTGGCCTTGGCTGTAATGCAAAAACCGCAAGCGCCCGAGGTCACCTTCACCACCCTGAGTGGTGAGAAAATCAGCATGGAATCGCTGCGCGGCAAAACCGTGCTGGTTAATTTCTGGGCCACAGATTGCCCGGGCTGTATCAAGGAAATGCCCGACCTGATCAACACCTACCAGCAATATAAAGACAAAAACCTGGTGGTGATTGCCGTCGCCATGCCTTACGACCCACCCGCGCAAGTCGCCAATTACACCAAAGAGAAAAACCTGCCTTTTACCGTCATGCATGATGGCTACGGCGAAATGGTGAAAGCCTTTGGCGACGTCAACCTGACGCCAACCACCTTTATTTTTGACGCGCAAGGCAATCGCCTGCAAAAAACCATAGGCGAACTCAACTTTACCGAGTTACGTCAGCTATTAGACAAGGAAGCCAGCTAAATGCTGTGGGTTAAGGCGTTCCACATTATTTTTGTCACCAGCTGGTTTGCTGGCTTGTTTTACCTGCCGCGCATTTATGTCAATCTGGCCATGGAGCAAGATCCGCAAGCCCAGGCCCGACTGCTGCTGATGGCACATAAGCTTTACCGCTTTATGCAACCATTGATGTTGCTAGCGCTGGCTTTTGGCCTATGGCTATGGTTAGGTTATGGCTTCACAGGCGGCTGGCTGCATGCCAAGCTGACACTGGTGATTGCGCTGATCGGCTACCATCATTATTGCGGCAGACTGTTAAAACAATTCCGCGCACAGCAAAACCGCCACAGCCATGTCTGGTTCCGCTGGTTTAACGAAGTGCCGGTAATGCTATTGGTTGCCGTGGTCATTCTGGTCGTGACCAAACCGTTCTAAGCGCATGCTGGACGCGCTGCTGCAATCCGAATGGCTGATACGCATGCTGGACAAGTCTGGCAAGCATGCCGCGCACAGACTGCTAGCCTTATTCAACATTCTTGACGACCTGCTGTCCAGTCCGATCGGGCAACAGCCAGCCAACACGACAACAGACATTAACCGGCCTGACAGACTGCAATACTACCTGACCGCCCAGGCACAACTGGCAGGCGCCAGATTGCCGGACATGCTGGCCAATCAGTTGTATTTTATGGCGCGCAGTGCCTGCCAGGAAAAGTTGCTGCATCCGCAATCCAGCGCCCTGCAACACGCCAGGCAAGCTGCGCAGGCACTGCTTGATGTGCAAACCAGGCGCGAAATCAACTGGCTAGCCATCCGCAATTACGGCGTGGTCATCGTGACATTATTGTTTGGCGTCATCGGCGGATATTATTGGCACATGCAGGTCACGCCAGTACCCGCGCTGCAAGCAAAAGCGCCAGAATACTCGCCGCCTGCGCACCCTCTGTCACACGAAGCCAGCCCCTCTGAAACCGCTGCCATTTACAGCCGCCTGGAAACCATGAAGCACGGCGATTGCCGCTTGCTGGAAGCGATTCAGCTGCCAGAGCGATTGAAAAGTATATATATCGAAAACATCATCAATGGCCATGTCACCACCAATCGCGATGAGCAAGTACTGGTCAACCAATTGCTGGACCAGGTGAAATGTAATTACACCCCCAAGCTGATGCTGAACTCCAAATAAAAAAGCCGTCGCAATCACGACGGCTGATCATTCACATTTGCCCAATTATTGGAATAATGTTTTCAGCTGATTCAAACCACCATCGTAAACGCCTTTAATCGTATCAGAAGCCGCTTTTTCGTCAGCCGGCGCTTTTGGCAAGAAATGACCTTCCCACACCACCACAGACTTGCCGTCGCCATTGCTGTGCACACTCACGGTAGACGCGTATTCATTGACAGGCAACACGCTATCGGTGATTTTGTAAGAATAGCTTTTAGATTTGGCATTGTAGGCCGTCAATGTTTCGTTAATTTTGCCGCCATCCTGCAAGGTTAATACGCGCCTGGCACCGGCATGGTTATTTTTACCAGAGACAATTTCAGTTTTGGCCACGGCCGGATGCCAGGCGCCGAGATCGCCAAAATCAGCGACTTTTTTCCAGACCACATCGACTGGCTGATTAAGCTCCACCGACTTGACCACAAATAACGGCTCCGCCGCAAACGCGCTGCCTGCAGCCGCCAATAATGTTGCTAATACCAATGATTGTAGTTGACGCATGATGTTCTCCTGTTGTGATTGATTGTCCATAAAACTATACTATACGGTATAGTATATTTAACACGATAATTAAAACTAAATCAATAGGATTTATTCCTTGTGACTTGGCTTACCTCTATACAAGGCGGTATAGAGTGCTATAATCAAAGCATGAATACTTTAAAGCAAAAGATTCTTCAGGTTTCCACTGACCTGTTTCAGACGCGCGGTATCAATTCCACTGGCGTGGATACGATTGTGGCCGTGGCCGGCACCACCAAAATGACGCTTTACAAGTATTTTGAGACCAAGGAAGAACTGATCCTGGCCGTGTTGCAGCAAAGCCATCAGGACTTTCAAAACTGGATGAATGAAAAACTGGGTGGCCTCGGTGGCAGCCCGAATGAAAAAATCCAGAAACTGTTTGAATTCATTGAAGAATGGGTGACTTCGCCCTCCTTCACCGGTATCGCCTTTATCAAGGCCTCTGCAGAATTCCCTAACGAAGAAAACCGCATCCACCAACTGTCTTCACAGCAATCGCGCGAGTTTCGCCAGTTCATCACCAAATTGGCGCAAGATGCCAATATTAAAGATGCCGAAGGCCTGGCACTGCAACTGTCCATCCTGTTTGAAGGCGCCGTACAGGCCGAACAAATCAAGCGTGGTTCCGGCGCGATCAAATCGGCCAAAAAAGCCGCCAAAACCTTAATCGACATGGCCATCAAACAATCCTGAGCCTCATCAGGCTTTCAGCACTTGCCAGCCGCCTGTCTGGCGGCAATAATAGCCTCACTTTCAATTAAAGACTTTAAGCGTTCATGAACATTCTAATTTGCGGTTCACTGGCCTACGACACCATCATGGTGTTTCCTGACCAATTTAAAAACCATATTCTGGCGGACAAAATCCACAAACTCAGCGTCGCCTTTTTGGTGCCGGAGATGCGTCGCGAATTTGGCGGCACCGCGGGCAACATCGGCTATAACCTTCAACTGCTGGAAGGCCAGCCACAAATCATGGCTACCGTGGGCGATGACTTTGCGCCTTACCACGCCTGGCTGGAACAAAACAATATTGACCCGCGGCATATCACAACAGTGGCGGGCACTTATACCGCGCAGGCGTTTATCACCACTGACATGGATGACAACCAGATCACGGCTTTTCACCCAGGCGCCATGCAGCATGCACACGCCAATAGCGTGAATGATGCGCGGGACATCAAGCTGGCAATCATTGCGCCAGATGGTCGCGATGCCATGTTCCAACATGCCAAAGAATGCCACGATGCGGGTATTCCATTTATGTTTGACCCTGGCCAGGGCTTGCCAATGTTTAATGGCGAAGAGCTGTTGCATTTTATTGAAATGGCCGACTATCTGGCGGTGAACGATTACGAGTCACAAGTCATCCAAGACAAAACAGGGCTATCATTAGAACAGCTGGCGGGCAAAGTAAAAGCGCTGATCGTGACGCTGGGTAGCGAAGGCTCGCATATTTATGCCGATGGTCAACGCCATGATATTCCATGCGTTAAAGCAGAGTCTTTGGTAGACCCAACTGGCTGTGGCGATGCTTACCGTGCCGGCTTGTTATACGGTATTGTGCGTGGTTGGGACTGGAAGGCTTGTGGCCGCCTGGCATCCACCATGGGCGCCATCAAGATTGGTAGCCGCGGCGGCCAGAACCACCAGCCAAGCAGGACAGAGATTGAAAACATTTATAGCCATGCACTGGTACAGGATGCGCTCAAAGAAGACCCATCCCTGCGCCAGACTGCCAGCTAAGAAATGTGCATTAGATATAAGTGATTTACGTTAAAGAGTGAAGTGATGTGTGTAAATACTAGGAGAGAAAAATGACAACACGCGTATTAAAATGGATGACTGTCGCAGTGATCGCAGCGGTATTAGCGGCGTGCGCCAGTTCAAACTCTGGTAATGTGTATTCACGAGACGAAGCGCGTAAAGCACAAACAGTCAAAACCGGTGTGGTGGAAAGCGTGCGCTCTGTGAAACTGGAAGGCACCAAGTCACCTGTCGGTACCATTGCCGGTGGCGCCATTGGCGGTATCGCGGGTAGCTCGGTCGGTGGCGGCAAAGGCAGTGCGATTGCTGCCGTGATTGGCGCAGTCGCCGGTGGCCTGGCGGGCTCTGCCGCAGAAGAGGTGGCAACACGTAAAAATGCTTACGAAATCACAGTCAAGCTGGATGGCGGCGGTTTGGTCGCCATTGTGCAAGAGGCTGACGAGCAATTTAACGCGGGTGAGCGTGTGCGTATTGTTGAAAGTGGCGGCACCTCCCGCGTTTCTCACTAAGCGCGGAAATAGCTTCATTTAAAAGAGCGGCCATGGGTCGCTCTTTTTTATTTAGTGCGCGCAGTTTAGTCACTGGCGGCGTCACACAACTGTCACACCAACGTCACCAATCGTTCATGTGACACTCCTAATATCTCGCTAAACCTCAACCAAGGAGTTGCGTGATGTTAGAACGCCATCTGCAAGAACACGGCACATACCAGGCAGAAATTCAATCGCCAGCCGACACCACCCGTAAGCCAGCCTCAACCCTGAGCGTGGCACTGGCCACCAGCGCAGAAGAGATCATGGAAGCACAACGCCTGCGCTACCAGGTGTTTGCTGAAGAAATGGGCGCACAAATCAAAGGCCAGCAAGGGCTGGATGTCGATGGCTTTGATGCCTTTTGTGATCATTTACTGGTGCGCGACGATGCGACCCAGCAAGTTGTCGGCACTTACCGTATATTGAACCCGATGCAAGCCATGCTGGCAGGTGGTTACTACTCCGCTGGCGAGTTTGATTTAAGTCGTTTGGCCCCCCTGGCTGATCGTACAGTGGAAGTCGGCCGCGCCTGCGTACATGCGGACTACCGTAGCGGCGGCACCATCACCATGCTATGGGCAGGCCTGGCCAAATACATGATGGCGCGCCAGTATGAGTACATGATCGGTTGCGCCAGCATCTCCATGCACGACGGTGGCCATACCGCGGCGTCCCTGTTTAACAACTTGCGTGACGACTATTTGTCGCCTGCAGAATACCGCGTGTTCCCGCACAATCCATTGCCGATTGATGCTCTGGATCAATCCCTGACCGTCGCTTGCCCGCCACTGGTCAAAGGCTATTTACGACTGGGTGCCTACATTTGCGGCGAACCGGCCTGGGACCCTGCTTTTAATACGGCAGATATGCTGGTATTGTTACCCCTGTCTCGAATGAATCCCAGATATGCTGCGCATTTCTTGAAATAACTTGCCACAAACCTCAATGATCGTTCGCGGGTGGCGCATCACCCGCATCACACTGCATGTCCTGACAGGTGTCACCTTAGCCGCCATTGTGTTGCCAGTGTGCAACCGCTGGATGCGGCTCGGCCTGATTCAATGGTGGTGCAAGCGCCTGCTGCACTGCTTTAACTTGCGCGTGACGACCAGTGGCGAATTGCCTGATATCCGCACGCACGGCGTACTATTTGTGGCCAACCATATTTCCTGGTCAGACATCCATGCCATCAACAGCATCATCCCGGTGCGCTTTGTCGCCAAGCTGGAGATCAGGGACTGGCCGGTATTTGGTTACCTGGTCAGAAAGTCCGGTACCATTTTCATCAACCGTACGCGTAACCGCGATGCGGCGCGCGTGGTGAATATTTGCAGCCATGCGCTCAAATTGAATGACAATCTATGCGTGTTTCCGGAAGGTACTACCACCGAGGGCCTGAGTGTACTGCCGTTTAAAAGCAGCCTGATTCAGGCGGCTATTGAAGCCAACACCAAAATCATCCCGGTAGCGATTCATTATCCATTGCCTGATGGCCAACCGAACCTCGACGTAGCTTACGCTGGCGACACCTCGATCATCGAATCGATGAACGCCTACCTGAAAATGCAGCAACCGACGGTGCACTTGCATTTTGGTACGCCAATTGCAGCCAGCGGACAATCACGACAACAGCTGGCTCAGCAAGCACACGCGCAGATTACCGCAACATTATTTGGTTAATATGGCCGCCTGACCTAGCGCAGCCATTGCACCAGCATCCCCACCACTGCAGACGCAGCAATCACGGCAATCACATTCAGTTTAAAACGCGCCAGCGCCAACCAGGCCACGACGGCCAGGCCGATGGCTAGCCAGTCTACGCCAGGAAACCATGTGCCCTGCAAAAACACATGGTAAGCAAAAAACAGGGCCAGATTTAAAATCACGCCGACCACGGCAGCGGTAATGGCACTTAGTGGTGCCGTGAGGCGTACATTGTCACGTGTATTTTCAATCAGCGGCGCACCGCTAAAAATAAATACAAAACTGGGCAAAAAGGTAAAAAAAGTCACCACCGTCGCCGCCAAAAAACCTGCCAGCAATGGCCCATCTGCGGCCAGCGCCTGGTTGAGCCAACCACCAACAAAACCGACAAAGGTCACCACCATGATCAATGGGCCAGGCGTGGTTTCGCCCAGGGCAAGGCCATCCATCATCTGCGCCGGGCTGAGCCAGTGGTAATGATCCACGGCGCCCTGATAAACATAAGGCAAGACGGCATAGGCGCCGCCAAAAGTCAGCAAGGCCGCTTTGCTGAAAAACCAGCCCATTTGCGTCAACGCCCCCTGCCAGCCGAAGTGCCACCACAAGCCAGCCATCACCAGCAGCCAGAGTACCGCCCCCGTGACTGCAATGCGCACCATGCCCAGCCAGCTAAAACGCGCATGTGCCGGTGTCGGCGTATCGTCGTCAATCAGGGCACGGCCAAAATGATGCGTGGCTGCACCATGCCCACCCACGGTAAAGAGCTTGGGAGCCAGATGTCCGCCGATAAAACCCAGGCTTGCCGCGGTCAGGACGATCAAAGGAAACGGCAATTTGAACAGGAAAATCGCCACAAAGGCCAAGGCAGAAATTGCCCACATGACGCGGTTTTTTAACGCGCGCGTGCCAATGCGGTAAGCCGCAAACAATACAATCGCTACCACCGCCGGTTTAATGCCGTATAAAGCACCCGCCACCGTCGGCACGTGACCATAAGCCATATAGACCCAGGCCAGTAACACCAGCATAAAAAACGAAGGCAAGACAAACAGCACGCCGGCGATCACGCCGCCCCAGGTACGATGCATGAGCCAGCCAATATAGGTGGCCAGTTGCTGCGCCTCCGGGCCAGGCAAGACCATGCAATAATTGAGCGCATGTAAAAAACGCTTTTCAGATATCCAGCGTTTTTGCTCGACCAGGTCATGATGCATGATGGCAATTTGCCCGGCCGGGCCGCCAAAACTGATCAGGCCGAGTTTGAGCCAATACCAGAAAGCTTGACTGAGCGACACTGGTGCAGGTGATGTGTGTTTGTCAGTGGAAGAAGTCATATCAGAAGAGTGATGTGCGTGCATAAGGCCTCATTTCATAGGGCATTGCTCATGGCTGAGCATGACCCAAGATTTGAGCAGTCCTTGGACGCAGGGCGTCTTGAAGCGGGGAGGCTGCTGAATCCCCGGTGCATATCATAACATGCTGCATGCACTTGGCCATGATGGCTGTTGCAAACATGATGTCTTTAAACAACATAGGCATCTACGCCCGTTTTTAAAATCAGTAACACCACCACCAGCATAAATACCCTGCGCACCAGCCCGGCACCATGCTTGAGTGCCAATGCAGTCCCCACTAGGCTACCCGCCACATTGGCCACTGCCATGACCAGGCCAACCTGCCACCACACATGACCAGTTACGGCCAGCATCAGCAATGCGGCAAGATTGGTGGTCGCATTCAGCACTTTCGCCGAGGCAGAGGCATGCAGAAAATCTTGTCCCAGCCAGCGCACCAGCAGAAAAATAAAGAAACTACCGGTGCCTGGCCCGAAAAAACCGTCATACCAACCAATTCCTGCCCCAATCGCCAGGGCCAGCCACAAGCGTGCGCGGACACTCTGGCCTCTCGGTGCATGATGCAGGCCAAATTGCGGAGATTTTAAGGTGTAAACCAGCACCAGCAGCAATACCCAGGGCAGCAATTTGCGCAAGAATTGTGGATTCATCCAGGTCAGCGTCCACGCCCCCAGGCCTGCGCCAGCAAATGCCACTAGCACAGCGGGGACCAGCCAGGCCCAATCCAGCTGCACGCGATGGCTATAGCGCCAGGCGGCCACGGTGGTACCAAACACACTGGAACATTTATTGGTACCGAGCAGTAAGGCAGGCGGCAGTGAGGTATAAGTCGAGAGCAGCGCAGGCACGGTGACCAGCCCGCCGCCACCGACCATCGCATCCATGACTCCGGCCAGAAAGGCGGCCACCACGACCAGCCACAACTCCATCATGGGCGCGCCAACTACTCGCCAACCGTGCCTGCTGGCCGGTCGCGCGGGTCTAAGGGCACTTGGGCAAACGCACCTGTTTCCAGCGTATAAGCCGTCAGCTGTCGTCCCCATAAACAACCGGTATCCAGCGCAATCACGCCCTCGCCCTGATACAAACCAAGCGCTGACCAATGTCCGAACAGGATGGTTTGACTGGCTTGCGCCGATTGCCGCGTAGCCACTTTGAACCAGGGTTGATAGCCAGCCGGAATATCCTGCACCTCACCTTTGAAGGCAAACTCCATTGCCCCAGAGTCATCGAGCAAGCGCATGCGCGTCAGGGCATTGGTGATCGCGCGCAAGCGATCAATACCGGTTAAGCGATCATCCCAGGCGGCCGGGTGGTTGCCATACATCTGCTGCAAAAAGCTTAAATAATCTGTTGACTGCAACACGGCTTCAACTTCGGCCGCCAGCGCCCTGGCCTCTGGCAAAGTCCATTGCGGATAGAGCCCGGCGTGCAGCATGGCAAAATCATCTTCCAGCACCATCAGCGGCTGCTGGCGTAACCAGCCGAGCAAGGCGGTGCAATCGTCGGCAGAAAACAATGCTGTCAGCGTATCAAAGCGATGCGGTGGCCGGATATGATGTGCCACAGCAATTGCGTGCAGGTCATGGTTACCCAGCACCAGCCGCACATGCTCGCGGTGCGTGTATACCCAACGCAACACCTCCAGAGAGCCGGTACCGCGATTAATCAAATCGCCTACCAGCCACAGGCTGTCACGGCCAGGCCGAAAGTCTACCTGCGCCAGTAAATGCATCAGGGAGTGGTAACAACCCTGGATATCACCAATTGCGTATCTCGCCATGGATTCCACTTTGCCAGAAAAACGAATTTACCAATAAAAAAGCCGCTTGAATCAAGCGGCTTCTCACATTCACAGCAATTACTTCTTCAAGCTGGCAGGATCAAACTTTGCACCAGCCTGATTTGCCATATAAGCCACGGCATCTGCCACTTCATGATCACTCAGGTCAGCCGCGCCGCCGCGTGGTGGCATGCTACGAATACCTTCTGTCGCATGTTTTACCAGGGTTTCATAACCTTGCGCAATACGTGGGCCCCAGTCACCAGCGTTACCGATTTTTGGCGCACCCAATGCACCTACGCCATGACAGGCCACGCAAGTGCCTTTCACAATTTCTTCACCACTTTTTTCAACGTGAGCGCCAGCAGCTTCAGCCACTTCAATGGTCGCCACCGGCTTGATATTGGCCACCACTTTTTGCTCGACTGCGTCAGTTTCTTCTTTGGAAGGTGCGGCTTTCTCACTGCCAAACACGCCAAACAGGTAAGCCAGTAGCGAGACCAGCAAAGTGAAACCAACAATGGCACCTGGAATCGCAATAATTAACTCTTTAATGCTTGAACCTTGTTTGTAATCCGACATATCCGTATCCCGTTGCGTTAGAAAAAATATCCCCGCGATTATAACGCAGAACGACTGGACAGGAAACGCGCGCGCGGGCTTTTCCATGTGCGCAAAAACAAACAGCCGGACATGTTGCCATGCCCGGCTGAATGTATACTCAATGACCGATTACTTCTGACGGCGACGCATGGCCGCCATCGCGACCAAACCCAGGCCCAGCATCGCTGCAGAACCTGGCTCAGGCACGGCACTGATACGGAACAAGGAAGTCGTGTTAGAACCTTCGTTGGCAAACGCCAGGAAGATAGAGCCGTCTTTTTCAAAGGCGACCAGACCTTCTGGCGCCAGATCGCCATCAGACACGATCATGTCGATAAAGCTGACCTTGGTCGGGTCAGTAATATCAAACAGCGCAATCGCGCCTTTCAGGGTTCTTTCCAGACCCACCGCAGCAATGGTACGACCACCCAGCGTGAACAAATCTACGCCTTCTGGCTCCACACCTTTGTCACGGCTACGGCCATCATCATAAATACCACGTGCAAACGCTTCTTTATCGAGGATATCGCCACTGTCGTACACCAGGTTGCCATCGGCATCACGGATGCTGAAAGAGCGCGCGCCTGCTGCGTACAGATCGCCTGGAGATGAATCAGTATTCGACACGCGGATATTGGCCAAGTCGCCAGTCGCGCCCAGTGAACTGGCAGCAGAGCGGTCACCGTCATCTTCACGGAAATCACCTTCGTTAGCTGTCACCAGGTAAGTATTGCCAGCCACGTCGTAGGTCGCAATCCCATCAGGCATGTACAAGCCCTTTACGTTAGCGCTGATAAAATTAACGCTGCCATTATTGAGCGGGTCGATACTGTTACCCGGCTGACTGAAGTCTTTCGCGCCCAGGCCCACCACTTTTGTGAAAGAGTTTGTGTTCAGATCCAGAATACCAATCGCGTTGGCTTCTTGCAGCGTGACATAGGCTTTGCTGCCGTCGGCACTGACTGCAATATATTCCGGCTCGAAATCCATACCGGTATTAGTGCGGATATGGCTGCCAGAAGTTGGCACACCGGCCAAAGTGGCCGTCGCAGCCACAGTGCGGCTGGTCACATCAATAATCGTGACGCTACCGACCGGGTCATTGGCAGATGCGCCATACACGCGTGGTACGCTATTGCCGATACGTGAGCCATAGACATTTGGCGTGCCTTCGTTGGCGACCAGAATTTTGCTGCCATCTGGGGTGAATGTCAGCATGTCTGGCAATGCACCCACGGTGAATGTGTTGGTGCCTGCGGCCAAGCTTCTGCTGGAAGTGTTATACAACTGCACGATACCAGCATTGGTACGTGTATTGTTTTCAATGGCAAATGCAACCATGCCATTGCTAATGCTCACGCTGTTGATGCTGCCATAAGCACTGGTATCAATGCGTTGCAGCAAGCTACCGGTGTTCGCATCCAATACGTCCACCCCTTTTACGCCAGCCACCCACAAAGTGTTGGTGGTCACATCAAAGGCCGGGATTTCAGACAAATAGCCACCACCACTGTGGGCAAATGTCCACTCTTTGCTAATTTGGTACGTTGTTGCCGCTTGTGCCATGCTCATGCTACCGAACAGCAAGCCCATCATTAAAGTCATTTTTTTCATGTGTTTACCCTCTCCTCAAAACTCCAGAGAGCATAGTCACCCAACATGACAAATCCTTGACGCTGGCATGTCAGAAACATGGCAGCGGACTACACGCTACAGTCTGGCATACGCGTAGTTTTGTGGATAAACCACTTTCTCGCGCGCATCAGTCCAGATAATGTCGCAATTATCGTCATCCATATGCACCATGCGGCCATTGCGGTCGACACAATACTCGCCGCACACAATGCGGTCTTCAATCGCATAACCCTGGGCAATACGCGTGTAATCAAACAAAATCGAGCGAATCACCGTGCTGTCGCGCTGGATATGGCAACCAGCGTTAATCCAGGTCGGGCCGACAATCCGGGTGTTTTTATCAATGCGCGAACCGGAGCCGATATACACCGGCCCCTCAATCTGTGTGTGTTCCCAATCAATATGCACATTCAGCCCTACCCACACACCAGGTTTGACCTGCTTGCCCGGAATCGGCATCGACGGGAAAAAACCCTGCATCATTTGCTGCATCACCAGCCAATAATCGCTCACCACGCCAATATCAATCCAGTTAAACGGATGCTGGATCGCGTAAAACGGCAGGCCGCGCTGCACCAACAAAGGAAACAAATCCGAGCCAATATCAAATTCGCTGCCCGAAGGAATCAGGTCTAATACTTCAGGTTCGAAAATGTAAATCCCGGTACTCGCCCAGTTGGAGCGCGCCTCTAACTGGCTAGGCTTCTCCTGAAAAGAAATGATACGGCCTTCATGATTAGTCACCACCACACCATAGCCAGACACCTTATCCATAGGCACCTGCATGGTCACCAGGCTCGCCAGCGCGCCTTTTTCCTTGTGCTCTTTCACCGCCCGCGTAATGTCCAGGTCAATAATCGCATCACCGCACAACACAATCGTCGTATCGTCAAAAAAACCACTAAAATCCTGGATCTTACGCATGCCCCCGGCAGAGCCCACCGCATGTGGCACGATCTTGCCGTCGACAATATCGCCCTCAAACGAATAGCCAATATTCACGCCAAAGCGATGACCATCTTCAAAATAATCCTGAATTTTCTGGTGCAGGTAACTCACATTCACCATGATATCGGCCACGCCATGCATGGCCAGATGCTCAATCAAATACGCCATCACCGGCTTACCCAACACCGGGATCATCGGCTTAGGCAATTCATACGTCAGCGGCCGGACACGTGTGCCCTTACCCGCGGCCAAAATCATGGCTTTCATAGTGCAATACCCTTAAACAATCTTAATATTTCCTAAGGCAAGCATAGTCCCGCACTATGACAATATTATTTCAGCCGCGCAGCGGTGCGCAGCAAGCAAGAAGAGAAAATAGACGGCACGCGCCAAGCCAGCGCGACTTATTTGCTATAATGGCAGGATTGCGCCCGTAGCTCAGCTGGATAGAGTATTGGTTTCCGAAGCCAAGGGTCGTGGGTTCGACTCCCGCCGGGCGCACCAGTAATAAAAGCAAAGCCAAGATAGTGATTACTAACTTGGCTTTTTTAACAGCTGAAAATATTCAAGACTAGCGGACTTTTAATCCGTTTGGCGTGGGTTCGATCCCAGCACACCTTACCAAAATATAAAAGACGGATTGCAGACATGTGAGCCGTTTTCTTTTCTCGATACTGAACAGCATTTTAGACTTCAGCATTTCGTTATTTCTGCAGTTTTCAAGTTGACCATCTTCAAGCTGGTTCCGAAACGCACACCATCTGTTGCCCCAAGTCTAGTCATAATAGGCTGGTTGATACGACGTTAATCTCGATGGCGTTCGTTGGCCGTTATGTTGGCTTGGCGTGGAGGTAGGAATTTTTCCAGCCACAGGGGAAGATACTGTACAGGTCGTTGTAGGGCAGCCCTTTTTAAGTTATGTTTAACCAATGATCTCGTCAGCCATATGAAATTGGTTTAAATTCGCATACAAACTGGGGGAGTAAAAATGCGCAGTATTGGTAATTTTCTTTGGTTCATCTTTGGCGGCTTTTTCATGGGCCTGGCCTGGTGGTTCTTTGGTATTTTGGCGTTCATAACGATCATTGGCATCCCTTGGGGAAAAGCCTGTTTTGTCATTGGCCAATTTACCTTCTTACCATTTGGTCGAGAAGCAGTGAGTCGCAACGTGTTAAATCAGAAGGATGATATTGGTACCGGTGTACTTGGGTTTGTTGGAAACGTCATTTGGTTTATCTTTGCCGGCGCATGGTTGGCAATTGGTCATCTGGTTTCTGCACTTGCTTGCTTCGTCACTATCATCGGCATTCCTTTTGGTATTCAACATCTAAAACTTGCTGTCATTTCACTCGCTCCCATTGGTAAAACAATCGTGAGTAAATAGCTTTACCAACAATCCACACGAGCATTCATGCAAACCGTTACCCTGCGTCAATTGACTCAACATTTTAGCCGGCATGGGCGGCTGGATGCCATTTATTTGCGTCCTGGCCGTGGCCAGCCTTGTTTGCTACAAGATCAAGTGCATGCCACTGCTAACCTTGGATTACAGGGAGATCGCGCAAGTTTGCGCCAGTCATCGGCTCCGAATGGAAGTAAACGACAAGTGACATTGCTGCAAGCAGAGCATTTACCAGTGATAGCAGCGTTCACGGGTCACTTACAGATTGATCCGGCTTTGCTCAGGCGTAATTTGATTGTTTCCGGCATCAATCTGCTGGCGACAAAATCGCTATTTAAAGATCAGCCGTTGCATCTATTGATCGGTAATGTAGTGTTGGAGATAACAGGCCCTTGTGAGCCCTGCTCAAGAATGGAACAAGTGCTAGGGGCAGGCGGTTACAACGCTATGCGCGGCCATGGCGGTATAACGGCACGCATTCTGCGCGGTGGTCTGTTACATACTGGAGATACTGTACAGGTCGTTGTAGGGACTGACACTGATACACCTCGGCAATCCACCCTATCCCTTTTCGGCAATGACTAGCGACTAGTTTCAACTGTCATTCAAACCAACGGAATCTTAATTGACCAGTGCCCACTTTCATCTTCTCGGGCGCACCATCTCAAACAGGAAGAGTGAGCTACCCACGGTTTTGTAGACACCTCACCTTGTTTGCACCAGACCTCTTCAAACGCTTCAGGGCGCGTGCCATTCAGGTGTGAGTGCCGTCTAGCCCACCAGAATAAAATCCTATAAAAAAGGCCGATGCTTAGAGACATCGGCCTTCTTAAATATAAGATACCAGTGTATGAGATATCCGTTTTTTTCTGCGTATTTATTAACGTTGACGAGACTGACGTCTTGCCGCTCCGGCGATCAGGCCCAAGCCAGCCAATAACAACGCATAGCTTTCTGGCTCAGGTACAGTGGCTAGACCAGTCAGACCGTTAAAAGTACCATTTAGAGTCGTGATATAAGTAGCAGCGCCAGTTGTGAGGTTAATCGAAAATAACTGTGAATCCAGGGTACCATCGTTCACATTAAACAAGGCATAGGCCTTGCCATTGCCAAGAACATCAAAGCCACTCGCGGACAACACACTCACACCCAGCGAGCCAACTGTCTGGATTCCACCTGCACCGGCTGGATTATTAAATCCAGTAGCCAGAAAATGTAGTGAGTCGCTAGTTGTATTCACATAATACAATCCCGTGCTGGCTGGCGCGATGCCGGGGGTTGAATTGATGTAGGCAACGGCAGTGTAACCACTGCCAATATTTGCACCGGTGGTATTTCCCACCGCGCCGGTATTGGCATTGACCGCATAGTTATTGCCCGTGCCAGTGACTACGCGTAGCGAAGCGTTACCAGCGAAATCTGCGACTGGATTAAAGTCGACCCCGATAGACTCCCCAGTCAGAGAAGCCCCTGTGAGGCTACTCTTGAAGGTCGCTGCACCGGTAGTCGTGTCCAGTGTATACAACCTGTTTTGACTGGTCAGGCCATAAACCAGGCCATCAGTCGGTCTAAGATCAACACCAAGCAATCTTTCATTCGCCCCCAGGCCCGAAATATTAATATAAGAAACGGCACCTAAATTCAAGGTATCAATCACAGCAATATTGCTGCTATTAAATCCATACAAGGTATCTGCATTGACATGGGACCCCACCAGCAGACTTGCGCCTAACACTGCCTTATAAAAAAAGCCAATCTTCATGTGAACCTCTCTTCAAAATTACTATTAAGTTATTAAAATTACATCGAAGAAATTGTGGCCCAGACCAGCCTTAACCATCAGCCAAGCCCAGATACACAACTAACGCTCCCCAGTATCAACGACAACAAAAGCCGTTTTTATGACAATCCCTTAACGGTTTATGACTGGATTTCCCTCAATACCACACATCAGCATCTATTATCGCGTTAACAAAAAACCGTAATAACGCAACACTCACCTATCCCTGGCTAAATGCTGATTGTGAGAGCAGAAAAACTTCTCTCACCACATATATACGTAATGCATATGCAAATGGATGCATGCTCAATGCGATTGACTGGTGATTGGGCAAAATAAATCACATCAATTGCCCAAGGGTGACGGCGACGTCGCTATTGGCGAATGACGCGCTGAAAAACGAGAGAAAGGGATGAGCGGTTATTGATAAAGAGAGGAAGGGTGAAAGTGAATAAGGGGGTCTAACACGGCATCCAGCTGTGATTGTTGCGTCGCATTAAAAAAGTTGAATACTCTTTCCGCAAGCCATGGAGCGTCTTGGTCTGCATCGCCATAAAAACCGGCATGCCCGCCCTCAGCCTGATAATCAAGATGAACAGTGCTTGATACTTCAGCTTCTGAAGGTAAGGTATCAAAGGGAACAAAAGGATCATTCTTTGCATTTAAAACCAGGGTCTCTGTTTGTATCGTCAGCAACCATGGTTTGGAGGCATTCACTTCATAATATTCGTCAGCATTCTTTGCGCCAAATAATACCGAGGTCACCGCATTATCCATCTCTTGCACAGTGCTGGCTGCCTGAATACGTTTTGTATCTAAATAATCAGGAAACCGCTGAGCCATTTGCAACGCTTTTGGCTTCATCGAAGCAACAAAGTGTTTACTGTATAACCAGTAATTAACGCCCTTATCGAGACTATGAGCCGTTTCTTTCAAATCAATCGGCGCTGAGATTGAAACAGCGGCTTTGACTAAGCGAAGCGCATCACTCGGATATTGACCTAGCCATTTCAGAAGCGCATTCCCACCCAAAGACACGCCAGCCGCATAAATCTCGTTGTCAGGGAGCTTGTGATGAATGATTGAAATAAACGTATTAATCTCTTCAGCATCCCCGGCATAGTAAACACGGGGTAGTCGATTGGGCTCGCCTGAACAGCCGCGAAAATGTACCACCACGCCAAGCCATCCACGCTGCTTTGCAGAGGACATCATCACCCTGGCATAATGACTTTGAGAGCTTCCCTCCAGGCCGTGGAACAGGACCAATACAGGTTTATTTTGCGTGTTATCCAAACGTTCAGGCGGTTCTGTCCAATCGACATCCACAAAATCCCCATCCGATAACTCCCAACGCTCTCGCACATAGGTTTGCTTTGCAACCAGTGGAAAAAGAGAGGGAATGATCGTTTGCATGTGCCCGCCAATTTGCCATATCGGTGCCTTAAAATCGTTGGTCGCAAGGCATGTTGATGAACATAAAAACATTGATGCTGTCATTGCCAGAATAAAATAAATAACTTTCATTTTGTATTGGCTGATGACATATCAATAAGTCTTAATCAAAAGCGTACATCCGTTTTCAGTGCGGATTTCTTTATGAAACGTGCCTGCACCAGCAAAATGATAATCACCGTTTTTACAATGAATCCCATCCAGCCAGACCTCGCCATCAAGCACAAAAGTTTCCTCATTTTTTTGATGGTCATGGTATGGAATAATGGTATTTTGTTCGAGCTTCAGCAAAAATGATTTAGCTTGGGTATCACTCTTCAAGATCTTTATCTGAATTCCCTGGTTAATTGACTTCCAATGACCTTGCTCTGAAAATACAAAAAATTGTGCGCCCCGACTTTGTGCAACGCGTTGCATCAATTTCGCCTTGATGTGACTTTTTGTATCGGGATTAGGCACCAAATCTGGCGTCGCCTGAAACAACTCAAGAAATAAATCAAAATCCAATGATTCAGGCTTGTTGGTTGTAATATCTTTATTCAAAACTGCTCACCTTTGAGTTTCTCTCTTAATAATTTTTGAGCTCTATTAATCGTTGATTTCACCGAGCCAAGCGGCATATTCATCACATCAGATATTTCTTGATGCGTTAATCCATAATAAAAAACATGGTGCAATAGTTGTCTTTGTAAGGGTTTAATTTCTGACAAAGCCTTAACAACTGCCAGCGACGCTTGCTTGTCCTGCAACCTATCGTCTGCTGACAAGTCCGTTGACTCTATCGCCCAATCGTAATTAACGACCATCTCAGGGATTGCATTGCGCTTCCTCAACGCATCGATAGCACGAGAACGGCAAATGATTAACATCCAGTTATACAAAGGACACTTGTTGAAATCGTAACGATAAATTTCCTGCCATATCTGGTAATACGTATCCTCAACCACCTCTTCAGAAGTACTTGGATCTTTTGTAATCTTCAAAGCCAAACTATAGACTTTACTAAAAGTAGCTTCGTACAAATCATTAAAAGCATCCTCGTCTCTATCTATTATTCGAGCTATTAAACCCTCGATGTCATCTATCACAATTCATTCCAAGTTTTCTTTTAAAATTTATATTGCAACAATTCATACATACGGCTAATTTCTTTAATTAGATGCAGATTTCACAAAATATAAATATGACTGCATCTTGAAACCTCATAATAGCCTAGTAAATTATTAGCGATTCACAAATAAACTCGTAACAATTCATCTCTGTGCTATTCACTAGCCACACACTCATAAAAACTTAGCTAGAAGTTTTCTTGTGTTTCACCGCAACAACACCTATAGTCACCGCACATTTATCGATGAAAGACGCCGTATGAAAAAACTATTAGTCACTGTTCAACTGGAAATGGATGTACCTGATACTTGGAATCTGGTCGAGCACCCGGACGATGTGCAAGCAATTAAGCTTGAAGATGGGCGATTTATGTACATGAGCTTTTTGCCCATGTTTACCACAGATGCCAATGCGGGGGCAGAATGGTCTAGCGAGTGCACGGATGCATTCAGTGATGAGATTCTGGACATGGTGGCGGATGAAGAAGTGTTAATGAAGTTTGAGCCTTGAGTCGCCATTCATTCTCTATTTTTTCACCAGCCGATGGTGAACTCACCACACCTCAACTGAAGCAGCCTCCCGACCTAATAAGCACTTGCGGCACTGACTGAAAAACTGCCTGGCGCCTTCAGGGGCCGGGTAGTGGTGAATGTTGGTTTTAAGAATGTATGAATCGCAGCCGCTAAACGTTCAGGCTCATCATATGGCAACCCATGCCCGACATCAGGGATTAACTTGTATTGCAGGTCAGGGTTAAGTGCATGCAGTTCGCGGGCGGTTTCGGCAGAAACAATGCCTTCGCTGCCAAGCACTAACAGGGTCGGCACATAAATATTCCGAACCAGCTCATCAAACTCCGGGTGCGGCGGGATCAGCACATCGAAAGCACGCGGATTGGTGCGGAACCTGGCTTGAACCATATGTTCCAGCAGCTCAGATGAGCGATAGCGATATCTGGCTTTGGCTTCTTTAAACAAGTCTGTTTTGCTGGACCGCAATATCTGGCGGTGCTGTTTAACCGCCTCACGCTCATCCAGCTGACCTTGCCACTCAGGGCTGATAAATGTCGGGTCGGTCAGCACAATGCCTTCAATCGCAAAGCCTAAACGGCTGGCCACCATCGCGGCAGTCATGCCGCCCATTGAGTGGCCGAGCAGATAGGGGGATTGAATGTCTAATGTCCTGATCAGTTCGATCACATCATTGGCATGGTCTTGGTAGGTGTATCCATGCAAGGGTGCACTCGACTGACCATGGCCGCGCGCATCCGGCATGATGATGTCAAAGTGGTCTTCAAGCTCACGTGCCAATTGTGACCAGCACGCGCCACTCGCGGTGAGATCATGCAGCGCAATCAAAGTGGGCTTGTTGCCGCCTGTTCTTAAATAGTGAATATTGATGCCGTTTGCCCGGCACACGGCATTCGTCCAGTTGGCTGAAATAATGTTTTTACGGGTCATGATTAAAACTTTCTGAAAGAACCGGTGACGACACCCCAGATGGCGAATTGCATTCTGCCCTGGATGAGGATGGGTTCATATTTACCTGAGGAGTTAGCCGGCAATAGCTTGGGATCACCGTTCTTCTGTTTGGCTAAGGTCTTGATCGTGAACTCGCCATCAATCATAGCCAGCACGATGTCACCTATGGAGGCCTGCTTTCTTTTATTCACAATCGCTTTATCGCCGGGTAGCAAGCCCGCTTCGATCATCGACTCCCCTTGGATCGTGACAAAAAAGGTATTTGCCGGGTCATCAATCAGGTAGCCATTAGGGTCCATACGCGACTCTTCATCGCTATCTGCCGGGGATGGCAAACCAGCGGGCACCTTGGACTGATACAGTGGCAGGCTTAAGTTATCCAGCTCTTCACATAGCTGCGTAAACTCCGCGATACTATCCAGCTGACCTTCCAGTTGTTGAAGGCGTTGCTTCTTCGCATACGCCTCCAGAAAATTGGCGATGACCGGCTTTTGGCTGTCAGGCACACGAATGACACTGGTATTTTCCTTATAGGTACCCGTCCCAAGCTTGCGTCCTGAACCAGGCCGTTTGCCACCATTTTTTTTGTCTTCACTGTCCATGGATTTTATTGTAACAATAATCAGTTTTTATTGTAACAAAAATCAGATTATTTTATGTAAATAGTCTGACATCACCCGAGAACGGCAAATCAAGACTGCAAAATGGTCAATGCGATGACAGCCAGCCCCTTTCAACAGGGGCCCGGCTGCGAGGTTTCACGATCATCAAAAACTGAAAATCGTGTACCCGTCATGTGATAACTGAGCAATGCTTGGCAGCCCCGAGGTTCCCGGCACACTGTTATCCGTCACCAGATTAAAACCATTCGCCTCAGCATCCTCGCGCGCACCGAATACATCGGCGCATCCGCATGAAACGCCAACCGTCACGTCAGAGACTGCGGCATATAGTTGATAGAGCGGATGGCCGACTTTGGTCAGATGGCTGGCCCAGCGCGTGCCGGTGCCTTGAAAGTAAATAGCGACGTCTATGTTTTTTTGCTTGAAGTCGTAGGCTGCTGCTAGGCCATTGAATGCACGGCCAAGTGCCTCTTCGCCGCCGTGTGTTGGGTCTGAAAAAATAATGATAGCTGCTTTCATAGTGATCTCCTTTGATCTGGTCATGTCGTTGATTGACAGCCGAATTCTAGGCACAGAAGGCAGCAGGAAAAACTACTCAGGGAGAAATGGATTGTTTCGCCTAGCGTAAGATCACTTGGGATTTAAGGTGGGATGGCTGCGTAAATTTTCGACCATCTCGTCTATAAAGCTGCGGACTTTGGAAGAGCCTAATTTGTCTTCCCGGTGCACGACATGTACCGGCCAGGGTGCTTCTTCAAAAGTTTCAAGGATCAGTCGTAATGCCTTATTTTCTACTTCACTCCATACCTGATATGAAAGCAGTCGCGCGATGCCTAAACCACCTGCCGCAGCGGCTAAAGCCGCATCATTGCTGGTGACGGTCAATCGCGGATCCATCCTCAGCAATAAAGGCTCGCCATTAGATTGCTCACTATGAGATCGAAAATGCCACTCGGTATGCGGTGAAACGGCGCTCGATGAGATGATGGAATGTTTTGAAAGATCAGCAGGCAGCTTGGGCGTGCCAGACTTTTCGAGATAAGCTGGTGATGCGCATAACACACGCCTGACCTCCCCCACTTTGATGGCCCGCAGCCCGGAATCAGGCAAGTGACCAATACGGATCGCCACATCCATGCCTTCATCCACCAGGTTGGTCACGCGGTCGACCAAATGCGCAATGATTTTCACCTGCGGATAGCGTTGCATATAGTCAATAATGCATGGCATGACGAACATGCGGCCGAACATCACTGGTGCCGTGATCGACAGCGTACCGCGTGGCGTGGCATTACTGTCGGCGACGGCCTCATTCGCCTCTGCGATACTCACCAGGATGGCGCGCACATGTTCGTAATACTGGCGGCCTGCGTCCGTGAAGCGCACATTGCGCGTCGTTCTTTGTAACAGCCTGGCGCCTAACTGCTCCTCTAGGGCAACCACAGCACGCGTCACCGCCGCTGGAGAAATATCCAGCTTGCGTGAGGCTGCCGCAAATCCGCCCTCTTCGGCCACGCTCGCAAACACACGCATTAAGTGAAACTGGTCGATAGTATTTCTCCTGATGAAATAATGTATTGCAGCTAGCCCTGATTCTCTCATTCGCATTATTGACTAGAATTTGCCCATACGTAAACAAAGCCAGGAGAAAATCATGACGACACATTTGCTTGCAGATTTCGCGTCCCCCAGCGATATCGCGTTCACCCCGGCGGTGAAAGCCAGGCAAGAACAACATGGCTCAAGAGCGGGCTATGCGAAATTCGAGAGTACGCGCGGCTGGGAATCCCGTGTCACGCCTGTGCTTGCCGACTTTATTGCAGAGCAAACCAGCATGTATATGGCTACCGCCAATGCCCAGGGGCAACCTTATATGCAGCATCGCGGCGGCCCGCGTGGTTTTTTACATGTGCTCGACGAGCAAACACTGGCCTTTGCGGATTATGCCGGTAACAAGCAATACATCACTGCGGGTAATCTGGATGAAAACCCGAAAGCACAGCTATTTCTGATGGATTATGCCAATGCGCAACGCATCAAAATCTGGGGAGAAGCGAAAGTCGTGGCGGGCGACAGCGACTTGGCAGCCCGCGTCTCTTCGCCGGATTATCAGGCAAGAGTGGAGCGTGTGATTGTGTTTACGATCAAGGCCTGGGATGCGAATTGCCCTAAACATATCCCCAAGCTTTTGAAAGTTGAGGATGTCATACCAGCGATTCAGGCGCGTGATCAAAAGATTGCCGCTTTGGAGGCGCGGCTGAAAGAGTTGGAGCAGAAACTCGCGGGGTGATAAGCGTCAGTTTTGTATCAGTCTGCGCTTCATGATTGAATGGCTGCGGGAGACGCAGCCATTCAATCACTTCAAGCCATTCAACAATTTCAAAGAGTGCCTAGCTGGCATCGCCTCTTAAAGCAATCGCTACATTCAAAGCTGTGAGCACGTTTTCTGCGTCCAGGCTGTTTTCGCTGACTAATGCCTGATGTTCACCTGCTGGCGTGTGGATGACGATTGAATATCTGGGCGTGGCTAAAAACCACAGCACACCGCCATAAATGATTGAAAAAATACCCACCAGCGGCAAGCTGCCACTGCCGAACAACAGCGCCAGGCCACCGAATAGGCATACGCGGGCAAAACCAAGTTGCGGTTTGAGAATTCTGCGCTCTATGGTGGTCACGCTTTTAATGGCGATGGTTTTACCGTTAACAATAAAGCGACTGTTACTCACGCTGACGCCTTGATGGCTGAAATAGATTGCTTCTTCCATAGCGCATCTCCATTGTTATCAATGAATAAAATTTTAACACGAAAATATCAATAATTAACTATTAATAACAATTTAGCGGGGCTTTTTGGTGACCAGTAACCGCTATACTTGCCTTGAATAAGGTGCAAACCCTGTGCTGGCACAGACATAAAGGATAGCGATATGCATCAAAAAACGTTTCTGGCAAAAGATGGTCAGACTTACACCCTGAATCTCAACGAAACAGGCGAGGAAATTGTTGTTTTACTCGATCACGAGCAGGTCGGTGTGATTGATTTTCAGTTTAGCAAGGGCATACAAGGTGCCGAGAGCTATCTGATCACCGTGCTGGACCTGGAAAAGTGCAAACGCAAAGGCATAGGCGAAGCCTCACTCAGGTTTCATCAAGCTGTTTTCCGCCGTCCGTTAAGGGCCAATGGCGACATTCGGGAAGGCAGGCAATCGCAAGAAAGCCAGCTGACAAAAGAAGGCAGCGGCTTTATTGGCCATATGCGCGCCAAAGGCGTGATCGAACTGATCGATTTTCACGGCGCCTTCAGTGAAGACGAGTAGCAAGCACCGCCTCACTCAATCAGTGGCGGTGACATCGGTGGAAAATCCGTATGCGTGACGTGAGATGCCCCTCGCACAGGCACAACGCCACTCACCACAGATACGCCTCGATTAATCAAGGCAGCATCCAGCGCCCGAATAACCTGCTCAATATAACTGCTATTGTGATCTTTCAGCACCTTATGCTCGCCCGTGGCAGTCTTTATCACCACAACATAGGCCGTTTTGACAAACAGCCACGTCATCACACCAAGTGCGATTAAACAACCGCCCACGACAAATAGCGCACCTTCGGTCAGCAGAAATAATAATCCGATAGAGAGGATGAAAACCGCCAGACTTCGCGGCGGCTCAACCACGCCCAGCCGCACTGAAATAATGTCACGTATATTGTATATATAACCGCTCGCGATAAAGCGGCTGTCGCTGATGATGACACCACCATCGCTGAAAAATACTTTTCTATCCATGGCTTGCTCCTTTAGAGCTATCTAGACGGGGGCGAGTCAGGGATGAAAGAGCAGCAATCACGAAGACACCCACGCACACTGCGTGTTACGTTGTGAATCTATACGGCTACGAACGCATGCCACTGAAGTAAAAGCGCTACCAGGGAAGCACGAGCAAGAGGCTTAAAACGACGACTAAAGACAATGACTTAACTGAGAAGGCCTCAAACGACCACAAAGAGGAGAAGGTAAGACGATATCCGAGAGGGTTTCAATTCACTATACGCCCATGCAAGAGGCCATGTGCATTATTTTCATACGTTAAGACACTGGCAGAGGCAGGTCTACACTGTTTCAACCATAAACACACCATTTTTACCGTTTTTCTTGGCGGTATACATGGCCTTGTCTGCTTGCCGGATAAGCTCGGTGGGTTGCGTTTCCTGAGAATGCTCGCTAGTGTAATAAGCAATACCAATACTGACGGTGATATTTAAGGTCACCTGGTTAAAGTGAAATGGTTCTGAGATCGTATGTAGAATTTTTTCTGCAATTCTGGTCGCGTCAGAAACTTGACTGACCCCTTCCAGCACAATAATAAACTCGTCACCGGCATAGCGGGCAACCGTGTCAGACTGACGCGTGGACTTATCTATCCTGTTGGCAACCTCGCGCAACAGCATATCGCCGACATTGTGGCCATAAGTATCGTTCACCGATTTAAAGCCATCCAGGTCAACAAACAAAATAGACAGCGTAGTTTGATTGGCTTTGGCACGCTGCACCGCAATGGGCAGTATCTCTTCCAGCTTGCGTCGGTTGGGCAGACCAGTTAACGGGTCATTGCGGGCTTCGTTTTTGAGCAGGCTTTCCAGTTGCTTTCTATCGGTAATATCCCTGAGAAACGAGGTAAACAGCGTTTGATGATTGATCTCCAGCACATTCACCTGCAATTCTATCGGGATACGCACGCCATCTTTCCTAATAGCCTCAAGCTCGATGCGCTTGCCCATCATGTCTGACTGTTTTTCCAGTGCAAACCGCCGCATGCCTGCCTGATGTGCCTGCTGCAACTCATTAGGAATAATCAGCTTATCCAGCTTGCGACCGATCGCTTCCTCATCGCCCCAGCCGAATATATGCTCTGCCTGCTTATTCCAGGCTTTGACAATGCCTTCTGCATCCATGCACACGTAGGCGTCGTTGGCGTTATCTAAAATGGTGCGCAACTCTAACTCTGCATTTTGTAACAGCTGCTCCGAGGCCGCTTTTTCCTGATAGGCCGCCAGCATGGATTTGTTTGCCTGTTTAAGCTCTTCAGTACGCTGGCTGACTTTCTCTTCCAGCGTTTTACGTAACAAGGTCAGCGCCGCTTCTGTTTCTTTGGCACTTTGGATATCTTTGACAATCGCCACAAAATAATCGAGTTCGCCCGCGGGGTTTAACTGCTTGGTGACAGTCAGTTCAACCCACACCGGCTCACCACTTTTTTTCACGTATCTTTTTTCAAGCTGATAACGATTTAACTTACCGGCGACTAATTGATCCAGCAGATTTAAATCAGTGTTTAAATCCTCAGGCAAAGTAATGTCCTGAAATGTCAGCGGCAATAACTCCGCCTTGGAATAGTCAACGATTCGGCATAACTCTTCGTTCACTTCTAACCAACTGCCGTTTGGCTTCACCATGGCAATGCCAATGGCTGCATTTTCAAACAGGGTTTTAAATTTGCTTTCAGAGCTTTGAAGCGATTGTTTGGCTGCCAGCATGCGCTCACGGAACTGCAACTCACGCGTCGCAAGATGTGCCAGATCATTCAGCGCAGCCAACTCTTTTTCAGTAGGTTTTTTAGGTTTTTCATCAATGACGCATAGTGTGCCCAGCGCATAACCTTCCAGGCTTTTGATCGGGATGCCGGCATAAAAACGGATATTGGGGGCATTCAACACCAGCGGATTTTTGGCAAAGCGCTCATCGGTCAGCGCATTCTCAACAATCAACTGCTCACCGCTTTCAACCGCGTGCGTGCAAAAAGAAATATCGCGTGCGGTTTCTGACACCTCAACCCCGTGTTTGGACTTAAACCATTGCCGATGTTCATCCACCAGTGAAATCAGCGAGATCGGTGTATCAAGAATGGTCGAGGCAACCCTGGTAATGGTGTCGAAAAAATCTTCAGGCGCAGAGTCGAGCAGCCCTAGGGCGTAGAGTTTTTCTAATCTTCGCTGTTCATCATTCACCATTTTTGTACTCACATATTGAGCGGTATTCAATACCTGAAATAACGTCACGCCAACGATAAAATTAACGCTTTTTAGCTAAAAATTCTTGCGCAAATACTGAAAATAGCAAGAAACGCAAATCTATGCCAGCAACAGATGTAAAAAAACGGGGCAATTGCCCCGTCAGAATGGAGATCAACCATTTTCTTATAGAGAAGTAATCCACTGCACCACTTCTTTGAATTCCTCATCGCTCAATTTGCCCGCGTTAGGCGGCATAGGCAACACACCCCAATTACCACGCCCGCCTGTTTTAATTTTTTCGATCAATGTCACCTGCACATCCTGGCCTTTATATTTGGCAGAAACATCTTTAAATGCCGGGCCAACCTTGCGGCTATCAACATTATGGCAAGCCAGGCAACCGCCTTTGTCTGCCAGTGCCGCACCATCAGCCCAAGCTGCTTGTGAGGCCAAACCCAGTGCTGCAATAAACAGTAAACTGGTGAGGGTGGGCATGCGTAACCATGCTTGTTTTGATTGAGTGTTCATCATGAAATCCCGTGTATTTGGTAAGAGAATTCTAATGGTCAGCGCGGGCGTCTGATGGCAAAAATCGGCATCACTTGGCATCTGCGTCATACGCTTGAAACAAGCACGGCTAGTGCTCACTCACCACAGAAATGCCTTTGAACTCGCCCTGTTTTTTAAAGCTGAGATTCATCGCTAAAGCCCCTGTCGAACACTGGTCCAGGCAAGCCCCGCAGCGGGTGCAATCACCTGACGTGACAAAAGCCGCTTTCTTCGCTACCACAGGTGCCAGCACATGTGGCTCCGGGCAGACCTTGATGCATTCAGCACAACCGTGACAAGCCCCCACCTGTGTCGCTTTGACGCGTAAACGACCCATTCGCCCCAGCTCGGAATAAAACGCACCGACCGGGCAAATATGGCTGCACCAGCCACGGCGCGTCACAAACACATCGAACAGGAAAATACTGGCCAGCACCGTTGCACCTGCGACTGAGCCCCACATCAGTTCGCGCTGGAACAAGGTGATCGGGTTAACCGCCTCCCAGGCCAAGGTGCCGGAAAGCAGTGATAGCAGCAGCGATAACCCCAATATCGCCACGCGCAGGTTTTTTGAGAGCGTGAAATTGCTTTTGATATTTAACTTTTGCCGCACCCAGTAAGACAAATCCGTCACCAGATTAATCGGGCATACCCAGCTGCAGTAAATGCGCCCGCCCAGAAGCAGGTAAAACACGGCCACGATAGCCACACCGATCAGGACCGCCTTGCCCAAAGGGGCACCAGCGAATAGTGATTGCAGCCAGATATAAGGATCGGTCAGGCCAATACCGAACCAGACGCTGGAGGACAGATTACCTTGTGCAAAATAGCCACCGGCTGGCAACTCAACGGCAAAAGCGGCAATAATCAGCAACTGAATGATACGCCGACTGAACAGCCAGCGATTGCGGTAGAGCATGGCTTGCAGACGTCGCATAGGCTTACCAGCGGCCCACCGATTGCGCACCTTCAACGCCTAAACCCAATTCACGCGGCAACACGCGTATGGCCGCCTCAGACAGCACGCAGTGTTTTTCACAGGTGCCGCAGCCGGTGCACTTACTGCTATCTACCGTAGGAATCTGCAATACACCGCGCTCGTTTTTAATCGGCTTTAACGAGATGGCTTCCCCAATAATCGGGCATACGCGCACACAAATACTGCAGGTGAGGCCTTTGTAATTGAGGCAGGTCTCATGCCCGACCAGCACCGCGACGCCCATATCGGCCTTTTTGATATCAGTCAGCAAGGGGCTGAGCGCTCCCGTCGGACAGGCACGCGCACAAGGGATATCGGGACACATGCGGCAAGGGTCATTGCGGCCGACAAAATAAGGTGTGCCGGTGGGCGCCGGATCACTCCAGCTGGCCAGGTGCAAAATGTCATAGGGGCAGGCTTCTACGCACAGACCACAGCGGATACAGGCGGCATTGAACTCCAGCTCTGGCAAGGCGCCTGGTGGCCGCAGCACGTTGGCCGCACGCGCCGGACGCGAGTCCAGTACCGCTTTGCCAAACATGGTAATGACCGTCGCCGCGCCTAACTGGCGGAAAATCTTGCGAAAAACCTTACGCCGTTCAGGCTCGGCGATTTCGGCTGCTACAGATATTTTGTCGGCCATCGAGAATCTCCTGACGAGTGAACCTAGGTAAGTCAGACTTAGAAACAGAAGAAGACGTGTTCGCCGCATTTATAAGCAAATTGGCACGAATAATCGGATGTATCCAGCATTGCAGCACAAACTCGCCTTTGGCATCCGCTGGCACCTGCCAGTGTACGGTGGTGCCTGGCGTTTGCACGCCCATATTCACCATGGTCCCGTCCGGGTAAGTCACATAAATACTGTGCGAAATATCAGAGCGGTTGCGGATGGTAATGGTGTCGCCTGGCTGCGGGACAAAATCCACCGGTGCAAACTCATGGTCAGACAGTGTCATGGTATGAGTGGTAATGATGTGATTATTCGCACGGCTCATGGGCGCATGACTGGGCGTGCTACAGCTGGCCAGGTAAAACGCCAGCAATATGAGCAAGGCATACATGCCAATCCAGGTGGAGAGTTTGCGCGATATATTCATCATTAAGGGCACATGGGTTTTCATCTGTTTTTTTGCCATCATTCAGGATGACTACTGTGGCATCATCGGCGCTTGAATATTCAAGGCACCACCATCCAGGCTTTGGATAAACGCAATCAGGTCACTTTCTTCCAGATCGGATAATTCAAACTTCTGCATATCCTTGGAAAGACTCTCACGCTGAATGGCTTCACTTTTGTAATGCTTGATCACGGTTTTCAGGCCACGGATGGAACCATCATGCATATACGGCCCTTCAATCGACAGGTCACGTAAAGAGGGGGTTTTAAAGGCATGCTGCATCAAGGTCACCTGCGCGGGTACTTTGGCACCACGGCCTAAATCCTTGCTCGGCAAACCGATGTCATGAAAACTGTCGTCGGTAAACCGCCATGCGCTATGGCAAGCGGCACAATTAGCTTTATTTTTATCGTTAAACACGACAAACCCACGCTTGGCCTGCTCACTGATGGCCTGCTCGTCGCCTTCTACCCAGCGGTCAAATGGCGCCGGATTAGACACCAGCGTACGCTGGAAACTGGCCAGCGCCTGCGTGATGCGCTGCTGGTTAATACTGTCATCGCCAAAAGCCTGGGTAAACAAAGGCCTGTAACCCTGGATTTGCTGTAAACGCCCCACCAGGCTGGTGAGGTCAAAATTCATTTCATGTGCCGTGGTAATCGGCAACACAGCCTGCGCTTCGAGGGTCGCTGCACGGCCATCCCACATGAGTGCACTTAACCAGGCACTGTTTAATACCGTCGGCGTGCGACGGGCATTGTTGACGCCTTCTGCCTGCAACGGCAAGTTGCGGCCATCACTCCAGCGCTGGTCTGGTGAATGACAGGTGGCACAAGCCATCCCGCCTGACCTTGAAAGGCGCTGATCGAAAAACAGGGTTTTTCCCAGCGTGGCTTTTTCCAGGGTCAGGGGGTTAGACAGGGGTGATGGAATACTGTCTGGCCGCCTGAATTTTTCCCTCGGAGGAAGATCGGCGGACCAGGCAGTATTCACCACCATCAGCGTGCTTATGATTAGAACCCAGTTTCTAAACAACATTAAGCGTCTAAACCACATACTGATTTTTCTTTAACAACAAGCGCTAATATGCGTTACGCAATTAGCTTGCTTTACCCACGATAGGTGAGATGGTGCAGTGATACGTCATCGCATCATTGTCAGCACCAAAGCACCAGACGATATCGTTGTTGAACTCTGGACGGTACACCGGCAATTCACCTTGTGTGTTGACGCAGTTACAACGGCCGCAAGTCTGTTTACCACAGCAATCGCGGTAGGCAATCAGGTAAGTCTGCTGATCACCCGGGTTGTAACAACTGGCCACCCACGAGCTTGGTGACAGGCTGCTGCCTGGTGGGCAAGAGGTCAAGGTACCGCCGCAGCAGTCACACAGGTTGCCGTCAATCGTACAATGGCGCCAGTAGTCACACGCTTTAGGATCCTTGTCCTGCGGCTTGAAGCCGCTTCTGGTCAGGTTGCCAGTGGTAGCTGCCTGCACCTCGCCACCCAGGCGTGAGCGGCGGTCTACCGGCAACAATGGTAACAAGGCAGAACCAACCAGGAAGCCACCCAGGCGGCCGATAAAGCCACGGCGGCCGGTTTTGCTGGCGGTGGTTCTTGCCAGCTTCTCAATTTTTGAGTCAAACCCAGTTTCTTTTTTCATTTCGTTTACTCTCTCCGTAATCAAGACGTGAACCAGCGCTTAATGCACTTTGTTCGCGGTCACTTGTTTAAATTTAGGTGCAGTGTTTTCATCCTTGAGGTAGTTCTGCAAGGTTGAGTGGCCATGACGGATAGTCTCAAACAGGCTTTCTACATGCTCACGGGTATTGCACAGGCCTTTAGCCAGAATTTTGCCGTCCTGGTCCAGCAGCACGCCGTAAGGCACTTTTGATACCTGGTAGCGCATGCCAATCTCGGCAGAAACCACATACAACTCACCATCCAGCGGGTGATCTTTGAGGAACTGGCGGTGTTCTGCCTGGGTACCATCACTGATCAGCACCACATCTGTTTCTTCAATCGCCGCAACAGAGCGGATGATAGGCAACAGCTTCTGGCAGATCGGGCAGGAGGGGCCGGTAAACATCAGCAGGCTAGGACGGCCTGGATTAATGGAGCGGCCAACCAGGACAGGCTCGCCGTCGAAGGTGTTCACGTTGAAAATCGGTGAACGTTCGCCGACATCCGGACCGTGGTCTATCATCATGGCGCCCAGCGGTGCTGAACGTTCATGCAACAAACCAATTTGACGGATCACGCCCAGCATTAACGCTGCCAATGCCAAAAATGCTCCCCACAACAGCACATTTGATGCAATCAAGATTCCACTAGTCATTTGAATTTCCTTTATAGATTTCTAATTTATGTTTGGTCGCTGGAAAGCCAACCATCAGGTCTGCCGCCATGTAAATCAGTGACAGCATGACGGCCGAAGCCAATGCAGTCAGGGCTGATTCGATGCTAATGCCAGATATCTCCAACGGCACTGCAGCGACATACAAGCTCATTCCAGCCAGGGCCAAGGCTCTCAGCACGTGAAACATGCCGATACGGCTCATGCTGGTCGGGCGGCGTACGCAACCACAATCAATGTGGGTGCGGCCACGGCCGACATTCACCGCAATGGCGAAAGAGAACAGCATGAACAGCCCGGCAGCCACACAGGCGGCCGTGGTGCGTAGTGAAGGCACCAGCAAGGCGATTGCACATCCCAGTTCCACCCATGGCAATAACTTGGCAAAAGGTGCAACCAGAAAGTTAGGCAAAAGCTTGTAGTTCGCCACTACGCCCAGGAACTCATCCTGACTGCGGAGCTTGGGAATTGCTGCTGCTGCGAGAATCAGCGCCACAAACAATGACGCGAATATCGCAACGGTAGGATCATTCACCATTGAGTCCATAGTGATCTCACTTATCCGCAATGAAAATCATGGAAGGTGCACGGCCCAGTTCATCAATACTGGATAAGGCCTTGCCGCTCACAGCATCAAAAGTGAACAGTGTTTTCGCTTCTTCAGACACCGCGTACAAGTACGGCTTCTCATCCTGGCTCACAGCGATAGAGTTAATTTCATGCTTCAACTCGATACGACGCAGGCGTTTACCGGAGGTCGCGTCAACCACAAACACATAGCGGCTAGGCAATTTGTGCGTCCATTTTTCGCGTTGGTCTGCCAGCAAATACAGCTCATTACGTGCTTTGTGGTAAGTCAGGGTTTGCCAGCCACCTGGACGCCATTTGTCCGCTTTTTCCTTGTCAGTAAACACTTCGATTGGCTTGATGAATTCGGCACCGTTCTCAGATAATTTCGCCTGAAAAATCTTGCCTTCGTACGTCGGCCAGGCCAGGTGGTTATTTGAGTTTGAGTAGTAAGGGTTATTCAGCAGATACTCTTTTTCAGTATGGAATACCTTGGTTGGCTTCTGCTTGGTAGCGCCCTTGTTGTCATAGGTGAACTGCATCAGAGAACCATCTCTACAGTGCATGAAGAAGTTCTGGTTTGCCGTTGGGAAAATATGGTAGCAATCCGGCACATTCATGATTTTCACGAAGGCTTTTTTCTCCAGGTCCACCAGACCGACACCAGGTGAAGGTGAGAACTGCTGGAACAGCAGGTGCTTGTCATCCACACTCAAGCCCGCCGTACGCTCGAACACACCGGTCAGGAAACGGCCTTCAGGAATATCGATATCGGCAATCGGCTCATGCGTTCTGGTATCAATTAACTCCAGATAGTCATCACGCTTGCCACGTGCCACGCGGGAATACATGGTATTGGCGATGGCTAAAAACTTGCCATCTGACGCCACCATGACGTTAGGCAATTTACCGGCATCAGTCATGCCGAGCAGCTTGCTGGATTTGCCATCTATCGAATAAACAGTAGATGTCATATGGAAGTTACCTGGATCCAGCACATAGACGCGCTTAGCATCACTGGGTGGTGCAATCGAGATAGAAGTCTCGTCCTGCAGCTTGGCCGTAATTTCTGAACCAAGCTGGTTTGGCGTTGCATCCGCCATGGCCAGGCTGCTGGATAGCATGAGTGCGGCCAAAACCAGCCCCCCCGCCAAGCCTGTCGGCTTAGCTTGACGAATCATCGATGGATGATCGAATGTTGTCATAAATCCTCCTAATATTTTTAAATGGATAGAACTTGCTATTGCGTCTGGTGTTGCTACCGGCTTACAGCATCACCAGCATTAAAGCTGCTGAAGCGATCACCAATAACAGGAAACCATCAACTTCAACTGCACTTTCCTGCCAACGGGCCAACCAGGCTTGAACCGACTGATCCTTAACAGGTAAGAAGTTAACCGCCACTGGCAAGCAGCGACCGATATTGAATACGGCGATCACGGCAATGCCCGCCTTGACACCCCCACTGAGCAAAGCCACGCCAGTCACGATGTACAGCATCGGCGTTTGCACATAAGTCAGGTAGTTCATGCCCAGCGAGAAGCCATACAGCAGGCCAATCACAGAGGAACGGAAGCGGAAACGTGCATCATGTGGCACTTGCGCACGGCGTTGCGGATAAGGCATCTTCAAAAAGCCGAACTGGTGCAAACCGTAACCAATCGCCAGCGCTGCCAGGCCGATCACCGAGTACTGCAATGGCACTTCGGCAAACAACAACCAGCTGATACCTCCCAGCGCGCCACCGAGTACCACAGCGCCGATGGCATAGCCCACGGCATGGGTAAAAAAGGTAGGCGCCCAACGGGCAACCGAGCCGAATGAGTAGCGACCTGCTGGTCTCAACAAACTTAAACTTGAGTAACCACAAGGAGACCAGGTAGACAGCAAGCCGCCGACAAAGGCCAGCAACACAAACAGGCCGGTGAGTGCTACATCTACGGACAAAGTGCCATGCATGACGCGACCGGCAAACACACCGGTGGCAATCGCAGTGAGCATCATGATGAAGCGGGTGCCGGTCGATTGCGATTTTGAAAAATGATACGCATCAGGGACACAGGTCTCAGCTGCGTAAGTTTGGGACGCATGACTGATGGCAGCAGTCCCTATGTTCATACTCATATTTCCTCCTTTGGCCTGTTGGCCTAAGCTTTGTTTTGAATGAAGCATGAATATAGCGATCTTGTTTAGCGGGCTTTAGCAAAAATCGGCATATCCCTTTTGTGAACGTTTTATGAAGGCCAAGTCATGCCAGTTTTTACTATTGAGAAAAAAGCCCCTTCCTTATGAAGGACATGTCGGAGATATCTGGAAGGGGCTATCAATCGGGCACAGCCGGCCTGGCAAGCCAGCTGGCGGGCTAAAACGCTGCCTACATATTCAGGCGGATATAGCCAAAAAACTTGTTTTGGGCAGTTTTATAGCCATCCGCGGCCGTGTACCAGTCATCGTTGGCATCAATCGCCACATAACTCACCCCGGCATTCCAGCCTTTCACACTGCCGATGCTGAAATCTTTATTCAGGCCAACCGAGTAATCGGTGTAATTGCCGATGTAATAGTTTTTAACCACCTGGTGGCCAACATGAAACACACAGTTGATGCCGGTATTGGCTAATGATGTGGTGTAACTCGCCTCTACATAGTGACTACCTTTAGAGCCACCCTCGCCCATCTCGTGATTGCCTATCATGGCGTGTCCCATAGACACCGTGTTCACACCAAACCAGTCCGTGAGTGAGTGTGAGTATTTGAGATTGAACTGATGGTAATCGACAGCGATATTGGCTTCTGCCACATGCGGATGCTGGCCGACATAATGCCGGTTTTGCGGATAGTAATACTCAATAAAGCCTGCGGTCACTGTGGCATCGTTAGCAAAGGTTTTTTTAAAGCCGCCATACAGATCGATCTCATAGGTATTGCCATAAATCGCATCTTTATTGACATTGGTATAGCCCAACCCCAGAAACCAGCCACTATCATGTGAATAATCCACGGCCGCCTGAAACGCGCCACGGCCACGACCATATGAAATGCCCCTGAACAAATAATCGCTATAAACACCCACATTGCCAGTGATATGGTGCGGGGATGCGACTAGCTCAGCCTGACCATCTTTACCCAGACCAATCACCTCTTCTGCGTGTGCCTGGCTGGTAAGCAGGGCAAATAATAACCACGCGCCAAGCTGGCGCTTTCTTTCCTCGTGCATAGATTTCCTCTCTCATCGCTCTTTGATTTTTTAGTGTTGATTAACAACCAGGCTAGAAAGAAAGGCGAGGAAATGAAGACGCGCAACCGCGTGTCGTGACTGGTGTTTTGTAACATTGTTTGTCATGATGCAAACACCACGGTCAATCGTGGATATCCCCCTGCCTAGCACTAGCGGCTAGTTGATGCATTTCAATTTGAAGCGATGTGACAATAGCGGCGATGCAGAAAGCGATGTAGCAAGAATTGGCAAAGCTGCGGAAAAATGCAGAAAAAGCCTGCGTGTTTTGCCGTTTATTGCTATCCATCTGGACATTTCCGCTCTAAAGTGGCACTGACAGGCAGTTTTTCTGTCATAAAAAATAATAAAACCGGGTGTTTAAGGCCTAAAAAGCAATAAAAATAATAAAAAACAATGAATTTAGTCCGAATATTTATATAAATGGACTTTCATGGATATCCCCACCGCACTCTCTAAAGCGGTGAATATCAGGAGCGATTAAAATGGGGTTTAGAGAAACAATACTGGGGCTGGACCAGCTGGTCAGTCCTGACTTTCACCTGGTGAAACGCAATACTGGTGATGTGCTTGAACAGGCTGATGCTTTGCCGTTTTGGTCGCAGGACTATACGCAACTGAGTAAAGGTGTTTTTTCAGGGGCAGTGAACAGTGTGAGCTGTAATGGGATTCAAATTTTCACTGAAACCATGAACCGGGCGGTGGACCAGATTGCCAGTGCGCCGCAAGACTCTTATGTGATCGGGCTCACCACGGTGGTCGAAGGCGAAGCCAGTTGGGGATTGCTACCCGTGCGGGTCAACTCACTGATTACACTGGATAAAAATGCCGAGCTGTATTTCAGGACATCAACCATTTCAGAAATTACCGTGGCGGTGATTCCGGCCAAACGGCTGGAAGCCTATGCAGAGAAAATAGACTGGATGAATTTCAGCCAGGTGATGGGCGCGATCAAACCGGTGGAATTACTGCCTGCAAATGTCGCCAAACTTTTACTCAGCACCCTGCACTATGGTTTGCAATTTGGCGCCGAGCAGGAACAACAACTGGATAACCGGCAAAAATGGGAAAGCTTTGAAGAGGACCTGATGTCAGCCTGTTTGCATGCGCTATTCCACGCCAGTGAAAATACGCACCCGCATTTCGACTACCGTATCCCACGCTATATTGTGAACCGCGTCCGCAGCTCGACTTTAACCAATCCCGGCTTTCCGTTGACGATAGAGGAATTGTGTAAGGTCTTGAAAGTGAGCCGCAGAACACTCAATCACGCCTTTATCCGTGTGCTGGGCATTACGCCAGTGACCTATATGCGCAATGTGCGTTTGCAACGTATCCGCATTGAGTTGCTCAATGCCTCAAAAGATGTTTCGAGCATCGCGCATGTGGCCAGCAAGTGGGGGTTCTGGCATATGAGCCTGTTTTCGCGCTATTACCGTGAACTGTTTGGCGAGTGCCCCATTGATACCTTGCAAAGAGCAAGAGGCCAAAAGTAGGCCTCTTTTTTTTCACATCGCCTCAATCATCTATTCATTTAAGTGCCGGGTAACACCGCCAGCGTTGCGCGATTGCGGCGGTAAATCAACACACGTGCTACCAGCAATCCCAGCTCATATAACAGCCATAACGGGATAGCGAGCATACACTGCGAAATGATATCGGGCGGGGTAAAAATAGCCCCCACGACAAATGCGCCGACAATCACATAACCGCGGCTTTCTTTCAAAGTCTGTAATTCGACCAGTCCCATGTAGGCAATCGCCACGACGATAATCGGTGTTTGAAAAGACACCCCAAATGCCAGTGTGATGGAGATGAGAAAATCCAGGTAATTACCGATTTCCGTCATCACCGCCACCCCTGCTGGCGCGCTGCCGATAATAAACTTAAACACCACCGGGATCACCACATAAAAGGCAAAACAGGCGCCCAGCATAAATAGCGACAAACTGGCCAATACGCCCAGCACGCTCATGAACTTTTCTTTTGGATACAGCCCTGGCTGCACAAATTTCCACAGTTGGTACAAAGTGTGCGGCAGGCTCAATACAAACGCCACATACAAGGCAATCTTCAGCGGAATCATGAACGGAGATGTGACAGAAGTGGCAATCATCCTGCCCCCTGCTGGCAACTGGCTCAGTAAAGGCGCCACAAAAAACTGATGCAACTCATTGGCGAATGGCACGGTCATGCATGCGGCCAGCAACAGGCCAAGCAAGATGCGGATAAAACGCGTGCGTAACTCGTAAAAATGGCTGAGGGTATCGGTGTGTTCCATCTTGGTTTTACTTTAAAGCGACTGGCTCTGCAACTGGCACCGGTGGTGCCGGTTTGGTGGCGGCTGGCGGCAGCACCATATCCTCAATTTCTGTATGCACATCAATCAAGGTAGATTGCATAGACAGCAACTTCTGCTGCGCATCAGCTGTGGCTTTCTTCATGGTATCCAGCGCCACCTGGCGGTCAATATCCTGCTTCACGCCAGAGATATAGCGTTGCACACGGCCATACAGCAAGCCATAAGTCCTGGCCAGCTTCGGCAGTTTGTCGGGGCCGATCACAATCAACGCCACCACGACGATGACGATGATTTCAGAAAACCCGACCTCAAACATGCTTGGATTGATCCTCGACGGCAGCGGGTTGCTCGTTCATGGCTTCTTTAAAGCTTTTCACCGCGCCACCCACATCGCCCCCCAGGTTACGCAACCGCTTGGTGCCAAACACCATGGTCACGACGGCCAACACAATGACCCAATGCCAAATACTAAAACTTCCCATTTCAAGTCTCCTTAGATTGTGCATGCAATCATCCGCCATAACGCGCACCCGGGTTAGTAAAAACTGGCATGACCTGCATGAACCTCGTACAGGCATACTAGTCCATACTGTTGCCAAGCAAACAGCCGATAGTCGCGCAGTGTTTCATTTACAACACCTGAAATCATCAAGCCTTCGAAGCCCATTGTTTTGATTAGCAAAAATCATGGCACGAAGTTTGATTAGTCTTTCAGTTGGATCAGGGACAACCCTGGTCATAGCGAAAGAATAGAGAGTTAACTATGCAAAACGTATGGCGTGCCATTCAGTTTATTCCCGAATATAAAGGGAAAGTCATTGGGGTGATCCTGGTCGGTACCGCATTGGGATTTATCAATACCGCCACCCCGTATTTGTACAAGATGATTGTTGATGTTATTGCACACCTGCTGTCAGGCACCATTACCCAGCAACAAGCCACCTGGAGTGTGACCGTATTACTCGGGATATTTTTTGCCTTGCGCCTGGGGGTGGTGATATTCGGCGCGATCCAGAACAAGCAGGCCGATGATTTGTGGCTGGATACCGTGAGCACCTTCCGCCAGCGCGTGTTCGATAACATGACGCAAAAGTCGATTGATTACTTTGAAAAAACCCGTGTCGGCGAAATCATGGATCGCTTTGGCACCATTACCAGCATCACCATGTGGCTGTCTTCGCTCACTGAAGGCACCCTCTCTGGCATCCTGCAAATGCTGTTTATCATCACCGTGCTGCTGGTCAAGGCCCCCGTCATTGGCCTGATCATGGCCGGGGTGCTGGCCATCAACTTCTGGGTGTCTTACCGCACCGTAGGCTGGACACACCAGTATCGCCGGGGCTGGCAAGCCTTGGCAGGCCGTATGACCGGATTGCTGGCAGAAATGGTCGGCAACATTGCCACCGTACGCAGCTTTGGCGGCGAACCGGCAGTGAAACAACGCTATGACACCACCCAGGCCGAATGGCGCGTGGTGCGCGACAACCTGCATAAAACCCAATGGAAGTCAGAACAGGGCCTCAATGTGGTGAATACCTTTGGGGTGTTTGCCGCAGTAGCCCTCACCGTCAACGGCGCGCTCAAAGGTGCATATACCACGGGAGACATCCTGCTGGTACTGACCTTGAGCCAAAGCCTGATCAGCACCATCGGCCCGATTGCCAGACAGGTAAACCAGGCCAGTGAAATCGAGAGCAGTGCCGAGCGGTTGGTGGAACTGCTGGATGTAGAAGCAGAACACAGAGACAAACCTGATGCCATCGTGCTGGAACAACTGGAAACCATCACTTTTGAGCAGGTCACTTTCCGTTACCCTGGCAAAGAAACCAGTGCTTTAGATCAAGTGTCGTTTCATCTCAATGCGGGCCAGACACTGGCCCTGGTCGGCACCAGCGGCAGTGGCAAAACCACCATCGTCAAACTGCTGATGCGCTTTTATGACCCGACCGAAGGCCGCATCCTCATTAACGGCATAGACCTCAAGGATTACCAGCAACGCAGCATCCGTGCCGTGATGGGCGTGGTATTGCAAGACGTCGCCCTGTTTAATGACAGCATAGGCGAGAACATTGCCTTTGCCAGACCGGGTGCGACTAACCAGGACGTGATTGCCGCGGCGGTTGCAGCACATGCTGACGAATTTATACAGCATCTGGATGACCAGTATGAAACACGGGTCGGTGAGCGTGGGATCAAATTGTCTGGCGGCGAAAAACAACGCGTGGCGATTGCCCGCGCCATTCTTAAAAACCCGCAGCTGATTATTCTGGACGAAGCCACCAGCGCACTGGATTCTGAATCAGAACACCTGGTGCAGCAAGGCCTGGAGCAGTTGGTGTCAGGCCGCAGCTCCATCATCATCGCGCACCGTCTGAGCACGGTCATGAATGCAGACATGATCCTGGTATTGCAACACGGCCATATTATCGAAAGAGGCCATCACGCCGAGCTGCTCGCCGTGCAAGGGCTGTATGCACGACTATTTTCACTGCAATCCAAAGGGCATCTGGCCGTCGCCTGAGCCTAATTTCAACCCCACTTTATGGTGATTAAAAATGAGCACTTCTTTATATCAATTATCCGTCCCGACCTTTATTAAATTTCTCGGCAACCTGTCCCGCATTCTGGACAAAGCCGCTGCGTTTGCCACAGAAAAAAAGATAGAACAAAGCGTGCTGCTGGAAACCCGCCTCTATCCCAATATGTTTACCTTTGGCCGCCAATTGCAACGCGTGGCGGATCATGCCACCAGTTACTCCGCCAGACTGGCTGGCCTGCCACCCCCAAAATTTGACTTGCCACTGACCACCTTTACCGAGTATCAAGCCTTGATCAAAGCATCCATCGATTTCTTGTCCGGACTGGAAGCCAGCCAGATTGATGGCCAGGAAACCAGGGAAATCTCTATCCCGCGTGGTACCGAAGTCCGAGTCGTACAAGGCCAGCCACATCTGCTGAATAACATTTTGCCCAATTTTTACTTCCACCTGACCACTGCCTACGCCATTTTGCGCAATATCGGTGTGGATGTTGGTAAACAGGATTTTTTAGGCAGAAGCTAACCATATCAACAAAAAAGTGGGCAATTGCCCACTTTTATTACTTTCCCGCCAGCCGCTTACCAGGGCTGGCTTTTTTATGCTGATGTTCTCAAGTGCTGGTTAAAAAAGTCTATGCTGCGTTGCCAGGCCAGCGTAGCGGCGGCCTCATCATAACGTGGTGTCGTATCATTATTAAACCCATGCTGGGTGCCCGCATATTGATAGGCCTGATATGCTTTACCCGCAGATTTCAGCGCCTGTTCATAAGGCGGCCAGCTGGCATTAACGCGTTCATCCTGCTCAGCAAAATGAATCAGCAACGGTGCCTTGATTACGGGCACAGCCTCCAATGGCGGCGCGCTACCGTAAAAAGGCACGGCTGCGGCCAATGTTGGTAATCGCGTCGCCAAAAGATTGCTCAGGCTGCCGCCATAGCAAAAACCAATCGCCCCCACTCGCCCATTGCTCTCAGGCAATTGTGCCAGCCAGTGAAATGCCGCCACAAAGTCCTCTTGGGTTTTTGACTGATCCAGCTTTTTAAACAACTCGCGCGCAGCATCCTCATCCCCCGGATAGCCGCCCAGCGGCGTTAACGCATCAGGCGCAAAAGCAATAAAGTTCTCCAGCGCCACGCGGCGGGCAATATCTTCGATATGCGGATTCAGCCCACGATTCTCATGAATCACCAGGACAGCTGGCAATTTACCAGTGATGTTGACCGGCTTGACCAGATAGCCTCTGACTTTGCCATAGCCCTTGGGTGACTCGACTTCGACATACTGCGCCTGGATACGGCCATCATTACCCGCAATGCGCTGGGCATAGGCAAACTTTGGGGTCAAAGTCTCCAGCAAGCCGACGGCCGTAAACGCACCGGCAAATCTGCCAGCTTTAGAGATAAATGTACGCCGGTCTATGTCACCGTGTACAAATTGATCAAACAACCTTAATGCTTCCGGGTGAAAGTCACTTGCAGTGTGTTTGGGAGGATTAGACATTTGATACATCTCCTAGCAATTTAAATATGTTTAGAGCAACAAGGCCATTGAAATATAGTTTTCATAGTGTTCATTAACTTTCACAGCATTGATGTGAAGTCCTTCTTTTAAGAAGCCAAATTGTTCATAGAGTTTAATGGCAACATCGTTATGCTCTCTTACTGTTAATGTAATCCTGGTTAAACCGGACGCGCATGCAGCTTCCAGCGCAGCTTGCATTAAACGTTTGCCAATTCCCTGTTGCCGATGTCTGCGCACAACGCCTATCCCGAGCACGCCTGCATGTGCATACACCGGCCGATCAAGTGAGGCAATATCACACCAACCCACGACTTGCTGGTTGTAAAGTGCAATAAAATGCGGCCAATGTCCGGCAATATTTTTCCTCACGAAATTAACGGTCATCTCATGCGGCGGTCCTTCTGTGAAAGACAGGTATTTAAGCTCTCTGGCAACACTATCTACAGCAGCGGCAAAACCATCAATGTCATGCTCGCTTATAGGTTTAATCTCATATGTCATTTTTATGCTACATGGCCTGTCAGGTGAAATAGTCAAAAAGCTCGAATACTAAGCCAGCACATATTCAAGTGCCCAAAAGTGTTGCCATGCATGAAAGCGAACCTGGCTGGCCGAAGCACTCACCGCGCCTCGCAGCTCCTGCTCGGTAAAAAAATTCTTCAGTATGCGATGTGTGGAACCATCCTCCAAACGACGTACCTGATAAGTATTGCCTGAAGCGTCTGGTTCGCTAATCGGCGTGCTACTAGCCTCAACATATCGATTGTCCAGAAGCACGACACGTGCCCCCTGTTTTAGGGAGGCATGGAGTTGATGGAGAAAGAAACCAAGCCGTTCACGTGGTACATGAGAAAGCCAGAATCCAGCAAAGGCGGCAGAAAAATCGTCTTCACGCACTGGGGGATGATAGGCATCCCCAATCACAAACTGTACATGTGATATCTGAACGCGCTCATTAGCAATCGCGAGTGTCTCAGGCGATGCATCAATAGCAAGTAATGCTTGAACAACCGGTGCCAAGAACTGCGTCCAATAGCCCGTGCCACAAGCAACTTCAAGCAGATAATGGCCCTTAAACACAGATGGCAACCAGTGCTCAATATTTCTCAGGTCTGCCTGGCGCTCCGGTTTTAAATAAACACGATCATATTCGCGTGCTCTCGCTGAGTAATAGGCCTGTATTGTGTCAATGCTCATGCATTCCTTTAGATTCAACCGGGCCTGTAGCTCCAGCGTGGAATCCATAACAAGGCGACCAACGCAATCAAAGCAGCAACCACAGTCAACCAGATAATTATCGGATGCTCAGCCACACGCTCAGGATAAATTTTAATCACTGCACCCAAACCCATGGCGTTACTGCCCGCAACCAAAGCTGCGGCGGCAAACGCCTGAAAACGTCTTGCCTTATTAGCCTCCAATGCCCATCTGGGATCCGTGTTATAGCTAGGCAAGCGTTCATTGGCGTTTTCAAGCTGCTCCAGCTCTGACAGAAACTGGCGTAGATTAGTAATGGCGCGCTCGGCCTTGTAGCTAAGAAAGGCCAGGCAGATAGAAGCCAATGGAAAGCCAAGTACCAGCCACTCAATTGGCAATGGGCTCGCACCAGCGTCTGGCTTCAACGCCACCAAAGCAGCCAGTAAGCTGACCGTCATCGTGACGAATATCGCGAGCGCTTGCTGGCGCTGCGCAATCCTGACGTTAATTTCCTGATAGGCGGCAATAAACCGGTAATTGGCATCGACAATCTGTTTAGTGGCCATCTGCCCTTACCTGCTCTTTCTCGTCACTACCTCAGGCATAGCCTGACTCAGGACCTGTACCTTGAATTTATAGCTAAAAAAATGCATTTAAAGAACCTTGCGCCTGTGATCTGGTTTATAACATCATGCGGCATGAGCATTCTCAATATCGGCCATAGTGTAAAGCGCATGCAAGGTCACTCCGACAGCCTCTAGTGCCGCCCGACCACCTGTTTCGCGATCGATAACACAGATAGCATCACCCACAGTCAAATTATCCTCACTGAGAAGTTTAATTGCATCCAAGATAGCGCCGCCACTTGAAACCACGTCCTCTATCAAGACAAATCGCTTTCCTTTTAATTCAGCACCTTCGGCATAACGGCAGGTGCCATAAGGCTTGGCTTCTTTTCTAATAAATGCGGTTGGCAGGCCTGTGAGTTGACTTAATACAGTGACAATCGGAATACCACCCAACTCTAACCCAGCCAACACTTGCGTATCATCGGGAATCAATGGGAGTAAAGCTGTTGCAATATGTCTAAGCAGCAAAGGATCTGCTTCGAAGCGGTATTTATCAAAATAGGTATGGCTATATTGACCAGATCGCAACAAAAAATTACCGGTCAAACGCGAAGTTTGCTTAATCGAGACAGGAAGACTCATTCAGTTTTTTTATTTAATATTTAAATTCAGATTTTGAGTGCGGCATTAATCAATTCGCCCCTGTTGGTAACGATAGAGTCGTTCTTGTAAAGTACCGGTATGCAATTCGATAAGGTTGTCATCAAAATCATAAAAATATAACGACTCACCTTCACCTGAAACACGTGGTCTGGTAGGCCCGATCTCTATGTCTATCGCCTGCAAACGAACTTCTATTTCGAGTAAATCTGTAATGTCTGCTTGGAAGGCAATATGGCGATAAGATCTGGAACCTGGATCGCCCTGCATCACTGCGATCCAGACACCACCTAAGACAAAGAATTTTTCACGGGACAAAGAGAAAGTCTCACTACCACTGTCATAGACTTCCTTTGCCCCTAAAGCATGAACCCATACCTTGGCAGCCCTTTCAACATCACGCACAATAAATGTAATGTGGCTGACTCCAGATATAGTCATTAAGCACTCTATTATGCAACAGCACGTAAACTGCTTGCGCCTGACTTACCACGTACCAGCGGCAATACTTCTTCACCGACACGATACGCTTCTTCCAGATGCGGCGTGCTGGCCAGGATAAAGGCATCTGTACCCAGTTGCACCAACTCATCCAGTCTGGCGGCGACATTCTCATAGCTACCGACAATCCCCAAGGTCTGGCCACCGCGCAGCAAGCTGAATCCCGTCCAGATATTAGGCGACAGGATAAAGTCTTTGTAGCTGTTAATGGTTTGCGGTCTCAGGCCACGCTGGCGGCTGGCACCCACGGAATCCCCGGCGTTCTGTGCTTTGTAACGATCCAGTATCTCTTTCGGAATATTTTCAAAGCCACGGCTGACTTCGCGCCATGCTTCTTCCTCGGTTGGACGCGCAACGATATCGACACGAATGGAGCACTTGATCTTGCGACCGAGGTGATCGGTGCGCTCTTTCACCCGCGCAAATTTGTCTTTGATCAAGTCAAAAGGCTCCAGCCATGACAGGTAGTAATCCGCATGCTTGGAAGCCGAAGCCAACGCGGCGTCAGAAGAGCCGGAGAAGTATATTTCCGGGTACTCTTCTTTGGACAGCGGATCTGGCAGGCCTGCATCTTCAACCTGGTAAAACTGTCCATTGTAAGAGAATGGACCACCTGCCCAGATACCTTTAAGCACATCCAGGAACTCAGTGGTACGGCCATAACGGTCATCATGCTTGACCGGGTCTCCCCACCACAATTGTGAAGGACCGCCACCACCGGTAATAATGTTATATAAGGCGCGGCCACCTGTTGCACGTTGCAGGCTGGCAGTCATGCGCGCAGCCACCACAGGGTTAAGAAACCCTGGTTGGAACGGGATCATGAAGCGGAAATTTTTCGTCTCGCGGGCCAGGAATGCAGAAATAACCCAAGGCTCATCCGTATTCGGGAAAGAGGGAATCAAACCGCCCTGGAAGCCGGAAATTTCAGCGGCACGTGCAATTTCTGCCAGGTAGTCGATATAGGTGAAGCCATCGTCACCACCGCCACCCAGGCCACTCAAGGTCTTGTTGTCATTGCCAGGAAACCAGTCACCACGGAAAGGATCACGCGCCCGGTGTGACCCTGGCTCGCCGTGGGTTGGAATTCTCCAAAAAACATCTATGCTCATTATTTTCTCCTTATAAGTCCTAAGCGGCTTGCTTTTGCGCAGGATTAGTTAACTGGCGGACCAGCGGCAACACATGCGTGCCTACACGATAAGCCTCTTCAAAATGCGGCACGGCGGCCAGTACAAATTGCGTCACGCCCAAATGTGCGTAAGCCGCCAAGGCAGTCGCCACTTCGTCATAGCTACCAATCAGTGAAGCTTTGGCGCCCGTATGTTGCTCAGAGAAGCCTGGCCACAACAATGGGGAGTCATCGGCGGGGATAGCAGCCTCGGTTTGATTCAGGAAACGTTTGGCATCCTCCAGCGCTTCTTCACGCGTTTCACGGGCCAGTACGTCTATGCGCAAGGCAAAGTCGACTGCCCGGCCTTGTGCAATCTGGCGATACGCGGCAATTTGCTGCGCAATGGCATCATGTTCCACTGCATCGAGCACATGCACATCTGCATGCTTTGCGGATAGCTCAAGCTGTTCTGTGCTGTTGCCACCCAAATAAATGCTTGGCACTTGACGCTCAGACAAAGGCCCTTGAAAACCGCCATCCTGCACTTCAAAAAAGCGTCCGACAAAATTAAACGGGAAGGTCGTTAACACGCCTTTTGCCACGGTGATGAATTCATCAATGCGCGCCAAAATATCCTGTTTGGGTACAAAGTCACCCAATTGCTTGCGGATGCGCTCGTCCTGGCTGCCTTCAGTGATATGCCAGGCAAACCGGCCACCGGTATAGCGCTGGAAACTGACCGCATTTTTGGCCGCATAGACAGCAGAACCGCGTGAAGCATCAAACTGGGTCAGCAATTTCAAACGCTGCGTGCTGCGTGCGACGTAGCCCGCAACAATCCACGGCTCTTCGCCATCCGGATTATCTGGAATAAAAATGCCATTAAAACCGGAAAGGTCAGCCGCTTTGGTGACCTGGTGGATGTAATCGAAATAACTGAACGCATTGCGACGCGGGTCAGTCACGCCATTGCCGAATACGGGATAGTTGGGATCAGAGGCTTCACCGCGGCGCTGCCTGGTCGCATTGCCATAGCGCGCATCGCCTGAAGTGGGTAATTGCCAATAAAATTGATTAGCCAAAATGTTTCTCCTTCGTTGTGCAAGCAGCTGGTGCCTGCCCGTTGCAAATATGCACCTACGAAGATGTATTGGCATGTTCCGTGCCAACTGTTTTACGGGTTAGCTTGGAAGTGATAAATAGTGCTATCTATATGAATATTAAAAACAATTAAACATTCAACAAATGTAGACACACCAGCAGAAAAAGCCGCAAATGCAACAGCATTGTTGCCATGCAAACATTTCCCCTACTTTAAGTGTTGTTATTACAACTACAAGATGCCCGCAGAAGATTGTGCAAGCCTGATCAACTCAAGGTAACGCAGCGCCGAGGCCCTGGCTTGCTCGGCAAAGTCAGCATGCTGACTGGCGTAGAGAACCGCTCTGGACGCACTCAGGATAAGGCCATGTCCACCAGCCGTCTGACCAGCATGCAGAATCTTGGGCAAATCACCGCCCTGCTCGCCAATACCAGGCACCAGGAAGGGTATATCGCCGACAACCGCGCGTAACTTGGCCATCTGCTCCGGCCAGGTTGCACCTACCACCAGCAAACAGTTATTTGCCTGATTCCACTCATCAGCAATTTTTCTGGCCACGCGCAGGTATAAAGGCTCACCGTCAACCAGCAAATCCTGAAAATCACCAGCACCCGCGTTAGATGTCCGGCACAAGAAAATCACACCTTTATCCGCATAAGCCAGAAAAGGCGCCGCACTATCAAAGCCCATGTATGGATTAATCGTCACCGCATCGGCCTGATAACGCTCAAAGGCTTCTTTGGCATACTGGACAGACGTACTGCCTATATCCCCGCGCTTGGCATCCAGAATCACGGGGATATGCGGGTAATATGTATGGATATAATCTATGGTTTCCTCAAGCGCGCGCTCTGCGCCCAAGGCGGAGAAATATGCCACCTGTGGCTTGTATGCACAGACCACATCGTGCGTTGCATCAATCACGGCCCGATTAAACGCAAAGATGTCGTTACGCCCCAGACGTGCCGGAAAGCGCTGCAAATCAGGGTCTAAGCCAACACACAACAACGAATGACTACGTTTTTGCGACGCATTTAAATGTTCAATAAAGCACATGTATTAATGCCTTTTAAAATAGAGCGGAAAGAAAGGCACAATCGCCACCCAAAGCCGATCCCGCTCAGGGGTCATATAGAAGCCAATGAAAGCTGCTCGCCAGGAGAACTCAATACAGAAAAATTTCATCCTTACTTTTCCTGCAGGCCATACCTTGTACAGATTGCATGTAAAACATCCCTCATAGTATTCACACAAATCACGCCATTTGGCGCCTCACGACAATGTATAGCGATGGGATAAAGACCCGCCATTAACGCGCCGCCTATATCAGCATCCAGGTCATCACCGACAAAAGTAGTTTCAGAAGCTTGAGTACCCAATTGCTCAAGAGCGATCTCAAAGATCTGATGCTGCGGCTTGCGGAATCCGACATCTTCAGAAATCACGATAGTTTTGACAAATGCGCCAAAACCAAGTGACGTGATCACCGCCTGCTGCAAATCACTGCGGCCATTCGTGACAATACCGATAGCAACTTCACACGCTTTTAACGTCTGCAAAACAAATGTTGCATCTTTCACCTCAATAGCAAAACGAGGGTAAAGCGTCAGATACTCGGCCACTAACGTATCCACCACATGGCCTGTTTTCAGTTGAAATTCCTCAACGAGTTGAGCATAAACCTCGTCTTTCCATACTTTGCCATTCGCATCAAGCGCTAGAAAACGTGCTACATAATGATCCAATTGCCTGATATCTATCCCCAGGCGGGAGAATTGATCTGTAGCGAATGCACGTACACCCTTGATGCGATCGTGCAAGGTACCGTCAAGATCAAATAACACTCCCTCCATTTGCAATAGCGAAATAAGCTAGCCGCTCGTTACAAACGACGACGTTCCATGGCTATCGTAGAAAACTCAAAACCCAGCTTGGCAAAAAATGTTACCGCCCCCTCGCGCCCAGCGCGCAGTATCCATGTCACCTGTAAATGACTGCCCACAACACTTTCCACCAATGCGCGACCGATGCCTTGTCGGCGGTATTTTTCAGACACAACCAGCATGGACAAATAGCCATTGGATTGTCTATCCGTCAGGGCGCGAATAAAGCCGACTATCTCATCATTCACAGTCGCAACCGTCGCAATTTGTGAGGCCGCGACCAGCGTGCGAAACTCCGCCACCGAACCCAGGCGATGGGTCCAGCCATTTTCTGCTAACAACACATAGGTCGCATCGAGGTCGTTTTCAGTGATATGACGTAACTCCATAGTCATCCCTTCACATATATTGATTAATGATCAGGCTTGGCAAGAAATGCTTGCTTGCTCTGTGAATCGAATCCGGCAGATTGGTAAAAACGGAAAACTGCCTCATCCTTACGCCCCGTTAGCAACATGACTTTGTAACAGCCTAATGCCCACGCATGCGTGAGTGCTGATTGAAGAACCGCTGTGCCGTAACCATGCTTTCGATGCGAGGCATGCGTCACCACATTTTCGATCACGCCATAAGGACGGCAGCTTCGCGTGAGGTTGGGAATCACGGTAATGGTGCAACTTGAGACCAACATATTGCCTATAAACACACCAAAGTAGCGAATACCATCACTTTTCTCAACGACATCCCAAACAGCACTGACATCTTGTGGCGCTGGCAAAGGTGAGTCCGTAGCATGCAGATATTCGTATAACGCGAACAGCGCGGGCAAATCTTGACGCGTTAAATGCCGAATATTCACTTACTGCCAGCCCGGTATGGCACAGCCAGGTATGCGCCAATTTCATTTAGCACTTTGCGCTCTAGCACACCGACCACGACCTCAATCCCTGCTGCCTGTAAGATTTCGACACCAGCACCAGCATTACGCGTATCAGGATCAAGCGTGGCGATGACTACACGTTTAATGCCGCTCGCAGCTAGCGCTTTCGCGCAGGAGGGGGTTCTGCCGTGAAAGGAACACGGTTCCAGCGTGACGTATGCCGTGACTTCGGACAGGTCACCTTGTACGTTAGCCAAGGCCATCGCTTCAGCGTGATGTCGCCCAGGCGGTTGCGTATAGCCAGTTGCGATCACTCTTCCTCCATTTACCAGCACGCAACCCACTGGCGGATTAGGATGACACGCGGGCAAGGCCTTACGAGCTTCCCGCAAGGCTTGATGCATAAAGTATTCGCAGAATGAAGACACAATAACTCACCGGGCAGCAGGATTATTCTGCAAAGCTAAACTTGCCTTCAGCAACGAATTTTTCAACCGGTTTTCTAGGTGTAGGCTGCTCGCGCTCATGAAAGTCTTCTGGCAACACAGACTTGTCTGCTTGCTTACCCACGGCAATCAGGATTTCTACCTGGTAACCTTCTGGCACGCCTAATACTTCTGGCGCAGCGTCACGGTTAAAGCCACCAATCGCCCGTGTGCGCCAGCCCAGTTGATAAGCCTGGAAAGCCAGGCTGGCCCAGGCTGCGCCTGCATCTAAAGAATGATTTTTTAATGGCGATGCTGCCGTCTCGCCCGGGCGCACATGCGTCTTTTTGGAAACCAGTGCAATCAGCACAGCGGCGCGATTGACCCAGCGCTGGTTGTTCTCGTTGAGCAATGCAAACAAATCGTCCCAGTGTGCAGAGCCATTTTTAGCATAGATAAAGCGCCAGGGTTGGGAGTTATTGGCCGAAGGGGCCCAGCGCGCTGCTTCAAACAGGCTGAGCAAAGTGGCGTCATCAATCGTATCACCTGTATAGGCACGTGGTGACCAGCGGTCAATAAAGATGGGTTCTATGCTGTGTTGTGCATTTCTGCTAGCGAGTTGTGTCATGTGATTCTCCTTTGGATGGGGTTGTGGTCTCAGCCGGATGATTGGCGTTCCAGCCACCGCCAATCGCGCTGACCAGTGCCACACTGGCCTGCAAACGGCGACCGTGGATGGCGATTTGATTACGTTGATTATTTAAGGTATTGGTTTGCCAGGTGATGACATTGAGGTAATCCAGCGTGCCCGCTTTGTAGCGGTTGGTTGATTCCTGCAACGCATCGCTCGCCGCTTTCACGGCCGCTTGCTGAAACTCGGCTTCTTCAGTGAGCAAGCTGATCGCCACCAACTGGTCCTCTACCTCTTGAAAAGCACCCAACACCGTTTGCCGGTATTGGGCAACCGTGGCGTCATAACTGGCAATGGCTGACTGCGTTTGTGCCTTGCGCAAGCCACCATCAAACACATTAAGCGCAACCAGTGGCCCGATAGACCAGACCCGGCTAGGCGAAGAAATCAGGTTGCTGAGGGTATTGCTCTGGTAGCCGAGGCCGGCGGTCAAGTTCAGGCTGGGAAAGTAGGCCGTTTTTGCCACACCAATATCGGCATTAGCAGCGGCCACACGGTGTTCCGCCGCAGCAATATCCGGGCGCCGCTCCAGCAAGGCCGCAGGCAAACTGGCGGGGATCACAGGCAGGGCCAGCGATCCCTGCATCTGATAAGGATTGGCGGCAATGGTCACTTCTGCCGGTGATTTACCCAGCAGCAAGGCAATCGCATGCTCAGTTTGTGCGCGCTGCAAGCGGGTATCTGTGGCGGTCACCTGCGTGTTCTTGTGCAAGGCATCAGCCTGATTCACATCCGTTTTAGTCGCCACGCCCGCGCGGTAGCGGTTCAGCGTCAATTGCCGTGAGCGTTCCAGTGCTTTCAGTGTGTCGTCCAATAACACTAACTGTGTATCCAGTACCCTGAGCTGAAAGTAGGCCTGCAGTAGATTGGCGACAATAGAAAGTTTCGCGACTTCGACATCCGCGTTAGCGGCCTGCAATGAAGCATCACCGGATTCGATCTGTTTCCTGATGCGCCCCCAGAGGTCCGGCTCCCAGCTGGCGTTAAGCCCCAGGTTATAGGTTTCCAGAATCGGGCTGCTACCAACACGGATAGCATTGGTACTACGTTTGGCGCGCGAGGCAGAACCGTTGGCGGTGATGGTCGGCCAGAGTGGCGCCCGATTGGCTGACGATAAGGCTGAAGCACGGCGATAATTCGCTTCTGCCAATAACAAGTTCTGGTTCGCTGCCAGTGCCTGCATCACCAGCGTATTCAGCTGTGCATCCTCATAGCTTTCCCACCAGGCGGTACGCAATGCCGTGTCGCCCGGTTGGCTGACTTTCCAGCCATTGATGGCATTGGCCTGTTTGAAAGCTTCCGGCACGGCAACCACTGGCCGCTCATACGGCGGCCAGAGCGAGCAAGCCGAGAGCAGTAATAATGGAATCAATCCGGCATGTTGAAATTGACGAGACATATCAAGCCTGTTTTAAATGCAAAGTAGGGTTATGTTGAAAGCGGCGCATAAAGGCGTGCCGCATGCGGTCTAGCGCCAGGTACACCGCAGGCGTGGTGTACAAGGTAAGCAGTTGACTGAACACCAGCCCACCCACGACCGAAATACCCAATGGCTGGCGGATTTCGGCACCATCACCGGAGCCTAATGCCAATGGCAATGCGCCCAGCATGGCAGCCAGCGTAGTCATTAAGATCGGGCGGAACCTGAGCAAACACGCTTCTTTGATAGAGTCATAGGGCGCATAGCCCTGCCGCTCCAGTTGCAGGGCACAATCAATCAACATGATGGCATTTTTCATCACGATGCCGGTGAGCAGGATGACGCCGATCAGGGCAATGATGGAAAACTCACTGTCAAACACGATTAGCGCCAGCAAAGCGCCAATACCAGCCGAGGGCAAGGTAGACAAAATAGTCAGCGGATGGATAAAACTTTCATACAGGATGCCCAACACGATATACACCGTGAGCAAGCCAGTCAGTATCAACCATGGCTGGCTGGCCAGTGAAGCTTTGAACATTTTTGCCGCGCCGGAGAAGGTCGCATTGACATTGTCTGGCGCACCAGAGCGTTCAAACGCCGCCTCAATAGCGCTGGTCGCCTGCTCCAGCGAGTACCCTTCTGCCACGTTAAACGAGATGGTGGCCGCCACAAACTGCCCCTGATGGTTCACCGCTAACGGCGTACTCTTGAGCTGCCAGCGACTCAGGGCCGACAGGGGCACCCGCGTATTATTCAGACCATTCAGGTAGAGTTGCTCCAGCGCTTGCGGCCCTTTGGTGAATTCGGGCGACAAGGTCAGCACCACGTAATATTGGTTCAGTGGTTCATAAATCGTCGAGATCAACCGCTGACTAAAGGCGTTGTTCAAGGTCGCGTCCAGCTGTGCGGCGGTGATCCCCAGTTGCGCAGCGGCGTTACGGTCTACGTGCAATTGCAATTGCAAACCCTGCGTCTGAAAGTCCGTATTGACGTCGGTGAGTTCTGGCAGGCGATTCATCAGCCCGCGCAATTTGGGCGTGATTTTCTCCAGCGTAGGCAGGTCGTCTGCCAGCAAGGTATATTGAAATTGTGCCCCGCCCTGTCGCGCGCCTATGCTGAGCTCCTGTTGCGAGGTCAGCATGAGTGACACGCCAGGTACTTTCATGAGTTTTGGCCGCAAGCGTGCAACCACATCTGCCGCCGTTGTTTCACGTTCAGGCAATGGCCGCAGGCTGGCAAACATGGTGCCGGTATTGGTTTGGCCACCACCCGCACCGCCGGTATATTCATAATAGGTTTTGATATCCGGGTCTTCGCTGACAATCTTCATCAGGCGGTCTATGCGCTTGCGTATTTCGGCAAAAGAAAGACTTTGGTCGCCCTGAAAAGAGCCCTGCAAACGGCCCGTATCCTGTTGCGGAAAGAAGCCTTTGGGCACGATTTTATACAGATGCACATTGAGTACAATCACGCCCAGCAACAGGATGAGCATGAGCCAACCATGGCGCAAGGTCCAGCCCAGCGTCCAGCGGTAAAACACAAACGGTGCATCGACCAGGTTAGAGAAATACCTTGCCCAGCGGCTTTGCGGCTTGGCCTCAGGTGTTTTTAAAAACTGTGCGCACAACATGGGTGTGGCGGTCAGTGACACCAGTAGTGAAATCATGACTGCCACCGACAAGGTCACTGCAAACTCACGGAATAAGCGCCCCAGAATGCCATCCATAAACAGCAAGGGCACAAACACTGCGACTAGCGACACGCTCATGGCCAGCACGGTAAACCCCACTTCCTGCATGCCTTTGATTGCGGCCTCTAGCGGGGATTCGCCTTTTTCCAGATGCTGTATGGTGTTTTCGACCACCACGATGGCATCATCCACCACAAAGCTGGCCGAAATAATCAGCGCCATCAGTGACAAATTATTCAGACTGTAGCCCAGCAAATAAATCACCGCCAAAGTCCCCAGCAAAGAGACCGGGATCGCAATGCTGGGAATCAGTGTCGCGCGACCATTACGCAAAAAGACAAAGGTCACCAGGATGACGAGCGCAATCGAGATATACAGTGTGTGCTGCACTTCGCTGATGGATTTGCGCACCGTGGTGCTGCGGTCAATAATCACTTCCAGGTCGATAGATTGCGGAATCAGTGTTTTCAATGCTGGCAGCATGGCGCGAATGGCATCCACCGTTTCAATCACATTGGCGCCCGGCTGGCTTAGCACGACCAGCATCACTGTCGGCTTGCCATTGGCGGAGCCTGCATTACGCACCTCCTGCACCGAGTCTCTGACCACGGCCACATCGGTCAAACGGATGGGCGATTGCCCCCGGTAAGCCACAATCAGGTTCTGATAATCCACCGCGCGTTTGGCCTGGTCATTGACCTCAATCTGCCAGGCGTTTGCCCCTGATTGCACTTGCCCTTTGGGTCGATTCTGGTTAGAAGCCGCAATCGCCGTACGCAATTGCTCCAGGCTGATGCCGTACTGGTTGAGCGCGTTTGGATTCACCTCCACGCGCACCGAGCGCAAGGCACTACCGTTGATACTGACCTGGCCAACACCGCGCACTTGCGAGATTTTCTGGCCCAGGATAGAAAACGCATAGTCATACAACTGCTCTTTGGTATGCGTAGGCGAGGTCAGCGAAATCGCCAGGATAGGGGCGGCAGAGGCATTGATGCGGCGGTAGCTGGGATTGGACGGAATATTGCGCGGCAATAAAGCCCGCGCCGCATTGATGGCAGCCTGCACATCACGTGCTGCGCCATCAATATTGCGGTCCAGCTCAAACTGCAAATTAATCCGCGTGGCGCCTTGCGTACTGGTAGAAGTCATTTCCTCAATGCCGGCAATCCTGCCGAAAGCGCGTTCCAAGGGGGTTGCCACCGTCGCCGCCATGGTTTCCGGGCTGGCACCGGGCAAGTTGGCGGCCACATTAATGGTCGGATAATCGACTTGCGGTAACGCGGCGCGCGGCAGGTATTTAAATGCCAGCAGGCCGGGCAAAGCAATCGCCAGTGTCAGCAAGGCAGTCGCTACCGGGCGCCGGATAAAGAGCGTCAGCACACTCATGGCTTTTCCAACGCGGTAGTCACCGGTTGCGCAATATGCACATGACGGCGCCTGAAACGGCCGGCCAAACGGTCAAACGTCAGGTAAATCACTGGCGTGGTATACAAAGTGAGCACCTGGCTGAACAACAAACCGCCGACCATGACAATGCCCAGTGGCTGCCGCAGCTCAGCACCAGTGCCATGACTAAACATCAGCGGCAAGGCACTCAACAATGCCGCCAGCGTCGTCATCAGGATAGGCCGGAAGCGTAACAACGACGCCTGGTAAATGGCGGGCGCGGGCGGGCTGCCATGCACACGTTCGGCATCCAGTGCAAAGTCAATCATCATAATGGCGTTTTTTTGCACAATCCCGATCAGCAATACGATGCCGATAATGGCGATGATCGTCAGGGACTGCCCGCTCACGGACAAAGCAAGCAAGGCACCGACACTGGCCGAAGGTAAAGTGGAGAGGATAGTCAGCGGGTGCACAAAACTTTCATACAACACACCCAACACGATATACATGGTGATGAGCGCTGCAACCACCAGCAGCAATTCATTATCCAGCGCCGCCCTGAACGCATTGGCAGCCCCCTGGAAACCCAGTTGCACGGTAGAAGGCAATTCCAGTTTGGCCGTCGCAGCCTCAATGGCAGACACGGCTTCGCCCAAAGACACGCCATCCGCCACATTGAAATACACCACTGCTGCCGGAAACTGGTCCTGGCGGTGAATCAGCAAATCGCCCACACGCTCACTGAATTGAGCAATGGTAGACAAAGGCACGGCTTCGCCTGCAGCATTGGTCACATATAGTTGTGCCAGTGACTGTATGCCCACATCGGTACTGGCATGTGCCTCGAGTACGACGCGGTACTGGTTGGTCTGGGTAAAAATAGTAGACACAAAGCGCTGGCCATACGCGCTGTACAACACATCATCAATGGCCGACATACTAATGCCCAGGCGGCTGGCCGCATCACGATTGACCTCAACATACAGCTTCAACCCCGCAGACTTTTCGCTACTGGTCACCTCTTTGAGGGCTGGCAATTGTTGCAAAGCATGCACCAGTGTCGGCAATGCCTGCTGCAAGGCCGTCGCATCCAGACTGACGGCGGTCAGCTGGTAACTGGTCGGCCCGGTGCGGGTTTCCACGGTTAAATCCTGTACCGGTTGCATGCGCAAAGTAAAACCCTGGTCTTCAGGCACGCGTTGCTGCAAACGGTCTATGACCTGTTGAATGCGTGTTTTCCGCTGTTCCAGCGACTTGAGTTTAATCAGCAGCCGGCCTTCATTCAGGGTTTTATTGATACCGTCTACACCGACCACAGAAGAAATGCTGTCCACATCATCGTCCTGCAATAGTTGCTCGACTATCGCGTGATGCTTTTCGGATACCTGCCGGAATGACCATGATTGTGGCGCTTCGATGGCTGCCTGGATCAAGCCATTATCCTGAATCGGGAAAAAGCCCTTGGGCACCCACCACACTAGCCAGAAGGTCAGCAGCAGCGTCACCAGGGTCACCGCCAGCGCCAGTGCCTGATGTGCCAATACCCAGCGTAACGAACGCGCATAGCCGTTGGTGAGTGCGGTAAACCGCTGCTCCAGCCAGCGTTGCCAGGCGGCCGTGTTGCGCGCATCGGCACGCTTTAGCAGGCGCGCACTTAGCATCGGTGTCAGGGTCAATGACACAATGCCGGAAATCAGGATGGCAATCGCCAGCGTACTGGCAAACTCGCGGAACAAGCGGCCGACGATATCCTGCATAAACAACAATGGAATCAGCACCGCAATCAGTGAGAAGGTCAGCGAGATAATGGTAAAGCCGATTTCCCGCGAACCTTGCAAGGCGGCCTGCATGGGGCTGGCACCTTCCTCGATATGACGCGAGATGTTTTCTATCATCACAATCGCATCATCCACCACAAAGCCGGTGGCGATGGTGAGGGCCATCAAGGTCAGGTTGTTGACGCTAAACCCCGCAAAATACATCACGCTAAATGTGCCCAGCAGCGATAACGGTACCGCCAGGCTAGGAATCAGGGTGCCGGCCAGGGTTTTCAGGAACAGGAAAATCACCATAATCACCAGTGCAATCGCCAGCATCAACTCGAGCTGCACATCATGGATAGCATTGCGTATACTGGTGGTGCGGTCTGAAATGACCTCAATCTGGATATTGGACGCAATGGTCGCTTTCAACTCTGGTAGCAGCGCCTGTATCCTGTCGACCACCTCAATCACGTTCGCGCCCGGCTGCCGTTGTATGCTGAGCAAGATGACCGGCTTCTGGTTGACCCAGGCACCTAGGTAGCGATTCTCAACATCATCCGTGACTTCTGCCACATCGCCCAAACGCACCGGCGTCCCATTGCGGATAGCGACAATTTGCGTGCGGTATTCGCTGGCCTTTTTCAACTGGCTGTTGGCATCCAGGGCAATCGACAAATAAGTACCATCTATATTGCCTTTAGCCTGATTGGAGTTAGCCGCAGCGATGGCGGTACGTAAGGTCTCAAAACTGATGCCATACGCTGCTAGTGCCTGCGGATAGGCACGGATACGCACCGCCGGGCGATTGCCGCCGCCGACGCTCACCAGACCAACCCCACTGACCTGCGAGATTTTCTGCACCAGACGCGTTTCTACGACATCTTGCAAATCCGGCAGAGCCAGGCTTTCGTCACTGACGGCCAGGGTCAGCACCGCTGTATCGGCCGGATTGACCTTGCTGAATACCGGCGGCGCGGGCAAATCGGTAGGCAGGTAATTGGCGGCAGCGTTAATCGAGGCCTGTACGTACTGCTCTGCCTCATCCAGGCTTAAATGCAAGGCAAACTGCAAGGTAATCACCGAGCTCCCCGCCGAGCTGGAAGAAAACATCTGGCTCAGGCCGGTCATGGAGCCGAACTGCCGCTCCAGTGGCGCGGTGACCGCTGTGGCCATCACATCGGGGCTGGCACCGGGATACATGGTGACCACTTGTATGGTCGGGTAATCAACTTGCGGCAAAGCCGACTGCGGCAACAGGCGATATGCCATGAGGCCGGACAGCAGCACGCCCAGCATCAACAGCAGCGTCGCCACGGGCCGCTCAATAAATAACCGTGAGGGATTCATGCGCGCTCAGCCTATGACTGGTGGCGCTTGAATTCGCCAGGCTGCTGGAGTGTACCCGGCCGTTTGAACTCACCAGAGTGCTTAAATTCATTGCCGCCGCCAGGTTTGCCTTTACCACCGGCCACCACCACTTTGGCACCGTCACGCAATTTATCCAGGCCACTCACTACCACGCGGTCCCCCACATTCAGGCCATTCAACACGGCCACGGCATCGCCGTCACTGGGCCCGACTTTCACCAATTGCACATGCAAGGTATTTTGCGCGTCAACCTTATAGACAAAATCACCCTGGCTACCATGCTGGATAGCAACCGGCGGTAACACATTCACCTGCGACAACGTATTCAACAGTAAACGCACATTGACGAACTGGTTGGGGAACAAGGCATTATTGTCATTGGCAAATTCGGCCTTGAGCTTAATCGTGCCGGTAGCAGGGTCAATCTGGTTATCCAGTGTCAGCAACTTGCCTTGCGCCAGCACTTGCGTATTGCCTTTGTCCAGCGCCAGTACCGGCAATCCGTGATGGGCGCGCTGATCGAGCAAACGGCTGACTTCCTGCGCCATGTTCTCGGGCAAGGTAAAGGTCACGGCGATGGGGGAAATCTGGTTGATCACGGCCAGCGTATCCGCAGTGGTGATATTGTTGCCGCCATCAATCTGCCTGAGGCCTATCCTGCCACTGATAGGCGACACGATTTTGGTATACGCTACCTGTAACTGCGCACTCTCCACCGCGCCAGTGTCGGACAGCACGGCACCTTTGTATTGCTGTACTAGTGAAGCCTGCGCATCCACCTGCTGGCCGGCAATCGAATCCTGTTTCAATAAGGTCTGGTATCTGTCCAGATCGGCCACCGCATTCGACAGCAGGGCTTTATCTTTTACTTGCTGGCCCTGAATCTGCGCCAGCTGCGCCTCGAAAGGTTTGGCATCAATCCTGGCCAGCAGATCGCCAGCTTTGACCAACTGCCCTTCACGGAAATGAATGGCAGTCAGTTGCCCATTGACGCGGCTTTTCACGGCCACCGTCGCAAATGAAGTCACGTTGCCCAGCGCCTGGTGATACACATGGATGGTACCCGGCTTGACCTGCTCTACCGAAACGAACAAGGGCTTACCGCCCTTTTTAGCTGGATTTTTATCAGTCGCTTCAGCAGGCGCCGCCCCTTTATCTGCCGGGTTGCTACGCAACTCGCTCCAGCCTTTGCCGATCCCGGCAAATAACAGCACCCCTGCCAGCCCGATTAAGATTTTTTTTTGTAATTGCATCTGAGTCACGCTTAATGAGATTTTGAATGGTTATGATTGGGCTGACCATCCCACCAATACGCCAGCACCCACTCTTGCGCACCGTAGTACTTGGGCAGCACTTGCGGGCGTTTTAAACGTTGGTGATAGATCATGTAATGCTTGGTCAGGTAGCGCCACGGAATGACGTAATGGCTATGTACCAGCACGCGGTCCAGCGCATGCGCGGCTATTTCCAGCTCATGCTGGCTATCGGCATCCAGTAGCTTCTGGATCAGCGCATCCACCACGGGCGACTTCACACCAATCACGTTTTCCGAGCCTGGGACATCGGCGTCTTTGCTATTGAAGTTGCGCCAGAGTTCAGCGCCCGGCATGCGGCCTTCGCGCAGGGCAATCGTGGTGTAGTCATAATCAAAGTTTTTCATCTGGCTGCGTGAAGTCGCTGCATCCGATACCCGTTTGACCACCACAATGCCAAGCTTGGACATATTCAGGTAAATCGGGTCCATATAAGGCGTTTGACCACGCGTGGTAGACGACACCTCAATCACAAAAGGCTCGCCTTTGACGTTGCGCAACACCCCATCGCGGTTATGCCAACCGGCCTGGCCTAACAATTCCAGCGCCTTGGTCAGGCTTTGCCGCACACTGCCTGGCGGCTTTGTATTGGGCTGTTCCAGCATGGGGCCGAATACTTCCGCCGGTAACTGGGCGCGATAAGGTTCCAGAATCGCCAACTCCTCTGCGCCTGGTACACCCTTTGCTGCTAGCGGGCTGTAAGCGAAGTAACTATTCACACGGTTAAACTCGCTATCAAAGATCTTCTGGTTCATAAACTCGAAATCCATGGCGTAGTTCAAGGCCAACCGTACGCGAGGATCCTGGAATTTTTCGCGGCGCAGATTCACAATCCAGCCATTCATGGCGACCGGATTCTGGTGCGGGACCAGCTCTTTGAGCAGTTCACCTTCATCAAAGCGCTTGCCAATATACTGGCAGCACCAGTAACGCATTTTGTTTTCGTTCAAAAAGTCAAAGTCCCCCGCACGCAGCGCGGCGACCATGGTGTCAGTGTCTTTATAAATGCGGTAAATCACGCGTTCAAAGTTGTAACTACCCGCGCGTGAAGGCACCTGATTACCCCAATAGGCAGGATTGCGTCTATAAGCCACATCTTGCCCGCTGACGGCACGCTCGATTAAATAAGGCCCGGAAGCCACCGGGATTTCGAGGCCGATCTTGTTAAATGGCACACGGCTACCATCCGCTTTCAACCCCCACTTGGGCGAAAATATTGGCAGGCTGCCTGCCACAAACGACAAATCCCTGCCCTTGCGTTTAAATTCAAAATGCACGGTTTGTGCATCAATCACCGTCAGCGATTTAATCTCTGAGAAGTAAGCCTTGAAGCGTGGATTACCTTCTTTATTGGTCAAGGTATCAAACGAATATTTGATCTCTTTGGCCGTGACCGGGTCACCGTTGGAGAATTTGGCAGACGGATTGATATGAAACGTCACGGCACTGAAGTCCGGCGCCAGCTTGATGTCGTCGGCCAGCAAGCCATATTGGGTATTGATCTCATCCAGGCTGTATACCGTCAGTGTTTCAAACATCTGTTCAATCAGGCCGGGGGCTGGCTTGCCTTTAAGGCTGAATGGATTGAATTTATCAAAGCCGCTGTTCTGGCTGATCACGGCAAAACGAATCTGGCCGCCTTTGGGGGCGTCAGGATTGGCATAGTCAAAATGTTTGAAATCGGCTGGATATTTTGGCTCGCCAAACTGAGCCACGGCGTGCGCAGACAAAGCACTATCCATAGGCAGCATGACACCTGTCACAAAAGACAGCGCCATCAGCAAGGCCCAGGGCAATAAAGAGTGATTGGATCGAATATGCATATTGTTTTTATCTTGATTAAAGCGAGGCTTGCACCAGTGACTGTGTATAAGGATGCTGTGGCGTGTGTATGATTTGCTCGGTATCGCCGGACTCAATGATTTCGCCATCCTTGAGCACATACACGCGGTGCGCGAGTGCCTGGATCACGGTCAGGTCATGGCTGATGAGCAAATAACTCAGCCCAAACTTTTTCTGCAGGCTCACTAGCAATTCCAGCACCTGTTTCTGGATCGACACATCCAGCGCTGAAGTCGGCTCATCGAGAATGACGACTTTGGGTGACAGCACAAATGCGCGCGCAATGGCGATACGCTGACGCTGGCCGCCAGAAAACTCATGTGGGTAAGAATCCAGTACCTGGGCACTGAGGCCTACTTCGGACAGCACCTGCACAATGCGTGTGTAACGCTCTTCGGCAGTCAGCGCTGGGAAATGCAACTCCAGCCCTTCGCCAACAATCTGGCGGACTGTCTGCCGCGGTGACAATGAGCCGAACGGATCCTGGAACACCACTTGCAACCTGGCGCGCATTTCGCGCTGCAAACGCTTGCTCAGTTGATACAGCGGTGCGCCATCAACTTCTATGGTGCCCGACTTGACCTTGATCAGGTTGAGCACAGCCTGCGCCAGTGTCGATTTGCCTGAACCGGACTCACCAACGATGCCCACAGTTTCACCTTCACGCAGCGTCACATCTGCGCCATGCAAGGCAGTAAAGCTGTGCGATTGCAACAAACCACGCCAGCCTTTGCGGGGCAATGGATACTCCACGCGCAGTTTGCGTGCCTCCAGCAAGGTTTTAGCATCACTGGCCACCGGTAACACATTGCGCTCGGGGATGCTGTTAATCAGCTTGATGGTGTAAGGATGTTGCGGCTGCGCAAACAAGGTTTGCGTATCGGCGGTTTCCACCAGGCGGCCACGCTCCATCACCGCCACCCGGTGTGCAAATTTACGCACCAGGTTGAGGTCATGCGTAATCAGCAGGATCGCCATCCCCTGCGTGCCATTTGCACGCACGTCTTCTTCCTGCAGTTCAATCAGTAATTTGACGATGCGTGCACGGATGGTCATATCCAGTGCGGTGGTCGGCTCGTCGGCAATCAGCAGCTTGGGTTTGCAAGACAAGGCCATGGCAATCATGGCGCGTTGGCGCTGGCCGCCCGATAACTGGTGCGGATAACTGTTGATGTTTTTTTCTGGCTGGCGGATGCCGGTGCGCGTGAGCAATTCCAGCGTTTTCTGCGTTGCTTCGGCACGTGACAAGGCCTGATGCGCAATAATGGTTTCCACAATCTGTTCGCCAATGGTGAACAAAGGATTGAGCGCCGTCATTGGCTCCTGGAAAATCATGGCAATGTCGGCGCCACGTACACGCTGGATGTCACGTGCGGATTTTTGCAGCAGGTTTTCGCCGTTAAACACGATCTTGCCGCTCAATTGTGCCGCTTCGACCAGCTTTAAAATGGAGAGTGCCGTCACGGTTTTACCCGAGCCAGACTCACCTACCAGTGCCAGCCGCTCGCCGCCTTGTATGCTCAGGTTCAACTGTTCAACCACGGTTTTCTGGTCAAAACGGGCCGAGAAATTCTCTATGGATAATAATGGCTGTGTCATTACAACGTCCCACCTTGTCTGGCATCAGAAATGCGGGTATCCAGCGCATTACGCAGCGCCTCGCCGGTAAAAGTCAGTAACAGCAATGTCAGTACCAACACACTAAAAGAAGACAGTGCAATCCACCAGGCGTCGAGGTTTTCCTTGCCTTGTAGCAGTAACTGCCCCAGGCTGGGCGCTGGTGCAGTCACGCCCAGGCCAAGAAAGTCCAGGCTGGCCAGCGCCATAATGGCGGCGCTCATCCGAAACGGTAAAAAGGTGATCACCGGTGTCAGGCTGTTAGGCAGAATATGGCGCCAGATAATCTGCGTGTTGGATAAGCCCAAAGCCCTGGCAGATTTCACATACTCAAGCTGGCGATTGCGCAAAAACTCGGCGCGGACATAGTCAGACAACGTGATCCAGCCAAACAGCGACAACAAGCCAAACAGCAACAGCAAGCTGTGATCAAAAATCGAGGCAAAAATAATCAGCAGGTATAACTCCGGCATGGAGCCCCAGATATCAATCAGGCGCTGTATCACCAGGTCGGTCTTGCCAGCAAAATAGCCTTGCACGGCACCAAAAAAGATACCCAACACCACACCTACCGCAGTCAGGCCCAGCGCAAACGTGACTGAGACGCGGAAGCCATAAATGAGCCTGGCCAGAATGTCATAACCGGCAATATCGGTACCTAGCAGGTTTTCATCATCCGGCTTGCCAGGATAATGCTCGGCCTTGGAAAAATAGTTGAGTGTGTCGTAGTAATAAGGGTTGAGCGGATAAATGGCAAAATTGCCCGCTTTGCTCAGTTGTGCCTTGATAAACGGGTCGTGATAGTCGGCCTTAATAGGTAAATTGCCGCCGAAGATGGATTCCGGATACTCATTGAGTAAAGGGAAATACCATTGCTGCTCATAACGCACCACCAGCGGCCGGTCATTGGAAATCACTTCCCCGGCCAGGCTCAGCACATACAGTGCCACAAATACAATCAGGCTCCAGTATCCCAGGCGATTGCGCTTGAAGCGCTGCCAATTGCGACGGGCAGGAGAAAGATGGGGAATAACTTGACTCATGATGACTCCGGCCTTACGAATCTTGACTATCAAACTTGATGCGGGGATCCACCAATACGTAAGCAAAATCGCCCAGCAACTTGATGAACAATCCGACTAAGGTAAACAGATATAGCGTGCCCAGTACCACCGGGTAATCACGGCTATTAATGGATTCAAATGAAAGCAGGCCCAGGCCATCCAGCGAGAACAACGTCTCGATCAGCAGGCTGCCGGTAAAAAAAGCCATGATGAACGTAGCAGGGAAGCCGGTGATCAACGGCAGTAAAGCATTTCTGAACACATGCTTCCACAAGACCTGGCGCTCGGACAAACCTTTGGCACGCGCCGTCAGCACATACTGGCGGCGGATTTCTTCAAGAAAGGTGTTTTTCGTCAGCAGTGTTTTGAACGCAAACGTGCTGACGACGGAAGCCGTCACCGGCAAAGTGATATGCCACAAGTAATCAGTGGCTTTGGCCAACGGGCCGAGTTCCGCCCAGTTATCTGAAGTTAAACCACGCAGCGGAAACACGTCCCAGAACGACCCCCCGCCAAACAGTACAATCAACAGCACGCCTAATACAAAACCAGGAATAGCATAACCAAACAGCACCAGGAAACTGGTGATAAAGTCAAAACTGCTCCCAGCCCTGACCGCCTTGGCGACACCTAATGGCACTGCAATTAGATAGGTCAGTGTAAACGTCCAGATGCCCAGTGCCACTGAAACGCCTAATTTATCCTTAATCAGATCCCAGACACTCTGATTGCGGAAATAACTCTCTCCCAGATCGAAGTGCGCATAATTCACCAGCATCTGCCAGTAACGTTCCAGCACAGGCTTATCAAACCCATACAAAGCAGTGAGTTGTTCAACCTGCTGCGTATCGATGCCCTGCCTGCCACTGTAACTCCAACCACCTGTGCTGGAAGAACCATCAGCACCTGAGCGTGCGTCTTGTGCATCAATTTGCGCAATGGCACTATCGACCGGCCCGCCGGGCACAAACTGGGTCACCAGAAAAGTGAGTGTCATCACCCCGATCAGGGTGGGTATCATCATCAGCAAGCGTTTTAACAGGTAATGCCACATATTATTTTCTAAGAGATCAAGGTTGATGACTACATCGGGTCGATGAGGTATTGCAGTTTCCGTACCAACTGTTGATTTCTTTTTCAGACGGCAATGAAATTAAACTTATTTATTTAAAATCATCAGCTTATGGATTTATAAAGACAAGAGTACGAGAGAAGGGGAACAGGGCGTGTGATGCGCTGCCAACAGCTGCGGATGGCAGCTGTTGCAGGAAACACATTTAAATCAGTGACGGGGAGAGCTAAACCAGAGTCGACTGATCAAACCATCTTTTTGCACAAACTGGTGCCAGACAAACGCGGCAACATGCAGGCTCAGTAATCCAGCCAACACATAGGCGGTCACACCATGCCAACCCATGATCTGGTGTGCCAGATCTTTATCGATAGCAAACAGCGGTTCCCAATGAAACACAAACAGGTTAAAGCCATGATTAAATGCGCTCGCTAACAACCCAGCACCTGGCACAACCAGGATCAGCGCATAAATAAAAATATGCGCATAATGTGCCAACTGCACTTGCCAGCGGCTGCCCGGCACATGATCCGGCACAGCATGCGTGAGGCGCCAGTAGATTCTGAACAGTACCAGCGCAAATACAATGAGACCGAATGACTTGTGATAGTTGTAGATGAGTTTGCGCAGCGGCGTTTTAGGCAGGTCAGGCATCAAGAAACCGACCACTAACAGGCCAATAATTAACAGTGCCAACAACCAGTGCAGCACAATCGCGGTGTTGTTATAACGTTTTGGTGACGTACTCGTCATGATGTTTCCTTTATTAATAAATCACTGATTGTTTGCTGTATTTCAGTCATTGAGAAAAAAGTGCGCGCCGCGCCAGCCTGTAGCAAAATTCGCTGCGGCGTAAGTGCGGCATAGCCAAACACAGGCATGCCCGCTGCCACCGCGGCTTTCACTCCAGTAGGGGTATCCTCAATCACCAGGCAATGTGCCGGACTCACTCCAAACATGGCGGCCGCTTTTAAATACACATCAGGTGCAGGCTTGGGTTTGGACATGTCAGTTGCACTCAATATCTTTCCGGCAAAGTAGCCTATCAGGCCGGTGAGCGTGAGCATGGTATGTACTTTTTGCGCTTCACTGTTTGACGCCACACAAAATGGTATTGTCAATTGATTAATCAGTGCCTCAACTCCATCAACGGCCCTGACCTGTTGCGCCAGTGCCAGATCGCGTTTTACTTTATATTCCGTAACAAAGTTACTCCCCAATGCCACACCATATTGATCATGAACCATCGTTAAGCATTGCTCCAAAGAGTGCCCAACAAACCGTTCAAGTAAATGATTGAGCGTGATGGGCACACCCGCTTGATTGAGCGCCTCTAAAAAAACCCGATTAACAATTAACTCACTATCGACTAGCACGCCATCACAATCAAAAATAATGAGTTCAACCGCTTGCATCAAACAGCCGCTATTTCTGATATGGATTCGCAGGTCGATTGAGGCCGAGGTTGTCGCGATATGTGCCCGCACTGTAGTCTTTGCGGAAAATGCCACGGCGCTGCAATTCGGGAACCACTAGTCGTGTGAAGTCTTCAAAACCTTGCGGCAATAAAGGCGGTACCACGTTGAAACCGTCCGCACCTTTTTCGACGAACCATTGCTCGATGAGGTCGGCCACCGTTTTCACTGAACCGATGGCTTGCAAGTGGCCGCGCGCGACGCGGAATTTGAGTACCAACTGGCGAATGGTCAGGTTCTCGCGACGCGCCAGCTCTAACTGCTGCAAGAATCTGCCCTTACCATTTTCGCTAGGCTTGTAAGGCAGGTCTGGCAAAGGCTCATCCAGGGGGTATTGGCTTAAGTCATAGCCGCCAAATTCGATATGGCTGAAATCAACTGCCGCTTGCAGCTCGCCAAATTTATCCTGAGCCTCCTGGTCAGACTCGCCCACAACGACAGACAAGCCAGGAGAGATTTTGAGTTGATCCGGGTCACGGCCATATTTGGCCATGCGCCCTTTGACGTCAGCATAGTATTCCTGCGCGACCTTGAGCGAAGTCGCTGAGCAATAGGTCATTTCTGCATGCTGAGCGGCAAATTCGCGCCCGGTCTCTGAATTGCCTGCCTGTACGAACACAGGGTAGCCTTGTAATGGCCGCGGGAAATCCAGCAGGCCTTCAGACCGGTAATATTTACCTTGGAAATTCACCGGATGCGCACTGTCGGCATTAAAGTACACGCCCGTTTTCTGGTCGGGATGGTCAAATGCATCATCATCCCAGCTATCCCACAAGGCTTTGGTCAGTCCAACAAACTCGGCCGCACGGGCATAGCGCTCATCATGCGCGCGGTCTTGCGCCAGGCCAAAATTGGCGGCGGTGGCGCCACTAAACGACGAGACAATATTCCAACCCGCACGACCGCCACTCAAGTGATCCAGCGAGGTAAATTCCCTGGCGATATTATAGGGGGCAGAAAAATTGATATTCACCGTCGCCACCAGGCCGATATGTTGCGTAGAAGCCGCAATCGCTGACAGCAAGGTGAGTGGCTCAAACTGGTAGCTCAGGCCATTGCGACCTGTCTGCGGTGTCACTTCAGCCGACCGGCCAATAAAGTCAGCCAGAAAGAAGGTATGAAATTTGGCATCTTCTGCCAGTTTGGCGGCACGCAGCCACCAGTCAAGATTAGGGCGGCCATCATCTTTAGAACTAGGATGACGCCACCCGGCAGGGTGGTGGCCAAAACGCTGAAAAAACACATTGAGAATAAGTTGGCGGGCGGTGCTTGCCATGATGGTCCTGATCTTGTTTAAATAAAATGGCTGCCAAAAGCAGCCGGTTGAGGTGATAGGTGGTGTATGGCAGCAATGACGGCTGCCATGCGCTCGGCCACCGTCAAGTCTTGCTCAAGAAGCAATATCTGGCTTGTCCGCTCAGCCAACCAGGCCTGATGCTTCGACAGGCTGCGACCTTCTGCCTGACCTTCGTCATACTGTGATGCCCACGTTAAAAAAGCTGGATCGACTTTGCCATAGCAAGCGACTTCACGCTGATGCAACCGCGCCACTCGAATACTGGCGGGCAAGTATAAAAATACGATAAGGTCGAATGCGTTTTCAATTTCCGGTCCCCACCCCACCAGCGACCCCGACACCACCACGCCTGTTTCAGCGTTAAGATCCGTGAGGAGTAACGCTTGCCGTTGCGATGGCGGCCGCTTTTCCTGATAGGGCGGATGTGTCGGCAGCCAGTAGTAGTGATCGGTATCCAGATGCCTGAGTGATAAGGTGCGGCCAAGCGCCTGTCCCAGCGTGGTAGTGCCACTGCCTGAAGCGCCCATGATGTGGATTTTCATGTTGCGTAGACGCCAGATACCAGCAGACTTATGATGCCGCTTTCAGTGGTTGAGGCGCCGCGGTATTGGCATTTTCCGGCCGGTTTAAACCCAGATTCTCACGGTAGGTTTTGCCTTCATACTCTGTGCGGAAGATACCGCGACGTTGTAACTCCGGCACCACCAGACGCGTAAAGTCTTCCAGGCCTTTGATCGAATATGGCGGGACCACATTAAAGCCATCTGCTCCTTTTTCCACAAACCATTGCTCTATGGTGTCAGCCACGCTTTTCGCCGAACCGATCGCTTGCAAATGACCACGCGCCACGCGGAATTTCAGTACCAGTTGACGAATCGTCAGGTTTTCACGGCGGGCTAATTCGAGTTGTTGCTGAAAACGGCCACGGCCATTCTCACCCGGATCATAAGCCAGGTCTGGCAATGGGCCATCGAGTGGATACTTGGATAAATCCTGCCCGCCAAACTCTAAATCCGAAAAATCGACCAATGCCTGCAACTCGCCATATTTGTCCTGTGCTTCCTGATCCGTTTCAGCGACAACGACATTCAGGCCAGGCGTAATTTTGAGCTGATCTTCAGCACGGCCATATTTGGCCATGCGTGATTTCACATCGGCATAATAGGCCTTGGCCACCTCTAAAGACGTGGCCGAGCTATAGGTCATCTCGGCTTCGCGTGCAGCAAATTCGCGACCAGTCTCAGAATTACCTGCTTGCACAAATACCGGGTAACCTTGAATCGGCCGCGGGAAATCCAGCAGGCCTTCTGACTTGAAATACTGGCCGTTAAAATTGACCGGATGGCCCGAAGCCGGATCATAAAACTGCCCGCTTTGGCGGTTAGGGTGATCAAACGCATTGTCATCCCAGCTATCCCACAACGCCTTGGTTAACTGGATAAACTCACTGGCGCGCTCATAGCGCTCCTCATGGGTAATCGGTGCTTCTATGCCAAAGTTTTTGGCAGTGACAGGATTCAATGACGACACCACGTTCCAGCCCGCGCGGCCACCGCTCAGGTGATCGAGTGAGGTGAACTGGCGCGCCACATTGTATGGGTCAGAAAAGTTAGTATTCACTGTCGCTACCAGGCCGATATTTTTGGTCTGAGAAGCAATTGCCGACAGTAAAGTGAATGGCTCGAAGTGAAAGTTATTTGGGTTCTTGACGGACTGTTTGTCTATCACACCCGAACGACCAATAAAGTCAGCCACAAAAAAAGTATCAAACTTGGCGGCCTCGGCAATCTGGGCGGCACGTATCCACCACTGCAAATCCGGGCGCCCGTTCTCCGTCCATGTCGGGTGCAACCAGCCTGCCGGATGGTGTCCGTAACGTAACAAAAATACATTCAGGGCCAATTGCCTTTTTTTGCTCTGACTCATGATCAACACTTTCAATAAAAAGTCGGGACAAGCCAACCTTGCCCCGACTGACAGAAAAATAAAATTAAGCTGCTTTTTGCTTGAGCAGATCGGCAATAAAACGTCCGGAATATTGCTTGGCTTTTTCTACCAGGCCAGTGCGTTTCCATTGCACTTCGAGTGCACCCGGCGTGTATTCTTTAGCGCCACCGACTTGTTCAGCCAGTGACTGGAAGCGTGCAGCCTCTTCAACCAGCAGTACCAGCTGTGAGGTGCCGATAATGCCCTTGCCCCAGATATTGGCGCCGCCGTTGGACTCCAGTAAGGCTGGCGGTGGTGCCAGTTCGGGGTGGTTATCCAGGCGCTCGGAAATAATCGACAGGATGCTGCGGGTGCGGTCAAGATGGTTAGGAATCTCGCGCGCCAGCAAATAACGCTGCGCCGCCACATACAAAATCGGGAAGTTGATTTGCGCCAGTGACCACGCCGCCAGGTAAGGCGTATGTGCATGAATCACGGTGTCGGCATCGATACGGGACTCGTGCAGGATGTGATCTTTCTTTTCAGAGAAAGTATCAATGCTCACGACTGGATCACGTGAACGCTCCCATGGCCATGGGAAGCGGATATTGAGCAATTTATCCTGGCCTGGGATTTTGTGCGTGATGTGGTAAGTCCAGGTCGCGGACAAGGTACCGGTTTCTTTCAAAAAGTTGAAAGAATGCAAAGCATCGGCCTTGGCCTGCTCTACATATTTGATTAAATCTGAATCTGTCACGATCTCGCTCATGGTTTAAGTCTCCTGTTTAAATAACTTACGCGGCTTGCGCGGCTTCAAAGGTTGTAAATTCCGGTTGCTGCTTGACCAATTGCGCAGCCCGTTGCAGCGGCGCCGGATCTATCCAGTCCTGGATATCAAAGTCGTGTTTAATGTAGCCCCAGTCACGCAGAAAATTCTTCTGCACTTCCAGGCCTTTGACATATTGCTCACTCAGCGACGGTGTAAATGAAAGATGTACATTGGCCCCATGCGAGGCAATCACTTCAGACACGCTGGCGCTCTGCGCCTCGGGGGTCAGTAGTTGCAACACCTCTTGCGGATGCGCCTTGGCCCAGATGGCAGTACGCAACAGCACCGCCAGGTAGCGGTCTACAATATCCGGGTGTGATTGCAGAAAAGCACGATCGACCGTCACAGGTCGTGGCGTACCATTATTGACACGCACCAGTGGATCAGGATGCTCATTAATATTGATCAATTGGCGATAGCCAGGCGTGTTGGCCAAACGCACACCACGTGCAAAGCGCACAAAAATGGCATCGACCTCGCCCGCGTTCAATGCTTCCAGCTCAACATGGCGGAAGCTGTTGCGCTCGGCTCTGGGGCCATCGCTCAAATCATAACTGGGCGCAGGAATATCTACCCATTTGGCATCCTGAGGTGTGAGGCCGTGCAAGGCGAATGCCGTGGCAAAGCCATGTTGTGCCGCGCCACGCTGGAAATCAATCACGGCTTGCGCATGGTCTGGAATCGCCAGCCGCTTACCTTTGAGGTCGTTGATGGTATGGATATCGCTATCCTCACGCACAATAATGCCTTGATACTCATCCAGCCAGGTGATGCCAACCACCACCGTATCGTGACCCTGGCCTTTGGCCCAGATCGGCGGAATATTGCCACCTTCGCGAAACATGCCGGACTGCTTGTGATGATAATGGGAATTCCTGACCTCCAGGCTTTCAGAGTCGCGCAGCGAATGTAGCTGTGTGCCTGGCCCGGCGAACTCTTGCTGCAACCATTGCTGGCGAATCGCCAGCGCGGAAGCCGTTGCTGCGCCGCAGCGTGTGTACCACAAATTGATGCGCTTACTTTGGTCGGATAAGGGTTGACTCATGGCAGCCTCTGTCGTGATGTAAATAACAGGCTTAATGGCAAACAACATGCCAACTTCCTCCATACGGCCTGGCGCCATCACCGCAACCCAGTATCTGCCTGATTTCTCATCATTATTGCAAACAAGCAGATCGCCCGCCTCAAACGAGACAACAGCATCACTACCAACATCCAACTGCTGTCATGGCAACAGAGCACACCTGTTTTGTTGCTGCTGCAACAAATATCCACGCAAATGGCTGGTATGCCATTTGCTGGCGAAAGCACACCATCTATCTACCTCATACAGGAACCCTTATTTATGTCTGCTTTACCAGAAACCTCACTCAAGCAACTATTCACTGCCGCCCATAGCGAACACCAATTCAACCAGACTCCAGTCACCAACGACTTGATTCAACAGCTATACAACCTGGTGAAACTGGGCCCGACCGGCTTCAATGCACAACCTGCCCGATACCTGTTTATCCGCAGCCGCGAACAAAAAGCAAAACTGGCACCACACCTCGCCTCTTCCAATCGTGAAAAAACCTTAGCAGCGCCATTGAATCTGATTGTGGCTTACGACACCCAATTCCATCATGAACTGACCGAGCAGTTTCCCGCCTATGACGCACGCAGTTTTTTTGAAAAATCACCAGACTGAATCACACCCACAGCCACGCTCAATGCGGCGCTACAAGCGGGCTACCTGATTATCGCCGCCAGGGCACTGGGACTCTCCGTCGGCCCGATGTCCGGATTTAACGCAGCCGATGTCGACAGCAGCTTCTTTGCGGACGGCAAATACAAATCTTTTTTACTGCTCAATATTGGTTTTATTGATGCCCCCACGGGTCAAAAACGCGGTCCAAGATTAGCCTTCGAAAAAGCGGTTCACATTGTTTAAAAGTGTTTGATCAGCAACATTCTTTCCCGCAACTGTTTGCTTGGAATGTTGCTGACAAAACAATTCACACCATCAAAGCAAGCTGCCAAAAAAAATATTTTCTATTTAAAATCATAAAGTTAAAAACAAAATAAGTGATTGGCACGATTCATGCCCTTGAGGTTTCAACACTTTTTTTAAGTGCTTCATCTCAACTCAAGGGAACATTATGAAAAGAACTAGTGACACGATCGGCGCACAACAGCCGAGACATTTATGGACACAACGGACTGTTAAAGCCGCCGTTTTAAGTGCTTTTGCAGGCTCATTGGCACTGAATCCAGCCTGGGCTGCCGAAGAGGAAAAAGTGGCTGAAAGCCAGGAAGCACAAACCTCAGAAACTGCAGATAACAAGAAATCTGAAGAAACGCAGGCACAGGAATCAGCTCTCGGTAGCGTGACAGTCACTGCGAACAGACGTAAGGAAAACGCACAAAAGATCGCCACTCCAATCACCGTGCTTAAAGGCAAAGACCTGCTTGACCAGGGTATAGGCCGTTCCGCACAAGAAGTATTTAACTATGTGCCTAACGCCACCGCAGTGGGCCAACAACATGGCCGTCCACGCTGGTGGATCCGCGGGATTGGTGCAGGCCAGCAACAACAGGATTTGGCCAGCCCGATTGGTTTTTACCTGGATGAGGTATATATCAGTAACGCCAACGCCACCGGTTTCCCGCTATTTGACCTGGAGCGTGTAGAAGTATTGCGCGGCCCACAAGGCACCAAGTACGGCAAAAACACCACTGGCGGTGCTGTTAACATCATTTCGCAAAAACCATCGCTGAAAGAAGGTAAGACAGACGACTATATCAAGGCTGATTACGGCACATTCAACGACAAAGTGCTGCAAGGTGGCTTTAACGTACCATTGATTGACGATCGTCTGGGTGCACGTATTTCAGTATACCAAGAAGATGTGGACGGACGCTTTAGCAACCTGTTCAGAGGTACCAAAGATGGCGGTTTGCAAGACGGGGCCATTCGTGGGCAATTGCTGGGGAAAATCTCCGATGATGCAGAAGCATTATTGAATGTTCATTATCGTAAATATAAAACGCAAGGCTCGATCACCAATACCAACAGCTATGCCGCAAATGGCGTGTTCCGTAATAACTACACCCCAAGCACAGGCTACAACGATGTCAGCACCAACGCAGACAACTGGACGGAAAGTTCTCAAACAGGCGCTAACCTGAATCTGAAATGGAATGTCGGCAAACTGGCTTTCACATCGATTACCGGCTTTGAAGGTTTTAAAAACGAAGGTCTGAGTGATGGTGACAACACACCATTGGAACTGTCTCGCAGCCATACCGACAGCGAATCACGTCAGATTTCGCAGGAATTCCGTATCACTTCACCACGTGAGGACCAATGGAACTGGTTGGCTGGTGTGCACTTGTTTAAAGAAGATATTGATTTAGCCAGCCAAAGCGCCAAGCTGCCATCAGGCCAGGTGGCAAACTCCAGTCCAGCAAACTCTGGCGCCACCGTGACCTATAACGATAGCAGACTGAAGCATGACACAACCAGCTTCTCGCTGTTTGGTAACACCACCTATAACTGGACAGATGACTTTGCAACTTCTGCCGGTTTAAGCTGGAGCCGCGAGAGAAAAGAATATGACTTGAATCGCAGAGGCTCAACTGGTTTGGGTACATTTAGCAGTCTGGGCCGCTGGTGGGAGTCTTACACCGGCGCATTCGCGCCGGCAGGCAGCCTGACATCAGGCACATTCAGCGCCAGCGACTCAGCAACCTGGGACCGCTGGAGCTATGACTTCACACCGGAATACAAATTGACTCCAACTGACCGCGTGTTTTTCAAATATGCGCACGGCATCAAGTCTGGCGGCTTTAATACTGCGGCGACTAACCTTGCAGCGGTAAACCAGGTGAAACCGGAGCAACTGGATTCATACGAGTTAGGTTATAAATCTGAATGGCTGGCTGGCCGCCTCAACTTCAACGCGACCGCCTTCTACTACGACTATAAAGACGTTCAGGTCAACGTGGTCGGCTTTAACGTGCTGGCAGGTCAAACCGTGTCTTACCTGCAAAACGTTGACAGTGCCAAAACTTATGGTCTGGAACTGGAAGTTCAAGCGTTGCCAACCAATGACTGGTTTATCAATGGTAGCGTAGGCCTGCTTAGCACCAAGTACGAAGACGCAGAGATTTTGAACAATGGTGGTAATTTCGATGGCAACCGCCTGGTTCGCTCACCAAATGTAACGGCTAACATCCTGTCCAATTACACTTTCCACGTCGACAATGGCGCCAAAGTGGTCGTGGGTGGTGATGCACGCTTCCTGTCCAAGCAATACTACTATGTGACACCACAAGGCGTAGATGCGAATGGTGTATACCGTTCAGGACTTGAGCAGGGTGCGTTCACTATTGTCAACGCACGCATTTCATACGTCACAGCAGGTAACAAATATACCGTGACGGCTTATGCCAATAACCTATTCGACAAGCATTACCTGCAACACTCAACACCAGCTTATAGCACTAGCCCAGTCATCAATGGTGACAACATTATTCAAGGCGGTGTCAGAACTGTAGGTGTGTCTTTCGCAGCAGCGTTCTAACGCCTGTAAAAACACCTTTGTCAGCGCCAGGCCACCTCGTGTGTTCTGGCGTTTTTTGATTGGGCCTTAAACAAAGGAGGACTGCTTGAAGTCCTATATCAATACACAAGAAAATGGGCTGCATGCGCCATCGCCGCGCGCACCTTTTTTTCAATTAAAACAACCCTTGCTGCGCTGCCTCGCACTCTATGCGTACATGCCGTGGCAATTCAGTTTCACTGCCCTGCTGTTTATCCTGGTCAATGCGGGGATGGCATGGCAACTGTGGCTAGTGGGCCAGATTGTGCAATCCATCCATATTGGCGAATTTATTACGCGCAATGCGCAGGGTGTGCTTGATGTGAGCAATGCCCGTCACTGGCTGACACTGCTCATTGGTGTGGCTGTTGGCCGCGCTGTCTTGCAATATATCGGTGGCGTGATGTCACTCATTATTGGCCAGGAGTTGTTATATATCCTGCGCGAACGCATTTTGCACCAGGTACAACGTTTGGACCTGGCCTATCACTGGCAACATGGCATTGGCGAAATTGTGACGCGCACCACGCGCGATGCCGACAAGGTGCGTGACGCCCTGATTAACTTCTGGCGCCAGGTATTTGAGGCCACCATCTGGGTGCTGATCTCTGTGGCTGTCCTCAGTGCGTATCACCCACTGATTGGTTTAGGCACACTACTGCTGGTCGTTGCCGGCATGTGGCTGTTCGTCAAACACACCAACACGCTGGTGATTCTCGACCGCGAAGTCGGCAATGCTTATGACCAGGTAAACCAGGAGCTGAGTGAAGGCGTCAATGGCATCCGTGTGATTAAAGCGTTCGGGTTGGAGTCCGCCCGTACCAAACACTTTGCCAGCCTGGTCGATACTTTTGTCACCCATGCGCATACCGCACTGGCGTTTGCCGCCAAAAGAATTCCTTTACCACAGATTGTGATTGGCTTGAGCCAGGTTTGGATTCTGGCGTTTGGCGCCTATCTGGTCAGTAAAGGTAGCTTGAATATTGGCCAACTGGTGGCTGCCTTGCTCATCGCCAATGCCCTGGTGTTCCGCGTCGAAGGTATCGGCCGCGTGATGCAGGTGTTTGCTGATGCCCGTTCATCAGCCACCCGCATCTGGGAGCTGCTGGATGAAGAACCACATATTCTGCCTGGCCCGCACACACTGGCGACGCAAGCACTGGGGTTTCGTTTAACTAACGTAACAACCCAGGCACCGAATAGTGACCAGGCCATTTTGCATCATTGCAGCCTGGAAGTCAGCCCGGGTGAAACCGTGGCCATCGTCGGTGCAACCGGCGCAGGCAAGAGCTCACTGGCCGGACTACTGCCACGGTTGCTGGATGCCAAGCACGGCAGTGTAGAAGTCGGTTCAGCCTGGGCAGGCTGGCACGATGTCAAAACCTTAAATCTGCAACAGCTACGTAAATCTGTACACGTTGTGCCACAGGAAAGCTTCTTGTTTTCTGACACGCTGGCGGCAAATTTACGCCTGGCAAAACCGGATGCGTCCGACGAAGAGCTGTTACAGGCGCTGCATCTCGCCGCCGCCGATGAAGTACTGGAAAAGCTCAGCGATGGCCTGCAGACAAAAATCGGCGACAGAGGCATCACGCTGTCTGGCGGCCAACGCCAGCGCATCAGCCTGGCACGCGCTTTTTTATCGGCGCCATCGATACTGGTGCTGGATGACTCCACCAGCGCACTGGATGCCATTACCGAACGCAAGGTGCTGGATAACATCCGCAACCTGCGCCACAGCAGCGGAAAAAACACCACGGTGCTGATTATCGCCAGCAAGCTTTCAACCATTTTACTGGCAGATCGCGTCGCAATGCTGGCTGAAGGACGCATGATCGCCGAAGGCACGCATAAGGACCTGATACAAACCCATTTCGCTTACCGCGATTTAGTTGGAGTGCAACATGGCTGAAAAATTAAGACAAGAACGCGCGCTGAATGACATCGAGCTTGAGCAGGCGCTAGCGAAAAAAAGCCTGGACCGTAATATGTTCTGGCGCTTGCTGCCATTATTGAAACAGGTCTCAGGCAAAGTGACGGCGGTTATTTTGCTTGAAGCCTTGCTGGTCGGCGTGATCTTTATCCGCCCCTGGTTTTTACGCGAGGTGATTGATCACGGTTTTATCCAGACCGCACAGGGTATTGTGCTCAATACGCCATTGCTAGTGTGGATGAGCGCAGGCATGGGCCTCAGCTGGATCGTGCGTTTTGGTGTATCCGGTTTATCACAATACCTGTCCGGCAGCGCGGCCGTGCATATCCTCAACAGTTTGCGCGTGCAGGTATTCGCACACCTGCAACAGTTAAGCATGCGCTACTTCGACCAGACCAAGGCCGGGCGCATTATCTCGCGTGCTGACCGTGATATTGATGCACTGGAGCCGCTACTGATTCAAGGCCCGCCAGAGCTTCTGTCAGCGTTGTTACGCTTTGTGGTTGCCAGCGTTGCCTTGTGGGTGATTTCACCCAAGCTGTTACTCGCCCTGGCCAGCATCGTGCCGGTACTATTTGCCGCAACTTGGTTATTTAAACGTATCTCGGAAAAAAACTGGGCCAAAGTGGCCGAGGCCAGGGCGCGCTTTACCGCCCACCTGGTAGAAACCGTGTCTGGCGTACGCATTATCAAACAAACAGTGGTTGAGGAAGATAACGCTACCCGTTACCGCGCGTTATTGCACGACTTCAATACCATCCTGATTAAAGGCAATCTCAGATCGAGCTGGTTTTTACCGTTAACACAAGTACTGAGCACCATAGGCATGGCCTTTTTACTCGCGACCGGCAGTTTGGGCATTGTCGAGCATGAAATGACCGTCGGCCAGATCGCGCAGAGCCTGTTTTACGTGCAGCTGTTTCTAGGACCGCTACAAGAACTGAATGACCTGTTTGAACGTTATTCTACGGGTGCCTCTTCAGCACAACGCATCTTCCTGTTGCTGGATACCGAACCGGAAATTGTGGACCCGGCAACGCCACAATTGCCGACGGTGCATGGCCATGTTGCTTTTAATAATGTGCATTTCAAATATAACCCGCAGGCCTCTCACTACGTGATTCAGGACCTGAGCCTGGAAATCCCGGCCGGGCAAGTGCTGGCGATTGTCGGGCCAACCGGCCACGGCAAAAGCACGATTGTGCAGTTGCTGACACGTTTTTATGAAGTGAACGCAGGTGAAGTGCTGGTTGATGGCATCAATGTCAAAGACTACGCACAAACCAGCTTGCGACGTAAAGTGGGCCTGGTTTTACAGGATAATGTGTTATTCAGTGGCACCGTACTGGAGAATTTGCGACTGGCCGCACCTGACGCCAGCGATGCCGAACTGATACACGCGGTCAAAGAACTGGGCGCCGATGAAATTCTGGAGCGATTGCCACAAGGCTATGCGACGCAAGTCGGGCCGTTGGGGGCGTTTCTGAGCCACGGTCAGCGGCAGCTGGTGTGTATTGTCAGGGCCTATCTGGCGAACCCGGCCATCCTGGTGCTGGACGAAGCGACCTCCGCCGTCGACCTGCAAACGGAGCGCAAAATCCAGACTGCCTTCAGGCATTTATGCGAAGGTCGTACCGCCATCATCATCGCGCATCGTTTATCGACCATCCGCGATGCGGATGCCATTGCCGTGATTCGTGATGGCCAAGTGGTAGAGAAAGGCTCGCATAGCCAGCTGATTGCACTAGATGGCCATTATTCGGGCTTATACAAAGCCTATCAGGAAGCCTCTGAGGCCTCGCTGGCCGCTTGATGCTGTCAAACCAACAGTTAGCCGGGAGCGGATGTTGCACAGGCAACAAAGTGTCCGCTCCCGTGCAATACCAAAACAGCTATCTTTTTGATTATTAATAGAATTAATCGCTGGCACGCTTCCTGCAATTGATTGAGTTCCCAAGTCGTATTCACTCACAATCAGGAGACAAGCATGTCCGCAGATAACAAAATTGACAGCATTTGGTACACCCGCTGCCCGGTGCCAACCCCACTCGGCCTCGCCGCACGTGAAGGCTGGTTTAGCAGCGAGTTTGTACAGGACGGCATCACCATCAACACCCTGCAGGAAACCCAGGATCCGGAACTGCTGGAGTCACATTATGACCACCGCCTGCCACACTCTTTCCGCCAGGGCGGCAACGTGCCAGCGATATGGGCCAAGGCCAGAGGCACAGACACCAAAGTCATCGGCCTCAACTGGGTAGACGAAGCACAATTGATCGTGACGCTGCCAAATTCAGGCATTACAAAAGTTGAACAACTCAAGGGCAAACGTATTGCGCTGCCTGTACATGACATCAGCATTGATCACCAGCGTGCCAGCGCTTTACGCGGCATTGTGGTGAGCCTGGAAGCCGCTGGATTGACACCGAAAGACGTAGAGCTGGTCGATATTCCAGTTGAGAAACAACCGCCAAGCATCAGCTGGGCAGCAGGCACGCGTGCTGCCTATGCCGCGGAGTACAAGGCATTAGAGAGCGGCCTCGTCGATGCCATTTATGTGAAAGGTGCCCGCGGTTATGAAAGCGCCAATGCCCATGGCGTCAGCATTATCTACGATGTTCGTCAGCATCCCGATCCTATCGTGCGATCAAACAACAGCGCACCGCGTCCAATTACTGTCGACGCAGCGTTGCTGCGCGACCGTCCAGACCTGGTAGTCCGTTTTTTGAGCCGAATTGTAGATGTGGCTGAATGGGCAGCCAAACACGAAGCTGAAACTGTGGCTTATATCGCCAAAGAATCTGGTTCAACTGACGAGTGGGTACGCAAAGCCTACGGTGACGACGTGCATCTGCATCAAGGCACCAACCTGGATGCACAAGCGATCGCCGGGCTGGAGGCCTACAAAAACTTCCTGCTGGAGTGGGGCTTCCTCAAAGGTGACTTTGACGTCAATGCCTGGATCGACCCGGCACCACTGGCAGAAGTGTTCCGCCTGAAGAAAAAAGCCGCTTAATCCACCAGCGCATATCGACAGGTATTGCCGACCGGGAATACCTGTTGTTTCACCCACACCAATAATTGACATGACACATGGTTGCCGAGATTCCCAGCCCGATCGACTTAAAGCAAACGGCAGATGCCGCGGAGTGGGCACGCACGGCATTGATCAAGCGCCCGGCGCGAACTGAATTTATTGCAGCGTTTGCCGACATCGCACGACAACATGCATCACAGAAAAGCATACGTATCCTGGAGCTAGGCTCCGGCCCTGGTTTCCTGGCCGAACACCTGCTGCGTACATTTCCCCAGTGCCAATATATTGCACTGGACTTTTCACCAGCCATGCACACATTAGCCAGGCAACGGCTGGGTGTGTCTCTGGACCCCACAAAGAAACCGATTCAGTTTCTAGAGCGAGACTTTCTTGACCCGAATTGGGTGCAAGGCCTAGGCCAGTTTGACTTGGTAGTCACCATGCAAGCTGTGCATGAACTACGCCACAAATCACGCACCAGTACCCTGCACACCCAAGTGAGAGGCCTGCTCAATAGTCACGGCCACTACCTGGTTTGTGACCATCATACGGATACAGGCGGCATGCACAACACCGAGCTATACATGTCCATCCTGGAACAGCAATCATCTTTGGCAGAAGCTGGCTTTAACCATATAGAACTGATTCTGGAGAAAGCAGGCATGGCACTGCACCGTGCGCACTGTCATTAGGGCTGTGCGTTGATGCCAACACCAGCCTTCACAACCGAACAACCATATCAAGCAAAAGGAGTTTTATCATGACCCTCAGACTAGGTGACATCGCCCCGGACTTTACACAACAATCCAACCAGGGCCCGATTTCTTTCCACGAATGGCTGGGCGATAGCTGGGCCATCCTGTTTTCACATCCGGCTGACTACACGCCAGTGTGCACCACCGAGCTCGGTGCCACCGCCAAACTGGCGCAGGCATTCAAACAGCGCAATGTCAAAGCCATTGCACTGTCGGTAGACCCAGTAGAGTCACATCATGGCTGGATCAAGGACATCAATGAAACACAATCCACGGATGTGCAGTTCCCCATCATTGCCGATGCTGACCGCAAGGTGTCGACCTTGTATGACCTGATCCACCCCAATGCCAGCACCACGGCCACCGTGCGCTCAGTATTTATCATCGACCCGCACAAAAAAATCCGCCTGACGCTGACTTACCCGGCCAGCACCGGGCGTAATTTTAACGAGTTATTACGCGTCATCGACTCATTGCAACTGACTGAATACCACAGCGTCGCCACCCCGGCCAACTGGGAAGACGGCCAGGATGTCGTGATTTTGCCGTCAATCACAGACCCGGTGGTGCTTGAAACCAAATTCCCCAAAGGCTACAAAACTGTCAAGCCCTACTTACGTCTGACACCACAACCGAATAAATAAGCGGTGGATACAACGGACCGGTGTTACCCCCGGTCCGCCCCACCCACACGTATTGCCGAGAACCTATTCATGACACGATTAACACAATTATTGATCGCCGTTTTATGCTTACTCAGCCTACCAGTGCAAGCAGCCGATGTAGTGAACGTCGATACCCCACGTGGCGCACCAATCAGTGTGGTTGCGAATTTCCCTGAAGGGAAAGGCCCTTTTCACGCAGTGATTCTGGGGCCAGGCACCGGCACCATGAAGCAAAAAATCAATGAAGTGGTAGAACGCGAACTGTTAAAGCACAACATTGCCGTGTTCCGTTTCGAGTGGGCATTCTATGTGAAAGACAAAAACGGCAAACCGTCAGATACCGACCGCTCACCAGAGATTGAAGACTTTACGACCGTCGTCGCGCTCGCCAAAGCTGACAAACGTGTGGATCCCAACGCCATCATTGTCGGCGGAAAATCCCGTGGAACGGTCATCGCCTGGCAGGTTCTGCGCAACGACCCAACGCTCAAAGGCATCTTGCAACTGACACCGGTTTGCAGCAAAGAAGGCTTTACCGCCGACCAACTATACCCAGACATTGCCAACGAGCGCAGGCCCTCACTTTGGATTGCTGGCGATGCAGATTCCGCATGCAACCCGAAAACACTTTACAGCTTTCTCGCGCGCGCCGGAGGCCCTGCCAGGGCAGCGATTGTGATTGGCGATCATGGTCTGGCAACAGAGCCAACCAGCCAACTGACAGCACAGCTATCTGCCGACTTCATATCAGCGGCGATCAAATAAAGAAATATATGCCATGCGCAAATTAAAAATTGTTGTGTTGTTTGGCGGCACCAGCGAAGAGCGAGATGTGTCTATCGCCAGTGCTGCGCAAGTGATTCCAGCACTGAGAGAAAAAAGACATGAAGTCATTGCAATGGATACGGCGACTGGCGTGCTTGGCAAGCAACAAGAGGCTAAGCTACTCACGGAAAAAGTTGCAGTGCTGCCGCCAGATGCAAATTCACTGGCTCTGATCCACCATGCTCAAACACATATCCTGCCACCACAAGACCTCACCAACGTAGATGTCTATTTTTTGGCTTTGCATGGCGGCAGCGGAGAAAACGGCAGCATTCAGACCATTCTTGAATTAGCCAATATTCCATTTACCGGCAGTGGCTCGCTTGGTAGTGCCATCGCCATGGATAAAGATATCTCGAAGCGACTATATTTGAATGCAGGCATTCCGACGCCCGCATGGTGCATGACCTCGGACTACAGTCAGCAAACCTTAAATGCCTTGGGTTTACCACTGGTCGTCAAACCAAATGCACAAGGCTCTACGGTGGGTTTATCTATTATTCACGCTTATGCAGAACTCGATGCAGCGATTGATTTGGCCAGTCGTTTTGGCAATGAAATCATGCTCGAGCAATTTATCTCTGGTAGAGAATTAAGTGTGGGTGTACTGGATAACCAGGCCCTTGGCGTCGGGGAAATTGTGCTTGAGCCTCATGCCATTTTTGATTATGAATCCAAATATCAATCTGGGCAGGTCACAGAAATCTTTCCTGCCGATCTTCCTCCTGCCATTTATAAACAAGCACAAGAGCTTGCATTGCGGGCACATAAGGCGCTCAAACTGGAGGGCTATAGCAGGACAGACTTCAGGCTAGACCCTCAAGGAAAACTCTGGTGCCTGGAGACAAATACATTGCCAGGCATGACATCCACCAGCCTGATGCCGCAATCAGCTGCAGTCATGGGGATTTCATTTGCTGAGCTTTGCGAGAGAATATGTCAGCTAGCCCTTAAGAGCTCGGCATAGATTATTAGGAAACTATCTTGACTCCCCCTAATTTGGCAGCGCATTCAGAAATACAAACCATTGCGAAAGCCGTACTATCTGACCTTGCCGACTCGATTAGGCCGACAGATACTGAATATACCATTGCCGAGCGTGCTACATCACTTCTCGCTGACCAAGGGATTGTTGAGACTTGGTACTACAACTGCCCTGCTTTTATCCTACTTGGGGCCAGAAGTTGTTTGTCTATTTCGGGTAAAAACTACATACCTTCAGACGAGCAAGTGGGATTGTTCAATCTCATTACGGTTGATTTAAGCCCACTTCGTTATGGGGCCTGGGGAGATTGTGCAAGAAGTTTTGCCATTGAGGACGGGCGCTATATCTCCGAGCCACAATCATTGGAATTCAAACGTGGCATCGAGGTGCAAAACCTCCTACATTTGGCAATGCAACAGTTCGTGACGCCTAACACGACATTTGCTGAACTGTTTGACTTTGGTAACACCGAGATTAAGCATCTTGGATTTGAGAATTTAGATTTTCTAGGCAATCTTGGTCATAGTATCGCCACTGCTCGTGAAGACAGATGCTACATTGAACCAGATAATCAACAGTTACTTGGTTCTGTGCCCTATTTCACATTTGAGCCCCACATCCGTCAGGCAGGTCATTCATGGGGGTTCAAGCATGAAAATATCTATTACTTCAATTCCGAGCAAAAACTGATGACGCTCTGATATAGAACTGTCGAATAATTACGCTATGAAGCCAATATCAATGAAGATAACTACCCGCCCGGTCAATACTTAAAGTGTATTTCTTTCAAAAGGGGTTGGTCCTATTGTTTTACAAAAACTATTAGCAGAAAGCCAAAGCAAACATAGCACTTTGAAATTAAGAGTGTTTAAAATTAATACAGAAGCACTACGTTTTTATCAACACGAAGGCTGGCAAGCTATTAAAGTAGAAGATGCCTTTTATTTTCTTGAATAAACGATTATTGAGATTCGCTCATGAATAATATAAATGCGCTAAGAACTGAAATAGACTCTCTGGATAATGAATTAATCGACATACTCTCCAGAAGATTTGAAGTCACAAGAAAAATAGGCTTATACAAGAAAACCAACAATCTCGACAGCGTAGATGAAAAGAGGCTAGATGAAATGATCTGTAGATTGGAAAAGCTCGCTAAAGGGAGAAATGTTGATCAAAAGCTAATTAGAGAAATTATTTTAACTATTCATCAATATGTTGTAAGCGAACATGAGCAGACAGTTTAAGTTGATATCTGGCACCTAGGCTTTGTTAGAGACTTTAAAAATGGATGCTAATGTTCCCACTATTGAACATATCGGCACAATAGAGATTACATTCAGGGAAATATTAGTTGACTAACCAGAACCAACATATTGATTTATATTAATATTTTAGACTTTTCCATGAATATCAACTACAACACCCAAAGACTAACAATCAGAAAATTTGAGTTGGCTGATATTGATTCATTAATTGATCTATTTTCTTCACAAAAAGTCATGCAATTCATTGGGCCTCGCCGAGTGATGTCAGTGGCTGAAATCACTGACTGGCTTAGAAGCCAGCTCGCAATGCAACAGTTTGACATCACGAGATATGCAGTCTCCCTTTTGGAAATAAATGAGCTTATTGGCGTATGTGGATTTCAGAAAGTTGATGGAGTGCTAGATTTTGGTTATTACTTTAGAGAAGCTTACTGGAGAAATGGTTACGCAACTGAAGCGTGTCAGTACGTATTAAGTCAAGCAACTGCATTTATCCAAGAGAGAGCGTTTCAAATTTTTATTGCAGAGGAAAATGTTGCAAGCAAAAAAGTGATTGAACAATGCGGATATATTCCTGTAAAGAAGACGATTAAAAATGGTGAAATAGGCTGGGAATATCAGAAATCTTGATTGGGATAAACTCTAAACTCTTCGTTTGACTAACCTGACTGCCAGCAATCGAAGTCGACATCATCGCTCGCATATTTTTGCTATCTAATTAGAAACTTTTAAAATGCATTCTCATTTTCACATCATTGGGCCTGGCGGTGCTGGCAAAAGCACAACAGGAAAAATATTAGCCTCCGCCTACAATCTACACATCATAGATTTGGATGAGTACTTCTTAAACCTATATGGTGATATTTCCCTCTTTATCCAAGAAAATAATTACGAAGATTATGCGAACAAGAATGTATCAAATTATTTAGATATTATTGTAAACATTAGCACCCCTTCAATTATTGTGATGTCTTCTGGTTTTATGACTTATCCAGATCATGTCCATACGTCCTATCCAATAATCAAATCATCTATTGAGCAAGATCCTTTTACTATACTTTTACTACCATCTATAGAAGTAGATGAATGTGTAGAAATCCTTGTAACAAGACAATTACAAAGAACGTACCTCAATATCGATATGGAGAAAGAGACCTCTAAAATCAAAAAGAGATTTCCTTTATTTCTAAAACTAAAATCCAATATTGTATTGAGTGCAGCAGAACCTATCGAAGTAGCTCACGATATATACCAACTATTACAATCACCCTCCGCTGATTGCAGGCATATAAATGAATAGCGTAAGTGAGCCTGAGCTCTTGCTTTTACACGCACTCCCACTCGATGGCGGTATGTGGGCGGAGCAAATGGGTATATTGCCTGATTCAACCTATGCACCTACGCTCTATTCGTTAGGAGAGAATATTGAGCGTTGGGCCGTTGAGGCTTTGAAGCTGACTCATGGCAACAAAGTGATTGTGGTCGGTTGTTCAATAGGCGGGTCCTGTGCATTAGAAATTGCCAGATTGGCTCCCGATCGAGTCGCTGCATTGGTTCTCATTGGAACAAAAGCCAATTGCAGACCAGATCCCAATCTGCTTGCATCTGCGCTCGCAATGGTTAACCAGGGTGGATTACATACTGCTTGGGAAAAATATTGGGAACCTCTGTTTGATAAAAATACGTCGCCGAAAATGATCCACCATGCGAAAAAAATGATGCTGCGCCAGACGAAAGAGGACTTGGCTCGTGGAGTTCACGCTTTTCATACTCGACCAAGCAGAGGTCAAACGCTTTCTGAATTCCCTCGCCCAATCATTTTTGTCACTGGAAAAGAGGACGTAGCTCCAGGACTAGAAACCACGATTAAACAAGCTGCAATGACATTCAATGGCCAGCTTCACATCATTCCTGATTGCGGGCACTACGTCCCCATGGAACGGCCTGATGCGCTTAATGCCATTTTGACCAAGCTGATAGCAACGATATAAATTATAAAAATGCCTTACCTGATCTGGGACTTCGACAATACATTGGCACATCGACCAGGACTATGGTCACAATGTCTAGTTGACCTCGCGAAAGAGGCTGTTCCTGATACTCGATTAACGCGCGAAGACCTGCTCCCGCACTTATCACAAGGTTTTCCCTGGCATAGCGCTGAACATAGTCATCTGCATCTGAATCATCCCGATGCATGGTGGAATAACCTTTTACCGATGCTGACCCATGCGCTGATTTCCGGTGGCTCGATGGAAGCTCATGATGCAATACAGATTGCCAACCGTGTGCGCACCGAATTTATCAACCCGTCAAAATGGGTAGTATTTGCAGACACTGTGGTTACGCTTAATGCGTTATCTGCACGCGGCTGGCGACATATTGTGTTATCCAATCATGTACCAGAGTTGCCTCAATTGATGACAGCACTCCATCTTGACCATCACTTCGATCACATTGTGACATCCGCATTACTCGGCTACGAAAAACCTCACCCTTTGGCATTTGAAGCGGCTATCGCTCTTATTCCTGAAGATGAACATGTCGTCATGGTTGGGGATAACTTTATCGCCGACTATCAAGGTGCCAAATCTGCAGGATTGCCAGCCTATCTGGTGCGCAACTCACATCCTGAATGTGAAACCGCTTTTCCGGATCTGGACACGCTGCTACAACATTTTCTTCTACAATCAGAATCCCATACTGGATAGCAATTGATCACTCAAACACAGAGCCCAGACTTGATAGAAAGTCATCGATAACGATAAGGTTCGCCACATTGGCTTAGCGAAAGATTAAATCTTCTCGTGGAAATTAGTCGTTCCTTTTTTCCAATAAGCAGCCGCTTTCATCAGTTCTGTTGCTTGGCCGCGTTCAATCAGCAACTCCCTCACCTGCAAAGCAAAACTATGCTCTCCGGCGACCCAACTGAAGCCATCGCCATCGGGTAATGGTATGGCCCTGACCATATCGATCAACGCCTGGTGAGAATTAGCCCAGCGTATGTCTCTTGTGGACACATGGCCGAAGTCGCGGCGGTCACTATCGTGTTCCACCTGAATCAACGCAATCACCCGGGTATCTGTAGGCAACTCTTCCAAGCGGCGAGCCACCGCAGGCAAACTGGAAGAATCCGCAATCAACAAATGCCAATCAAAGTTCTTGGGAATAATTCTGGAGCCTTTAGGCCCGGCAATGATGGCCTGGTCTCCCGGCTTGGCATTCCTGGCCCAGTCCGAAGCATCACCATGCGCATGCAGCGCAAACTCAATGGCTAACTCTCGCGAGGCGGTGTCAAAACTGCGTGGCGTGTAATCGCGCCTGACCGTTTCGCCTTGGCTATTGGTAAAAATGAACTTGATATGGTCATCAAACGACAGGCTGTTGAATTGCGCCAGCAATGGCCCGGTAAAAGTCACCGTGACAAATCCTTCGCTTGTATGATCTACTTTCAACACTTCAACAGGTCTTTGTTGCAATTCAAAGCGGACTCTCTCAAACTGATGCTCTTTGATAAACATTTCCATCACACCTTATTTAGTTGATAATATCAACCATGATGATCAATAAAGTAGACATTGTCAACCATAATCCGGATGATACGCATCAGGTTTTTGAAACCATCCACCGGCTGATGCACATATTCCGCGCGCGCCAGTACCGCCTGATACAAGACAGTGGTGTCGACCTGACCCATATGCAGCATAAAGTATTAGGTTACTTTGCCCGGCATCCAGATGCGACGCTGAGTGATTTGGTAGCGGATTCTGGTAAAGATAAAGCGCAGATTGCGCGGCTGATTACTGAGGTGCGCGCAAAGGGTTTATTGGATGCTAAACCTGACCCGTCGGATAAACGAGTCTCGCGACTTTCGCTCACGCCCTCTGGGGCAGAGGTTTTTGAAAGCCTGAAAAAAGCAGAAAGACAACTGTCTGATTTAGCAGTACAAGGACTCTCAGAGGAAGAGTGCAACGTGCTATTAACGCTTCTCGGCAAAATAAAAAACAATATATCCACACAGCGCGCTGACTAAAACCTCTGTCATTCATCCAAAACCACTTCGTCACCTACCCGCACGATTCCAGGGACAACTACCTGGGCATAAACACCAAACTTCAGCCCAGCAAACTGACTGATGTGCCTTAATACGCCAGGTTGCTCGGGCAACTCACCCTGGGCAAACGCCACCATTCCACAACGCTCAGTCTGTGCATTGATCAATAGACGCACTTCATTGCCTAATCGTAATTGCTTACCGACCCATGTTTCCTCCACCCGTCCGACTCCAGGCCACTGAATCACTATATTTGGACGAAACCGTGAGGAATGAACCATCGCATCAGGCAGCGCAGCTTGTAACCAGCGCAAAGAGGCCGACGTAATCAGATGGATGGGCCCGGCATCGAGATGAGAGACGTCAGCCTCCTTTGATAACGCCACAGGCTGGCCCAATGTCGCAGACAGAATGCGGTTAATCGATGGGGAGTCTCCACGTATCACCTCACCCGAAGGAAGGCGCAACTCGGGCCCATCGCCACAGTAACGTGTGGAAAATCTAAATAGCGCGTCAATTTTCTTAAAACGCCGGGTATTCTTGCCACTGCCAAATTTGCCAGAAACGTCTCGAATAGCATACTGGCGATCACCTTCAACCCCTCTAGGCTCTAAGCGAAGCGAATCACACAACTCCCCCAGCATGGATTTGACTGGGTAACGCCATAATTCAATAATAGTGCTCGACATTTGATGGTTATTCACTGATACGATTCATTTCAAGGCAATTAAAGTTTCAAATCGGCTTTCTCTCAGTCCAGATCCAATCATAGGCTGACCGAATTGGCTGCATCTGTGAGTAACCTGGGCAACTGCAGCATATGATCAAAGGACACACGGCCTTTGTTCTGGGATGAAAACCCTTCACTATCTGGCACATACTGAAACACCTTCATTCCTGCAGCGGTGGCTGCCTCAACACCGACCTCGCTATCTTCTACAACGATACATTGGTAAGGCTTAAACCCCATGACCTTGGCTGCATGTAGAAATAGATCAGGCTCTGGTTTCCAAGAGCCAATATCATATGAACTGAAGAGATTGTCACCAAAATAAGAAGCGAGACCACTTACCTCTAACGCCTGGTGAATTTTCAGAGAAGGGCCGCTTGAAGCAATACATTTGGGGCAGTTGATTGTTTTTAGCATGTCCAACACTCCCGGCATCGGCTTCAACTCGCGTGAAAACAATTCGGCCACATGCTGGCGATAATGTTGCTCAAATATATCAGGCAGCCTCTGGCCAAGGCGGCTCTCCAAGTCGGTCAGAATGGGTGCCAGCTTTTTGCCACGGTACCGCTGCGTTAATGACTCCACCGTATCATTTAGCTGCGGCAATAGATCAAGAAACGCCTGATTGCAAAGTCCCTCGCTGTCTACCAGGGTGCCGTCCAAATCGAAAATCACACAAATACCAGTCATTCAATATCATGTCCTGCCATAATTACCTAGGAGGCAATGTACTTTCCAAATATGCCATTGAACGAGTCGGTATATTCAGGTGCTCTAAAACAAGTACACCGCCATTTGACAGCTGCCAGTCATAGAAGTCTGAAAAATCGCCTTTTGCCAGTGCCCGTATTGTTTTTGCCACGAAGCCGTGCGCAATCAGTAAAACCGTCTTGGTAGCATACAATGTTTGCAACTGATGCAGCCCCTGCTGAACACGCATCACCACATCAGCGATTGACTCACCATTGGTGGGCCCAATAGCCCATTGCCGGGTGATGTTTCTCGCCCAAAGCTGCGGATAAAGGGTGCTCGCTTCGTTTTGAGTGAGGCCTTCAAATATGCCAACATCACGCTCAGTGAAACAATCCATGGTTTCCAACTTAAGACCCAGATGATGATTAAGAATATGGGCCGTCTGTTGAGCCCTCAACTTAGGGGAGACAATCAGCACATCTATCCTTACAGGAAATAGCGTTTGCAAAGCTCCCGCCTGTGCCATTCCTTGCTCGGTCAGTCCAGATTCAAACGCACCTAGATAGCGATGTTCAACATTGGCAAATGTTTCCCCATGTCTGGCAACATATAAATTCATATGGAATCCAGTCAACTATCCAATCTCTGAATCTCAAGAGTGAGACTGATTTTCTCTATAAAAAACGGCCCGAGGATCAAACCCGGGCCGTGATCAAGACACTACACTGGGTATTATTATTCTTCGATTCTGAAGCCGACTTTAATCGTGACCTGAAAATGTGCGACTTTGCCATCCGCAATGTGTCCACGCGTTTCGATAACCTCAAACCAGTTAAGGTGATGTAAGGTTTTTGCCGCACGTTCAATGGCATTCTTAATGGCATCATCACTGCTGATGGGGGAAGACCCGACCAGCTCAACAACTTTATAAATATGCTCTGACATGGTTATATCCTTGATATGGTTGAAGGATGTGTTTGACTGCCAGTTGATTATACTGGCTGCCAGACACGTCCGGGCGCATTCTGGTTAGGATTTCCCTCAATGCGGATCAGCTTGGCCGGGCCATCGCGTCGTGGCGAGTGAATCTCGTTTTCGTTATAGACGCGGACATTGCCTGGCCTCAATTCAATCGAATCACGTAATTTCACCGTACCGGGCTTACCGCCTGGTTCGGCCGGGTCAATCACATCCCAGCCATCCATGGTCGTCACGCCAGCGACCTGGCCATAAATGGCCCAGGAAACACCGTGGTCATGCGGTTGTGTTTTTCTGGCTTCTTTAAACACGTGGCCCAGAATGGCAAAGCCTAAATCGTTATCTTCGTACAGTACGCGACGTTGTGGTTGGGCGTCATCCAGGTATTGCTGTGCGAATGCCTGATCGGATACCACATCTTGCAGATACACGCGTACACGCTCACGGCCAGCCGGACCTTTGTCCTCCAGCAAAAAGGTGCGCACCTGCTGCGCGACCGAATCAATTGTAAAAGCCATGCTTGCTCCTGAAAAAGAAAGATGGCACGTGCAAAACACGCGCCATCATGGTGTTAAGCAGCCAGTTTGCCGCCCTGTTCGTTAGCCAACAGTTGTTGTAACGCCTGCTGTGCATCGGCCAATGGTCTGGTATCAATCCAGGCATCAAAGTCAAAGTCGCGGTCCAGAATGCCGTAGGTGAGCAGGAAGTTTTTCTGCTGACGGAACAGCTCAATGCGCTCTGCAGACAAATCAGGTGCCAGTGACAGGTGGAAGCCATTGCGATAAGCCGCAGCCACCCCTTCTGCCGTGCCACCAGTTTCACTCTGCAGGATTTCATGCACGCCAGCCAGGTTGGTTTTAGCCCACTCTGCGGCGCGCAAGGTTTGGGTTAAAAAGCGCACCACGTAATCGTAGTGATTTTCCAACAGGTAGCGGTGGACAGTAATCGGGCGTGGCGTACCGTTATTCACACGGAAACGTTTTTCCGGCAGCGCATCGAGGTCAATCCCTACGACCAACCCTTGGTCACGGGCACCGTCTTGTGCTGCCGCACCTTTAACATACACAGCATCGACTTTACCTTCGAGCAGGGCGTTGAAACTGGATTGCCAGCCACCATAACGACGACCAGACGCGGTCACTTCGTTTTGACCGACCTCGACCAGCTGGATGTCATCCAGTGTCAGGCCAACGGAATCCAGTGCGCCTTTATAACCATGCAGGCTGCTATGACGCGTGATGGTCCGGCCACGCTTGTTCTCAATCACATCTTTGGGGTTATACGCAGGCAACCCCAGGCGCTTGCCCTTGAGGTCTTCCGGGCGGCGGATATTGGAATCCGGGCGCACAATAATGGATTGTGATTCTTCGATCCAGGTCAGACCGATCAAACGGGTTTCTGCGCCCTGCGCTTTGGCCGGGATGGCAAACAGGTTACCGCCTTCGCGAATCAATGTTTGCAGACCGTGGTCGTAATGGTGATGCCTGAAATCAGCACTGTCATCATCCTGCAAGGCACGCAGGCGAATATTGTCCGCAGCAAACTCTTCTTGCAGCCAGCCCAGCTTAAATGCAATGCCGGAAGCCGTCGGTACGCCACCTTGACCATTACCCGCGCAACGCGTAAACCAAAGCGTATTGTCAGGAAGTTGTTGTTGGTTACTCATAAATACATTCCTTTAGTGAATTAAATTGTTTTCATAGCGGCTCAAACGCGTTGCATTCACACAAAGTGACAACCGTTGTATTAGCCATATCTGTCGGTCCATGTGATTGCCACTGTTAACGTACGCAAGCCACCTCCAGAAGCACGGTTCCCGAGGGATTCACCATCAAACGTTGCGTTTGTTTAACAGTTCATGCAGTCATCTGCACAAAATATGCCAAATGCAAAGAAACTTAAATATCCAATATAATTCAATGAGTTGCGAGCAATCAACAACAGCATCCAACATGCGTGTGTACGCTATTAAACAGCCGGGTGATGTAATTTCAACAGTTGCTTGTGTATTTCATCAATACCGTGATCAAACACGGCTAAGGCAACATTAATTTTTGAGATTGAACGCCACAGGCACAGTAACCACTGCATCCACGGGCTCACCCTTGATGGTCGGTGGATAAAACTGCCAGCGGGAGACCGCCGTCAATGCCAGCCAGGCAAGCTCTTCATTGTCGGCTTTGACCGTGTGCGGAAATTGCACCGTGCCTTCGCGATCGATATAAAACTCGACTAATACAGTCCCCGTGACACCTTGATCGGCCAGCTCTGGCGGATATACTGGCGATGGCGTATAGAACCGCTTTGGCGCAGCATCCAGTTGCGCAACCGTGAATATTTTTGGCTGAGAGTCTTTCAACTTATTGAGAACTCGCCGACCACTCTCGTCAATGACAGTCTCCCGGCTTTCATATTCAGAAAACTCGCGCGAGATGGTAAAAGCCGACCAGGAAGGCTGTTTATTTTTACGCGCGGGGAAAAAACTCGAAGAAGCAACGCTTGCTTTAAGCGCTTCACCAAATGCAGGAGCGCTGCTTTCAAGTAATTGCACTTGGGTAGGCAAGCCTTGCGGATCAATGACAACAGCCACTTTAGCGGAGCCTTTTACCCGTTGCCGCAATAAGTCCAAGGGATAGACTAATGGTGCCACCACTTTATCGACCGGTGGTTTATCGTATTGAAACTCTGGGGGCAATTGACTACTGGCTTTGGCCGGATAAGTAAACGGTAACACTCTGCGCAGACTTCTGTCTGACAATATAAAACTAACCTGTTCAAAAGCCCGCTCAGAAACCGGTGCACCATATACCAGCGCAGGCGTCACTTTCGCACTTCTCAATGCGCGTATTGCAGCCTTTTCGAAAGCAGGATGATTACTTCTGAGCACTTCGATAGCGCGCACACTCGCCTTTTCGGACACTTGCATCTGGGCAAGAAAGGTACCGCTATTGCCATATCTTACTAGCTCATCTGGATAGGAAATCCGCTCTGGAATATTAATTTTTACTGGTTGGAAGCCCTCTCCTATGGGATTCCCCAATTTGAAGATTCCTTCATAGCGAGCATTGTTAGGCCACACTTTGGCCCCTTTACCAGTTTTATAGCCTTCCTGAAACTCTCCCTCATAGCGCCTGCCATCTGGCCAGGTTTGGACACCTTGACCATGTGGAACACTATCCACAAAATCAACCTCTGTTCGAGAGCCATGATTAATATTGTTAAACTGTTCCATGCCCCCCTTACCCTGTAGTTTTCCCTGCTCAAAACGGCCAGTGTATGCATATTTATGAATACCATCGTGAAACCAGTTCAGGGTACCGTTACCATCCAGATAGCCATCTTTACAATTACCTGCCCACTCTATGGTTTCTAACGGCTGCGGTAGCCAGCTATAGGCCTTGCAACCATTGTCATCACTAATCCAGGCGGCTTTCACTTCATCTGCGCTATGACCAATTGCTGACCCAAACAGGCATAACATGGCAACGCATAGTTTTTTCATATCTCTCCCGAATTTGATAGTCATCGTCAACGTTATTAAAGCTGCTCGCCAGCCTCATAGGCGTGATATAACTCGGCATATTTACCCTGCTGCTGGATCAGTTGCGCATGCGGACCGAGTTCAGCCAATTCACCGTGATGTATCACGGCAATCAGGTCAGCATCGCGGATGGTGGCCAGGCGGTGAGCAATAATAATCGCCGTGCGGCCTTCGCATAAACGCCGTAGCGCATGCTGGATGCGACGCTCGGTTTGTATGTCGACGGCCGACGTGGCTTCATCGAGAATGAGGATAGTGGGGTTGGCCAGATAAGCGCGCAGCAAACACACGAGCTGGCGCTGGCCGTGGCTGAGGTGTGAGCCCATAGCACCCACTTCGGTATAGTATCCGTGTGGCAGGCGGCTAATCAGGTCATCAATGCCTAACTCGGCCGCGGCTTGTTCAAAGTCAGCCAAGCTGGCTTCAGGTTTTGCCAGGTGCAGGTTATCAATAATGCTGCCGCTAAACAGCACGTTGTCTTGCAACACCACCCCGACATGCTGACGCAAATTACGCTGGCTAAGCTGGCGGATATCGACCTGGTCAATAAGCACTTGCCCTTGCTGTACATCATAAAAACGCGTCAGCAATTGAATTAAGGTACTTTTTCCGTGACCGGTTGGGCCGACAATCGCCAATACCTGCCCGGCCGGAACCGTTAAATCCAGGTTTCGAATAACAGGCCTGGACTGATCTGGCACATAGGAAAAACCGACATTTTTAAACCTCACTTCGCCTTTAATCGAGGCAAGTGTCTGCGCGTTAGGAGCATCCACAATTTCCGGCCTGGTATCCAGTAATAAAAACACTCGCTGGGCCGAAGCCACGCCATTGGTATAACGCTCTACAAGGTCACCAAGCTCCTGTAGCGGCCCCAGGAACATATAGACATAAAACAGGCTGGCCGCAAATTGCCCCAGGGTTAAATGACCCAGAGTGACTTCCTCACCGCCTGCCACTAAAAGCAGCATCAGGCCCAGTATCGTCAGCACGCCGGTGAAGTGTGTGAACCAGCCCGAAGCAATATTGCTGCGGACCAGTGAATGAATAAAGGCATTGACCAGCGCGCGGTAGCGCTGCAAGTTGCTGTCTTCCTGCACGGTTTGTTTGATAATGCGCACGCCTGCCACGGTCTCGACCAGGTGCGCGGTAAAACGGGTACGGTTTTCAGCCACACGCGCAAAATGCTGGCTGGATAATTTCCGGAATAGCGTACTGGAAAGGATAAGCAAAGGAATCACCAGCGCCAGGTGATAAAACAGCGTCGGCGACACCCACAACAATATGCCAGCGGCCATGACGAATCTGAGCAAGGCAGAAAATATCTCCGGTGGCCCTTGAATCAGCAGTGGTTCCAGGGCATCAATATCCCGATCGACCCTGGAAATGATGCGGCCAGACTTGGTACGGTCAAAGTACGCCACGCTTAGTTGCTGTACGTGGCTAAACAGGTCTATGCGCAACTGGTTCAAAATGCGGATAGCCGCCGTACCGGAAAAATATTGCGACAAGCCAGCCAGCACAAAACGTGCGGCCCACATACCGGCAAGGCCAAGCATGGCGACATTAATCACATGCCAGTTCAAGCCAACCACGGTGCCACGGTCAGCCGCAACCTGTGACTCATACAGCAAACCGAAATCAATGGCCTGTTGAATAAAATAAGGGCGCAAGAATACAAAGCAAACCAGGGCCAGTTCGAGCAGCATGGCACTCACAATATACTTGCGCACGGGTTTCAACAGTGGCAGCAGCCGCCAGAACATATTGCGGTTCAGTTGCTGCTTGGCCAGGGTTTCTTCAAGTTCGATATCAGACAGGGCCTTGATATTTGGGTTACGTTCAGCGGCCATCATCCAACCCCATCAGTGCACGGTAACGTGCATTATTTTTCACCAGCGCCTGATGTGTATCAGCGGCGATAATGCTGCCACCTGCCAGGAATAGCACCTTATCTGCCAGTAAGATGGTAGATAACTTGCTGGCAATCACCAGTACGGTCGTCGCACGCCCTTGTGTTTTCAGGGCGCGTATATTGTTTAATACATTGCGCTCAGTCACCGCATCCAGCGCACTGGTGGCGTCATCCAGCACCAGGATACGCGGCTGCCCGAGCAAGGCGCGCGCCAGACAGACACGTTGCCGCTGACCACCAGACAAAGTCACGCCACGGTCACCAATGCGAGTTTCCAGGCCGTCACTCAGACTCACCAGCAGCTCTGATGCACTCGCCATTTGCAGCGCCCATTCCAGGTCGTCGTCAGTGGCTTCAGGTGCCGCCAGCCGCATATTGGCCGCCAGCGTATCCGAGAACAAAAAAGCCTCCTGCGGTACGGTATGTACCTGTTTGCGCAATTCGGCCAGTTGCAGGTCTTTGACGTCCAGCCATTGGCCATCACTTCCCGCAATGTCGACCCGGCCATGGCTGACTTCTGCCAGTCTGGGCACCAGGCCTGCCAGTGTACTTTTTCCCGATCCGGTGGTACCCACCAGCGCCACAATTTCACCGGCTTCGATATCAAATGTGCAATCACTGAGTACCGGATTACCGCCTTCTGGCGGTAACACCGATACTTGTTCAAAGCGTAGTGATAATGGCCCGGCCGGTAAGGCCTGCGTGCCAGATGTGATATCTGGCTCGGCATCCAGCAGATCCCAGATGCGGGCCGCCGAAGAGCGTGCATCGGCGAACACCTGCATGACCCGCCCCACGCCCTCTACTCTAAACACCAGGGTATTCACCATGAGTAAAGAAGCGATCAACTGACCAAGATTGAGCGCGTGCGTATAAACCAGGTGACAGCCAAACCCCAGCACCCAGACTTGCCCTAGCGCGACCACAAATTGCGGCAAGGGAATGCGTGAGGTATAAAACGACAGGGCAGCAAACGCCTGTGTCATAAACCCCTGCACCTGTTGCTCAAAACGTTTGATACGGCTGGCTTCCAGCGCAAAGGCCTTGATCACGCGTACGCCATTGACGCCTTCGGTCAGGTCCTGGTTCACGGCATCGTAGGCTTCGCCCACTGCCCGATCGAGTTTAACCAGGTGTTCGGTTTGCAACAGTAGAATACCAAACCCTATCAGGCACAACAGCAGCGGCACCAGGCCCAGCCAGAAGTCATACCAGAATAAAAATCCCATGGCGGCGCTGACCACCAATGCCGTATCTACCACCTGGCGCCAGAAGCTGATCAACGCATCTCGCAACTTGTCAGAATCGCGCGTGGTGCGCGTCACCAGTTCGCCTGCGCCATGTTGCCAGTGATAGCTTTGATCCAGTCGTTGTACCTGAATCAAAATGCGCTCACGCAAATGGCCAATCAGGTTCTGCTGGATAATCAATGATAGCCAGCCGACAAAATACAAGATCGCGGCACGTGCCAGCGCAATGCCGACAATGATCAGTAACCAGTGCCAGGCGACCTCGCTATTCAAAGCACCGGTGACCGTGCGCACAATGGCTTTGCCATGCTGCACCTCATCAATGGCACGCGCAATCAGGCCTTGCTGCAATGCCAGCAGCACATTGGCCGCCGCAAACAGCCCGGTACAGAGCCAGAACCTGACCGGAGTTCGGCTATACAGCAGCAGACAGCGGATCAGCGGGTAATGATGGAGGTTAAAGGCAAAAAATGCAGGCCATGGTTGCTGGCCTGACTGCGGTAATACAGGTTTTTTTTCAAGAGAGTGTTCAGTCAAAGGATTCAACTTCTATCTAAATCTTGATCTTGGCGTACAGCATCACGCTGCGACTTCTGCGCCAAGATCTATTATTGAGTGCGGCGATAGTTTTGGTGATGGTTGGCGGTTGCGGACGGCGCTAGCCGACCTGGCGCCATTTGAACAGGTGATTACTCGCCAGCTTAATCAGCAGAGACATCCCAAAACCGAGTACGCCAATCACAAAAGTCACAATAATCAGGACATCCATCCGCGAGGCTTCCTGTGCGTTCATCATTAAATTGCCCAGTCCGGCACCAGCGGTAAACAATAACTCGCTACCGATGGTGGACAACCACGCAAACGCCAGTGCTAATGAAAAGCCGGTAAATACCTGCGGTAAGGCAGCTGGCAAGGTGATGCGGCGATAAATCTGCCAGCGGCTCAAGCGATATACCTGCCCGACCTCATTAAAGCGGCGGTCAACTTGCAACATGCCTTCAAAGGTTGAGAGTACCACCGGGTAAAACGCCGACAGGCTGACCACAATCAATTTTGAGGTATCGCCATTACCAAACCACAATGCGAATAATGGCACGAGGCCCAGCAAAGGCACTTGGCGGATCGCATGGTAAATCGGCGTAATCAGGATGTTGGCTGTACGCGACACGGCCACCAGTGAGCCAACCAGGAAACCGGCACTGGCGCCCAGTAACAGACCGGTAAGTGCGCGCTGTACACTGGCCTGCACATTCACCAGCAACTCGCCACTGCGGCTGAGCTCGACCACACCGGCCCAAATTTGGCCCAATGAAGCAAAGGCATAAGCATGATTAGCATCCAGGCGCGACATCGCATCCCAGGCCAGAATGACCACTATCGGCAATACCCAGCCACGCCAGTCGGGAATCCATTTATAAAAAGAATTTTGCATGCGGATGTCTATCTACTTATTTGCTGTTGATGAATGACTTATGCTTTGACAGCGGGTTGCCAGGGAATCAGGCGAATCTCGGCCCACTTAAAGAGTTTGTCTATGCTAAAACCGACCAGGCCGGTGATGACAACGCCGACCATGACAACATCAAGGCGAAACATTTCGCGCCCTAATTGCATCATTTGGCCGATACCGCTATCCGCTGCGAGTAGCTCCGCCGCGACCAGGATGGTCCAGGAGCGTGAAAAAGCGATCCTGAGCCCAGTGAATACAGGCGGTGTAATGGCCGGAATAATCAGTTTTCGATACAGCGTGGTTTTGGGCAGGTGATAAATGCGCGCCACTTCAAAATAGTTTTTGGATACCCCTTTGGTCGCATCATAGGCTGCCAATGCGACGGTCAAAAAAGCGGCCTTGGTCACAATAATGACCTTGAAAATCTCATCTACGCCCAGCAACAGGATCAGGATGGGAATCAAGGCGATCGTAGGCACCTGACGCAAGCCTTGAAACAAGGGCAGCGCAAACGCCTCTACCCGCGGTGAAATCGCCATCCAGATACCGAACAGCACACCGGTGAGTGCACCGAGGCCAAAGCCGGTAAGCAGGCGGAAGAAGCTGGCTTTGAGGTGCAAGGCCAGTTCGCCGTTAGCCGTGAGCTCTTCCAGCGTGGCCACCACCGCACCGGGCGAAACCAGCACATCATCAGCGTACCAGCCCGCCGCAGCCACCCACCACCATACAAGCAGCAGCAGGATGGGCGAAATCAGGAAAGGGAAGAATTGTTTCCAATCACGTGTCATCAACTTGCTACCTCATCCAGTTTCACTCTAGTCACCTTGTTTCACTATTCGCCTTGCGTCAATACGGCCACGCGCGTGATACCGGCACGCTCAATCGCCGCCATCACTTTGGCGACTTTGCCGTAATTCACGGCCTCGTCAGAACTCAAATGCAAGGTCACATCCGGGTTGTTATCATGCAATTTTTTCAGCTCAGGCTCTATCGTCTCCAGCGGATACTCCTGACGATCGATAAACAGCTTGCCAGCGGCATCCACCGATACCGTCACTGGCTTTTTCTGCTCAGGCGCTTTGGTGGCAGCCGTTTTTGGCAAATTGACCTGAATGGCGTTGTTCATCAAAGGCGCGGTCACAATAAAAGCCACCAGCAATACCAGCATGACATCGACCAATGGCGTAACGTTGATTTCACTCAATACGTCATCATCAGCATTTGTGGAAATAGCCATTATGCAGTTGCTCCTTTAAGGTTACGCACTACCGCAGAAGCCGCTGAAGAGGATGCAACAAATTCACCGGCCTTGGAGCCATCTGCCTTTTTAAAGGTGACGCGACGCGATACCTTGATTAAATCTTCAGCAAAATCATCCAGATTGGTGCTGCTGGTTTTTAAGCGACGCAGGAAAAAGTTATAAGCCAGCACCGCAGGCACCGCCACGGCAATACCAATGGCTGTCGCCACCAGGGCTTCACCAATCGGGCCTGCGACCACTTCCAGGCTGGCGGTGCCCAGTTTGCTGATGTCGGTCAGCGCGTGCATGATGCCCCAGACCGTACCCAGCAAACCAACAAACGGCGCGGTACTACCGATACTGGCCAATACAACCAGGCCTGCTTCACGTAATACGCGCTCTTTTTGAATCTGCTGGCGCAGTGCGCGCTCAAGTACTTCCTGGCGGTCACCGCTATGACGCAGATCATCGGCAGACTCCACATCCAGGTCTTTCAGGGTTTCAAACCCCACTTGGGCGACACGGTAGGCGGGGCCGTTATGGCCTTCCAGCGTGGCGGCTTCCTGCAGGCTTTTTGCACCCCAGAAGGCGGCCCTGAATTTAACGTTTTGCTTGCGGATCAGCCACACCTGGAAAGACTTGGCCAGGATAATGGTCCAGGTGACGCCAGAGGCCACCAGCAAGGTAATCAATACACCAAGCACCACTGGGGATGCACTTTGATAGGTTTCTAAACTAAACATAATATTTCCTTTTCAAATTAAAAAAATTACTGCAGCTTGAACTCAACCGGGAATGTTGCCCAACCTTCGACCGGGGTATTCCCTCGTTTTGCCGGGGTAAATGCCCAGCGCTTCGCTGCAGCAACCGCAGCATCATCCAGTACACCGTGTCCACTGGACTTCTTGACCTTCACATCGGCAGGCTTGCCGTTAGGCAACACTTTCACCCGCAATACCACCGTGCCTTCCCAGCCCTGGTCCGCAGCAAAATCGGGATATTCAGGATCAGGGTTATTCAAATGACCGACACCGCCTTTAGCTTCTACCAGTGGCTCTTCTTTCACCACCACCGGCGGAGGTGGCGCTGGTTCTGGCGCCGGGTCAGCGACCACCGGGCCGCTGGTTTTTGCCGCGGTGGTGTTTTCCTGTACCACAATGTCGTTCGGCGCAATATGCTGGTCAGCGGGGGCGGTCCTTAATGCCGTCGGCTTGGCGGCCTGTGGCGGTGGGTCAGCGCGCTTGACCTGCGGTGGCGGCGGCGGAGGTGGTTTTGGCGGCTCAATGACTGGTGGCGGAATCACCTCTGGCTTCACAAACTCCACAATCACTTCATTTTTCTTCGGCTTGACGATGCTGGGTTGATGCAAGGCATTAATAAACCCAGTTACGCCCAGAATATGGGCCAGAATGACCACACCAATCAGCGCCAGCAATTTATTACGCGGAATAATCTGCTCTACGCGATTAAACTTGCTGACCAGACGCTCGGATAACTTGCCAAAATCTTCGCCAGTGGCGACCAGGTTCTTTCTGGATTTGCTTTTATCTGTGAGTGAATCCCAAATCGTAGAATGCTCAGCGGACGTTTTCAGTGCCGTTGTTGACATACAAACTCCTAATAAATCTAACTAATCTCGATGAAGTCGCTTAACACATCATCTTTAATGCGCTGAAACTCCGGTGAAGTACGATGGCGCGGTCTGGGTAAATCCACATCCACCACGCGTTTGATACGCCCTGGATTGGCTTCCATGACCACCACGCGATCTCCCAGGAACACTGCTTCTTCGACGTCATGCGTGACCAGGATGGAAGTCGTGCCTTCGGTTTCCCAAAGACGTTGCAATTCTTGCTGCATCTTGAGGCGAGTCAATGCATCCAGTGCGCCAAACGGTTCATCCAGTAATAACAATCTTGGTTTTAGCACCAAGGCCCTGGCAATCGCGACACGCTGCGACATACCGCCTGAAATCTGATGAGGGAACGCCTGGGCAAATCCAGACAGGCCAACCAGCTCAATTTGGTGTTTCACGCGCGCATCCACCTCCTGCTGTGTCAGGCCAGAAGATTCCAGTGCCAACGCCACATTCTGCTCAACAGTCAGCCACGGGAACAAACGATGCTCCTGAAACACCAGGCCCCGGTCCAGTGAGGTCCCTGAGACTTTGTCACCCAGCCAGACAATGCTGCCGTCGTAAGCGCTATCCAGTCCTGCAATCAGCCTGAGTAAGGTGGACTTGCCGCAGCCACTACTACCGACAATAGAAATAAATTCGCCTTTGGTCACTGCCAGTGAAAAGTCTGACAGCACGGTCAACGCTTTACCGTTGAGCTGGAAAGTCTTGGAAACGCCCTCTACCGCCAGCACGGCCGCCGAGCTCGCCAGTGACAGATGTTGCGAACCACGCAGGCCTGACGGTCTCACCAACGTATTGTCTTCGCCGAGGCTATCTACGTGCGCTTCATTGATCACACTTAAAGCGGTTTTAGGGCGACTCATGTTTCTTCCTGTGCAAAATAACTAGAGTGCTATACGCAATCCCTGTGCCAAGTTAAAAATTAATATTTATTACTTAATAATCATAAGGTTATACACATTCCAGCGAATCCCCTGTGTTGGGCAATGTTGTATATCCATCATCTGACGGCGGGCATGTGCTGGTATAGCAACAGACATAAAAAAACAGATGGCGGGAGACCATCTGTTGGAAGGGATTGCCAGGAAGCAATAAAGGTTATTGTTGTGATGCAATCCGGGACGGTGCCCAGAAAGTCTCCAGGTTCAACTCCTTTAAAGCTTTGTCGACAAAGCTTGAGTTAAGCAGTTGCTGAATATCAATATCGTTTCGAATCAGGCCAGACTCACGCGCATAGGAGGCTGCACGTTTGTAATGATCCACCAGCGCCTGATCATAGAGCGGTGACCAGCGGTCACGCCAGCTCACGCTATCATCTTCATAGTCGCGCCTGACCACACTCTCAGGCTGCACCAGGCTGGCATAATCCTTAAGGTAGGTTTCCTTGTGCGCCTCTTGCGCTGCCCAATGGTTGGCTTTAATAAATGAGGTGACGATGGCTTGAGTGAGCTCTGGATGCTCTTTGACAAAGTCATTGCGCGCCCACAAGCCACCCATCAGTTTCCAGTCCGGTGGGGCATTCTTGGTCGACCAGATGATTTTACCCACGCCTTTATCCACCAGGTTATAGGCATCACTTAAAGAGAAGAACGCATCCACCGAGCCACTGGCCAATGCCGCAGCACCGACTTGCGGATTCACGTTCACAATCTTGAAGTCGGTCAGCTTGAAGCCATTTTTCTGCACCAGGTTGGCAAATGGAATCTCCCACGGACGGCCCCGATGCAAGGCAATGCGCTTGCCTTTGAGGTCAGCAATATTTTTTGCTGTTGAATTGGCGGGCACCACCAAATAAGAGTTACCGCTACGCCCCCACGGCGCGACTAATTGCACACGTGGCTTGGAGCCGTTCAAAATAATCGGTGGTAAATCGCCATAAGCCGCAAAGTCTATGCTTTTGTTGGCAAAGGCTTCGTTGACAATCGGGCCAACCATCGCCGTGGCAGCAGGCACCCACTCCAGCTTGACGCCACGCTTGGCCAAGGCTTCATCCAGCCCGGTTTCACTGGCCAGCTCGGTGCTACCCAGATAGTGCGTCTTGCCATTGAGGTTATAAGCCACGGTGGCAATTCTCACCACTTTCGGGTCGGTTTCAGCACTGTGGGCGCCTGACACCGTCAACGCCGTCAACGCCGTCAACGCCAATGCTGAAAATACATAGTTTAAAAATCTGCTCACACTTACTCCTTATTTACGCTTAAGCCGCGAGGCTTACTTACTTGCTTCAGGCAACCGCCGCATATTGATGCAACTGCTGTTCTGCATCACGCAACGGCCTGAAATCAATCCACGCATCCAGGTCAAAATCCTTGTCCAACAGGCCATGCACCAGCATAAAGTTCTTTTGCTGGCGGAACAGCTCTACGCGCTCCGGGGACAAATCAGGCGCCAGTTGCAAATGGAAGTTCTCACCATAAGCCGTCGCCACGCCGTCTTCGCCCGAGCGGGTTTCGGATTCCAGAATTTCGCGCACACCTTTGAGGTTGCTTTTGGCCCAATCTGCCGCACGCAAGGTCTGGTAGAGGAAACGCACCACCAGGTCATAATGATTGTCCAACAATGACTGATGTACCGTGATCGGACGCGGTGTGCCGTTATTGACGCGGCTGGACAACTCAGGATAGCTATCAAGATCGATACCCACCACAGCCCCCACACGTTTCGCGGCATCCACCGCAGATGCGCCTTTTACATACACCGCATCGACCTTGCCTTCGATAAGTGCATCAAGGCCAGACCACAACTCACCTAGACCATTGGGGTTATCACGACCATTACGATTACCACGACCAGAAGGCACCTCTACCAAAGTCACATCATCCAGCGTCAAGTCAGCGATATTCAAGGCGCCTTTATAACCATGCAGACTCATGCCACGAGCGATACTGCTGCCGCGTACATGGCTGGCAATCGGATGCTCGATAAACGCCGGCAAGGCCAGGCGCAAGCCCTTTAATTGCTCAGGCTTGGTAATGCCGCTATCCGGCCGCACCAGGATGGCTTGCCACTCATCAATCCAGGTCAAGCCAATCAGCTTGGTCGGTGCACCTTGTGCCTTGGCGGCCAGCGCCAGCAAGTTGCCACCCTCGCGGATCAATGAAGGAAGTTCATGATCGTAATGATGCTTGGATAACTCTTTCGGTGCCTCTTGCAAGGTGGCAATGTTGATGTTGTCACGTGCGAACTCTTCATTGAGCCAGCCCAATTTATAGGCCAGGCCAGTAGCAGTCGGCACCGGGCAACGGGTAAACCAGATTTGATCGATATGTTGTGCTGTGGTCACTTGATAGCTCCTGTGATTACAAGTCGGAAGGACGCAACAAGCCTTCTTCTTTGGCCTGATCGTAAAGCTTGGACATTTTCCATTGTTGCTTCAACACGCCTGGGCCATACTCGCGGGAGCCACCCAGGGCCTCTGCCAGGGTTTGCAACTTGGCGCCTTCCTCCAGCAACAGAATAAACTCTGCCAGTTTGCGCAGACCTTGTTTACCCCATACCGTGGCACCACCATTGGCTTCAAGAATCGCCGTGTGATGTGGATTAATCGCAATCTGGTCGAGGATAAAATCGACTTCCTGCTGGCGGCGGTCAATATAAATCGGTAACTCTTTAATCAGGTTAAAGCGCTGCACCGGCACATAACGGATAGGCAATGTGCGGTGTGTTTGTGCCCAGGCACCCAGGTAGGTGGAATGTATATGCGAAATCGTGGTGACTTCCGGGCGCACCTGGAACAATTTGGTATAACGACCAGCGCCTGCGCCACTGCCTTTGCCGGCATAGACAGTACCATCAAAGCCAACCACGGTTGCCTCAATTGGCTTGCCCTTGTTAAACGGGCCCGGGTCATTCACGATGATCAATTTGTCCTGGCCTGGCACGCGATGTACAAAGCCCACGGTACCATTGGCAGTAATGCTATCCGTCTCACGAAAGACCTCAAAAGCCAGTTTGGCTTCCGCCACAGTTTCGTTTACGTAATGATCCAGATCCAGTTCAGTATTAACAGTCACGACAGTCATTGTCAGTCCTTTCAAAATTCATGCGAAAACAACACGGACTACTTGGCAAAGACTGTGCCACTTACAACAGGTGAAATTTACCTATAATAATTAGATACTTAGAAAAAACACCGATGCCAAGCACCTGTTGCCCCGGCAACAAGTGTTGCGATTAACACAGCAAAATGTTGAATTCCCGCCCATGATCTGACTTGCTCTCAATATAACCAATATGAATATTGTTATAATTTATAGAACTTTGACTTATTAATGATCAATGTAATATAGTGACTCGCCTGTTAAATAAGGAGTCAATGATGAGCGCACAACGATGGGATATCCGTGATTCGTACACCGAGCGTACTGACCATGTGATCACACACCCCAATCCGTCTGCCGTCAGCTTGTCCGTACGGGCAAGTGCACTGGTATTCAGCGATCCCAAATCGCAAAATCTGCTGTCTTTGATCGAAAGAATTGCTTCCAGCAATGCGACCGCGCTGATCATTGGCGAAACAGGGACGGGTAAAGAACTCATTGCCCGCCATATCCACTCATTGAGCAACCGCAGAAACGGCCCGTTCCAGGCCATTAATTGCGGCGCTTTCTCAGAAACCCTGGTTGAAAGCGAGTTGTTTGGCTATGAAAAAGGCGCGTTTACCGGCGCCAACACCTCCAAAGTTGGCTGGTTTGAAACCGCCAATGGCGGCACACTGTTCCTGGATGAAATCGGTGACTTGCCACAGTCAACACAGGTCAAATTATTGCGCGTGCTGCAAGAGCGTGAAGTCGTACGTGTAGGCTCCAGAAAGCCGATCCCGATTGATGTGCGCCTGATTGCGGCGACCAACGTGAACCTGGAAGAAGCCGTCAAAGCGGGACGTTTCCGCGAAGACTTGTATTACCGGATTAAAGTGGTGCCCGTTGAATTACTGCCATTGCGCGAGCGCCGTGGCGATATTCTGCCGCTGGTTGAGCATTTCCTGGCCGTATATCGCAATAAGCTGAACACTTCGGACCACAAACTGGCCCCCGAAACCACTTCGCTACTGATGGAATATCCGTGGCCGGGCAATATTCGTGAACTGGAAAACGTCATTCACCGTGCGGTACTGGTGAGTACCTCCGATACGCTTTATCCAAAAGATCTGAATTTACCCAAAATCAGCTTTAACCGGCCAGAATTTACGTCTGACGAAGACAGCGGCATCACGGCACCGCTGCCAAGCAGGGTCAGCTATGAGCGCCAAAGTGCGCTCTATAAATTGGAAAATATTCTCGAAGAGCTGTTTGAACAAGCCCCGGAAAATTTATATGAGCTGATCAATGGCACCACGGTCAGCAAGGCTTATGAGCATAGTAAAAACAATCAGGTGCATACCGCAAAACTGCTGGGCATCAGCCGGAATATCCTGCGCGCCAGGTTAAAAGAGCTCAATCTGATCGCATAAAAAAAGAGGGGAATATATCCCCTCTTTTTTTATGCCGAATCTTGCAAATAACCTGCTAGGCAACCAGCGTTTCCGGCAAATGCTGCTTAATCAACACAGCGGCCTGTTCTAGCGCCTGGTCGATACGCTGTTCAATCACAGCACTGTCCAATTGGTAATTCGTGAACTCTGCATCCCTGGCATAAATAGTGGTTGGGATGGTGTAAATACCAAAAAAGCTGGCCAGGCTTCTTAAGTGCGACTCCAGCACCAGCGCATGATGATCGCTGCCACCTGTCGCCACCAAAATAGCAACTTTACCAGTGAGTTTCTTCGGGTCGACCAGATCAAAAAAGTGCTTAAGCAAGCCGGTATAAGAAGCTTTATACACCGGCGTGCCAATGACGATAATATCGGCCTGGTGCAGCTTATCGTAGGCTTGCGTCAGCGCGGGGGGAAACTGGTTAAAGGACACAGTAGGCCCCAGATCTGCCGTCAGTTTGGAAATATCGATCACCTCACCCGGACTATGAAACTTCTGGCTGGCCTTGGTCACCACAGACTCCACCAGCGACAAGGTTCTTGAGGGTGCAGTAATATTTCCGGAGACTCCAATAATTCGTGGCATTTCGATTTTCCTGATTAAACAATGTCTTGATTTAACAGCAAATAAAATGCCAGATTTAAACCCTTCATAATCAATCACTTGAAAAACAGATGCTGCCAATTCAACAACAAACGTCGCCAAAATGTTGGCTAGGCAACACCTCTGGCTATGCCACTAGGTTTTAATTTTGCGCACAGGGCGCGCAGGCGTCATTTGTTCGGCGTACATATTAATCAGGCTACGCTGAACGCCGCCATCACCGCAAAGCTGAAAATGAATCAGGTAACGCTTGCCGACCTTGATAAACTGGTTAGCCGCCTGGATTTCTTCCAGCGATAGCACCGGGTTTTCACCGACATTGGTCGCAATATCCAGTTTGCTTCCCAGCCAGTCAACGCCAATTTTTTCTGGCGTGATACCACTCTCGCTATAAGCGACTGTTTTGACTTTTGTCACCGTGACTTGCTGCTGGCAATCAGGCAACACTTCATCCATGCTGACGAGCGCAATCACTGCCGGTCTTGCCTCGGCTTTGCTGCCGGTTTTATGCGTCGGCGCAAGAATCACTTTGGCGCTATCACTGGCGGCAAAGGCGAAAGCGGGCAGCAGGCATTGCACGATCATGAGCAAACATGCGAAGCGAGCGGTCGCTGCTATGGTGTGAATCGAACGCATGGCGCGCTCCCTTCATAAGGATTTTTTTATTTAAATGGGCAGACTCACGATGGTGCGTATTCATTGCTTATTGTCATAGTGAGTCAACACTCACTTATGCGCACAAAGCTGTTGCAGGCCACAACATCAAGTCCCACATAATATAGCGCATTTGATGAGTCAGCGAAGCTGATTAACGCTTGTAAACCATCACCACGTAGGCTGATTCTGACCAATCATTTAGCAAATTACCGATAGGACAAGCTGGCCCGGTCTTTTAAGATGCCATCATCTTCACTGTCTAAAATGAAAGGCCAGACCTATGCTTTATTATGCATTGCTGTTTCTTGTGATCTCTTTTATTGCCGGTTTACTGGGCTTCAGAGGCATTGAGTCTGGTGCCGCAACGATCTCCAAAGTGTTCTTCTTTATCTTCCTGCTGCTGGCGATTGGGATTGCCCTGGCGGCGGTGCTGGGGATCAGCCTGTTCGCATAAAAGCAGCGAGAATCCCCCATCGCGCGCCCTGACAAATTGTCCGGGCGCGTTTTAGCTTTACGCTCATGCGCAATCGCGGCGATAATACTTTATGGTTTCAGCCCGTCGCCCTGCACACACACCAACGTCTAACGATCCTCAAGCGCTCGCTGGATGGATTGCGTCTTTACCGCAACGTTTCACCACGCATGAATTAGCGCAGATTCGCCAGGCTGGCGAACTGGCAGCCACCCTGTATAGCGGAAAATACGCTATCAACGACAGCCCCTTACTGCAACACGCCCTGGGGACTGCCGCCATTGTGGCTGAAATGAATATGGATGCAGATAGCCTGATAGCCGCCATCTTACAGGCTGCGCCTGACTTGTTAAGCGACTGGTCTGATAACCTATCCAGCCAGTTCGGGCAAACGGTGGTGAGCTTGATAGAGGGCATCGCACGTATGTCCCATATTCAGGCGCTAAGCGAAGTCGACGGGGCACAACCTGCTGACAACAAACACAATGACAGGGCGCAGCAGCTGGAAGCATTACGCAAAATGCTGCTGGCCATGGTGCAGGATATCCGCGTGGTACTAATCAAACTGGCAGAGCGCACGCAATTGCTTCGCCACCTCTCGGGCGCCAGCCCGGCGTGCCAGGCGCAGGTTGCGCGCGAAAACCAGAGCATCTTTGCCCCACTGGCCAATCGGCTAGGCGTGTGGCAGTTGAAATGGGAGCTAGAAGATTTATCGTTGCGTTACCTGGAGCCGCAGCTTTACAAAGAAGTGGCGAAGATGCTCGACGAGCGGCGGGTGGATCGCGAGCAATACATCACAGATGTTGTCGCACAGTTACAGCATGAGCTGACTCAAGCCGGCGTGAAGGCCAATGTCAGCGGGAGACCCAAACATATCTCCAGCATTGTCAAAAAAATGAAGAGCAAGCATCTGCAGTTTAACCAGCTGTATGACGTGCGTGCTGTGCGCATCATGGTAGACGATATTAAAGACTGCTATACCGCGCTGGGCCTGGTGCATCATCTATGGCAGCCGATTCCTGGCGAGTTTGACGACTATATCGCGCGCCCGAAAAGCAACAATTATCGCTCGCTACACACGGCGGTGAGTGGCCCGCGCGGCCTCGCGCTGGAGGTACAAATTCGTACTTTTGAAATGCACCAGCATTCGGAGCTGGGCGTGGCAGCACACTGGCGCTACAAGGAAGGCGCCAAGTCAGATGCCAGGTTTGATGAAAAAATTGCCTGGTTACGCCAGATTCTTTCATGGAAAGACGAGGTGGCCGACCATGGCGACTTGCTGGAACAATTTAATAGTGAACTGTTTCAGGACAAGGTATATGTGCTGACACCACAAGGCAAGGTCATTGATTTGCCGCACGGCGCCACGCCGATTGATTTTGCTTATGCCTTGCACACCGACCTCGGGCATAGAACCAAAGGCGCAAAAATCAATGGCCAGATTGTGCCACTGCACACGCGGCTGGAGAATGGGCAGCGCGTAGAAATTCTCACCGCCAAACAAGGTGCGCCCAGCCGCGACTGGCTGAATGCGTCGCTGGGCTTTTTACAAAGCCCGAGCGCACGTGCCAAGGTCAGGCACTGGTTCAAGTACCAGCACTTTGAAGAGAATGTCGCCCAGGGCCGCGCCAAGCTGGATAAAGAACTGCATAGAGCCGGGGCAGGCAGCCTGCCACTTGAACGTATCGCACAAAAACTGCAATTTCAGAAACTGGAAGATTGTCTGGCCGCGATTGGTCGCGGTGACATTAGCGAGCACCAGATTGCGATTACCATCCAGGGTGAAATAGCGCCTGCCGAAACAACGCCAGCACCGCCACTGGTCAAGCGCCCGACCGCCTCGCAGGTCAACCATGCCGGGGTCACCATTGAAGGCATAGGCAATGTGCAAACCACCATGGCTAGGTGCTGCAAACCCGTATCGCCCGAGCCCATTGTCGGCTACCTGACGCGTAACCATAGCGTCACCATCCATCGCCAGGCCTGCACCTTTATCACGCGCCTGGCTGATGCTCGCCAGAACCGCCTGCTGGCGGCGCAATGGGGTGACCGTCAACCAGGATTATCAGAGGTGGATATTGTGCTGGAAGCCAATGACAGGCAGGGCTTGCTGCGCGATATCAGCGAACTGTTTGCACGTGAAAAGATCAACACCACCAAAGCCAATACGCTGAGTCGCAATCATGTGGCATTGATGCAATTTACGGTAGAACTCACCGATATTGACCAGTTGCAGCATTTGCTGCTGCGCTTACAACAGGTGCCTGGTGTGATCTCGGCACAACGAAAAATATGAAAGAGGCCCTATGTCTTACCTTGACGACCCACGTGTGTATTTTGCCGCCGAACGCACCTTGCTGGCCTGGCAACGCTCAGCGATTGCCCTGATGGGGCTGGGCTTTGTGATTGAGCGTTTTGGCCTGTTTATGCAACTGGTGGCTCACGATCACCCGCTGCCACATGCACAGAGCGCGTTGTCACTGTATATCGGGGTGGGGTTTATTCTCATCGGTGCCTGTACGGCCTTATTGTCTGCCGTACAGTTCCTGGTATTTTGCCAGTCGCTGAATATCCAGGAAAAACCGCGCGGCCACGTGCTGTGGTTACCGCCGGCAGTGAATCTGTTTTTGGCAGCGACAGCGATCGCCTTAAGCGGCTGGCTGATATTCACGCGCTAACAACAATAGGCCTGTCGCTAAGCCCGTTTACCAGCCCATTTTCGTTACTTGGGTGCGTCTGCGCCTGTAGCGACATTCACCAGAATACCATCCGTCACTCCGTCTGGCGGGTTTTCAATCACCTGATCCTGGCTGGTCAGGCCAGACTGCACTTCCAGGGTTTTGCCAAGGTCACGTGCAATCGTAATCGTCTTTAATATCACTTTATGGTCCTGGCCGACTGTCGCCACTTTAAGCCCGTTCTGGTCAAAAATCAGGGCACTGGCTGGAATACTTAAGCGGCCAGCGGCATCATTCAGCGCCAAATTCACGTTGGCAAAACCACCTGGCAGGAAACGACCCGCCGCATTCTCCACCAGCAACTGCACCAATGTCGTTCCAGACGAGGCATTAATAGCACCCGAAGTCGACTGTATGGTCGCCTCAAACACGGCGTCCGGCGAATCTGGCACCGTAAACTGCGCTTTGCCACCGGGCTTGATCTGGCTGACATAGTTTTGCGGCACATTGATGTATAAACGCAATTTGCGGGTATTGGACACTTCAAACAATGGCTGTGCCGTCGTACCGCTATTGCCCGCATTAATCAGGGCGCCGGTATCGGTATTACGCGCCGTAACCGAGCCATCAAAAGGCGCCAGAATTTTAGCGAAGCTCTTGAGCGCAAGCAGGCGGTTCACATTGGCTTCAGCTGCTTTCACAATCGCCTGCTTGCTTTGATAGTCACCCAGCTTTTCATCGACTTCCTGCCGCGCGATCGACTGCGTTTTCAGCATATCCTGCCAGCGTTTGGCCGTGGTTTCCGCCAGCGCAACATTGGCCTGGGCACTAGCCAGGTCAGCCTTGGCCTGCAATAGCTCCTGGTCCAGGTCCGGCGTTTCGATTTCTGCCAGCAATTGTCCGTTTTTAACACTGCCGCCGATATCGACCTTCCAGTTTTTCAAATACCCGCTCACACGCGCATAAATGGGTGCACGGGCATAAGCCTCAAAGCGGCCAGGCAGGTTCAGGCTGCCCGCTTCTGCGCCATGATCAGGCTGGCTGACACTCACCGTCGCCACGGCCTGTTTGTCTGTCCATGCTTTGAGTTTTTCGTGGTTGCCCGCGCGGCTGGTCACACCAATCACCACAATCCCAATCGCAGCCAGGGCCAGCAGCAGGCCACCCAGTTTAAGTCCACGGGAAGTCCCCGTCGTCGCATTACGCATGTACATCTCCGGTAGAAACACTGACAGGGCGCGGGTAGTGCTTTTTGTGGATGGCGTTAAACACCACCGGCACAAATAGCAGCGTAGCCACCGTCGCAAATAACAAGCCACCAATCACGGCACGGCCCAGCGGCGCATTTTGCTCCCCGCCCTCACCCAGGCCTAAGGCCATGGGTGTCATGCCAATCACCATCGCCAGCGCTGTCATAAGCACCGGGCGGAAACGTACAAAACCGGCATCAATCGCCGCAGCTGTCGCATCTTGCAACTCGGCCAGGCGCTCACGGGCAAAACTGATCACCAGCACGCTGTTGGCGGTCGCCACCCCCATACACATAATCGCACCGGTGAGCGCAGGCACGGATAACGGCGTATAGGTCACAAACAGCATCCAGACAATGCCTGCCAATGCCGCCGGCAGGGCAGAAATAATCACAAACGGGTCACTCCAGGATTGCAGGTTAACCACAATCAGCAGGTAAATCAGCACAATCGCACCTAGCAGGCCAAAAAACAGGCCGGTGAATGCATGGTCCATGGTATACGCCTGCCCCAGCATGACCACACTGGCGGCCTTGGGCACCTGGTCTTTGGTCTCATCCAGAATCTTGCGGATATCGGCCGCCACGGCACCGAGATCGCGATCTTGCGTGCTGGCATGCACTTGCACCATAGGCTGGATATCATACTGGCTGACCACGGCATTGCCGACACTACGTTTAAAGGTCGCCAGACCGCCCAAAGTCTGCAACGGGCCATCGCTACCGCTAATCGGCAAATTGGCCAGTGCATTCAGGCTATCTAGTTGATATTGCGGCGTTTGCAGCACGATAGGATAGGTCACGCCATTGGCCGGGTTGAGCCAGTAGGTGGGCGAAACCTGCGAGCTACCGGCCATATTAATCACCATGCTATTGGTCACATCGCGCGTACTGATGCCGATTTCCTGCGCGCGGGTCTTATCAATGGCGATATCAAATGACGGACGGCTGCGTGACTGCTGGATACGCGCATCGACTACGCCAGGCACCTGACGCACCTTGGCCAATAACTGGTTGGCATAAGTAAAATCGTCGGCCAGTTTGCCACCGCGAATCTGGATATCAATCGGTGCAGGCGAACCGAAGTTCAGGATCTGGCTGACAATATCGGCAGGCGGAAACGAAAAGGTGGTATCCGGAAACTGCTTGGGCAACACTTCGCGCAGGGTGCGGATATAGTCGGCCGTCGGTGCATGATGTTCCTTGAGCGCAATCTGGATATCGCCATCATGCGCGCCGGTCAGGCCGGTATTGTTATAAGTCATGTTGATGCTGCTGATCGGCATGCCGATATTGTCGACAATGGTCAGGATTTCATCTGCAGGAATGACCTTTTTAATCGCCGCCTGAATATTGGCAAAACGGTTGGCCGTGTCTTCAATCCGCGTCCCCACCGGTACGCGCGCATGCATGAGAATTTGCCCGCTATCGACACTGGGGAAGAAATTACTGCCCAGCATGGGCAGCAATAAAAACGACAGCATGACCACCGCCATAAAACCGGCCATAAACAAACGACCATGGTCGACAGCCAATATCAGGATAGCTTTATAGCCATGACGGATGCGCTCAAACCGGGCTTCAAACCATTGCTGAAAACGCACCAGCGGGTTACGGCTGACTGGTCTGTGCTCTTCATGCAGATGTGGCTTAAGCAGGTAATTCGCCATGGTCGGCACCAGCGTCCGCGACAAAATAAATGAGCTGACCATGGCAAACATCACCGCTTCAGCCATGGGCACAAACAGGTAGCGCGACACGCCTTCGAGGAAAAACATAGGCACAAACACGATACAGATACACAACAGCGACACAAACGCGGGCGTAACAATTTGTGCTGCGCCATCGAGAATAGACTGTTCGACTGGCTTGCCCTGCTCTAGGTGCCAGTTGATGTTTTCAATGGTGACTGTCGCTTCATCCACCAGTAAACCTACCGCCAGTGCCAGGCCACCCAGGGTCATGATATTCAGCGTTTCGCCGATGGCGGACAAGCCAATAATCGCCCCCAGGATAGACAGCGGAATGGAGGTGGCGATAATCAGCGACGAACGCCAGCTGCCCAAAAACAGCAGGATCATGAGGCTGGTTAAAATCGCCGCCAGCACGCCTTCAAACACCACGCCATCAATCGCGGCACGCACAAAAATAGACTGGTCATTGATCGGTGTGGCGACCAGCGTTTCTGGCAAGCCGGGTTTGATTTCTTCCAGCTTGGCTTTGATACCGTCAACAATGGCCAGCGTCGAAATCGCGCCATTTTTGAGGATGGTCATCAGCACAGAACGGTTACCATCCACATGCACGATATTGGTTTGCGGCGGATTACCGTCACGTACCTGGCCGATATCGCGCATATACACGGTGGCACCATTGACTACTTTCACCGGGATATTGGCCAGGTCTTCAATCGCCGCGGCGGCATTATTGAGATTTAAGGTGTATTCAATGCTGCCGATTTTTTGCGTACCGATCGGTACCACCATATTATGGGCAGCCAGCGCATTGGAAATATCCTGCGCCGACAAGCTGCGGGCCTGCAATGCAGCCGGATTAAGGTCTATCTGGATTTGCCGGCTCTTGCCGCCATAAGGGAAAGGCACGCCCGCGCCGGGCACAGTCACCAGGCGGATACGCACGGCGTTCAGGCCGAGGTCAGCCAGGTTTTGCTCGGTCAGGCCTTTGCCGGACAAGGCAATCTGCAAAATTGGCACCGTAGATGCGTTGTAATTCAGGATCAGCGGTGGCGTGGTGCCGGTAGGCATTTGCCGCGTCACCGTTTGCGAGATGGCAGAAACCTGCGCATTGGCCGTGGCGATATTCACCCCGGCATGAAAAAAGATTTTAACGATGGCAAAACCGTTATAGGAGTTGGCCTCGATATGCTCAATATCATTGACGGTGGTCGTCAGCGTACGCTGATACAGCGTCGTGATGCGGCCTGCCATATCATCTGGCGGCAAGCCGGTATATTGCCAGGCAACTGCCACCACCGGGATGCGGATTTCAGGGAAAATATCGACCGGGCTGCGCATGGCAGACAGCGTGCCAAAAATCAAAATCAGCAGCGCCATGACCACAAAAGTATACGGGCGCTTGAGCGCAATCCCCACTACGTTAAACATGCATGTCCTTCATCATGGCTTCTTTTTCTGGCGTGGTGATCTCAAAACCAGCATCGCGCCAGGCATCTATGCCACCCGTCAGTGGGCGGATATTACGGTAACCTCTGCCGATGAGTTTTTTGGCCACCTTGGCCGCCGTCACCTCATTGGGGCAAGAGCAATACAGCACGACTGGTGCATCTTCATCAATCTCCAGCACCAGCTGGTCTACGTCTTCCAGCGTCACAAACTGCGCGCCTGAAATCCAGCCATCCTCTACCAGGTGTTTGGCCCGCGTATCGAGAATCACCGGTGCAGCGCCACTATTCAACAGCGTATTTAATTCATCGACGCTGATACGCGCCATGCGTAAACTCTTGATAAACCGTTGCCTGTCCCACCATTTGGCGGCGATAAAGGCCGTGATCAACACCAGCACCAGCAAGGTGCCCCACTTACCCATCTCGACCAGCGTGAGCATCAGCTCATCAATGGCAGAACTGAACAAATGCCCCAACCACAATGCGGAGCCCGCCCACAGCACGGCACCCAGGCCATCCATCAATACGAATAACCAGTAGCGTGTGCCGGAGGAGCCTGCCAGTGCACTGGAGATCGACGCAAAGCCGGGCACGAACTTGCAGACCAGCAAGGCAGGCGGGCCGAACTTCAGATAGAGCGCTTCAGTTTGCCGGACACAGGTATCAGGCGATAAAGAGATTTTGCACAGCTTGCCCATGACGCGTTTGCCATATTTGCGGCCCGCGCGATACCAGATGGAGTCGGCCATCAGCGCGGCAACCACTGCCACCAGCAACATTGCCGCAAACGAATATTGACCATTGCCAATCAGCACCCCTGCCAGCAACAAGGTCGGGTAGGCTGGTAAAGGCAGGCCCATTTGCTCCAGAAAGACGCTGGCAAACACGATAAGCAAGCCATACTGCTGTATCAACTCAAGAACGGTATTCATAAAGGATGATTAATTCGCGACAAACATTATAAAAACAACACTACATACCCAAAGCGGCCAGCATGGCAAAGGCCATAAATAATACAAAATGCGTCATGCCTTCAATCGCATTGGTTTCACCATCATGCAAATTGATGGTCGCGACAATCAGGGTCAGGAACGTCATCACCATCTGCGTCGGCGACAAACCGACAATCAGCGGTCTGTCTTCGATCAGGGCAATGGCTTCAATCACCGGCACAGTCAAAATCACCGTCGACAAGGTGGCACCCAGTGAAATATTCACCACCGTTTGCATGCGATCATTGACCGCAGCCTTCAACGCCGTCAGTACTTCTGGGCTGGCCGCGATGATGGCGACCACAATCGCAGCCACAATAGGTGGCACGCCACTGCCGGTTAAACCGGCATCCATATGCATGCTCATTTCCTCAGACAGGAAACCGATGGTAATGATGCCGGCCAACATGTAAAGAATGGAAAATCTGACATCCGCGCTCATCGCGCCAGCCGACTGCCCGGTTTGTGCCTGATGTTGGTCGCGATAACTGAAATAGTTACGATGGCGCCCGGTTTGCATTTTCAAAAACAGTGCATAAAACACGCTCATGGTGACGATGGTAAACATGGAATACAAACGCCAGTGCTCGGGCGGCAAAAAGGCAGGTAAGGCCATGGAGATGCCCAGCGCCGTCATGATCATGACGATGTAGGTGTTGCCGGAGTTGACGTTGTACTCCACCTCGCCATATTTAATACCGCCGACAATCGCACACAAACCCAAAATACCGTTGATATCGAGCATCACCGCAGAATAAATCGCATCCCTGGCCAGCGTGGTCGACGAGGTATGGCTGAGCATCATGACAATAATCACTACTTCGATGATGACCGCGCTGATGGTCAGTATCATGGTGCCATAAGGCTCTTTGAGCCGTTCGGCCACATATTCCACCTGAAACGACAGCTGAAAGGCCAGGTTGATAATCAGCAGCACAAACAGGATAGAAATGGTCAGCGACTCGGGCTGGCCGATATGCATGACTTTGTCGGCTTGCGCCAATGCCAGGTAGGCGATGATGGAAATAATCAGGGACAACAGTCCCGTTGGCGGTTTGTCGGTAAGCATGCGCTTAGATTGTGATCAATGAATAACCATCTTAACAGAGACTGTCGGGTTCTGTTGCATGTGGCCCTGCTTATCCATGCCTGATCACCACCGAACATGTCATCCCGGCGACCAGTGGCATCGCGGCTGGAATCTGGTCGAGGTGAATACGCACCGGAATGCGCTGTGCCAGGCGCACCCAGTTAAAGGTCGGGTTCACATTGGCCAGCAAACGGATATCGGTCGGGTTATCGCGGTCGGTAATGCCATGGGCAATGCTTTCGACATGGCCTTTGAGCGTGGCATGGCTGCCCAGCAGCTGCACTTCGGCCGCGTCCCCCACCTGGATCATATTTAATTTATGCTCTTCAAAATAGCCATAGACCCAGAATGAATGCTGGTCAATCACCGCCAGCTTGGCCGCACCTACCTGGGCAAAATCACCCGGGCGTACCAGCAGGTTAGACACCCAGCCATCAACCGGCGACCGCACCACGCTACGCTCGAGATCGAGTTTAATTTTTTCCACCTGGGCCACGGCGGCCTCATATTCGGCTTTGGCAGCGAGTGCACCCAGATCGGTATCCTCACGGTTTTCGCGTGAAATCACTTCATCATCCAGATGCGCACGGCGGGCAGATTGCTGTTTTTTCATATCCCAGATGGACTTCTTCTGTTGGGTCACAGCGATGGCTTCCGCCAGCGCATGCTGGTAATGCATGGTGTCTATACGGAACAGCACGTCGCCTTTGTGTACATACTGGTTATCACGCACCGGCACGGCGGTCACCAGCCCGGCCACATCCGGCGCGATATTTACCACATCGGCGCGCACACGGCCATCGCGCGTCCATGGGTAATCGGTATAACGCACCCACAACTTGTAGGCTAACAGCCCCGCGGCAATAGCAATCGCTAGCGTGATACCTATACGTAAAATGCCTTTTGTTGCCTGAAACCAGAAACGCTGTGACTGCATAGACGAGCCTTTCAATACACCATTAAACCAAACACGGAAAACAAGCCAAAAAACAAGGAAACCCTTAACAAGGCCGGATACCACACCAGGTCGTAAATCCCCCAGGCGGCCAATACTTTATCAATCAGCCAGATCGCTGCAGCGGCGAGCAAAAACGCCACAAACAAGGTGGGCACATGGGCATCCAGAAAAGCAAACTCACGCGGAATCCATGCATGCATCATGAGTCAGCCCCATTTGACGTTAAAGCCTGGTCCAGCGGCAGCTCTGCCGCGATAACCAGCCTGATAAAATGCAATTGCGTGGTGAGCTTTCGCGCTTGTGAAGGCAGGAGTGCATCGGCATACTCCCCGCCTTGCAACCAGGCCAGAAAATGATCCAACCATTGCAACACTGCTTGCTGCTGCGCCAACCCTGGCTGCTTGTAATAACTGGCGACCAAAGTCAACGTGCGTTGCACTAATTGATAAGGCTGTGCCAATACCCCCCTGGCAACCGCACGTAACGCCAACACGGCATGCCCCACCTCTAGCGCAGCACACAAGGCTTCTACCACACGCACACTTTCAGCCTCTTGTGGGCGGTGCACACTGCCGGAACGCTGGATCAAATCGCGTGTGCGCATTTCAAAAACGGGCGCAGTCATGCTCGCATGCAGGCAAGCATCGACCACTAGTTTGCGTAATTGCGTAAACACGCGGGCCTTGGCCCAGGGACTCGCCGCATAATCCGTCAGGCTGAACATGATGCCGGACACCACCAATGCCACCATCAGCGCAATAGAATCGTTAAAATATTTGACTGGGTTATCGCCCAGCGCCTGGTTGAATCCCACCATCAAAAAATAAGCAATGCCCAATCCTGCGCCCACCAGGGTGGTGGCTGGCCGTGCACTTAGCCAGGCGGTGAGCAAAACCGCAGGCGTAATCACAATACAGAGCATGACATAATCATGTGCCGCGGTGAGCCAGAATACATTGCTGATGTACACCAGCACGATGCCCAGCAACACGCCTACTGAGAATTGACGGATAGTGGCCATTGGCGCCGGACTAGCCGCAAACAAGGTGCTTGTAATCACCCCCAGCGTCATGGCCAGGATACCGGAGGGCCAGTCTATGGTCATCCAGATGGCCGCCAGGATCAGCAAGGTGAGTGCGCCACGGGTCGCCGCAATCGACACCGGCAACCAGTCAATGTGCATATGCAACTGCTCAGCGGTGAATTCACGGCTCGCCACTTTGCGCGCACGTGGCTGTGCCACTAACAATGCATAGGTGTCTAGGTAGGCAGTCAACTCTTTTGCCAGGCGCGACAGCAATTCTCCACCGGTTTCCACCTCCAGCTGATTGACCTCCGGATGCATCATCAAGTGTTGTAACTGCACCGCCAGGCGCGTATCAAAATCATGTTGAAACGCTGCGACAGCTTGCTGCACCCGGGTGATGGCTTCAGTATGACTAGCAGGCTGCCCGTCTATGAGCACCGCGGCAGATAAGGGCTGCATCAAGACCTGCAAAGCGTCTGCTTCCTTTGACGCCGCACGTGTTTGTAAACGCTGGATCAGCCGCTGCAAGACGACATAGGTCGTAGAAACTGCCATAAACTGCACATTGAGCCGGTTGATGGTTGCACTGTGTACCCGCGCATCATCCGTTTCAAACTGCGCAGACGAACGAAATGCCTCCAACTGATAAATATCTTGCATGAACTTTAAAAACGGCTGATTGAGCCCGGCAGGTGCACCTGTGCCCAGTAGTACACTGAAATCGCGAAACTTGCTGCGTACGACTGCCTGAATGTTCTCCCACAGGCGTTGCGGCAGCACCAGCTCACTGACCAAGGTCGCACTTAATAAACCGACGCCAATTTCAGACATGCGGGTTGAGGCGATTTGGAAGGTATGCCAAGGCGTCAGCGTTGCAGGCAAGCCGACAATACACAAAGTATAGCCAGCCAAGACAAATCCATAAGACTGGAAGTTACGATATACCAGCGAGCCTGCCGTACACATGCCTATCCACAGTGCTGCCGCAATAAAAAACGGGAAGCGGTCTTGTGCAAACCAGGCCACCAGCAACATGGAAAACAAAATCCCGATCACGGTACCGATCAGGCGGTAATAGCTTTTGGTGATCACCATGCCGGAGCGGAAATGCATGACTATCACCACCGTCAGTAAGGCGGTTGCCGGTTGATCCATCTCCATTTTCAAGGCCACCCACAACGCCAGAAAAGCCGCCAACAGGTATTTGAACAAATAGCCAATCAGGGGGAAATCCTGCCGGTACCAGTCTGTGCCTGCCTGTTGCAGGCACACGGCCACCAGTCGCGCTCCCTGCCTGAGCAAAGCCATACCAGCGAGTAACCGCTGTATGCAATGATTAATGTGCTGCGTGCTCAGCATCAATCACCCCTCCACCCAGTGCCAGCATCAATGCCGCATAGGCTTCCAGCCGCACCGCCTCCTGCTCCACCAGAATGCCTTTTTGTTGCAATACCAGTGCGTTGGTTTGCAGGCTCTCCACCAGGTTGCTTAACCCGGCGCGGTAATTCTTCACCGCCAATCTGTGCGCCTGCTCGTTTTTTGCCAGCGCCTGCTGCGTATTGTCAGTTTCGGTCGCTACCGTATGCAAGATGGAAAGCTGATTTGAAATACCTTCCAGTGCCTTGAGAATAGTCGCGTTGTAATCCTCTACCGCCATGTCATACAGCGCCGTTTCTGCCGACAGGTTAGCCCGGCGCTTACCGCCATCAAAAATAGGCAAAGACATCGCCGGGCCCAGGTTACCGACCAAACCGGCACTGGAAAACAGGCCGGAAAACGCCAGTGCCTGAAAGCCGATATAGCCCAACAAATTGATATTTGGGTAAAACGCTGCCTTGGCACTTTGAATATGTTTTTGCGACGCTTCAACCCGCCATCTGGCAGCGACAATATCCGGGCGGCGGCCAACTAGGTTGGCAGGCAAATGATCAGGCAGGCCGATGCTGGCAGACAAATGCAAACCGGGCCGGGCAATGCCCTCGCCTGCACCAGGCCCTTCCCCACTGAGTGCCGCAATCTGGTTTTTCAGCAAAGTGAGGTGCAACTCAATTTGCACCAACTTGTTTTGAGCGGCGGGCAATGTTGCCTCCAGGCGGCTCAGGTTTAATTGCGTATTGAGCCCGGCGGCCAGCGCTTTTTTAGCAATGGCAATTTCATGGCGCACATCGTCCAGTTCCTCTTCTGCCAGGTCGCGCCACTGATACTCTGCCGCCAGGCGGATATAGCTTTTCACCATGGCAGCAGTCAACTCAATCTTTACCTGCTGCATTTCAGCTTCACTGACATGGGTCTCATCCAGCGCTGCCAGCCAGGCTGACTTCTGTTGCTTCCATAAATCCAGGTTGTAAGACATATCTACCGTCGCCTGGTTGTTCCAGTTAAAGCGGCCCGCCCACGGCTTGGGAATAAAACTCAACTCGGTAAAGCGTTCGCGTGACGAGCTCACTTTACCGCCAACATTCGGCAAGGTCGCCGCATGCGCCTGCTCGGCCATCGCCGTCGTCAAGGCAATGCGCGCCGTGGCTTTTTTCAGGTCAGGATGATCGCGCAGGCTTTTCTCTACCAGGCGGTCCAACTGCGCATCCTGATACGCCTGCCACCAATGCTCCGTCGGCCAGGCAGTGGCGGAGGCATCCTCTATCGTTTTGCCCAGTGCCAGTTTATCTTGCGCCAGCGGCTGCGACGCGGGGATGATGCCTTTGGAGCTGATGCATCCATTTAATAACAGAGCCAATAACCAGACACCCCAGCGAAACACTCTCAGGGGTTGGCGCGGCAATATGGCAATGATAGTCAATGGCATAAACATAAAGTATGGTTATTGATAGTATGGAATCAAACTAAATAACTAAAAAATTTTAATCGATCAATTTACTTGATTAAATCGACCCTGCTGGCCAAGGTGGCGAGGTCAGTAATCAAGGCATTTCTTTCCGGCTTGCCCAGCACATTCATAAACTGCGTGACGCATTGCACATACACCGGCATCACTTCATCCAGTTTCTGCTGCCCGGCCACCGATAAGCGGATAAGGAATTTGCGTCTGTCATTGGTATCCATAAAACGGGACACCAGCCCTTCGCGCTCCAGGCCGTCAATAAAGCCAGTCATTGTCGCCTTGGTCACACCCGCCTTGTCAGCCAACTCTGAAGGGGAAGAGGTCAGATCGTCCTGGCGCATGAGTAAAACCAGCACCCACCAGCGACCTTGTAACAACCCATGTTGGGCCAGCAACGCATCGAGCGCAGACGAAATATCCGACGCCGCACGCAAAATGCTGACAAAGTCAGAAATGGCCGAAATGTCTGTGCCGGGATAGCGTGTCACAAACTTTTCCAGGCTTTTGGAGGTAGGCAATTCTTTAAGCAGCAACATAATACGGATCAATATAGTATGGAATCAAACTAAATGCAAGTAAAAAATATACTTTGCCCAGAGAATGATCAAGTTGTAGGCTAAAACATAAGCCGCAAGACTAAGAAGCATAAGTTAAGAAAAACAATCATATGTTTGAAATGCATATAATTACTTGAGAACTCGCTTACTCAGACTATTTGGGAGTATGGAACTTACGAGACCGCATGACTCTTTCAGCTTGGATAAACCTATTCTCTTTGTGTACCCCCTGGAAACGTACCTTGTAGTAGTCCAGATAAATTCCATTACTTTCCAGTGTAATCAAATTTTGAAATTCAACTTTGTACTCATAAACACCCTTAACCCACAGCATTCTCAAAAAAATCGGCACTATGTATAAAAGAATAGACACAATAAATATTGAAAGAGTTAATACTTGATGTTGGTTAAATATCTTTTCTAGCAGTCGCATAAAACTCTGAGAGCTTTGTTCTAAGAGTTCGTCCTGATTGTCTTTTAAGTCTTTGAAAACCTTGCTTTCACTCAACGTTTGTTGAATGCTGTCAGCATCCATATGAGACTCAATCAACTCACGTACCTGCGATTTGATCTGACTTTCTTCATTAAGCATCAAGCGGTCAATATCTGAGCTGGTCACGACATGATTCACTTCGCGATGCAGTAACAGAATAGTCAGCGGCGCACCTAGGGATAGTGCCAAGACAATTGCCATAATGATTTGTGTGATGGAATTTAAGATCTCATCTTTAGTAATCCTTGCTGTACCATCGCCAATTCCGGAAATGGTTAAACAAGCCCTATAAATATTGAACACTACGAGAAACCATATTAATCCAATAAAGACAGAGATAACCAAATGCAGAGCGGTACTGTAACTACCATCAATGACAGAAGCATCTAGGATGCTATAAACCGTATAGATAACACTAATAAAGCTTAATGTACTGACCATTAGCACCAATAAACCGATAAAAAGATTTCTACGTTTTTCTAACGTTGGGCATGCTTCGATCAACTGTGTATCAACGCCAGCGGCACCATATACAAAACTCTTCAAAGGTTGAAATAACTTATTCATACGTACTCCGTATGTTATTTCTTAGTGCGTCGGACAGAATCTGGTACAAATCATCACCATCGGAATTTGGCTTTTTCTTACGTTCCTTGTTGTGGACTTTGTATAAGGGGTGCTGAATGACAATTTCGTCAAATTGCTCCCCCTCATTTGAGAATCGCTGACGAATGTCTGTTACGACTTTGCGATATTCTTTAAATTGCTGATGCAGCCTTACTCGACTCAACTGCACACTCTTAGACTCATACTTAACAATAGAATGAGGAACAATAAAGTCCCGAACAATATAAGAGCCAGCCACAATCACTATAGCTACCAGGGTTAACAGAATGGATAGGAAAATATGTTTAGATAACCAACCGGTGTAGTTCACAACCATAGAGGGATTTTGTAATTTTCTGACTTTGACGGCCTCTATGCTTTGAATATTTTTCTCACGTACCTCGTTGATAAATTGCAACTCAGAATTAACAATTTTTTCTTCAGCTTCTAAGCATTTAGCAAATGTGCTTTGTTCCAAGGCTGTATATGCTTTGCAGTAATCAGTCAGTGGGATCAAATTCTCCATCTCTGATTTATTCATTACTTTATGGAATAACCCAGAACGCCAGATCAGAAAAACTGGCAGGCTTTGAGGTGAGGATTGCACAAAATGATATTTTTTATCGTCAGCCGCAAAATCCGCAACCGACGAACTCATCGCTTTATTCAACTCGTCCGAATCTCCCAAGCTGTTTATTAGGGCATTGATCAAGTCACCGTTCAAATCATCGTTTAGGGATGCGATATAAGTGTTGTCTCGACTTTCCCACTTAACTTGTCGAATCGTTTTTGAGTCAGAGATCTCTGGCGGCAAGCTAAATATAAAGTAAGAAGCTAAAACTTTTTTGTTAGCAATGATAGAAATAAGGCTATCAACATCCACAGAGTGTGACAGCATGCCCGAGGTTGGTTGTATGAGTTCTAAAGAATTATCTAAAGCTACCCTTGAAGGTCCTCTGTAGACAAATATAGAGATATCTCCTGTATTGATATGCTCATAATAGTTTTTTACCTTGATATCTAAATTTGCGCCATAAGTTTTGGGAATCAAAGTGACATCAAATCCTAATGATGACAATTTATCCTTTAGATCATTGATAGCCTGGGATGCATCACCATCATCAATGAGTAATGCTTTTTTAGCATAAATTGCAGTGACATCAGGTGCCTCTTTATCAGCGATGTTTCTATATGTTTCTAGTTGAAGCAATCTGAGATTTTTTAATGACGAATAATTTGAGTACCGGCCTTTGATGGACTCGATTTGTAAATCCAGGTTGTGAATTGAGACATTTGCCTCAAGCTGCTGGGACATAGATAAAAACGCCAGAATGATGGACTGGGAGAATAGAATGCTGACGACCAAATAAGTAAAAGGTCTATATCTTGATGGAAGCCATTGAGAGCGATTAATAGCTTTGGTTTGCAACTCCATTCCACTGGAAGTAACTAGTAAGACATGAAGGGAAACCAGTATAAAAAAACAGAGAACAAAGCTTACCAAGCTAGACAGAATACTTTCTGTTGAATAGTGAACAAGATAAGCAACCGAGAAGGCTGAAAGAAAAGTACCAATCAAGCCCCAAATACTCCATGTAAAAAGAGTAAACTGATCCGCTGTCCCGAGTTTTTTCATCACTTCGGGATTGAATCCACTCAGCTCAAAAAGCCACTTATAAACAAATGCCCTCATGACAAGCATTCACTAGCTATTTTGAGAGAAGTACTTCTCAGGGTTAGCTTGAATGTCTCGCTTCATCTTTTTCAGAAATGCCTCCTGTGCAGTTTTTGAAAGCTCTTTTTCGGCTTCCAAGGTTGCAACTTCGTACTCTTCAATGATTTTTGCCTGATGGAAATTAGGAGATACGGCCCCAATAGGTGAAAGATTATTGCCGGCTTGGATTAACGGAAACTCTTCAATACCAAACTTGGCAGTCACAATCCTATTTTGATTTTCACTCAGGAGATCGTACGGACCTCTGATAAACATCATCTTGATGAAAATTGGCGTTACTTCAATGATGATTAGCAAGAACATCAATAATATAGAAGATACTGGGAACAGCTCATGCGCAAGTTGAATTCTGTTACCTAAACCATCAATGTTAACGGCACGTCTTGTGTTATCACTATGAGCCTTTGTTTTACTTTCAGATAAGCTGTTAAGTTCCGCTTGAAGCTGAGCAAGCTCGGTCTTTAAAGCGCTGATATCTTGCTCCAACTTAGGCTTTTCATCATTAAACTCAGCTTCCATTTTTTGTAAGTTAGCCAATCTATCTCTATAAACTGGACCTCGACCAGCAGTTCCGCTGCCTTTATTGCCAGCAACCTCTTCTTCCAAATCCTTACGTTGATTTTTGATGCCCAGCAGCCCCTCATTTAGCCTGGTCTCTTTTTTCTGCAGCTCCTCTCTTCTTTCTCTCTTTCTTTCGTCAAGATTTGTCTGCTTCATTTCAAAACCGGCATTTGTACCCTTGTCATATATTTTTGTTTGTTCATCTTGAAGCTCCTCTAACTTCGCATTGATCTCAGATTGAAACACTCTCGTTTCAAGTGGCGCTGAAATACATATACCAATGAACACAGCCATTACAATTCTAGGCAAGCCATTTTTTAATTCTTGCTTTGTAATTGCCTCTGTACCATCACCATGGCCTGTAGATGTGACAATAAAGCGGTCGAGGTTAAAGATCACCAAGGCCCAAGCTAAGCCACACAGGACCGCAATTAACACACTACCTAAATCAGTTGCTTGCTGCTCTGGTGTCAGTGCATAACTTATCTTTGGCCCGAAGACCGTGTAGAAAGCATAGGATCCTGATAAAAATGCCAAAACAGAAGTGGCCAAAATGACGCCACCAATACCCTCCGCCTTAACGCGTTCTGAATGCGGGCAACGTCGAATGAGTTGCTCATCAATCCCTGCACAAAACCACAGAAATTGACGAATTCTCCCAGCCTCACACTTGTAGTCATAGGTATCCAAATCTTTTGGATCAGAGGTCTCTAAATCTGCCATTTCCACTCCCCTTTATTTTCATTGGCTTTATTCACCTTGAAGGTGAACCGAACGGTCATTACTTATTACTTCACGATGATTAAACTTATTTTTTGAAACACGCATGCTAATAAACTTCGGCTTCAACATTACTTTTCGAATACTAGTTCTTGTATGAATCGGTTTAGTTTTTTTCAACTGCATTACGAAATTACGCCAAGTTTGTATGAGCAGCTTGGCTGGTTCAACTGAAGCGATTGAAAACTCTGGGACTTCAGGAGCATTAATGATCCATTCAGCATGACCCACTTCAAAATGAGTAATTGTCTTACTCATCAACCTTGTAGCTACTATGGTCAATGTTCCTCCAATTGGGGCCGCAATGGAGCCAGACATCTCTCTCTTGGAATTGATTTTTAGAGGCTTCCAATCATGATGGGTAGCTGAGGAAATAATGACCTTACATGTGCCGATGATAGAAATATCGACCCAAGTAAGTTGGCGACCGCAAATCCACTTGGGATTCTTGAGCTTCAACTCAACAACTGGCTTTCTAAATAAACCCAACATTACTGTTCACCCTGACTTTCAGCTTCACAATTCGCTTTAAGCTCAACTCGAATATTCATTTTTTGAGCCTCAGGATCTTCATCTGTAGTTAGTGGTTCAGAACTGCCTACCCCCCTGATAATCAGCTGATCTTCATTAATGTTTTCATTTTCTAGAATCCATTGAGCGACAGCATTTGCGCGTTGCTTACTCAAACGCATATTTCTCGCATATCCAGCAGGATTTGGCAGGCCATTTGCAAATTTTTCACCTGTCTGATCTGCATGGCCTGTAATAATATACTTTTTGGTTTTATCTTGTTCTGCCATCCAAGAAGCCAATTGTTCAAGCTTGGTTTCTGCAGTTTCTTTGATCTTGAAACTATTTCTCTCAAATAAACCTAACTCACCTAGGTACACACTAGTCATACAATCACTTAGCAAGTTGGGATTTGCGATTAAATCGCTAGTAGTAATCTTTTTATTTTCATTATTTGTCTCAGTAAAGGCTTTAACCTTACTCTCGTTCAAATTCGCAGACTGCTCAACATAAGTATTTTCAATTTTCTTTTTTGTATTGAGGAGCTGAGATGCAACAGATTGCTTTGCCTTTTTGGCACCAGTTTTTGTATGGCTAATGTCACTTCTGCAATCAATCTTCGAGCAACTCATAGCCAGCATTACTGCATATGCAAACAACACCGCTAGAACAGTTTTAGTAAAGCAATCTTTGATAAATGCAGAAAGTACAAAACATAGGAAAACTATTACTTCCCAAAGACCCACAGATGAAAGGTCATAACAAGCATGCTTACTTATGTTGGAATACGATATCAATAGGCTTATTAGAGAAACTCCAATCAAGAAATTGCGGTATTTTTTGCGGTTAACATGCCCAACAATTGTCCATTTACGCTCTTGAACTTCTTCTCCAAGTACACACACTGCTTTAGTGACAAAAAAGAAAAATAAAGCCTGAACTAAGTGACACCAGAAATAATCACTCCATTTCCCATCCGATCTGAAGTAGAAAAATAGAAGGAAACTTAAAAGACTGAGTATTACATTGTTGCAAAGCAGGCAATCCTCAGGATTCTTTTTCTTCCAAACATCGCCCATACCCGCCCCTGATTGATTGGGTCGCTCACTATTCGACCCATCCTGCTTAGATTGTGGCTCTGATGGCTGAGGTGGCGTCGCCCCATTCCTATGAAACGAACCAGTTGATGGGTTAACCGTTGTTGCAGTTGAGGCAACAGCAAGCGGCGTATTTTCTGGAACAATCGGTTGTTCTATTGGAGCAGTTCCTTCTGGGTTGACTATGACACTAGACACAGACTCTTCTGGAATCGGTGTGCTTACCCTTTCGAACTCCTCTTCCTTGACCAAACATGCGCATAGAGTACCTTTGATATGTCCAGCAATTTTATTCTGTTCTAAAAACTCTTTCTCGGAAACACGATGCCAGTCATAAATAACAAGGTCAGCAAGATTTGCTGGTAAGTATTGTTCTGAATTCAGATCCTTTACAAGGATAGAGTTACTGAAGTCCTGCCGAATTGGTTTAGGATCTGGTTGGATCGGAAGGTTGGGACGTCTATTTGTAAATTTATAGTTAATCAAATGACCTTGCGATATCTTAATATCGTAGTCCCGTTGGTAGTTTTCCTTAAGCACTAAATCATCCGGAATACCCTTACTTGAGAGGGTACCGACAAAGTCCCCTTCGAACTCCCCAATAACCCAAATCCCTTTGATATCTTTTTTGAGTTTTAAATTTGGCGCAAGCCAATTGCCATCGCCGTAGTCCCACCAGTCATAAGCAAGAGACCCACAAAAAATACAATGATGAGGAATAATTGCGTGATCTATACTGCTGTTACATACCCTACAGACGTACTCAACTTCAGAATCAATTTCTCGTTTCCTAAAGGTTGCAGCAGATATTCCACATTTTTTGCAAAGGGATTGGGGCGCGGTCAAATTCCATTGACAGCGTTTGCACTTCAAAGCTAATCGGAAGCTTTGTATAGCCACTTTGTGGCTCCCCTTTGTTTTAATTATTCGAGTTATTGTTAACTGCGTTTTTTATGCAGTCATTATTAAATTAAGCAACTTGAGTTTGCCACAATATTGAGCAATCTACATGACATAACCAACCCAGAATCCTAGTTCCAACCGATTGCCACCTAGTGACAATGTGCATTTGCAACTGAAGTGCTAAGAACTCAGATAGTTAAGCTACCCTTCAAATCCTACTCATGATACCCCTTACGATGCAACCAAGTAGAATGTAGGAACTCACCAGCAAGACCGCCTAATGCACTTGCAACCATTACACCAATGACTACTGATTGGAATTGCAGGAATGGGCATTTCACCATGAACACCGTCATAGACCAAAATGGCATTTTGATATCTACACCTTGCAATCAACTCTACGTCCATGGTCGTTTGCATTGGAGTATTATTTGTTAATAAAAGACAATACTGCATCATTTGCATCAATCAGGGAAGAATAATGAACACAAAAGACCCTAAGGGTTATTATAAAATTCTTGGGATCAACTCAAATGCGACTGAATCTGACATTAAAACAGCCTTCAAAAGAAAGGCGATGGAGTTACATCCTGATAGAAACAAGTCAAAGGATGCGACAAAACAATTTCAACTACTCAATGAGGCATTTAATGTCTTAAACGACACAAGCGCTAGGGCTGAATACGACACGCCAGTAGTAGACGTTCCGCATCAAGCATCAGAAACCAATGACCAACCTCCAGAGCCTGCCGTATGTACAGTGTGTAACAAAGTTTCTGCACAACCTAGATATGCAATTTTTTATGATGTTCGCAGCTTTCTACTATTAACTTCGAAACGCACTCACCAAGGTATTTTCTGCAGCACATGTGCTGAGAAAAAGATCATGAGAGCATCCATTATTACGTGGTTATTCGGTTGGTGGGGGGTCCCCTGGGGACCTATATACTCAATCCAAACCCTATTTATTAATATGTTTGGCGGTAACCGTCCAAACGATATCAATGCTAGGTTAACCTTTTACCAAGCATGGGTATTTGCTTACAACAACAAAATCGATATGGCTTATGCAGTTGCGCAAGATGCATTGAGTTTTGCGAAGAAAATAGCCCTAAATGCTGATCAGGAAGACAAAGCAATAAAAGCTGAAATCGAGGAGTTTATTAAAGACCTTAAGATGAGTGGCGCAAAAGCGATTAAACTTATCGACACATGGGGAAGACTTAATAAATCTTTCTACATCCAAGCATCTATAATGCTGGTGGCAGGCGTTTTAATAACTCATGCTATTTACGACGAAAAGAATAACTACTACTCTGCTCCGAATACTTACGAACCACCATTTACGGAGGCTACCCCTCCCGCAACCCAATCTCAGAAAAATATTAAACCTGTAACATATAAGCCGCCTTATGAAAGGCCATTAGAAGACCCCAATGGAAATCAATGGCCTGCATCTTCCAGCTACCTCGATGGCTTTCCTCAATTGAGAACCAATGGGCGATCCAAAGTTACAGTTGATAACTCTAGAAATGATTCTGATGTGTTTGTAAAACTCGTTGCGATAGATGCCGAAGGTTCGTTGCCTGTAAGAGTATTTTTCATTCCTGCGCACGAAAGGTTCACATTGGAGAATGTAACTGCGGGTCAATACGACATTCGATATCGCGATCTTGACTCTGGAGGATTATCACGCTCCGAAGCTTTTGAGGCAAAAGAAATATCCACAAAAGAAGGAGTTGAATATAGCGTTCTCACAATGACATTGTATAAAGTAGCTCACGGGAACATGCAAACTTACGGTCTTGACGAGGCAGACTTTTAGTCTTTAAATTTTATGGCTAATGCTATAAAGTCACTTCAATTCTAAGTACAAACTTATATGGCTAATACTTTACGTCCCAAGAACGTCTGTAATGATTGCGGTGATACTTGGTATCCCAGAGGCAGAAATTTATCCAATAAGTGCCCTAATTGTGGGAGCTCAAATATCCGCTTCAGCCGAGAGGGGTTGGTAGGAGTTATTCTGATGGTCGGAGTCATATGCTTTGCCGTCCTTTCCAAGGAGTTTAAGACCCCAGTGAATGAACCTGCGCAGGTAGCCGAATCTGCCCAAAGCTCAATAAAAATCACTGCGGAATCTGGATTTGAAAAAGCAGACCTCGAGGAAGCCTTGAATCCGCTTCAGGAAGAAGAAACTGTACAGCTAACTACCGTTGAACCTCAGCTAAATGAAGTGCTCGAAAGTGCCCCAGAGGAGTCTTTAATAGTTGCAAACAAAAGAAGAGACGTTTTTCATGAATGGAGTGAATCAGAAAAACATCTTCGTGATGAATACACAAGGCTCTTGAATGATTCAAACATCAGTGCAAGTGAACTAGACGACAGAAAGAGAGAGTATTTGAAATTTGTTGATAGCAAAAATCAAAAATGCGGCCACCTGACTCCTAAGATCACAAGCAATATAAACTCAGATGTTTCTAGAATTAACTTCGAAGAGTCAGAAATAATGCCGCTGAAATGCCACATCGAAGAAAACTCATCTGCCATACTACAAAAAACAACTTAGACGCCAAGCTCGCAGTCTTTTGTAGACACTCATAACGTCATTGCTTTGATTTTTCTGGTTTAATGAAGCTTATCGCTTCAGCCTTTATAAATTCCTGGCATCTATTCATCCGTGAACCTGACAAACCATTCCCTCCCGCATAGAGCGGTTCCTTTTCTGTTTTTGTATATCACGCGCCGCCCCTGGTTGTTTGGCTCAGTGTTCCTCATCATCATCGGCGCTGCCAGTTCAGCGGTTGGTGTGCAATATGCCATGAAGCTGCTGGTGGATGCCATGGACAGTTCGGTACGATCCACCGCCCATGTCTGGGCACCTTTATTCCTTTTCCTGGTATTGATCACCGTCGAGAACCTGTTGTGGCGTTTGGGTGGCTGGCAAGGTTCCCGCGCCATCGTCGCCAGCGGGGTCGATATCCGGCTAGACCTGTTCGAGCATCTGACCGGTCATTCGATGCGCTACTTCAACCAGCACTTTTCAGGCGCACTGGGCAACCGCATCACGTCTACCGCTGCGGCCACCGGTGAGATATTTGCCACAATGTTCTGGCGTATCTTACCGCCAATCACCGATTTCCTCGGTGCCATTCTCGTACTGACGACCATACGCTGGCAAATGAGTTTGGGCTTGCTGTTCTCAGTGTTATTTGTCGCCGGTCTGCTCATCATCTTCGGCATCCGCGGTCGCAGGATACATGACAATTACGCCAGGCGATCCTCCGATGCCAGCGGCAAAATGATCGATGTAGTGAGTAATGTGTGGACAGTGAAAGCGTTTTCCGCCCGCTATCGCGAAAAACACAGGTTATCGCGCGAGTTGAACAGGGAAGCCAAAGCGCACCGGCGCAGTTGGATGTATGTAGAACTGGCCCGCGTGATCCATGACATGTGCCTGGTCGTGACTGGCGCAGGCATGCTGGTCTGGTCTATATTACTCTGGCGCGCCGGCAGCATCAGTACCGGCGACGTGGTCATCGTCAGCACCCTCACCTTCAGGATATTGCATGGTTCGCGAGACCTTGCCCTTGCCTTGGTAGGCACTGCCCAACAATTCGGCATCATCAATGAAACACTCAAAGTGATTGCGCTGCCACACTCGGTCAAAGACCCGGCTGAACGCTCACCACTTAAAGTCGAAAGCGGTAATATTCTGTTTGACAACGTGTCTTATACCTATCCAGATGGTCACAAAGTGTTTGATAACCTGTCATTTGAGATCAAGGCCGGTGAGAGAGTTGGCCTGGTGGGGGCTTCCGGTGCCGGGAAATCGACCTTGATCAGCCTGATTCAGCGCCTGGATGATATTCAGGGCGGTCAGATCCTGATTGACGGCCAGCGCATCGACCAGGTCTCACAAGACAGTTTACGGGCAAACATTTCCGTCGTCCCGCAAGACATTGCCCTGTTCCACCGCTCGGTGTTCGAGAATATCCGCTACGGCAACCCAGAAGCCTCGAACGAAGAAGTGTATAGCGCGGCAGGCAATGCCTATTGTGACGCCTTCATTCGCGGTTTGCCCAAAGGCTATCGCACGATCGTGGGTGAAAAAGGCATTCGCCTGTCTGGTGGGCAAAGGCAACGTCTGGGCATCGCCAGGGCTTTTGTCAAAGACGCGCCCATCTTGATATTGGATGAAGCCACGTCTGCGCTGGACTCCCAGTCTGAAAAAGAAATCCAGTCAGCCTTAGCCTCGCTGATGCAAGGGCGAACCGTGTTAGCCATCGCGCACCGGCTTTCTACACTGGCCTCATTCAATAGAATCATCGTGTTGAAAAATGGGGTGATTATTGAAGATGGCCCGCCAGACGTGTTGCGCGCAAATGGCGGCCCGTTTGCTGAAGTATGGCATTTACAGGCCAACAGTCTTAATCAGCAAGCAGCCGATAAGCAGGCAACCACTGACCCCAGTTGAAAGTAAGCGGCAGCATCCATAAAAAAGCCCTGCTCAACCGAACAGGGCTTTTGGTAAGCGCTTGCTTAAGCTTTCATTGAGTTGATATCAATCACAAAGCGGTATTTCACATCACTCTTGAGCATGCGCTCGTAAGCATCATTAATATAATTGGCATCGATCATTTCTACATCACTGACAATATTATGCTTGCCGCAGAAATCGAGCATTTCCTGGGTCTCGGCGATGCCACCGATCAGTGAACCGGCGACATGGCGGCGCTTGGTAATCAGGTTGGCGCCATGCACTTCGACCGGGTCCAGTGGGCCGACCAGCACGATGGTTTTATCGCGTTTGAGCAAGCCGATATAAGGATTGAGGTCATGTGCTACCGGCACAGTATCAATAATCAGATCAAAACTGGCCGCATGTTTGGCCATGTCATCTGCATTTTTGGAGATCAGCACTTCATGTGCGCCCAACTTGGTAGCATCCGCTGCTTTACTGGCTGAGGTGGTAATCATGACCACGTGCGCGCCCATGGCGGCGGCTAATTTCACGCCCATATGACCCAGGCCACCGAGGCCGATAATGCCCACTTTCTGGCCGGGCTGTACATCCCAGTGTTTGAGTGGTGAATACAAGGTAATACCGGCACACAACAGTGGTGCAACAGCCTTGGTGTCCAGATTCTCCGGCACGCTGACAACGAAATTTTCATCAACCGTAATACGCTCGGCATAGCCGCCAAAGGTCAGGCCGCCATGCTTGGTGTCTTTGGCGTTGTAGGTAAACACAGAGCCATTGCAATATTGTTCTTCACCAGCGTCACAGTCTTCGCAGTGGCGGCAGGAGTCGACCATACAGCCGACCCCAACCAGTTGCCCCAGCTTGAATTTGGTGACATGACTGCCGATACTTTTCACACGGCCAACAATTTCGTGGCCGGGCACCATGGGATACAAAGAACCACCACCCCACTCATTTCTGGCCTGGTGGATATCCGAGTGGCAAATGCCACAGTACTCGATGTCGATCAGGACGTCGTGCGGGCCAGTTTCGCGGCGATCAATACTCATGGGCGCGACCGGTGAGGTCGCATTTTGTACACCATAGGCGGCAGTTTTCATAGCATCTCCATCATCTATTGTTACGTGTTAAGCAATGGCAAAGCATCACCACTGTATCGCTAAACAGTCTAAACAAGATAGCCTAAAAGTGCTTGCCTGCTCTTATCAAATACTTGCCTAATCCTCTGCGATGTTGACATATTTGATTCAAGAAACCGTGGCTTCATTGTCACAATGAACGTTTTATTGTTGAACAGTCACATATTGGTCAACCATCTGATTGGCTACAAATTCGCCGGGCGACGTGATCAATGCGCTGCGTACGGCACTCACCTCCTCCATCGGGCTTTTGCCAAACATGCGCTTGAACTCGCGGCTGAACTGTGAGGCACTCTCGTAGCCGACTTTAGTCGCAGCCAAGGTTGCATTAATACCGTCCTGCACCATAAGCAAGCGGGCCTTATGCAATCGCGTCTTTTTCAAATATTGAATCGGTGAGGTAGCCGTCACATCCCTGAATGCAGCATGAAAAGACGGCACGCTCATGGCAGACACCGCCGCCAGCGTATCGACATTGAGCTCATTGGCATATTCGGCATGAATCAACCTAAGCGCCTTGCTGATTTTGCCCATATTGTTGTGTGTGCTATGTGCAGCCAGAATGGCCGACGCTTGCGAAGACTGCAGGATACGATAATGAATCTCGCGGATAATCGCCTGTCCGAGTACAGCGGCTTCATTTTTAGACTGCAGGCACTCCAGCAATCGCACCACGGCATTCGACAATTGCTTATCCAGCGGTGTCGAACTGATGCCACTTCTGCCGTTAATATTCATTGGCATCGCATGCTCTACACTCAACAACAGCTCGGAAACCATAGACAGATTGATGCGGATGGAAATAGCGAGCAATGGCTCCTCGGCGGAGGCGATGGTTTCACTTTCAAATGGCAACGGCACCGACAGGATCAGGAACTGTTGCGGGTTATATTGATAAACCTCGCCACCCAGGTAGCCCACTTTGCGGCCCTGGCAAACAAAGACAATACTGGGCTCATAAAACACCGGGCTACGTGGAATGGCCCGGTTCCAGCGCATGAGCTTGACGCCATCCAGCGCAGTGAGGGTAAATCCCTCTGTCGGTGTCAGTGCCGAAAGCAGCGTAATCGTGCGGTCTTTGTCGTGCGCATGCCAGCATTCGTTACCATTCATAATATGAGTGCGATTAAAACAAATAGGCATTCATATTACTCCTAATTAGCAATAACCATCACTACCGACATAGAATTAGGCAATCATTTCATATCTTTTAACTTTTCACGGCAGATACAACTGCTTACACTGGCCCTATTGCAGTTGGATTGATTGCAATACTTTTGGAGAAAGGGATACAAATGAAAAAGAATCCACTGATCGCAGGCCTGGTCAGCGCCATGTTCGCCACACTGGCCACCTCTGCCTGGGCAGATATTAACGATGTGCGCGCAAACTTGAGCAAACTGCATGTGCCGGAAGGCTTTCATGTTGAAGTCTACGCAGAAGTACCCGGTGCGCGCCAAATGGCGCTGGGCACCAACGGCAATGTCTACGTCGGCACACGCGGCAGCAAAGTATACGCCGTGGTCGATAAAAACAAGGACCATAAAGCCGACCAGGTCGTCACTATTCTGGATGACCTGAGTGTAGGCAATGGCGTGGCCATGGTTGATGGCCATTTATATGTCGCCGAGCAACATCGCATCACGCGTTATGCCGCGCCCGATTTCGATTTAACCCTGCCGTTCAAGGCCATGCGTGAAGTCATTTACGACAAGTTGCCAGACAAGGCACACCACGGCTGGCGCTACCTGGCGGCAGGCCCGGACAACAAGTTATATGTCACCTTGGGTGCACCATGCAATATTTGTGACCCGGTCGGCATTGAAGCCTCGATTATTCGCATGAATCCGGATGGCAGCCAGGTAGAAACCTTTGCCAAAGGTGTGCGTAACTCGGTAGGCATGGACTTTCAGCCAGGCACCAACACCCTGTTTTTCACCGACAATGGTGTGGACCTGTTAGGTGCCGATGTGCCACACGACGAACTTAACGCAGCGCCTAAAGCCGGTTTGCATTTTGGCTTTCCTTACTACGCCGGTGGCGATGCGCGTGACCCGAACTGGAAAAACAAAACGCCGCCAGCTGACGTGACCAAACCAGTCGCCGAATTCCAGGCACACACCGCCAACCTGGGCTTTAAGTTTTATACCGGCAAACAGTTTCCAGCCGAGTATCAGGGCAATGCCGTGATTGCGCAGCATGGTTCCTGGAACCGTAAAGTACCCGTCGGCTACCAGTTGGTACGCGTGACATTTGACGCCCAGCAGCAGGTCAAGGAAACCAAACCGTTTATCGACGGCTGGCTGAGTGCTGAAGGCGAAGTATGGGGCCGCCCGAATGATGTGCTGCAACTACCGGATGGCTCTTTACTGGTATCGGATGACTACAATGGCGTGATTTACCGTGTCAGCTATGATGGTAAAACACACAGCGTAGCAGCATCCCCTGCCAGCGAAGCCAACACCTTGAGCGGTTTTGTCATGCCGGAGTCTGTATTTGCCACCCCGGAAGGCGTGACTTACGTCTCTGAAATTGGTGAATTTGGCAAATTGGGCGATGGCAAAATCACACGCATTGCCGCTGACGGTACACGTAGCACCCTGGCGGATGGCTTAAACGACCCGAAAGGCCTGGATCTGTTTAATGGCCAGCTGTATGTGGCCGACATGGATCGTGTGGTACGCATTGACGCGGCTAGCGGCGCCCAAACCGTGATTGCTGCGGCCAGCGCTTTCCCGCAAAAACCAGTGTTTTTAAATGACATTGAAATCGACGGCCTGGGCAATGTATATGTGTCAGACAGTGGCGATGACCACGGCAACGGTGCAGGCATCTTTAAGATTGCGCCAGATGGCAAATTGACGCAGGTGCTTAAAGCCAAAGCAGGCATCAAGCGCCCGAATGGTTTACTGATGGATGGCCCGGATCGTTTACTGGTGGCTGATTTTGGCACTGGCAAACTATTCAGCGTGCAAATCGGTAGCAAAAAAACCAGCGTCACCTTGTTGAATCAAGGCTTTGGCGGTGCAGATGGCCTGGTCAGAGATGCCAACGGCCTGCTGTATGTGAGCGACTGGGCAGGTGGTAATGTCTGGCAACTGACTGAACCCAAAGCAACGCCACAACGCATTATTCAAGGGTATCAGTCCGCAGCAGATATCAGCCTGTCGGCAGATGGCAAATCACTGTTGATTCCTGACATGAAAGCGGGCACTTTACACAGCGTGCCGATTCATTAATTGCTAGTCAAAGCCCGGTGTTTCACCGGGCTTTTTTATTCCCCCAACCGTTAATCTCTATGTCACAATGCCAGGCACAGGCCTGCTATCCAGCGGCCTGAACTCGAAAAATACTTATCTTTTTTGTTTGGAGACTTTCATGAATAAACTGGTGATTGCCTTGTTGTTGTCTTGCGTCTGTATCTCTGCCAATGCGGGCCCGCAGCAGGAAAAAATGAAAACCTGTAATGCCGACGCCAAAACCAAAGCACTTGCAGGCGATGAGCGCAAAGCCTTTATGAAAGAATGCTTATCTGCAGATGGTGCCAGCGCTGGTCTGACTGCACAGCAAAACAAAATGAAAACCTGTAATGCCGATGCAAAAACCAAAGCACTCGCTGGTGATGAACGTAAAGCGTTTATGAAATCCTGCTTGTCAGCCAAATAATTTCAGCAACACACCTCAACCATCGCCTGTTGTCCTGCAACAGGCGATTTTTTATTATTTTTTCAAATCCGTTCTAAAGTTTCTTTATATTCAGCCGTTAATTGAGTTAGCCCTTGTTGTAGCCGCTAAAACTAGTGCGCAAATACAAGGCCTCAATTGTGCTCCAATACTGGGACAGAATGGTATGAATACCACTATTAAAAGACTGGCTGGCAAACTGATCCCCGCCGTTGCTGCGCTGACGCACCAAACAGCTGCGGCCGTACCAGTCCCTCTGGCAACCACACATACCAGCACCTCGTTTAACCACATGATGGTGACCACCAGTATCACAGCCATCGCGGTCGTCTGCGTATTATTACTGTATCAATTTTGGCGTTTCTATCAACGTGCGCAGCGCCGGGAAGCCGACATTCGCCAGCAACTCTGGCGACAGGCCAATTACGATTATCTGACGCAACTGCCTAACCGCTACCTGCTGCAAAAATGCCTGGAAGAAGCGATTATTGATTGCCAGCAATCGCAGCAACAATTGGGCTTATTACTGATTGACCTGGATGGCTTTAAGGATGTGAATGATATTGCCGGTCATGCGGTGGGGGATCGTTTGCTGCAAAACGCAGCGTTGCGCATACAGTCTTGCGCGCGCAGTGGCAACACCACCGCCAAGCTGGGCGGGGACGAGTTTGTGGTGGTCATCCCCAAGCTACGGGATATTCAGGTGCTACACGAGATTGGCGCCAAGATTGTAGAAACCATACGCTCACCGTTTTACATTGAAGATAACCAATACTTTGTCACCGCCAGCATCGGCATTGCCGTGTTCCCCGACCACAGCAAATCCGGCGAAGAATTAATGATGTTCGCCGATCAGGCACTTTACGCCGCCAAACGTGCTGGCAAAAATCAATATCAGTTCTTTACGCAAACCATGCAGCGGGAAATACGCGACCGTATTTCGCTCACGCATGACTTGCGCTCAGCTGTCGCCAATGGTGAGCTACATTTGGTTTACCAACCCATTTATCGCCTGAGCGACTTATGCCTGATTAAAGCGGAAGCGTTAATCCGCTGGCAACACCCGACACGCGGCGCCATTCCGCCTGATGTATTTATTCCACTGGCAGAAGAGTCCGGCGTGATTATCGAAATTGGCAAATGGATTTTTGATGAGGTGCTCCATGACTTATCAGCCATTGACCTGTTACGCCTGCAAGGAACACAAATCAGCCTCAACATTTCGCCCGTACAATTTGCGCATCCACAACACCTGATGGCCTTTATCAAGCGCCTGCAACGTTCCAACATCCCATGCGAACGCTTTTGTTTCGAGATTACTGAAGGCTTGTTACTGGAACCATCCAAAGTAACGCAAGACACTTTAAAGAACGTCAAGCACGCAGGCATCAAACTCTCGATAGACGACTTTGGCACCGGCTACTCTGCGCTCGGTTACCTCAAAAAATACCAGATCGACTACGTCAAAATTGATAAGTCATTTATTAAGAATCTGGAGGTCGATAATTATGATTTCATTCTGTGCCGATCCATCATTCAGATGGCACATGAACTGAATATCAAACTGATTGCGGAAGGCGTGGAGAATGCCCGCCAGGAGAGCATTCTCAAAGTGATTAACTGCGACTTTATCCAGGGATTTTTACATGGCAGACCCACCATGTTTAGCTCGCTGCTGGAGCAGGTTTACCAGCAAACTGCGCACCAGCGTGTGCATAGCCTGATGAATAATGAAACCAAACATTAGGGCAGAAAAAAGGGTGCGCATATGCGCACCCTGGCTACATTCACGACCAGACTAGACCAGATAGTGATCCAGCAATAATGCCGCAAACATCAGGCTAAGATAAAGAATCGAATATTTAAAGGTTGTTTTAGCCAGTGCATCTGAATAGTGACGATATAAGCTAACCACATAATACATAAAAATAAGATTCAACACGGCCGCCGATGCCAGATACAACCAGCCACTCATGCCCAGGCCATAAGGCATCATAGAAACGACGACCAGAATGACGGTATACAGCACGATATGCAGCAAGGTGAACTGCTCGCCGTGTGTCACCGGCAACATGGGCATGCCGACTTTGGCATACTCTTCACGACGGTATAAGGCCAGCGCCCAGAAGTGCGGCGGCGTCCAGGCGAAAATAATCAGGAACATCACCAGGGATTCTGGCGACACGGTATTGTTAACCGCCGCCCATCCCAGAATGGGTGGCATGGCGCCAGAAGCCCCGCCAATGACGATATTCATCGGCGTGGCAGGCTTGAGGAATACGGTATAAATCACCGCATAGCCGACAAAAGTGCCCAAAGTGAGCCACATCGTCAGCGGGTTAACCCAGTAATACAGAATGCTTAAGCCTATGCCGCCGAGCACACTGGCAAACAGCAGTGTTTCCATCTGTGACAGTTGACCAGCTGGCAAGGGTCGTGCGCGGGTGCGTGCCATCATGGCATCAATCTTATGCTCAATGAGACAGTTAAACGCCGCCGCCGCCCCTGATGCAAACGCAATCCCCACCGTGGCGGCCAGCAATACCGAGAGCGGCACCATGCCTGGTGTCGCCATCAGCATACCGATAATGGCAGTAAACACGATCAATGCCGTCACGCGCGGCTTGCATAGCGCATAAAAACTGCGCATCCCCATGCTGACTGAGGCCAACTGTGTCATCCATGCTGCTTGCATACTGTTCCCCTATTTTTTATATGACATCTGATGATGTATTCAATAATCTGGCATTGATGGCTACCAGCCATACACCCAATAACGCGGCCCCTGCGTTATGTAGCACCGCCAGTACCAACGGCAGTTGCAACAACAGGTTACCGACCCCAATCGCCACCTGGCACAATACAATCGCCAGCAGCCCCCAAGCCAGGCCACGTGAAACAGGTCGTTGCAGCAACAATCTCACGCTCACCAGCATCCAGCCCAGCACCACGAATGCACCCAAACGATGTATCCATTGAATAGCTGTCAGCGCATTCAAGTGCAACTGTCCGCCATCACGGCTTTCCCCCAAAGCACGCGTGAGGTGAAATGCCTCACCGACATCCATGTCGGGCCACCACAAGCCATGACAGGTAGGAAAATCAGTACAGGCCAAGGCGGCATAATTACTGCTGGTCCAGCCACCCAACAGCACTTGCGCGATCCAGATCAGCAGCGCAATACGCAACCACCATTGCTGGCTGCCTGGCAATGCAATGTCCTGCTTGCTGCCATGACGAAAGGCAATCCAGCTCAGCAAAGCCAGCGTCGTCATGCCGCCAAGCAAATGCAAGGTCACGATCACCGGCTTCAATAACAAGGTCACCGTCCACATTCCCAGCAAGGCCTGGAATACAATCAGCACCACCAAACCGGCAGATAACTGCCAGGATGTTTGAATGGCATGCCGTTGACGATACGCCAACACGGCCAAAGCCACCACCAGCAAGCCCAAACTGCCTGCCAGGTAGCGATGTGCCATTTCCTTCCAGGCTTTGGCATGCACAACGGGCTTGTCGGGATACGCCTGCTGTGCCGACTGGATTGCAGACTCACTCTGCGGCACCGTCAACGCACCATAACAGCCTGGCCAATCCGGACAGCCCAAACCAGCATCTGAAAGCCGCACATACGACCCCAGCACCACCACACAAAAAGCCACAATAGCAGCCAATACACTTAACGCTTTAAACATGTACTAGCCTGCCCAGGAAGCCTTTAACAATTTCACCAGATCCTTGCGTATCCACTTGGCCTCCATCTCGGGGCCATATTGCATCATGATATTACCCAGCGGATCGATAAAATAAACGCGTTGTGCATCCAGTGTATTCTGGCCGCCAGCACTCAGCATGCTGCCTAACGCAGTCACTTGCTCAGGCGCACCATTAATAATCAATAAATCAGGATAACGGGCACGAATGGTGCTGGTGTCCGCCTGTTGGGTAATCAGCACGCGCTGCACACGTATCATGTCTTTGTATAACGAGACATAAATCTGCCGCATGTCGTACAAACGCTGCATGCAAGGCGCATCACACTCGCGTGCGATCAGGGCGATATTCCATTTATCCTGCCAGAATGCCGGCAATGCCTGCTGCTGGTCGCTCACCCAATGGGTTGTATGGGCCATGGAAACGGGCGGTTGAATTAATTGACCATAGCTCTTGCCAGTAGGACGCCAGTCAAACTTGATCATCGCCACCACCACCAATAGCGGCACGGTAAAAAAGATCGCCAGCAACAAAAAAATCATGCGCCCTTTGCGCTGCTGCACAGGATCCAGCACCACTAAAGGATTCGTTTCTTCATGGGTCATATTCAAGCCCGTTTCTCCACCATTTGAGTCAATCCAATCACCAGGCTAGCCACAGCAAAACCAAACCACTGGTAAGCATAACTCAGGTGCTTTTCCACTTGCCCGGCAGGCACATCCCAATGCCGCACATAACCCTCACCAACCGCTGGGGCGAGTTTGAGGATCACATCCGGGAAAATATAAGGCACATGCTGGCGTAAATAAGTAAAGTCGAGCACAGGCTGCACGGGTTGCCAGGCCTGGCCAGGTTTATCCAGCCTGAAACCGACTTTGGTTTGCTGCCAGAACAAGCCCTTAATCACTTGCTCAGCCTGCGTAGTGGAAATTTTTGGCGTTTGTTGATGATCAGTAAACCCGGCTATCCAGCCACGGTTTACCCAGATCACATGTTGTTGGTCATTGAGTAAGAAAGGCGTAATGACATGAAATCCGGCTTGGCCTTGCTCCACCTGATTATCAAGAAAAAAAGCATATTGGGACAGGTAATGCCCTTTAAATTCAACGGTCTGCAAATGCAAAGTTTCGACTTTAGCCGGGGAGTCCAAGTCTTGCGCTTGCGGCCAAACCGCATCGCCATGATGCGTCAATGCGCGGGTAATTTCCTGCTTTTGTTCTGCCTTGTGCCATTGCCACAAGCCAAGCCGGACACAACCCCAGATTGCGACTACCATGACACACACCACCAGCCAGCGCACACGAACGACATAATTTCCCAAGGGTATTTGCATTTTCCAGCTTACAGCCCATAATGTGATCAACTTAACGCGAGATCACATCATGTTCATTAAAATTGTCACCATTTTGATACTGATTGTCATTGTGGGCAGCCTGTTTTCCGCCTTGCTGTTTTTGCTCAAAGACAAGAGTGGTTCCGATCGCACCGTGAAAGCCCTGACCATGCGTATCGGCTTATCCATTTTCCTGTTTCTGGCTTTGATTCTCGCAGCACATTTCGGCTACATAGGCCATACACTTTAACAATATTACGCTTGATAAAAAGGGCGCTCAGTGCGCCCTTTCTTCATTCATCAGAGCATGTAAACAAAGATATACAGGCCCAACCACACCACATCCACAAAGTGCCAGTACCAGGCCACACCTTCAAAGCCAAAGTGATGCTCAGGCGTAAAGTGACCTTTAATACTACGCAGCCAAATCACGATCAGCATCAGGGTACCAATCGTCACATGAAAGCCGTGAAACCCTGTCAACATAAAGAACGTCGCACCGTAGGCGCCTGATTTAAGCGTCAAGCCCATTTCTGTATAGGCATGATGGTATTCAGCCGCCTGACAGCACAGGAAAGTCACACCGAGCGCAATGGTCAAAAACAGACCAATAATCAATTGCTTGCGGTTATTCTTGATCAAGCCCCAATGCGCCCAGGTAATGGTTGCGCCAGAACTCAGCAGCAGCAATGTGTTAATCAGCGGCAAACCACTCCATGACATCGGATGGAATGCAGGGTTGGGTTTATAAGCTTCGCCAAGCACCGTACCGCCAGGCCCTTGTGACGGCCAGGCACTCAAAAAGTCTTTATACGGTGTAATATCCGGCGCATAGGAGGCCAGATCAGGCACCGACAGCACCCGCATATAAAACAACGCGCCAAAGAAAGCCGCAAAAAAGGCAACCTCTGAACAGATAAAGACGATCATACCAATGCGGAAAGATTTATCTTCCCATTTTTTATATTGCCCAGTGATACTCTCAGTAACCACCGTGCTCAGCCACTTGAACATCATGGTCAGGATAATCGCCAGCCCCAGATACATCATGTATTTGCCCGGGGTTGCGAGGTAAGACAGCGCCGGATTCTTGATGGAGCCATCCAGGCGCGTATCAGAACCGGTAACATTAAAAACAAAACCACTGGCCATAGACAGCAACCCGACAGAAATCAGTGCCGGATATATGCTGCCATGCGGGACAAAATAGTGATTTTCTGAATGACTAGCCATGCATTAACTCCCTATCCTTTAACTTATTGCTCATAATTATTGTGTTTACTGACTTGCCGGAAAAAACGAATACGACAAGGTCATTTCTTGTACATCTTTTGGCAAATCGGCACTGACAAAAAACCGCAGTGGCAACGCCTTTACTTCCCCAGGTTTAAGTGTCTGCCTGACAAAACAAAAACACTCAATCTTCTTCAAATGTGCCGATGCTTTGCCTGGCGTCACGCTTGGAATCGCCTGTCCGGCCACTTCCTCACTGGTAATATTCTTTGCTTCAAACATCACCGTGGTCACTTGGCCCGGATGCACAACCACACTGCTTTGCTTGGGGTAAAAATTCCACCCCAGGCCGGGCATCACCGATGACACAAATTGCACCGTGACTTCACGCTTCAAATCAACAACTGCTTTGCTTGCGCTCTCAGCCGTACTGTTTGTTTTGCCATTCAAGCCCGTGACCGAACAAATCACGTCATACAACGGTACCAGTGCAAAAGCAAACAACAATGCACCGGCAATAATCCAGACTAATTTCAACGCCAATTTCTTATTGGCTGCTACCTGCGCTTGTTCTAATGCCATAACCGTTGCAAGCGCCGCTTACTTCCAAATCGTAAACATCGAAATCAGGTACCAGATAATGGCCACTGCGGCTAACAGCCAGGCAATTTTCCGATTATTTGACTGCTTGGGATCACTCAAAATACATCAACCTTTAAACAAGCCAATCAATCACAGACAGATTGGCTTTTGCTTCAAATTTACTTCAGCTTTGTCCTTACTTAACAACAGGCTGCTCAGTAAAGCTGTGGTATGGCGGTGGTGAAGGCAATGTCCACTCCAGCCCTTGTGCACCCTCCCAAACCTGGTCCGTGGCTTTCTTGCCGCCTTTGACACAGCTGAGAATAATGTACACAAACAGCAGTTGTGACAGGCCCAACACAAACGCGCCTACCGTAGAAATCATGTTGAACTCGGCAAACTGCAATGCGTAGTCAGGAATACGACGCGGCATACCGGCCAGGCCAACAAAGAATTGCGGAATAAACGTCACGTTGAATGAAATAGCGGTTAACCAGAAGTGTGTTTTACCTAACTTCTCGTTATACATATGGCCGGTCATTTTTGGCAGCCAGTAGTACACGCCCGCCATAATACCCATGATGCCACCAGCGAACAGGGTGTAGTGGAAGTGCGCCACGACGAAGTAGCTGTTGTGGTATTGCGCATCCGCAGCCACGTCAGCCAGTACCAGGCCAGTCAAGCCACCGATACCAAACAGGATAATCCAGCCGACAGTAAACAACATGGGGGTTTCAAAGCTCATGGAGCCTTTCCACATGGTGCGGATCCAGCAGTAGAACAACACGGCCAGCGGCAATGAAATCGCCATGGTGCTATACATAAAGTACAGCAAAGCTGGCACTGGCATACCGGCAGTAAAGAAGTGGTGCGCCCATACAACGACAGCCAAAGCACCAATAGACCACAATGAATAGACTTGCGCTTTATAGCCATACATTGGTTTGCGGCTGAAGGTTTGCAGAATCTGAGGAATGAAACCCCACACCGGCAGCAACAGAATATAGACTTCAGGATGACCAAAGAACCAGAACAAATGCTGGAACATGATTGGGTCACCGCCACCAGCGGCGTCAAAGAAGTGTGTACCGAAGTGGCGGTCGGTCAGCAACATGGTTACTGCGCCGGCCAACACTGGAATCGTCGCAATCAGCAAGAATGCTGTAATCAACCAGCCCCAGGCGAACATCGGCATTTTCATCAAGGTCATGCCAGGCGCGCGCATATTGTAAATCGTCACAATAATATTAATAGAGCCTAATACTGACGAAATACCCAGCAGGTGCACGGCAAAAATAGCGAAGTCGACGCCAATCCCGCCTTGCACAGACAGCGGCGGATAGAAGGTCCAGCCCGTTGCCAATGCTCCGTCACCAACGCCAAACAATGCCAACGTGAATGGCAGCGTGAGCAAAATGGCTGAAGGTGGCAGAATCCAGAAGCCCCAGTTATTTAAGCGCGGCAAAGCCATATCAGGCGCGCCGATTTGCAAAGGCAACATCCAGTTGGCGAAACCCGTCGCTGCAGGCATCAATGCCGCAAAAATCATGATCAGCGCATGTACGCCAATCAGCTGGTTAAAAAACTCAGGGTTCATTAATTGCAAACCCGGCTTGAACAGCTCGGCACGGATGCCCAAAATCATTGAACCGCCGACCAGAAACATCACCAGTGAAAAGGTTAAATACATGGTGCCGATATCTTTATGGTTGGTCGTCGTTAACCAACGCATAATCCCGGTCGGATGGTCGTCGTGATGCTCATCATGATGTGCTACGGTTGTAGTACTCATAGTGCTCTCCTAAAATCGCTCAAATATTATTCGCGTGCAGCTTTAACTTGCGCTGGCTGCACCAGTGCATCCACCGCCGCCGTATTACCCAGCGCATTGCGCTCATAGGTAATCACTGCAGCAATTTCCGTATCGTTCAATGTGGCCTTCCAGGCAGGCATCACGCCTTTACCATTGAGCACACGGTCCAGATGACTGTCTTTTTGATATTTGCCATCTGCGCCAAAAATCGGGCCAGTGGCGATTTTGCTGCCGGTGAGTGCCGGGAAAGCCGGAGGCAAACCTGCACCCGTCACTTGATGGCATACCGCACAGTTTTTCTCGTAGACCACTTTACCCTGAGCGACCAGTTCGTCTTTGGTCATCTCTTTGACATCATTCGCGGCTTTTTGCTCATCTTGTTTTTTGTTCGCCCATTGCGCGAATTCTTCTTTAGACACCGCATTCACCACCACTGGCATATAGCCATGGCCTTTACCGCACAGCTCTTTACATTGGCCACGATACACGCCAGCCTTTTCAACCTGCACCCAGGTTTCACGAATAAAGCCAGGCACAGCCACACGTGAAGAACCAAACTGCGGTACCCACCAGTTGTGTAACACGTCAGAAGCCGTCATCAGAATGCGCACCTTCTCGCCAACCGGCAGCACCAGCGGGTTATCAACCTCTAACAGGTAATGCTCGCCTTTATCGGCTTCGTTATGCATTTGGTCATTGCTGGTGGCCAGGTTGCTGACGAACTTGATGCCTTTAGCATCGCCATCCAGGTATTCATATTGCCAGCGCCACTGTGAACCAGTGATCTTGATCACCATGGTCGACTGGTCACGTGTATCTTCCATCATCACCACGCTGTGGTAAGCCGGAATCCCCATGATGACAAAGTCAATCAGCAGCAAAATCGCAAATGGAATCAGCGTCCAGAAAATTTCAACCGCAGTTGAAGGCGCCTTATCGGCCACGGGCTTGTAGCCCTTGCTGTGACGGTGAGTCACAATGGAATAAATCATGATAGCCAGCACTGCCACAAAGATGACGGCAGTAATCAGCATAAATTTGTTGTGTACGTGTAAGGTATCCAAAGCCATCGGCGTGACCGGCTCTGGAAAATTCCAGGTGAAGTCAGCACGTGCACTTAAAGACAAGAACAATGCAAACGCACCAACCCCGAGTTTCTTCATCCCTTGCATCTAATCGCTCCAAAATCCAGTTATTTAGTTTTCAGAAGTACCCGCTTGAGATGAGATGCCACTTGTTCGCGTTGCGCGTTGTCCATGGTATCTCGACCAAACTCAACCTCTTGATGATGGGACCCAATCCACAGTGACGTTTTACCGTTCTCACCTTCCCTGAGCGTTATCCGGGTCCAATAGGATTGAAAGCGAACGTGTTTTATTTCTCCCAACACACTTTGCTCGATTTCAACCTGATCCTGAACGAAAGTAATTTTTTCGTAATCACTGCTGTGACGCAATACCACCACAAACGCCAGAACCACCAACACTAATTCCAAGCCAGCAAACGGCAACACCATCCAGGCACCTACATGCAAAAAAGCTAAAGCAATCAGCCCCGAAAACACCACCAGACTCAACAACAACTTGCATACACTTTCTGTAGAAGCGGATGCATTCGGCCTTGTGATGCATTGTGTTTCGCAAATAGATAACATGCTTGCCAACCCAAATTTAGCCTGTAGCAACTAAATTACGTTTAGTTACAAATTTGTTACATGTTGTAAATTAGCACAAGACCAACCTAGTGACAAGACAAAAAATTGGGATTACCCCTGTCATCAATGTAAATTTATGGTGAGTTGGGGTTAAAGCGACGCGGTCAAAAAAGCGCACAAAATACTGGGCCAGACTAGTCCAGCGAGCATTCTTAATACTGCCGGAGAAACAAAGAATAGATGTGGATGCGTAGCGAAAAAATGTTGTTGCGTATCACCCAAGCAGCTACTTTTTGGGGGGATATTTTGCGCGCTACCACCAATCAAGCATGTTGGAATCAAAAAAATATGACGACTGCATGCAAAAGTTTTTTGTGGTAGATTCTTAATCGTATCCCGATGTCATCGCACAATCTTGCCGACACCAGATTAGCGACAGATGAGGCGCAGCAAGCCATTGGGACCGTTTTTTGTGTGAATGAATTAGCAATGCAAGTAGTTGTGGCAAGCCATCATCAAGAGCTTTTCAGCTTTAAAGATCGGTCATGCAATCTGCAAGCACTGATTGATGGCAGCCATCATTTTAAAAGGGGCTGAACACATGAACATTAACCATATACCCGCCACAAAAGTCCGTGCCGACGACGGTATTTCTATCCGCCAGGTAGGCACTAACATCATTCTAGACTGGCTGCATGCAGGCGTAACTGATATCCACCTCGGCGGCCGCGCCAGTCTTTTTTACGGTATCATTTTCGCCGCCATCGGCGTGATCATACACACCGTTTTTGCTGACAATTACTGGCTACTGGCCGGGGTATCAACCGGCTTCTTTTTGCTAGGCCCATTCCTGGCGGTCGGACTATATGACTTAAGCAGGCGCATAGAATCCGGCGAACGACCTTCACTTCGCCCCACCCTCACAGCCTGGCTACCCAACCTGCTCAATATCACCCTGTTCACAGGGCTACTGATTTTTGTTTTTCTCAGCTGGGTGCGCCTTTCAATGAGCATATTTGCGCATTACTTTCATGATGCGCTGCCTACTTTCGCAGATGTAGTCATTAACGTATTCACGTTCAAGCAACCCACGTTCCTATTCGTTTACTTTTCTGCCGGTGCCGTGTTTGCCGCTTTTATTTTCAGCATCAGCGTCATCGCCATGCCTCTCATGCTAGACCGCAACGCCAGCGCCTGGACCGCCGCCATCACCAGCCTGCGCACTTGCGCCCATAACCCGGCACCCATGCTGCTATGGGCATTCTGTATTGTCGTCCTGGTGGGCTTTGGCCTGGCGACCAACTTTCTAGGCTTGATTTTGACCATGCCGGTGGTTGGGCATGCCAGTTGGCACGTCTATCGTGACCTCATCGCTATTAAAAATTAATGCAGGCCTGGCAACCAATCCCAAAGCAACCGCAGAGCCGTATTAAAAAAGGCCTAGATGAAAATCTAGGCCTTTAAAATTCTTACCATTTTGAGCCTTTTCCGCATTACCGGAGAGCTCTACAATTTCTTAAACCACCCCATCTAATTTACTGCGCAATCGCCTTAGCTTTCAAACGCGCCTGAGCCCTTGCGCATTTCTTAATCAAATCGATAGCTGCCGTGGCTTGCTCCCCTTCGGTTAACTCTCTTTTGATCACATCCGTCAGTAACAGATTTTTTAAGAAATCATCTTCAATCTTTGAAGTAGGGCTTAGCTTTTTGAGTTCCTTCTTGATGGTTAATAGCACAGCCTCTGTAGTCAGCAATGCGCCGATTGAATATTTGCTAGTCGCTTGTTGCTGTTGATAAAAGGCCGTCATGCTGGACTGAGTGAAACCTTCTCGGCTCAAGTTACCAAAGCACTCAATTAGCTGTGTATTTTTTGCGGTGGTTTGAAGTAGGTCGACTTCAAATATCAGTGACTTATCAATTGGCTTATCAAAGTGAATTTTGTAAAACTGCCAGGCGGCACCATTGGTTAATACTACCCATTCAATGCCATGATTTGCTCCGTAATCGATAGCTTGTTTAACATGGTTTTCTTTTAGATCAATGTTAATTGCTTTGACCTCAACCAAGAATCTGACGTCGTCGCCGACTTTAACAGCCAAATCAACATAGGTACCACGTATTGCGAACTCTGTTGTGATCTCAATGTATTTTTTATAACCAAGCAGCTCTGCAAGCATGTCCGCAAGAATCACGACTGTATCCGATTCGCTTATGTCTCGATTTTTGGCATCGGCCAGGATAGTTTGGTACCGCTTCAGGTTTAACGTCAAACGCTCAACGACTTTCTTTGGTAGTGCCATACATCTCCCCTTATCACGAACGATTATTAAAAGTTAGTCCTTATCTTTCACAGTGAATGCTTGAAGCGAATAGTAATAAAACCCGCAACGAGAGCAGGCTTATAACGAAATGATTTTAATGGCAGTGATATCCGCCGGTTTTTCTGTCGTGGTGGCAGCCGTTTTTATCGGTACCGCCAGAGTGAGCATAACAATTTACAGAAGAAAAAAGAATTACCGTAACGAGTACAAGATACTTCATTCACCTCCCCTTTCAAGCACAATTAAAATATAGTTCTAATTAGAGAAATTGCTTGTTCAAGTAGCTTACTTTGCGAATGGAAGTTTATCAATAACGTTGCAGGGGGTCGAGTCTCTCCTTTCGGACCATTATCTAATATGCCTGATTTTGATTCAGGTACACACGCACTTATTGGCACCATAGACTGGCTTGAACAACAGCTGCGGTCTTCACTATTTAGTTGAACTGGGCAACCCTAATTGAACAGGCACAAGAAATACTGATTTACAGGGTATATTATCTATCAATGCTGGTTTGAACTGCCATGAACGAACGGCTGATATTACGGAATCATTAAACTTCTCATTCGACGAATTGATTATAAATGTATCAATTGGCGCGCCACTTTCGTCAATCAGAATTGCAACATCGACTTCAGCCGGGAGATAGACCCTCAACTCGCTTGGATACTTGATTATCTTCCCCTTAGTGAACTTTGGATGAGTCCATTGTTTTTTGGCATCCCCTATTACGGGCAGATTGGGTGAATTTGGAAAAATAGCTTGAGAAACCTCAAAATAGTCTTGAAGCTCTTCTACCGTCGGTATTTCTATCAATCTATTTTGATACCACTCCTTGTATTCATTTGCGATTTCTCTAACTTTCTCAATATCTTGCCCAGCATTAGCAATATTAGTTGCGAAGAAAGTAATTATCCAAACAAGTAAGCATAATGATTTAATCATGGTATTGAGTGATGAAAATTATAGAAACATACGTGTTTAATCAGCTCGAAAGTCGCGAATAGACTCTAAAAACATTCTATCAGCCCCATTAACCAACCTAGTCGATTCCAGTTCTCACAGCACTCTACATTGATGCTATCGTGGGGTATAGGTAAAACTCCAACCAGCGCTGGTGACGCTCCGATTTACTTTGATTGTGTAAAAGATGCCATTTCATTAGCCACAGCCTCAAAAGTGTTTTGCGCTACTAGTCTGGCTTGGATTTTGGTTTCTTTTATACGGCGACTAAGATCGGTGTTACTAACCACCTGCACACGCGCATCATCACGCTTTTGCCTGGTTTTAGATAATGTTCTGGATATAGGTGGCAAGGAGGTCGCCTTCTCTTTACCTTAAATTCGGCACCATTGCCCACCATTTAGGTACATACAAGCCGCGCTCATCATAGAGCTTATTGGTTTATCGACCGATTTTCGACGGCTTGGGACTATTGCGGGCACAAAAAAGCCCGTAAGTCATTGATTTACGGGCTAAATTGAATCACTTTGTACAACTTCTTGGTGCCGGGAGCCGGAATCGAACCGGCACGCCTTGCGGCGCTGGATTTTGAGTCCAGTGCGTCTACCAGTTCCGCCATCCCGGCATGGGATATAATGTTGGACATCTCAAAGACAGCTATTATAACCATAATTTTGATTTATGAAAACTCTAGATTTCGATTTTTATCTTCCCGCACACTTAATTGCACAACACCCACTGCCCAACCGTTCAGAAAGCCGCCTGCTGGAAGTCAATGCCATACAACAGGCCATCCAGGACAGTTATTTCCGCCAGATTACTGACCACTTTGAGGCCGGCGATGTGCTGGTCCTTAATGACACCAAGGTGATCAAGGCCAGACTGTTTGGGCAAAAAGCCACTGGCGGCCAGATTGAGGTGATGATAGACCGTGTGTTGTCTGAGCAAGAGGCTTATGCGCAAATCAAGTCCTCACGCTCGCCCAAAGCGGGCAGTTTACTGCATTTGTCGGGCAACTATCAGGCTGAGGTATTAGGCAGGCAGGCCGATATGTTTCATATCCGCCTGCTGGGTAATGAGTCCTGGTATGACTTTTTGGAGCAATATGGCCAGTTGCCGCTGCCGCCTTACATTGAGCACAAGGCGGATGCCGCAGATGACACGCGTTACCAAACCGTGTTTGCCAAGCATGCGGGGGCGGTGGCGGCACCGACGGCTGGCCTGCATTTTGATGAGGCCTTGTTAGAGGCGCTCATCAACAAAGGCGTACATGTGCGCTACGTGACGCTACATGTGGGCGCGGGTACTTTCCAGCCAGTGAAAGTGGACAATATTGCCGAGCATCATATGCATAGCGAGGTTTACCATTTGCCTGAGGAAACGATTAGCACGATTCTCAACGCACGCGCCAGTGGCAAGCGGGTCACAGCGGTAGGCACGACCTCGTTGCGCACACTGGAGAGTGCTGCGCATGTGGGTAAGCTATTTGCGCATCATGGTGACACCAACATTTTCATTACGCCTGGTTTTGAGTTCAAGCTGGTGGATAGATTAATCACCAACTTCCATCTGCCGAAAAGTACTTTGATGATGCTGGTATCCGCATTTGGCGGCTATGATTTGATGCGCAAGGCTTATGCACATGCGATTGACCAGTCTTACCGCTTTTTCAGTTATGGCGATGCCATGCTGATTACGCGTGTACAGTCAGCAAAATCTTAAACTTGCGCGTTAGAATACAGTCTATTCATCACCCATAAAAACAGGATCACGGCGTTATGCAACCCATCACCACCACCTTGAGCAGCCTGGCACTATTTTGCCTAACACTCACCGCCCATGCTGAGATTTTGCCCGAGGCAGAAGTCGGCGTAAAAATCCCCCTGGTTAAAAAACCGACTACACGCCCGATGGCCGTGGCTTATTTGCCCAGCAATCAACACTACTACATTGCTGATGGCGGACTGGCGCCGATGGGCAGCGAATTTGAGGCACCAATTTCAAAATCCGAGGTGCATGCGTTTACAGCAGACGGCAATTATGTCAACTCGGCCAAACCTGGCTATGACAATCGCTCGCTCTATTACAACCCGAATTCTGGCAAGCTGGAAACCATTACCTATAATATTTCCAGCGCGGTAGGCTTTTCACCTAACACGGGCATTTACAGCCTGGATGTGGGTGATAAAGGCGAGCTGTTAGGGACTTCGGGCGACGTCGCCCAGTTCAACCCGGCCTTTGGCGATGCAGGCACCATGCCCAGCTACGACTCAGTGAGCAAACACTATTATGCCAAACAGGATAGAGGCAACCTGGTATTTGTCGTCGATGCCAAACAACGCGAAAAACTGCAGGAAATCAAACTCGACTTTGCCAAAGCACAAGTGGCGCACGACGATGTCAGCGACCACTATATTGCCTTTACAGGCGTCGCTGGCAATGAGTTGGCGTTACTGGATGTCGACCACAAAGCCGTATTGATTTTTGACTTGAATGGTCAGTTTGTCGGTAAAAGTGCGCTGCCTGCCACCATGAAGCTACGTTCACAAAATCACTTCAACGGCCTGGGCTATACCAACGGCATGATGTTTATCTACCACGAGCCAGAAGGTGAGTTTGGTACCTACTATGGCTTTAAAATCGTCAAATAAATTTGAACGCCAATAATAAAAAACCGCGCCTAGGCGCGGTTTTTTATTATCTGTTTGATTCGGTTATTGACTGGCAACATTCAGCTTGGGTGTATCTAAAGCAGGAGCATAATGCCAGTGATTACGCCAGGCACCCACCACCAGGTTCGGGTAATCAGGCTTGCCCAGGCTACCGTTATAACGACCAAGCGCGCGGTAATAATCACCACGTTCAATGTCCAGATAATGGCGCAAAATAGTACAGCCGTAACGCAGGTTTAAACGCATATCAAACAGATTGTGTTCGTTGACTCCAATCGACTTCACCCAGAATGGCATCACCTGCATATATCCGCGAGCACCCACGCTGGAGACCGCATATTTTTTAAAGCCGCTTTCGACGTGAATCAGGCCCAATACCAATTGCGGATCCAGCCCTGCACGTGTGGCTTCGTAGTGCACAGACTTAAGGAAGTCTTCACGGTATTGCGCATCAGGCATACGCTTGGCCAGGCGGGCAGACATATCCTGCAACCATTGCTGGGCTGACAGTTCGTTATCAAATAACAATCTTGGCGCAGCGAGGTCGCTGACAGACTTTTGCATCAGCGCCTTAACGCTATTGGCAAGCGGCTCCTCTTTCTGGTTGCCCGCAAAAGACGGCGCAGACCATGCACACAGGCCGGCCAGCAACAAGGCAAACAAAAAGAAGAATGCTTTTTTCATTGCGTCTATTGTAATCAAATTCATCCCGCCACAGGCGCTAAACAGAGGGATGAAATCCCTCTAATTACTGACCAAGTTTGTCACGCAAAAAGGTCACACAATCAGTCACTTGCAAGTTCTGTGCCTCAGCGTCAGTACGGCCCTTATATTCGACTTTACCTTCAGCCAAACCACGGTCACCAATCACCACGCGGTGCGGAATGCCCATGAGGTCACTTTCGGCGAACATGACGCCTGGGCGCTCACCACGGTCATCCAGCAGCACATCCACACCCGCTTGTTGCAACTGGGCGTAGAGGTCATATGCGGCTTGCTTGACTGCGTCACTCTTGTCGAGGCCAATCGGGCAAATGACCACGGCAAACGGCGCCATACTCAGCGGGAAAATAATGCCTTTGTCATCGTTGCCCTGCTCAATCGCTGCACCGACGATACGTGACACACCGATGCCATAACAGCCCATTTCCATCACTTGCGTCTGACCATTTTCGTCCAGGTAAGTCGCCTGCATGGCTTCGGAATATTTGGTACGCAACTGGAAAATATGGCCAACTTCGATGCCGCGACACAAATCCAAAGTACCTTTGCCATCCGGGCTGGCATCGCCAGTCACCACGTTGCGGATATCCGCAACGATGGCTGGCTCTGGCAAATCGCGGCCAAAATTCACACCCGCCAGGTGAAACTTAGGTTTATTGGCGCCACAAACGAAATCACTCATGAGTGCCACGGTTCTATCGGCCACTACGCGCACATTGGCATTAACGCCAACCGGGCCAATGAAGCCAGGTGGACAACTCAAGTTGGCACGGATTTCTTCTTCAGTCGCCAGGCGGAAATCGTTCACGCCATCAATCTTGCCAAATTTCACTTCATTCAGCTGATGGTCGCCACGCAACAGGGCCAGCGTAAACACATCACCCACCATCAGCGCAACAGATTTAACGGTTTTGCTCACTGGCACATCCAGCAATTTGGCGACGTCTTCGCAGCTCGTTTGCTTGGGCGTATCAACCTCGCGCATGCTTTCGCTGGCGGCCGCACGGCTACCGGTAGCAACCGCCTCGGCCAACTCGACGTTGGCGGCATAGTCAGACTGCTCGCAATACGCCAGCGCATCTTCACCGCTGTCTGCCAGCACGTGAAACTCTTGTGAACCATCACCACCAATGGCGCCAGAGTCGGCCTTCACGGCACGGAACTTTAAGCCCAGGCGCGTAAATACATTGCTGTAAGCCGTGTGCATGCTGTTGTAGGTATTCACCAGACAGTCTGCACTGGTATGGAAGGAGTAGGCATCTTTCATCAAAAACTCGCGCGCGCGCATCACACCAAAACGTGGGCGGATCTCGTCACGGAACTTGGTCTGGATCTGGTAGAAATTCAAAGGCAACTGCTTGTAGCTGCTGATTTCCTTACGCGCGATGTCAGTAATCACTTCCTCATGCGTCGGGCCAAAGCAGAAATCACGCTCATGACGATCCTGGATTTTCAGCATTTGTGGGCCAAACACCGCCCAGCGGCCGGTTTCCTCCCACAACTCTTTTGGCTGCACCGCTGGCATCAGCAACTCCAGCGCGCCAGCCTTGTTCATCTCATCACGCACGATGTTTTCCACCTTGCGCAGCACACGCAAACCCAGCGGCATCCAGCTATACAAACCGCTGCCCAGTTTTTTGATCAGCCCGGCACGCACCATGAGTTTGTGGCTGATCAGCTCAGCGTCGGAAGGGGCTTCTTTTTGGGTAGCAATGAAAAATTGTGAGGCGCGCATAAGAGTAAATTAAATTGAAATCTAAAGGCAGGATTTTAGCCTTAAACCATGGCTTAGTCAGTAACAAACCGTAAGCTACACCCGATATTCACAAGCAATCAAGCGCAGCTTAACCGCGCCCAGACTCAATAATTTACATTTACGAAAAACTAATATACATTCATGACTGATCACTTGCGGCTTGTACGCAATCCCTGTTGTGATCTGCAACATGCCTCAGAAGTCCTTGGATGTATTATTCAAACAATAGAAAGGCTTTGTTATGTTGTCACGTCCTCATCGCATACATGCAATACTCGCTACCGCCACTTTCCTGGTTTCCTTATCCCTGAGTCCACACGCCAATGCAGCGCTGGTCGGCTATACATCTGATGGTGCCGACTTGTTTTATAGCAGCATTAGCGATGTTACATGGACAAAAGATGCCAATTTGCTTTCCACCATGATCACCAGTAGTGGTTATAGCACAGTAGTGGATGCCATCATCGCCGCTAATACCGGGGTCAGTTTCGGCAGCACACCCTATACCCTTTCAAACACAGACTTCAGCAATGTCGGCGAAACCTCATGGTGGGGTGCGCAGGCTTTTGTACATTACCTGAATACCATCAGTTATGCCGGCAGTGATGAATGGCGACTGCCGACGGTGACCGATATCGGTAATGATGGCTGCAACTGGAGCGAGGGCGGCACCGACTGCGGCTACAGATCTGCTACCAACGGCACTGCCGCTGGTGATGAATTTGCAGAACTTTATTACAAAGAGCTCGGGCTTGAGCCCTACGGCGGCCCTCGCAGCTCAAACTATGGCATAAGCGCCCCATTCAGCCAGGTGCAATCGTTTTACTGGACGGGTACTGAAGTAGTCAACGCCGTGGATGGCGCGTTTGAGTTTTTCGCTACTTATGGCTATCAGGAGGTGTATACCAAAGAACCCACCTTCTGGTTTGCCTGGGCGGTGACACCAGGCTCCATCATCCCGGTGGATGTGCCTAGCACGGTGCCTGAACCTTATAGTGCAGCTTTGTTACTGGCAGGCATCAGCTTGTTGCTGGCGCGGCCACGTCAACTCGGATTCACGCTTACTCGCCGTTAACTGGCTCAGCTTTATCATTACGCTCAAGGATGGGGCTGTCTTGAGGGATGTAGCCGGCTTTCCAGGTGGCCATTGGTACAATAGTCGCCGGATAGCCGTTATCGTAAAACCAGCTGTCTACGGCGTATTCCGCCTGACTGCTGTCCTCTTTAATCACAGCAGCGCTATGCGGCCAGCCGGTCAAAAAGAACTTGCGTGTACGGGTATCTAAAATCTGGTGAAATTGCATCAGGCCAGCCTGCTGCATCAGGCGCATATAGGTAGTGCTGTTGATCGCTTCGTCGTTGCAGTCCTGCTGATGCAGGTAGCCGCTGTTATTGAAAGTACCGGCACGATCAGCGGCAGTGCCTGTCTTGGTGCCGACAATATCCTCCAGCACACCAATGGCTTGCGCGATGGCTGCGCGCTCAACTTCGGCTGTTTGCGGGGATGGGGTAAATAGCCTGGTGACGTTGTCCCATTCAGCTGGCGTCAGGCTAAGTACATCAGAATGCGTGCATCCCCCGCCCTGGCAGATTTCAAACGATCCTAGCGAGGGAGTGCTATGGTAAATACGGTTGATATCGTTAAGGTCTGCGTAGGCAGGCAGAGTAAAACTAAAGAATAAGCACGCGATTAGGTAACTCATTACGCGGAACAGCTTCTGGCGGAAAATGTGTTGCCAGCTGCTCGCCAATCGCTTGTATGCCATACACCACACCTGCTTCAAACTGCCCACTTCTGAACATCCCTTCCATGTGCTGGCAAATGTGCTGCCACCCAGCCTCTCCTACATGCCGGTGTATGCCGCGGTCGGCCACAATTTCAACATCATGGTCAGCCAGCAGCAGGTAAATCAACACGCCATTGTTATGCTCGGTATCCCAAATATTGAAATGGCCGAATAAATTGATCGCACGTTGCCTTGGCGCCAATCTCCGCAGGATAGCATAGGTGGGTAAACCAGACTCAATCACCACGCGGATTTCACCGGCGTGATGGTGCTCGCTTTGTGCAATGGCTAATTCAATCTGCTTGAGCGAATGCTGCGGAAACAAGGCTTTAACATGCCGAGGATGACTCCAGGCATGTTTGAACCAGCGTTTGAACGGGTGTACAGGTTTCATACGACTCTCAATATTGATTACCAGTCACCGGAGGCACCACCGCCACCAAAGCCACCGCCGCCGCCACTGAAAATGTCCGGGCCACGGCTACCACCGGAGTAACCGCCAAAGCCACCAGGATACGCGCCATAGGATCCGCCACCACGCCCGCCCATGGCCAGCGTGAACACAAATGCTGCCAAACCGATCAGCCCCATAATCAAGGCTGTCGCGCCTAACCAACCCGCCAAGCCACCCAGCAAACCGCCGGTCACCAGGCTACCAGGAAAATCACCCAGCATGCCCTTGAAGATGGCGCCGCCGATAATCGCAGCAAACATCAGGATAGGCAGCATACTCATCCAGTCATCTGCATGTGCCTGACGCGCTTGTTTGGTGGGCGCAGGTAACTGCTCGCCCTGAATCAGCTTGATCAAGGTATCCGTCGCCAGATTCAAACCCTGGTAAAACTGGCCTTGCTTGAACGCAGGTGTAATTTGCTCGCTGATGATACGCTTGGCAATCGCATCTGGAATCGCGCCCTCGAGGCCATAACCGACCTCAATACGCATTTTCCTATCGTTTTTGGCGACAATAATAATCACGCCGTCATCCTGCTTTTCGCGGCCCACTTTCCAGGCATCAGCCAGGCGGATGCCAAACTGCGAAATTTCTTCTGGCTGCGTGCTAGGCAATAACAGCACAGCCACTTGGGAGCCAGACTGCTGTGAGAACTGGCTAAGCTTCTGACTCAGGGCGGCTTGCTCCTCAGCGGACAAGGTCTGTGTCAAATCCGTCACTGCGCTTTGCAGTGGCGGAATATCGACCAGGCCATCGGCTGCCTGGCTGCTTGCGATGCCAAACAGCACGCAGCAGCCAAGCAGGAGTGATTTCCAGCAAGCGGTCATGTTAGCGATTACTTACCATCACCAAAGTCAACTTTAGGCGCCGTTGAAATCGCTTTTTCATTTTCAACTGTAAATGATGGCTTAGGCTGATAACCAAACATCATGGCGGTCAAATTATTAGGGAAACTACGTACAGACACGTTGTATTGCTTCACAGACTCAATATAACGGTTACGTGCGACTGTTACACGGTTCTCAGTGCCTTCAAGCTGGGCCTGCAAATCGCGGAAACTGGCATCCGCTTTCAGGTTAGGATAGTTTTCAGACACCACCATCAGACGCGACAAGGCACTGGTCAGCTGGCCTTGTGCCGCCTGGAATTTGGCAAACGCATCCGGGTCATTCAGTAACTCAGGCGTGACCTGCATACTACCCACTTTGGCACGTGCCTCGGTCACTTCAGTCAGCACTTTTTCTTCATGGCTGGCGTAGCCTTTCACTGTAGACACCAGGTTAGGCACCAAATCCGCACGGCGCTGATACTGGTTCAATACCTCAGACCAGTTGGCCTTGGTTTCTTCATCCAGACTTTGAAACTGGTTATAGCCACAGCCAGACAGGCTCAGGGTAGCTACCAGCAATAGCATATTTAATAATCGACGCATGTCAGACTCCAGTCAAAAAACATAAATTCATCATAAAACCACATCTACTTTTAGATGCGGGCTAAAAGACATTTCTTCAAGCAGTCACTGCTGCATGCCTGGCCAGCAACAAACACATATCCTGCCAGACTTCACGCTTTAACAAGGGATTTTCCAGCATGGCCTGTGGGTGATGAGTAACCACCACCAGCATGTCGCCATAAGTCAATATCTGACCACGAATAGCCGCCATTTCCGCATAATTTGTCGCCAAAAACTGATTCGCCTGCTCAAGGCCAAACAATACACAAAAGCGGGTATTCACTTGTGTCAGCTGCAATGGCTGTTGGTAAAGCGATACCTCTTCAAGCGGCAGTTGCAAGGCACGCCAAATGTTTTGCAACAACTGCTGACTCGACGCATCACTGGCGTGCGGGCAATAAAGCAGCCACGGCGTTTGCACCAACGGTTCAGCGGCCACTTCCGGCAAATTGGGTTCACTCAACTCAGGCGATACATCCAGTGGCGCTTGAAGCTTCTCCGCGAGAGATACTTCAGCATTCAGCACTTCTGGCACAGTTTCGACAACAGGCGCAGAGACTGGCGCGGCGGTGGCCGCTATAGCAGCTTCCAGCGTGACAACGGGTTCTGCAATCGTCACTGGCGACAAGCTTGCAGGCGCAGGCAAGCGTGCACGCCAAACGGGCAACAACTCCAGTTCCCGCAACATGTCTTCACGGTTTAAACTCACCAGGCACTCCTGTTCATAATGCCAACCCCATTAATACAGCATCTTCGCGGCCAGTTTTGGTTGGATAGTAATTGCGGCGCACGCCCATCTCACAAAATCCCATAGATTCATACAAGGCAATCGCCTTGGTATTGCTGACGCGCACCTCAAGAAACATATTAGCCGCTTGATGACGCTGCGAAACATCGACCATATGCGCCAACAAAGTACGTCCAAGGCCCTGGCCCTGAAATGGCTTGGCAATGCTGAGATTGAGCAAATGTGCTTCGTCCAGCACCATCATCACCAAAGCATAGCCAACAATATCCTCGACAATCTCCATCACCCAGGCACTATACCCGGCATTGAGTGAATCGTTGAAGTTTCCCAATGTCCATGGATGACTATAAATCGTCGGCTCAATCCGGCTAATCGCAGCCAGGTCGTCATAAGACATCGGGCGGAACGTGACGTGCTGTTGTGGCAAGGCGCTCATATCAGTTACAGCGTTTGCCCTTGCGCACGCTCAGCGGCCGTCAAGGCGACACGGTTACGTATATACAATGGTGCGGCCTCATGCGCAGCCTGGGTATGGCCCGCTGCAAACAATGGCTGTGCCAACGTCAGCATCGCGCTAGCTTTAGGCATCAATTCCGGATGCACACTCACCAGTTGGCCGCTATATTTTTCTGACAACACTTGCTCAAACACACGCCAGCCAGACCCTGCGCCCAGCCAGTCCGCGCCTTCCACAGCAGGCACATCTTGCGGCTTGCATACCACAGGCGGCAAAACCTCTTGCCAGCCATCGGCTTGTCGCACAAATGCCGCATGATAAACCTCACCCATGCGCGCATCCAGGCATACCAGCACCTTTTCAGCCTGCGCCTCTTGCCAGGCAGTCTCCGCCACCGCCAGCACAGAGCTGATGCCGACTACTGGCAGATCAGCGCCAAATGCCAGCCCCTGCGTCACACCGACAGCCACACGCACACCGGTAAAAGCACCAGGGCCAGTGCCATACACAATGCCGTTCAATGCGCTCAGCTGGATATTTGCCTGCGTCAACAAACGCTGAATTTCCGGCAGGATACGTTGCGATGCCGCAGGACCGGTGACTTCATCAAATGTGTGTAAGCCGGCCCCCGTTTGCAAGGCCAGTGACAGTGTTTCGGTGGAGGATTCGAGTGAGAGTAAATTCATCATAGCGGCAACCAAGGCGTTATTTTGCCACAAGCAAGGCCGCACAGGCAGCGATTACTGCAGATAGTACACCCTTGAGCTAACGTTAAACCGCATGTTAAAATAAATAATAATCAATCTCATTATCAAGTTGATTACTAATTATAATTTTCACGAAGAGGACAACACATGTATCGTCATTTATTTACCAGCCTGGCGTTGATCGCCACCATGAGTTTTGCCGGGCAGGCAGCAGCGTTAACTACCCCATACACCGAAACCTTCACAGACGGTCTTTCCGGCTGGACGACCGGCAGCAACCCTAACCAGATTGTTGCCAACGGTGGCGCGGATGGTGGTGCCTACCTCAGCACAACTGCCAGCCCGACGGCCAGCGCCTTTGGCTCGGTAGCCGTGTTATTCCGCTGCGAGAGCGCAGCTTGTAGCGATGGCGCTTTCCAAGGTGACTGGCGTGACGACCTGGTATTTAGCTGGTACTTCCGCCACGATGCCGATATCGCCCTACAAGCCTATGCCCGTATTGCCGCCCCGTCCAACAACCCTGGCGCCAGCGCGATTGTTTCCACCTGGGTAGAGCCTAACACCTGGACGCGCATTGACCTGGTCATTGACCCATCCAACCCGGCATTCACCAGCTTCTCAGGCCAATCATTTGATGCGGTATTTGATGAGGTAGGCCGCGTTCAGCTTGGCATCAGCCTGCCAGCAGGGTTCAGTGGCAGCAACCTGCGTTTTGACCTGGACGGCGTGAGTATTTCTACGGTACCAGAACCGGAAACCTACGCGCTGATGGGCGCTGGTTTATTGTTGATGGGGGCTGCTAGCCGTCGCCAGCGCAAATAACATTCGCGAGATAGGGAAAAGGCGTTGCCTCCAGCGAATATGCTGAGGGGTAACGCCTTTTTTGTTGTTTGATGTGTGAATGACTTTAACTGTAATACTGACTGAGTTATGTACGGTTTCTTTCGCCTTGATGGCGAGTCACTTTCTGATGCTTGCCCCTCAGAAAGTAACCAAAGAGGAGGGCACCCAGCCATCACGGCCTTGCGGCTCCCTTGCGTTGCTCAACAAAATAAGCGGTCACGAAACTCGCCCTAGCAGCTTGCACATTACGCAAGCTGCCGCGGTGCTCAAACAGTCGCTCCCTCTACTCTTATTTTGTCTCCGCTACTCAGCGTGATGGGATGGGATTTATCTCACCAAACTCACATTGCGTCAATGCGGACGGTTCAAAAACAGATTCTTTTTTCTTCAATTCACTAATGGTTGCAGTCGCATGGTGTTCGGGGTCCCCATCTGCCGCGCCGAGCAACGCAGGGTTGGCGGGAGTCTTCGGCCATCGGCTGTCCGAGTTCCGCAACAAGCCACGTCTTATGTGGCTTGTCAGGGCGAGTTTCGATGGACGCCCGGCAAGCCGAGTAGCACAGGAGTCAAGCGGAAGCTGGGGTGTCTTGTTCTTTGCCTTCTTTCTTATGGACAAGCATAAGAAAGAATGGTCGCCGAGAGGGCGAAATAGATCGATCATAGAATAGTCTTCGCTTTGGGCAAGCAAAGAAAAGTAACTCGCCAAAAAGGCGAAACAAAACACTAACAAAAACACAAACCTAAGAATGACCTTCTTAGCCCATCCACACCACGCTAGTAACTATGCCTATCCTCAGGAAAGCCCCCCGCCTTCACCGCCTCAACATAATCCACCACCGCCTGCTGCACACTCCCCGCCTGCTGCAAGAAGTTCTGTGCGAATCTTGGTGCTTTGTAATCTTGCGGGGCTTTATCTGCAGTGCCGGTATATATCCCTAATAAATCCTGCAACACCAGCACCTGGCCACTACAGCCAGCGCCTGCGCCTATGCCTATCGTTGGCACACCAATGTGCTGTGTAATATGCGCAGCCACCGCCGCAGGCACCATCTCGAATAGCACCATATCCACCCCGGCCCGCACCATTGCCTGGGCATCGTCCAGCATAATTTGCGCGCTTTCTTCAGTCTTGCCCTGAATTTTATAGCCACCCAGCTTTTCGACTGACTGCGGTGTAAAGCCCAGATGTGCACATACTGGCACGCCATTTTCGACCAGGTAACGTGCGGTCTCAACCATGTTGCCACCACCTTCGATCTTGACGATATGCGCCCCTGCCGCGATCAGTGTCTGTGCATTGGTGAGTGCTGTCGCCGGATCATGCTCATAACTGCCCGCTGGCATGTCGCTCATGATCACAGTGGCGGGCGCGCCTCTGGCCACCAGACGGGTGTGATAAATCATGTCTTGCATAGTCACTTCCAGCGTATTGGTCGCGCCTTGCACGACCATGCCCAGGGAGTCCCCCACCAGCAAGACATCCACACCAGCCAATGCCAGCAATTTGGCAAAGGTGGCGTCATAGCAAGTGAGCATGGCAATTTTTTCGCCCGCACCTGCTTTTGTGAGAAGGGTATTCAGCATCTGTTTCCGCCATCAACCTGCCAACACGGGCCGATGATAGTGACCCATACCGCCAGGTTGAATTAAAAGTTGGGGTTAAAGTATTCGCGGCTGCTCTTAATCTGGCCAATACGCTCGATCAGCAAGTTAAACGCTTCCGGGTCTTTAATAATATTGAGCTTTTCGTTATTCACAATCAGCAAAGGTGAGGCATCGTAGCCATGAAAAAATTCACTATAAGCTTCAGCCAGGCGGGCAATATACTCACGCGGCATATCTTGCTCGTAGCTGATATTGCGCTCCTCAATGCGATCCATTAAGGCGTCCACCGGCGTTTGCAGATACACCACCAGATCTGGCTTGGGTGCTTTGAGTTGCAGGTGCTGGTAAATCTGGTGATAGAGCGAATACTCTTCATCATCCAGGTTCAGGCGTGCAAACAGCGGGTCTTTTTCGAGAAAGAAATCAGACACCGTAGGCTGGCCAAACATATCGCGCTGCGCCATATCTTCAATCTGGCGCGAACGCTGAAACAGGAAGAATAACTGCGTTGGTAAAGCGTAACGCTGTGCATCCTGATAAAAGCGGGTCAGAAACGGATTGGCCTCAGCCTTTTCAGACAGTAGCTCGACTGAAAACTGATCGGCCAGCATCCGGGCCAATGTGGTTTTGCCACTGCCTATCGGACCTTCAATAACGACATAAGGAAAGCGGGTAAACATGGTGATTGCTCGTTCAGCGGATTCAATTCGGATTCAGTTTGCGCACGTCATCGTGCTTGTGTTTTGCTGTCCATTCTACAACAGTCTTTCCTTGTGGCAGCATAAAGTCGGGCACAATTTCAGCCAGTGGCAAAATGACAAAGCCACGCTCATGCATGCGCGGATGCGGCAATTTCAATAACTCGGTATCCAGTTGCATGCCGTCATAATCCAGCAAGTCGAGGTCCAAAATGCGAGGCGCATTGGGAAACGGGCGCTCACGGCCAAACGTCTGCTCAATATCCAGCAATAACTGCATCAACTGCGGCGCCGGCATCTTGGTCGCTACTTGCACCACAGCATTGATAAAATCAGGCTGGTTATCGTAGCCCACCGGTGCCGTCGCATACAGGCTGGAGGCTTGCATCAAGGTCAATCCTGGCGTACTGGCCAACACCGCAATCGCTTTGCTGACCTGTGTTTCTGGCTGCTGCAAATTACTGCCCAGCGCAATCAACGCAATGGCCATTAAGCCAAGTCTCCGCCCACAGGCTTTTTCTTGCGTGGTTTGCGACGGCGCTTTTTCGGGCCGCTTTCCGGCAGCAACATCTCGGTACGTTCATCGGTACCTGCATCGGCGAAGCGCGTCCACCAGTCGCCCAGCTCCTGTGGTAATTCACCGGAAGCACAGCGTAACAGCAAGAAGTCATACCCCGCGCGGTATTTGGGGTTGGTCAACAAGGCATAAGGGCGCTTGCCAGAGCGCTGCTCAAAGCGCGGCTGCATCACCCAGATTTCTTTCATGGTCGCGGTATAACGATTATGAATCGCCATTTTCTCGGCCTGCTTGTCGATCACTTCATTCATCGCCTCATGCAAGGCAGGAATCATATGCTCGCCGCGCTTCTGGTTTTCTTGCCAGGCTTGCAGCACCTCGTGCCACAGCAAGGTAGCGAACAAAAAGCTAGGGTTAGAGGACTTGCCAGACAAAATGCGCTCATCGGTATTTTTAAGCGCCAGCATGACAAATTTTTCGCCAAGTGGCTGCTCGAGCACCACATCCAGCAAAGGCAACAAACCGTGGTGCAACTGCTGCGCACGTAAAGCGTTAATGCTCTCGATGGCGTGACCGGACAAGAACAGTTTTAACATCTCGTCAAATAAGCGGCTGGGTGGCACATCCTCCAGCAGATCAGCCAATTTGCGTATTGGTGCTTCTGTAGAACGCTCCAGCTTCAAGCCCAGTTTGGCCGACAAGCGCACCGCGCGCAACATGCGCACCGGGTCTTCCTGATAGCGCGTGACAGGATCGCCAATCATGCGCAAGGTTTTGGCGCGCACATCAGCCACACCATGATGAAAATCCAGCACTTCCTGACGCTTGGGGTCGTAATACAAGGCATTGGCGGTGAAGTCACGGCGCACCGAATCTTCCTCAATACTGCCAAACACGTTGTCACGGATGATGCGGCCGCTATCGTTGGTTTCAGCGTCACCATCGCTTAAGTGATGACCACGGAAAGTAGAGACTTCTATCGTCTCATGCCCCCATAACACATGTACCAGCCGGAAACGACGACCGATAATGCGCGAGCGTCGAAACACCTTATGCACCTGCTCAGGCGTGGCATTGGTTGCCACATCAAAGTCTTTAGGCGGGTGATTGAGCAGCAAGTCGCGCACGGCACCACCGACGATATAGGCCTGGAAACCGGCCTTCTGCAGTTGGTCGCAGGTCTTCAGTGCGGCCTGGCTAATATGCTTCTGGTTGATCTTATGCTTGCCTACCTGGATGACTTGCGCCGCAGGCAGTTGAGTGTGGGTATTCGCGCTGGCACGACGACGGAATACTTTTTGCAGTAATTGTTTAATCATTCGTTTTTTTGCATTTCAAGCGCCGGCCAGAGCCACGCTATAGTTTATGTTGGTTATTCCACAATACGTCCGGCACACCTGCCTGCCGGTTAAGCGTGCGACAGAGGACAAACAGTAAATCAGACAATCGGTTCAGGTATTGCAAGGCCACAGCGGTGACCGGCGATTGCGCATGCAGTGCATGCAACACGCGCTCGGCACGCCGACAAACCGTACGTGCCAAATGACACACGGCGGCTGCACGGCTGCCACCCGGCAAAATAAATTCTTTTAACGGACTAAGCGCTTCGTTCCAGGCATCCAGCGTCAGTTCTAAAAACGTGACCCGACCCGCCTGTATAAAGTGATGCCCAGGCATACACAACTCACCACCCAGGTCGAACAAATCATGCTGAATCGCCAGCAAGCTGTCACGCACATCGTCCGCCAGGTCTTCTACCAGCAACATACCGAGCACGGCATTCAGCTCATCGACATCGCCCATGGCCTCCACGCGCAAGTCAGATTTTGCCACGCGCGAGCCATCGCCCAGCCCGGTTGTGCCGCTATCGCCAGTACGCGTGTAAATCTTGCTCAGCCGGTTGGCCATGCCTGACACCTGTCTAAAATCCGATATAATCCCCCCATTATAAATCATACCGTGCCATTTCGATGTGCCCAGCGATTGCAGTCAATGCCCCCATTGGGGTGATGGATTCCGGGGTCGGCGGCCTCAGCGTGCTAAAACACCTCACCCGCCAACTGCCACACGAGCATTTCATCTACTTTGCTGACAGCGCCCACGCGCCTTACGGCAACAAAACCGCCGCAGAAATTCAGCAACGCTGCACAATCGTCGCCGATATATTAATTGCCAAAGGCGCCAAAGCCCTAGTTGTCGCCTGCAACACCGCCACCGCAGCCGCCATTGGTAGCATGCGCCAACATTACACACTACCCATTATCGGCATGGAACCCGCCGTCAAACCTGCGGCGGCTGCCAGCAACAACGGCATCATCGGCGTACTCGCCACCACCGGCACTCTGCAAAGCGCACAATTTGCAGCCCTGCTCGAACATTACGGCCAAAACGTGCAAGTCATCACACAAGCCTGCGTTGGCCTGGTGGAATGCATAGAACAAGGCCAACTCGACACCCCACAGACGCTCGCACTACTGCAACAATACTGCAAACCACTCATGGCCGCAGGAGCGGATACCATTGTGTTGGGCTGCACGCACTACCCGTTTGTGCGTAAATATATTCAAGAGACCGTCGGGCCTGATGTCACCTTGATTGATACCGGCGCTGCCGTGGCGAAGCGTTTGCAACAGGTGTTAGAGCAAAGACAAATGCTTAATGCAGCAACGGAAGCTGGCGATTATGTGTTTTTAACGAGCGGGACGGAGGAAACTCAGCGAGTGATGCAGCAATTATGGGCGATCACCGCCTAGACTGCAGCGCTGAACCGATATGCGTTAGAAAGTAACTCTTTAGAGCGCTTAGCTTTGGCGGAGTGATTTGGCGATGCCTTTCGCCTTGTCGGCGAGTCACTTTCTGATGCTTGCCCCTCAGAAAGTAACCAAAGAAGAGGGCACCCAGCCATCACGGCCTACGGCTCCCTTGCGTTGCTCAACAAAATAAGACGGTCACGAAACTCAACCTGGCAGCTCACACAAAACGTGAGCTGCTGCGGGATTCGAACAGTCGCTCCCTCTACTCTTATTTTGTCTCCGCTACTCAGCGTGATGAATGGGATTTGTCTCGCCAAACTCACATTGGCGAAGTTTGGACGGTTCAAAAACCAAATTCGTTTATTAAAACTACCAACCATTGCGCTCACCTGGTGTTCGGGGACCCCATCTGCCGCGCCGAGCAACGCAGGGTTGGCGGGGGTAGTCGGCAAGCAACTGTTTGAGCTCCGTAGGAGCGAGTTTTTGATTGCCGCCCGACAAGCCGAGTAGCACAGGATACAAGCGGAAGCTGGGGTGCATTTCTTTTGGTTACTTGTTCTTTGTGCAAGCAAAGAAAAGTAACTCGCCTAAAGGCGAAACAAAACACTCATCAAAGCACAAACCTTAAGAGTGACCTTTTACAAAACATCCAATAAAGCCAGAACGCTGTTCCGCGCGACAATCAATCCAATAAGCACAGGCTATTCAACCATCCAAAGAATATTTTTCAAACTCGCCCAATTCACGTGCAAAACCCACAAACAAAAAACCCACGCAATGCGTGGGTTTTTCTACTTAATGGTGATGCACCTGCGTCCCCGGCTTCAACTTATATTTAGCCCCGCAATACGGACAAGACACTTGCCCCGTTTTCGCCACATCCAAAAACACCCTTGGATGTGCATCCCACAAAGGCGTATCTTTGGTTGGGCAATGCAATGGCAAGTCTTTGCCGTCTACTTCAAACTCTTTGACATCAGACATTCAAACTCTCCAGCAAACAGGCGCGTAATTGATTAAACCTTATAAATTAAACCAATGTCAGCCAATGTGCGTACTTGGCATTTTTGCCTTTCACCACATCGAAATACAGGCTTTGCAGTTTTTCGGTGATCGGGCCACGAGTGCCTTCGCCAATCGCACGGTTATCCAGTTCACGGATAGGTGTGACTTCAGCAGCGGTGCCAGTAAAGAAGGCTTCGTCAGCACTGTAGACTTCGTCACGCGTAATGCGTTTTTCGATCACTTCCAGGCCCAGCTCGACTTTTGCCAGGTGGATGATCGTGTCACGGGTGATGCCTTCCAGCGCGGAGGTCAGGTCTGGCGTATACAGCTTGCCGTTACGGATGATGAAAATGTTTTCACCGGAACCTTCAGCGACGAAACCGTCTACGTCCAGCAACAAGGCTTCCTGGTAACCGTCTTGTGCGGCTTCCTGGTGAGCCAGGATGCTGTTCATATAGTTGCCGTTGGCCTTGGCCTTACACATGGTGATGTTCACGTGGTGACGTGCAAATGAAGACGTCTTCACGCGGATACCTTTGGTGATGGCTTCTTCACCCATGTATGCACCCCAGCTCCAGGCGCCGACGATCACGTGTGTGGACAAGGTTTTGGCGGAGATACCCATCGCTTCTGCACCGTAGAACGCCATCGGGCGCAGGTAGGCAGATTCAAGCTTGTTTTCACGCACAGCGGCTTTTTGCGCTTCAGAGATAGTCTCTTTATCAAACGGCATTTTCATGCCCAGGATATGCGCGCTGCGGAACAAGCGGTCGGTATGCTCTTTCAGGCGAAAAATAGCGGTGCCTTTGTCAGTTTTGTAGGCGCGCACGCCTTCAAACACGCCCATGCCATAGTGCAAAGTGTGGGTTAACACGTGGGTAGTGGCATCACGCCAGTTGACCATTTTGCCGTCGTACCAGATAACGCCGTCACGGTCTGCCATCGAACTCGGTATTGCCATTTAAACTCGCCCTTAATCCGTCAGTCATCAAAAACCAGTATTGTAAACTAATCTGTGCCCTTTTCGCCTATGCTAGAATCCATTTCAATGATGATTTACAAGGATTTTTTGCATGCAACTGCGTTTTAAGTGGGTTTACCTGGCCTTCGTACTGCTGGCCACACTATTGACCGCCTGCCAGCAAGGCGGTTCTGCCAGTTTTATCGGCACCGATTTGACCGGCACCCAGTTTGGCAAGCCGCTGTCCCTGACCGACCATACCGGCACGTTGCGCAGCATGAATGACTTTAAAGGCAAGGTGGTAGTGCTATTCTTTGGTTACACGCATTGTCCGGATGTATGCCCGACCACCATGTCTGACCTGAAAAAAACCATGCAATTACTGGGAGAAAAGTCCAACGACGTGCAGGTGCTGTTTGTCACAGTCGACCCGGCACGTGACACACAGGAAGTGCTGGCGCAGTTTGTGCCGGGCTTTGACCCGCGATTTATCGGCTTGCGCGGCACAGAAGCCGAAGTCGCCGCCAACCTAAGTGAATACAAAGTGTATGCCGCCAAAGTCAGCGAGCCGGGCAAATCCGGCTACACCATGGACCACAGCGCAGGCCTGTATGTCTTTGATAAAACCGGCGCACCGCGTATCTACCTCGGTTATGGCGAAAAACCGGAAAATATTGCCCATGATTTACAGTTGTTGCTGTAAGCCTTGAATGCTGTCAGGAACCCCTCCCTCCAACCACATCAAGAACGATTTTCATTTAGATTTTTATTTAAAATACCATTTAAAATCAAATAGTTACGTTAATATTTTTAATTGCATCATTTCTGTTTTCCTGTATGATGGCTGCATCAAAAATGCACACAGGAGCCGACAATGAAAGGCGATAAAAAAATTATAGACATTTTGAATGACCTGCTGGCGGGCGAATTATCCGCCACCGACCAATACCTCATTCACGGTGAAATGTATGCTGACATGGGCCTGAGCGTGATCTCAGAGCGCATTCTGCATGAGTCCTTACATGAACGTGAGCATGCTCGCGCACTAATCCAACGCATTCTGTTCCTCGAAGGCAAACCCAACCTGGCCAAGCGCGATGCGCTCAACATTGGCAAAGACGTGAAGTCCATGCTGGAGTCTGACCTGGCGCTGGAATATACCGTGGTCAAACACCTGAAAAAAGCCATTGAGGCTTGTGAGCAAGCACAGGACTTCGTCAGCCGCGAAATGCTGCTGGTGCAGCTGGATGACACCGAAATGGATCATGCTTACTGGCTCGAAAAACAACTGAGCCTGATCAAACTGGTCGGCATGGAAAACTACTGCCAAAGCCAAATGAATAACAGCCCGGCGGCAGGATAAGGAGTTCGCATGAAAGGCGATAAACAAATCATCGTCACCTTAAACAAGGTGCTTAAAAATCAACTGACCTCAATTAACCAGTACTTTTTACATGCGCGCATGTTTAAAAAATGGGGTTTGGAAAAACTCAACGATTACCAATACAAGCAATCCATCCGCGTGATGAAAGAAGCCGATGAAGTGATTGAGCGCATTTTGTTTCTGGATGGTCTGCCCAACTTGCAAAACCTGGGCAAGTTGCTGATTGGCGAAGACGTGGTGGAGTGCCTGCAAGGCGACCTCAGCTTCGAAAAAGAAGTGCAACACCCGCAACTGGTAGAAGCCATTGCTGAAGCAGAAAAACTGCAAGACTACGTGACGCGCGATTTGCTGACCGAGTTGCTGGAAGCCTGCGAAGAAGCCGTCGACTGGCTGGAAACCCAGCAACGCCTGATCACAGACGTGACCTTGCCAAATTACCTGCAATCGCAGATTGAGTCCGACTAACCCCCGGCCTGCATATAAGCTGTTGAATTAAGCCGCGAAAGCGGCTTTTTTCTTGGCTGTCAGGAACCAATTTAACCTTGACAAACTCTCAATAAATGATAATAATTATCATTAGTAATCCTAGAGAGGCAATATGTACGTTTGCGTGTGTAATGCAGTCACTGAGCGTCAAGTTCACCAGGCGGTGAGAAATGGTGCAAAAACCGTGAAGCATTTGAAAGAACAATTAGGCGTTGGAGCGGAATGCGGCAAATGTGCCAGCTGCGCGAAGGCCTGCCTGAAAGAAGCGCACGCAGAACAGCATCCTGGCCTGGTTAAAAAACTGATTCAGTTAACACCCGTACAATTGGGCGCTGCCTGATTCATCCAGTTTCAAAAAAAGGGGCTTCGGCCCCTTTTTATTTCACCAAACATGCTTTGCTGCTAGCCGCATTGCCTACTACAATCTGCGCTTGTCCATCATTCCCTCATAGGCATGGCAAACCCCTCAAACACCAAATTAGACTGGCGCACATTAGTTCTACTATTGCTACCGCCGCTGTTCTGGGCCGGTAACTTTATCGCCGGGCGCGCTGTCAGCGCCGATGTCCCGCCAGTGGCGTTATCACTGATCCGCTGGGGGCTTGCCACACTCTGCCTGCTACCGTTTGCACTCAAGCCTTTTTTACGTGATCGCACCCACTACCTGGCTTATCGCTGGCACGTGCTGGGCACAGCTGTTACTGGCGTTGCCACCTTTAACTTGCTGGTATATTGGGGCTTGCACACGACCAGCGCCACCAATGGCATTATCCTTAATTCATTTATTCCATTCCTGGTGGCAATTTTTGGCTTTCTGCTTTATCGGCAACATTTGCCGGGTAATCAATTATTCGGGCTACTGGTTTCACTCGCTGGTGTACTCACCGTCGTGTCTCACGGCGATTTGCAGGTACTACTCACACTGGCCTTTGCACCCGGCGACATAATTATCTTTTTAGCCATGATTTGCTGGGCACTATTCACTGTGTGGCTGAAACAGATTCCTGCCACGATAGACCGCAGCGGACTGATGCTCTGCCAGGTGCTCATCGCTTTAGCATTGCTGCTACCGCTCTATGTTTGGGAAAGCCAAACCACCACTGCCCATATCGAGCACGCGCAGACCATATGGACGCTGCTATATATCGGCATTTTCCCGTCAGTGATTGCCTTTCTAGCCTATGCAAAAGCGGTCAGTCTGGTGGGCTCGGTGCGTGCCAGTGTCTTTATTCATGCCATGCCGATTTTTGGCTCGCTGCTTTCCAGCCTGCTGTTAAAAGAGCCTTTTCATGGCTATCAACTGGTGGGCATGCTGACCATCTTTTGCGGTATCTGGCTAGCAAACAGGCAGGCAAACACATCCCCCACCAAACTTTAAACATTGAAAAAGGTCTGTTTTTATAGACCAGCTTTGACAGCCTATTTACCCATGAGGAGAAATGAAATGTCGATCACGCTTAATCCGGCTCTCGACCTGGTTTTGGAAAGAGAAGTCGATGTATCCCCAGCGGAAATCTGGCAGGCGTGGACAACGCCTGAGCACCTTAAAACCTGGTTCTGTCCACGCCCCTGGAAAACAGTAGACTGCGAAATCGACCTGCGGCCAGGCGGAGTCTTCCGCACCACGATGCAATCTCCGGAAGGGCAGAGTTTCCCTAACAGAGGCTGCTATCTGGAGGTCATCCCCAACCAGAAACTGACTTGGACTAATGCCCTTGAAGCCGACTTCAGACCGGTAAAAATTCCCGAGCAAACGCCTGGACATGAGTGTGCTGAACTGATGATGACGGCCAGCATTGTATTGACGCCTACAGCTCGCGGGACGTTATATACAGCGTACGCCTTGCATGCAGATGCCACGTCTAAACAACGTCACGAAGCCATGGGATTTCAGGAGGGTTGGGGAATCGTACTCGACCAGCTAGTGGCCGAAATCAAAAAAGCCAGGTAAACGGCAATACACTCAGGCCATACGATGCAATATTGGCGACAGCGCTTTTAAATCCTTCTCGGCCTGCACATAGCGTGGGAACAGGCTGGCCTGTACGGCATAAAACCTGGCCGAATGGTTCATTTCTTTCAAATGTGCCATTTCGTGGCAAACGACATATTGAATGACATGGGGCGGCGCTTGAATCAAGCGCCAGTTCAAGCGGATTTGCTTGCGGCTATTGCAACTGCCCCAGCGCGACTTGGCATTGGAAAGCCCGACAGCGCTGACTTTCTCGCCCATTTGCGCGGCGATAAGTTCCACCCTACGCGTAAAATCCGGTAGCGCTTGTTGCGCGTACCATTGCAATACTTTGCGTGCGACAAAGGCTGGCTGGTTGATCTGCGGCGATCTGACCAGCAATTGATTGCCTTGCAGTGTCACCGCTTTATTGGTGGCATGATGTTGTAGCGTCAACACGATATCCTGGCCCATAAATAACAGCGGCTCGCCATCCTGCCATTGCATGGGCGCGACCTGATTGGCTTCACGCAAAGCCAGTTTTTGCTGTATCCAGCCGGATTTTTCTAATAGGACTTGCTGCAGCTGCGTGGCTGAAATACGTTTTGGGGCGTGTACCACTAGGCCATTGGCGGTGATTTTAAGGCCGATGGTTCTGCGTGCGCGCAGGTCGAGCTGGTATTGGATGCTTTGCCCATTAGGCAATTGCAAGCGTTGCTCAATCACAGGTTCAGCATCTCGGCTTCAATCCAGTCTTCAACCTGTTTATTGACCGCATCTGGCTTGAGGCCTTTGGTATCAATGGGTTGGCCGATGACCACCTGGATCACACCTGGATATTTAAGGATGGAATTTTTGCGCCAGAAGCGCCCGGCATTATGTGCGACCGGCACTACGGTGGTTTCGCTATGTGATGCCAGCCAGGCGCCACCGATATGATATTTACCACGATGGCCAGGTGCTGTACGCGTACCTTCCGGGAAAATCACCACACTTAACCCTTGCCGCAAACGGTCTTTGCCATTGTTGACCAGTTTTTTCAATGCCTCGCGGCCAGCACTGCGGTCAATGGGAATCGCATCCAGCGCCCAGAATGCCCAGCCCAGAAAAGGGATCATCAGCAGCTCTTTTTTCATCACCCAGATTTGCGGCGGAAAAATACACTGCAAGCCTATGGTCTCCCAGGCGGACTGATGTTTAGCCAGAATGATATGCGCGCTGGCAGGAATATGCTCACGCCCGGTGACGGCATAACGCAAATTGCACGTCACCTTGAGCCACCACAATACGCTATATGCCCAGCCGCTGACCCAACGCGAACGCGTCACTGCCGGTAGCGGAATCAGCAAAATCGCCAGTAATGAAAATGGAATCGTCAGTGCAAACAACCCCGCATAAAACAGCAAGGCGCGCACATACAACACGGCTTTTTGCATTATTTGTCACCTGCAATAATGTCTTGAACAGCCGCGGCCAGATCGGCAACGACGATGGTACTTTCAGGGACGTCAGCCAGGTTATAGGTTTCTTCACCCTTACCCGTGCGCACCAGGTAGGGCTGGCAACCGGCTTTGGCAAACGCCTGCAAATCACGCAACGCATCGCCCACGCCAGGCACCCTGGCCAGCTCTACATTAAAACGGCGGCTGATCTCCTCCAGCATGCCGGTATTGGGCTTGCGGCAATCGCAATGGTCATCGGCAGCATGCGGGCAGTAAAACACGGCATCAATGCGGCCGCCCACTTGCGCCAGCGCTTTATGCATTTTGTCATGAATGGCATTCAGCGTGGCCATATCGAAATAGCCACGCGCAATGCCGGATTGATTGGTCGCCACGGCTACGCGATAACCATGCTGATTGAGCCGCGCAATCGCTTCCAGGCTGCCAGGAATCGGAATCCACTCGTTGGGATTCTTGATAAAGGTCGCGCTGTCGCGGTTAATCACGCCGTCACGGTCAAGAATGACTAATTTCATGCATAAACTCCTGACGGCAAGAGGTTAACTGGCCAACTTGGACAAGTCAGCGACACGATTCATGGCCTGATGCAAGGTCGCCAGCAAGCCCAGACGATTGGCTTTTAATGCCGGATCATCTGCATTCACCATCACGGCATCAAAAAACGTATCAACGGGGGCCTTCAACACCGCCAGCGCTTGTAAAGAACCCGTGTAATCGCCGGTTTCAAACAGCTGATCCGCTTTAGGCTTGGTGGCAGCCAGCGCCTGATGCAAGGCTTGTTCAGCAGGCTCTTGCAATAACTCAGCCTTCACTTCGGCTTTCACGTCGCCTTCCACCTTTTTCAGGATATTGGACACACGCTTGTTGGCAGCCGCCAATGCTGGTGCTTCGGCCAGGTTGGCAAACGCCTGTACCGCGCTCAAACGACGAGGCACTTCAGCCAACTGATTCGGTGACAATGACAATACCGCATCGACTTCTTGCGCACTCGCGCCCTGGTCACGCAGGTTCACCGCCAAGCGGTCAAAACAGAAGGCTTTGATAGCTTCAGCCACTTCTTGGCTACCATTAAACACACTCAGGGTTTGTGCAATCAACTGGTCAAAGGCCAATGGCAAATCGGTTTCCATTAGCATGCGCAAAATGCCCAGTGCCTGGCGACGTAAGGCAAACGGATCTTTGTCACCCGTCGGTTTTTCACCGATGCTGAACAGGCCAACCAGCGTTTCCAATTTGTCCGCCAAAGCCACGACCACACCGACCTGGCTACGCGGCAATTCGTCACCGGCAAAGCGTGGGCGGTAATGGTCCTCAATGGCATACGCCACGTCATCGGCCAAACCTTCATGCTGGGCGTAGTAACGGCCCATAATGCCCTGCAACTCGGGGAACTCACCGACCATATCGGTCAGCAAGTCAATCTTGGACAAACGTGCGGCTTGCGCCACTTTAGCGACAAAACCGTCACCACCAATCTGCTGGGCAATGGCAGACGCAATCGCCACCACGCGCTCATTACGCTCACCTTGTGAACCGAGCTTGTTGTGGTACACCACCTTACCCAAGCCTGGCAAACGGCTTTCCAGTGTTTTTTTACGATCCTGGTCAAAGAAGAACTTGGCATCCGCCAGGCGCGGACGTACCACACGCTCATTACCGCCGATGACCTTGCTGGCATCAGCGGGATTGATGTTAGAGACGATTAAAAATTTATTCGTCAGTTTGCCGCTCGCATCCAGCAACGGGAAGTATTTCTGGTTGGCCTTCATGGTCAGGATCAGGCACTCTTGCGGCACGGCCAGGAACTCTTCTTCAAACTGGCCCAGCAATACATTGGGGCGCTCCACCAGCGCAGTGACTTCATCCAATAAAGCATCATCTTCAATCGGCTTCAGGCCCTGCTTGTCAGCCGCAGCTTGCAGCTGCTTTACAATTTCGGCACGACGCGCATCAAAACTGGCAATCACCGCCCCTTCGTCCGCCAATTGCTGGGCATAGGTATCGGCAGAGGTGAGCGTGACCACAGGCTGCTTCGCCTCGAAGCGATGCCCTTGTGTGGTGTTGCCCGCAGATAAGCCTAATACTGAGATCGCCACGACTTCGTTGCCATGCAAGGCTACCAGGCCATGTGCCGGACGCACAAAATTCACGCTCTGCCAGCCATCATTGATTTGATAGGTCATGACTTTAGGAATAGGTAATTTTGCCAACGCCTCATCAATGGCCTTTTGCAAACCCTCGGACAATGTTGCACCAGCTTGCGTAGCATCCAGGAACAGGATATCGGCCTTGCCGTCGTGCTCTTTGCGCAGCTTGGCAACTGCGCTTTCATCCTCACCCAAGGCCTGCAATTTCTTCAGCAAAGCAGGCGTCGCGTTGCCATTGGCATCCAGGCCCACGGTGGCGGGCATCAGTTTTTGCGCGACTTGCTTGTCTGCTGCTTTGGCAGACACATGGGTGATATGCGCCGCTAAACGACGCGGAGAGGCAAACGTTGTAACCGTACCCTCCACCAGCAAACCAGAGGCCGTTAAGCTTTCAGCCAACACGCCACTGAAAGACTCGCCCAGTTTTTTCAATACTTTTGGTGGCAGCTCTTCTACAAATAATTCAACTAACAGGTTGCGGGTACTCATGCGGCGGCTTTCTTGTTTTGTTCTGCTTGTTCGCTCTCAATTTTGGCGATGACTTCATCAGCCCAGGCTTTAGGTGCCATCGGGAAGCCCAGTCGGGCACGGCTATCGAGGTAACTGGCGGCCACAGCGCGGGCCAGGTTACGGATACGGCCAATATAAGCCGCACGCTCGGTAACGGAAATGGCACCACGTGCATCCAGCAGGTTAAAGGTATGCGCCGCTTTCAATACTTGCTCGTAAGCAGGCAAAGCCAGTTTTACTTCCATCAGGTGCTTGGCCTGTTTTTCATAAGCATTAAACGCAGTGAACAGGAAGTCAGCATCCGAGTGCTCAAAGTTATAGGTCGATTGCTCAACCTCATTCTGGTGGAACACGTCACCGTATTTGACGCCAGGCGAATACTCAAGGTCATAAACGTTTTCCACGCCTTGCAGATACATGGCCAAACGCTCCAGGCCATAAGTAATCTCGCCGGTAATCGGTTTACAGTTAATGCCGCCCACTTGCTGGAAGTAGGTAAACTGCGTCACTTCCATACCATTGAGCCAGACTTCCCAGCCCAGGCCCCAGGCGCCCAACGTCGGGTTTTCCCAGTCATCTTCGACAAAGCGGATATCGTTTTCCTGCAGGTTAAAACCCAGTGCTTCCAGTGAACCCAGATAGAGTTCGAGGATATTGGCCGGCGCAGGTTTCAAAACTACCTGGTATTGGTAGTAATGTTGCAGACGGTTAGGGTTCTCACCATAACGGCCATCTTTTGGGCGGCGGCTGGGCTGCACATAGGCAGCTTTCCAGGGCTCAGGGCCCAATGCGCGTAAGAAAGTTGCGGTGTGGCTGGTGCCTGCGCCGACTTCCATATCGTAAGGTTGCAACAAAGTGCAGCCTTGTTTGTCCCAGTATTCCTGAAGCTTTAAAATAATTTGTTGAAAGGTCAGCACCATCGCGCCTGATCCGGTTGATTGTAAAACGAATATTTTACCTGATTCAGACTGGGTTAAGAAATCGCATTGCAGCGCCGTTGAAAGAGTTGAATGGTTTTTTTACGGTTTTTTGCGATTGTGGCATCACGCAAAGTTTGATAGATTAGACACATGAAATCCTATCGCACATGGGTATTGTTGCTGACGTTATGGTTTGCTTTGCTGCAAACCATCGCGCCGCTGTTGCACGCCCATGCCGCAGGCGACACCGCGGCCGATGATGGTCCGCATATGCATATGGTGGATATTCCGGCACTGCATGCCGAAGCACAGGATGCCAAGCATCCGTTTCACTGGCATATGCATTCCAGCAAATCGCATGGCCAGATCATAGGCCTGGGCCAGGCGATCAGTGAAAGCAACACACTGTTATCCTTGATCGATGCCTACGCCAGCCTCTGGCTAGCGGCCCTGCTGCCTGCCCTGTTTTTGCTATCGTTATGCCTGCTGGTACCACGTCACCAATACCAGCGACAGCAAGTCGACTGGTCACGACTTCAATCCCCGCTTACCCGCCACAGCCCTCGCGGCCCACCTCACGCCTGAACTTAAGTCTGCTGCAGCGGTTGGCATCTGCCATCCGTTTGCCTGTTTTGTTCAGGAGAATCTATGTTTCATTTATATCAGGGAGTGCTTCACTCCCGGTTGATCGCATGCTCCGTATGGCTGATGATGGGCTATGCAACACCTGCCATAGCCGAAAGTATGGCCAATCTGGCCAGCGATCACGAGGATACCGTTTCAGCCAACCCGCGTTTAAGCCTGCATGAAGTATTGCAGCAGGTAGTCGCTATCCACCCGCAACAGTCTTTGCTGGCCGCCCACCAGCAAATGGTGCAGGCACGCCGAACCATGGCCAATAGCTGGTTGCCACAAGCCCCTTCTGTCGGCTTTTCACATCAAAACGATGCCCTCATGAGCAATCGTGACGAGCGTGAGTGGCAGGCGCAAATGCAGATCCCTATCTGGTTACCCGGCCAGCGCCAGGCGCGCAGCCAGGTCGCCAGCCTGGCTGACGACAGCCTGTCACAAGACCGCGCTGGCTTGCAGCAACTGGCCGCAGATCTGCTACGCAATGCTGTGTGGGATATCGCTTTGCGCCGCAATGACGTGAGCCTGGTGGAAAACCGCCGCGAGACCATGCGCAGCATTGCCGAAGACGTGCAAAAACGCTTTAAGGCCGGTGAAGTAGCCAGGCTGGACGTGATGCAGGCCGAACAGGAAACCTTGCAAGCCGAACGCCAGCGCGTAACCGCGCATGCCGAACTCATGCATGCGCAGTTCCGCTATCAGCAACTCACCGGGCTGAGTGAAATGCCTGCCAAACTGGAAGAACCGTTGTCTACGCGTGAAGACTACGCAGTCTCGCCTTACTGGCAAGCCGCACAAGCCAGGCTCAAACTGGCAGAAGGCCAGCGTGACTTAACCGCAATTGAGCAACGGCAAAATCCGCAGCTCACGCTCAGTACACGTACCATCCAGGGCGGCTTTGATTATGCCTATAACTCGAGCATGGGCGTGGCGATCAATATTCCGCTGCAAAGTGAAGTGCAGCGCGCACCACTGTTAGCCAATGCGGAGCAAAACATAGGCGACGCGCGCACCCAGCTGGAGACCTTGCGCCGCCAGCTGGAAAACAACCTGCACGAAGCCGAGCATAACCTGCATGTCAGCCGTCAGGAACTCACCCTGATTCAACAGCAACAAGCCATCGCCAGCGAAAATGCAGCCCTGGCACGCAAAGCCTACCGTTTAGGCGAACTCGATCTCAACCAATTATTACGCCTGCAATTACTGGCCTTTGAAGCTGACCGCAGCTTGAGCAGCCAGCAGCTACAAGTGCAATGGAATATTGCCAAATACAACCAGGCCGTAGGAGTCCTACCATGAAAAGAATTCTGTTTTTAATTAGCGCGCTTTGCCTGTCGTTGAACACATCGGCAGCCACCCTGTTACCGCTCTCACCGGCACAACTGAAACAGATGCAGGTGCAGTGGGGACATTTGCAAGCGCAGCAAGAAGGTTTATCCGCCAATTACCCGGCAGAAGTGGTGTTGCCACCGACTCAAACCCGCGTGGTCACAGCGCCACAGGGTGGGCTGATCACCAAACTTACCGTCAGCGTAGGCGATAGTGTCAAACAAGGACAGGTCATTGGCCAGCTGAGCAGTCCGGATTTAGTGGCCTTGCAAAGCAACTATTTGCAGAGCGACACCCAGGCCAGGTTGCACGAACAAGCCCTCAAACGCGATCAGGAATTGTTCAAGGATGGCATCATCGCCCAGCGCCGTATGCAGGAAACACAAAGCGCCTATGAAACCAGCCAGGCATTGATGCACGAACGCAAACAGACCTTAAAACTGGCAGGCATGAGCGAGAGCCAAGTCCAACAACTGGCGCAAAAGCGCAGCATGCAAAACGGCATGGCGATTATCGCGCCTATCAGCGGGCAGATTATGGAACAGCAGCAGCAAGTCGGCGCGCGCGTAGACATGGCGATGCCGATCTTCACCATCAGCAACCCGAAACCTTTGTGGCTGATGATACAAGTGCCAATTGTGCAAGCGCAGCAACTGAGCCCCAGTACCACGGTACGTTTACCCAAACAAAACCTGACCGCGAAAGTCGACACTGTATTAAGGCAATTGAATAAAAATAACCAGACCACACAAGTGCGAGCCTCTATCAGCCAGGGGGTGGAACAACTATCTGTTGGGCAAATAGTTGATGTTGCGTTGGTTGCACAACCCACGCAAGGCAGTTTTGCCGTGCCCAGAAGTGCTGTCACCAGACAAGGTGAACGGGCGGTGGTTTTTGTGCAGCAAAGCAAAGGCATTGCGGTCACACCGGTCAAGGTTTTGCTAGAGCAGGATCAGCAATTAACGGTACAAGCGGATTTGCGCGGCAATGAAACCATCGCCGTACAAGGCGTGGCGGCACTCAAAGGCCATTGGCTGGGCATGGGTGGAGAATAAGCATGTTACATTGGCTAATTGAAACTTCACTCAAACAACGCGTGCTTATCTGCGTTTTCGCGATTGGTTTGTTGTTTGCTGGCTGGACCGCCTATCAAACTATCCCGATTGACGCTTTTCCAGACGTCTCGTCGACCCAGGTAAAAATCATCATCAAATCTCCGGGCATGACGCCGGAAGAAGTCGAGACGAGGATTACCGCACCGATTGAAGTCGAGATGCTGGGTATCCCCAAACAGACCAGTTTGCGCGCAGTGGCCAAATATGCGCTGACCGATATCACCATAGACTTTGAAGATGGCACCGACATCTACTGGGCACGGCAGCAAGTCACCGAGCGGCTAAATAACGCCTGGGCAAACCTGCCAGCCGAGATTTCCGGCGGCATCGCGCCCATGACCACGCCACTGGGCGAGATGTTCATGTTCACCATTGAATCAGACAAGCTCAGCTTGCAGGAAAAACGCTCCCTGCTGGACTGGGTTATTCGCCCACGCCTGCGCACGGTCCCCGGTGTCGCCGACGTAAATGCGCTGGGTGGCCTGGTCCGCAGCTTTGAAATCGTGCCCGACAATGCCAAATTGCAGGCGCGTGGCATCGCGCTCAGTGAGTTGCAACAGGCCATTAGTGATAATAACCGCAACGACGGGGCAGGACGCCTTAAAGATGGTGAAGAATCCCTGCTGGTGCGCGCTGAAGGTGCTTTCAAGACCCTGGAGGATGTGTGCAATACCGTATTGCATGGCCGCCTGGGCAGCCCGGTACGCATTGCTGATGTCGCTGAAGTGCGCATCGGTGAGTTAACGCGTTATGGTGCGGTTAGCCGCAATGGCAAAGGTGAGGCGGTAGAAGGCCTGGTATTAGGCTTGCGTGGCGCCAACGCCCGGCAAGTGGTGGAAGGTGTGCGCGCCAAGCTGGCGGAAATGGCACCTGCTCTGCCCCAAGGTGTCAAAATCGAAGTATTTTATGACCGCGGCAACCTCGTCGAGCAGGCCGTGCACACCGTCAATAAAGCGCTGATGGAAGCAGTCGTGCTGGTGCTGGTATTACTGGTATTATTCCTGGGCAACCTGCGTGCCGCGCTCACCGTCGCCTGCGTACTACCCTTATCTATGCTGGCGACGTTTTGGCTGATGCAGCGATACGGCCTATCGGCCAACCTGATGTCATTAGGCGGCCTGGCGATTGCCATCGGTATGCTGGTCGACTCGGCCGTGGTGGTGGTGGAAAATATCGTCGAGCATTTGGCTCACGCGCCAGCCACAAAAGAGCATAGCAAACTCGACATCATTCTCGCCGCCATGCGTGAAGTCAGCATCCCGGTCAGTGCAGGTATCGTGATTATCATCACCGTATTTGTCCCTCTGCTCACCTTGCAAGGGCTGGAAGGCAAACTGTTCGCGCCAGTTGCGCTGAGCATTATGTTTGCCCTGGGCTCATCGCTACTGCTCTCACTCACCATCATTCCGGTACTGGCATCGTTCCTGATACAGGATCATGCCGCTGAAGACCCGTGGCTGATCCGCCACCTCAATCGCTGGTATGCTCGTAGCCTGGCCACGGCCATGCAGCATAAACGCCCCGTACTCATAATGGCAGTTATCCTGCTGGCATTGACGGTGGTGGTATATCCGCTCATCGGCAAAACCTTTATGCCCACCATGGACGAAGGTGACGTCATTATCGGCACAGAGAAACTGCCATCCATTGCGTTATCACAAAGCGTCGCCACCGACAGCCACTTACAGCAAACCCTGTTGCAACAAGTACCGGAAATCCAGGGCGTATACTCTCGGGCGGGCTCAGATGAGCTCGGACTGGACCCGATGGGTATCAACCAGAGCGATAACTTCCTGGTGCTCAAACCCCGCGATCAATGGCAGGTGCCTGACAAAGCAACATTGATTGAGAAGCTACGTCAGGTTATGCACGGCATCCCCGGCCTGGATTACAACTTCACGCAACCAATCGAAATGCGCGTCAATGAAATGATCCTCGGCGTGCGTGGCGACCTGGCGCTGAAGATCTTTGGCACCGACCTCAAAACACTGGACCAGAAAGCACAGGAGATCATCAAAGTGCTGGAATCTGTGCCCGGTAACCAGGATGTCTATACGCCACAGAACAGTGGCGTGCAATACCTGCAAATAAAAATAGACCGTGTGGCAGCAGGCAGATTGGGACTGAGCGTCGCCGACATCAACACCCTGCTGCAAAGCCAGCTTGAAGGCAAACTGCTGGGCATCGTACTCGAAGGCAACCGCCGCACGCCGATACTGCTGCGTGGCAGCCAGGTCGTGCGTGAATCTGCTTCAGACTTCAGCCAACTTATGCTCGCACTGCCACAAGGTGGCACCGTGCCACTTTCCAGCGTCGCGAATGTTGTGCGCGAAGAAGGTCCGGTCAAAATCGACCGTGAACGCGGCAACCGCATGGTCGTCGTCACCGCCAACGTCAAAGACCGCGACCTGGTGAGTTTTGTCGAAGAAGCCAAACAGAAAGTCACACAACAGGTCAAACTCCCCGAAGGCTACTGGCTGGTGTGGGGCGGCCAGTTCGAGAACCAGCAACGCGCCGCGGCGCGCCTCAGCATCGTTATCCCGATCGCGATTGTGCTGATTGCCCTGCTGCTATTCATGACCTTTGGCTCATTCCCCAAAGCGCTGCTGGTACTCGCGAATATCCCGTTCGCCATGATAGGTGGTGTGTTTGCGTTGTGGTTATCGGGTGAATACCTCTCAGTGCCCGCCTCCGTTGGCTTTATTGCCCTGCTAGGCATTGCTGTGCTTAATGGCGTGGTTATGGTGAGCCACTTCCAGCATCTGGCAGAGCAAGGCATGGCTGCGAGCCATATCGCTTATGAAGGCGCCAAACGCCGATTGCGGCCAGTACTCATGACCGCCAGTATTACCGCGTTTGGTTTGATTCCGCTGTTGTTTGCAACAGGGCCGGGGGCGGAGATTCAACGACCATTGGCGATTGTGGTGATTGGGGGATTGATTACAGCAACGTTCTTGACGTTGTTTGTATTGCCGATTTTGTATCAACACTTTTTTGGTTCAAAAAGTATGGATTGATTGCTGAAGGTAATTCTTCTTTTTGGGTATTGTGCGTTTAAGTAACAGCTTATTTCGCCTCTAGGCGAGTCACTTTCTGATGCTTGCCCCTCAGAAAGTAACCAAAGAGGAGGGCACCCAGCCATCACGGCCTTACGGCTCCCTTGCGTTGCTCAACAAAATAAGCGGTCACGAAACTCAACCTAGCGGGCTGCACACTACGCAGCCCACTGCGGGATTCGGACAGTCGCTCCCTCTACTCTTATTTTGTCTCCGCTACTCAGCGTGATGGAATGGGATTTATCTCGCCAAACTCACAGCGTAACAATTTGAACGGTTGGATAGTCCAACCATCGTGGCGCTCACTGGTTTTCGGGTCCCCATCTGCCGCGCCGAGCAACGCAGGGTTGGCGGGAGTAGTCGGCAAGCAACTGTTTGAGCTCCAAAGGAGCGAGTTTTTGATTGCCGCCCGGCAAACCGAGTAGCACAGGATAAAAGCGGAAGTTGGGGTGCACTTTGTTTTGATTACTTGTTCTTTGTGCAAGCAAAGAAAAGTAACTCGCCTAGAGGCGAAACAAAATGCCACTTAAACGCACAAACCTAAGAATTACCTTCTAAACCCAATCAACAACAAGCCACCCACACTCAACACCAGAAACGCCCAGTTCCCCCAAAAAACATAAGGAGTCTGCCCCCGATAGCTCTGCGCTTCACCGGTCAAAATCACCGCCTGATCATGTGCGGCATGCTGCAATACCTGGCCATTTTTATCGATAATCGCCGTCGCCCCGGTATTGGTGCTACGCAATACCATACGCCCGGCTTCCAGCGCACGCACCTGGCTAAACTGCATATGCTGGTCCGCCGCAAACGATTGTCCGTACCAGGCATCGTTGCTGATATTCACCAGTAACTCGGCTTGCGGCAGTTGCTGGGCAATCTCTTCACCAAACACGTCTTCGTAGCAAATATTGACGCCAACTTTTTGCCCGGCAATCAGCAATGGCTGTTTTGAAGTGCCGCGTGATAAATCACTCAGCGGCATATGCAACCAGTCACGGTAAATCCAGCCGAAGACGCTTTTGAGCGGAATAAATTCACCGAAGGGCACCAGATGGCTTTTGGAATAGGCTTGCGTCGGTGACGTACCGAGGCTGATCGCACTATTAAAATATTCACCTTGCCTGGACTCAACAATGCCTACCAGTAAGTCGCCTTGCTGGCTGAGCGCATGTTGTTTGAGTGCATCCAGATACACTGGCGCCAGCTGTTCGAGCAACACCGGTAAAGCGGTTTCCGGCAAGACAATCAATTGCGCTTTGGCTTGCTGCACCATGTCGAAATATTGGCGCAAGGTCTGCTCAGCATGCTCGGGCGACCATTTGATGGTTTGGCTGATATTGCCTTGCAATAAAGCGACGCTGACCGGCTGACCCACAGCTTGGCTCCACGGCACTTGCGTGAGTGCGCTGCCGCCTACGAGCAACGCAACAAGGATACCCGCTGAGCGTAGACGCTGCTGAGTGGTGGCCAAGGCAAGTACACATGCGGCCAACAGCATCACCAATGCCGAGAGTCCATAGACACCCAGCACAGGTAGAAAACCTGCCAATGGACTGTCTGGTGCTTGACTATAGCCCAGCGTTAACCAGGGGAAACCGGTAAAAATCCAGCTGCGCACCCAGTCTGACAAGGCCCATAATAACGGCGCAGCCCATAACAAATGGCCCAGCCGCTTGGCCAGATAACCCGCAACTGCCGGGAACAGGGCCATAAACGCACACAGGCAGAAAGTGCAGAACCCGGCAAACCACCAGGGCATGCCGCCAAAGGTATGCAGGCTGATATAAATCCAGTAGATACCAACACCATACAGGCCAAGACCAAAAGCCAGGCCCAGTTTAAATACGTGTGCAGGCGTTGCGGCTTGCTGCCATAAACCCAGCAAAGCGGCCAGGGTTAACCAGGGCAACCAGAACAGACCATAAGGTGCAAAACCCAGCACCGTGAGTGCACCGATCAAAAGCGCCAGCGCGGCACGCTGCCACAGTGGGGCATGGCTTGCCCAGGCTTGAACAGAACTCAATGCAGGCCTTTCACTGGCTGGATATCCGCCATGGACAGCCAGGCAGAGAAGTCAGCCGACTGCATGACTTGCCATTCAATCATTCTGGCGATGGCAATCGGGTCATGCGGATCAATGACTTGCGTGGGACGCGCCGGATGACACATGAGGACAGGAGGCAGGTCCTTTTCAGAGATGAGCAGTTGTTTGAGCTGCCTGGCCCAGTATAGCCAACGTGCCTGATAGGCCGCCGCATCGCCCTGAAAATCGTAGACGCCCAGCAATACGGGCGAAACGCGGAATCCAGCGGCCTTGGCAAGCTGTTTTAATTTTTCTGCGCCTAGCCAATGGATAAGACGGGCTTTGAGGCCACTGCCCACGGGAGGGCTGGAAATACGCAACCACGGCCGCTCGCTAAGCGGCAAGTGGCTGTATCGATGTTGCAAAATGGTGATTAGTGCCTCGCGGATGATGGGCAGCTGATGCACGTGTAAATGGCCATCAATGTAATCTGGCCGCGTATGCAACGCGTCCTCAAAAGCATCCAGCTGCTGCTTGATATTCGCCATCACCTTTTGTGTGCTGAGCAATCCAGTCAGGCTACGCAACACCAGTAGGGGGTGAGAGACTCGCATGGTGCGTGAAAACTGGGTGAAATCGAGGTGCAAGCCAAGATCAGCTTTGGTACGCAATTGCGGGGTGAGCTGCCGGGCACTGTCAGGCCAGCGTGGACTCAACGTCATGCAAGAAGTGGCTGTCAATATACCGCGCTCAATCAGCGTCAAAATGGCAGCATCAATCGCAGCCGATTGTGCATAGTCATCAGCACAAATAATGACCTTAGCCATGTAACACCTTAATCATGCTGAAAAGCCCAGAAGCGGCTCAGCAGCCAGGTGCTGATTGCAATCAATACCATGACCACCCCAAGCGCAAACCAGAAAGGCAACGGCGTGTAAGTCAGAGCCAGCCACAACAAGGCCTGGTTGCCAAAAAAACCGAGCAAAGCCACCGCCAGAAACTTGAAAAATGCGGCAAGATGACTTGCCTGTGTGCCACGAAACGACCAGCGGCGATGCCCGATATAACTCACAGGGAAGGCGCATAGAAAACCTAGCCAGTTGGCCTCAGCAGGCTGCCAGCCCCAGGCGTGCGTCAGCAATGCCACGATGTAATGCACGCCTGCAGCCAACGCACCCACACTGACAAACCCTAATACCGAGGCACGCATCTTAACCTCAGGACTGGTGACCGGATGCAGCCGGTGCAACGACTTCAGCCACAATATATGGCGGACGACCTTTGACTTCGTCATAGACACGGGCAAGGTATTCGCCCAGCACGCCAATAAATAACAACTGCACCCCAGCGAAAAACATCATGCTGGCCACCACGGTCGGCCAGCCAGGCACAGACTCATGGAAAAATAAGGCATCCACCACCACCACTGCACCATAGGCAAATGCCAGCAAGGCCAATGTGGCACCGGTCAAGCTGGCCAGGCGCAATGGCAAGACCGAGAAACTGGTAATACCTGTCCAGGCCAGCGCAATCAATTTGAGTTTTGAATAGGCACTTTCGCCGTGCAAGCGCGGCAAGGGTGTGTAAGGAATACCGATAGATTTATAACCCACCCAGGCGTAAATCCCTTTCATAAAGCGGTTACGCTCGGGCAAGGCGCACAAGGCATCAACCACTTTACGGTTCATCAGGCGGAAATCCCCGGCATCACGCGGGATTTCTACATGGGTACTGGCGCTCATCATGCGGTAAAACAGGCGCGAACCCCATAACTTGAAGGAGGACTCCTGCTCACGGTCCTGACGCACGGCATATACCATGTCGTAGCCTTCACGCCATTTTTCCAGCATGGTCAACATCAGCTCAGAGGCATGCTGGCCATCAGCATCCATGCAAATCACCACATCGCCTTTGGCATAACTCAGGCCAGCGCTAATGGCATTTTCTTTGCCAAAGTTACGCGAAAATCTGACCAGGGTCACATGACAATCCTCGACCAGCGATTGCACAACCTGTGCAGTTTGGTCACGGCTGCCATCATCGACCACCACCATATCCCAATGCGGTGACATCTGCTGTAGCACGCCGCGGATATTTTGCAGCGTATGTGCAATGTTTTTTTCTTCATTGTAAGCAGGCACCATCACCGTGATATGCGGTTGGGCGGTGAGGCGGTGAGAGTCAACTGTGGTCATGGCAATCAGATTAGCAGGTTCGATACGGTTATTGTAGCGGATTGCTACTAGTTTTTGGCCGGCGTGGCCAGGCGGTCAGCGCCTTGTAAGTGGCGACGGTCTTTAATCACCGCCAGCCACATGCCCTGCCGCTGTACGCCGCCAATCAGCTTGCCCTTCATGACTTCGTGGCAATGCATATTGGTCGTGGATAAAAAGAAATCTGCTTCATCCCAACGACGGGTCACACTAAAGCGGCCATCGAGGTAGGGTTCTATTTGTGGTGTATCGACACAGGCCGCCACCCAGTAAGGTTTGGTGCGCGCAGGCAAATGCATCTCGGTGAGCTGATCAGTCGCCACACGTAAAGCGCTGGACCAGTAATCGCCCTCCCATTTAAATTGCGCCTGGGTTTGATCACCAGCCAGGCGGTTGAGTCTGGCGTATTGGTATGGATGCAATTGCACAATATCGACCAAGGTCACCAGCATCAGGCCGCCAATCACGCCAGCCCAAATGGCCTGATAGGCGACTCTTGCGTGCAGATGACTGTGCGCCAATGCCTGCCATACGGCCACAATCGCCCAGGCGGAGAAGATCGCTAACAAAGGCAATAAAAAGGTAAAGTGACGCACACCGTTATACAAAGCAGGCCGGTCATCCATCACGAAGACGAGTGGAAACAAGATACCCACCAACAGGGTATACATGACCATGCGTGTAGACTGATCAGCCAGTTGCAAGGCCTGGCGGCCAGCGAACCACAGCAAAGACAGGCTGAAGATGCCTAACAAAGCCGCCTCAGGTAATTTAACCGCCAGATACTGAAACAGATAACTGCGCGGCACTTCGCTGATGTTGTAGACCACGCCATTGGCAATGGTCTGCATATTAAAGTCAAAGTGCGAGAAGGACTTGGCGGCTTCCAGCAAATTGTCCGGCTCAATCACACTCCACGGCCAGCACATGGCCATGAATACAAAGGCCAGCACGGCGGCCGGCAGCAAAACAACCACCATGCGCAGCAGGCGCGACCATATCGGCGTACGTTCATATTTGTGATCGAGCAACACACGCACAAGCACCAGCAACACCAGATAGATCACGGCAAAAGCGCCGCCAACGCGCAAGCCTAATGCGCCGCCGACTGCGAACCCAAGCAGCACAATGGCTTTGCCACTGACATTTTCCATATCGCGCACCACCAGCGCGGTGGCATACAGCGCCCATAACATGCAGGTGGCAAACGGCACATCTTTGGTATGGGTAAACATGGTGCCAGACCACGATACCGTGAGGAACAGCAGGGTCATGGCTAGCAATGCCAGGCGCTCGCCACCCAGCAAATACGCGAATCTGGACACGCCGTAAAAGCCCAGCAAACCAAACAAGGCCGAGAGCAAGTGACGTATATCCCAGATCATGATCGGGATATACGGGTCCAGCGCAGCGGCAATAATGTCAAACAAGCCGCCATACAGGTAGAGATTTCGGTAGTGAAAAGCGTCCTGGTCTTTAAAACCGGACTGATACCAGTCGAGCAGCATCTGGCCGTAAGTATGCTGTACATACTCGTCGTTGCTGATGCCGTGCTGGCGGAAAGTGAGGGCTACCCAAATAATTAATGCCAGCCAAAAGAAACGTATCAAGCAGCGATACGTAGCAGCTGAGCAAGCTTGGGTAAAAAGGTGTTTCATGGGCTATTTAATCGTGAAAAATCAACACGCGCAAGCGTATCACGACACCCTGCCTGAGGATAGAGCGCGACCCCTGTCACGCTCAAATAAATCCTGGCCAGGCGAAAGCGGTTTAATTGCCAGGATCAGTATGCACGGAAAAGCGATAACCGGAACCACGCACGGTCTGGATCATTTCCTCATGCTTGGAAGCTACCAGTGCATTGCGCAGGCGGCGAATATGCACATCGACCGTACGGTCTTCAACAAACACGCGGTCACCCCATACCTTATCCAACAGCTGTGTGCGGCTATGCACGCGCTCAGGATTGGTCATAAAGAAGTGCAGCAATTTAAACTCTGTCGGGCCCAGCGGGATATGCACATTATGGCCAGTCACGCGGTGTGTGGTCGGGTCCAGGTGCAAACCGGCGATTTCAATCGGATCATCAGTCATTTGCGGTGCGCGTCTGCGCAACACGGCTTTGATACGCGCATTCAACTCACGCGGGCTAAATGGCTTGGTCACATAATCGTCTGCGCCTACTTCCAGGCCGCGTACTTTATCAAACTCGTCACCACGTGCAGTCAGCATGATAATCGGTACTTCTTTAGTCAGGCTGTCAGATTTCAGGCGGCGGGCAAACTCAATACCGCTCATGCCAGGCAACATCCAGTCCAGCAAGATCAGGTCTGGCATGGTTTCACGTAACAACATTTGTGCATGTTCGACGCTGGTGGCACGGATAGCGTGATGCCCCGCCTGCTTGATATTTAACGCCAGCAATTCCTGAATTGCCGGTTCGTCTTCTACCACCAAAATATTCGCTGCTGCCATGACACTCCCTTTAAGCAATATGAGATCAAAGTATTGATTGAATGCTCGCCAGTTTATGAATGAATTATGACATTTTAATGACAACATCACATAAATTTAATTTTGCTGTTATTGCCTTTTAGGCCAAATTGTAACAAGATGTAACGGCAGAAAATAAAGGGGTTTTTAATCTTGCTTAATCTTTCCAAAGAACACATCACCGCTGGCAGCCATTTCAATCGCTGGCTGGTACCACCGGCAGCACTGGCAGTACATCTCTCTATCGGCATGGCTTATGGCTTTAGCGTATTCTGGAAACCGCTGGGCAACGCGCTCACTGGGCCAGATGGCAAACCAGTGGCCGCCTGCGCCGCAGGGGCAAGCACCTTTGCCGATAAACTGGCAGGCACCGCCAAAGCGCTGACCGCTACTGACTGCAACTGGACCCAGTTTGACCTGGGCTGGATGTATACCTTGTTTTTCGTCCTGCTGGGCTGCTCTGCGGCCGTCTGGGGTGGCTGGCTAGAGCGTGCAGGTCCGCGCAAGGCAGGCCTGGTTGCCATGCTTTGCTGGTGTGGTGGCTTGCTCATTTCCGCCCTCGGTGTTTATCAACACCAGCTATGGATGATGTGGCTGGGCAGCGGTGTCATTGGTGGCATCGGCCTCGGGTTGGGCTATATTTCACCGGTATCCACCCTGATCAAATGGTTTCCTGATCGCCGCGGCATGGCCACAGGCCTGGCGATCATGGGCTTTGGCGGCGGCGCCATGATAGGCTCACCACTGGCAACTAAACTCATGAGCATATTCGCGACGCCCACCGCCCCCGGTGTGTGGCAAACCTTCGTCGTACTGGCCGTGATTTACGCCGTCTTTATGACTTGTGGCTCACTGGGCTATCGCGTACCGGCCGCCAACTGGAAGCCTGCTGGCTGGACACCGCCAGACACTCAACACAACCGCCTGGTTGCCACCCGTCATGTGCACCTGAAAAATGCGCACAAAACGCCGCAATTCTGGTTGCTGTGGCTGATTCTGTGTATGAATGTGTCTGCTGCCATCGGCATTATCGGTGCCGCAGCGCCCATGTTGCAGGAAACGTTTGGCGGGGTACTGATCGGCCAGCCTGCACTTGGGTTTGCCGACATCAAGGCAGATGAAGCGCTGACCGCTGCAGCCGCAGCGGTAGGCGCAGGTTTTGTCGGGCTGATTTCACTGTTTAACATTTTCGGCCGTATCGGCTGGGCCACCTCGTCAGACAAACTGGGGCGCCAAACGACCTATTTCATCTTTTTTGTACTCGGCATCATGATGTATGTCTGCGGCACTTATGCGGCCAATCATCACCAACTGGCCTTGTTCCTGCTGGTGTTCTGCATCATTGCCTCCATGTATGGCGGCGGCTTTGCTACCATTCCGGCCTACCTGGCTGACTTGTTCGGTACGCAGTTTGTAGGCGCTATCCACGGCCGCCTGCTTACTGCCTGGTCAACCGCAGGCATTCTGGGCCCGGTCATCGTCAACTACCTGCATGACGTGCGACTGGAGGCCAACGTCCCCTATGCCGATATTTATGCGCCGATATTTATGACGTTAGCGGCCTTACTCGGCGTCGGCTTTGTGGCCAACTTGCTGGTCAGACCGGTGGCTGACAAATACTTCATGTCAGACAGCGAATTGGCAGCAGAGCAAAGTGGTGGCAAAAACACCACCCAGCAGGCGGTGAACATCAAGCAGGATGACCAGAAAACACCTGCCATTCTGGTCAAACTGGCGTGGCTGGCTGTCCTGATTCCCATCAGTTATGGCATCTGGATGACGGTACAAAAAGCCTGGTCACTATTCGCATAATCCGTAACGTAGCCGTTTGGGTTAAAATAGCGGTTTATGTTTTAACCCACGGACGCACAAGTGAACAAAATTGCTCAAAACCTGGACGGTAACGGTAAAAAAATCGGTATCGTCCTCTCCCGTTTTAATGAAAACATTGGCGCAGGCTTGTTGCAAGCCTGCGAACAGGAACTGCTCAAACTGGGCGTCAACGCTGAAGACATCACCCTCGCCACCGTACCAGGTGCGCTGGAAACCCCGCTGGTGCTATTGCACATGGCCATGACTGAAAAGTACGATGCCTTGATCGCGCTGGGTGCCATTATCCGCGGTGAGACCTACCACTTTGAAGTAGTTTCCAATGAGTCTGCACGTGGCATTTCAGAAGTACAACGCGATACAGGCGTGCCAGTTGCCAATGCAATTCTCACCACAGAAAACGATGAGCAAGCTGAAGTACGCGTAGCGGTAAAAGGCGCAGAAGCCGCCCAAGCTGCCATTGAAATGGCGAACTTAGTGAGCGCACTATGAGTGAAGATAAAGCAGCGGTGAGCCAGGAAAAAGCTGCGCCAGCCAAAAGCAAAGGCAGCAAAAACCGCCGCAAATCACGCGAGCTGGCACTGAAAGCGCTCTACCGCAACCGCATGAATGCCGGTGATGTGAAGCAACTGCGCCTGGACAGCCTGGATGACCCGGATTACTTCAAGGCCGACGAGACGTACTTCAAGCAATTGCTCACTGGCGTGCTCGATCACACGACCGACATTGATGCCATGATCAGCCAGTTTATTGACCGCCAGCTGGAAGAACTGAGCCCGATCGAACATGCCATTTTGCGCATCTCCGGCTATGAGCTGATGTTTGATGTCAGCATTCCTTACCGCGTTGCGATCAATGAAGGTGTTGAGCTGGCTAAAGCTTATGGCGGTATTGATGGTCATAAATACATCAATGGCGTACTGGATAAAATTGCTGCGCAGGTCAGACCGCACGAATTTAAGCGCTAGACGCCTAACCGTAGTGACCAGACATAAAAAAGCCCTGCATACAGGGCTTTTTTATTGCGCAGCGTATGAGCACGGGCTGTTATTCAGAATAGACGTGGTAGCCATTGCGCCCGGCGCCTTTGGCTTCATACATGGCGATATCGGCCTGTTTCATCCACTCAGTCACCGTCACCTGCGTACCTGCAGCACACACAGCCACCCCAATACTGACGCCAATATGAATACTGCGTTCATTCACTTGCACTGGCAGTACAAAGCTATTCAGGATTTTTTGCGCCACATGCTCAGCATCATCACGCTGCGTGAGTTCTGGCAGCAACATCACGAACTCGTCCCCGCCCAGCCTGGACACCGTATCACCTTGCCGCAAACTGCCCTGCAGTCGCGTGGAGACCTCTTTTAAAATCACATCGCCTACATCATGGCCAAGCGTATCGTTAATCTGCTTGAAATGGTCAATATCCAGGAACAGTAATGCCGCAGCCTGCTTCGCATGCGGCAAGCGCGCATGCACCTGATGCAACCTGCTGAGCAACATCCGGCGATTGGGCAAGCCGGTCAGCGCATCAAAATAGGCCTCTTGTGTGACTTCATCATACTGATGCTTACGTGCCGTAATATCTTCGATCTGGGCAATAAAATATTGCGGCGCATCCTCATCATCGCGAAAAATAGACACCGACAATTGCACCCACACCACGGCTTGATCGAGGCGGATATAACGTTTCTCCATCTGATAGGCGTTTATTTTGCCATCTAGCAGTTGCTGCACATATTCCAGATCCTTAGCCAGATCATCAGCATGGGTGATTTCCTGGAATGTCGTCGCCACGAGGGCCTCGTTGGTATAGCCTACAATGTTGCACAATGCCTGGTTCACCTTGGTAAAGCGCCCCTCCAGTGACACGATGGCCATACCAATCGGCGCAAACTCCATAATCTCGCGAAAACTTTTTTCACTGGCACGCAGGGCAGACTCTGTCTTCTTACGGCTGCTGATATCATCAAATACCACCACAGCACCACTGACTTTACCGTCACGGATAATCGGCACCGAGGTTACATCCATATAAATGGGCTGGCCGCCACATCGCCAGAACACTTCATCTGAGGTCTTGATCGCTTGCCCACTGCGCATCACCTGGCACAGTACGCAATCCTGCTCAGCATGGGGCGACTCATCCGCCTTCTTATAATGTAACAGGGCATGTGCACTCTTACCCAACAACGCGCCCTGCTCCCAGCCCAGCAAACGCCGCGCCTCCGGATTGGTAAACGTGATCAGGCCATGCATATCTGTGACGTAAATGCCCTCCCCCAGGGTATCTGTAATCTCTTGGAACCTGACAGCACTTTCCTTGAGTGCCAGCGTTTTTTCATTCACTTGCGCCAGCACCCTGGCCGTGAAACCGGTGCCGATCAGCAGGATAGACCCCACCAGCCCGATACAAAAAATCCCGACTGCCAGCATGCTCCAGCTTTGCCAGCCCCGATGTTGGGCATAATAGCGATGAGACGGTGAAATATTGAGCCGATAATGCTTGGTGCCAAACTTGAAGTCACGGCTAAATACCACATCAGACTGCGCATCCGTCACAGCGGCATATACAACGGCCTGACTTTCCATCTCCACCAGTTGCACATTCAACAATGATGCTGTCCGCGCAAATAAGGCGCCAAAAAAGTCCTTATTCACCAGCACCGTTTGCACCACTCCATCGTAGCGATATCCATGCACGGGATACATCAACAGCAAGCCAGTTTCATGCCCCGAATACAGGTATAACTGGATAGGGGCAGTCACCACCGCAGTATTTTGCTTGAAGGCCTGCAAAATGGTCATTTTGCGATTATCGAGTGCAGCCAAATCAAAGCCGACCACCCGCTGCGTCTGCGCTGTGGTTGGTTCAATATAAGTCAGTGGAAAATAATAAGGCCGTATTTTTGCCGTGAGCCATTGCTCAGCCGGGCCTGGCTCACGGATATCAAAACCGGGGGACTCTGCCTGCATCCGGGCCACAAAGCTGGCACGTTCGGCCTGACGAATCTTGGGCACCCATTCAATGGCATAAATCATCGGGTATTTATCCAGCGTCACTTTGACAAAGCTACGGAAATCCGCCTGACTAATGTCTGACTGCTGATAGGTAAACAAGGCGCTGATTTGTGCCAGCACAGCCTCTTGCGATTCCAGCCGCACACGTAATTGCTCGGATAATTGGCTGGCCATGCCATCAAATTCGGTCAACGACTCCTTACGCTCCCATTTGCTGGCCGTGACAAAGGCTAATACCAGTAAAGCAAACAATATGAGCATAGGCACTGCCACGGTTTGCAAGCGCCTTCTCCACAATGGCCGCGGCTGGCCGAGGAAGACCAGCGTGAATGGCAGCATCACAATCAGGCCAAGGAAGTCTCCTACCCACCATGATACCCAGCTTGCCAATACACTGTGCTGGTCGAGTAACCCCAGCATAAACAGCCCCGTCACAGATAAGCTGGCGCTCACCAGGCAGATTAACGGCGCATACAACAAAAAACGCACGACATCACTGGGAGCATCCAGCGTGGTGGGATAAGTAATGATCCGGCGCAGCCATGTCCCGCCACACCAGGCCTGTACGGATGAAGCCACGGCAATCAACATTGCCACCGCTAGTCCGAGCTGACTCCAGTGATGGCTGGCCGTATAGCCGACCCATAAATTCAGTAGTAATGATCCGCAAAAAATGGCGGGTAAGGCACGCTGCCCGATCAGATAAGTCACCGCAATGGCGATACCGGCGGGCGGGAAAATAGCGGAGGCATAACCAGGAGGCACTGCCAGCATCAAGCCCAGCTTGCCGGTGATGATATAAATCAACACCAAGGCCAAGCTAAAAAGAATGCCTTTGCTGTGAGTAGAGGGTCGTGGAAACATCAATAACAATATTCAAACACGGTGCGTGCAAATGTGTCGCTGAATAAAAACATACGTGTATTCAGTCAGCAGCTTAACACTGCGGCGTACTCAAGCATGACAGAAATTAAGTAACAAAACGCCGCTTATTTGCCCCATACAGCTGTTTGCAAAAAAAGATCAGGCCAACAACGATAGGGTGTGGAGCTGTAAACCATGCGCGTCCCAGCGGGCACACACGGCATCATCATGCCAGTCACCCAATACGATACGCTCACAGACATGGCCATCAATCTGCACAGGGTGACGCCCCGGCCTATGTGTATGGCCATGCAACAAGATATCCGGGTAATCATACTGGCGCAGCAAAGCCAGCACAGCCGCTGCATTCACATCCATAATATCCATGGGTTGCGTGGTTTGGGCGTGCATCGCCTTGTTTTGTGTACTTTGCTGACGCGCCTGTTCGGCAAAGGCCAGTCGGGCGGCGAGCGGCTGTGACAGAAAAGCCTGCTGCCATTGCGGCGTGCGTACCTGACTACGGAACTGTTGATAAGCCACATCATCACTACACAAGGCATCACCATGGCTCAAAAGAATGCGTGTTTCGCCTAATGTCAGCAAGGTTGGATCAGACAACAATTGCAAGCCACTGGCTTGCGCAAAACCTTGGCCAATTAAGAAATCACGGTTGCCATGCATAAAGTATAACCTCACGCCCTGATCCGAGAGCGCGCGTAACGCTTGCACAATCGGTACAAACTCCGCGCCATGCTGCGGGTCAGCGAGAATATCATCGCCCACCCACACTTCAACAAAATCACCGAGGATATACAGCGCTTCAGCCGTCGTAACTTCCGTCCGCAGCCAATGCAAAAAAGCCTGCGTTACCGCAGGCCTTTGCGCACATAAGTGCAGATCAGAAATGATCCATGTGGTCATGCCTTAGGCAACCACAACGGCTTTTTCAATGATCACTGGTTCCACTGGCACATCCTGGTGGCCAGCGCGATTGGTCGTTGGTACGGCTTTGATCTTGTCGATCACGTCCATGCCTTCAACCACTTTACCGAAGACACAGTAACCCCAACCCTGGCTGGTCGGTGCAGTAAAGTTGAGGAAGTCGTTATCTTTCACGTTGATAAAGAATTGTGCAGACGCTGAGTCCGGCACCATGGTACGTGCCATGGCCAAGGTATATTTGTCGTTAGACAAGCCATTGTCAGCCTCGTTTTTGATGGTTGCGTCTGTCGCTTTTTGCTTCATGTTGGTGTCAAAACCGCCACCCTGGATCATGAAGTCGTTAATCACGCGATGAAAAATCACGCCATCATAAAACCCTTTTTCAACGTAGCTCAAAAAGTTAGCCACGGTAATCGGGGCTTTTTCTGCGTTGAGTTCAATCGTAATATCGCCAAAATTGGTAGTCAGTTTGACCAAAATATTCTCCGTTTATTGAGGATGATGATAGTTATTTGCTAACCGTTACTTGCTAGTCACTATCGTTGCACGTTTAATGATGACCGACCGAATCGGCACATCTGAAAAGCCACGTTGGTTGCCAGTAGGCAAATTGCTGATTTTAAACACCACGTCCATGCCAGACACCACTTTACCAAACACACAGTAACCGATTCTGTCTGGTTCTGGACTGCTGTAATCCAGAAACTGGTTGTCAGCGACATTGACAAAAAATTGCGCAGTGGCTGAGTTAGGATCTTGCGTACGCGCCATGGCGATGGTGCCGGTCTGATTGACCAGGCCATTACCCGCCTCATTGATAACCGGTGCGCGGGTTGGTTTTTCTGTCAGCTCGCGATCAAAGCCGCCGCCCTGAATCATGAAACGGCCAATCACACGGTGAAAAATGGTATTGGTATAAAAACCGTCTTTCACATATTGCAAAAAGTTTTCCACCGTTTTAGGCGCTTTGTCCGCATACACCTCAACCGCAAAATTACCCTGATTGGTTTCAAACAGTACTTGCGTTGCCGCATTCGCCACACCCACTGCGGCTAACAAGCAACACCCTAATACCCAAGACAACACACGCATCACGCTGATCCTTCGTACAAAATTTTCCATTCACCATTCTCCTGCACCCAGTATTGTCGTTTTTTCATGACATTACGTAATGCAGCGCTCACATATTCCTGCTCAAAGTCTACGACCACCATGTTGCGCTTGGAGTTCGGATAAGTGAACATGCTCACCTCAGACAGATTGACGCTCACCTTGGGCTTGGCCGCCTGAATCTGGCGCTTGTAACTCGTCCATCTGGACAAATCACCTTCAGAATAGAAGAAGTCGCTGGTGTAATGAGACAGGTAAGCATCGGTATTTTGCGAAGCCCAGTCTTTACGCCACTGTTCGATCGCAGATTTAAGATCTGCTTTGTGACGGTCCTGATGACGCACAGAATCTGGATTCACCCACTGAAAATTGACACCAATCACGACTGGCGTATTGCCCGCCTGTAACACTTCCTGCAGGGCTTTCATGTCAGGGTTGGACAACACCACACAACCATCACTGGCGCGTGGCGGACGGCTGTAAGTATCCCTGGGCGTGCCATGTATCCAGATACCGGAACCAGTCTTGCGCTCGTAACTGTCAATCTCATTCGGATAATTGAGCGGATACGCTGCATCGCCATACAAGTCCGGCAAGGGGCGATTGAGTTTACGCGAGGCAAAATAAACGCCTATTGGCGTCCGCTTGTCACCCTGGTCTTTTTTGCCGATACCGTTTTTACCGATAGTGACATAATAATCAGCGACATAGCGCAACACATCGCCCTGCCCCTTTTCATAGACATACAGACGTGAGCGCGCGGTATCGACAAACAGGATGTGGCTTTGCTTTTCTGACAACTCCACCAGCATATTGGGCTGGGTCAAGCCACGGTTACGGTCAAAATAATTGCGGATACGGATTTCAGCTTCTTCTTTGAAATCCTGAATGCGGGTGACATCTGCCGTATTAGCATCACCAAAATTATTTAAAATCCTGGCTTTGGCAGAAAGCAAATCGCCATGAATCAGATGGGCAAGGGCAAAGTTGGGAGAGATCGTCAGCAACTGGTCAACATAATCCAGCGCCTGTTGCAAACGGCCTTCTTTAATCGATTGCAGAGTTTGCACCAACATGCGTTCAACCGCATTGGTGTTTTTATTTTGGACGAACAAACGCGCAGTTAACGCTTCATGGTTAACCGCGGTTGCATTCCAAGGCAATAACGCAGCACTGACAAACGCAATATAGCAGTACTTTCTTAAACTCCTCATACCGATATTATACATTTGTTTAATTAAAATCTTGCGCGCTTAACCAGCCAAATTCGCCCCTTATTTAGCGATTTTAAAGGCGTGCCGTCGAACAGCGCACGCTTTAATTTAGCTTAGAACAACTTTAGAACTTACCGACGCGCTCTTGCTGAATTAACCAGCGACCGCCTTCTTTCACCAGATTCAGCGTTTTGTTCGAGTTTGCATCCAGGCCAGTGGCTTTATAGGCCTGACGGAAGGTCACCTTGGCTGCACTATCACTCTCGACTTTGACTGCCAGATTACTCAGCTTGACTGAAATCTTGCTTGGGCGGCTGACGCGATCACGACGGGTAGACTCCCACTGCTTGCGTGATTCGCCTGCTGGTGTTTTAAAGTCTTTGGCGTAGCTATCTAGATACTTGTCTACATTTTGTGCGGCCCACGCATCTGCCCAGGCATTCACAGCATCCAGCACAACACGTTCCTGGTGATCAGTGGCTGGCTTTGCTTCCACAGGCTTGGATTCAACCACCGCTGGTTTTTTGGTCTCAGCGACCACAGGCGGTGTAACCGTTGGCGGCGTCGATGGCTGCGCTGCTGAAGCTGGCGCAGCAGGCGGATTCACCGGCGCTGTATTGGCTGGCGGCGTGACTACAGGCGCTGCTGCTGGCGGTACAGTCGCTGTAGTCCGCGCCACAGTACGCTTGCCACCAAATAAATCAGTAATCATGGCCAGCTTGCTTTGCGCACGGCTATTGGAGGTGTCTAGCTTCAACGCCTTGTCATAAGCTTCTGAGGCCAGGCGCGCATAAATATCACCCAGATTCTCATGCGCAGTGGCGTAGCTAGGATGCGTTTTGATCGCAGATTCCAGCGCTTTTCTGGCTTTATCATACTGACCTTGATCCGCATACAGCACGGCCAGATTGTTATAAGGCTCAGGCAAGTTAGGGTATTTTTCAGTGAGTTCGGTAAATGACTTGATCGCCTCATCGCGCTTACCCAGTTCTACCAGAATCACGCCACGCATAAACATGGCTTCAGCGTTTTTAGGGTTGGCAGACAGATAATTATTCACACGCTCCAAAGCGGCCGCCTGGTTGCCCTGCTCGGACAACTGGTTGATCTCACGCAGCTCCACATTGGTTTGGCCCGCAAAAGCAGAATGAGACAAGGCGACCTGGCTTAAAAGGACAGCCAACACCAGCAAAGATTTTTTTAATGTTGCGTTCATGAGTTTATTACCTGAGCAATCGTTGATTTTTAGCAGTATGTTATACTTGGATTGTACAAGAGACAGTGCGTATTTAGGTGATTATTACACGATGATTCAGCACCAATTTGTGTCCTGCGTGGTTTACCTGACAACAAACAATCAAGCAATGGCAACCCTCGCCGACGCAAAAACAAAAAGCACCACACGTGCTAACATAAATTAAACACTACAATATTTCTGCTAATTTTATCACGCATTAATCCTTTTTACATTTCGTTAGCATGTTAAAACTACACAACACCCTTTCCCGCAGCAAGCAAGTCTTCCAGCCCATCACAGAAAAAACCGTCAGCATGTACGTCTGCGGCATGACCGTATATGACTTTTGCCACCTGGGCCACGCACGCGTCATGGTGGTGTTTGACATGGTGGCACGCTGGTTTCGCACCAGCGGCTACAAGGTGACTTATGTACGCAACATCACCGATATTGACGACAAAATCATCAAACGCGCTAATGAAAACAACGAAAGCATCCAAAGCCTGACGCAGCGTTTCATTACTGCAATGGACGAAGATTCGGCCAAACTCGGTATTATCCGCCCAGACCTAGAGCCGCGCGCCACCGAGCACGTGCAAGGCATGCTGGACATGATCAGCCAGCTTATAGAAAAAGGCTTTGCCTACCAGGCCAGCAATGGCGATGTGTTTTACAAAGTGCGCAGTTTTAACGACTACGGCAAACTGTCCGGCAAATCACTCGAAGACCTGCGCGCAGGTGAGCGCGTCGATGTCGACACCTTCAAGCAAGACCCGCTGGACTTCGTGCTATGGAAATCAGTCAAACCTGGTGAGCCTTACTGGGAATCCCCCTGGGGCAATGGCCGCCCGGGCTGGCATATTGAATGCTCAGTGATGAGTGCCGCCCATTTAGGACAACATTTCGACATCCACGGCGGTGGCCAGGACCTGCAGTTCCCACACCACGAAAACGAAATCGCCCAATCCGAAGCCACTCATGACTGCACCATGGCCAACTACTGGATGCACAACGGTTTTATCCGCGTCGATGACGAAAAAATGTCCAAGTCACTGGGCAACTTCTTCACCATCCGTGAGGTACTGGAAAAATACGACCCGGAAGTGGTGCGCTTCTTCATTCTGCGCGCACATTACCGCAGCCCGCTCAACTACTCCGACAAACACCTGGACGACGCCAAAGCCTCTTTGACGCGCCTGTATACCGCATTGCGTGGCATAGATGCTGCTGACAGCGCCATAGACTGGGATCAGCCACAGGCCGCCAAATTCAAAGCCGCCATGGACGACGACTTCAATACACCAGAAGCCACCGCAGTCTTATTTGAACTCGCCAACGACTTAAACAAAGACAAATCCGCCGCCACTGCCGCATTATTGAAACAATTGGCTGCGATTATCGGCCTGTTGCAACGCGATCCGGAAAGCTTTATGCAAGGCGAAAGCGACGGCACGCTCGACGTCGAAAGCCTGATCGCAGCGCGCATTGCTGCCAAAACAGCCAAAAACTACGCTGAAGCTGACCGTATCCGCAAAGAGCTGGCCGATGCCGGTATTATTCTGGAAGATACCCCACAAGGCACGACCTGGCGTCGCGCCTGATTGCGTAAAAACATTATTCTTTTGAAACATTGAAGGAACACGGATGCCCGTCAAACTATCTGCCCCTGCTGCCGGAACATTACTGCCTGTCAAAGGCGTACAACTGGGTTTTGCCCAGGCGCATATTCGCAAACCCAACCGCAAAGACGTGCTGGTCATCACCGTGCCTGAGGGCAGCAGTGTCTCTGGCGTGTTTACGCTTAACCGCTTTTGTGCGGCGCCCGTGACGGTCTGCAAACAGCATTTGCAGCATAACAAAGGCATCCGCGCGCTGTTGGTGAATACCGGCTGTGCCAACGCAGGCACTGGCCAGCAAGGCCTTGACGATGCCCGCGCCAGCTGTATCGGCGTCGCACAGGCACTCAACATCAGCCCCGAGCAAGTATTGCCCTTCTCCACCGGCGTCATCCTGGAAACCCTACCAATGGAAAGACTGCTGGCAGGCATCGCCCCGGCTGCCGACAACTTGCAAGAAAACAACTGGTTAAATGCCGCAGAAGCGATTATGACCACCGACATTGTGGCCAAAGGCACTTCGCGTCAATTAGTCATTGACGGCAAAGCAGTCACAATTACCGGCATCAGCAAAGGTTCCGGCATGATCCACCCCAACATGGCCACCATGCTGGGATATATCGCCACTGATGCCGCCATCAGCCAGGTCGCACTCGACAGCATCATTCAGCACGCTGTGAATAAATCATTTAACTGCATCACGGTTGATGGCGACACCAGCACCAACGACAGCCTGATTCTGATGGCCACCGGCCAGGCAGGCAACACAGTCATCAACGAGCAAAGCGCTGATTTTGTAGCCTTGCGTGATGCATTGACCGAAGTCGCCACTGAGCTGGCACAAGCCATTGTGCGCGACGGTGAAGGCGCTACCAAGTTTATGACTATCCAGGTTGAAGCGGGTAAAGATGAAGAAGAGTGCCGCAAAGTGGCTTACGCGATTGCCCACTCGCCTTTGATTAAAACCGCCTTTTTCGCCTCAGATCCAAATCTGGGCCGCATCTTGGCCGCGATTGGTTATGCTGGCATTGATGACCTGGACGTGAACACCATGCAGCTGTATCTGGGCGATGTATTAGTCGCCGAAAAAGGCGGTCGTGCAGCGAGCTATGCTGAAGAACAAGGCGCAGCCGTGATGAAAGAAAGCGATATTCTGGTACGCGTGGTATTGAATCGTGGCAATGCAGATGCCACGGTGTGGACCTGCGACTTTTCTTATGATTATGTGAAGATTAATGCGGATTACAGATCGTAATACGCAGAAATGAACTCGCACTGAGTTCCTTCATGGCACTAGAAAGCCACCTTAACGCTTAGGCAGTTTGGGTGGCTTTTTTCTTTCGCCTCTAGGCGAGTCACTTTCTGATGCTTGCCCCTCAGAAAGTAACCAAAGAGGAGAGCACCCAGCCATCACGGCCTGACGGCTCCCTTGCGTTGCTCAACAAAATAAGCGGTCACGAAACTCGCCCTAGCAGCTTGCACACTGCGCAAGCCGCCGCGGTGCTCAAACAGTCGCTCCCTTCTTCCTTATTTTGTCTCCGCTACTCAGCGTGATGAATGGGATTGATCTCGCCAAACGACCATTAGTGAAAATTTAACGGAAGCATAATTCTTCAGCTTTGCCGATAACCACCAAGAATGGTTGCGCTCAGTTGGTGTTCGGGGTCCCCATCTGCCGCGCCGAGCAACGCAGGGTTGGCGGGGGTAGTCGGCCATCGGCTGTTTGAGCTCCGCAGTGGCTTGCGTTTTGTGCAAGCAGCCAGGGCGAGTTTCGATGGCCGCCCGACAAGCCGAGTAGCACAGGAATCAAGTGGAAGCTGGGGTGCATTTCTTTTGGTTACTTGTTCTTTGTGCAAGCAAAGAAAAGTAACTCGCCTAAAAGGCGAAAAGCAGCCTTACCAATAAGCGTAGAAAGAATGACCTTATTATCAATCATCCCCAACAACCCTACCCCGCCCCTGCTTCACCACTCCACGTTGCATCTTGCCCGCTACCCGCCGTTTTTTAGACGCCAGCGTCGGCCTGGTCGCATAACGCACCAGATGCACATGGCTGGCGGCATCTACAATGTCATGCAAACGCGCAATCGCATCACGCTTATTAGCTTCTTGCGTGCGGTATTGCTGCGCCTTAATCACCAACACCCCCTCAGCGGTGATGCGCTGGTCTTTGCTATGCAACAACCGTGCTTTAATCACTTCACTCAGGCTAGAGCTGTGAATATCAAAGCGCAGATGGATGGCTGAAGAGACTTTATTGACGTTTTGACCACCCGCCCCTTGTGCACGTATGGCGCTGAGTGTGTACTCGTGGGCGGCGATCGTGATCATGCTTGCAGGGCGTTGTTGATGTAAGTAAAAAAGTCATCCACTTCTTGCTGCACGCGGGTGCGCCTGAAGGGTGGCAGGCTTTGCCAGATACGGCGCCCGTAAGGTTTATCGACCAGGCGCGGATCGCAAATCATCAGCACACCGAAATCCTGCTCATCGCGAATCAGGCGCCCGGCACCTTGCTTGAGCGTGATCACGGCATAAGGTAGCTGATACTCCATAAAGGCATTTTTGCCTTCGGCGTTCATTTTTTCGATACGCGCCGAGAGTACCGGGTCATCCGGTGGTGCAAACGGCAATTTGTCGATGATGACGCATGACAGCGCTTCACCACGCACATCGACGCCTTCCCAGAAGCTTTGCGAGCCGACCAGCACGGCGTTGCCGTGGGCACGGAACCTATCTAGCAACTCGGTACGGTTACTCTCGCCTTGTATGAGTAAAGGATAATCCAGGCCATGTTCCTCAAATGCCTGCTTGAGCAAAGCGTGCACTTCGCGCATAGCCTTGAGCGAGGTACACAAAACAAAGGCGCGGCCACGGCTGGCTTGTAACACCGGCAAGCTGACCGACGCCACCGCAGCTGTATAGGCAGTGCTATTAGGCTCAGGCATACCAGAAGGCACGTAGAGCAAAGCCTGTTGACCATAATCAAACGGGCTTTGCCAATGCCTGGTTTGCGCCGCCAGCAAGCCCATCTGGCCCTGGTAATGGCTAAAGTCACTTTTCACCGCCAGCGTCGCGGAAGTAAAAATCCAGGCGCGCGGCTGCGCATTGAGTTGCTTGCCAAAACCATCGGCCACACTCAGTGGCGTCGCGTGTAATTGCACACTTTGGCTGAATACTTCGACCCAGCGTACCAGATTGGCATGATTACCTTTTAACCAGGCCTCAAGCAAGGCCAACAGCGCCTCGCCACGTTGCCAGCATTTCTCGAGCAAAGGGTCACGCCCTGCTTGTGTTTCGAGCACTGCGGTCAGGGTGCTCAACGTTTCCAGCAAACGTTGGTAAGCATCATCAAAGCTCTTTAATGATTGCGCTTTCTGCACCGGCATGCGCGCGCCTTCAAACTGGAATACCAACCTGAAATCACGACAGGCTTTCTCCAGTGGCGGCACCGCCTCACTCAGCGGCACGCAGTCTTTGGCCAGCGTCAGGTAAGCCATCTGGCTATCACGCGCCAGGTCCATCAATTGTGAGGTGGAAATATCTTCACCAAAAAACAGGCCGGCGACTTCGGGCAATTGGTGCGCTTCGTCAAACACCACGGTATTGGCGCTGGGCAATAACTCAGCCACGCCTTCATCACGCAGCATGACATCGGCAAAAAACAGGTGGTGATTGACCACTACCACATCGGCGGCGAGAGCTTGCTTGCGCGCCTCCATCACAAAACATTGTTTGTAAAACTGGCAATCCTGGCCGACGCAGTTATCACGTGTCGAGGTGACTTGTTGCCACACCGTGGCTTGCTCGGGCACTTCAACCAGTTCGGCTTTATCGCCACTTGTGCTGTGCTCGGCAAAGCTTTGCAGAATGGGAATGTATTGCGCATCTTCGCGCGACTGAAAGCGGCCTTCCTGGCTGGCGCGTTGCAAGTGATAATGGCAGATATAATTGGCGCGGCCTTTAAGCATGGCCACCGTCACTGGCACTTTAAGTGCTTCGCGCACCGCGGGCAGGTCGCGTTGATACAGTTGGTCTTGCAGGGTTTTGGTGCCGGTAGAAATAATCACCTTACCACCAGACAATAAGGCAGGTACCAGGTAAGCATACGTTTTACCGGTACCTGTACCCGCTTCGGCCACTAATTGCTGCTGCTGTTCAATAGCTTCAGCAATCGCTTGTGCCATTTCCTGCTGTTGCGGGCGGCTGCGGAAATCAGGCATGGCTTGCGCCAAACACCCATTCTCTAAAAACGCGGAACTGACCTGTTGCTGTAAAGACATACGCTAATTATCCCACGAGCCAGAATAAATCAGACAAGCATTTTTCAAGAAATACATCGGTTAAAAGCAGTCACAACAACAGTAAAAAGGCTAAAAAACTTGCGCATGCTGTTAAAGTATGGCAAGGTTTAGGCCGTAGTCACTTCTGTGTCACCAAAAATCCTCTTATCCAAGCCCTTGATTGTGATGAATAAATCATTTATTCGGCTGGCTGCTTTACTGGTCAGCGTGCTGTTATGCCAATGCAAAAGTGTCGCCGCGCCCGGCGATGATAAGCGCTGGCAAAACGCTTACAGCTACTCACAAGAGCAAGTGATGGAAAGCCAGTCCGGCATTGCGGGTTCCTGGTCAGAAAAAGTGGAAGAAATCATGATTCGCGCCCTGAGCCTGACGGGCGTTGACTATAAATATGGCGGCCGCAGCCCGGAAACCGGCTTTGATTGCAGTGGTTTCGTGCAATATGTGTTTAAACATGCTGCCCAGATTTCCCTGCCGCCCTCGGCACGCACCATTAGCGAAATGGGCAATACCGTCAAACGCGAAGAATTACAGCCCGGCGACCTGGTATTTTTCAACACATTGAAATCGGCGTTTTCGCATGTCGGCATCTACGTCGGCAACAATCAGTTTATTCACGCCCCGAGAGCGGGCGCCAAAGTGCGTATCGAAAACATGGACGAACGCTACTGGAGCACACGCTATAACGGCGCCAAGCGCATGGAAGTAGAAGCGTCAAAATAACGCTTCTTTGCACAGCACGCGTTTATCCCCTGTTTTTACTCGCCTGCGCCCTTCACTGGCGTATCACTATGCCCCAGCGAGCGCTCCGGATCGATGAGGTCGCGGATTAATTGCTTCAATTCTTTAGCCTCGGGAAAACGCCCGGCTTCTTTGCGGGAAAAAATCACAGCGCCATCACAGCGCACTTCAAGAATACCGCTGGTCCCCGGCACCAGGCTCACGGACTTTAAATCGGTATCAAACGTCGTCAACAACTCCTGCGCCAGCCAGGCGGCGCGCAACAACCAACGGCACTGTGTACAAAACTCAATTTCTACGATAGGCTTTTGCATATTTCACTCTAAACATTTATTTGCGTGAAGAGTATAGTCAATTTTATTGAAATAGCGGAAAATGAACTTAACAGCGTTCTGTCCACTCTCTGCAAACAGGCTGTCATCAACAGATGCAACTTGACTCTTATTAAAGTAATATTCTTCGCTTAATTGATCACACAAGGCATGGTATGCGTTCCAAATTAGAAAAATTCAGCTTGCTGGGTGCAGGCGTGTTTGTAGGTATCCTGGTGAGTATCAACATTTCCGCCTGGGCAGACAGAACCTCCGTGTCGCAACTGCCTATCGATGAGTTGCGTGTATTTGCCGAAGTGTTCGCTAAAGTTAAATCTGACTACGTTGAACCGGTAGAAGACAAAAAACTGATCAACGAGGCATTGTCCGGCATGCTGCAAGGCCTGGACCCGCACTCTACGTTTATGGATGCCGATGCTTACAAAGAACTGCAGGCAGGCACACAAGGTGAGTTTGGCGGCCTGGGCATTGAAGTTGCCATGGAAGACGGCCTGGTCAAAGTAGTGACACCGATTGAAGATAGCCCTGCCTACAAAGCAGGCCTGAAGTCTGGTGACCTGATCATGAAACTGGATGACACCCAGGTGCGTGGCTTGACGCTTAACGATGCTGTAAAACGCATGCGCGGTACGCCAGACACTAAAATCGTCTTGACGGTGATCCGTAAAGGCGAAGATAAACCACTCACCTTCACCTTGACCCGCGCCATTATCAAATCACAAAGCGTGAAAAACAAATGGATTGAACAAGGCTATGGCTATGTCCGCATCACACAGTTTCAGGAACGCACCGGTGAAGACCTGGCCAAAGCGCTGAAAAGTTTGCAGACTGAAAACAAAACGCCACTGAAAGGCCTGGTACTCGACCTGCGTAACAACCCTGGTGGTTTGCTGGATGCAGCCGTTGGTGTATCGGCCGCATTTTTACCTAAAGATGACCTGGTGGTGTACACAGAAGGCCGTGTAGTCGATTCCAAAATGCGCCTGAATGCAACGCCGATGGATTATGCACGTCGCGGCAAATCAGATTACCTGAAAGACTTGCCTGAAGAGTTCAAGTCTGTGCCTATCGTGGTGCTGATTAACGCCGGTTCGGCTTCTGCGTCTGAAATTGTGGCCGGTGCCTTGCAAGACCATAAGCGCGCCACCATCATGGGTATCCAGAGCTTTGGTAAGGGTTCAGTACAAACCATTCTGCCGATGAATAACGGCAGCGCCATCAAACTGACGACAGCACGTTACTTTACCCCTAACGGCCGTTCGATTCAGGCCAAGGGCATTGTGCCGGATATCACGGTAGATGACGGTTCTGATCCAAGCCTGAGCTTGCATGAAGCTGACCTGAAACGTCACCTGTCTAACCCGACCGATGCCAAAGGCAATGTGGACAGCAAAGCAGCAGATGAAGCAAAGTCTCGTGCAGCCGCTGAAAAGCTGAAAGAAGAGAAGCATGCTGAAACACGCGGCCCGATTGAACCAGCCAGCAAAGATGACTTCCAGTTCACGCAAGCCATGAACTTGTTAAAAGGCTTGCCAGTTCAGAAGTCGCAAGAACCTGCTAAAGTAAGCACAGCCAAACCATGATGCCTGTTCTGCTTACCAGCCCAAGCTCGGTAAGCAGACGCCACTCTAAGGAAGCGTACATGTTGACTTTACCACCATTGAGCCTACCTCCACTAAGCTTGGATAAAGCCATCAATGTGCTGGATATGGGCCTGCGCACGGTGTTTAGCCCGGCCATTGCCAGTCGACCTTATCCGGCAGCCGACATCGGCGCTGAGTCGACACTCACGGAGAGTGAACGCAAACATGCGGCGGCACTGATGCGTATCAATCATGTCGGTGAAGTCTGTGCACAAGCACTGTATAGCGGCCAGGCACTGGTGTCGCGTGACCCAGCCAATGTGGAAGCCTTGAAACAAGCCTCACGGGATGAAGTCGACCATTTGGCCTGGTGTGAACAGCGCATGCAGGAGTTGGGTGGCCGCAAGAGCCTGTTGAACCCTCTGTGGTTTGGCGCCAGCTTTGGCCTGGGCGTCACAGCAGGCCTGCTGGGCGACAAATGGAATCTGGGCTTTTTGGCAGAAACTGAACATCAGGTCTCAACACATTTGCAGAGCCATTTGCAGGAACTGCCCGCACAAGATCATGCTTCGCGCGCCATTGTCGCTCAGATGAAAGAAGACGAAGAGCACCACGCGCAAACAGCCGAACAATTGGGCGGTGCCGCCTTACCTGCCCCGGTCAAGCTGGCGATGCGCTTGGCCTCAAAAGTGATGACCCGCACGGCGTATCACTTGTAAGATTTGTAGTAACCTAGAGTCAACCATGCAAAAATTTAGTGACAACCTCCTCACACTGGACAATGCCGATCACGTGAAACGCATTGAACTGTATGATGAAAACAATCAGCCAGTTGGTGTGCTTGAAAACAAGCCAGGCACCCAGGGCTCCATCAAGGTCTATCATCACCTGTTCAAGATGTTTGGTGAGATCAATACCGATGCAGCGGTAGAAGGCCTGGCGCTTTACGCCGAGCACACCGAGGACGCCGAAGACCACCCGGGCAAACACCCGAATATTGATCGCCTGCTCAATGTACTGGATAAAGAGCAAACACTTTCAATCAAGCTTGTGACCGAATAAGCCCGCACAAGCAGCCATAAAAAAGCCTCCAATCATTGGAGGCTTTTTTACTATTTGGGCAAGGTCAATGTGCCGACACACCAGACATCATGCACTTTGCAAATGGCGCGTAATCGGCGGGTGATAAATAAACTCCAGCAAATGCCCCACACTGTCCAGGCAATAAAACCCGCGCGAACCATCGCGATGACTTTTTGGCGCCTCGGTAATCCGCACCCCATTGGCGACCATATGCGCATACCAGTCATCCACGGCCTGCGCATCTGTCAGCACGAAGCCGATATGATCCAGCCGCTGCAAGGGGTCTGCTTTGTAATCTACGCGATGCAGGGCAAACACATCGCCATGATTGCTTAAATACACATTATCCGGGTCAGGCTGCCACTCAATGTGCATACCGACAATCCGCGTATAAAAATCAATCGCAGACTCAAGCTCTTTGATAAACAAGGCCACATGGCGGATGCCTACCATGCCTTTAGGAATGCTCATGCAATACTCCGTTAATCAAGCTCACTCAAAGCTTGGCGCTTTGATTTCATAACCGTGCGTAATCTCACACGCTTTTTGCAGCATGATGCTGGCCGAGCAATACTTCTCGGCAGACAGTTTCACTGCACGCTCCACCTGTGACTCATTCAAGCCTTCACCGGTCACCACAAAATGCACGTGAATTTTGGTGAATACCTTAGGCACCGTGTCGGCACGTTCCGCCCGAATCTCGGCAACGCAGTCGACAATCGGCTGACGGGACTTTTTCAATATGGTCACCACATCAAACGAAGTACACGCGCCCATGCCTATCAGCAACATTTCCATTGGGCGCATACCAATATTGCGGCCGCCATTTTCAGGCGCGCCGTCTAATACCACGGCATGACCCGTTTCGGATTCACCGACAAAACTGACACCATCTATCCATTTCACTTGGACTTGCATTTAGACTCTCATTTCACAAGTATAAAAACGTACCCGACAACGGGAAAAATTTTCAGTTTCTAAGCCAGACTAGGCGCAAGTTCAAAAAAAGATCGCGCGGCATACATCACGTATGTAAGCGAGATTTTTTGAACTTGCAACAACGTATGGCGACGAAACTGGAGATTTTTTATTTCACGCCCAGTAGTTCAACATCAAATACCAAGGCCGCATTCGGTGGAATCACGCCACCGGCACCACGCGCGCCATAGCCCATGTCAGAAGGAATAATCAGCGTACGCTTGCCGCCGACTTTCATGCCTTGCACACCGACATCCCAGCCCTCGATGACCTGGCTGCCACCCAAAAAGAAATTGAATGGCGAATTACGGTCCAGGCTGCTGTCGAACTTTTGGCCTTTGTGGTCTTCTTTGCTGGCGTCATACAGCCAGCCGGTGTAATGCACGGTGACGTTAAAGCCGACTTCAGCTTCGCGACCTGAACCGACCACCGTATCAATTTTTTGTAATTCAGTCACATTGGCAGACATTTGTGCAGACTCCTTCGTATTTGACGAGTTAGATTGCGCTTGGCAACCTGTCATGGCCAGCAGCAATACGCTGAGACCGATTAGTTTGCTTGCAGATTTCACTTGTTTACTCCCAGAAAACGACCATTATTTTACGCGTTTTTAACGATAAATTATCAGACACAGGCTAACGGCCTTCAATCAATTGTTTAAGCAAGGCATCCTGCACCGCGCGTACTGCAGAAGCACGCGCGTGATTGGCAATCACCACCAGCACATAACGTTTACCAGCCATATCCTGCACATACCCCGCAATGCTGCTCACCCCTTCTAGCGAGCCAGTTTTGAGGTAAGCCATGCCTTTGCTACCACCCTCTGCCAAGCGTTTTTTGGTGGTGCCGTCCATGCCGAGTATGGGCATAGATGCCATGAGTACCGGCATCAGCGGGCGCTGGTAGGCTGTGACGAGCAACTGTGCCAAATGTTCCGCACTGATACGCTCATTGCGCGATAAGCCGGAACCATTTTCCAGCACCAGCTCAGGGAACTGCAAGCCACGCTGACGCAAGACCTGTTTAAGCGCCAATGCCGCACCCGCCTCATCTGCTGGCGTAAATCCAGCCTCTTGCGCGATGGTCAGCAGCAACTGGCGCGCCATCACATTATTGCTCCACTTGTTGATATCGCGCACCACGCTATCCAGCGGTGGCGATGACCATGTGGTCACCAGCGTGGCAACGTCGGTGACCGGTGCCAACAACACCTGCCCATTAAACTGCCCACCCAGCTGCGCCCACAGTTTTTTAAAACTCAAAAACACGTATTGCGTGTCATTGAGTACACTGAGTTCCAGATAGCGCTCATCACACTGCTCGGGCAAGGTGCCGCTAAAGGCCACCGTGACGCCATCAGCCTGCGGCGTCACGCTATAGCGCAAATCGCCACGCCAATCATTGCACGCGCCTTTACGGATTTGCATGGTGTTGATCACACGGATTTGCGGTAACTCGAATTCTTGCGAGATTTGTACCACTGGCTTATTGGCCTGACTAGAGACCGCAAAACGGAAACTGGTATTGCGGCCATTGAGTAATAAGGCGCTCGGGTTAGCGTTATAGGCACGCCAGGGCTCATCGTCCAGCACGGGCCGCTGGCTGACTTCAGGCGCATATACCGACAAATCCAGAATAAGATTGCCTTTGATCTGGCGAATGCCTTGCTGTTGCACCTGTTGCAATAAACGCCAGAATTCTGCGATATTGAGCGCCGGATCGCCAGCACCCTTGATGATTAAATCGCCATCCAAGCCCCCCTGAGTCAGCGTGCCAGTGCGATAAACGTCAGTTTTCCAGCGGTAGGCAGGTGTCAGTGCTTCCAGCGCCGCATAGGTGGTCACCAATTTCATCACACTGGCCGGGTTCATGGCTTTGGCCGCGTTATGGCTGATCAGCGGCGCAGTACCATCCAGCGGTTGCACCACAATCGCCACGCTATCGGCGGGTAATTGTGCTTTGCTTAATGCCTCCTGCAAATTGATTGGTAAGGCGGCCTGGGCCAAAGCTGCCCAACAACTGCACACAACCAGTAACCAGCGCATTTACATGCTCTCCTCAACGGCAGCACGTGTCGTTTGTATCAGATGGTGGATATCTTGTGCTGTCATGCAGTAAGGCGGCATCCAGTACACGGTGTTACCAATCGGCCGTAATAGCAAGCCATATTTGAGCGCCGCGGCATAGCAGTCGCGCGCGAACTGTGGATTTTTTGTCGTGACTTCAAACGCCGTAATCATGCCGCGCTGGCGCACATGGTGCATGCTGAAACCATAGTTTTCAACGCCAGCCAGCAATGCCTGCGCTGTCACACGGTTATGCGCCAGCACATCAGATGCCTCAAACAACTGCAATGTCGCCAGTGCAGCACTGCACGCCAACGGATTGCCCGTATAGCTATGACTATGCAAAAAACCTTTTACGGTCTGGTCATGATAAAAGGCCTGATAGACTTTATCAGTCGTCAGCACCACCGACAACGGCAAATAACCGCCGGTAATGCCTTTTGAGAGACAAATAAAGTCTGCGGTATCACTCACGCGGTCACCCGCTTGCTCACATGCAAACAAGGTGCCGGTACGGCCAAAACCGACGGCGATTTCATCGGCGATGATATGCACCTGGTAACGGCTGCAAATTTCACGTGCCCGCTGCAAATACACCGGGTGATACATCGCCATACCCGCAGCGCCTTGTACCAGCGGCTCAATAATAAACGCGGCTAATTCGACATGATGCTCAGCCACATACGTTTCCAGCGTCTCGGCACAACGCAAAGCGTAAGCCTCGTCTGATTCACCTGATTCAGCCAAACGACTATCCGGGCTGGGCACCTGGGCAGATTGCAGAATCAATGGCGCATAGGTATCTTTAAAAATGGCTACATCAGTGACACTAAGCGCCCCCAATGTTTCGCCGTGGTAACTATTTTGTAGGCTGATAAATTTGGTTTTTTGCGGCTGCCCAATATTGCGCCAATAATGAAAACTCATCTTCAGTGCAATTTCGGTAGCACTGGCGCCGTCTGAGCCATAAAACGCGTGGCCCAAGCCGGTTAACGCGGCAAGTTTTTCTGACAACTCAACGACGGGCGCATGTGTAAACCCGGCCAGCATCACGTGCTCCAACTGATCAAGCTGCGTTTTGATCGCATCTTTAATCGCCGGCTGGTTATGCCCAAACAGATTCACCCACCAGCTACTCACCGCATCCAGATAAGCTTTGCCGTCAGTATCAAATAACCATGCGCCCTCACCACGTGCAATCGGCACCAAGGGATACCGTTCGTGATGTTTCATCTGCGTGCATGGATGCCACACGCTGTGCAAACTCCGCTGCAATAAATCCTGATTTCCACTCATGGCGCTATTTTAAACCAAGCGCAAACAGCATGCTTGGTTTAAAATAGCGCCTTAAATCAAGTTGTTACCTCTACATGCAAAAAACCCGCAAACATCTCGAACTGCTCGCCCCGGCCAAAAATGCCGATTACGGCATTGAAGCCATTAATCACGGCGCCGATGCGGTGTATATCGGCGGCCCGGCCTTTGGTGCGCGCGCCAAGGCGCCGAATACGGTGCAGGACATTGCGCGCCTGGTGCAACATGCGCATAAATTTCATGCCGAAGTGTTTGTCGCGCTGAATACCATCTTTCACGATAACGAGCTTGAAGGCGTGCGCCAGCTGGTGCATCAACTGTATGACAGCGGCGTCGACGCCCTGATTGTGCAGGACATGGGCTTGCTGGAACTGGATTTACCACCTATCCAACTACATGCCAGTACCCAAACCGATATCCGCACCGTTGAAAAAGCACAGTTTCTGGACCAGGTAGGCTTTAGCCAGATTGTGCTGGCGCGTGAGCTGGATATTGCCACGGTGAGAAAAATCGCAGACGCGACTACTGCCAATCTTGAATACTTTATCCACGGCGCACTATGTGTGGCGTTTAGCGGTCAGTGCTTTATCAGTCACGCGCATACGGGGCGTAGCGCCAACCGTGGCGAATGCTCGCAGGAATGCCGCTTGCCTTATACGCTGGAAGACCAGAAAGGCCGCATCATCGGCAAAGACAAACATTATCTGTCGATGAAAGATAACGACCAGAGTGCCAACCTGCGCGCCCTGATCGCAGCGGGCGTAAGCAGCTTCAAGATTGAAGGTCGCTACAAAGACCTGCCTTATGTCAAAAATGCCACTGCGCATTACCGCCAGTTGCTGGACGAGATTTTGGAAGAGATGCCGCAATACGCTAAATCTTCCGCCGGTCACGCTACTTACACCTTCACGCCGCAGCCGGAAAAAACCTTTAACCGTAGCGCTACCGATTATTTTGCCAATGGCCGCCAGGCGGATATTGGTGCGTTTGACACACCAAAATTCTCGGGAGAAACATTGGGTACGGTACGCAAAGTCGGTAAGGATTTTATCGATGTGGCCACCGATATTGCATTGCACAATGGTGACGGCGTCTGCTTTTTTGATGTGCATAAAGAGCTGGTCGGCTTGCGTGTGAACACGGTACAGGCACTGGACAAATACACGTACCGCCTGTTTCCAAACGAAATGCCAGCGGATATCCGCAACAATACGCAACTGTATCGCAACCGCGACCATGCGTTTATGCGCTTACTGGAAAAAGACTCAGCCACACGCAAAATCGCACTGGATGCCGTGTTTTACGAAACCAAAGATGGCTTTGCACTCACACTGAATGACGAACAAGGCTTTAGCGCCACGGCTCAATACGATGCCGAGAAACAGCTTGCTAACGACACGCAAAAAGCCGAAGCCTCGCTCAGGGAGAATCTAGCCAAACTAGGCAATACCGACTTTGTTGCCAGAGAAATCAGCCTGGAGCTCACTCAATTCTGGTTCTTGCCTGCCTCTGTGGTCAATCAATTACGCCGCGATGCTGTTGAACAATTGCTGGAAATCAGAACCATGGGCTATGAGCGCCCGCCACTACGCGCTGCAGCCGAACCATCAGCCATTTACCCGCAAGATAGCCTGAGCTACCTGGCCAACGTCTACAACCAGAAAGCACGCGACTTTTATCACAAGCACGGTGTCAAACTGATCGCCAGCGCTTATGAAGCCAATGAAGAACTGGACGAAGTGCCGGTGATGATCACCAAACACTGTTTACGCTTTAGCCATGGCTTGTGCCCTAAAGAGGCTAAAGGCGTGATTGGCGTACAAGGCACTGTCACGGCGGAGCCAATGACGCTTATCAGCGGCAACGATCGCTATACGCTCAAATTTGACTGCAAACCATGCGAAATGCATGTCATGGGCAAAGTGCGCAAACATATCCTGCAGATTGCACCACCGCAGCCGATTACCTTCTTCGACAAACGCCCAGCCTAAGGTGCGGCGGCATTAAATTGCCAACGTTGTTGTTTTCAGGCAAGCTGATGCCACGCTTAAAAGATCCTAGCCATGACTGAATACGCTTATCTGCTCAAAGTAGCAATTGCCCTAATTGCCATCGTTAACCCCATCGGTTGCCTGCCTATTTTTATCAGTGCTACCAGCGGCTGGAGCAAGGCAGAACGGGCGCGCACTGCACGCACGGTCGCCATGACTGTCATGATCGTGCTGTGCGTCTCCGCTTTTATTGGTGACCTCATTCTAGACTTCTTCGGCATCACCATTCCCTCATTCCAGGTCGGCGGCGGTATCCTGCTGCTACTGATTTCGATCTCCATGATGCATGGCAAGCAAGGCGGGACGCGCCAAACTGCTGAAGAGGCACAAGACATGGCCGAGCGTGAAGTGATCGCCATTGTGCCGCTCAGCATCCCTTTGCTGGCAGGCCCTGGCGCCATTTCCAGCATGATCCTTACGGCGCAGCAACACCCGGGCTTTTGGGGACATTTAAGCCTAGTGTTGCCTGTCGCGCTCATTGCTTTATTTATCTGGGGCTTGCTCCAACTCGCCGATGGTATTACACACTACCTCGGCACCATAGGCATCAATATCGTGACCCGCTTGATGGGGCTGATTCTGGCGGCAATGTCGGTGGAATTTATCGCGCATGGCTTGACCGGGTTGTTTCCGCAACTTGCCGGAGCCGCATAGAAAATCAGTCGCACACAGCTAAATTAACCCTCCCCCAATCAATCACTTAGCGGTAAAATAGCGCTTTTAACGAAACCTGCGTATTTTGAATTCCTCCGCTTCAAATCCATCGAAATCCTCCCAGCAATGGAAGCCTAACGTCACCGTGGCTGCCATCATTGAACAGGACGGCAAGTTTTTGCTGGTTGAAGAAACCACAGACCGTGGTAACCGCTTTAACCAGCCAGCCGGGCACCTGGAAGAAAACGAGACGATTATCGCTGCGGCGATCCGTGAGACGCTGGAAGAAACTGCTTACGACTTCACGCCTGAAGCATTAGTAGGCATTTACCACTGGCAACATCCGCTCAATGGTATTACCTATTTGCGCTTTGCCTTTACTGGCAAGCTGGGCGCGCATTACCCAACGCAGGCACTGGACGATGGCATACTCCGCACGGTATGGAAATCTGAAGCCGAGATCGCCGCCGAAGGCGAGCTGATGCGTAGTCCGCAAGTGTTATTGTGTGTGCAGGATTACCTGGCAGGTAAACGTTATTCTTTAGACATTTTGAAGCATTTGGGCCAAGCATTATGAGTAAGCCACATGTCATCGTCGGGTTGTCCGGCGGCGTAGACTCCTCCGTCACTGCCTTGTTGTTGAAACAACAAGGCTACCAGGTCACCGGTTTGTTTATGAAGAACTGGGAAGACGATGATACTGACGAATACTGTTCTTCACGCCAGGATTTGATTGATGCCGTTTCGGCGGCTGACAAGATCGGTATCGACATCGAAACCGTGAATTTTAGTGCCGAGTATAAAGAGCGAGTGTTCGCTAACTTTTTACAGGAATACCAGGCTGGCCGCACGCCTAACCCAGATATTCTGTGTAATGCCGAAATCAAATTCAAGGCATTTCTGGATCATGCCATGGGTATGGGGGCAGATTTAATCGCCACCGGCCACTATGCGCAAGTACGTGAAAACCCGATTCAACCTGGCAACTTTCAACTGCTCAAAGCCGATGACGGCAGTAAAGACCAAAGTTACTTTTTGTCGCGCCTGAATCAGGCACAGCTTTCCAAAACACTGTTTCCGCTGGGTAAACACCTCAAACGTGAAGTGCGTGAAATTGCACGTGAGCATGGCCTGGCCAATGCAGAAAAAAAGGATTCCACCGGTATTTGCTTTATTGGCGAACGTCCGTTCCAGGAGTTTTTGCAACGCTATTTACCACGCCATCCTGGCATCATGCGCACGCCTGAAGGCAAAGTGGTTGGTGAACACGAAGGCTTGATGTATTACACCATCGGCCAGCGCCAGGGCCTTAAAATTGGCGGTAGCCGCGAGAGCAATGGCGAGCCATGGTTTGTTGCCGCCAAGCATATGGCGGATAACGAATTGATTGTCGTGCAAGGTCATGACCACCCACTGCTGCAAAGCGATGGTTTAAAAGCGGGCCAGTTACATTGGATCAGCGGTGAAGAGCCTCAAACTAACTGGGTATATGCGGCCAAAACACGTTACCGCCAACCCGATGCGCCTTGTGAAGTGGATGCGGTGAATGCTGAAGAAGCCACCATTCGCTTTGGCCAGCACCAGTGGGCCATCACCCCTGGTCAGAGCGTGGTGGTGTATGAAAGTAATGTCTGCCTGGGCGGCGGCATTATTACCGGCGCCATTTAACCCATTCGCAAGGCATGGTTATTGCTTCTGCTTGCATAATATAATCAAAATGAACGCCAAGTGACGAGGAATGACACCTAATGGCCTACGTATTAAAAAATAAAGAAGGTGCAATTATTGCGGCAAGCCCAGATACGCAAGTGGCCGCGGACTGGGTTGAAATTGATAATGCAGATACCGAATATCTGTGTTTTCTGGATGATGAGCTAAAAAAACATCACACCTTCCGTGAAAGTGATATCCAGTTGGCACGCGTGCTGGAAGACTTAATCAGTATTCTGATCGACCGTAGCCTGATCAGCTTTACTGACTTCCCTAGCCCTGCGCAAAAACGCCTGAATGAACGGCAAACCCTGCGTCATAAAAACAACCTGCAATTGCTGGCTGACGACGACATACCACCGCTGTAATCCCTATGCGCGTACAGGAATTGTCTGATTAAGCAGAGAATTCCTGCAACAATACTGTACGCCACGCCCTTCTGCCTGATATCTATACATGTAGCGCTTTGTTTACAAGCGCAGACAGCTTCACCAGCTACAAAAGTGTCCACTCACTTATACCCTGCCTCAGTAATCGACAAAGCTTTTAATTCAGCATCATTGCTCACCCATTTCGCATAACCTAAATGCCTATTGCCACCTACAGTTGAAATTGACAATCATTCTCATTATCAATTAGCATATAAATTCCCAAAGGATTTATAAAATAATGAGGAGAGGTTCACATGACACGCACTCACAGCGTACTGATTTCACTGGCATGCATATTTGCCGCGAAAAGAAACGGGGGGCAGCGATGAGCCCCTGGTTGAAACATATAGGAAACGCATCGCTACTGACATGCCTGCTCTCTGGCACCGCGTGGGGTGGTTACTATCCTATGTACGCGAGTTGGCCACAGCCTAATGGCATAGGCTCAGACATCACGCTGACCTACAGCTTCAGCAATCTGTTCGACGGCGGCGTAATCAGCACCAATGGGCAATCGCTTTCAGTAGACATCATGCGCAGCGCATTTGAGCAGGCGTTTACCGATTATGCCGCTATTTTGCCGATTCATTTTGTCGAAGTAGCCGATATCGGCCCATCACCAGAGACAGGCCAATACGATCCAACCGGCTTGGCAGATATCCGCATCGGCGTGGTGTCGTACATAGAGGATGCCAATGCCTATGCTTATTTTCCACAAAACACAGAAACCAGCGGCCTGGCCGGCGATATTGTTTTTAACGGAGAGCGCTTTGGCTTGGGTTGGTCACAAATCTTTTTTTATGCCGTCGCGCAACATGAACTTGGGCATTCATTAGGCATGGGACATTACATTGATGTCGACGCACCCGCCGGGTCGAACTCAGCCAACGCAATCTATAACGGCCCGGTATTACCGTTCAACGCTCTAAGCATTAGCACCCTGCAAAGTGTGTATGGCGCTGGCACAGGCTCGGTCACACCGTTATCCGTCGTGCCGGAACCCGACACCTGGGCTTTATTATTGGCAGGTTTGTCATTGTTCGCGTTTGGCAGAGAAAGAAGGCGCATATGAAACCATTACACAATACTCTTATCCTGGCAGGCCTATTGATGGCACAGCCCGCTCAAGCGCTCACAATAACGTTTGACTACACCTACGATACCAAAGGCTTTTTTACCGATACGCTGACAGGTTCGCCACTGGTTGAACGTCGTGCCCTGCTTGACCAGGCGGCCTCGTTTTACAGCGGCTTTACCGATACGCTCACAGCCATCACACCACAAGCGGGAGATCAGTGGTCAGTACAAATCACACACCCCAGCCTGGGCGGCGCAGCCGTGACACTCAATAACATTGAGATTGCGGCGGATACTTTGCGCATTTATGTCGGTGGTTCAAACTCCGCGCCTGGCGTACTCGGTTTTGCTGACACAGGCTTCAACTTGACGGCAAGCGGCTCGGATGGCTTTGTTGACGCAGTGAATACGCGTGGTCAATTGAACACCAGCGGCGCCACAGCAAGCGATTACGGCATTTGGGGCGGCATGATCTGGTTTAATGCTAATAATAATTGGTACTTTGGCAGCGATACGGACGGCCTAGCACCGGGCACTCCAGACTTTCTGACAACGGCTACTCATGAAATCGGCCATATTCTTGGTTTTGGCACAGCAGATTCATGGTGGGCTCAAATAGAAAATGGCACTTTTACGGGTGCTAATTCGGTGGCGGCTTATGGCGAGAACATTCCACTGGATCGCTTTGGTGCACACTGGGCAACAGGGACGATGAGCAGCACTGATCAAGGAGCATTGCAAAATACCTTGATGGATCCAAGTACGCCTGCAGGAAACCGCGAATTGCCCACGTTACTGGATTATGCAGCCTTTGCTGATATTGGTTGGCAAGTGACCGCCACAACTGTACCCGAACCTGGAGGCTATGCCATGCTGGTGACAGGCCTGGCGGTAATCGCACTCAGCGCCCAGCGCAGACAGCGACGATAACCACCCTGCACTGATCGTGATAAACAATAACGCCCCGGTATCGGGGCGTTATTGTTTACAGAGACTCTAAGTTAGGTCAGAAGCGCTATCAATAAGTTAATTCGACCAGAAACTTCACATTTCTCCCTGGCCCATACATACCTAACCCACCCATCGTACCATCCAGGCGATACAATTCATTTTTGAGATTTTCACCGATCAAACGAAGTGTTAACTGCTCATTCACCTTATAACGAGCGCCTGCATTCCATAGTTCATAGCCATCCTGGACGCCAAATACATAGGCACTGGTTGGCGTCCCATCGCCACTAATTAGGATATTACGGTCAGAAACCTTACGATAGGTTAGGTTTACATCCAGATTCTTAGTCAACTCGGTACCCAGATTAACATTTAAAGCATTACCAGGCGCGGTATACAAAGGCACACCCACAAGCCCGGTAAATATTTCACCGTTAATTCTCGAATAGCCGCTACGTAGGTACCAGCTTCGGTATTGCATAAAACTCTCTACTTCCACCCCATTTCTGCGCTCCCAACCATTTTGGGTAATGCGTCCAGACTCCTCACGTAGTGAGGATAATAACTGTGAGGTGTAAATGTGATAGAAATTCAACTTGCCGGAAAACCATACATCACTACCCAACAAGTGCGGATTCTGATAGCTAATGCCAGCTTCCGTGGACTCTGACAATTGTGGTTGATAAAGGTCACCACAAATACGTGATGCAGGATAAATATTAGGTACAAAGGGAGGACGGCAGCGGCCAAACGCCCCTTGTGTAAAATACTCATCAATCAATGGTGGCCGAAAACCCTGCCCATAATTGCTGTAAAACGTCAGTTTCTCCGGGCTATTTTTAGCCAGCACATCATATGACAAGCCTAAACTCCAGGTTTCTTCCTTGAGTTTGATTTTGCTTGCTTGCTTATAAGGGGCTAATAAAGCAAGCGTTCCACCTGCAGCCTCAATCTCATAGCGATCTTGCCGATAGCCCGGAATCACCGTGAACTGACCAACCTCAAATGTAGGCTGTATATAAATCGCATTAAATGACTTACTACCTGGTGGCGCCGATGCATTGAATCCATTGGTAGGATTAAAGTATGGGTTGTCATAAAGACGAGTCACATCACGCTCACTAGAGTTATATTGATAACCAGTAAGCAGTGAAAAATTAAAGAACCCCTTTTCCGTAAAAACTGCCTGATTACTAATATCTACGGTACGAGTTTTATATTGATAAGTATCTCTGGCATCACCGCGGCATCTGGTCACGTCTGAAGGGTTGGGGGTGTAGACAGTACCGCTACATCCGGCTGGCGCATTCGGATTAATCACAGGTGACAGACCTGGCGGCGCCAGATCCTCAAGATTGGTGTGACCAGCGCCGACCGTAGCTTTCAAATTAATCCATGGATGCTCGGGATTATATTTCACCGTTTCAGACCATGTCAGGTCATCAATGGAACGAATAACGTAGCCAAAAAAACCAGGCGTCGCAGAGTTAGCATCATACTGCTGCAAACCCGTGTCATCGAACTTGACGACAGAGGTCACAAACTCCAGATTTTCAGTTGGAAAAACACTTACTTTCAATAAATGAGAAATTGACTCAATGGCAGAATTCTCCAGCTTACTGCCATCACCCAAAGTAATGTTATTTGCTTGACGGTTAGAATAGTTATAAAGAATATCCACACGCTCGTCCGGACGCGCATATAACAAATAAGAGCGTGAATACTCATCACTGTTATTGCCATAGCCAAACTTGACCTTGCCGCCATACTTCTGGCCAGGTTTTAAAAAGTCTTCTGCATTTTTAGTCGTTGCATTGATAGTGCCCCCCAGTGAACCGGAGCCGCTGGTGATTTGCGGACCACGTTGCACCTCTATGCTTTTAAGTAATTCCGGCTCAATAAACGTGCCGCCCATACGGTATTTTTCAAAGCCCTTGGGTACGCCATCCACTTTCACCATCACATCTTCATTATCAGCGTAGCCACGAATGCTAAATGTCATGCCACTAGGGCGTGGACCACCAGAAATAGACACTCCTGGGACAGACCTCACCGCATCAAAAATATTGCTGGGTTGCGCTCTCTGTAACTGCTCGCTGGTAATCGTAGTGATTGGCAATGTACGGTTAATACCGGTGTCTGGTGTTTTGATCTTGGTATCAGTCACCGATACTTCAGGCAAAGTATCAACGTCGTCTGAATCCACCTTTTTCGCAGCTTTACTTGCGGGAGCAGAGACTGCTTCACTCGCGGCCTCATCAACAGTTTGGGCATCGGCATACACCAGTTGCACGCATGCAACCATCACAAACCAGCAGACGGCTATACTGCTGACCGATCTGAGCAGTGCATTCTTCTTTTTAATATGTTGTAACCAGGAGCCGTAAGAGCTTGCCATCATGAAGCACTCTTTTATTCATTCATAGGATAGAAACAAAGGGGCTATTTAGCCCCTTTGTCATGGTCGTACTAACGGGAAATTAGGCTTTGTTGCGGCGTGCTGCAAAAGCCATCAAACCCAAGCCCAATGCCATCATGCTGAAGGCTTCTGGCTCTGGAACTGGTGTAACTGTTGGCACAGAAACAGCTGCCAAAGCCAACTGATCCAAGCTCATGCTGGATGAAGTGGAAGTGAATTTGAATGTGTACAGGCTAGCCGCGCTGACGCTAGTCCATTTCCAGTAGAGCTCTTGCTCTGCTGTCGCGCCGCCCATCACAGTACCTTGGTCTTCATTGAACTGCAGTACTGAAGTCGCTGAAAGACCGTTCAATGTCGCAGTCGTGTTCGCCAAGGTACCCAGCGTACCAATACGCAGATACACATCGAACAGGCCACTGGTTGAACCGCTCAGCGTCGCAGTAAATGATGTAGCGCCTGAGAAGCTGTAAATATTACCGCCACCAGTTACAAATGAACCGCCACTGGTTTCCACCACTGAAGCTGTCGTGCCAGCCGTCACAGAAACATCAGGTGAACTGTCGCTAGTACCGTTAAAAATATTCCATTCGGCATAGCTAACCGGTGTCTCGCTACCCCATGGATTAGTGGAGTTCCAAACTGCTTGTGTCGCAAATGCAGAGCTGCTGAATGCCAGGCCTAAAGTAAGTGCTAATACTGAAACTTTCATTGTTAATTCTCCTCAACGAGCGCTTGTTTCCCTTCCTCTCGAAGGCCATCGCGCTACCTCTAAAATTAAGTCTCACGGACCCACACCGTTGAGTATTTCAATCTCCATGCTGATATTCGCATGGTTGTAAAACTGAAATGGAGAGAATAAGTTCTGCTTATTTTTCTACGATGGCGTCAAAGTCGACCACAAAGCGGTACTGCTTGCCGCAATCGATAATCACTTCTTTTTGCCCACGTTTTAACAAGCGAATATCCACCTTGATGCTGCCAAAACCATCATGAGCAATCAGCTCATCCAGTAATTCGAGCAATCTTTTTTTGACCGGCGCATTGACAGCTTGCATAGAATTTATTCATCATTGTCTTGTTTATTTTTAAATGATAACAATTATCATTTAGTTTATCAATAATAAATTGGCAAAGTACACGCGTAAAGAATAGTTAATGGTAAAAATGGGAATTTCAGAGAAAAACAAAACCGGAACAATGGCTTAGGCGAATAGCGTCTCGCCCTGTGACTATCATCAGGAACAAGACCGTAAAATAGAGGAAAAACGAAGCAGAATACCCGCATTGATAGCAGGCACTCTGTCATGAAGCCAGGTTAGGGCTGTGGCATGGTTTGTTTGAAGCTAGGGCGTTTCACCAGCACGCCATAATGCTTGGCCAGGTTGGGAAACTTCTCTTGCCAGTATTTACCTTCCCACTGGACACTCTTAAAACGCAAATCCAGGTAACCCAGCGCGGTGCCCAGCGCAATATCGGCCAAGCTGAAGGTTTCGTTGACACACCACTTCTTTTTGAGCAAATCTTCATCCAGCGCGGTCAAGCCAGCGGTCACCTTGGCAAACTGCTTTTCAATCCAGCCAGCGGACTGTTGTACCTCTGGTTTGCGTTGTTCCAGCATCACCGCCACCGCCGCATCACAGATGCCATCCGCCAGGGCCTCCCAGCGGCGTACTTTAATTTTGGCTGAATGATCTTGTGGAATCAGGTGCGCCACCGGCGTACGGTGATCCAGGTATTCAACAATGACACGCGAGTCATACAAGGCATCGCCATCATCCAGCACCAGCACAGGCACTTTACCTAAGGGATTATGCTGGCTTACCGGGCAATCCGGTGCCGACAACACCACCTCGGTTAAGGTCAGATCGACATGTTTTTCGATGGCCACAATACGCACTTTGCGCGCGTAAGGACTGTTTACCGTATATAAAAGCTGCATAGTGTGATGTGAGCCAGAAGATTGATACTTTTAACCGAAAAAAATACCCCATCACGAAAAGCTTATGCTTAAAAAACGCTGATCTTATCGTATGTCTTGGGGCGCTTTTATTATAATAGCTTTTGGCATGGGCTTAGAATGTCACATGCATATTTTTTAACCTTGCTGGCAACCAGATGACCACATTCCCGCTTTACCAACACTTACCCGATTATCTCGACCAGACCATCATCGCTGAACAGGTACAAGCGACCCTGGCAGAAGACATCGGTAACGGCGACCTGACAGCCGCCCTGATCCCGGCTGGCACACAAGCCTCAGCGACCATCATTAGCCGCGAAGACGCCGTCATTTGTGGCTGCGCCTGGCTCGCACAGTGCTTTGAGCAGCTGGACCCGGCGATACAACTGACCTGGCTGGTAAAGGATGGTGAGCGTGTGCAAGCCAACCAGCCGCTGGTCAATATTCAGGGGGATGCGCGCGCCATGCTGAGTGCAGAACGGCCAGCCCTTAATTTCCTGCAAACCTTATCGGCCGTGGCAACACATACCCGTCGCTATGTAGATGCCATTGCTGGTTTACCGACACAGATTCTCGACACGCGCAAAACACTGCCCGGCTTACGCCTGGCGCAAAAGTACGCCGTGCTCACCGGCGGTGGCGCCAACCAGCGGCTAGCCTTGTACGATGGTATTTTAATCAAGGAAAACCATATCGCTGCCGCGGGCTCAATCACCGCCGTGTTACAAGCCGCGTTTGCATTACGGCAGACTGAGAATATCCAGATTGAGGTGGAAAACCTGGATGAACTGCAACAAGCGCTGGCTGCCGGTGCGACCAGCATTTTGCTGGATAATTTTACGCTGGAAGCGCTGCGTCAAGCCGTCGCCATGAATCAGAAACGCGCTTTGCTCGAGGCCTCGGGCAATGTGGATTTAACAACAGTGCGGGCGATTGCAGAAACAGGCGTGGACAGAATTTCGATTGGTGCGCTGACTAAAAATATACAGGCAGTGGACTTAAGTATGCGGATTCAGATGAAGCTATAGATCATTTTAAAAGTAATTCATTGAGCAGAAACTCCTTTTCGCCTCTCGGCGAGTCACTTTCTGATGCTTGCCCCTCAGAAAGTAACCAAAGAAGAGGGCACCCAGCCATCACGGCCTTCGGCTCCCTTGCGTTGCTCAACAAAATAAGCCGGTCACGAAACTCATCCTAGCGGGCTGCAAACGACGCAGCCCACCGCGGGATTCAGACAGTCGCTCCCTCTACTCTTATTTTGTCTCCGCTACTCAGCGTGATGGGATGGGATTTGTCTCATCTAACTTGCATTGGTTTAGTTCGGACGATTCAAAAACCAGATTCTTTTGTTAAACCTTCTAAACGATGGCGCTCGCAGGTGTTCGGGGCCCCCATCTGCCGCGCCGAGCAACGCAGGGTTGACGGGAGTTTTCGGCAAGCAACTGTTTGAGCTCCGTAGGAACGAGTTTTTGATTGCCGCCCGGCAAACCGAGTAGCGCAAGGAAAAATCGGAAGCTGGGGTGTCTTGTTCTTTGCATTCTTTCTTATGGACAAGCATAAGAAAGAATGGTCGCCGAGAGGCGAAATAGATCGATCATAGAGATAGTCTTCGCTTTGGGAAAATAAAGAAAAGTAACTCGCCGAAAAGGCGAAAAGAGTCCTCACACAATCTGAAAAAAGAATACTTTTTCTCTGCATGATCACTTACCCCAAAGTGACCATTCCTGCCACTTTTCCATGGCATGATTTTTGCACCATAGGCTGGTACTCCTGCCCAAACATGACATGAATAGCCCAGCCCCATTTAATCTACCCAAAACCTTGGAAAGCCTGCGTCTGGGTGATTTGCTGCGCATGCTGGTTTCGGATGGCTGTATCGACAAGGCATGGGCAGAAAAACTGCATCAAGACCGCAAGCGGGACAGCTCCAAAATTCACCCGATTGTAATTGTGGCTGAACAAAAATGGCCAGACCAGCAGCAGCCGTCACAATTACTGACAGTGGAGAGCCTAAGCCGCTATGTGGCGGATAAGGCCGAAGTCCCTTACTACCATATTGACCCGCTGAAACTCGATTTCAGTGCCGCCGCGCAAATTGTGTCGCAGGCCTATGCCGAACGTTTGCGCATTATGCCCATCACGGTCAAGGATGGCATCGCGACCATTGCCACCGCTGACCCGTTTCACCAGGAGTGGCTACACGACCTGGAGCGCCTGCTCAAATTGCGCATACAGGTGGTGATGGTGAATCCGCTGGACTTGCAGCGCTATTTGCCTGAGATATACCAACTCTCTGCCGCGATTCAATCTGCCAATGCAGCCAAGGCCGGGCAAATTGTCGGCGTACAAAACTTTGAACAATTGATCGAGCTGGGCAAGGACCGCCAGCTGGATGCCAATGAGCAACATGTAGTGAATATCGTCGACTGGTTGTTTAAATATGCGTTTGAACAACGTGCCAGTGATATCCACCTCGAACCGCGCCGCAATATGGGGCTAATGCGCTTTCGTATTGATGGCGTGTTGCATCAGGTGTACCAATTACCGAGTAATATCATGAACGCGATTACCAGCCGCATTAAACTGCTGGGCCGCATGGACATGGTGGAAAAACGCCGCCCGCAGGATGGGCGTGTCAAAACGGTCAGCGGGGATGGCAAGGAAATCGAATTACGTTTATCGACCATGCCCACTGCGTTTGGCGAGAAGCTGGTGATGCGGATTTTCAAACCGGATATTCTGGTACAGGACTTCCAGCTACTCGGTTTTTCTAAACGCCAGAGTGAACAATGGGCGCAATGGACGCGTCAACCGAATGGCATCATTCTGGTCACCGGGCCGACGGGTTCTGGTAAAACCACCACGCTCTACACCACGCTAAAACAACTGGCGACCGATGAAGTGAATGTGTGTACGGTGGAAGACCCGATTGAGATGATTGAACCTGCTTTCAACCAGATGCAAGTGACGCAGAATATCGGGCTGGGCTTTGCAGAAGGCATACGCACCCTGATGCGGCAGGACCCGGACATTATTATGGTCGGCGAGATTCGCGACCAGGAAACCGCGGATATGGCAATCCAGGCTGCGCTGACTGGCCACCTGGTGTTATCTACCCTGCACACTAACGATGCGCCTTCTGCCGTGACCCGCTTACTGGACCTGGGCGTGCCGGCTTACCTGATTCACTCCAGTTTGCTTGGCATCATGGCACAACGTCTGGTGCGCACGCTATGCCCGCATTGCAAAACCGAAGCCGAGATTTCAGAGGATGAATGGGCCAGCGTCACGCGCCCGTTTAAAGCCAAAAAACCGGCAAAAGTCATGAAGGCAGTGGGATGTCAGGAGTGCCGGAAAACCGGCTACCGTGGCCGCACCGGCATTTATGAAATGTTGACCCTTACACCGGCCTTGCGCAAACTGATTACCCCGGAAACGGACTTGTTGCAGTTGCGGCAAGCAGCTACCCAGGCTGGCCTGCAACCATTGATGTTAAATGGGGCAGAAAAAGTGGCAGCGGGCCTGACCACGGTAGAAGAAGTGCTTAAAGTCGCCCCACCGATTGAAATGGACTAGCAATCCTATCCAAAACCGCACATTGCTATTGATAGCGCAGGGCTTCAATCGGGTTTAAGCGGGCCGCTTTTCTGGCCGGATAAAAACCGAAAAAGACACCAATACTGGCGGCGACACTAAATGCAATCAATACTGATGCGCTTGAGACAATCACCTCGGCCTGCGTGAACACACTCACCAGCACCGCGCCCGTCACACCAATGACGATGCCGATCAGGCAACCAACGATGGAGATCATGATGGCCTCCAGCAAAAACTGCATCAGAATATCTGTTTCCCTCGCCCCAATAGCCATGCGGATACCAATTTCACGCGTACGCTCAGTCACGGACACCAGCATAATATTCATAATGCCGATGCCACCGACCAGTAAAGATACTGAAGCAATCGCCCCTAACAGCAAAGACATGGTGCGCGCAGTTTCGGCCGCCGAATTGGCAATCGCCGTCAGGTTACGTACCGAGAAATCGCTGTCGGCACCTTCGCGAATATTGTGACGCTGGTTGAGCAAACCATTCAGCGCCTCTTCTACCATACTCATGACATTATCAGACTCGGCCTGCACCATGATCTGCCGCACCGTGCCGGGCAACTGGTTACCAAATAATTTTCGCTGCGCCGTCGTCAGCGGCACAATAATGGTGTCATCCTGGTCACGCCCGTCCAGCGTTTGACCTTTGCTATCCAGCACGCCAAGCACAACAAATGGGCGCTGGTTAATACGGATTGTTTTGCCGATGGGGTCAACATCCTCTTCTTCGCCAAACAGGTTTTGCACCACGGTTTTACCCAGCAAGGCAACGCGTGTGGCAGAGCGGGTGTCCGAAGCTGAAAATGGGTAGCCGGCCGATAATCCCCAGCCACGGATGTCCATATACTCTGCCGTGGTGCCAATAATATCGGTATTCCAGTTATTGCTGGCATAGACGACTTGCCCTTTGCCCATGGTCACTGGCGCGACGCCGACCACGCCATACAGCTCACCAATCGCATTCGCATCACGCACATTGAGCGAAGGCGCATTACCGGTTGCGGTGCGAGCCCCGCCCATTCTTGGTGGGCCGGAAAGTACCACGAACAAATGGCTGCCCATGGCGCTGATAGAACGTTTGACCGAGGCCTCAGCCCCTTGCCCGATCGCCATCATCAGCACCACCGCACCCACACCGATCACCATCCCCAGCATGGTCAGAAACGTGCGTAAGCGATTAGCGCCCATGGCGTGCCAGGCCTCCCCCAGCATGGCGCTAAACATACTCACTCCCGGCGACACTTGATGCACTACCGGTATCCTGCACTATCTTGCCATCCAGAAACCGTACCTGCCGCTTGGCATGTTCAGCAATATCGGTTTCGTGTGTGACCAGCACAATGGTGATACCTTCCTGGTTGAGGCTATCAAAAATGGCCATGATTTCTTCACTGGTGGTACTGTCCAAGTTACCAGTGGGCTCATCAGCCAGAATCAAGCGTGGCTGATTAACCAAAGCACGGGCAATGGCGACCCGCTGCTGCTGCCCACCAGAAATCTGGTTGGGATGGGAATGCATATGTTTGCTCAGCCCCACTTTTTCCAGCAATACCCTGGCACGTGCATGACGCTCTTCTTTACTCACACCGGCGTAAACCAGCGGCAAGGCCACGTTATCCAGCAAGCTCGCGCGCGCCAGCAGGTTAAAGCCCTGAAACACAAAACCTATCGTTTGATTACGCACCTTTGCCACCTGGTCCGCAGCCATGGTCGCCACCGCGTAGCCATCCAGCACATAACTGCCTGCCGTAGGCATATCGAGGCAACCCAGAATATTCATAAAGGTCGATTTTCCGGAGCCGGAAGGGCCCATGATGGCAACATAATCCCCAGCCAACACCTGCAAGTTGACGTCCTTTAATACCGGAAAATCCCCTGCCGCCGTTTGATAGGCTTTGTAGAGATGATGTACCTCAATCACTGACTTTTGCATGCGTTTAGAACATTCTCGGCCCACGCGGGCCATTATTATTACCCTGCCCTTTATTGGCAGAGTTGTCACTTTGCAACTCGCTGACAATCACCTTATCACCCGCTACCAGGCCCTCACCAGACACCGCGGTTGAGCGGCCATCGGTAATGCCGGTATGCACGCGCACCATCACTGCTTGGCCAGCCCTCAATACATAAATCTTGCCCATGGCACCACCAGTCGCTGCGCTAGTAGATGGGCCTTGCCCTTCGCCTTTAGCACCATGCTTGCGCCAGCCTCGCTTACCTTCACCGCCACCCGCCTCTGGTACTGACCGATCGGGCTGCGCAGAGGCACTCAGTTTTGGCTTATAGCGTAAGGCGGCATTCGGCACCAGCAAAGCATGCCGGGCTTTATCCACAATAATATTCACGTAGGCAGTCATGCCAGGCAGCAAGGTTAGATCCTGGTTATCAACCGACACCACCACGTTATAGGTCACCACATTCGAAGTGTTGGTTGAATTCAAACGCAGTTGTTTCACTACCCCTTCAAAGCTACGGTCAGGGAAGGCATCGACATTAAAATTCACTTTCTGCCCTTCTTTAATCTTGCCGATATCCGCCTCGGCAAAACTGGTGTCAATCTGCATATTGGCCAAGTCTTGTGCAATTTGGATCAAGGTCGGCGTCTGGAAACTGGCAGCGACAGTTTGCCCTACATCGACCACCCGGTTGACAACAACACCAGATACCGGCGAGCGGATAATACTAAAATTGAGGTTGGTCACATCGCGTGCCAGCAAGCCACGGGCAGTCTCCAGTTGCGCCCTGGCTGACTTCAATACCTGCACGGCGGTATCCAGCTCCTGCTTAGAGACATACTCCTGCGCATATAACTGGCGCATACGTTTTTCATTGGCAATCGCCAGTTCCACCGCAGCCTCATTATTCCTGACGCTGCCTTTAGATTGCGCAATCTGCGCATTGAATAAAGTACTATCCAGCTCTAGCAGCACCTGGTCTTTTTTAACCACATCATTAAAATCAACATACATTTTTCTCACAATACCTGAGACCTGGGTACCAACGCTGATCAGGCTAACCGGGTTGAGCGTACCATTCGCCGATACCGTTTGCTCAACATGCCCTTGTGTCACTTCATCCAGGCGGTATAAATCTTCCGGCTTCGGTTGGTGAGTCTGCTTGTAATACCAATAGGCTGCCGCGGCTATCGCGATTAACAGCAATACCACCAGTATGTTTTTGATGCGCTTCATAAATACGTGTCCGTTTTAGTGAGAGGTCGCGTGAGCGCCTGGCAGTGACTGAATCATGGCATGGTCAAGCTCGCCAATGGCTTGTGCCAGGGTGGCACGTGCGATATTGGCATTCAGTCCGGCCTGGATGGTTTGCTGACGTGCCAACGCCAGTGCGCTTTGCGCATTGAGTGTATCAATGATATTGCCGACACCGGCCTTATACCGTCCTAACGCCACCCGATACGATTGCTCGGCACTTTCCAGCAGGGTTTTACTGGCCGTCATTGCTTGCAATGCGGTGCGCAAGTTTTGATAGGCACTCCACACATCCAGCGAAATTTGCAAGCGTAAACGGTCACGCTGGGCAAGCCGCAGGTCAGCCGCCGCCTCAGCCGCGCGTATGCGGTAGGTGGGTGCGTAGCCGGCAAACAGTGGAATAGAAACGGTGACGCCCAATGTGGTTGCGCTATTGGCTGCATACTGTGAGCCATCTTGCAGATTATTGGAAACACCCATGCTGATGGTCGGTTTGCTGGCCGCTTGACTGGCAGCAATGCTGGCCTCGGCCGCGCGTACCTGTGCTTCACTGGCCATCAAATCCGGGCGGCGCTGCCCGGCCTGCTCAATCAATGCGCTGACATCGTCAAGAATGCTGGGCGGTGCGTCATTCATACTCGCGGCTAACTTCACAGGCCGGTTGGCAGGCAATCCCATCAGGTTCACCAATGCACCATAAGCGACGCGGAGTGTGCCTTCTATGGTAATGCGTTGCAACGTGAGCTGGGCATAGGCAGTTTGCGCCTGTAATTTATCGGCGGGCGTCGCCACACCAGCCTGGTAACGCGCATTGGCCGCTTTAAAACTTTCCTCTGCTGCACGCTCTGCCTGTTGGGCAGCTGTCAGTGCCGCAATATTGGCCTGTACCTGGTAGTAAGCAATAATGGTATTCAGCAACACGGTTTGTACCGTACTGCTCTGGGTAGCACTGGCAGCTAGCAGTAACTGGCGCGCATTCTCTACATTGGCTTTGCGGTTGCCGAAGTCATACAAAAGATAGCTCGCCACCACACTGTTAGCGATATTCAGGTTGGGATTACCGCGCGTCGCAGATTCAGGGCTGAGCACGCCCATATTACTAGAAACAGTATTGGTTACGCTGGGTAAATAGGCCGATTTAGCCACACCCAATTGCGCTGCCTGCACACGGGCGCTGGCCCATACTTCGCTGGTCTGCGGGTTATGGCACAAACTGATATCGACCACATCGGCCAGTGTCAGTGGCTGCTGCAGGTCTAGAGGGCTGCAGTCAGCGGCATTACCGCGATACTCACCAGGAATTTTTGGCAAGGTCTGTACTTGTGTATCTAGAGGATCACCATCGTCATACCAGAGCGACTCCTGCGCATACACCATGCCCGGCAGCAACATTAAACATAAATATTTGCGCATGCGATCACTCGAAATCAACAAGATAGCGCCACAGAGTAAGATTCATAAATCATCACGGATATCAGCAGATGTGCCATCTTAAATGAAGCCGCTGTGCGACTAAAGAGAGCGATACATTTTGATACTTTTATACAAAGTAAAAACAGGCAGGATTTGGGGGGAGAATACGGAGATCATGCCAGCTGGCATCCGCATTCAGCGAGATTTGCGTTTAAGTGGCGCCGAACGCCCATGTATCATTTGTGATAACAAATGCTGGCCAGACAGCCGTGACACCACAACCACTGCCAGCACATGTATCACTATCAGACCAAGTAAGCCCAGGCTAAGCACAGCATGCAATTCTACCGGCCAGTCTTCGCCCCATAAGGCATCTGTACGGCTGAGCCAGCCAGTCAGGGCGAGCGCAGCGATCAGTAACCAGATCAGGTAGACTGACCATTGCCCCAAGGGATTGTGCCCTTGATGAGGGCTAAGATGTCCTTGCCGCATCTCGACGATATGCGTGCGTAAAGCACGCAAGCGCGGCAGATAAAAACGTGCGCTGCTGAACCTAGTGCAACAGCCTAGCGCGATACGCACAGCCACAATGCCCAGCACCGTATAGCCGACTAAACGATGTATCCAGTCGGTTTCATACCAGGCATAGCTCATCAACCACAAAGCAATCACGCCAGCGGCCACCAGCCAGTGACTAAGCCGCAGCCACCAGGGCCACAAGATATCCGCGCGTGCTTGCATGAAAATACTAGTCTTTGAGGCCAATCGCTTTCACAATCGCCAGCGTTTTCATATCAAAATAAATCTCGACCTTTTTACCCTCTTTGCTACGGCCATAAATCTCATAACAGTTACCATCAATCTTGAATTTCTTAATGGTATAACCCTCGGCTTCCATCGCCTCTTTCAGCGTATCTTCAGAAGCCCACTCTTCTTTAGGGTAGGATTTGCAGTCTGCAGCGGCAAACGCGCTCGTGGCTGAGATAGAGAGTGTTGCAGCCAATACTATGCGGATGAATAATGTATTCACGTTACTTCCTTTCAATCATTAAAACAGGGCTACTTTGTGTAGCGCTTTTAAATTGGCAACCCCGGTCAATGCCATGGTCATTTCCAGTTCATCACGTAGTGTGCGGATGACTTTAGCGACACCCAGCGCCCCTTCTGCTGCCAGCCCCCAAACATAAGGCCGCCCGATACAGACTGCATCTGCGCCCAATGCCAGTGCTTTAAATACATCTTGCCCACTACGTATACCACTATCGACAATCAGTTTGCATTGTCCGCCGACAGCATCCGCAATCGCAGGCAATACGTCCACCACGGTGGGCGTCGTATCCAGTACGCGCCCACCGTGGTTGGAAATAACAAGCCCATCACAGCCAAGGCCTGCGGCTTGTATGGCGTCTTCGACATGCATCAGACCCTTAAGTAAAAACGGCACGGGGCATTGCTCGCGCAGCCAGGCGACATCCTCCCAATCAGGGGCTTGCGACATCCAGCCATCAAACACCTGGCTTTGCCCAGGCCCAATCGCATTAGGCGTCAAGGGTTGGCTCAAATTAACAGCAGCAATACCTTCGGGCAAATCCATCACCGCCTGCTTGACTGGCGCATCCACAGTAAACACCACGACGCTATATCCGGCAGCCAGGGCTTTTTGCAGCAAGGCCAATGTGCGCGGACGGTCACCCTGCCAATACAACTGAAACCATAATGGTTGCTGTGCCTGCGTAATAATCTCTTCAAGTGGCTGGCTAGCCAGGCTGCTCACCAGCATTTGCCCCTGCTGGGCATTACACGCCACCGCAGTGCCTACTTCGCCGTCAGCATGAAACAACTTTTGATAAGCCACCGGCGCCAGCATAATCGGGTGCTCCCAACGCTCACCAAACAGCTCGCAACGAGTATTAGGATGGTTTAAAGTCGCCAGCGGGCGTGGGTAAAGCTTGATCGACTGCCAGGCTTGCACATTCGCCAGGCTCTGCTGCCCGCTGCCTGCATCAGATTGCAAATAGTGCCAGATATCAGCAGGCAAACCAGATTGCGCTTGTTGCGCGTAGTGTTGCAATAAGGGAAGTACTTGCATGCGTGTTTATAAAGCCCACTGCCGTAAAAGATTGTGATAAATCCCAGTGAGCTGAACCACTTCAGCCGTTTCACCGTGCTGCTGACGCAGCCTGACCAGCGCCATATCCATATCAAACAACATGCGCCTATGCGCAGCATCACGCACCATGCTCTGGATAAACATAAAACTGGCCAAGCGCTCGCCACGCGTCACAGGCGTCACCGCGTGCACTGAGCTGGAAGGGTAAATCACAATAGACCCGGCCTTGAGCTTGATGCGCTGATCGCCAAACACATCCTGCACCACCAGTTCGCCGCCATCATACTCATCCGGATCATTAAAAAACAAGGTGGCAGACACATCTGCCCGCACGCGCGCACTGCCATCCGGCATGCTACGCATCGCACTATCCACATGAAAGCCGTAGTGATTGTTTTGCCCCGCATAACGGTTCACAAACGGTGGCAAAATTTTGTCCGGCAAGGCTGCCGAAAAAAATAAAGGATCGCGATGCAATGCCTGCAACACGATCCCTCGAATGTTTGCCAGCAACGGATCCTGTTCGGCCAGTTGCTGGTTATTTTTGACTTGTGCTGCCTGCGCCCCGGCGGTATTGCGACCATCTATCCATTGCGCCTGTTTAAGCAGGCCTCGGATGGTGGTTAGTTCTTCTTCCAGCAATACATCCGGTAACGTCAGCAGCAAATCAACTCCTAGAATTTATACTCGGTTGTAATAATGGCTTGGCGACGGTTGCCTGGCGTTGTAAATCCACCATTATCATAAACCGCATCATAATACGTTTTATCCAACAAGTTTTTGATATTCAAACGTACCGCCCATTTAGGTTGCTCATAAGCGGCCATCATATCAACGCGAATATAGCCTGGTGCAACGTTCGGTTTAAATTGCCCATTAACAAATGGGTTGTTTGTAGCGACGGCAGTGACGGTTGGATTATAACCATAACGTTCGGCTTTCGCTTCAAAACCTCCGCCCACTTTCCAGCCATTACTCCAATCGTAAGTTGTCCATAGATTGGCCGTGGTACGTGGCGTATTTCTTACATTTTCTCCAGCTAATCTTGGATCTGGTGGCACTGTAGGTAAGCCGGTTACAGAGTTAATATTTTCTGCAACATTAATAATGTATGCATCCATGAAAGCCACGCCAGCAAACATATCCCAGTGCTCAGTCACTTTACCAGTCAACTCAAATTCGACACCATTAGTACGACGGCGCTTAGTCAGAATCGGATTATTACCAAAAGCGGCCAAGTCAGTATTTCGCTCCCAATCTTTTGTGGTAGTAAACACTGCCGTCCTAAAGGCTAAATCGCCATCCATAAACAACCATTTTGCACCAACTTCTAACGTACGACTACGTTCTGGAGGTTGCTTCACCGTCGTTAGTTGATAAAGGTCAGCTGTTGGGCTAAACGAGTTGCTATATGTGATGTAATAGTGCTGATCTGCATTCGGCTGCCATGACAATCCACTGCGATAACTGTTTTGTCCATAATCAAGATGCGGAGCTCTCGCTGCAGTGTAATCTGCCTTCATTTCGTCACGACGAATACCTATCAAGGCTGTCCAGTGAGGAATAAACTCAACACTATCCTGCGCATAAACCGCATAGTTATCTGCATTAAATTTTGCAAACTGCGTATTTGCTGGAGTTATCGGCGTTTCTACCCCAGCCGTATAAATAGGTGCCGCTGTAGTACCTTGGTTAAGTAATGAGTTACGATAAGATTTTTCATGTAAATATTCAGCGCCAGCCAACACCGAGTGCTTCATTCCAGCCAAATCAAATTTAGTACTGAAGTCTGATTGCAAATTATCAGTTTCATAATGCATCGTACGCGTTTGGTTTCCGCCCACACCAGCAGTTTCAGTCGGAACGGCCGCAGCGTTTGGGGTTTTAGCCCAATAAGCACGCTGGTAATCAGCATGCCTTAATTGGGTTCTCAGTTGAGTATCGTCAGAAAATTTATGGGTAAAAATACCTGTCGTGATGCGCGTATCACTATCATCAAAGTTTTTGCTGCTGCCATAAAAGGTACGGTCATCAATCTTGCCAGTTGCCACGGTAGTATTGATTGGGCGCTTGTTAAGAAAAGAGATACCAAAATCAGGCACATCACGTGTCTGAATATACACATGATTTAAAAAGAACTCGTTCTCAGTACCGATCCCTGCACCAAAGCTGACAGCAATGCCTGAACGATCAGTTTCAGGGTGATCACCATTGGCAGGGTTTTTACGATAGCTCTCTTCGTGTCGGTCCATCACGTTTACACGAATGGCCGCTGTGTCAGTCAGTTTCTTATTAAAATCACCAGTCACTTGATGGTAATCATAGTTACCCAAGCTACCTGTCACAGTGTTCTTATCCTGCAACTCAGCCATTTTGGTCACCTGGTTAATCACACCGCCAGCTTGCCCTCGGCCAAATAACATAGCAGCTGAACCACGCAATACATCCACCTGTTCCAGGTTAAATGTTTCTCGATAATATTGCGCAGTATCACGCATATTGTCCAGATAGATGTCACCAAAGGTATAAAAACCACGCAAGTTAAAGTTATCGCCGCCACGGCCACCTTCTGCCGCGTTGACTGACAAGCCGACCACGTTACGCAAAGCTTCACGTAATGAACCCACTTGCTGATCATGTAATAACTCTCTAGTCAGCGTAGTGACGGCCTGTGGCACATCTTGTGGATCCTGATAGGTCTTACCTACGCGGGTTTTTGTCGCTTGGTAACCTTTATTAGGCGCATCTTGAATACGTTGTGACTTGACCTTTACCTCGGTCATCGTTTGCGCCGCATCTGCAGCTTTCTCTTCATCAGCAGCCATTGCAACTGCTGGTAGCGCCATCATCAGCGCTAATGTCATGGTTTTTTTGTTAAAGCCGGATGGCATAATCTTTCCCTAATTCACTCTTGTGTTATTTGGATTGCTGGCTACTGGAAACAACCGTCGTTGGCTTGCAAACTGGTTAATCGCTAATGATAACAATTCTCATTTTTGAAATCAATCAAAAGTAGCTTGCTAGTATATTGATATAAATGACAAAACCTGCGAATAAAAAGGTTTTTTGGCCAGCAGTTAACGAACCAGCCGATTTAGATTTTGCGGCGAAATGGCAGACTCACGGACAATCACCTGGGATACCTTTCTGGCTTTACGCTTTTTCCACCAGAGATAAACACCTGTCACAGAAAGCATGGCAACCACCAGCCCCATGACTGAAATAAGGATGCGGCCTGGCAAGCCAAGAATCCGGCCAGAATGCAGCGGGAACTGTGCCTGCACGATCACATCCCCAACGCCACCCTGCCAAGGAATACGCTTGCCAACATAGTGTGCATCAAGCCCATCGTAATACAACCGCTTATGCCCAGCGCCTGCCACGCCATGATCGGCATCAGGGTGATAAAAATCCACATTAAATAATTGGTAAGCTGCGCTATATGAAATACGCCCCGCAGGCTCTTGCCAACCTTGCGCACGCGCGTCATTGATCGCTACATCCAGCACCTTTTCATAATCCACCTTCGGCGGCAATTGTTGCGGCCCGGGTAAACGTGGGCGCACATCCGAAGGCGCAGGCGTCAGCGTGAAAGCAGACTGCATGACTGGCATAAACACTTCTCGCCGCAGATTCAGCGCAAACGCCGAAAATGCCAGAATAATCAGCAACAGCCATGTCCACAAACCAAATGCGCGATGCATATCAAAATAGCGTTTATGCGTGCTGCTGTTCCAGCGCATTTTCCAGGCTGGCCACCAGCGTTGCCAGAGAGAAGCTTGGACATGACGTTGTGCTTTGTGTAGTTTGGTTTTGGGTGTATTGGCAGACTTGGGCAAGGTGAGGTAAAAGCCCACAAAACTATCAATGAGCCAGATGATCGCCACTCCACCCAACAACCAGATACCCCAGCGGTCTATGCCCCACATCTCAGGCAAGTGCAGGCTGTAGTGCAATTTATACAGGAAAGAGACAGCATTGGTACGATCCACAGGCCACACCGCACCCCACTCGCGCTTGCCTAACTCTTCACCAGTCACGGGGTCGATAAACACCTGGTTAAACTTGACTGGCGCAAGGCCATTGGGAGGGTTCGGTAGCGGCCGCACACCAATCGCCAGTGTATGCCGCGGCTCCACCGTCAGCGGAATAGAACTGACCTGCACTTGCGGATAGCGCTCAGCCACCTGTTTTGCAAGCGCGAGTGTCGATTGATGCAAACCTTGTGACTCACTATGCATCCATGCGGGGTTCAGCCACTCGTCTAACTCGTGATCCCAGGAAATCACTGCGCCAGTCAGGCCGGCAAGCAATAAGAATAGGGCGCTTGCCAGGCCTAGCCAGCGATGAATCAATAACAAAGACGAACGCAAATCACATCACCTAGAACTAGAAATCAAGTTGCGCACTAACCGTCACGGTGCGTGGAGCGCCTAATACAAGATAGCCATAATTACCGGTATCACTCGCAGAACCACCAGCAGAAGCCCAATAATCACGATCCGTGATGTTATCAATGCGACTACGTACAGTAAACAGATGTCCTTTAATTTCGGTAGCATACCGTGCACCGATATCTAAACGTGTCCATCCAGGCAGTCGCTGAGTGTTTTCGCCATTGGCATACACATGCCCAGTAGTAATAACGCGAGCATCAAACGTTAGACCTGGCAGCATAAACGCATCCCACTCCAACCCCAAGTTAGCTTGCCTATTTGGAATACCAATCGTTTGCTTGTCTTCTGTCGCCGCATTACCAGTATTCTTCTGCTTGGCATCCAACCAGGTAACTCCGCCCAGCACACGCAAGCTTGGTAAAAGTTGACCATACGTCATCAACTCAACCCCTTGGTGCTCTTCTTTACCTTGTGAGGTAAACGCACCCGCAGCATTAACAAAACCGCGGGGCTTCTCAGTCGTAAAGTAGGCAGTAGTCACCCGCACCTTACCAAAATCAAACTTAGCACCCACTTCTTTTTGCTTGGACTCATAGGGCGCAAGCGTCTGACCTGGATTCGTCGAAGTGGCTGGAGCGGTGGCACCTTGCGACAACCCTTCAATATAGTTGGCATACAAAGAGACACCATCCCAAGGTTTTACCACGGCACCCAATACCGGACTTAACTTACTCTTATCATAAGCATTGTCAAACACGCCATCGTAGGTATAAGTTGTAGCCACTATTTCCTGATGCCTCAACCCTAATGTCAGCAATAATTGATTGTCCAGCATAGATACTGTGTCACCCAGTGCAACACTGCGCAATATCGTTCTACCCGTCGTCTTTGGATTATTGAGCACACCGCCTGAACCAGCAGTTGCAGTAAAGGCTGGCAGTGAAGAATAAACTGGCGCATACAAATTGGTATTTAATGAAGTCCCACTAAAATCAAATGTATAAGCTGCTTTTTTCTCAAAATGATATAAATTCGCATTCAGTACCACATCGTGCCCAATCGAGCCCGTTTCAAACTTACCCTTTAAGCCGACTTCGCCAGTTCTCACAGAGTCCTCCCTGGTATTGTCAAATCTATACAGGCTGCCAGCCCCAGTCGCTGAATTGCTGACAGTCAGGTTTGCCAAAGAGTTAGCTTCATGCGACTCACGGAAGCCACCAGCAAAATAAGCCGTCACTTTTTCCGTCAAATCATACTCGCCACGCAAAGTCCCAAATGTGTCCCTCTCATTAGAGTATGACCATGGTTGTGCCCAGTTTGAATCGCTCTTTGGTGCACGAGGTACACCGGTCGCCGCATCGAGAGTCACATTGGTGCGCGTTTGCTTCAAGTGGTTATCCTGATAACCAATATCACCAGACAAGCGTAATTTCTCACCGCGCCAATCTAACGCCAGTGAAACCAGGTCCACATCAGCCTGTTCTTTATTAACCGCCGTACCGCCATCGCGCTTGGAGACATTCAGTCGAACGCCGGCACGATCATCTGGCCCAAAGCGTCTAGCCACATCGGCAGAAATTAATTGCTGGTTACCAGAACTCCAGCCAGCATTCACCACGCTTAGTGGCTCATTTGGCGCACGCTTTGGCAATAATGAAATAGAGCCACCGATACCGTCCCCATTCGGGCTAGATCCATTTAAGAATGCAGAAGCACCACGCAACACTTCTACACGTTCAAAAAGCTCTGCCGCAATATATTGCCTGGGTAACAGTCCATACAAGCCGTTATAAGCAACGCTGTCTGAATACAATTGAAAACCACGAATAAAATACGATTCCTGGAAGTTACCAAAGCCACGTGCAACCCGCACAGATGGATCGTTCAATAACACGTCACCGACGCTTTTAGCTTGCTGGTTTTGAATGAGCTCATTAGTGTAAGCATTGATTGAAAAAGGCGTATCCATAGCATCCTGGTTACCCATCACGCCAACACGGCCGCCTTTGGCCACCTGGCCGCCAGCATATGGCTTCATCAAGCCTTTAGCGTTTGCATCTGCCGATGCTTTTACCTTGACCTCTTCCAACGTGACCGTGTCATCTTTTTCAGATGCGGCATCTTGTGCAAATACAGGGATTGCAGCAAAAGCCAACATGACAGCCACAACCGATTTCTTGGGCAGCAGCTGCATATTGGAAACGCCACTTTTATCTATAAAGATCATTAAAGCTCTCATCACTCGTTAAAAAATTACCATCAATAAAAAAGGCTACTGAATGTTCAGTAGCCTTTTTTAGCTTATTTGACTGCCAGCTATTTACATGAATTAATGATAATAATTCTCATTTATTAACACAAGCTATTTTACACAAAAACACCTATCTCGATAATTATTTTGCATAAAAACAACTGATGGATTAAGCGGATATCGCTCAAATACTTATATGGTTTGCTTGGTTAATATTTCCAGGTAAGCGTAGCCATGGCATTCACTGGCGCTGCGTAAAAAGCTTGTCCATACGCAGAATATCTAAAGCTCGACAAATACTTTTCATCTGTCACGTTATACACATTGACGGCAGCATCCCAGTGATTGTCGATTTTATAATTAGCCATCAGGTTTAAAACAGCGTAACTATCTTGCACATAGCGCACGGTGCCAATATCCACATAGATGTCACTCTGCCAATTGACGCTTGCGCCGACTTTTAAATTCTGCACAAATGGCACTTTATACACCAGGCTCAAATGCGCCATATGCTTGGGCGTGTAAGTGTTTGCACTCGCCCCACCCTGCCCTTTAATACTCGTCAAGCGTGTATAGCCAGCACTCATGTTCAAATGCTCATTCACCTCACCAGAGACATCAAACTCATAGCCTTTGCTCGTCGCCTCTATGGCCTCGTACACGGTGTTAGTGGGTGTCGACAGTGGGCTGACTACCGGTTGATTTTCCTGTTCGGTTTTAAACAACGCAAATGAACTATTAAGCGTTTTGTTAAACCACTCACTCTTAACGCCCACTTCATGGTTTTTACCTTGTAATGGCGCAAGTACCTTGCCGTTGGTGCCTCGTTCGATTTGTGGCCTGTAAATGCCCGCATAACTGGCATACAACGAATGCGCATCGCTCAAATCGTATATTGCACCTACGTAAGGCGTAAACTTATTATCTTCCTTGGCCTCTTGGGCCACACCATAAGCATTGCCATCCAATTGGTAACTTAACAAATTGCCGCCCACTGTCACTTTCAAACCATCTACCGGATTCAATTTGGCAGCAGTATAAATATTAGTGGTTCTAGTTGAATAATCAGAGCTTTTACTTTCAGCCCCAAATGCAGGATAAGGAACATCTCCGGCAGCATCAAAGCTGTCGAGTGGCACGCCCGCCACACTGCGAGAAAATTCCCTCATATTACTGCGGCTTAAAGTGGTACCGACGACCAACTCATGCTTGCGGCCGGCCAACTCAAACGGCCCATTGGCATAAATATCCGCCACATAATCTTGTGTCTTGAAGGTATAAAAGAATGGATTGGTTTGTAAGCCAAGGCCAGTGGTCCGGTCTTCACTACCTGAAACATAATCATGCGGTCCAGCAGAGGTGACTGCTTTTTGCGTAAGTTGGCCTTTAATCTTCCATTCGTTATTAAAGTAATGCGTTAACTCTGCAAAACTGATATTGGTATCCACATTCCGCTGACTCCAGCTCGGCGCGGTCGAATCAGACACTTTGTAAGGACGCTTGCTGCCATCGGAATACAATAAACTCAAACCACCAAACATATTGCCGCTGGCGTCGTTTCTTTGATAGGTATGGCCAATCGAGAAACTGGTGTTCTCTGTGAGGTCTGCCTCAATAATGCCGTAGACCACATCTCGTGTACTACTGTAACGGTCAAGATAAGAGTTCTTCTCCTGATGGGCTGCGACCAGGCGTGCACGTACACTGCCATCACTATTCAAAGCGCCAGAGATATCGGCATCCAGGCGCCTGTTATCCCAAGAACCAAGGGAGGCGCTGGCTTTAGCCTGAAAATCTCTTGTCGCACGTTTACGAATAAAATTGATGGTTGCAGAAGGATTGCCAGGTCCAGTTAACAATCCATTGGCGCCACGCAGCACTTCAATACGGTCATACGTGGCAATATCCAGATCGCCATAATTTGTCCCGCTAAAACTAATCGGCGTGCTCAGGCCGTCTACCTGAAAGTTGGTGATATTAAAGCCACGCGAGGTATATTCGGTACGGTCTGTCTCAAACTGCTCAACTTTAATGCCGGTTGCGTAAGACAATGCATCATTGACGGTCAAGACACGAAAATCATCCAATTGCTCACGTGTCACGACTGAGATGGACTGCGGGGTCTCACGGATGCTGGTATTTAAACGCGTGGCGGTTGAAGTAGACTTCACCGTATAAGACTTTGTTTTTTCTGAGGGTCGATCTTTTTCTACCTGAGAGGTGACCTTCACCTCTGGCAGAGACTCAATCTCTTCCGTATGTCCCGACTCTTCAGCATATCCTAAATAAGGGATAGCCAGCATTAGCGCGGCTACCAGGCTACGACGACGGAATGAATATTGTAATTTTGAATTGCGCACGAGGCTCCCCTGTCAATAAATTGCTGGCTACAGGAGAAAAACTCGTTGGCTTGCACTAAAAGTATTGAATGATAACAATTATCATTCAATAACTCAAGAAAATGTCAGAAACGGAGCTGTACCGTGGTACGAAAGAGTGCGCAGCTTAAGCGGTGGTCACCTGCGTCAAACTAGGCGCCACAATGACCTCGCCCGCCTCGGTCACGGCGCTGGCCAATCTGACCTCATACAAGGCCTCAAGCAATGGCAGAGTGACATGCGGCGTTTGATAGTCGCCCACCATGGCGCCATGTTTGATAAAGATCAGGCGCTCAAACCCTTGCAAGGCTTGGTTAATATCATGCAGGATGGCCAAAATGGCGTGACCGCGTTTGGAGGCGAAGGTATAAATGGCGTCCATGAGGCTGAACTGCAGGCCAGGGTCCAACGCAGCCAACGGTTCATCCACTAACAGTAACCCTTGCTCAACATCCCACAGCTGGGCAAATACCCGGGCCATTTGCACGCGCGCTTTTTCACCACCGGATAAGGTATCAAAACGGCGGCCAAGCAGATGTGCCGCACAGGCCTGTTCGGCCGCCTGCTGCACAATGCTGCTTAACTGCGGGTCATAAGTGCGCGCCACACGTCCGAGGCCAATAACCAAATCAACCGGCAAACCGAAGGCGACCTCATGCGACTGCGGCAAAATGGCCCGGCGACGGCTGAGCTCTGCCAGTGACCAGTCATGCAGGGACCGTTGTTCAAACTGTGCCTGCCCGCTGGCAGGCGTTAATTCACGCGCCAGCAGCTTGAGCAAGGTAGACTTACCCGCGCCACTGGGGCCTAAAATAGCAACTTGCTCTCCCGGCTGAATAGACAGGGTGAACGGGCCAAATTGACGTTTACCAAGCGCGACGGTGACCTGGTTAAATGACAGCAACGCGGTTGCAGACGTGTGCAAATGTGACATGCCTAACTCCCTCTACGCATTCTGGCTAACAGGATGAGGAAAAAAGGCGCGCCTAGCAATGCGGTAAAAATACCGACCGGGATTTCAGCCGGAATGGCCACGGTTCTGGCAGCAGTATCCGCCAGCAGCAGCAAAATGGCGCCAACCAACATGGCCAGCGGTGCCAGCCGGCGCTGGTCTGGTCCGACCAGCAAACGCACTATGTGCGGCGCGACCAGGCCGATAAAGCCAATCATGCCGCACCAGGCCACCGCGAATCCACACAAGACGGCCACCAGCATGATGACACGCACCCGCAACGCGCGCACATTAACGCCCACATGCGCGGCTGCGGCCTCACCCAGTGCCAATGCATTCATCGTATGCGTCAAGCGACGCAATGCCCAGAAAGCCAATATAAGCGCAAGCAGCAATGCCGTGGTTAATGCCCAGTTTGCACCAGCCAGTGAGCCCAGTGTCCAGAAAGTCAAACTGCGCAATTGCTCGTCTGTGGCAAGATAGGTGCATAAGCCGATCACTGCCGCCGCCAGGGCGTTCAGTGCAATGCCGGTCAATAACAATCCGGCGATCGAATCTGCTGTTAGCCAGCGTGCCACGCTATCTAAAATAAAACAGACGGCGACTGCGCCAGCAAAAGCCGTTGCCGGTAGCAACCAGTAACGCAAGGCAACCGGGACTTCAAAGCCACTCCTCGCCAATAGCACAATGGTCAGTGCGGCTGCACAGGCGGCGCCGCTAGTCACACCCAGCAAGCCCGGATCAGCCAGCGGATTACGAAACAAGCCTTGCGTGAGTGCACCTGATAATGCCAGAGCCGCGCCTATCATCACGGCAAACAAGATGCGTGGTAGCCGTAAATGCCACAAGACATAAGCCCCGCCTGACAGCGGCTCATCGTCGCCTTGCAATATCGCCAACCAATCACTCCAGGTGATGGTGACTGCGCCCATGGTAGCGGCCGCCCATACGCCCAATACCAATAGCAGCGTAAGCAACCATGCCGGCCGCTGTGTGAGCTGCTGAGAGAAAAACAAACGTGACTTGACCATACGGGATGGCGATGCAATTGAAAGTGTCATAGTGATTGGTCATGCCTATCGCAGGCATGACCTTCCTTGTGGAGAGCTAGCCTTGCATGGCTTTGGTGAGCACTTGATCCAATGCCGAAACGGCTTGCGGCAAGCGTGGGCCAAAGCCCAACATAAACATGGCTTCCAGTGCGACCACGCGACGTTTTTGACCGGCGGTTGTCTGAGCCAGACCTGGTAACTTCAAGACCCCATCCACGCCGCCGACCACACTCATGCCCTGCTCTGTCAGCAAAATGATATCCGGCTGGGCGGCAATGACCGCCTCTGGTGTTAATGGCTTAAAACCCTCGAAGCCGTCGATGGCATTACGCGCACCGACATAGGCAATCATGGCATCCGCACTACTGCCTTTACCGCCGACCATCACCTGCCCGGGGCTATGCGATAAGATAAACAACACGCGAGGAGCTGGTGTTTTGCGCGCGATGATAGGCGCACGTGCGCGCTGCCAATCCTGTTTTAACTGATTTTCGAGCTGGCTGGCCTGTGCACTACGGTCAATCAATGCACCGACGCGCTGAATGCGTTCAACTACGCCCTCGAATCTATCATTGGCAGACAACACGGTCACCGGTACGCCTGCCGTGCCAATCTGCCTTAACACAGTTGGTGGCCCGGCATCTTCACTGGCCAATACCAGCGTCGGACTCAAAGCCAAAATGCCTTCGCTGGATAATGCCCTGGCATAGCCTACGCTAGGCAGCTTGGTCGCAGCCTGCGGATACAGCGAGGTCGTATCGACCCCTACCAGCTCTTTTTCGGCACCCAAGGCATAAATGATTTCAGTCAGTCCGCCACCCACACTGACAATGCGACGGGCGACTTTTTTGCCAGGCTCATTCGCGAATGCAAGTTGCGGCAAAGAAACTGCCGCCGCCACAGCGCCCAATTGGGTTAAAAAACGACGGCGAGACAGCGGTTTGACAGTTTGTTCTAAGTCATCAAGAGTCAACATACAGATTAAGCCTTTGGTAAACGATCGATCAATGCTACCCAGGCGCCAGCCTCAGGCTTGCCAGCCACACGATCAGCAGCAAACAATGCAATTAAGGCGCCAGACTGGTCCAATAAAGTAAGCGCTGAGAACATGCCTTGCACACTGGACTGAACCACCACCCATGCAGACGCAATATGATCTTCGCGCAAATGCAAGTTGAAGCCAGGATCCAGTACATTCAGCCATGGCCCCATGACGACAACTTTATCTACGGCACCTTGATGCGCTTGCGTGACACCCGCATTACCCACCAGGATACATACTGAAACAGCCTCAGTCGCCGCATTTTCCAGCAATGTTCTGGCTGCATTGACGGACACAGCCAGCACCGATTCAGCGCGCATTTGCTGCAAATAAGACAGCGCACCGCCCTGGCTTTGCGCCAGTAGCGTATGCAAATCACGGGCATCACTCACCGCATCCCAGGCAGCCAGGAATGCAGGGAAATCCGTCCCCACTCCTGCGACTGGCAGTGACTGCTCAGTGATTCCAGGCTGCTGATTCGCATCGGCATAGTGATCAACGAGCGCCAGATAAGCAGGCAAATCGCTATGCGGCCGTAAAAACACTTTATGCACCGCAGTCCCTGTCGCATCATAAAACTGCAGGCTACGTTGCACGCCTTTTTCACCAGACTCCTCTACCGCAAACCCATGCTGCCACTGCGCAAAATGGCAATGCAAATCAATATGCACGCCACGCACACTGGCGCCAGTCACCGCCGCATAGCGGCCTTCTTTCTCATGCACACAGGCGGCATTCCGTGTGAGCGCCATCACCTCACCCAAAGATTCCAGTGCCGTCAGCACCTCAGCCCAACGCGGTTGTAACCGTGTTGCCCGCATCAAAGTGGTAACTTCCGCACCAATATGTGCGGCAATCAGCTCCCCTTCAGAAATATGCAAGTTTTCCGCAATCTCACGATGACGCGCGATACCAGCCTTCCGTGCCAGTGCAAACTGTTCGCGAATAGCGGCTAAAGGGTCATTCGTTAACGGCAAATTCATGATCAGGCCAATTGATCCATCTTTTGCTGTGTGGCCTTGTCTGGGGACGCGTGGCCCTGATCATTGCGGTGCGTGACTTGCGTCAAGTCCTGGCCATTCAAATGATAGGCTTTGGCAAACCCGGACACATAGCTGCCATGCGCAGGCGTTAATTCAATCAGGTGAAAGTCAGTCAACTTGCTGATCACATCCATAAACTTGCCAAACTTGTCAAAGAACAAGCCCATGACGAGGTCGAATTTGGCATCATCCCTGGCCACTTCTTGAGCAGCGCATTGAAATACCAGACGTTTTCTGGCGAACAAATGCGCCGCTTCTTTTTCTGCTTCAATAAACATCATGGAGCAACGGCCGGTGTCGCGCAGGTTGGCACAATGCGTCGCCAATTCACTCACGTAGACATAGAATTTATGCTCATGTGCAACATAGGCAGCATAACTGGCCTCTGGCAAGCCTTGTGCGTTGGTAGTAGCCAGCTGGATTGATTGAAACTGGCCCTGAAATGCCGCGGCTTCCGCGCCTATGGCTTGCAACTTTTCGGTATCGCTCATCTACTTCTTCTCCTTATATTCATGAAACAAGGCATTGCTAATTTTTGCTTGCACAATGCTTGCTGAAAATACGCTTCTTCAACATGCGCTGATTTGGGCTATGGTCGCCATCTCAACCATGAATGAGTGACATATCAATTAATGATATTCTATATGATAATCATTCTTATTCACAACAAAGAATTAATGAATCATGCATACAGCGCAAAACGAGGGTAAGGAAAAAAGAAAAGATGCTCACTATCAGCGCTAGCGAGCTGATGTGAAATATGAAGCACTAGCAGGCTAGGCGCCTGATCATTAAAGCGAATGCAGACTGGCCAAGCGAGCACAAGTCGCTCACCAAGAGGTGATTAGCGACGTGAAAATAGCGGGTATATCCAGTAGAAAAACACCGCAACCAGCACAGGAATTGCGATAGCAGCATTGGCCAGGTATTCGCGCGCATCATCGACGACCAGGGCGAAGATCAAGCCAGCCATTGAGACCACAGCGATCAGCAACGGCCAGAAAAAGATTTGCGAAAGTTGTTTATTCGGCATAAATAGATGTGTCACCATTATTCACCTCACATGTTGGTTAAGCGTATTTGCAATGCCTAACCCACAGTAGCCCTGCGTTTAATAGGCCTCACTTAGCGTAATTCTCGAACGGATATCCGGCACATACTGATGCCGCTTTTTCCACCACAGCATCAAACCGGTCCACAACACAATAATCGTGATCACATCCAGCACGGCCCATAACCATTTCAAGGTCATGCCGCCGTAATCGCCGAAATGCAGCGGCTGCGACACCAGCAAGGCCACCAGGTACCACGGCAAGTCGCGACTATCGGTCAAGGTTGCCGTACGCGCATCCACCAGCACAGGCTTAAACAAACGCTTGGTGATAGGGGAATCGCCACGCATGAAAATACCGTAATGATGCGGGCTGGCATAGGCCGTACCGGGGAAGGCAATAAAGCCCAATTGCATGTCCGGTTCAGTTTGTTGTGCCACTTGTACAGATGCCTGCAATGAGGCAAAGCGATCAGGTGGCGGCAAGTTCTTATAAGGCGCGATCATTTGCGACATCTGGTCAAACTGCCAGTACTTAATCAGCAAGTCTGACCAGGCATTAATCACGCCGGTGGCAGCCACCACCAAGGCCCAACTGAGAATGACAATCCCGAGGAAATTATGTACATCCAGCCGCTTGAGCTTTTTACCACGCTGGCGGCGAATCTCACCAAATGCCAGCTTGCGCATAAACGGCGCATACAGCACGACGCCAGAGATAATCGCCACCAATAGCAAAAAGCCCATCAAACCAAGAAACAGCATGCCAGGCAAGCCAGCGAACAAGTCGACATGCAACTTGAACATGACATACATAAAGCCCTCTTCCACTGGCGGCTCGCCAAGCACTTGTGCGGTACGTGCATCCAGCACCACCTGCTTGAAACCACTTTCGGCTGTCGCAGTTTTGGCCATGCTGATGACCCATTGCAACGGCTCATCCTCTTCACGGTACATATACAAAGGCACCATGCCTGGCTGCTTGGTTTTGGCCGATGCGAGCAAGGCATCCATACTGGCCAGCGGCCCCTGATGCGCAATCTGTGGCGTTTCGATATGATTGCCCAGCCAGTCACCAATCTCGTGGTGGAAGATCAGTGGCAGGCCGGTCAGGCACAGCAATAACATAAAGACCGTGCAGACCAGGCTGGACCATTTATGCACCCACGCCCAGGTACGGATAGAGGACTGCGTCGACATAGAAATACTCAGTTTGCTGGCTTATGGTTGCGGCTGGCTAACAAAACCCACTTTTTTCATGCCAGCCGTTTGCGCCTTTGCCAGCACCTCAGCCAACACTTGATAGCGTGTGTTTTTATCAGCGCGAATCTGCAATTCCGGCTGCTGTTGCTTGGCCGCTTCATCTGTCATACGTGCAGATAAGTCAGCCACTGACACTTCGCTGTCATTCCAGAAAATTTTGCCATCCACATCGACTGCCAGGTCAATCACTTCCGGCTTTTCTTCCAGCGGTTGCGAGGTTGCTTGCGGCAAATCAATCTTGACCGCATGCGTCAGCAATGGCGCAGTAATAATAAAAATCACCAACAGCACCAGCATCACATCCACCAACGGCGTGGTATTGATTTCACTCATGGGTTGAGTGTGTTCACCGGCGCTAAATGGATTTTGCCCCATCATACATTGCCACCTTTGTTCGCTACTTTGGCATGCAGTTCAGTTACATTTGCTGGTTTGCCGCCTGCCTTAATCACTAATGGCGCGCCAGTCGTCAGCAAGGTATGCAAGTCTTGCGCAAAACTCTCCAGCTCGGCCATGATGCCGCGATTAGCCTTGATAAACGCGTTATAAGCCAGCACAGCAGGAATCGCCACCGCCAGACCAATCGCCGTCATGATCAACGCTTCACCCACCGGACCGGCCACTTTATCAATGGTGGCAACGCCAGATTGACCGATCGCTGTTAAAGCGTGGTAAATGCCCCACACCGTACCAAACAAACCGACAAACGGTGCCACGCTGCCAACCGAAGCCAAAACTGACAGGCCACTCTCTAATGCCGCTTGTTCTTGCGACAGAGTGCGACGCAATTGGCGCGCAATAAACTCATCCTGGCTGCAAGCCGCACCCAATGACTGGCTGGCATACTGCTGATGATGCTGGGTAGATTCGGCTGCCGTCACTGCCAGGCGAAACGCCGGCGATTGCAACTGCGGCTCTTGCAGCGCTTCCTGCAAAGTCGCTTTACGCCAGAATTGACGCACATAAGCAGACACATCGCGCTTGCGTTTGAATACTTGCCAGGTTTTAACCAGAATAAAATACCAGCTCAGCACTGACATCGTCAGTAAAATCAGTGCCACTAAAACCGACACCACACCGCCTTCGGTGATAAAAGCCAAACCACTTGTTGATTGCATCAAAAATTCCCTTTCACTTGAAACTTAACTTAACTCTTGAAACTTGCTTATTCTTGCGTCAGCGAGAATGACAACGGTACATTTACGTAGGCACTCAATGCTTTGCCACCCTTGCGTGCTGGCTCAAAACGCCATTGCTTAACTGCGGTAACTGCCGCCTTGTCCAAGCGCTCAAAACCACTGCTACTAATCACGTCGACCGACTCCGGGCGACCTTCCACAGAGACCAGCACCTTCATCAGCACTTTGCCTTCTTCACCTGCACGCTGGGAGAGTCTAGGATATTCGGGTCTAGGGTTATTCAGGTAAGCGACGCCAAATTTGGGCGGCTCTTCTTTTTCTTCCACCACCTCCCGCTTGGGAGGCGGAGAGACGACTGGCGCAGGCTTGCTAGGCGCGGCTGCAACAGGTACCTCCAGCGGTGGCGCAGAGGGCTGTGTGCTGGCCTCAAAACGGGGCTGGTCTGGGGTTGTTTCCACAATACGCTCCACCACAGGCGCCGGTCGTTCTATCGGCTTTACCGGCGTTTCTTTAGGTTTAACCACAGGCTTCACAACAGGCTGCTGCTTGATGATAGGCACCACTTCCGGCGCAGGCGCTTCTTCTTTCTTGGCCGGCAATGTAATCAGGGAAACCGTCATTGGCTCCGGTTTGGGCTCAATCACAATCGGCTCCTGATATAACAGCAGCGAGGCAATAACTGCGGCATGCAGGGCAACCACCAGCAGCATGCCCAAGCCATGCCAGTCCTGGCGCTTATCGCGTTGTAGCCAATCTTCGGTGGCCAGCACAGACCAGCGGAAAATTCCGGCCAACTCACCCAGTTGCCGACGATGCAGGCTAAACTCAGGCAGTTGAGACGCTGACGCGCGCGCGGGCTTCAATGACAGCCCCTGCAAAGACTCACGTTGCATCATTCGCATACTCCTCCGGCAAAACCACAAAAGGCAACGCTAGGTTGCCAGTATTACATACACATTTCACGCAAAAACCTCTACTAATCTTGTTGCACCTGTGCTGGCGCTAGCGCATGACACTTGGTCAACAGCAATTTATTCTGCTTGGTACGGGTCAACTGATAAGTTTCGCCACCATGCATAATGGCCAATACTCCGGCATCGCCCAACAATTGACTTGCCTCAATGGTCGGCATGCGACGCAAAGAAACACTCGCCGCATTTTGCGCTTTACCCAATGATGATTGCAAGCGATTGGTCATGCATTAACACCCAGTCTAAAAAAAGGCCGACTTATATGCAAAAGCATTGCGGCATAGGATTTCAAGGAACACCCTTACCAGGGATAGGTTGGCGCATAACATCACGCCGAATTTGAGCAATGACATGTTGGGGTTAGGAGCACTGCTCAAATGCTTTACCGGCCAAACCTGATCAGGGCCTGACCAGCGAAAAATTAAACGCGGTTTGAGTAATACTCAACCACTTGCTGCACATCCACCGGGAACGGCACATCTTCAATAGATGGCAAATGCCCGATTTTTGCGGTTGCAGATGCTGCTTCTACTGACAACCACTCAGGAATCGTCAGGCTTGGGGTTGCCAATGCATCGACCACCATCGGGATCTTGCGGCTTTTCTCTTTCACAGCCACCACATCACCGACTTGCAAACGAATAGACGCAATGTTGGCTGATTTACCGTTGAGCAACACATGGCCATGGTTCACCAGTTGGCGTGCGGCAATCCCTGTCGGCGCAAAACCAGCCCTGAACACCACGTTATCCAAACGACGTTCCAGCAAAGACATCAACTTTTCACCCGTTGGCTCGCTGCCTTTACGGGCTTCAAGGATCAAACGGCGCATTTGCTTTTCGCTCACGCCATAGTTAAAACGAATCTTCTGCTTTTCCACCAGCTTGACTGCAAAGTCAGAACGGCGGCGGCGAGACGCCTGCTGGCCATGCTGACCTGGTGGATTAGGACGATTTTCAATCGACTTACGTGACAATCCGGGCAGTTCAACGCCCAATGCGCGCATAATCTTCAGTCTGGGTCCTGTGGTTCTTGCCATGAATCTATAGCCTTTCTTGATTTATCTTTATTACTATTCTTTAAATTTGCCGTCAGCAGCCTGCTATTGCAGCGTGGCCGACTGCTCCACAAAATCAGTCACTGCCTGCTGTAGCGCAAACTCCTGATGCGCCTGCAGCAACGCTTGCCAATCCTGCAGCAATTGCTTGGCCGCAGATTGAATCAAACCACTTTCCGCATACTCGGGTGCTGTCAGCGTCTGCGCTAAACTGCAACCCAGCAACGCCAGATCCTCAGAAGGATTCACGGCATAACGTGTGGCGACACAACTCAGCGAGACCAACACCGCACTGGCCGTTGGCAAATCCGGATCAAACAAATGACTGGCTGACGCTGCGTAATTCACTTGCATTGCAATGACTTTCATTTAATCGTTTATGCAAATGATAATGTTTCTCATTTATGATGTCAACTATTGTTTGCAATCCACAGTACAGCCAATCCGACAATTAGGCATACACCCAACATTCCGGCGATATCACCCTCCTCGATTGATCGACAATCTTGACCAAATTAGTAAAGCAAGCTAATGTATAGGGTTCAACATTTATTAGCCGAAAAATCAAGGTTTTATGGACGCTTCAGCCCACTCCGCGACAGACACCCACGCCAAATCCATGACAGGTGCGGACATCGTTGTCTCCTGCCTGAATGAAGAGAAAGTCAAATTCGTATTTGGCTATCCAGGTGGCGCGGTCTTGCACATTTACGACGCACTCTATAAACAGAATGGTTTCAAACACATTCTGGTGCGCCACGAACAGGCGGCCGTTCATGCGGCAGATGCCTATTCACGTGCAACCGGCGACGTCGGCGTCGCGCTGGTCACCAGTGGCCCGGGTGCGACCAATGCGGTCACCGGCATTGCCACGGCGTATATGGATTCAATCCCACTGGTCGTCATCAGTGGCCAGGTACCCGTGCCTGCTATCGGCATGGATGCTTTTCAGGAAGTAGACATGGTGGGTGCAACGCGCCCCTGTGTAAAACACAACTTTTTGGTGAAGCACGTAAAAGATATCGCGCCAACGATTAAAAAAGCGTTTTACATTGCCAAAACCGGCCGTCCAGGCCCGGTAGTAGTGGATATTCCTAAAGATATCACTGCGCACGTGGCTGACTTTATCTACCCCAAAACGGTAGAAATGCGTTCCTACAACCCGATTTTAAAAGGTCACAGCGGCCAGATCAAAAAAGCGGTCAAATTGCTGCTGGGTGCCAAACGTCCGATGATTTACACCGGCGGCGGCCTGGTATTGGGTAACGGCGCAGCTGAGCTGGTCAAGCTGGCCAGAGCACTCAACTTCCCGGTCACCAACACCTTGATGGGTTTGGGCGGCTATCCGGCGACAGACAGGCAGTTTGTGGGCATGCTGGGCATGCACGGTACCTATGAAGCCAATATGTCCATGCAGCACTGTGACGTGTTGCTGGCTGTTGGCGCGCGCTTTGATGACCGCGTCATCGGCAACCCGAAGCACTTCTCCAGCCAGAAGCGCACCATCATTCATATTGACGTTGACCCGTCCAGCATCTCCAAACGCGTGAAGGTTGACGTGCCTATCGTCGGTGATGTGCAGTCGGTCCTGTCAGACATGAATGAAATTCTGGCCCAGGAAGAAAACCAGACCACGGATACCGCTGACTGGTGGACACAGATTAACGAATGGCGCGGCGTGCAATCGCTGGATTACGCCTATTCAGATACCGTGATCAAACCACAATACGTGGTGCAGAAACTATGGGAAGTGACCAAAGGCGAAGCCTATGTGACTTCTGACGTCGGCCAGCACCAGATGTGGGCAGCGCAATACTATAAATTTGACAAACCACGTCGCTGGATCAACTCCGGCGGCCTGGGCACCATGGGCGTGGGCTTGCCATACGCCATGGGCTGTCAGTTTGCCGATAAAAACGCGCAAGTAGCCTGTATCACCGGTGAAGGCAGCATCCAGATGAACATCCAGGAACTGTCCACCTGTGCTCAATACGGCCTGCCGATCAAGGTGATTCTGCTCAACAACCGTTATCTGGGCATGGTGCGTCAGTGGCAAGAGTTCTTCTACGAGAACCGCTACTCCGAGTCTTATATGGACAGCCTGCCGGACTTCGTCAAACTGGCTGAATCTTATGGCCACGTTGGCATGCAGATCACTAATCCGGCCGACGTAGAAGGTGCGCTCAAAGAAGCGTTTGATAAAAAAGACAAGTTTGTATTTATGAACTTTTTAACCGACCAAACCGAAAACGTCTTCCCTATGGTTGAAAACGGCAAGGGCTTATCCGAAATGGTGTTAAGCCCACGCACGGCCAGCCGCCTGAAAGGGGAAGAATAATGCGCCATATCATTTCACTGCTGATGGAAAACGAAGCAGGCGCCCTGTCACGCGTGGCAGGCCTGTTTTCCGCACGCGGTTACAACATTGAATCACTCACGGTGGCGGTCACTGAAGACCCAACCCTGTCACGCATGACCATTGTGACGACAGGCTCTGATGATGTGATTGAACAAATTATCAAGCAACTCAACAAGTTGATTGACGTGGTCAAAGTGCTGGACCTCAACGATGGCAAGCACATTGAGCGCGAACTGATGCTGGTCAAGGTCAAAGCCACCGGCGTCCATAAAGACGAAATGAAGCGCATGTGCGACATTTTCCGCGGCCGTATTATCGATGTGGCCGACAATAGTTACACCATTGAGCTTACCGGCTCTTGCAGCAAACTGGATGCGTTTATTGAAGCCATCGACCGCAGTGCGATTCTGGAAACCGTGCGCACCGGCGCGTCCGGCATTGGTCGCGGCGACCGCATCCTTAAAGTTTAATCGAGACAGTATTTCTACACTATTACCTAAGCATTTGTATTGAAAGGCAAAAGCAGACATGAACGTTTATTACGACAAAGACGCCGACTTAAGCATCATTAAAGGCAAAAAAGTGACTATCGTGGGCTACGGCTCCCAAGGCCACGCGCACGCAGCTAACCTGCGCGACAGCGGCGTCAACGTCACCATCGGTTTGCGTAAAGGCGGCGGCTCATGGGCTAAAGCTGAAGGCGCTGGCCACACAACACTCGAAATCGCTGCAGCAGTGAAAGAAGCTGATGTTGTGATGGTATTGCTGCCAGACGAAACCATGGCAGAAATCTTCCACGCCGAAATCGCACCTAACCTGAAAAAAGGTGCAGCATTGGCATTCGCCCACGGCTTTAACATTCACTACAACCAAATCGTGCCACGCGCCGATCTGGACGTGATCATGATCGCCCCTAAAGGCCCAGGCCACACTGTACGCTCCGAATACCTCAAAGGCGGCGGCGTACCTTCACTGATCGCTGTTTACCAAAACACCTCTGGCAAAGCCAAAGACATCGCTTTGTCATACGCTGCAGCTAACGGCGGCACCAAAGGTGGCGTGATTGAGACTGACTTCCGTGAAGAAACAGAAACTGACTTGTTCGGCGAACAAGCGGTACTGTGTGGTGGCGCGGTTGAACTGGTTAAAGCCGGTTTCGAAACATTGGTTGAAGCTGGTTATGCGCCAGAAATGGCCTACTTCGAGTGCTTGCACGAGTTGAAACTGATTGTTGACCTGATGTACGAAGGCGGCATCGCCAACATGAACTACTCCATCTCCAACAACGCGGAGTATGGTGAGTACGTGACTGGCCCACAAGTGATCAACAGCCAGTCTAAAGATGCAATGCGTCAATGCCTGGCTAACATCCAGAACGGTAACTACGCTAAACAGTTCATCCTGGAAGGCCGTACGAACTATCCAGAAATGACTGCACGCCGTCGTTTGAACGCTGCTCACCCAATCGAGCAAGTCGGTAACAAACTGCGCGCCATGATGCCTTGGATTGCGAAAAACAAACTGGTTGATCAATCCAAGAACTAATTTTGGAATTTAACCAAGCCGAAAACTGTTTAATTTGACAGTCATAGGCAAAAAGCACAGGCCGATATATCGCCTGTGCTTTTTTATTTGTAAAATCACGAATAAATACAAGATGAAAAACCAGCTCTTGCAACAAACAAGAACTGCTCAATAAGGGATAGAAGTGAAACTCGCCATTCTGCTGCAATACATCGCCCCCAAACAATTACTCACCGCTGCCGCCGGCAAACTGGCGCACTGGCAAGCAGGTGGCCTGACCACGGCCTTTATCGGCTGGTTTGTGCGCAAATACCATGTCAATATGGAAGAAGCGCTCAATGGTGATATTGCCAGCTACCCCTCATTTAACCTGTTCTTTACCCGCCCACTGAAACCAGGTACCCGCCCCTTGGCAGACAATGCTTTTGTCTGCCCGGTAGATGGCGCGATCAGCCAGTTTGGCAAGGTTGAGCAAGGCCAGATATTCCAGGCCAAAGGTCACCATTACACCGCACAGGCTTTAGTCGGCGGCGATGCAAATTTAGCGGCCAACTTTGCCAACGGCAGTTTTGCCTGCCTGTATTTAAGCCCGAAAGACTATCACCGCATCCATATGCCATGTGATGGCAAACTGCTGCAGATGACTTATGTACCCGGTGATTTATTCTCGGTGAATCCACTGACTGCGGCCAATGTGCCTGGCCTGTTTGCGCGTAATGAGCGCGTGGTGTGTACGTTTGAATCCGCGCAGCATGGCAAGTTTGTATTGGTGCTGGTCGGCGCCACCATTGTCGGCAGCATGGCCACCGTCTGGCACGATGCCAAAGACCGCATTATCAACCCGCCACGCCCTGGCAAAGTGGTGCATTGGGATTACAAAGACCGCAATATCACCTTAAAACAAGGCGAAGAAATGGGCCGCTTCCTGCTGGGCTCTACGGTAGTGATGCTGTTTGAAAAAGACGTACTCACCTTTAATGCAAGTTGGCACCCAGGCAAACCGATACGCCTGGGCGAAGCAATGGGCAAATAATTTCCCTTAGAAACAGACAAAAAAGCGGAGTTTAAACTCCGCTTTTTTATTACCCATTAAGACTTTTGCTGACCACCTCAAACACATCGCCAGACAAGTTAGGCGTAGCCAATACAGCTTCCAGCGCCGCTTTCATCTGCGTCTGCAAGGCTGGCGTATAGCGCTTCCACTCGCGCAATGGCGTCACCATGCGCGCCGCAATTTGCGGATTAATCGTGTTGAGCTCGATAATCGCATCACGCAGGAAAGCATAACCTTTGCCGCTAGGGTCATGGAACTTGACCGGGTTATTAATCGCAAACGCGGTATACAGTGAGCGCACGCGATTCGGATTCTTGATATTGAAATCCGGGTGCTTGCGCAACATGGCCAGGTCATCAAAAATCGCCTCGCGATTAGCCAAGGCTTGCAATGAAAACCACTTATCCACCACCAGCGGATAAGCTTCAAATTCCTGGTAGAAATCCGAGAATGCTTCCGCGCGTTGCGGCTGCGTGCTGTCGCTCAGGCAAGCCAGTGCGGCGACACGATCCGTCATATTATCTGCCGCGTCATAGTGCGCCTTGGCACGCGCAGCGCAGCCCGTGCCGTTGGTCACGGTAAGAATCTCCAGCACAGCACTTTGCAAGGCACGGCGGCCCATGGCTTCAGGCGTTACCGAGAATGTGCCGGGGTTGCTGTTCGCGTCGTATAGCGCTGCTAACGTATCTTTATGGGCACGTTTAATCTGCGTCAGGATACTGGTGCGCGCCGCATCAATCGCTGCCGGGTCGACCACTGGCAAATACTGCCCAATCACGCCTATCATCGGCAAACTCAACGCACGTGCCAGCAAGGCTTTATCACCCTGCCCATTTAAACCTTGCTCAATCAAGCGACCAAAATCAGCGACAAACTGGCCAATATCAGCTTGCGGGTCTGCCATCACACGCTGAATAGTACGCAAAGCCAATGTTTGGCCCGCTTCCCATTTGTTAAAGCCGTCAGTGTCATGCACTTGCAGCAAGCGCAAGTCATCATCACTTAAATCCGTTTCCAGTTTCACCGGTGCTGAGAAGCCGCGCAAAATGGAAGGCACCGGCTTGGCGGCAATCCCATCGAAAGTGAATGATTGTTCACGTGCCGTCATTTCCAGCACTTGTGTTGGCAAAATTTCTTTACCCGTGGCATCCAGCAAGCCAACTGCAATCGGGATATGTAAGGGCTGTTTATCGCTCTGCCCTGGGGTATCCAGCTGAGATTGTTTAAACGTCAACGTATAGGCCTTCTGCGCCGCATCATAATGACTGCTGGCTTGCAGTGTTGGCGTACCAGCCTGTTTATACCAGCGGAAAAACTGCGACAGGTCACGGCCAGACGCATCCGCCATACACTGCACAAAATCATCACAGGTCACGGCGTGACCGTCATAGCGGTCAAAATACAAATCCGTCGCTTTGCGGAACGTCTCCGCGCCCAGCAAGGTATGCTGCATGCGGATCAGCTCAGCGCCTTTTTCATAAATGGTTTTAGTGTAAAAGTTGCTGATCTCGATAAACTGGTCAGGCTGCACCGAATGCGCCAACGGGCTGCCATCTTCAGCAAACTGTAAGCGGCGCAAGCCGTTCACATCGTCAATACGTTGCACCGCACGTGAGTTCAAGTCAGAGCTGAACTCCTGGTCGCGGAACACGGTAAAGCCTTCTTTGAGTGACAGTTGGAACCAGTCACGGCAAGTCACGCGGTTACCGGTCCAGTTGTGGAAATACTCGTGACCAATCACGCCTTCCACACTCATAAAGTCGCTGTCGGTCGCGGTTTCCTGATGCGCCAGCACCAGCGCCGTATTGAAAATATTAAGCGAGGTGTTTTCCATCGCGCCCATATTAAAATCGCTCACCGCGACAATATTGAACAAGTCGAGCTGATACTCGCGGCCATAGACTTCCTCATCCCACTTCATCGACTTTTTCAGTGATTCCATCGCATGGTCGCACTGCTTCTCATCGCCTGCCCGCACATAAATATGCAAATCCACCTTGCGGCCAGATAGGGTCGTGAATGTATCCGCCACGCGTTCCAGATCGCCCGCCACCAGCGCAAACAAATAACATGGTTTAGGAAAAGGATCATGCCAGACACGGAAGTGACGGCCATCCGGCAAACCGCCCTCTTCCTGCAAATTACCGTTTGAGAGCAACACCGGATACAACTTGGCATCCGCCTCGATGCGTACAGTAAACACACTCAGCACATCAGGGCGATCCTGATAGTACGTAATCCGTCTGAAGCCTTCCGCCTCGCACTGCGTGCAATAGTTACCCTGTGATTGATACAAGCCCTCCAGCGCCGTATTCGCCGCCGGGTCAATCTCGCTGATGATGGTTAACGTGAATTCACTACCTGGATTCGCAATCGTCATTTGCCCATCAGCCACGTTATAGCCATCAGATGGCTGGCCGTTAATCGCGACAGAAATGATTGTTTGGTCATCACCATCCAACACCAGATCATTTGAAACACCCGCCGGATTTTTCACATACTTCACTTCAGAAGTAACGATGGTTTTACCCGGCAACAGGTTAAAACTCAAATTCACTTGCGCAGCGTTATATGGTGCAGGCGTATAGTCTTTGAGGTAAATGGTTTTTGGTGCAACAGCGTTTTCGGTTCGCATTTGGATAACCTGAGAATAGGAAATATAAAGGATTATATTTGAGAGTTGGCTCAGGCCAATTGGTTTAATGCAATTGCATGCAAATGTTGCTACGAATTATCATGAATCGGGCAGCAGTTGCCTAGTTTGGCGAGGCAGAGCTGCTATTTGTTAATTTCAATCTCATCCACAATGCCGTCGTTCACAACAAACTCAGACACTGGCTGGCCACTCTTATAAAGCAATGTCGCATTGGCGTCAGTCGCTGGCACAGTGATACGGGAGTTATTGATCATAAAAACGGTAAAGTACTTGTTAGCGTTTTTGTCGAAATGCTCCCATACCGAAAATACATCTTCCAAATACAGGCCAACAATACTCAAGCCATCCAGCGTTAAATCAGTTTTATTCAGATTGTTCATTACACTCACTTCAGAAACTTGGTTTGGCGGCAGTAAAACTGCGCCCTCTTAGCTACGGGAAATATCCTTAGTTCGGGTGTGTGAAACCGCTTTTAATATACCAATACCGGTGAGAATCACAGAAGCAATCACGATATACAAATGCGGCACACCCGCTTCAACCAGCGCCCATGCAATCCCGCCAATCAGAATAGCGAACCCGATAAGATACAGAACGAACGATGACATACAGCCTCCTCATTTAATTTAAATTTTTAGTAGTTAAATGATAATTTCTGAGAAAGATAACGGTATCAGACAGATGCTGAAAACCATGTAGGAAAAGTGGAAAGTGAGCTGGCTTTATCCTCAGTCTTTGCGATACTAAGGTTGAATGTATGAATTGCTATACAACATCTAGCTTCCTAACATAAACTAGCATAGCTGATCGACAAAGATAGATACCAGCTTAAAATTCCAAAAAATAATTTCAACCGGGTGCGATATGATTGACGCTTACATTAAATTTTTTGATATAAAAAAATGTGGTTTTTATTCTCGTGGTGCTGCCGACCCGGTATTTGGCGATATTAATCAGAGCTTAACTCAACTTACAAACTGGGCCAGAGATGGTCGAGATTTTGTTAATACAACAACGTACGAGTCCGATCCTGAAAATGATTTACTGAGCACATACTTCTGTGACTGGCAAGGGAATCCTGTCACCCAAGATAGCGTACTCATATTATGGAATGAAACTCCAAATAATAATGGCACTGTATATGGCATGCCACCTCGTTCACGGCCAGGAGATACAGCGATGCTCACAACTGAGTTTGAAGGTGATGCAATACCAGGCATGCCAAGTTATTTTTGGTTTATACCTGAGCATAATCTAATGGCATCAATTCGGTTTCAGCATTCCATAGCAGGGAAAGCTAATGCTGAAAGATATTTAAACAGCTACTTATGGAACAAATCTCCATATCGAATTTTAAATGCAGAATCCGAGGTTATTGGCTTTTCAGAATCAGGTAATTTTGAAGAGGGATGTGAAAAATTGCATCCTAAATTTGTAGCTATGGTTCGTAAAAACCATCAATTAATTGATTATCTACTAGAAAATCGGTCCCGCATTACTAGAATGATCAAAAGAGAAACACTTAGCTATCAAAGTAGAGATGACCGAAATATTATTGAAAGAGTCTTTTCGGACTTACTAAATAACGCTCCGGTCTTTACCGAAGATAGAACAATTAATCACACTATGCAATTTAGACCTACGGAGCAACAACTTGAACAAATCGTCAACAATTACGATAATCTAGGCCCTAATAGCCCGATTAAAGACGTTGGATTTATATTGAATACCAATGAACAAATCATGCTCTCAGGAGTCAGCCTTTCAGTAGAGGAAGAGCTTCAAGTTGATCGTTTAGAGAATGAGATTATTTCAGCAGATCTTCTTTTAAATGCTTTGTCCAGATCCAGAGGGCGCCTACTAAATGGCGCGAGGGCACGTGATTAGCAAACCCATGTTTAAGTATATTGTCATTTTTCTAGTACCAATTTTGCCAACTGTTTGGTTGAGCAATATTGTCACAGATATTACCTATGACGATTACAAAGACACACTCAGCGCCCTTCTTAATATATCCTCAATTGTATTTGCGATCATTGGCGCATGGATCGCAATAATTTTTCCTCGAGCAATGGGTCGTGTATTTCAAGGAAAAGTTGCTCTTAAAGAAATTGAAGACAGCTCGAGTGATACCAGTTATCTAAGTGAGCTTGTAGAAACCGTTATGGTATCTGCTGCTGTACTGATGCTTGTCTTAATCATTCAATTTTTAGTACCTATTCTGAAAAATGCTTTCCCCAGCGGGCACTTGAAAGAATTAAAAATGTTTGGGTTTTACTTCGTAACTTCTATGACCCTCGCACAACTATGTGTTATTTCAAGAGTTATTTTAGCTAACTACTTTTTCCTCAATCAGCTTAGAAATAAGAACGTTCAAGACTCAATTGATCAGCTTCACAAATAACTGTCATCATCTTTAGATACTAAGTAAGATGCACTAAATTGAAAAACTGTTTGATTATGCTTTTTTAACAAATTCCGATTTCAACTTCATCGCACCAAAGCCATCAATCTTGCAGTCGATATCATGGTCACCATCGACCAAACGGATGTTCTTTACTTTAGTACCGACTTTCACCACTGACGAAGAGCCTTTGACTTTAAGATCTTTAATCACGGTAATGGTGTCGCCATCTTGCAGCACATTGCCGTTGGCATCACGCACGACTTTAACCTCGTCTGAATCTGTTGCTGCAACCTTGCTCCACTCGTGTGCGCATTCCGGGCAGATGTAGTTATCACCGTCTTCATAGGTATATTCGGATTGGCATTGTGGGCAGGCTGGTAATGTAGACATTGGGGCTTTCTTGGTGCAAACAATAAAACCATATATTTTACAGGGTTATTATTGAATACCCTAGTTCGCTTGTCGCGCAAAGAGATTGCGCAATATCAGACATAAAAAACCGCCTCATTGGGCGGCATTTAAACCTGATCGTAAATGCTTGAACGGTGACCGACTTTAATCACCAACACCACTAACCTATCGTCGTGAATCTCATAGACGATGCGGTAGAGCCCTTGCCTGACGCGGTAGCAATCATGCCCCGTGAGTTTGATGCAGCCATCTGCACGAGGATCTTCTACCAAGGCGTTAATACGGCTGAGTATACGTGCCACATCCGGCTTGGGAATGGCACGCAGGTCTTTGGCAACCGAGGCTTTAAAACTAATACTATATTTTGCCATCTTGCTTTAAAGCATTGAGCATCGCTTCGTAGCTTATCTCTGGCTCGTTCGCGCGCTGATTGATGGTATCCAGATCCTCTTGGTCTTCACGCATTAACAGTCTCACAGCTTCATCTACCAGTTCAGAAAGTGAGCTGTGATTGGTGGCTGCTTTTACGCGCAAAGCTTGATGAATGGCTGGATCAAAATAGACGGTTGAACGTTTGGACAATTCGGCCATTTGAGTTCTCCTGTGAATGAATTTTCAGACATTATAGCACTATGACGTTATAACGCCATTTAAGCGCAGACGTAAAAAAACCGCTTCACTAGGAAGCGGTTTTTTATCGGTTAAGCTGTCTGATTACAGAACAGATTTAACAGTTGCTACAACATTCTCAACTGTGAAGCCGAAGTGTTTTAACAGCACGCCGCCTGGAGCAGACTCACCGAATGTGTCGATACCGACAACAGCGCCTTCCAAACCAACATACTTACGCCAGAAGTCTGGGTGAGCAGCTTCAACAGCCACGCGTTTTACGCCTGGTGTCAGAACGCTGTCTTTGTAAGCTTGGTCTTGGCGGTCGAATACGTTAGTGGATGGCATTGAAACCACGCGCACTTTAGTACCCGCTGCGTTCAATTCAGCAGCTGCTTGAATTGCCAAATCTAACTCGGAACCGTTAGCGATGATGATAACTTGTGCGCCAGCCACGTCAGAGAACACGTAGCCACCTTTACGGATCAAGTCGAAGTCTTTGCTGTCGTGCTTGATACCTGGCACAGCTTGACGGCTCAATACCAAGCTGGTTGGGCCTTCAGTACGCTCTACTGCAGCAACCCATGCAACGGTTGTTTCTGTAGAGTCAGCTGGACGCCATACATCCATACGAGGAATCAGACGCAAGCCAGAAGTGTTTTCAACTGGTTGGTGTGTAGGACCATCTTCACCTTGACCGATAGAGTCATGGGTCAGCACGTAAACCACACGTTGATGCATCAACGCAGACATACGCATGCCGTTTTTCATGTAGTCAGAGAACATGTGGAAAGTACCGCCGTATGGCAACAAGCCACCGTGCAATGCCATACCGTTCATGATGGCAGCCATACCGAACTCACGTACACCGTAAGAGATGTAGTTGCCTGGCTCTTTGCCGCTCACGTGTTTGAACTCTTTAGCTGCTGTCAGGTTTGAACCTGTCAAGTCAGCTGAACCGCCCAGGAATTCTGGCAAGATTGGAGCCAAAGCAGTAATTGCTTTTTGTGAAGCTTGACGAGTAGCCAGTTTCTCAGCTTTTTCGTTAGTTTCGGCAATGATTGCATCAGTCAATGCTTTCCAGTTAGCTGGCAATTCACCGGCCATACGGCGTTTGAATTCTGCAGCTTCTGCTGGGAATGCTTTTTCGTAAGCAGCGAACTTGTCGTTCCATGCAGACTCACGTGCAGCACCTTTGGCTTTTTGGTCCCAGCCAGCGTATACGTCAGCAGGAATTACGAATGGCTCATGTGGCCAGCCGATTTCAGCACGGGTTGCAGCAACTTCTGCGTCGCCCAATGCGGAACCGTGACAGTCGTGTGAACCGGATTTGTTTGGAGAACCTTTACCGATGATGGTTTTGCAGCAGATCAGTGATGGTTTGTCAGTCACTGATTTAGCTTCGTCAACGGCTTTTTGAATCGCAGCCTGGTCGTGACCATCTACTGAAACAACGTGCCAGCCGTATGCTTTGAAGCGGCCTGCGGTGTCGTCTGTGTACCAGCCTTCGATGTGGCCGTCGATAGAAATACCGTTGTCATCCCAGAAAGCAACCAGTTTGCCCAGGCCCCATGTACCAGCCAAAGCACAAGCTTCGTGAGAAACGCCTTCCATCATACAACCGTCGCCCAGGAACACGTATGTGTAGTGGTCAACGATGTCGTGGCCTGGCTTGTTGAACTGGCTAGCCAGCAATTTTTCAGCCATCGCGAAACCAACGCCGTTAGCGATACCTTGGCCCAATGGACCAGTAGTGGTTTCTACGCCTGGTGCGTAGCTAAACTCAGGGTGACCAGCACACTTGGAGTGCAATTGACGGAAAGTTTTGATGTCGTCGATAGATACATCGTAACCTGTCAGGTGCAGCAAGGAGTAAATCAGCATAGAGCCATGGCCGTTAGACAACACGAAGCGGTCACGGTTAGCCCATTGTGGGTTAGTTGGGTTGTGGCTGAGGTTGTGGTTCCACACTACTTCAGCAATTTCAGCCATGCCCATAGGTGCGCCTGGGTGACCGGAATTTGCTTTTTGTACAGCGTCCATGCTCAGAGCACGGATGGCGTTGCACAAGTCGACACGAGTTGCCATTGTTTTCTCCCTAGAGTGAAAGTGAGCGGTCTTACACAAAATGCTGCAAAACCTTGATTGAATTCTTTAAAAAGGCCAGAAAACCCGCCTTTTACGGAAAGGCTAGATTATTCACTAGAACCCGTTTTTCTTCAAGCGTTAATCACCTTTTTCTCATGATGGTTTTGCTATGGCTGACCTATGAAAAAGGTCATTCTGCTGCCTGCAAGGGTAGCTTTCAGCGAGGGTTTCCCCTACCATGACAAAACATTGATAGCAAAGGAAGTAATGATGTCTGACGAACGAATTATCATGCGTGTGGGTGAAGCTCTGGTTGCTGGCGGCCCACCAGGAACCGCAGCGGAGCCGGAAGTGGCGATTGGCGAAATGAACGGGCCCATGGGCACAGCATTTGCCAACCTGCTCGGTGACCAGGTCAAAGGCCACACCCGTGTGCTGGCGATTATGAATACCGACATTATGGTGCGCCCGGCGACCCTGATGGTGAGCAAGGTGACGGTGAAAGACCCACGTTATACCAATATCTTGATGGGCACCGTGCAAGGCGCAATTGCCAACGGCGTGCTGGATGCTGTGCGTAGCGGTGATATCCCAAAAGAGAAAGCCAACGACCTGGGCATTATCGTCTCCGTGTGGCTAAGCCCGGCGATTCTGGAACAAGAGAAAATCGACCACAAGGCGCTGTTTGATATTCACCGCGAAGCGACTTTCAAGGCCATTCAAAAAGCCTTGCGTAATGAGCCCAGCATTGATTGGTTACTGGAAAATCAGGAAAAAATCGTGCATAAGTATTACCAGATGGGCTTAGATGGAAAGATCTAAAAGCACGGCAAGATTTAAATAATAAAAAAGGATGCCTGGGCATCCTTTTTTATTGAGCTCACTTTAGCGCTTTAACGCGGTGATCACCGCTTCAATCGCTTTGCAATTGCCACGCGCATCATCAAACGTCAGCAAAGGCGCTTTGCCGTAAAGTACGCAGTCACTAAAGTGCTCAATCTCTAAATTAAAGTGGTTGGCTTTGGGCAACACGATGGTTTCTGATTTGCCACCGGCCTCCCAGCTAATCACCGGGTCATCACCTGGGTACGCCCACATATTGTGGCACTTGATCCAGCCTTTATCGCCTATGAGCTCATATTCGGCTTTGCGGCCACGCTCGAAGCTGACATCAAAGTTGCCAAAACGCGCGCGACCTTGCGCATCCGGCCCGAAATCGAGCACACCACTGGCCACCACATCCGCACCATGTTCATTCAGTTTGCCATAAGCTACTACATGTTGCGGTTCGGCAGGCACATTGTCCTTGCCAAAACACCAGCGCAAAGCATGAATGGCATACGGCCCAATATCCCACATCGCTCCGCCACCATTAGCCATATCACGGTTGATGCGGTACATGCGCGCAGGCGCCATCAGGAAAGAAAAACTGGCGCGACAGGACAATACATCACCAATCAGGCCGGAAGCCACCAGCTCGGCCACTTTGGCGTGCTGCGGATGAAAGCGGTACATAAAGCCTTCCATCACCGTCAGGCCTTTGGCTTTGGCCGCGGACTCAATGGTATCGATATCAGCCAGATTGGTGGTCATCGGTTTTTCAATCAGCACATGCTTGCCCGCCTGAATCGCCTTCAGCGCCCATTCAGCATGCTCCTCGTTGGCCATCGGGCAATACACGGCTTCAACATTACTGTCAGCCAGCAGGCTATCCATGTCGTCATAGCAAGCGACACCGCCGAGGTTGGGCGCATATTTATCCAGCGTTGCTTTGGCTGCCCCGGCGCGGCGGCTGGCAACTGCCACCAATTGCGAGTTCGCGGCCTCAACAATGGCGGGCAGCAACCGCTCATTGACCCGCGCAGCCCCGAGAATGCCCCATTTAAGTTGTTTTTGCATGCTTGAACCCTTTCCAGGCGCTGATCGAAGACCGTCATTCTAACGCCAGTTTGTGAATACTGCTGCTTTTGTACATGCCGCTAAGCGGCCTGGTTCAGGCTTTCGGGGCCAAACACTTCGCGATGAATGTGCTGTGGCGGGACACCCAGCGCCAGCAATGCCTGCCATTGTTCGATCATAAACGGCAGCGAGCCACACAGATAATACTCGGCATTGAGTGCGGCATTGAATGGCCACTCAGCCACACGCATACGTCCGGCCTGTACTAGACGCTCTGTCACAAAGCCCGGCTTGTCTTCAATATACAAGGCCAAATTCAGCGCTGGCAGTTGCTCGGTACTGGCAATCAGCTCATCCAGATGCGGTACATGCTGCAAACTGCGGCCAGCATGTAAAAACCAGATATCACGTGTGGATTGGTCACGCACCAGCGTTTTCAACATCGACAACATGGGCGTGATACCAACGCCAGCCGAAATCAGCACCAATGGCTGCTTTGCCTTGAGGTCGGGCGTGAATTCACCATAAGGATGGCTGATCAACAATTGCCCGCCCACTGCTGCCTGCTGATGTAGCCAGTTAGACACCGTACCCTGTGGCGTGTGTGTATCACCTGCTTCACGTTTGACACTGATGCGGTAGCCCGCGTTTTGTTCGGCATCTGACAGACTGTATTGGCGGATCTGACGCAAACCATCAGGCAAGGTAACAGCAACGCTGATATATTGCCCGGCCTTGAACGCGGGCAATGCCTGATCTTCGGCCGCTAGCTGAATCGACAGAATACCGTCTGCGGTTGGGTTGACCTCAATGATATGCGCAGCTATCCATTGGTCTGCCGCATAGCCGGTGCTTTGATACAACCTGGCTTCGGCAGCGATAAACTCCCCTGCCAATAACCAGTAAGCCTCATCCCAGGCCGCGATCAGGGGTGGCGTGGCAGCTTCACCCAGCACTTCGGCAATCGCTCCCAGCAAATGACGGCCCACAATCGGGTAATGCGCTGGTTTGATGCCTACCGCAGCATGTTTGTGCACAATACGGTCGATCACTGGCTGCAGCACATGGGCCTGGTCAATATTGGCCGCATAAGCAAATACCGCCGCAGCCAGCGATTGCTGCTGGCTACCATTGGCCTGGTTGCCCATATTGAACAGATGTTTCAACTCGGGATGCGCGTTAAACATATTGTGGTAAAACGTGGTGGTAATCGCCAAACCATGCGCTTGCAACACGGGCACACTGGCTTGGATATACGGACGGGCGGCACTGGATAACATAAACACTCCTTAAACTAGCATTTAAAATGAAACATTTAATGTAAAAAAATGGTCTTTTAAAAAAGACCGCTCACTCAAATCACTACAATCTATGCCGCATGGGCTTTGTGCATAAAAATAATTTTGTCCCGGGTATTGTTGTTGACGATATCCAGCAGGCGATGTTGATTCATATGGGTATAAAAAGACTCCAACCCCGTCTGCAAGGCATCTTTGAGCAGGCAATTACCATGAAACTGGCACACCGGCTTCTCGCAATTAATCAACTCAGTCGTATTCTCAAGCTCGCGCAAAATATTGCCTATGCGCAAATTGAGTGAGTCGGGATTCAGTTCCAACCCGCCATTGCGGCCACGTGTCGCCTTGATCCAGCCCAGTTTATTCAGGCGTGTAATCACTTTAATCAGGTGGTTACGCGGTAAATCAAACGTCGTAGCAATCTCGTCTATGGTCACCTGCTGACCAAAGCGCGACTGCGACAAATACATGAGTACGCGCAGGCCAATATCGGTAAATTTGTTGAGTTGCATGCCTGCATTCTAAATATGTTTCATTTACAATGCAACTTTAAATTGCTATGCTGATATGCATTGCCAGCCTCCAAGGAGCATCCATGCAGCCGCTGATTCAAATTTCCCCGCCTAGCCGCAAACTCTCCGCGCAAGGATTTGCGCTATGGAACCTCGGATTCCGGCCATTCTTCCTGCTGGCGGCAGGCTTTGCCGCCCTGTCTATGCTGGTCTGGATGGCGAACTATTTTCAGCTGTATACCCAGCCATTGGCGACGATTTCCCCTTCGCAGTGGCATGCCCATGAAATGCTGTATGGCTTTGCTTTTGCCGTGATTGCCGGTTTTTTGCTGACGGCAGTCAAAAACTGGACCGGCATACAAACCCTGCATGGCCGCCCGCTGCTGGGTCTCGTTGCCTGCTGGGCCATTGCCCGCAGTGTGATGCTGGTCGCCCCCGGCCAGGTACTCTTGGCAGCAATATTCGATTTGCTCTTTAACGCATGGCTCATCGCCGCAGTCGCCCAGCCGATTATTAAGGTCAAGCAATGGCGGCAACTTGGCGTGCTGTCGAAAATCATTTTTCTCACGGCAGGCAATGCTGCTTTTTATACCCAGGCACTAGGCTGGACCACCAATGGCGCACACGCTGCATTATGGATAGGCCTACTGCTCAATGTCAGCCTGATTATGGTCATCAGCCGCCGCATCTTGCCAATGTTTATCGAGCGTGGCGTCAAAGAAGAAGTCCTGCTGAAAAATTCAACTTGGATAGACCGATTGCTTATGGTGTGCCTGGCAGCCTTGCTGATCAATATCTTGACCGTTAATGCCGGAATAGTTAACGCAGTGTTAGGACTCACTATCAGCTTGAGCGCTGGTTTTAGATTGTGGCGCTGGCACACGCCAGGTATTTGGCAAGTGCCGTTGCTATGGAGTTTTTATTGTGGATTGTGGTTAATCAATCTGGGATTTCTACTTTATGCCGCCAGCTTTTTCGCACACAGCATTTCCGTCATTCTTGCTATCCACTGCTGGGCCATTGGCGGCATCGGCGCGATTACACTGGCCATGATGGCACGCGTCTCATTAGGTCACACCGGCCGCAATATCCACACACCACCACGCAGCGTGGTCTGCGTATTTGGCCTGGTGATTTTCGCTACCCTGAGCCGGGTGCTCCTGCCCATCGTACTGCCTGAGTTTTACCGCTTATCCGTGATGCTGGCGGCTGGTGGCTGGATCGCCGCATTCACGCTATTTACTATCGTCTATTGGCCGATACTCAGTCAACCACGTATCGATGGAACGCCCGGTTAAGACTTATTCTTTCCACTTAATAGAACAACCGATACTTGCGATCTGCTCCTGTGGCCCTTTCCCGGTTTCTGCCACCAGCCTCATGGCATTAAACAGGTCGCGCGTACTTTCGGGCGCGGTTTCCTTGCGGCTTTCATCAAAGCGGCCACGATATTGCAGCTCGAAGTTTTTATTAAAGCCGAAGAAGTCAGGCGTACAGACTGCACCATAAGCTTGCGCCACAGTTTGCCGCTCATCCCACAAATAAGGGAAAGGAAACTGCATCTCGGTGGCAATTTTTTGCATGTTTTCAAAGCTATCTTCAGGATATTCGAAGTCATCGTTGCTCGAAATAGCCACGGTATTGATGCCCAAGGTTTGCAGCTCGCGTACATCAGTAATCAGCCGCGGCAATATGGCTTTGACATACGGGCAATGATTGCAGATAAACATCACCAACAAGCCGTTTGAACCCATGCTATCACTAATGCTGACCGCCTTTTTATCGGTGCTAAACAGATTAAACAGAGGGGCCTTCCAGCCAAAATCACATACGGGTGGGCTAATACTTGCCATCAGAATACTCCTGCCATTAAATTCAAACCAATATGGTACGTGATTAAGGCGCCGAGGTGAATCTTGTGGGCAGCGCGCCCGCATGTGAGCATTTTGGTTACAATGCCAGTCATGAGTAATTTACGATTTCATAGCCCGACTGCATTGATTGTCGGCCAGCAAGCCCCACTCAGTGAAAACGCCATGGCACATGCAGTGAGGGTCATGCGGCTGAAAGTGGGCGATACACTTAACCTGTTTTGCGGCGATGGTTTTGACTACCAGTGCGCGCTGACCAGCATAGAGAAAAAGTCCGCACAGGTTGAGGTGTTGAGCAGAAGCGAAGTGAATAACGAATCACCACTCAATATTCGTTTGCTGCAAGGGATCTCCAGCGGTGACCGCATGGATTACACCATCCAGAAAGCGGTAGAACTCGGCGTGACCGAGATTTACCCGCTCAGTACTGAGCGCTGCGTGACCAAACTCAGCGGCGACCGTGCCGAGAAACGCACTGAGCACTGGCAAGGTGTAGCCATCGCGGCATGCGAGCAAAGCGGGCGCGCTACTGTGCCGCTGGTGCATGCGCCTGTTACGCTAGCGCAATGGCTGGGCCAACATGCCACACCAGATTGCCTCAATCTATTACTCAATCCGGTAGGTGCCAAACGGCTGGCAGTTTTAAACAAACCTGAGCACGCCATTCATTTGCTGATTGGCCCTGAAGGTGGCTTGAGCCCGGCTGAAATTGAACTCGCCACGAAACATCACTTCCAGTCTATCGTCCTCGGCCCCAGAATTTTACGTACCGAAACCGCCGCGCTCACCGCCATCGCCAGCATGCAGTCACTGTGGGGCGATTTTTAATGTGGTTTTATTTGGGAGTTTTTACCACTGTCATCGCAATTATCATCCGCCTGCATCAGAAAACGTCCCTGCATTCAGCCTTGCAGGACCGGGATAAAAGCCTTATCCCGGTTCATGGAAAATACAAATACAACTGGTCCGATGCAACTGATAAAGCGCCAGCGACTGGTCGTCTCGAAATTCCCTGTTCATCCTCATTACAGTTTTCTGCCAGACTTGAAAGAGGCTTTGATAAGTGGGCAAAATTTACAGGATTATCTTATGAATGCCAGACTGGAGAAAAAAGCTTTGATGAGCGCATTTATCTGAGCTGCATTACCCAGGAAGATGCAGACCTGATTGGCCAACAACCAGAACTCTCACAAAAAATCATTCTTGCACTCCAAACAGATGCGAACAATATTTCATTTCATCCTGGCAGCGAATTAATTTGTGATGGGCAGCATCTTTTTTTGAAGCTCTCTTATCCCGCCAAGGATCGGCCTGCTAAAGACAATTTTATTGATGAGAAACTACCCGCTCTACAATCCCTGGCGAACGCATTAAGGCAGCAAAAAGAGTTAAACCCTCACTTCTGGAAAGTGCCTAACCAGCGCAACGCAGCCATTACCTTGGCCCTCAGTTCAGCACTGGCTGTAGTAGGAGGACTGGAATTTATCCGTTTCTTTGGTTTTCACGACAACGAATTACTCCACCCATGGGATTTGGCCCCTTATGCCATCATTACCGCCCTCATAGGTGCAATACTCATCATTATTTTTTGCCTGACTTCAATCACGGTTTCTGCCCGCCGACACCTGATACTCGCTGAAATATGTATGTTTGGTTTTCCTGGACTGGCCTTTGCGTGTTACGGCTGGATGTACGATGCCAATATTCGGCTTGACCACGGCCCCTACGAGACCCGTGTACTCCATGTAACAGATAAATATTCCGTGACGCATCGCGTAAAGAATGGCAAATACCATACATATCATTTGGTTGTTAGCCCGAACCAACCACCCTTACCGGATAACCTCAGTATTTCAGGTCAATTTTATAATCACATAGAAAAAAATGATTCAGTAAAGGTCAGCATCAAAAGTGGTTTTTTGCATCAACCATGGCTTAAAAAAATCGAGAAAATGAATCCGCCTGCAATAGAAGGTGACTTTTAATGACTCTTTTAGACTCTTTAATCAGGTAGCATCGCCCCATGTTCCAAGTCATGTTACAAATGGCGCTGATGATCGCCGCCGGCATGCTGTGGCAGCGATTGGCGCCTGACCATATGTCTGCGCTTGCGCACCGCCGCGCGCTGACCGACCTGGTGTTTTACATATTGCTGCCTGCTCTGGTGCTGGATATTTTGTGGCAGGCGCCGTTTGATGCCAGCACACTCAGCATTGCGCTGACCGCGCTCAGCCGCTTAACGGTGGCCGCCTTGTGCATGTGGCTGACGCTGCAATTATTGCAGCGCGTCATGATTATTTCGCGTGCGCAACAAGGCGCATTGATGCTGGCAGCCACGTTTCCCAACGCGACTTATTTGGGGCTCCCCGTCACCAGCGAAGTACTTGGCGACTGGACGCATGAAATCGTACTTAAATTTGACCTGTTTGCCTGTACGCCGGTATTGCTGACGCTGGGCATGCTGATGGCGCAAACCTATGGCCAATCTGAACACAAATCGCACCCGATCAGGGAGTTAATGCGCGTACCTCCGCTGTGGGCATTGCTGCTGGCGACCGTTTTGAACGTGAGCCATGTGCCGCAACCCGTCATGATCGGCCATGCGCTGCACACGCTGGCAGGCGGCGTGGTGCCCTTGATGCTGATTGCCCTCGGCATGAGCATCCGCTGGGACACCTTTAAACTCAAACTGATTCCCTTATTGCTGCCCGTGTGCGTGATCGGTTTGCTGATTGCACCATTGGCGGCGCAATATACCGCCATCGCCCTGGGTCTGCATGGCGACCAGCTCACGGCCTGCATTCTGCTCGCCGCCATGCCTACCATGGTGTTTGGTATTGTCATTTGCGAACGCTACCGCCTGGACGGCGCTCTGTACGCCGCAGCCGTGTTCATGAGCACCCTGCTCAGTATCGGCAGCCTGTCACTCTGGTTTGCCATCTTGCAGCCTTAAATTTCAATATTATTTCGCGTATTAACACGTGAAATCACGCATTTCGTGTGAATTTTTATGATGCATGCTGTCATACGTCATATGACGAGTTGTCAGCAGCAGCGACTGTTTTTAAGATGCTACTAACCCGCCACCCTTTCGCTTTGTGTTATTTGGGATTATCAGACGATTATGCCGAAAACCACGACCAACCAATATATTGCGCAGCAGCCTGCGCCACCCGAGACGCTCACCCGCCTGCTCGCTGAAACCGGCGTGACCATTAATGGCAATGCGCCATGGGATATTCAGGTCTATGAAGAAAGTGTTTACCGCGACGTATTGACCAAAGGCACGCTTGGCCTTGGGCAGGCTTTTATCGAAGGCCGCTGGGACTGCAAACGCCTGGACGAATTTTTTCACCGCGTGATGCGTGCCGACATTGATGAAAAAATGGGCGGCATGGCCAAACTGACTTTGCTGGGCGAAGTGATCCGCCACACGCTATTTAACTTGCAGGCGCCGCACCGTGCCTACCAGGTGGCGCAACAACATTACGATATTGGCAATGATGTGTTTGAAGCCATGCTGGATAGCAGCATGAGCTACTCCTGTGCCTACTGGCAGCACGCTAACACCCTGGAAGAAGCGCAATTTAACAAGCTGGACATGATCTGCCAAAAACTTGATCTGCAACCTGGTGACCGCGTTCTCGAAATCGGTTGCGGCTGGGGCGGCCTGGCCAGACACATGGCCAAGCACTATGGCGTACAAGTCGTGGGGATCACCGTCTCGGTCGAGCAACAAACCGTGGCCAAAGAACGCTGCGCCGGATTACCGGTAGATATCCAATTAAAGGATTACCGCGAACTGCACGGCCAATTCGACAAAATCGTATCTGTGGGCATGTTCGAGCATGTCGGGCAAAAAAATTACGCCATGTATTTTGAAACGGCGCACCGACTGCTTAAGGATAACGGGCTATTTTTACTGCACACCATAGGCAACCACAGAACCGCCTTGCATACCGATGCCTGGATAGACCGCTATATTTTCCCCAATGGCAAAGTGCCTTCGGCCAGCGAAATCAGCCAGGCCATTGAACAGAAATTCCTGATCGAAGACTGGCATAATTTCGGCCCCGATTATGACCGTACGCTGATGGCCTGGTGGGACAAATTCAATCGTGCCTGGCCGGAACTGCAGTTTAAATATGATGAAAGTTTTTACCGGATGTGGAAATACTACCTGATGTGTTGCGCAGGCTATTTCCGCGCCCGGCAAGGGCAACTCTGGCAACTGGTATTGAGCAAACGGCAGAGCAACCGTATGTACCGCTCAATGCGCCCGGCGCCAGCAAGTTGATGTTGACGTAGTCTCTCTGTTCTTGACCTCATATGACGGCTGGTGCCGTCATTTTTTTGTGCGTTGAATGCATGCACCAATGCACACAGATAAAACCTCCGCCTTACCTCCACTTTATTTGCAATAAAAACCATTTTTAATTATTATTTTGCATAATCATTATGAATAAATAACAAATGCTCGGATCAAACATCAGAGATTTGCGTAAATCGCAAAATTTAACCTTGCAGCAACTGGCTTCGCGCATGGGCACAGACGCAAGTAATTTGTCACGCATTGAACGTGGTGAAATTGGTATTTCAGAAGTCCTGTTACGCGCAGCGGCACAGGCATTGAACACCACACCTGGCCGCTTATATGATGCCAACCTGACACCCGTCTCACTGACCAATACGCCACCGGCCATTCTTTCCAGTGCCAATAGCAAAGACTTTGTGCACTGGTTCCGTTCGGCGGCGCCGTATATCCACGCCTTTGGCGGCAGCACGTTTGTGATTGCCTTTGGTGGCGAAGTGGTCAGCGAGCAGCAATTTGTCGCACTCTCACATGACCTTAACCTGTTAGCCAGCCTGGAAGTGAGACTGGTGCTAGTGCATGGCGCCCGACCACAAATTGAGCAGCGCCTCAAGCGAGACAACCTGACGCCAAAATTGCACAACGGCCTGCGCATTACTGACGATGCCGCCATGGAGGCAGTGAAAGAAGCCAATGGCGCTATCCGCGTCGAAATTGAAGCCTTACTCTCGATGGGCATTGCCAACTCGCCGATGGCGGGCAGTGATATCCGCGTCGCCAGTGGCAACTTTGTTACGGCAAAACCATTAGGCGTGCGCGATGGTGTAGACCTGCAACATACCGGAGAAGTACGCAAGATAGATGCTATTGGCATCCAGAAGCGGCTAGATGACGGCGAATTGGTGCTTTTATCCCCCATGGGCTACTCACCCACCGGTGAAACCTTCAACCTGACACTGGAAGATGTGGCGGTCAGCGCCGCCAGTGCGCTGGATGCGGAAAAACTGATCTTCCTGATGGACTCAGAAGGTGTGCATAACCTGCGCGGCGAACTGTTACGTGAAATGACTTCGGCCAAAGCCAAAAACCTGCTGCGCAATGTGCAGGAGAGCGATGTGCCTATTCATTACTCGGAAGACGTCAATTACTACCTGCCTGCCGCCGTGCGCGCCTGCGAGCATGGCGTGACCAGGACGCACCTGATTTCGCGCCACATTGATGGCGCCATTATTCAAGAGCTGTTTACGCGGCAAGGCATAGGCACCATGATTACCGAGCTGCCGCTGGAAACCATGCGCCAGGCCAATATTGATGATGTCGGCGGCATCCTGATGCTGATTGAGCCCTTAGAAAACGAAGGTATCCTGGTGCGGCGCGGGCGCGAACGCATCGAGATGGAAATTAATTACTTCTATGTGATGGAACACGATAACCGCGTGATTGGTTGTGCGGCGCTGTATCCGTTTGCCCAGGAAAAAATGGTGGAATTTGCCTGCCTGGCGATAGACCCGACCTATCGTGGCGGTGGCCGGGGCGATAAATTGTTTAACTATTGCCAGGAACAAGCCAGCCAAAAAGGCTTTAAAAGGTTATTTTGCCTGACCACGCGCACTGAGCACTGGTTCCTGGAGCGCGGCTTTACCGAGCAAAATGTCGACCAATTACCGCACGAAAAACAAAAACTCTATAATTTTCAAAGAAAATCCAAAGTTTTCATCAAATCGTTATGAGTTTTTAGCTAAAATTCCGCCTGTACCCGATTGACTGCAATCGCCTGATGATTGAATGAAAGTTTGACCTATGCAAACCTCGACCTCCAGCCAAAAAGCACAAACCCTGTCTGAAGCGCTACCGTATATCAAACGCTTTTTTGATAAAACCATTGTCATTAAATACGGCGGCAATGCCATGACTGACGAGCGCCTGAAAGAGTGCTTCGCACAAGACGTGGTGTTACTCAAACTGGTCGGCATGAACCCGGTGGTGGTGCATGGCGGCGGCCCGCAAATTAATGAAATGCTGGATAAGCTGGGCAAGAAAGGCGAGTTCATCCAGGGCATGCGCGTGACTGATGAAGAAACCATGGACGTAGTGGAAATGGTTCTCGGCGGCCAGGTGAACAAAGAGATTGTGAACCTGATTAACCGCCATGGCGGCAAAGCCGTGGGCCTGACCGGGCAGGATGGTAACTTTATTCATGCGCACAAGCTGCTGATGGAAGACCTCAAAGACCCGAGCAAGATGATTGATGTTGGCCAGGTTGGCGAAATTTCTGCCATTGATCCGAGCATTATCAACTTCCTCGATAGCGGCGACTTTATTCCTGTGGTGGCGCCGATTGGGGTTGGCCGTGATGGCGAAACCTACAACATCAACGCTGATGTGGTGGCGGGCAAACTGGCAGAAATCCTCAATGCTGAAAAGCTGATTTTGCTGACCAATACACCTGGCGTGCTGGATAAAAATGGTCAATTGCTGACCGGCCTGACGCCCAAACAAATTGACGACCTGGTAGAAGACGGCACCTTAAGTGGCGGCATGCTGCCAAAAATCAGCTCAGCGCTGGATGCTGCGCGCAGCGGCGTTAAATCGGTGCATATTATTGATGGCCGCGTAGAACACGCGTTATTACTGGAAGTGTTGACCGATGAAGGCGTTGGCACATTAATCAAGGCTAAGTAAGCGCCTACTTACGTACTAACAAATCAAGCATTGCAATATATGTCGCGCAGGGTGTGGATTTTCGATCTGGATGACACCCTGCACAATGCCTCTGCGCATATTTTTCCGGTCATGAATCAATCCATGACGCGTTACATCATGCAGACGCTGGATATGGAAGAAGCGGCCGCGCACCAGTTACGCCAGCATTACTGGCGCGTTTATGGCGCCACCCTCAAAGGCCTGATGCGTCATCATGGTGTCAATCCACATCACTTCCTGTCCGAAACGCATGCTTTTCTGACCGACGACATGGTGCAAACCACCAAGCAGTTACGTCAATTGATTCAACGTTTGCCGGGGCGAAAATGCATTTTCACCAATGCCCCGCGCGCGTATGCCCTGCATGTACTGGAAGTGCTGGGTATTGCCGATTGTTTTTCATTGGTATTCAGCGTCGAATCCAGCCGTTTCCATGCCAAACCCAGCGTCCGTGGTTTTCGCCTGTTATTGCGGCAACTGCAATGCCGTGCCGCAGACTGCACCCTGTTTGAAGACAGCCTGCCTGCCCTGATGACGGCTAAACGACTCGGCATGCGCACCGTATGGATCAGCCGTCGATTGCACAAACCGAACTTTGTGCAATATAGGTTGCCGCATGTGTTGGCACTCACTCACAGTGCATTGAAAAAAGCACCCTATGCATTCCCGTGCTGAGCGAATACAGTTAAAATAGCGATCAAAATAACAACATCAGCATGGGGTTGGGTCCCGAAATCATTATGGCAACCATCAATAAAGAAGTACGCGCAAACCGCAAACAGCAAATTCTGGAAACACTGGCGGGCATGCTGCAAACACCACGCGGTGAAAAAATCACGACCGCCGCGCTGGCAGCCAAACTGGATGTGTCAGAGGCAGCGTTATATCGCCACTTTGCCAACAAAGCCAAAATGTTTGAAGGCCTGATTGAGTTTATTGAAGGCGCGCTGTTTGGCGTGATGAATAAAATCACCACCGACGAAACTGATGGCCTCAAGCAAGTGCAACTGATGTTGCAAACCATGCTAAAGTTTGCCGAACGCAACCCGGGCATGTCACGCGTGCTAATAGGCGATGCGCTGGTCAACGAAGACGACGCCTTGCAAGCCCGCATTAACCAGTTACTGGACCGCCTCGAAGCCAGCCTGAAGCAGTCACTGCGTATTGCTGAGGCACAAGGCAATAAAATCACCGATGCTGGCATCGCCGCCAACACCATGATCAGTTTTGTACTTGGCCGCTGGCATGCCTTTGCCAAAAGCGGCTTCAAGCGTAAACCCAGCGACAACCTTGAACAGCACGTCACACAACTGATTACCGGCTGTTTGCAATAAGCAATAGTAAGAAAGCGTTATAGATGGAAACCACTGTTTTTGGCATGAATGAAGCCCAGCTGACCGAGTTTGGCATGAGCTGGGGCCTTGCCGGTCTCATTCTGTTCATCGTTTTTATTGTCGGCAACCTGGCCTGGAAATCCAAAGCGGGTAAAACCGGGACATTCGCCTTGTTTCTCGCGCTCACATTAGGCATGGTGGGCTTCCTGGCCAAGCTGGTGATTCAGCACTACCTGAATATCCACTAGTCTCACTGCTAAACAGGTCGGCGCCTGCCATGCCGCGGCTCACCTGATTAACGCTTTATTACGTGAATGACGCCAATGGACTATTGCGGCGTTTGCCGCAGTCCGCTACTCTAAGCCATACATAGTGATAAATACTTGCGTGATATGGACAACTCCCCTCCCAACGACAGTGACATCTACAAAACGTTACTCGAATCGACCAAGGCCATCCCGTGGAAGATAGACTGGGCTAGCAAGCAATTCAGCTACATCGGCCCGCAAATCGAGCCATTGCTGGGCTGGGCACCATCGAGCTGGCAATCAGTTGAAGACTGGGTTAACCGTATTCATGAAGAAGACCGTGAACGTGTGTTCAACTTTTGCGTACAGCAATCGCTGCAAGGCCTGGATCATGAAGCGGATTACCGCGCACTGACGGCCACTGGTGATTTTGTCTGGATACGTGATGTCGTGCATGTCATACGGACGCCTAGCGGTGAGCCCGAAGCGCTCATCGGCTTTATGTTTGATATCAGTGAACGCAAAAAGACCGAAGAACAATTGCTGATCATGCAAAGAAAACTGGAAGAGCTTTCTTACAAAGACGGCTTGACTGGTGTCGCCAATCGCCGCATGTTTGATACGGTGCTGGAACGCGAATGGCTGGAAGCCAGACAACACCAGCAGCCGTTATCACTGATCATGATTGATATCGACTACTTCAAGCAGTTCAATGATTTTTACGGACATCTGCAAGGCGATGAAGTGCTCAAGCAGGTGGCTCAGACACTGGCGCAGGCTGGTGTGCGTGCCAAGGATTTTTTTGCCCGTTTTGGCGGTGAAGAATTCGCGCTGATTCTGCCAGAGACCAATGACGTCTCGGCCAGCAAAATTGCCGAGCGTTGCCGTAACCTTGTGTTCAAAGAGCAAATCCCGCATGCAAAATCAGAAGTCAGCCAGATACTGACGATTAGTGTTGGTGCGGGCAGCATCACCCCCAGCCAAACCGATGACCTCAAAACATTTGTTGAATCTGTAGATGCCCTGATGTATCAAGCCAAACGCAATGGCAGGAATCGGATTGAGGTAAAAAGCATTTGAAGCAGGCCTGATGGCACTAATGCAGCGCGGCCTGAATGGCGTGTATACGCGCCTCGGCCACAGATTGCTTGATATGGGCAGGGGAACTGCATTGTTTGGCGATGGCACCTGCATCTACAGTGAGTGCCGCTTGCAAGGCAATGGTCAGATGCGCGGCATCTTCGAGGGGGCATTCCTCCAACCCCAAGCGCCCGCGGCTATCGCACTCACAAGCGAGCAAAAAATCCTCGAAACGTGGGCGTTGGCGGAAAGCATCGAGCTCTTCGAGAAACTGCAATAAAGTACTGGCTTTCATTTGCCGGGCGGCGTGCAATTTACCATGATATTTGGCCACGACCAGTGCCAGATCCTTGCAATCATTCGGCACCCGCAGGCGGGCAACCACTTCGCGAATGAGGTCCACACTGCGCAACTCATGGCCGATATGGCGCGGCAATACCTCTACAGGTGTTGTGCCCTTGCCCAAATCATGGGTCAGTGCAGCAAACCTGACTGGCAAGCTGTAGCCTTGCTTGGCGGCATAATCAATCACCATCATGACGTGAATGCCGGTATCGATTTCCGGGTGATAGGTAGCCGTTTGCGGCACTCCCCACAAGCGGTCAAGCTCAGGCAAGATAATCTTCAACGCGCCGCAGTCACGCAACATCTCAAACATACGGCTAGGCTGTTTTTCCATCAGACCTTTGGCGATTTCCTGCCACACACGCTCAGGCACTAGCGCGTCAACTTCACCGGCAGCCACCATCTCGCGCATCAGGGACAAGGTTTCCGGCGCGACAATAAACTCGGTAAACCGCGCTAAAAAACGGGCGGCGCGCAGGATACGCACCGGATCTTCACCAAAAGCATCGGTGACATGTCGAAGGACTTTTTTCTGGATATCCAATTGGCCTCTAAAAGGGTCTATCAGGCTGCCATCTTCCGCTTGCGCGATCGCATTGATCGTAAAATCGCGTCGCGCGAGATCTTCTTCCAACGTCACTTCAGGATCAGCATAGACGCTAAATCCCTTGTAGCCTTTGCCGGTTTTACGCTCAGTTCGCGCAAGCGCATACTCTTGCTGAGTCTTGGGGTGCAGGAACACCGGGAAGTCTTTGCCAACGGCGCGATAGCCTGCAGCCAGCATTTGTTCCGGCGTGGCACCGACGACCACATAATCACGGTCTTTCACCGGCAAGCCAAGCAGACTATCGCGGACCGCGCCGCCTACCTGGTAAATCTGCATGCCTGGTTAGCGCCTGGCGTTAATGACACGACCGGCAGCGGCACGAAACTGGTCATAAGCGCCGCGCGGATTGTTCTTCACCAGGTAACCCGAGATCACCGCAAACATATCCGTAGGCACCACACACAGTTCATTCGCCATCGGTTGCTGGCAGACATTATCCACCTGCATCGATTTCACATTGTCGCGTGAGAGTAACTTGATAGGTAGCAATTGCATAAAGCTGCCCTGCAACAAGGACATATTCAGGCTCAGGCCAATAATCGGGCGCTGTACGTTAATCGTCTTCATCACCGCCTCCATGATTTGCTGCAAGGTCATGATGGCCGGGCCACCCAACTCATAGGTTTTGCCATAAGTTGCGGGTTCATCCACAGCATTGACCATGGCAGCGGCGACGTCCTCGACCCAGATCGGCTGAAACTTGGCTTGCGGCATGGCGAGTGCCAGCACCGGGATGGCCTGTATCAGTTTGGCGAATAAATTAATAAAGCGGTCGCGGGTCCCAAAAATAACCGAGGGCCTGAAAATGGTGACATGCAGTTTTTTACTGAACTCCAGCACAGCCTGATCGCCAGCCGCTTTGCTGCGCAAGTATTCACTCGGCGCATTTACAGAAGCTTGTAAGGCACTCATGTGCAACAAACGTGGAATGCCTAACTCTTCGCATAATTGCGCGACACGGCGTGGAAACTGGTGATGCATTTTTTCAAAACCATTGTCGCTGGTCTGATGCAAAATACCGATCAGGTTAATCACCACGTCACTGCCCTGCAATTGCGCCTTCAGTGCGGCCTGGTCGTGGATATCGCTTTCAACCACTTGCACATTGGGCAACAGGATCAGGTGCTTGGCCTGTTCGCGGCGGCGCGTCAGTACTTTGACCTGATAGCCTGCCTGGTCTAACCTGGCAACTACACTACTGCCTACAAAGCCGCTACCACCTAATACAGTCACTGTCTTCATCATGCTTATTCCTGATCCGTCTTGCGATTAGCCCTATTGTACCAAAATCCAGATGCAAGCTACTCCTGCTCCGAAATGCTGATAGTGGTGGTCACGTTTTCAGCGTCACCCGTACTGCGGGCAGGGATGGTGCCCAAACGTTTTTTAAGTGTCAGCATGGGCAGGCCCAGCCGCGGAGCGTACATATGCGCATTGGCCAACACCTTTTTTACATAATTGCGTGTTTCACTAAACGGGATGGTTTCTGCGTAAATGGCGCCTTCCAAAGGGGCGTTAGCTGCCCAGCGCCTGGCGCGGCTGGGACCTGCATTATAGGCTGCCGTCGCCATCACCTCCTGGCCGTTAAAGGTATCCAGTGTATAGCGCATATAATAAGTACCCAGATTCACATTGGTATCAATGTCGTGCAACATACCATCGTTATAGCTGCCCCAGCCGAGTTTTTTAGCGATCCATTTGGCGGTAGCAGGCATCACCTGCATCAGGCCACCCGCCCCCACCGACGACTTGGCATAGTGCATGAAACGACTTTCCTGACGGATGATGCCATAGACCCAGGCTTCATCAATGGCACGGCTACGCGAGGCTTTTTGCAAATAATCGCGATAAGGCGTTGGATAGCGTAACTCAAAATTATGCGTACGGCTGGTTTTGTCAGCCGCCAGCACCGCGAGGTCATACCAGCCCTTTAATAAACCATATTGTGCGGCGACGATACGCGTAGGGTCATCCAGTGCTTCCAGCAGATACATCCACTCCAGCCGCGCCTCATAGCGGGCCTCTACATCAAACAAAGCCTCCATGCGTTTCACTGCGGGTTGTTTGGCAAACTGCCGTACCTCTTCATCACTGGGCTGATAGGTGGCCATCGGCTCACTGACTACCGGCCCCAAATCTTCCGCCGCCAGCCAGCCATAAAAATGACGTTCCTGGGAGAGCTTGGCCAGTATCTGGTTGGCGTCTGCCACCTGGCCTTTGGCGATCAAGGCGCGTGCTTTCCAATAACGCCATGTGGATTCCTCAGCCAACACGGCCGGCATGTCATTAATGACTTTGAGCACCGTGCCCCAGTCTTGCTGGCGCAAGGCAGTGCGTGCATACCACTCCCATTGCTCACTGCTTAACAACGCGGCATTGACTTTGCCAAAGCCCTGCAATGCCTCTGGCTCATGCTTGCGCGCGGCTTCGAGTGCCATATAGGCCTGAGCCAGTTGCTTTTCATCGTTATCGAGCAAACCGCTGTATTTCTGGTAGCTGGCTTTAGCCACGCCAAGATCCGCCTTGGCCTGGCGATGAATCGCATACATGTACAGCGCACGCGCATAAGGTGAGCGCTCTTGAATGCCGCCTTTTTTCAGGGCCAGGGCGGGATTCTGCGCCATATCATCAATCTGTTTCAGCAACCCTGCATCCGTTTTGCTGCTACGTTTGGCCAACACTTTGGCCAGGCCGGTTTTATTGCTAAACAAGGCGTCACGATACAAGGTCAGCAATAGCTTTTCATCCAGCACGCCCACTTGCTGCAAGGCTTCAAGCATGCCCTGACAATCTGCAGGCAAATCTTTACCTGCCAGCAGCAGTTTTTTGCCATCTTCATAGGCATTGGGGTCATCCAGCGCAATGCCTGCCTGTACCTGGTAACACTGGTTACCCACATCATTGATGCTGTAATACATGGGCATTTGCGCGCGCATCTCGATAAACTGGTCCCAGAACTGCACGCGGCCCAGCCGTTTGAGCCACAGCTCGCGTACGCGCTGCGACAACAAGGACTCATTGTTTTCCTGTAAAAACGCCTGCACCTGGGTGTAAGACAGCTGGTCCATGGTCAGGATCATTTGCCAGTATTGCAGGTAGGGCAATAAGGGTGAACGACGCTGCCTGAGGGTTTCAGTAGCCTCAGCCAGTTGTGACAGGTTGCGGGTTTGATAGGCCTGCTTGGCCTGGAGATAGACATCGCCATCTCCAGCGAAGACTGACTTGGCCAAACCGAGCAAACAGGCGCCAAAAATAAGGAGGGAAGTGAGTCTAGTCTTCATGTGTCAACGATCACGTACACAACGTGATGACAATTAAATTCTGGCCAAGCGACTCAGAAAGAAAAACAGCAACAGTAGCAGCAATAGCACAAAGCCACTGCGCCAGACGGTTTTGAGCCAGCGCCAATAACGTGGCTGGCCAGTTTGCCATCCTAACAGTACCAGCACCAGCGTACTGATCACCAGTACTGTAAATAAAATACGTATCCACCACATATGAATCAGGCAGGAAGCAAGGGGGCCGGACTAAAATAGTCGCGTTGTTTAAGAAAGCCAACCGGCGCCTGTGCATCATTATCAAAGGTGCAATATTCCCAGGCACTTTCATCTGCCAGCAAAGCGCGCAATAGCTGATTATTCAGCGCATGGCCAGATTTAAAGGCCGTAAACTGGCCAATAATCGGGTAGCCCAGAATATACAGGTCGCCAATCGCATCCAGTACCTTGTGTTTGGCGAACTCGTCGTCATAGCGCAAGCCACCGCCATTGAGGACTTTATATTCATCCAGCACAATCGCATTATCCAGGCTGCCACCTTTCGCTAAACCATTCGCGCGCAGGTATTCCACCTCGTGCATAAAACCAAACGTGCGGGCACGGCTGATTTCGTCGACGTAACTCTGGCTATCGTAATCAATGGTCACGGTTTTGCCGGAGAACTCGAACACAGGGTGTGCAAAATCAATGGTAAATTCGGCTTTAAAGCCATGGTGCGGCGTAAATTTTGCCCATTTATCGCCATCGGTCACTTCAACCGGCTTGAGGATGCGCACAAATTTCTTCGGCACTTCCAGTTCTTGCAGACCTGCAGTCTGCAGCAAATAGATAAACGGCCCTGAACTGCCATCCATGATGGGCACTTCAGCGGCCGTCAGTTCTATCAGCACATTATCTACCCCCAAACCGGCGAGGGCAGACATCAAATGCTCCACGGTTGCAACGCGCGCACCTGAAAACTCTAGGGCGGAGCTCAGGCGAGTGTCATTCACTGCCGTCGGGGCGACCCGCATGGCAGGCGTATCGGGCAAATCGACACGCTGGAACACCACTCCGTGATCAGCGGGCGCAGGTTTGAGCGTCAGCGTGACTTTCTCACCGCTGTGCAGCCCAACGCCAGTGGCGCTGATCGATTGTTTAAGCGTGCGTTGCTTTAACATGGTTTTCTCTGTGTTAATGAATCACTATTATTATAAGCCAATCCGTCACCAGCCATTTAATCACATGGCGAGATTGCACCCAGCCTTTGCTGGTCAGGCAACCCAACCCTGACGATTAATCAGCCTGTTTACGCAAAAACGCTGGGATATCATATTCTTCAATCCCGGAGTTTTTCATGGCTTCAACCTGGGCACGACGGCTGTTGCTGGTGAATACGGCTGGCTCATCTTCTTCAACTGCGCTGAAGATAGGCTGGTTAGTCGTACCATCACGCAATGTCGTCATGACCTTCAACTCAGGCTTGGCCTGACGCTTGCCCAGTGAACCGTTCAAACCGGTAGCCACCATGGTCACGCGCAGGTTATCACCCATGCTTTCGTCCATCACATTACCCACGATCACGGTCGCATCTTCAGCGGTAAACTCTTTGATGGTATTCATCACATCATAGTATTCACGCATTTTGAAGCTGCCGCTGGCGCTGATGTTCACCAACACACCACGTGCATTCGCCAGGTTCACGTCTTCCAGCAATGGGCTGGCTACCGCTTGTTCGGCAGCGATACGCGCACGGTTAGGGCCGCTGGCTTCTGCAGAACCCATCATTGCCATGCCCATTTCAGACATCACGGTGCGTACGTCAGCAAAGTCAACGTTGACCATGCCTGGGCAATTGATAATTTCAGCAATACCAGATACCGCGTTGTGCAACACATCGTTCGCTGCGCGATAGGCTTCCACCACGGTCACGTCTTCACCCAATACATCCATCAGCTTTTCGTTAGGGATAACGATAAGAGAGTCGACATACTGTGAAAGTTCTTCCAGGCCTTCTTGCGCCACTTTGGCACGCTTGCCTTCAAACGCAAAAGGTTTGGTCACCACAGCCACAGTCAGGATACCCATTTCACGGGCGACTTCGGCAATAATTGGTGCCGCACCGGTACCAGTACCGCCACCCATACCCGCTGTAATAAACAACATGTCAGCGCCATCAATGGTTTCTGCAATGCTGTCGCGGTCTTCCAAAGCAGCTTCGCGGCCGATTTCCGGCTTGGCGCCAGCGCCCAGACCTTTAGTGATATCAGAACCAATTTGCAGCACGACTTTGGCATGGCTCTTCTTCAGTGCCTGCATGTCGGTGTTGGCGCAAATAAACTCAACGCCCGTCACGCTCTTGGTCATCATGTGCTCAACGGCGTTACCACCGCAACCACCGACACCAATTACCTTGATCACGGCGCCGTCATTCTCTTTGTCAAAAATCTCAATCATACTAACCCTCCATTGCCTATTATTTGAGTGATTGGTTTGCCCCGCACACTCGCCCTAAAACATATTAAAAAAAACAACAAAACCCTAAAAATTACCGGTAAACCAACTCTTCATCCGCTCCAGCAATCTGCCAACCGAGCCAGACTGCAAATTACCCACCATTTGTTTTTCTACCTGCTGCTTGGCCATCAACAACAAGCCTATGCCGGTGGCATAACGTGGATTGCCCACCACTTCGGACAATCCTTCCACGCCCCTGGGCACGCCCAGGCGTACCGGGGTATGGAAAATTTCTTCACCCAACTCAACCATGCCGCGCATTTGTGCCGCGCCGCCGGTAATGACGATGCCGGAGGCAATCATGGATTCCATGCCGCTGCGGCGCAGCTCTTGCTGCACAAACTCATAAATCTCTTCCACCCGGTCTTCAATCACCTCGGTCAAGGCCTGGCAAGACAACTGGCGTGGCTCACGGCCATCCACCGCCGGCACCTCCACCACTTCACGCGGATCCGCCAGCTGGCGCAAGGCACAGCCATGCTTGACCTTGATTTCTTCTGCTGACTGCGTCGGCGTACGCAAGGCCACCGCGATGTCATTAGTAATCTGGTCACCGGCAATCGGGATCACGGCCGTATGGCGAATGGCGCCATTCTTGAACACGGCCAGGTCTGTGGTACCGCCACCAATATCCACAAGGCACACGCCCAGTTCTTTTTCATCATCAGTGAGTACGGACTCACTCGACGCCAATGGTTGCAAAATGAGGTCACTCACTTCGAGCCCGCAGCGCTTGATGCACTTGACGATATTCTGTGCCGCCGCAATGGCGCCAGTGACGATATGCACACGTACTTCGAGGCGGATGCCGCTCATACCCAAGGGTTCGCGCACATCTTCCTGGCCATCGATAATGAATTCCTGAGTCAGGATATGCAGAATCTGCTGGTCAGCAGGCAGGGCAATCGCGCGGGCGGTTTCCACCACGCGGTCGATATCCATCTGCGACACTTCGCTCTCTTTAATTTTCACCATGCCATGTGAATTCAGGCTCTTGATATGGCTACCAGCAATGCCTGAGTACACGGTGTTAATTTTGCAATCCGCCATCAGTTCAACTTCTTCAATCGCACGCTGAATCGCTTGCATGGTGGAGTCAATATTCACCACCACGCCTTTTTTCAAGCCACGGGAAGCATGTTGCCCGACACCAATCACCTTCAATGTGCCTTCCGGCAAAATCTCGGCCGCAATCGCAACAATCTTCGAGGTGCCGATATCCAGCCCCACGATTAAATTTTTATCTTCTCTGACTCTACTCATGTCTTTTCCTTGAACTTCTTTCTGGCAGTCTTATTCTCAGGCGCCACTGCGCGGCATGCGCAAGGCAAAGCCGTTGGGGTAACGCAAATCGGCATAACGCCAGTCACTTTCCGCGATACTTGCCTGCTGGCGATACGCCGACACAAACTGTTGTAATCGCTGCTTGGCCGCTTCGCGACCCAGCATCATTTGTCGACCATCTACGGTCTTGATTTCCCAGGCACGGCGTGAGGACAAACTCAACTGCTGAATCTGCAGTGGGGTATCCGTCAGCATCTGAGCAAAACTGGCATAGCCTTGTGCCACTTCTTTGATCGCATCGCCTGGGCCGTAAAAAGTCGGTAATTGTTCATCAGATGCGGCCTGGAACAACTCACCATGACGGTTCACCAGTGCCACGCCGCCCCAGCGACCTAGGGCCTGATGTTCTTCAATCTGCACGACAATGGTGTCCGGCCACTGGCGACGCACACTCACCTTGCGTGCCCAGGGCAATTTTTCAAATGCGGCACGCGTACGCTGCAAATCCAGGGTGTAGAAGTTCCCCTTGAGGTACTTGCTGACGATCAACTGAATCTGCTCATGATTGACGTGATCCAGGTTGCCTTCAACCTGCACCTGCTTGACCGGGAAAATAGGCAAATGCAGCACCACAAACAACATGGCGTAAAGCAGCATCACCACTGCCAGTGAAAACAGCAGGTTGGCGATCCAGTTCAGCAATGTTGGTCTATCCCACATCGTCGTAGTCGTCCTCTTTACACTTCACGCAACGTTTGTTGCAAAATATGTATGACCAGCGCATCAAAGTCCATGCCAGCAGCCTTGGCCGCCATCGGCACCAGGCTATGGTCGGTCATACCCGGGCTGGTATTCACTTCCAGGAAGTAGTGCTTACCAGACTCATCCATCAGAAAGTCGACACGGCCCCAGCCACGGCAACCCAGTACGTTAAAAGCCTGCAAGGCTTCGGCCTGGATTTGCTTTTCCTGCTCGGCAGACAGGCCGCTCGGGCAGCGATACTCGGTGTCATCACGCAAATACTTGGCTTCGTAATCGTAATATTCGTTTTTAGGCACAATGCGCACGATAGGCAGTGCAGTCTCACCCAGGATGCCGACGGTATACTCGCCGCCACCGACAAACTGCTCGGCAATCACCAGCGGGTCTGACTGTTTGGCCAGGTGATAAGCGGCCATTAAATCGCCGGCCTGTTTGACTTTGCTCACACCGATGCTGGAGCCTTCGTTAGCCGGTTTCACAAACAGTGGTAAACCAAGCGCCGTGACCACATTTTCAGCGTGCGTGCTGTCGTCCATCAGCACATAGTTAGGCGTGGTGACGCCAGCAGCTGTCCACAACAATTTGGTGCGCCATTTATCCATGCCCAGCGCAGAGGCCATGACGCCGCTGCCCGTATAAGGAATATCCATCAGTTCCAGCGCACCTTGAATCGTGCCGTCTTCACCGTAGCGGCCATGCAAGGCGATAAAGGCGCGGTCAAACGCTTTCAAGGCAGACAGGTCCTGACTGGCCGGATCAAACGCATGCGCATCCACGCCCTGACGTTGCAATGCCGCCAAGACAGCAGAACCACTTTTGAGCGACACTTCACGCTCGCCAGAACGGCCGCCGAACAGTACCGCGACCTTGCCAAATGACTGTTGACTCACACTCATACTTTTAAAACACCTTCCCCAATCACTTTCACTTCCTGTATTAACGCGATCCCTTGCTGCTCAAGCACCGTGGTTTTAACGTGCTCAATCAAGGTTTCAATGTCAGCCGCTGTCGCCTGACCCAAGTTCACAATAAAGTTGGCATGCTTTTCAGACACCTGCGCCCCACCAATGGTGGTGCCTTTGAGTCCCGACGCTTCTATCAACCTGGCAGCAAAATCCCCCTCAGGATTCCTGAAGGTTGACCCTGCGCTCGGCATATTCAGTGGCTGGCTCGCCAGGCGTTTTGCCAGCAACTGCTTGATCTGTTCGGCAGACGCTTTACCATCACCCGCGGGCACCGTAAACCAGCCGCCCAGAAACCACTCGTCTGCTGCCGGATGCACCACATGGCGATAACTAGGTTGATATTCCGTACGTGATCGCACTTGCACATCACCACGACGATTAATCGTTTTTACCTGATCTACCCATTGCCAGGTTTCACCACCATAACAACCAGCATTCATCGCCAGCGCACCGCCTACGGTGCCTGGAATACCCGCCATAAACTCCGCACCTGCTTTATTGTGACTGGCAGCAAAACGGGCCAGTTTGGCGCAAGTCACACCGGCATCGGCGTACACACGCTCACCCTGCATCTCCAGCGCTTGCAGTGCCTGATGCATCACCACGACTGTGCCGCGCACACCGCCATCACGCACCAGCAAGTTACTGCCCAGACCAATAAAGGTCAGTGGTTCGCTGTCTGGCAACTGCTGCAAAAACTGCTGCAGATGTTCTACGCTATCAGCCAGCACCAGGCGGTCTGCCGGACCACCCACACGCCAGCTGGTATAGCGGGCCAATGGCTCGTTATTCAGCACTTGCAGGCCAGTCGCTTTTAATCCTGAGGCGCTCATACGTTAGCCAGCTCCCTGGTTTTCGCTGCAACGCTACCAATATTGCCAGCGCCCATCACCACCACTACATCACCCGGTTGTACACTTTCCAGAATGGTGGCAGGCAATTCATCGGTGGTTTCGACAAAGCGTGGCTCAACCTTGCCATTGACGCGAATGGCGCGAATCAGGCTACGCGTATCTGCCGCCACAATCGGCGCTTCTCCTGCCGAGTACACCTCTGTCAGCAACAAGGCGTCGACGGTGGACAACACTTTGACGAAATCTTCAAAGCAGTCACGCGTGCGCGTATAGCGGTGCGGCTGGAACGCCAGCACCAGGCGACGATCAGGAAAAGCACCACGCGCCGCCGCAATCACTGCCTGCATCTCAATCGGGTGATGGCCGTAGTCATCCACCAGGGTAAAGTGCCCACCATTGACCGGGATCTCGCCATAACGCTCAAAACGGCGACCAACGCCGCGGAACTCTGCCAGGGCTTTCAAAATGGCGGCATCCGGCACATTTAATTCGGTGGCAATCGCAATCGCGGCCAGCGCGTTCAATACATAATGATGGCCGGGCAAGTTCAGTGTCACTTCGTTACGCACGGTCACGCCGTTTTTACGCACTAGCGTGAAATGCATCTTGCCGTTATCGGCCACAATATTCTCGGCGCGAATCGCAGCCTCTTCATGTGTGCCGTAAGTGGTAACCGGGCGGGTCACGCGCGGCAGGATTTCACGCACATTGGCATCATCAACACACAACACCGCCATGCCCCAGAACGGAATCTGCTGCAAAAATTCAACAAACGCGGTTTTGAGCTTTTCAAAACTGTGTTCATAGGTGTCCATATGGTCCTGATCGATATTGGTCACCACCGCCATGATCGGTGTCAGGTGCAAGAAGGACGCATCAGACTCGTCGGCTTCCACCACGATCCACTCGCCAGTACCCAGGCGTGCATTGGCACTGGCGGCTTCCAGTTTGCCGCCGATGACAAAGGTCGGGTCCATATCTGCCTCTGCCAGAATGCTGGCAATCAGGCTGGTGGTCGTGGTTTTGCCATGCGTACCGGCGATGGCAATGCCTTGCTTGAAGCGCATAAGTTCTGCCAGCATCACTGCGCGTGGAATCACCGGCACCTTACGCGCACGTGCGGCGATGATTTCCGGGTTTTCTTCGTTAATCGCACTGGAGACCACTACTACGTCGGCATCATTCAGATGCTCGGTCGCGTGCCCCTGAAACACCGTTGCGCCAAAACCTTGCAAACGTTTGGTGGTCGCATTGCTGGCCAGGTCAGAGCCGCTGACTTCAAAGTCCAGGTTCAGCAACACCTCGGCAATGCCGCTCATGCCTGAGCCGCCGATACCGATAAAATGTATTTTTTTAACTTTATGTTTCATGCTGAACCCGGTGTTCCTTTTTTATTGCCTGTCGCCAGCTGCTGGCAAATTTGTGCAACCTGTTGCGTGGCTTGCGGCCTAGCCAGCGCCCGTGCTTTCTGTGCCATCGCCAGGCAAGCCGGTCTATCCAGCGTTTGCAAAGTCGCCGCTAATTGCGCGACATCCATATCACACTGCTGTATCAGCAAAGCCGCACCTGCCTGCTGCAAATAAGCCGCATTCGTCGTCTGGTGGTCATCCACCGCAAACGGGAACGGCACCAGGATGCTGGCGGCACCGACATTAGCCAGTTCCGCCACCGTCAATGCACCAGAACGGCAAATCACCAAATCCGCCCAGGCATACACTTCTGCCATATCGTGGATAAAGGCACGGCAATCTGCAGCTACACCAGCATCGGCATAAGCCTTTTTCAGTGCTTCAAACTGTTTTTCACCGGCCTGGTGAATAATCTGCGGACGCGCATTGACAGATAATTGCGCAAACGCCTGTGGCAACAAGGTATTCAACGCCACTGCGCCCAGGCTACCGCCCACCACTAACACACGCAGCACGCCATGATGCTCGGCAAAACGCTGTTCCGGGGTGGGCAAGGTGGTAATGCCTTCGCGTACCGGATTACCTACCATCTCGCCTTTAGCGCCCAAGGCATTAGGGAAACCAGTCAATACACGGTGAGCGATCTTGGCCAACACTTTATTGGTCAGCCCTGCAATTGAGTTTTGCTCATGAATCACCAGCGGCACGCCAGCCAACCTGGCCATCACACCGCCAGGGAACGCTGCAAAGCCACCCATGCCCAACACCACATCCGGCTGATGTTGGCGGATGGCTTGTCTGGCTTGTGCAAAGGCGCGCACCAGCTTCACGGGTAAAGTCAGCCAGCCCAGCAGGCCTTTGCCACGCACGCCTCGCATCGTCATCATGGCCTTGTCATAAGGCTTGTCGGCAATCAGGCGGTTTTCCATACCGCCTTCGGTTGCCAGCCAGACGATTTTCCAGCCTTGCGCATGCAGCGCGTCGGCCACCGCCATGGCTGGGTAGACATGTCCACCGGTGCCACCGGCCATCACCATCAATGTGTATGAACGGCTCATCAGTTCAAGCCTTTCTGCAAGCGACGGTTCTCAAAATCGATACGCAACAGCACCGACAGCGCAATGCAATTCGCCAGGATGCCGCTGCCGCCGTAAGACAACAATGGCAAAGTCAGCCCTTTGGTCGGCAACAGGCCCATGTTCACGCCCATATTGATAAAGCCTTGCACGCCCATCCACACACCAATGCCTTGCGCCAGCAAGGCAGAGTAATAACGTTCGTTAGCCACCGCTTCTTTGGCGATACTGAAGGCGCGAATGACCAGCCAGGCAAACAGCAACACCACCACCAGCACGCCGACATACCCCAGCTCTTCAGCCACCACTGCCAGCAGGAAGTCGGTATGCGCTTCTGGCAAGTACAATAATTTTTCCACGCTGCCACCGAGCCCTACACCCCAGAACTCGCCACGGCCAAACGCGATCAGCGCATGTGACAACTGGTAACCGGTATCAAACGGGTCATCAAAGGGATTCAGGAAGCCCTTCATGCGCTCCAGACGGTAGGGCTCCATCACCACCAAGCCAATCACAGCCAATGGCAACGCGCCCAACATGGCCAGGAATACCTTGAGGTTCACGCCGCCCAGCCACATGATGGAGAAGGCAATGGAGGCGGTGACGGCAAAGGCACCGAAATCCGGCTCCTTCAGCAGCAACACACCAACAAATACCATCACGCCCAGCATGGGCAAGAATCCTTTTTTAAAGCTATGCATGCTACCGGCTTTGCGTACAGCGTAATCGGAGGCATACATGGCGATAAACAGCTTCATGAGCTCTGAAGGTTGCAGATTCATGACGAGCAAGGAAATCCAGCGACGGCTGCCGTTGACTACTTTGCCGATGCCTGGAATCAGCACCATGATCAGCAAGACGATGCCCATAATGAACAGGTAAGGCGACATCTTTTGCCACCAGGCCATAGGTACTTGGAACACAATCACGGCCGCCACCAGGCCGACCACGATATACAAGGCCTGACGCATCAGGAAATAGGTGCTGTTATGACCAAACATCTTGCTTGAATCTGCGTAAGCAATTGAGGCGGAATACACCATGACCATGCCAAACGCCAGCAAGGACAACACCACCCACAACAGCGACACATCGTAGCTGGGGGAGTTATAACGCTCGCGGTTCATCATCAATGGCCCAAGCATGCGGCCTCCATGGCTTTCACAGCCTCAACGAATACTTCGGCTCTATGTTCGTAATTGCGGAACATGTCAAAGCTGGCACAAGCTGGTGATAACAGAACTGCATCGCCCGTTTCGGCCAGGGTTTTGGCAATATGGACAGCGGCGGTTAAATCAACAGCATCGACGACTGGCAATTGCAGGTTATGCAGGACTTGCTGGATTTTTGGCGCATCGCGACCGATGAGCACCACGGCTCTGGCGTGATGCAAAATCGCTTCACGCAAAGGTGTAAAATCCTGGCCCTTGCCATCACCACCGGCGATCAATACTACTTTTTGCGGCTTGCCCTGCTTGAGCATGCCACTAATCGCAGCGCAGGTCGCGCCCACATTGGTGCCTTTAGAATCATCATAGAAATCGACATCGTCGATATTCGCCACCCACTCTACGCGATGCGGCAAGCCTGCAAATGCCTGCACCGTATGCAGGATAGAGACTTTGTCGATGCCGATCGCTTGTGTCAGCGCAATGGCTGCCAGCGCGTTGGCAATATTATGTTTACCGCGAATCTGCAAGCTGTCAGCTTCAATGTAATGACGGTTGCCCGCGCATAACCAGCCCGCGTCGTTGAGGCCGTAATCATTAATGGACGGTGCCGGATTCACACCAAACGACACCTGTGGCAACTGACCAGCCAAGGCTGCACTGGCAGGGTCATCACGATTCACCACAGCAATGCGCGCGTGCTGGTAAATGCGTGCCTTGGCTTGCGCGTAGCCTTCCATGCCGTCATAGCGATCCATATGATCTTCAGACAGGTTGAGGATAGTCGCCGCATCTATTTGCAGCTGATGAATCCCTTCCAGCTGGAAGCTGGATAACTCCAGCACATAGACATCGGGCGCCGTCATCTGCAAGGTATCCAGCACCGGCAAACCGATATTGCCCGCAACAATGGTATTCAATCCAGCCTGCTTGCAGATTTCACCCACCAGTGACGTGACGGTTGTTTTACCGTTGGAACCGGTAATCGCGATCACCTTGGCATAAGGGGCACGAAAGCGCGCAAACAACTCGACATCGCCGACCACATGCTTGCCCTGCGCCATCAGCTGTACAATGACTGGCTCGTTGAGTGAGACGCCAGGACTGGCCACAATCAAATCCATGCTGGATAACAAGGCATGGTTAAAAGGTCCCAGGTGGCACTCCACCTCCGGAAACTCCGCAAGCAAACGGTCTTGCCCGGCCGGGTGCAGGCGTGAGTCGAACATCACTACATCTGCGCCCATATGGCGCAGCCAGCGCAAAGCCGAGAAGCCGGTGTCACCCAGTCCCAGTACTGCAATCCGCTGTTGTTCAAACTGTTTTTTCATGTTCACGCCTGACGATGCATTCCGTGTCTTATCGCAATTTCAAGGTGGATAAACCCACCAGCACCAACATCATGGTGATAATCCAGAAACGCACGACGACTTGCGTCTCTTTCCAGCCTTTTTGCTCGTAGTGATGATGCAAAGGCGCCATCAGAAAAATACGCTTGCCGGTACCGGTCATCTTCTTGGTATATTTGAAATACAGCACCTGTGCCGCCACCGAGAAGGTTTCAATCACAAACACGCCGCCCATGATAAACAACACGATTTCCTGGCGCACAATCACCGCCACCACGCCTAGTGCAGCACCCAGCGCCAGCGCACCGACATCGCCCATAAACACTTCTGCCGGATAAGCGTTAAACCACAAAAAGCCCAAGCCGGCACCCGCCATGGCCGCGCAAAACACCATCAATTCGCTGGCACCGGCGACATAAGGAATACCCAGGTATTTGGAGAACACCGCGTGACCAGCCACATAAGAGAAAATCGCCAGCGCACTGCCGACCATCACGGTTGGCAAGGTCGCCAGGCCATCCAGACCGTCGGTCAGGTTGACGGCGTTGCTGCTGCCGACAATCACCAGGTAAGTCAGCACGATGAAGCCCACTGCGCCCAGCGGAAACACCAGGTGCTTGAAGAAAGGCACGATCAGCGTCGTTTCTACCGGCGTTGTCGCCGTTGCATACAGGAAGCCGGCGACACCAAAACCCACCAGGCTTTGCCAGAAGTATTTTTCTTTGGCAGACAAACCCTTAGGATTCTTGTAGACCACTTTGCGGTAGTCATCGACCCAGCCCACCGCGCCAAAACCCAGCGTGGTAATCAGTACCACCCAGATAAAACGATTATGCAAATTACCCCACAGCAAAGTCGACACCGAAATCGCCACCAGAATCAGAGCACCGCCCATGGTTGGTGTACCGGCCTTGACCAAGTGTGTTTGCGGACCATCATCACGTACCGCCTGGCCGACCTTGTACTCGGTCAGCTTGCGGATCATGGCCGGGCCAACCAGGAATGAGATGGCCAGCGCCGTCAACGTCGCCAGGACGGCACGGAAGGTGATGTAGTTAAACACATGAAACCCGTGTACATCTGATGCCAGCCATTTCGTCAGTTCTAATAACATATGTTCCCTATTTCCCCACTAATTCAGTGGCTTGCGATTCCACCCACGATTCCACTAGCGCATTCACCACACGCTCCATTTGCATAAAGCGCGAGCCTTTTACCAACACCACATCATCAGCGGTGGTCTCTGCCTGCAAAGCAGAAACCAAGGCTTCTATCGAAGCAAAATGGTGTGCTTGCGCACCGAACGCCTGCACTGCCGCCTGTGTGAATTGACCCAGTGCATACAACTTGCCAATCCCTTGCTGTTTGGCATAACGACCGATCTGCGCATGCATGGCTTCTGCATCTGCCCCCAGCTCGCCCATATCACCCATCACAAATACTGTGTTTGAACCGGCATTTTTCAATACATCCAGCGCCGCCTGCATGGAATCCGGGTTGGCGTTATACGTGTCATCAATCACTTTGGCGCCGTTAGCAGCCATTTTCACTTGCAAACGCCCTTTGACCCCGGCGAAGCCTTGCAACCCTTGTGCAACATCGGCCAGGCTGGCGCCTGTGGCTAAACTCGCAGCGGCAGCGGCCAATGCATTCATGATGTTGTGCACGCCCGGCACTGCCAGTGTTAACGTGATGCTGTTCCCCTGATAATCCAGCTTGAAGCCAGCCTCAGCATCCAGCACTTCACCACGAACATCGGCGGCGGCGTGCAAGCCAAAACTCAGCACACGACGCCCTGCGTTCAAACCACGCCAGTCGTCAGCAAACTCACTGTCCGCATTAATCACGGCAATACCGTCATGGCTCAAGCCTGCAAAAATCTCGCCTTTGGCTTTGGCAATGTTTGCACGCGAACCCAATTCACCAATATGCGCCGTCCCGGCGTTGTTAATCACCGCCACATTCGGGCGTGCCAGGCGGGTCAGGTAATCGATCTCACCTAAATGATTCATACCCATTTCAATCACGGCACAGCGATGATTTGCACGCAAACGCAACAAGGTCAGCGGCATACCGATATCGTTATTAAAGTTACCGGCCGTGGCCAATACTTTGTCAGCGCCGCCGACATGCACTTGCATAATGGCGGCGATCATTTCCTTGGTAGTGGTCTTGCCATTACTGCCGGTGACCGCAATCAGCGGCAAAGCCAGCTGCTGGCGCCACCAGCTGGCTAACTGCCCTAAAGCCAGGCGCGTATCCTTGACCAGCACCGTCGGCAAACCACCATCGACAGGCTTGCTCACCAGCGCAGCAACAGCACCTTGCGTCGCCACTTGCGGCAAGAAATCATGGCCATCAAACTTTTCACCTGGCAAGGCAACGAACAACTGCCCGGCTTGCACGCGACGGCTATCAGTATCGACAGAGGTCACAGTGACATCCGCGCCATGCCCATTCACCGCCTGTAAGCGGCCTTGCAATACTTCAGCAATGGTTTGCAGCGCGATCATGCCTGTGCCTTCTGATTCAAAGCGTTCTGATTCAACACGTTTTTTTTCAACGCGCTTTGCACCCAAGCGGCATCGCTAAATGGATAGCGTATGCCCTGGATCTCCTGATAATCTTCATGGCCTTTACCGGCAACCAGCACCACATCGCCCTTGCCAGCCTGGCTAATGGCGAGAGCAATGGCTTTGGCCCTGTCGGTTTCCACGGTCACTTCACGCGCCATGCCTTCGGCAATCGCCGCAATAATCGCGTAAGGATTTTCACTGCGTGGATTGTCATTGGTCACCATCACACTATCCGCCAACGTATCGGCAATTCGGCCCATTTCGCTGCGCTTGCCACTGTCACGATCCCCACCGCAACCAAACACGCAGCTCAATTTGCCACGTGCCTGAATACGCAAGGTATGCAATGCTTTTTCCAGGGCATCTGGCGTATGCGCATAGTCAACCACCACCAATGGCAAATCACCGCCGCCAAACATCTGCATGCGTCCTGCCACCGGCACCAGGCCAGATACCGCTTGCAGCGCTGCTGGCAAGGCCACGTCCTGCGCTAACAGGCAAGTCAGCACAGCCAAGGCGTTGTAGACATTGAACTGCCCCAAGGCATGCAACTGAATATCGCCGTTGCCTTGGGCCGTACGCACCTGAATTTCAAAACCGGTGGCATGCATGGTAACGGCGGTTGCGCACACATCTGCCTCCTGATGCAGGCCATAACTCAATACTTTTTTACCTTGCTTACGCAGATCTTCAATCAATGCCAGGCCAAATGCATCATCAGCATTCACTACCGCAGCCGACAGGGTTTGCCAGTCGAACAGCTTGCGCTTGGCTGCCTGGTAGGCTTCCATGGTCAGGTGATAATCAAGATGATCACGCGTGATATTGGTTAGCACCGCGACATCAAAGGCTACGCCATTGACACGGCCTTGATCCAGACCGTGAGAAGACACTTCCATGGCCACCGTGCGCACATCATCCAGCACAAAATTCGCCAGCACTTTTTGCAGCTCTACCGGGCCGGGTGTGGTATTTTGCGTCGGCTGCAAATCGTCCAGCGCGCCATTACCCAATGTGCCAATCACAGCAGACTTTTGTTGCAGGAAACGGTAAGCCTGGGCCAGCCAGTGCGTAACCGTTGTTTTGCCGTTGGTGCCAGTCACCCCTATGCACCACATTTGTTCGGACGGGTCTTTATAAAACTGGCTGGCAATATGACCAACCTGGGACTTGAGATCGGCAATAGCAATATTGTGTACATTCCAGGATGGATTCCAGTCGAAGCCCTGACTATCCCAGATCACGGTATTGGCGCCTTTGGTAATCGCATCTTCAATATAGTCGCGGCCATCGCTGTGCTGTCCCGGATAAGCCAAAAACAAGCCATGCTTTTCTACCTGACGGCTATCTGCGGTGATGCCATGTACCGGCGCTGGAATAATATATTTACTCACATCGCCTCCTTCACTTCAGCCGCATCAGCCGGGGTGGTCGCTGGAATAGCATTGCCATCTTGCGGCACCACCAGCATACGCAGCACATCATTCATAACCGCGCTAAACACCGGCGCAGCCACACTGCCGCCGTAATATTCACCATTGCTGGGCTCGTCTATCATCACCGCCATAATCAGGCGCGGATTGGAGGCCGGCACCATACCGACGAAAGAACCCACATATTTATCATGCTCGTAGCCATGATCACCCAACTTATGCGCGGTGCCGGTTTTGCCAGCGACGCGATAACCCGTCACTTGTGCTTTTAATGCTGTGCCGCCTGGCTGCACTACCAGCTCCAGCATATCCTTAACTGCGTTGGCCACTTTGGCAGAAAACACCGGACGGCCGACCGGCGGCTCAGACAGCTTGGTCAAGGTCACCGGCAACAACTCACCTTCATTGGCAAACACCGTGTATGCACGCGCCAATTGCAACAAGGTCACGCTAATGCCGTGACCATAGGACATCGTCGCCTGCTCAATCGGGCGCCAGGTTTTGTAGTCGCGCACTTTACCTGAGGCCTCACCAGGAAAACCAATCTTGGTGGCAGAGCCAAAGCCCAGTTGTACATAGGTGTTCCACAACTGTTCGCGATTTAAATCGAGCGCCATTTTGGCCGAGCCGACGTTGGAAGATTTCTGGATCACTTGTGACACGGTCAACACCTGGTTAGGGTGCGCGTCATGAATGGTGGCCGTACCTATGCGCAGGTAGCCCGGCGCCGTCTGGATTTTGGTATCCGGCTGATATGGGCCAAACTCCATCGCCGCCGCCGCAGTGACCGGCTTCATGGTCGAACCCGGTTCAAAAATATTAACGATGGCGGAGTTGCGCAACTTGCTGGCCACATTGACCGGATTGTTCGGGTTGTAGGTCGGAATATTCACCAACGCCAGCACTTCACCGGTTTTTGCATCCAGCACCACAGCCGCCGCCGCTTTGGCTTTATGTTTTTCAACCGCCCGTGACAATTCTCTATGCACCACATATTGCACGGTACGGTCTATGCTCAACACTAGGTCCTGGCCATCGTGTGGCAACTTCACGGCGACCAGGTCTTCTACCACGTGGCCTTTGCGGTCGCGCACAAAATCACGCTTGCCTGCGCTGCCAGACAATACGTGGTTACGGTAAAGCTCCATACCCTCAACGCCAGTGTCATCCACGCCGGTAAAACCGACGATATGCGCCGTCACTTCTGCCGCCGGGTAGAAGCGTTTGTATTCCTTTTGACTGAATACGCCGGGCACTTTCATCGCCATCACCTGTTTTGCCACATCGGGCGCCACTCTCCGTTTGATATAAACAAATTCTTTTTTCTTTTTTTGCAGCTTTTGTTGCAATTCCTTGGCTGGCATATCCAGCAGCTTGGCCATTTGCTTTAACTGCACCGTCGTCACCTGCACGTCAGTCGGGTTTGCCCATACTGACTCCACCGGCAAACTGATCGCCAATGGCTTGAAATTACGGTCATAAATCTTGCCGCGATGCGGCATCAACACCACTTTGCGTCGCGAAAACGCTTCACCTTTTTTAATCAGGTAGTCTTTATGCAAGGTTTGCAGGTAAAACCCGCGCCCCAGCAGCAAGACAAAACTCAACAGCAGCAACACCAGCAGCGTTCTTCTGCGCCAGGCCGGCAATTTCACCAGCTTGTGTTGACTCTCTTTAAGCAACATGACCATTTACTCGCAATGATTCCGGTTATGGCGCAGGCGGCACATCAACCATGATCACTTGTGTCTGCTGCATGCTCGGGCTATGCATATGCAAACGCGTGGTCGCAAAATCTTCCAGCCGCGAATGCATGGCCCAGGTACTTTGCTCGATCTGCAACTGGTCATATTCCGTCATATATTGCTTGGTCAACACTTCTTGCCTGTCCAACTCAAAATACAACTTGCGCGCCTTGTATTGCGCCGTCACCACGCCCAAAGCCATGGCAATCGTCAACGCAAACAAAATCAAATTGAGCCGGATCATGAAACAACCTATTGCACCTGCGTGCGTTCAGCCACACGCAACACCGCACTGCGTGAACGCACATTAGCCGCCACTTCCGCCTTACCAGGCTTGATGGCCTTACCCACAGCCAGTAGGCGCGGCTGCGGTAAATCCTTAGCGCGCACCGGCAATCCGGCAGGCAAGTTATCTCTATCCACTTCAGACTGGATAAAGCGCTTGACGATACGATCTTCCAGCGAGTGAAAGCTGATCACCGCCAACCGACCTTGCGGACGCAGCAGCTGCAGGCAATCTGGCAGCACTAGCGAGAGTTCCTCAAGCTCTTGATTGACGAAAATCCGTAGAGCTTGAAATGTGCGCGTTGCAGGGTTCTGGCCCGGCTCATTCTTGGGGATGGCGCCTGCCACGATCTTGGCAAGTTGCCCTGTAGTGGTGATGGCATGCCCATCTTCGCGCTCTTTAACAATCGCCCTTGCAACCTGCTTAGCAAACCGTTCTTCACCATAATCTCTAATCACCTCAGCCAATTGTTTTTCAGACATCGTCGCCAGCCACTCTGCGGCGGTTCTGCCCCGACTTTGATCCATGCGCATATCCAGCGGTCCGTCAAAACGGAAACTGAAACCACGCACACCCTCATCAATTTGCGGCGACGAAATGCCCAGGTCGAGCAATATTCCGTCTACCGCCTGCACATCCATCTCGGCCAACACTGCCGCCATGGCGGAAAAATGCGCATGCACCATCGTAAAACGCGCATCGGCAATCGTTTGCCCATGCGCCACTGCCGCCAGATCGCGATCCAAGCCGATCAAGCGCCCTTTATTACCTAATTTGGAAAGAATGAGTCGGCTATGCCCGCCACGCCCGAAGGTGCCATCGACATACACGCCATCGGCCTGCACGTTCAGCGCATCCACCGCCTCATGCAACAACACGGTGATATGACTGGCGGCGACTGGTGACACTGACGTTTCCGTCAAGGACGCGGGCGCTGACTTCGCGCCCCGCGTCATAGCGAGAATCCTTCTAGCTCTTGCGGTATCTGCAACTGGTCGGTCGCCATCAGGCTCTCCAGCTGCTGATCCCATGCTGCCAGATCCCACAACTCAAAATGACTGCCTTGCCCGACCATCATCACGTCTTTATCGAGCTTGGCAAACTTGCGCAGTACGGCATTCACCAGCAATCGACCGGCAGAATCCAGATGCATCACATCTGCCTGACCGACGATCATGCGCTGAATACCACTGGTCTGAGGATTAAAACTGGACAAACTGGTCAGCTTGGTTTCAATCGGCTCCCAAGCTGTTTTTGGATACAGAATCAGACAACGGTGCGGATGGGCCGTGAGCACAACTTCGCCCTGCCCACCAGCCGTCAGGGCGTCACGATGCTTGGCCGGCACACTGAGCCGCCCCTTTGCATCCAAACTTAACTGTACCGCCCCGCGAAACATGGAATATTGTCCTTACCAACCTGTTTTGATTAAAAGTGGGATAAATTTCCCACAATTCAACACAAAATCACCCTTTTGCACACTATAGATAAAAAAAAAGTGCTTGGCAAGCACTTTGGGAGAAAAAATCTCTTTTAAAGACAAAGACTTAGAGCATTTTAACAAAGCAATTTAAATCAAGAGATTGGCGCAATTAACACATAAAATTGTTTAATAAAAATAGCTATCTCATTGAAAATATTGAATAATTAAAAAATGTTATTTTCTGCTGACTTTTTTAGCATCAAAAAAGGTCCGGCATGGTCAAATAAAACATACCAACCAGCACCCAACCATCCAATACATATATGTCCAGCAGATTGAAATTTTTAATCATAGGCGCAGGCATTTTAATGGCCATGGAGTGGCGCGCATGGTGGTATACCCTGACGCCGACACCAGACTACAGCCACGGCAAAGTGCTGCTGTACGTCACCGACTGGTGCCCTTACTGCGAAAAGACCAGGGCATTACTGCAACAACGGCAGATTAGCTATCAGGAAGTCAACATTGAAAGGTCTACCGAAGCGCAGGCTCAATACCAGCGGCTGGCAGGCAAAGGCGTGCCGGTGTTGCTGATTGCAGGAGAAGTGGTGCGAGGGTATAACGAACAGCGCATCAGCGCAGCGCTGGATCAATGGCAAGCGCGCCAGGCGCAAACCATGCTTCAGCCAAACATGATGAAGGAAAAATAAAGCCAACCGGTAAGCCGGGTTCTGTATCCACTTGCGCGGCGACAGTCATTCATCTAGGCGTGCAATTGCTCACACGCTCAAGCTATCTACCCGCTGGCAGCGCGAGCCACGCCTTATTACTTGCGTAAAATGCCAGCCTATTTGATATTGCTGCAGATGGAGGTTACCGCGTTTCACCGTAACTTAATACGCTCGTCTCTGTGGCCCTATTCCTCACCTTATACTGTTACCAGCTTTCAGCGTACGGCCGTTAGCCGTCATCCCGCTCTGTGCAGCCCGGACTTTCCTCCCCCTGTTTGCACAGGCGGCGACTGTCTGGTTGGCTTCATGGCTATTTTACCACGCGGACCACTAGACCTATAATATTGAAAAAACATTCCCCTCTCCATTGATCATGACCACAACAGAAAAGTCCGGCCAGCTAGACCCTTCCTGGCAAACCCACATCGGCGCCGAATTCGACAAGCCTTATATGCAAACACTGAAAACGTTTTTGCAGCAGGAAAAAGTCGCCGGCAAAACCATCTTTCCGCCGGGGCCACTCATCTTCAATGCGTTTAACCATACCCCGTTCGACAAAGTGCGTGTGGTGATTATCGGGCAAGACCCTTACCATGGCCCGGGGCAAGCGCATGGCCTAAGTTTTTCAGTACCGCCAGGCGTCGCTTTGCCGCCTTCGCTGATGAATATTTTCAAGGAGATTCAGGCGGATTTAGGCGTACGCATGAGCGGGAGCGGCGACCTGACTGCCTGGGCAGATCAGGGCGTATTACTATTGAACGCCACACTGACGGTACAACTGGCCAATGCTGGCTCGCACCAGAACCGGGGCTGGGAGCAATTTACCGATGCCGCCATTGCCGCGCTCAACCAGCATAGGGAAGGCTTAGTGTTTGTATTGTGGGGCAGTTATGCCCAAAAGAAAGGGGCCATGATAGACCCCCATAAACATCTGGTTTTAAAATCCGTACACCCTTCACCACTGTCGGCGCACCGGGGATTTTTTGGCAATCACCAGTTTTCCAACATCAACCAGTTCCTAAGCAGCAAAGGGCAGACGCCGATTAACTGGCAACTATAAATCCGGGCAAGCACCGCCAACTAAGGCTTAACAACCAGCGCGTTTTTCACTGATTTCACGCCACTGACACTGGTGGCAATCTTTTCAGCACGCGCCTTCTGCTCGGCGTTATCGACAAACCCACTCAAAATCACCACATTATCTTTGGTTTCAACACTGACTTTAAAGCTGCTAAAGTTTTTTTCTACCAGGAATTTAGACTTGATTTTGGCGGTAATGGCACTATCTGCCGCTGCCTGTTTATTTTCAGCGTTATCCACCTTGGATTTATAAGCGGCAAACTCGTCCAGATCCAGGCTGCCATTATGGTTTGTATCCGCTTTGGCAAAAGAGCCAGTGTGGAAGTCCTTATCCTTGGCAGCCTCTTTCTTGGATAACTTGCCATTACCATCCGCATCTACCGCTTTAAAGGCCTGCGCATACGGTGCTTGCTCACCGCGCATTTCGTCTATCGTCACCGCAAATGCCTGCGCACTGAATATCACACCAGACATCACACCGAATCCTGCAATCAACCACTTGTTGTTCATCGCTTACCCTCCAATGTTTAAAGTGTTATACCAACTTCCATGCAATGGTTTGTCCGGCACGCAATGGCACTAGCACATCATCCGCAAACGGAATGCTTTCAGGCACCAGCCAGCTTTCCTTGCGCAATGTGATGGTGTCAGTGTTGCGCGGCAAACCGTAAAAATCTGCCCCATAAAAACAGGCAAAGCCTTCCAGCTTATCCAGCGCACCCGCCTCTTCAAATGCTTCGGCATACAACTCAATCGCCGCATGGGCAGTATACATGCCCGCACAACCACAACTCGCCTCTTTGGCGGATTTGGGATGCGGCGCACTGTCAGTGCCCAGGAAGAATCTGGATGAGCCTGAAATCGCCGCTTTCACCAAGGCTTCACGATGTATTTCGCGCTTGAGTACCGGTAAACAGTAATGATGCGGGCGGATACCACCGGTAAACATGGCATTACGATTCATCAGCAAATGGTGCGCGGTAATGGTCGCGGCCAGATTGGCCGGGCCTGCGGCCACAAACTCAGCAGCGTCTTTGGTGGTGATATGCTCAAACACCACTTTGAGGCCAGGGAAGTCCTTTAACAATGGCTGCAAATGACGCTCGATAAATACCTTCTCACGGTCAAACACATCCACATCGCCATCGGTCACTTCGCCGTGGATCAGCAAGGGCATGCCTTGTTTTTCCATCTCGGCCAATGCGCCTGCACATTTGGCCAGGCTGGTCACGCCAGAGTCACTATTGGTGGTCGCGCCAGCCGGATACAACTTCACCGCCTGCACCACACCACTCGCGCGGGCCGCCGCAATTTCTTGCGCCGGTGTATTGTCAGTTAAATACAAAGTCATCAGCGGCTCAAATGCAAGCCCGGCAGGCAGCGCCTGTTTGATGCGTTGATAATAAGCCAGCGCCAGGTCGGCTGTCGTCACCGGTGGGCGCAAATTGGGCATAACGATGGCGCGGGCAAATTGTTTTGCCGTGTCTGGCAATACAGACTGCAGGCCAGCGCCGTCTCTCAGGTGTAAATGCCAGTCATCCGGGCGGGTCAGGGTGATTTCAGTGGTCATACGTGTTACCTTTTTAATCTGGGCTCGCCGCTTTAAGCGCAAGCGCTGCTTCATATAATTCGTTTTTCTTCTGGCCTGTAATATCGGTTGCCAGCGCCACCGCCTGCTTGAGTGGCAACTCCTGCAATAGACGCTGCAATATCCTTAATGTCTCTTCATCCAGGCCATCGGGCTTTTCCTGCAGATCAGGATGCACCAGCACCACAAACTCGCCGCGCTGCTGATTGGTATCCGCATTTAACCAGTCTACCGCGTCTGTCAACAGGCAGGTATGGATGGTTTCAAAGGTTTTGGTCAGCTCGCGCGCCAGCGTCAATTGCCGCGCACCACCTAACACATCATGCAAGTCTTGCACGCACTCGACAATGCGGTGCGGCGCCTCGTAGAACACCAGCGTAGAGGGGAGTGATTTAAGCAGTTGCAAGCGTTTGCGGCGCTGCGAACCACTTGCCGGCAAAAAGCCTTCAAAATAAAAACCAGGCTGGGTAATGCCTGCGGCTGACAACGCCGTAATGATCGCACTCACACCAGGGATAGGCACCACCTTCACGCCCGCCTGTCGCACCACTTGCACTACTACTGCACCAGGATCGCTGACTGCTGGCGTACCGGCGTCAGTAATCAGCGCGATGGATTCACCTGCCAGCAAGCGTTTCACCAAGCCTTGCGCCGACTGCTGCTCGTTATGCTCATGCACTGCCAGTAAAGGCTTGCTGATGCCAAAATGCCGCAACAAACCGACACTATGGCGGGTATCTTCGGCCGCGATCGCATCGACCTGCTGTAAGGTGGTGAGTGCGCGCTGGGTGATATCCCCCAGATTGCCGATGGGCGTTGCCACCACATATAATGTACCAATCTCGTTCATGCACGTATTTTATGCCATCGCGCCAGTTTCGCTAAGCACTAAAGCAGGCTGCGTGATGCAACAAAAGCCAAAGGCATCATGAAACTCAACGCTAATAATCAAGGACTGGCCGCAGAGGTGGCGGCTGTGCATTTTTTGCAGCAGCAAGGCCTGGTGCTATTGGCGCAAAACTACAGTTGCCGCTTTGGTGAGATTGATTTGATCATGCGCGACCAACACACCCTGGTTTTTGTTGAAGTGCGCTTACGCAGCCACCAGGCATTTGCCAGTGCGGCCGACAGCATAGACCATCGCAAACAACAAAAACTCATCCGCGCTGCCCAGCATTACTTACAAATAAACGACCTCAACACGCCGTGCCGCTTCGATGCGATCCTGTTTGACAACCCCCAATACCGCGCGCCGAATTGGATTCGTAATGCAATCGACACATAAAAAGCGTAGAATTTTATTTATCCTCTGCTGTCACACCCAACATCTTTAAAGTTTTTCTCGTAGATCAAGGAAGTTTCATGACCCAACAAATTTTCACCAGAAAAGTCTCTGCTATTGCATTGTTATTGATCAGCACGCAGTTGAGTGGCTGTTTTCCTGCAGTCGTGGGCGGCGCAGCAGCCGGTGGCGCGATGGCAGCAGATCGTCGTACGTCTGGCATTTATGTCGAAGATGAAAATATCGAATTAAAAACACTGAAGCGTTTGTCGCAATACATGGACAAAGCATCGCATATCAATGTCACCAGCTACAACCGCATTGTGCTGCTGTCTGGCGAGGTACCGAATGAAGCCCAACTCACGCAGGCAGAAACACTGACGCGTGAAATCTCCAATGTGCGCAACATTCACAACGGGTTGACCGTTGCCCCAGCCTCTTCGATTGGCGACCGCAGCAATGACACGTATATCACCACTAAAGTGAAAGCGCGCTTCGTCAGTGAGCGCCTGTTCCCGGCCAATGTGGTGAAAGTGGTCACGGAAGCAAGCGTGGTTTACCTGATGGGCATTGTCTCTGAGAAAGAAGCCACCGACGCGGTAGAAATTGCCAGAACGACAGAAGGCGTGACTAAAGTCGTCAAAGTATTCGAATACACCAATTAATTGTTAACTTCGCTTTAAGGAATCTGCATGGAAAATCAGGAAATTATTATTCAGGGCATTACATTGGCCGGAAAGCCTTTTCGCCCGAGTGACTGGGTGGACCGCATGTGCAGTACCTACGCCACGTTTGGCGATGATAAAAAATTGCGTTATTCGCCTTACCTGAAACCAAAACTGGTCAATAACGTGCGCAGCTTGTCGGTAGACATGAAGTTGAAAGACGTTAATCCGGCAGGCTTTGAGCAACTGATTCAGTTTGCCAAAGAGAATCAGCTCAGCGTGATTAACCCGGCAGGGGAAGCGGTGACTATCTAGTTGTAAACGCTATTTAGGCGCTGACGCGGCCTCCTTAAGCAAGCCTTCTAACCATTGCCTGCTTAAGGCGCCGCGTTTTACTTTGTACAGCGAACCATCCGGTGCATAAATATAAGTAGTAGGCAGCACCTCAGGGCTTGGTATCGCCACCTTTTGCGCATCCCCGAGCACAATCGGGTAAGAAATCAGCATGTCGTCCGCATATTTTTGCACGCTTTGCACGGACTCATACTTTACAGCCACCCCCAGCACCATCACCCCCTCTTTGACATGGGCATCATAAAAAGTCACCAACTGCGGCATTTCTTCAAGACATGGCGGGCACCACGGCGCCCAGTAATTCACTACCAGCCACCGGCCTTTGTACTGCGAAAGCTGATGACTGTGACCTGCCATATCTTGCATGTGCCAGTTCGTCACGGGTGCTGCAGCCAGGCATTGCGTTGTCAGGCACAGGCCCAACACAATCTTTAATAGATGAAATAACATGCTGCAGCCCTTGTTTTTAATCAAAACGCTCCCCATACTGGATAGCATAGACGGAAAAAACTTGATTATGCGGGAAAACTGTTGCTATACTAGTTGTTATCTCGTTTGGTAATTTCATCTTTCAGCAAATTACTAATTCAAACAAAATTTAGCCACACTTTCAAAAAATTTCTGTTTAAATCCAGTCTACATTTGATTTAAATTCTTCACCATTCTTAAGAGGCAATAATGAGCGACAACATTACCCATTTAAGCGACGCCAGCTTTGAACAAGAAGTACTGCAATCCACAGTGCCAGTATTGGTTGATTATTGGGCAGAATGGTGCGGCCCTTGTAAAATGATTGCGCCGATTCTGGATGACATCAGCAAAGAATATGCTGGTCGCCTGAAAGTGGCAAAACTGAACATTGATGATAACCAGAACACGCCGCCAAAATACGGCATTCGTGGTATCCCAACCCTGATGTTGTTTAAAAACGGCAATGTGGAAGCGACTAAAGTCGGTGCATTGTCCAAGTCTCAACTCAGCGCGTTTATCGACAGCAACATTTAATCTACTTACCCGGTTTCCAGTCTGCGAAACCGGGTTTTCTTTTCAATCTCTCCGCCGTTTCTCAGTCTAGCGAGTTACTCAATGCACTTATCCGACCTCAAACATCTCCCCGTGACCGAACTGGTCGACATGGCCATTGCCAATGACATTGAAAATGCCAGCCGCATGCGCAAGCAAGATCTTATTTTTGCGATCCTTAAAAACAAGGCCAAAAAAGGCGACAGCATTTTTGGTGATGGCACGCTGGAGGTATTACCAGACGGGTTCGGCTTTTTGCGCTCCCCGGATACGTCATACCTGGCGGGCCCGGACGATATTTACGTATCTCCGTCGCAAATACGCCGCTTTAACCTGCACACAGGTGACAGCATTCAAGGCGAAATTCGTACGCCTAAAGATGGTGAGCGCTATTTTGCCTTGGTGAAAGTGGATAGCGTCAATAATGAAGCGCCGGAAAATACCAAACACAAAATCCTATTTGAGAACCTGACGCCACTGTTCCCGACCATACCACTGACACTGGAACGCGAAATCCGCGGCGAAGAAAACATTACCAGCCGCGTGATCGATATGATTGCGCCGATTGGTAAAGGCCAACGTGCGCTGCTGGTTGCCAGCCCCAAAAGCGGTAAAACCGTCATGCTGCAAAACATTGCCCATGCGATTACCGCCAATCATCCGGACTGTATCATGATCGTGTTACTGATTGATGAGCGTCCGGAAGAAGTGACAGAAATGACACGCTCTGTACGCGGCGAAGTGGTGGCATCCACCTTTGATGAACCAGCGACCCGCCACGTGCAAGTGGCCGAGATGGTGCTGGAAAAAGCCAAACGCCTGGTAGAACACAAAAAAGACGTGGTGATTCTGCTGGATTCGATTACTCGTCTGGCACGTGCTTACAACACGGTGATTCCTTCTTCTGGCAAAGTATTAACCGGTGGTGTGGATGCTAATGCCCTGCAAAAACCAAAGCGTTTCTTTGGTGCGGCACGTAACGTCGAAGAAGGGGGTTCACTGACCATTATCGCCACTGCGCTGGTAGATACTGGGTCGCGCATGGATGACGTGATTTACGAGGAATTTAAAGGTACCGGCAACATGGAAATCCATCTGGATAGACGCATGGCCGAAAAACGTACTTACCCTGCCATTAACGTCAACAAGTCTGGCACCCGTCGCGAAGAGCTGCTGCTGGACAAAGACGTACTGCAAAAAATCTGGGTATTGCGCAAACTGCTCTACCCGATGGACGACCTCGAGGCGATGGAATTCTTGCTCGACAAAATCAAGGCGACCAAGAGCAATAACGACTTCTTCGACAGTATGCGTAGAGGCTAGCGCCACCTCGGATGCAATTATTTATCGATCTGCTATTGATAAATCAATAAAAATCATAGATAATCGCGCGTTTACTGCAACTGCTTAAAGATTAGAGAGAAAGCATGAAAGCTGATATTCACCCAAATTACCCGGAAATCAACGTCACATGTAGCTGTGGCAACAAATTCCAAACTCGTTCTACGACAGGCAAAGACCTGAACATTGAAGTATGTTCACAGTGCCACCCGTTCTACACTGGCAAACAGAAGATCGTGGATACTGCTGGTCGCGTTGAGAAATTCCGCCAAAAATACGGCATGTAATTTCGGCGAATATGGTCCAGAAAGGCAGCATGGCTGCCTTTTTTGTTTTTATAGCTAGGCATTTCAGGGGTAATATCACACTCTGATCATGCGTTCATCCCGCGATCCACACCCAACCATGCAGTTTTATATTGATCACGATTGGCAAGAAAACATGGCCACCCCACGCGCCAAAGTGGGGGAGCGCGCCAAAACGCATCTGCTGATTTTGCTATGCGCCATCTGGCTGTGTGTGGGTTTGATTGGCCACTCGCCGTGGAAACCGTTTGAATCGCAATCGGCCAGCATTATTCAAAGCCTGATCGATCACCCTTTTCTGTCTGCTAACAGTTGGACACACGGCCACTGGATTGCGCCAGTCTCAGCCGGACACCCCTTACTGGAAACGCCACCATTATTTTACTGGGCAGCCACCGGCTTTGCCCATTTACTCTCGCCCTTGCTACCAACGCACGACGCTGCCAGGCTCAGTGTAGGTCTCTGGATGCTGCTGACCCTGATCATGACCGGGCTGAGTGGTCGCGAATTATGGAATCTGGGCGTAGGTCGTCAGACCAATTTTATTTTTATCGGCTGCCTGGGATTGGTCGTCAGCGCCCATACCATGATGCCTGCCGTTGCCGCTCTCAGCGGCATCACCATGGCTTTTTACGCCCTGGCCCTGGTGATGCGCAAACCTATACGCGCCATGTGGTTACTTTGCACCGGCCTGTTAATCGCCTTTTTGGCAGGTGGCGTGGTGCCTGCTCTCACGATTATGTTATCTGTGCTTGGCCTGTTATTGGTCCCCGCCATTCGCCAGCACAAACCCACCTACCGGGCCATGTTAGCGGGCACTTTGCTTGCCATGCCAGGGATCTGGCTATGGTGCTGGCTATGCCAGCAATGGGCGCCTGGCCTGTGGCACGCGTGGTGGCAATCGCAATGGCAACTCCAGCTGCCTGGCAATCATGGCTACTTTTTAAGAACACTGGCTTGGTATGCCTGGCCAGCCCTGCCGTTCGCCATGTGGGGCGTTTGGCGATTCAGGCACTCCGTGCTGACCACTTACCGCTTTCAGCTCGGGCTGATTTTCTTCGGCATTGCCTTTATATTGATCGGCTTCATGAGCGACCGCAGCGAAGTGAGTGCATTACCACTACTGGTGCCATTGACCGTATTGGCCGCAGGCAGCATCGAAACCCTTAAACGCGGCGCCGCCGGTGCTTTAAACTGGTTTGGCCTGATTTTGTTTGGCATTCTGATTGCCACGGCCTGGCTGGGCTGGTGGGCCATGCTCAACGGCTCGCCAGTGAAGCTCTACCAGCGCCTGAGTTACCTGTCAGGACTGGAAACCATCCATTTCAGCCTGTTATACGGCGCGATTGCCGTTGCGGTGACCCTGATCTGGCTGTCAATTGTGTTGCGTGCCAAGCACTCCAACCGTTCTAGCGCCACCAACTGGGCCATCGGCATGACCTGTGCCTGGACAGTGTTTATGAGCTTATGGCTGCCAATGATAGAAGCCGCACGTACCTACCAGCCACTGTTTGAAGACCTGCGCAAGCACCTGCCTGCGCATTACAATTGCATCCACGCACAAAATATCGGTGCGTCACAAGAAGACTTGCTGCACTATCATTCTGGCATACGCTTGCATGCAGGCATACACCTAAAAGACCACGAGCAAGCCAAGTCTACGCAGTGCGATTTGTATTTGATTGAAGACCAGCCGGGCAAGCGCCACATATTGCCTGGTGAAGAGTGGCGTGTGATCTGGGAAGGCGAACAAACCCGCCAGAACCGGGAATCTTTCAGGCTATTGCAGCGCCACTAAAGACTCGAGATGGCTGCTGATTTCTAGCAGCCCAGCGACAGGGCAAACGCCCCCAATAATGCGCGCGCAGCCGCGCTTATGCTAACTATGCCTGCACGTGTTGCTGGATAGCGGCAATCACTCGCGGATGCAGCCCCTGCCCTTGATGTTGCTGCACATGGGCAACCAGCGATTTAATCATAACTGAATTCCAGAACTTTTTAAGGTGGCTGGCAATTTCCAGCTTAGCCTCTTCCACATCTGGATTCGCTTCAAAAAAGTCGCCAATCTGGTTGGCCATCTTGATTAATTTTTCCACTTCCATAGGCTTACACTCTTTCTAGCGAAACGCACGCGCATCTGATTCTGACAGTGCACCGCTATACACCACGCACTGCCCGGCTTTGGCAAAGCCAACCAGCAAAAAACCATATTCCTGCGCCAAATTGACTGCCAACGCAGTAGGGGCAGACAGCGCGATCAATACCTGCCCGCCACACATCGCAACTTTTTGCACCATTTCGTAGCTGGCCCGGCTGGTCGTCAACACCCAGTGCTGCGCCCAGAAGGTTGAAAAGTCACAGCCCTGGCGCAACAAGCTGCCAATCAGCTTATCCAGTGCATTATGCCTGCCGACATCTTCGCGCACGCACACCACCTGCCCACTGGCATCCGCAATCGCACTCGCATGCGTGGCGCCCGTCAGTTGCTGCAAGGGTTGCTGTGATTTCAATCCGGCCAGCGCCGTATCAATGGCCGACAATGACACCGTCACCAATGGCCCAGTCGCCGACATCCGCTGTTTAAACACTTGCTGCAAACTCTCTGCACCACACAAACCACACCCTGTGCGCCCGGTTAAATTACGGCGCTGCGCTTTGAGCATGGCGAACTGTTCTGTGGCCAATTCAATATGTAACTCTATGCCTTGTAATGGCCCGTTCGCATGAAACAAGGCTTTCGCATCTATGCCATAAATCTGGCTACGATGGCTGATAATGCCTTCAGTAAACGAAAAGCCATAGGCAAAATCCTCAAGATCAGCCGGGGTCGCCAGCATCACCACATGCGAAATACCGTTATACACCAGCGCAATTGGCACCTCTTCTGCCACCGCATCTGGCAAGGCAGACGATACCCCTTCCCGCCAGCGGGTCACGTGCAGCGTGCTCACCGCCTGTTCAGCTGCAATGGCTTGCCATTCACTGCTCGCAGGCAGCGGGCAATCTTTTACATCAACTTCAACTGTCATCAAGAAACAACCGTGTGCGGATCCATCCCCGACAATTCAATTTGCGTGTCGCTAAACGAACGGTAATGTTGCTGCCAATCTGACAGCTGATTGACTTTAGACACTTGCACTGCCGTCACCTTGTATTCCGGGCAATTGGTCGCCCAGTCGGAGTTGTCTGTGGTAATCACATTCGCACCGGATTCAGGATGATGGAACGTGGTATACACCACACCAGGCTGTACACGCTCGGTAATCTTGGCACGCAATACCGTTTGCCCGGCACGACTACTGATGCCGACCCAGTCGCCTTCGGCAATGCCGCGGTCTTCAGCATCGTGTGGATGAATTTCAATCAGATCCTCATGGTGCCAGGCCACGTTTTCTGTGCGGCGTGTTTGCGCACCCACATTGTATTGCGACAGAATACGGCCAGTGGTCAGAATCAGCGGATATTTCTGGTTCACGCGCTCTGTGGTTGGCACATATTGGGTAATAAAGAACTTGCCCTTACCACGCACAAATTCATCGACGTGCATGGTTGGCGTACCACTAGGCGCTTCGTCATTACATGGCCACTGGATGCTGCCCAGTTCATCAAGTTTTTTGAAGCTGACACCGGTAAAGGTCGGCGTCAACGCAGCAATCTCGTCCATGATTTCGCTGGCATGCGCATAATGCATGGGGTAACCCAAGGCTTCTGAGAATTTGGCGGTAATCTCCCAATCTTCCATCCCGGCCTCATGCTGACCATGGTCTCTGAGACCATTCTTAGGCGTCATGACTTTACGCACAGGCGAAATACGACGCTCAGCATTGGTAAAAGTGCCGTTCTTTTCAAGAAAAGACGCGCCAGGGAAAAATACGTGAGCAAACTTGGCCGTTTCATTGAGGAACAAGTCCTGCACAATCACGCACTCCATACTTTCCAGCGCATGGGTCACATGCTGGGTATCCGGATCAGACTGGGCAATATCTTCACCCACGCAATACACGGCTTTAAAGCTGCCTTCTGCGGCTAAATCCAGCATATTGGGGATACGCAAGCCAGGATCTGCACTCAGCGTCACGCCCCAGGCCTGCTCAAATTGCGCACGTGTTACGTCATCAGACACATGGCGGTAGCCAGGGAACTCATGCGGCATGGAACCCATGTCACAAGAGCCTTGCACATTGTTTTGACCACGTAATGGGTTGACGCCTACGCCTTCGCGGCCAATGTTGGCTGTTGCCATGGCGAGGTTAGCAATACCCATCACGGTGGTAGAGCCCTGGCTATGCTCGGTGACACCCAGGCCGTAGTAGATCGCAGCATTGCCACCCGTGGCATATAAACGTGCAGCCTCACGCACCTCATTGGCAGGCACACCCAATTCCTTTTCCAAGGCTTCTGGTGAGTTTTCCGGCTTGGCCGCAAAGTCACGCCAGGCAATATACGAATCCCACTCACAACGTGTTTTGACGAAGTCTTCCTGCACTAGACCTTCAGTCACAATCACATGAGAAATGGCAGAAATCATGGCTACATTGGTGCCAGGACGCAGTTTCAAATGGTAATCCGCACGCACATGTGCCGAGTTAGACACCAGGTCAATTTCTCGTGGATCGACCACAATCAGCTTGGCCCCTTCACGCAAGCGGCGTTTCATCAAGGAGCCAAAGACCGGGTGACCGTCGGTTGGGTTCGCACCCATGACAAAAATCACGTCAGACTGCATAACTGAATCAAAGGTCTGCGTACCGGCAGACTCACCCAGGGTTTGCTTCAAGCCATAACCAGTTGGGCTGTGGCAGACGCGTGCGCAGGTATCTACGTTATTACTACCAAATACGGCCCGGATCAGCTTTTGTGTCACATAGACTTCTTCGTTGGTACAACGGCTGGAAGTAATCCCCCCGACCGCTTCTTTACCATATTGCTTTTGAATACGCTGGATTTCACTGGCGGCATAATTAATCGCCTCATCCCAGCCCACTTTTTGCCATGGGTCATGAATACTCTTGCGTATCATGGGTGTGGTAATACGGTCAGCGTGTGTTGCATAGCCCCAGGCAAAGCGGCCTTTGACACAACTATGGCCGTGGTTGGCACCCCCTTCTTTGGTCGGCGTCATACGCACCACTTGCTCGCCTTTCATTTCGGCGTCAAAGCTGCAACCCACGCCGCAATAAGCGCACGTGGTGGTGATTTTGTGTTCTGGCGTACCGGCGTCAATCACGGTTTTTTCCATCAGCGTCGCGGTAGGGCAAGCTTGGACGCAAGCACCACAAGACACGCATTCTGACTCCAGAAAGTCTTTGCCGCCGGCAGAGACCTTGCTATCAAAGCCGCGGCCCTGGATGGTCAGTGCGAATGTCCCTTGTGTTTCTTCGCACGCACGCACGCAGCGTGAACAGACAATACATTTAGAAGCATCAAATGTGAAATAGGGATTGGACTCATCCTTGGCCTGACCGAGGTGATTCTCACCATCATAGCCATAACGCACTTCGCGCAAGCCTACCGCGCCCGCCATATCTTGTAGCTCGCAATCACCGTTAGCCGCACAGGTCAGGCAATCCAGCGGATGGTCTGAAATATAGAGCTCCATGACGCCACGGCGCACATCGGCCAGTTTAGGTGTCTGCGTTTTCACCTTGAGCCCTGGCGCCACTGGCGTGGTACAAGACGCCGGGTAACCGCGGCGGCCTTCGATCTCGACCAGGCATAAACGGCAAGAGCCAAACGGCTCCAATGAGTCAGTCGCGCACAACTTAGGCACGGTCACACCGCCCAGTTGCGCGGCATGCATGATAGAAGTCCCATCAGGCACGGTCACATCTATGCCATCAATATTCAGCGTCACCATGGTGGTGCTGTCAGACTTGGGCGTGCCGTAATCGGTATCCGCATCGTATTTAAGTGCTTGCGGCTGTGAAGAGGAGTATTTGATGTCATCCATAATGTCATCCTTCGCCGCCCTTAGGCAGCAGCTTCTTTATTGCTTAGACCAAAGTCTTCAGGGAAATGATTCAGGGCGCTCAACACCGGGTAAGGCGTCATGCCCCCCAATGCACACAAGGAACCATTCAGCATGGTGTCGGACAAGTCACGCAGTAACTGCACATTTTGCGGGTGGTTCTTGCCCAGCACAATTTTGTCCATCACTTCTACGCCGCGCGTAGAGCCTATACGGCACGGCGTACATTTGCCGCAACTTTCAATGGCACAAAACTCAAAAGCGTAACGTGCCATGTTGGCCATATCGACACTGTCATCAAACGCCACAATACCACCATGACCCAGCACGGCCCAAATCTTGGTGAATGCTTCGTAATCCAGCGGCGTATCAAACTGGCTCTCCGGCAAATAAGCCCCCAATGGGCCACCTACTTGTACGGCGCGAATAGGCCGACCCGAGGCAGAACCGCCGCCATAGTCATACAATAGCTCACGTAAAGTGGCACCAAACGCCAACTCGACCAGACCGGTTTGTTTTAAGTTGCCGGCCAGTTGAATAGGCAAAGTACCACGTGAACGGCCCATGCCGTAATCGGCATAATATTGCGCGCCCTTATCCAGAATAATTGGCACGGTCGCCAGTGAAATCACATTGTTAACAATGGTCGGCTTGCCAAACAAGCCTTCAATCGCAGGTAATGGTGGTTTAAATCTGACCAGGCCACGCTTGCCTTCCAGGCTTTCCAACAAGGAGGTTTCTTCGCCGCAGACATAGGCACCCGCGGCACGACGCACTTCGAGATGAAAAGTATGGCCCGAGCCCAGAATATTTTCGCCCAGGTAGCCCGCTAAATTCGCTTTACGGATGGCCTCATTCAGTGTTTTCAGCGCATGCGGATATTCGCTGCGCAAATAGATATAACCTTGGGTAGCCCCCACTGCAATCGCGGCAATGGTCATGCCCTCAATGAGCACAAAAGGATCATCTTCCATGATCATCCGGTCAGAATAGGTGCCCGAGTCGCCTTCGTCAGCGTTACAAACAACATATTTCTGCTCTGCCGGGGCATTGAGTACGGTATTCCACTTGATGCCGGTGGGGAAAGCCGCACCACCACGACCTCGCAAACCAGAGTCGGTGACTGCTTTAACAATATCGGCACCTGACATGGCCAGGGCATTTTTGAGGCCTTTGTAACCATCATGCGCCAGGTAATCTTCCAGCGAAAGCGGATCGGTAATGCCCACGCGGGCGAAGGTTAAACGTTGCTGTTTTTTCAGCCAGGCCAGTTCATCGGTCAACCCTAAATATAAAGGATGCGCTTTGGCTTTGTCAGCGAGTGCATTGGTAAACTCTGCATTAAACAAGCCAGCCACGTCTGAGGGCTGCACCGGACCAAAGGCGACGCGGCCTTGCGCGGTTTCAACTTCCACCAGTGGCTCTAACCAAAACAAGCCACGTGAACCGTTGCGCACTAATGTCATCTCGACACCCCGTGACTGCGCTTCTTGCATGATTTTTTTAGCCGTACGCTCGGCGCCCAGGGAAAGTGCGGTGGAGTCTATGGGCACATATACCTTAACCATGGCACACCTCGCTAATCAATGCGGTGACCTTGTCGGCACTCATGCGACCATACACTTCATCATCCAGCATCACTGCCGGTGAACAGCCACAGTTACCCAGGCAATACACTGGCAACAAAGTGAGATTACCGTCAGCCGTGGTTTGGTGATAATCCACACCTAGTTTCGCTTTTAGCTCGGCTTCCAGCTTGGCAGACCCCATGGACTGACAGGACTCGGCACGGCAGACTTGCAATATGTGCTTGCCGATGGGATGGGTACGGAAATGATGATAAAAACTGACGACACCGTGGACTTCGGCCACAGACAGGACCAGCGCTTTGGCAATTTCCGGATATACGGCTTCCGGCACATAGCCAATATCGTCCTGAATCGCATGCAACAAAGGCATCAGCCCACCCGGCACATGCTGGTGTGCTTGAATATGCGCCTGTATCTGCGCGTGTTGCTCGTGGCTTAATGTGTTATCCAAACCGACCTCACATTTAACTGGTTACAATTTAGTTACATTCTATCACCCTCGAATCATATCCTCTATTTATGCCTTGTGAAAGCCTAAAAAGGGCATAAAATACGAATTACTTTAGACCTTAATATAGTCATGCAAACAGCGGCCACCATTCCTACACAATTGATCGACCAGTTTGGTCGGCGCGTGGACTATATCCGCCTGTCGATCACCGATCGTTGTGATTTCCGTTGCCAATACTGCATGGCAGAAGACATGACGTTTCTGCCACGCGATGCCGTGTTATCACTCGAAGAATGTGCACGCCTCGTTAAACTGTTTGTCCGTATGGGCGTGCGTAAAGTTCGCATCACCGGTGGTGAACCACTGGTACGCAAAAATGCCATGTGGCTGTTTGAGGAAATTGGCCACTTGCCCGGCCTGGATGAGTGTGTACTCACCACCAATGGCAGCCAGTTGGATAAATACGCAGTGGCGCTGAAAACTGCTGGCGTCAAACGCATCAATATCTCCATCGATAGCCTGCAGGCAGACCGTTTTAAAACCATCACCCGTGTGGGCGAATTATCAAAAGTGCTCACCGGACTGGACGCAGCCAGGTCGGCAGGCTTTGACAATATAAAAATCAACACCGTGCTGATGCGTGGCATCAACGATGATGAAGCCGAAGCCCTGGTCAACTTTGCGATTGAAAAACAGGTCGATATCAGCTTTATTGAAGAAATGCCGCTAGGGGCAGTGGAGCATGATCGCGAACAAAGCTGTGTCAGCAACACCGAAACGCTTGCCCTGCTAAAAAGTAAGTTCTCACTCACGCCGAGCACCCACAGGACAGGCGGCCCTGCGCGCTATTGGCAAGTCAATGGCCAGCCAACAAAGATTGGCTTTATCTCACCGCATAGCCACAATTTTTGCGAGAGTTGTAACCGCGTACGCATCACCTGTCAGGGAGAACTGTTCCTGTGCCTGGGGCAAGACCATCAAGTCAATTTGCTGCCATTGCTACGCGCGCATCCTGACGACGACCAACCCTTGGTAGACGCCATTCTGCATGGCATGCGTATCAAGCCTCAAGGGCACGATTTCGATTTACGGCGGGCAGCCCCTGCGGTTGTCCGCTTTATGTCGCATACGGGTGGTTAATGCAGATTACCGCAGTCATCCTGGCCGGCGGGCGCGGCATGCGCATGGGCGGTGCCGATAAAGGCCTGGTGAATTACCAAGACAAGCCCCTGGTCGCACACGTGCTGGAACGCATACAGCCGCAGGTGGATCATGTCATCATCAATGCCAACCGCCATGTAGAGCAGTACCAGGAATTTGGCGTCCCGGTGGTCACCGATGCCAACAATCAGTTTGATGGCCCACTGGCAGGCATGCAAGCAGGCATGCATCATGCCACGACAGATTGGATACTCAGCGTCCCCTGCGACTCACCACTGTTGCCGCTGGATTTAGTCAGTCGACTGCGTCGCGCCATCAGCGAGGCCTCGGCAATTAATCACACCCACGCCCTGCTGGCCATTGCGCGCAGCGCCAGTGGCACTCACCCAGTGTTTTGCCTGATGCCACGCCAATTGAGCGTCGACCTCGATGCTTTTCTGCAACAAGGCCAGCGCAAAGTGAGTGCCTGGCAAGCCCAGCATCCCCATGTATTCGTGAGCTTTGAAGATGAGCAAGCGTTTACTAACATCAACCACCACCCCTCTTAGCCTTGCCATCATGACTAACCAAGCCCTTTTGCAACAACTGGCCAGCAACCCTTCCTGCGCAGATGACTATGACCCCAATGCCATGTCTGTGACGCAAGCGCGCCAGTATATCCAGCAATTTTTATCGCCCGTGCAAGACAGTGAAACCATTAGCATCAAGCAAGCGCTGGGGCGCACGCTATCAACGTCTGTGACATCTGGCCTCAATGTGCCTGGCCATGACAATTCGGCCATGGACGGCTTTGCGTTCCGCCATGCAGAGGCGACGCAACCACTACAAATCGTGGGCACCGCATTTGCGGGTAATCCATTTACCGGAGAGTTACCCGCAGGCGGCTGCGTCAAAATCATGACAGGTGCGGTGATTCCATCTGGCGTGGATACCGTCGTCATGCAAGAGCACACCGCGACTGAAGGAGGCAAGGTCACAGTGCTCAAAATCCCGGCCCAAGGTGCCAATATCCGCCTGACAGGGGAAGACATCACGATTGATCAAACCGTGCTGGCGCGCGGCCATCAAATACAACCGGCCGATATGGGGCTACTGGCCTCGCTGGGCATTGCAGAAGTCCAGGTGTACCGCCGTTTGAAAGTGGTTTTTTTCAGCACCGGCGATGAGCTGGTTAGTGTCGGTCAGCCATTACAGGCTGGCCAGATTTACGATAGTAATCGTTATAGCTTATGGGGCATGTTGCAAGCACTAGGGGTAGACGTGCATGACCTGGGCAATGTCGCCGATGACCCAGCTGCGCTGGAAAAAACATTGCTACAAGCGGCTGCCGAACATGATGTGGTGATTACCAGTGGCGGCGTATCGGTAGGCGAAGCTGACTTTATGAAACAATTGCTGGCAAAACACGGCCAGGTATTATTCTGGAAAATCAATATGAAACCGGGCCGCCCGCTGGCCTACGGCAAAATCGGCCAATCACACTACTTTGGCTTACCTGGCAATCCGGTGTCTACCATGGTGACCTTTTACCAGTTTGTACAAGCAGCCCTCAAAAACCTGATGGGTTCAAACACCTTTAGCCAGCCCTCATTCAAGGTCGAGTGTGTCAGCGCGATTAAAAAAGCACCCGGCCGCACCGAGTTCCAGCGCGGCATATTATTTAAAGCAGGCGAAGACTGGAAGGTGAAAACCACCGGTGAGCAAGGCTCGGGGATTTTGAGCAGCATGAGCCAGGCCAATTGCTTTATTGTGCTGGATGACAAAACCAGCACACTGGCAGCAGGCACGCTGGTTGAGGTGCAACCTTTCAGCGGCATTTGCTAAGCCGCCCGACCCACACAAGCTGGCATGAATCATAAAAAATAGCTTATAGTGTCGGGTCGCAGCGGGGGTTAATCATAAGGGTGTTGGCGTGCAAGCCGTGTTAAAAGAGTCCAAACAGTTCAGTCATGTATTAGAGTGGTGCTTGATTGCTTCACTGCTTATCCATGCCGCGATCATGTTTACCATGCCCAAGCCAGACTATGACCTGCCACCGCCCAAAAAGCAGGAAATCCGCATTGAGTTGGTGAAAGAGCAGCCACCTGCACCAGCGCTGCCAGTCGCCGAGCCGGAGCCTACCCCCGTAAAACCTGAACCACCGAAGCCGCAACCGGTAAAGAGCGAGCCCAAGCCGGTTGAGCACAAGCCGGCGGAACAAAAACCAGTTGCGCCGCAAAAACCATCCCCAACCCCGGAGCCTCTCACAGAGACACCGCGCCAGGTCGTTGAGTCCCCAGCCCCGGCAGTGATTACAGCCAAACCAACTGTTAGCGAAGCAAAGCCTGAGATGGTGGCGCCTCCGGCGCCGCCTGCACCGCCACCTGAGCCGGTCAAAGCCAGTGGGCCGAGCGAAGGCGATATTGAGGCTGCGCGCAATGCGTTTAAAGAGGCTGCGCAACGTGAAATTCAAAAGAACCTGCGCTATCCCAGAATTGCGCTGGAGCGCGGCATTGAAGGGGTGACCAACCTGCACATTACCTTTGACGACCATGGCAACGTGACTAGCATTGAAGTGGTGGAATCTAGCGGCAACAAGGCCATCGATGAGGCTGCCATTGCCACCATCAAGAAGTCGCAGTTAAAGTCACTGTTTAACGATTTATTGCGCGGCAGGCTGAAGTCTACCAATGTGCCAGTCAGCTTCAAGCTGGCAAGTTAAGCTGCCATGTTTTTCAAACGCACCTCCTTAGGCACCTCAGCCAGAGCCCACGACAAGCCGCTCAGGCACTTACTGCTGTTTCATGACCTGTACTTTATTGCACTGATCGTGTTGGCAGTTGCCAGCGGCGGCTACGGTATTTATCTGTGGGACAAAGCCTCCAAGCAATCGCAACGCATTAACTTTGTCATTCAGGAAATCTACCTGGTGCGCGGCGACCTGTATCGTCAAACCAAAGAGTTATTTGATGCGTTTTTCTTGCAGGAAGAGAATGCATTACATGAATACAACCAATACACTACCTCCATCCTGGATCACCTGGAGCGCCTGCAAAACGTCGCCATCGATCAGGAAGAGCGCGATGCGCTGATGGACATAGAGCTGAAATACCGCAACCTGGTCAATGAAGCACCGGCCTTGTTTTATCGCTATCAGAATAACCCTGATCGCAAAGCGCAAAAGTCCATTTACCAGGATATTGAAACCGGCATTTTCAGACACTATGAAGAGGTTTCCAAGCGTGCCGAAAACTTGCTGTTTGTGAAACAGGGAGAAATCAAGCAACGCCTGGACGAGGCCAGAAGCAACTCGATTGCGGTGCTCTCATTACCACTGCTACTGGCCTGCATCCTGATTGTGTATTCACGCCGGATTCTGAAAAACTCCATCGTCCGGCCAATTAACGACATCATGCAGGCCACCAATGCCATCAGTACCGGCAACCTGAGCCATCAGGTACCGGAGGCCGGTGCAGAGGAACTGGCGGTGCTGTCGAGAGAAATTAATAAAATGGCCGAAGACCTGGCAGCCAGTCGTGACGCACTGGTTAAAAGCGAAAAACAGGCGGCACTCGGCCTGCTGGTGCCCATGCTGGCGCACAACATCCGCAACCCGCTGGCCAGCATACGTGCGACCGCACAAGTCATTGATGACCCTTTGCTGGATAAAGACACGCTGGAGTCGATTCAAGGCATTATCCATACGGTGGACAGGCTGGAGCGTTGGACAGGCAGCCTGCTGTCTTACCTGCACCCGATCAAACCCATGCTCAACCAGTTGCTGCTTTCCTCTATTGTGCAGGGTGCCATCACCACCTTGCAGCCAAAACTCAATGAAAAGCAGATCAGGGTCATTGAAAACAGCACAACGATCAAACGTCTGGTGCTTACAGACGAACATTTACTGGAACAAATGCTGTACAACCTGCTTCTAAATGCCTCAGAGGCTTCACCGCGAGGCACAGAAATACAGTTAACATGCAGACTGGCTAATAACCTGCTCACTATCACCATTATCGACCAAGGGCCGGGCATGCCATTCAAGCCGGAGCCCCATGCGCTGACGCCGGGCCCGACCACCAAACGCTTTGGCACCGGCCTGGGCATTCCATTTGCATTCAAGGTATGCGAGGAGTTGGGCGGCGCCATGGCCTTTGACAGCGAGCCTGGCCAAGGCACGCACATTACCATCACGTTACCGCAATAACGGACTAGACCTGCGGCTGACATGAGAATTTTCGTTTTGTGCTTGCTTAATTTTGTATTTTTATCAACAATGTGATTAAGTGATTGTCATGACTACTATGTTGAATTCACCTGTTCCAGAACTCATCTTACCGGCCACTTCTGGCCTCCAATTTAATAGCAAAGACTATTTGGGTAAGTTTCTCGTTCTCTATTTTTACCCCAAAGATGCCACGCCCGGCTGTACTACGCAGGGCATGCAGTTTCGCGATATGCATGAGCAGTTTGCTGCAGCCAATGCCGCGGTCTTTGGCATTTCACGCGACAGCCTGAAATCACACGAAAATTTCAAAGCCAAGTACACGTTTCCGTTTGAGCTGATTTCTGACAGCGAAGAAATCGCCTGTCAGGCATTCAACGTGATTAAAATGAAGAACATGTACGGCAAACAAGTACGAGGCATTGAACGCAGTACATTCCTGGTCAACCCACAAGGCATCATTGTGCGCGAATGGCGTGGTGTCAAAGTGGATGGTCATGCCGCCGAGGTATACGCCAGTATTCAGTCTTCCCACTCATAAAAGTGATTTTCTATGGCCCGTGCTGCACACACCAAGTTGTTTGTTCTTGATACCAACGTTCTGATGCACGACCCGTCGTCGCTATTCAGATTTGAAGAGCACGATGTCTATTTGCCAATGGTGACATTGGAGGAACTAGACAATAACAAGAAGGGACTGACTGAAGTCGCCCGTAACGCCCGTCAGGCCAGCCGTTTTCTGGAAGAAATCATCGGCAGCATAGACACTGACAAACTGGAAGAAGGCTGCCCACTGGGTATTCAGGGTAATCGCCACCTGACCGGCAAGCTGTTCTTCCAGATGGAGCATGTGCCGACTGACCTGCCAGGCCTGGCAGGCAGCAAAGCGGATAACCAGATCATCAGCGTCGCCCTGTCCCTGAAAAAACAGTTTTCCAAACGCAATGTCATCCTGGTCAGCAAGGATATCAATATCCGCATTAAAGCCCGCGCCATGGGCGTGCCGGCTGAAGATTACTTTAACGATAAAGTGCTGGAAGACAGCGACATGCTGTATACCGGCCTGCGCGAATTGCCGGAAGATTTTTGGGAAGCCCACAGCAAGGATATGCACTCCTGGCAAGAAGCCGGCCGCATGTTTTATAAAATCAGCGGCCCTATCGTCAAGTCGCTGCTAATCAACGAGTTTTTGTTTTATGAGTACCACAAACCGTTCCATGCCATTGTGCGTAAAATTGAAGACAATTCAGCCGTTCTCGAAGTGGTGCATGACCACGCCAACCCTAAACATAGTGTCTGGGGCATTACGGCACGCAATCGTGAACAAAACTTTGCCTTGAACTTGCTGATGGATCCTGACATAGATTTTGTCACGCTGTTAGGCCAGGCCGGTACCGGCAAAACCCTGTTGACCCTGGCGGCAGCACTGACGCAAACATTGGATAAAAAACGCTATTCCGAGATCATCATGACCCGCGTCACCGTGCCGGTGGGGGAAGACATCGGCTTCTTGCCAGGCACCGAAGAAGAAAAAATGGCGCCATGGATGGGCGCCCTGGAAGACAACCTTGATGTATTGAACAAAACAGATGAGGATGTGGGTGAATGGGGGCGTGCTGCTACCCAGGACTTAATCCGCACCCGCATTAAAATCAAATCGTTGAACTTCATGCGTGGCCGTACTTTCCTCAATAAATTTTTAATTATCGACGAGGCGCAAAACCTGACGCCGAAACAAATGAAAACCTTGATTACACGTGCAGGCCCTGGCACTAAAGTGGTGTGCCTGGGCAATATCGCCCAGATCGATACGCCTTATCTGACTGAAGGTAGCTCTGGCCTGACTTACGTGGTCGATCGTTTCAAAAACTGGTCACATAATGGCCATATCACGCTGGTTCGTGGCGAACGCTCACGCCTGGCAGATTTTGCAGCCGAGGTCCTGTAGACGTAGTCTGCTTGAATGTGATGGTTAAAGGCTTTTATACCTTACTGATTGCCCAGTTCTTATCGGCAATCGCTGATAATGCACTCTTGTTTGCAGCGATTGCGCTGCTGGCTCAGCTCAATGCACCGAGCTGGCATGAACCGCTGCTACGAGAGTTCTTCGTCATTTCCTACATCGTGCTGGCACCTTTTGTCGGCCCGTTTGCCGATGCGCTCCCTAAGGGCCGCGTGATGTTCTTGAGTAACGGCTTGAAGTTTATCGGCTGTTTAATGGCCCTGGTCGGCGTCCCACCATTGTATGCCTATGCCATGGTCGGCGTCGGCGCAGCGGCCTACTCTCCGGCAAAATACGGCATCCTGACCGAGATGCTACCGTCGAAGTTGCTGATCAAGGCCAACGCCTGGATGGAAGGCACGACCGTGACTGCCATCATCCTCGGCCCGGTTTTAGGCTCTACGCTGTCGATCAACAACCCATACATAGGCATTGCCTGCATCATGCTGCTGTATTTGCTGGCGGCGGGCTTTAACTATTACATCCCTAAAGTACCCATCGACCATAAAGTTGCACAAAAAACATTGCGCTTTTTGCTCAAGGACTTCTGGCATGCGTTTGTGACGCTATGGAAAGACCCGCAAGGCCAGGTATCGCTGGCAGTGACAACGCTGTTTTGGGGTGCAGGCGCAACACTGCAATTTGTAGTGTTGCAATGGGCTGATGTCAGGCTCGGATTCTCACAACAGCAAGCCACCTATTTGATTGCAATTCTGGCCGTCGGCATTGCTGTTGGCTCCATCATCGCTTCGCGTTATGTCGAGCTGGAAAATGCCGTTAAAGTCCTGCCTGCCGGCATTTACATGGGTATTTTGGTCATCAGCATGATAGTGATCCACAGCCCTATCCTGGCCGGCATTCTGCTGTTTGTGATTGGCGTGCTCTCCGGCTATTTCCTTGTGCCGCTTAACTCGTTGCTACAACATCGCGGGCATCATCTGCTTGGTGCAGGCCATTCAATAGCGGTGCAAAACTTTAACGAGAACATAGGCATTTTGCTATTGCTAGGCGCCTACACCTGGATGGTGGGGGCAAAGCTGGACATCAACACAATCGTTGCTATTTTCGGCGTGTTTATCATCGTCAGCATGTCGTTGATCACCCTGGTTTATCGCAAACAAATCCGGCAATAAGCGGATTGAGTTTACCCAATAAAAAAGGCGCTTGAAGCGCCTTTTTTATTGCCATGCCATTAGTGCACGTTTACAACACCAGTGCAGTTTTACCAGTGCAATTTTATTAGTGCAGTTTTACATGCGGCTCAGTACGTCTCGAAATAATACGCCCGATGGTATGCACAATCACGGCAAAAATACCGTGTAATGCCATCAAATGCATCTTATACAAAGAACGATACATCACGCGCGCAAACAGGCCCTGAATGTACATACTGCCGCCTGCAACGGTGCCCATCAGGCTGCCAACAGTCGAGTATTTACCCAGGTTCACCAATGAACCGTAATCGGTATAGTGGAATTCAGGCAATTGTGCTTTACCAGCCACGCGCGCCTTGACTGTTTTCACCAGTAAAGAAGACTGTTGGTGCGCCGCCTGAGCACGTGGCGGCACAGTGGTGTCATGGCCTAACCATGGGCAAGCTGCGCAGTCACCGAAAGCAAAAATGTTCTCGTCACGCGTGCTTTGCAGATGCTGATTGACCACCAACTGGTTAATCCGGTTAGTTTCCAGGCCATCGATATCTTTCAGGAAATCTGGTGCCTTGATACCGGCTGCCCACACCACGAGTTCTGCAGGAATGGTGCGACCACTGTGTGTAGTAATGCCTTTGTCAGACACTTCGGTCACGCGCTCACCGGTAAACACATTGACACGCAGCTTACGCAACTCTACGTCTACCGCATAAGATAGTTTTGCCGGCAATGCAGGCAAAATACGGTCACTGGCTTCGATCAAGGAAATCTTGACGTCACGGTCCGCATCAATTTTGTCCAGGCCGTAAGCGGCCAACTCACGCGTTGTATTATGTAATTCTGCCGCCAACTCAACACCTGTCGCACCCGCGCCAACAATGGCCACTTCCAGTTGGCCAGGCTTTAATGCCTCAGGCTGGGTTTGCGCACGCAATAAAGCGTTATGCAAATAGCGATGGAATTTCTGCGCTTGCGCTTGTGTGTCCAGCGCCATCGAGAACTCGCGCGCGCCCTTAATGCCGAAATCATTGGTCGTGCTACCCACGGCAATAATCAAGGTATCGTATTTGAACGAACGACGCGCAATAATCTCATTACCATCTTCATCATGCACCGGCGCCAGCAATACCTCACGTGTGCTACGGTTGAGGCCATCCATACGGCCCAGACGAAACTTAAAATGATGCCAGTGTGCCTGCGCTAGATACTCCAACTCATGACGGTCAGGGTCCATGCTGCCCGCTGCAATTTCATGCAGCAATGGTTTCCATACATGGGTTCTGGTGGCATCAATCAGCGTAATTCTGGCCTTTTTCTTCTTGCCCAGAGAGTCACCCAGTTTGGTCGCCAACTCAAGGCCACCTGCACCGCCACCTACAATGATGACATGGTGTAAATCATTTTCGTCTGTCACGCTCTATCCTTCAATAAAAAAGCGCGCCTGCCGTACTGCCAAGCGCGCACAACAACTTAATTATACCGTTATTCGTTACCAGTAATTTTGGCATGACTACGAATAAACGCGATAACTTTCAACACATCATCCGGTTTCAAACCATCATCTGGCGCCATCAAACCAAAACCTTTAGCACCCATACCACCATTGGTACCATGCCAAATCGTTTCAAACATTCCTTTGTTGGTTGCATTTTTGGAATAACGGAAATTTTCACCAATCAAACCAGGACCAACTGCGCCTTCACCATGCCCACCGTGGCAAGCTACACAAGAATACAGGTTAAATCTTTTTTTACCCTCTTTAATCGCTTCTTCGTTGCCGATGTAAGGGTTTTTACCCGTCGCCAAAAACTCTTTTGCTGCTGGTGTATCAAACATTTTCACGTCAATTGCCAGCGGCTGACCATCTTGTGTTGCCACAAACTGAATCGCCTTGATGTCACCACCAGCATCCGCTGCAGCACCAGATTGACCACCGTTATTACAGGCTGCCAGCATTGCGGCGAGCAGTGTAGTTAAAAGCATACTTCTCATGATTACCCCCATCTTTCCTAAGATCCATGTTCTTTGAAATAAAACGGTTTTTAATTGTTTTTTATAATCAAACCGACTGCATTTATTGTGCCACAAAAACAAAAAACGGTCACCTCAGTGACCGTTTTTATTCGTAACGAATTACTCGTTACCTGTCATGCCTACGTTGCTATTGCTACGAATGAAAGCAATCACTTTCAGCACTTCATCTGGTTTGATACCATCATCTGGAGCCATCAAGCCAAAGCCTTTAGCACCCATACCACCGTTAGTACCGTGCCAGATAGTTTCAAACATACCTTTGTTCGTTGCGTTTTTCGCGTAACGGAAGTTTGAACCGATCAAGCCTGGACCTACTGCGCCTTCACCTTTACCACCGTGACAGGCCACGCAAGAGTACAGATTGAAAATCTTTTTGCCTTTTTTAATCGCTTCATCGTTACCGATGTAAGGGTTTTTACCTGTAGCTAAAAACTCTTTTGAAGCGTCTGTATCAAACATTGCTTTATCGATACTGATGGTTGAGCCGTCTTGAGTAGCTGAAAAAGTGATATCAGCCATCGCACCTGTGGCAAATGCCATCAAGGAAATCAACAATGCTGATTTAAATGTGTTGCCTAACATGTTTTCTCCTAATCCTAAACAAAATGAGCGACGTTAACATCAAGACCCAACCAACATTAACGTATGCTCATTTAACGAATCGTTCCAGAAACGGTTGACGAATATTTCCGAAATTAATTACAGAATATTTCACTTAGCCATCTCAAAACAAGGCCACGATTCTACTGCGTTTCTTTTACCTTGTCATTAGCAACTGCCTGTTTTTAAAACTTTTTCACTATGTGTGTTACTTTTTATACACACTGTCGCCTTCAACCACTGGCACCGTTGGAATACCGTAATCTTTCAGGATTGCATCGATCTTATCTTTGTTGCGCTCCAGAGCTTCGTTGATCATCTTGATGCGGTCTTTATCTTTCATGCGCACAGCCACAGAAATATTCCAGTACTCCTTACCTTTAAGATTCACCTTGTTGTATTCAGGAATCAGGCGTACTTCTAAAGGCACTTTAGAATGCTTGGCAAAATAGCCAGCAATTGGGCCCCACATCACAGCAACATCAATATCACCTTTCACCAGATCATCAATAATGAAGCTGGTCGGTAAATTCAAATCACGCTGCAAGCGATAAGGGCGTGCATTGGTCATCAAATCGTAATCGTTCAAAGGAATCGTTGCCGGGCTTTTATCAACAATGCCGATAATGCCCTTTTTCAAATCCGGCGAATCCCAGTTGTTAATGTCATAGTTACTGTCTTTACGCCAAACGAACACATGGCCGGAACGATAGTAAGGTTTGGAGGTTCTCAAACCATCAAAATCAGAGGTCATGCCGATAATCACATCACATCGCATGGCGTTGATCGTATTACGCAAGAAGCCCTGGCGATTATAGGCATATTGAAAAGTCAATTTTTTACCGAGATCATCTGCCAGCACCTTGGCGATCTTGTCTTCGAAGCCTTCCAGCTTGATATTGGAGTAAGGCATATTGTCCGGGTCTGAACAGACTTTAAATTCGGACTCATCCGCGACACGGCGCACTTCACCTATACGGCCTTCGTCCGGATTCAGAGAGGGGATGTCAATCTCTTCAGCAAACACCACACTTTGTGTGGCAAACATCATCGCAAACGCACCCAGAATATTCCATGTAATTCTCATTTTGACTTCATCCTTTTTTGTGATTGTTTCCTGTCGTTTTTGGAGCCTGGCTTCGCTCAAAAGTTCTACCAATCAACGACAAAGTGAATCATCTTAGCGTGAATGCGTTTTCATTTGTAGCCAAAACACATTTAATTTTATTGCGATACTTTTGAATCATGATATTCATGAAAAAAAACACCCTGCCGAAGCAGGGTGTTAGAGGAGTCAACGTATTACTACGTGTAACTTAAGACAAGCTCAAATTACAGTGAGAAAACGTTCAGTGCACCGCCGCCAGGAGCAGCGTTGTACTTAGTCAACTCTTTGTAACCACCAGCAGCACCCAGTGCGTCTGTGTCGTTGGTCATACCCAAGTTCATCGCAACACCAGCCCAACCGCCGATACCGGACAGTACGCCAACGTATTGTTTACCCTTGTTGCCGTATGTGAATGCATTACCAATCACGCCGGAACCAACTTGGAATTTCCACAGTTCTTTACCGTTTTGTGCATCAACAGCTTTGAACCAACGATCCAAAGTACCGTAGAACACGATGTTAGAAGCTGTAGTCAGAGCACCGCCCCATGCAGAGAATTTCTCTTTGTTGTACCAAACTTTTTTGTTGGTCATTGGATCATAAGCGCCGAAGCCACCCATTACGCCGTCTGGACCTGCAAACATGGTCAATGTAGCACCAACCCATGGTTGACCAGCAACGTATTTGGACTCAACTGGCTCGTATGTCATACATACGTGGTTCAATGGTGTGTACACCAAACCAGTTTTTGGAGAGTAAGCAGCAGGCTGTTGGTCTTTAGTACCCAAAGCAGCTGGGCAAACACCCTTAGCGTTGTAGTCTTGGTGAGTAGAAGCAGTTGCCAATTTGTTTGGCACACCTGTTTTCAGGTCAACATCAGTTGCCCAGTTAACGAATGGGTGTACTTTTTCAGCTGCAACCAATGAACCGTTATGAGCGTTCCATGTGTAGATGAAACCGTTACGGTCATGGTGCCATGCGTAAGTTTTGCCACCTTTGTCGAACAGGATTACTTCGTTAATACCATCGTAGTCCCACTCATCGTGTGGAGTCATTTGCATGCCCCATTTAGCCACACCAGTGTCCAAATCACGAGCGAAAATTGTCATAGACCATTTGTTGTCGCCTGGACGTACATCTGGGTTCCATACGGATGGGTTACCAGTACCGTAGTAAACCAGGTTTGTACGTGCATCATATGGCCACCAGCCCCATACGGAACCGCCACCATGTTGCCAGCCGTCTTTAACAGCTTGTGGTTTCAACCAAGTACGTGTACCCAGTTCTTTTTCACCAATTTTCAGGCTGTCGTTAGCCAATTTTTTGAAAGAACCACCTTGTTTGTTACCGCCGTTTACATCTTCGTAAACTGACAGAGCATTGTAGGATGGGTTTTCTTTGTTGAAGTCAGCACCGATCAATACTTCGCTGTCTGGACCTGTAGAGAATGCTTTCCATGCCAGAGAGCCGTCTTTCAGGTTGTATGCAGCGATAAAGCAACGTACGCCGAACTCAGCACCTGAGCAACCGGTCAATACTTTGTCTTTGATCACGTGTGGAGCGTTAGTGTTAGTTGCACCAACTTTTGGATCAGTGTTCTTAACGTCCCATACTTTAGCACCGGTTTTTGCATCTAAAGCAACCAACATACCGTCGTTTTGTTGCAGATAGATTTTACCGTCGCCGTAGCCCAGACCACGAGAAACGTTGTCACAGCACAGAACTGCTTGAACGCTTGGGTCTTGTTTAGGGAAATAGGACCAAACGATTTTTTGATTGTCGTTCAGATCCAGAGCGTATACGTTGTTTGGGAAAGCTGTGTGAACGTACATCATGTTGCCCACAACCACTGGTGAACCTTCGTGACCACGGTTTACACCAGTAGCGAATGTCCAAGCTGCTTTCAGGTTTTTAACGTTACCCTTGTTGATTTGTGCCAAGGCGCTGTAACCGTTGTTGTTGTGTTGACCACGTGGATGTGCCCAGTTGTTGGCATCTTTCAACGCGGCTTCTTGGTCAGCTGCTGCGAAAGCAACCAATGGCAATGCTGCTACCAGACCCAAGGCCAGTTTGATTTTGTTAACTTGCATATTGATCTCCAAAGTTAGAACTAAGGGTTTAATATTAAGTACACGTTAAATTCTGCCACCACTAGGATTGGCAAACCAAATCTCCCGCATACTTTTCACTCCAGAGACAAGGGAAAAACTCCTGAAACACCTTAGAATTTATCACTTGCCGCATGTGAGGATTGCAATATAGAACAATTTGTTTTCAATTGCAACAGTTTGGTTACAAATCGGTTACAAATATTTCGAAATATTTTTTGTTATTTTTAAGCAAGCTTGTCATAAAATAAATTACCATTAAAAATCATACAGTTAAGAAAATAATTTATGAGCACCCTCTATCTTTATCCTGAATGCCAGCCGTTTACAAATACCCATATTGCAGTCAGCCCGTTACATTCAATCTATATTGAACAATGCGGCAACCCGCATGGCGTACCCGTTATTTTTCTACATGGCGGCCCCGGCAGTGGCTGCAATCCAGGACAAAGACGCTTTTTTGACCCCGCGCATTACCACATCATTTTGTTTGATCAACGCGGATGTGGTCGCAGCCTGCCAGCTGGAGAGACCATAGACAATACGACGCAAGACCTGGTGACAGATATAGAGGCGATACGCCAGCACTTGAATATTGATCGCTGGCATGTGTTTGGAGGCTCATGGGGGAGCACGCTGGCATTAGCCTATGCAAACAGCCATCCTGACACAGCGATCAGCCTGACTTTGCGCGGTATCTTTTTGAGCAGGCAGCATGAGATAGCCTGGTTTTTGGGCCAGGTAGCGCTTTTCTTCCCGGAGGCCTGGCAGACACTGCTGGCACCGGTGCCCACCAGCCATCAGGAAAATGTCCTGGATTACTATGCCACACAGGTGTTTGACGCTGACACTACCATCAGTATTCCAGCAGCCATCCGCTGGAACGCATTTGAATCCAGCATTATGAGCCTGATCCCTAAAGCAGACAGTGCAGAGGTCAATGGCGCCGTTGAACTGGCACGGGCGCGTGTACAAATTCATTACATTCAACATTTATGCTTTGTCGATGGCGATCAAATGTTACAGGCAGCCGCTGAGCAACTGCGATCTATCCCGACGACCATCGTGCAAGGGCGTTATGACATGGTATGCCCGCCACAAACCGCCTGGGAATTAAGCAAAGCATTACCACATGCGACATTGGTCATGGTGCCGGATGCCGGTCACTCAGCGATGGAAGCTGGTACGTGCCAGGCTTTATTGAATGCGACGGAACAATACAAGCAACTCAGTTCCTAACAATTAGCCTCAATGAAAGCGGAGTGTATGCCTGCGTTATGGACGACATTACAAGCACAGTGGCGCGGCCTGAAGCAGCAATTATCAGCCTATAGCTACTGCACGCCGCTGTTCGTGATAAAAACAACCTGGCAAGGCGTAGCCAAGCACAGGTTAATGGGGCTTTCTGCCGCCCTCTCCTTTTACGCTTTGTTCGCACTGATTCCGCTGATCGTGCTGATTTTCTTTTTAATCAGCCACTTGGTGTATTCGTCTGATTACGCCATTGTGAAACTGGCCATTCTGACCAGCAACCTGCTGCCAGAATTCAGCCAGCGCATCATGATAGAAGTGTATGAAAATACGCGCACCAAAGCTGCCTGGGGCGCGGTTGGTTTTTTTGTGTTGTTATGGACCATCACACCACTGGCAACACATATGCGCGCCAGCTTTCACCTGATTGCCAGCCGCAATGACGTGCCTTCTTTCTGGCATAAAAAGTTACGCGATGTCGTCGCCGTGCTGGGTGTATTGCTGGTGTTCTTCTTGTTTACCGCCGCCGGCTTTGTGCTGGAGTCTATTATTGTTTTCTTAGCCAACCATCTGCCATCTGCATCGATCAATGTGGTCGGCTCACTACTGTCGCTGACGTTAACCACTTTATTGATTGCAGGTTTTTACCACACCTTTTGCCCACTCAATGTGCACTGGCGCCACTTGCTGTTATCCGCCCTGCTCACCGCCACCTTGTGGATGCTGATGCGCCCGGCCTTTGGCTTGTTTTTAAGCGTGAACAAAAACTTTGGCGCCGTGTTCGGCAGCATGAAGGCCATGTTTGTCTCCATCAGCTGGCTTTATCTTAATTTTGCCGTGTTTCTGGTGGGCATAGAGTTAATGGTCACACTGAGGCAAAAAGACGTATTGCTACTGAAAGGCCTGTTTGAAGATATCCCCAACCAGCAACACTACTTGCAGGCGCTGATGGGTAAATACGGTAAAACCTATGCACAAGGCAGTTATGTGCTGAAAGAGGGGGATACCAGCCATCACTACTATATGGTGGTCGATGGCAGCTTGCATTTGACGCAACAACAAACCGACGGCAGTGAGAAAATACTGCGTATCTTGCAGTACGGTGATTTTTTTGGTGACATCGCCCTGTTCTCGGCGCAACCCGTAACAGCCAGCGCGGTGGTCGCCTCGCCGGAAGCATCAGTGATTGAGATTTATGCCGACTGCATGGAGAACCTGTTGCAGGAAGACCCGCATATTGCTGTGCGCCTGCTAAAACAACTCTCCCATCATGCGCAGGTAAAGAACACATTTGTATCATCAAGCGCCGTATAAACAGCCCAGTGCCTGAATAAACAACATAGATCAGCCGCGTTTTGCGCTAAATCAAGTCACACAACCATTGCAGAATTGTAAGATGTGTTACAAAATTGTAACTATCTTTGGAATTTTGCACGATGGCCATCCCACTTTCGCAAGAAATCAACACGCTGATACAACAGTTGAATCACGGACAATTTACTGCCGTCATTCAGCGGACACGCCCATTGGCGGCACAGCATCCGCGAGAGTTTGTCTTACATCACCTGCTGGCGCTGGCGCTGGATCAGACCCAGCAGTACCCAGAGGCAGCAAGTGCATACGAAACAGCGTTGCAACTCAACCCGCAAGCCGCAGAACTGTGGTTTAACTATGCCATTGTACAAACCCAGCTTGATGCACTAGCCACCGCCGAACAGGCTTACCGCAAAGCCATTGCGCTGAGTCCGCAGTTTTTTGAAGCGCATGGTAACCTGGGCACGGTGCTGCAAAAACAGGGCAAACTAGATGAAGCGATGGCCAGTTACCAGCAGGGATTGCGCATCCAGCCACAAGATGCGCGCGGCCATTTCAACCTGGGCACGGTATTGCGTGACAAAGGGCAATTGCCGGCAGCCGTGCAAAGTTATGAACGCGCCATCGCATTATTCCCCAACTACACGGACGCCTATAACAACCTGGGCGAAACCTGGCGCGACCAGGGCGACATGACCAAAGCGGTGCAACATTACCAGCAGGCACTACAACGCAATCCACAACACCCGGGTGCCAACTACAATATGGGCGAGTTTTTATACCTGGCCAAGCGATTTGAAGAGGCGATTCCGCACTTTCAGGCCTCGCAATTGGATGACTGGCAATCCAGGGTACTTTACTGCTTATACCGTGCCGAGAAGTTCGAAGCGTTCAAGCAGTTACGCGATGACATTATTAAGCAAGGGCCGCATACCGCACCGTTTATTGCGACACTCTCCACACATTACAGCCTCAACCACGACCAGGCGGACCCTTACCAGTTTTGTCCGGATGGCTTGTCGTTTGTTTATCACCGCAGCCTGCCAGAGCTGGCACCGGGCAGCCCGCTACTAGCAGAATTACTGGCCAATATTGCGCAGGCCGATATCGCCGAGCGCAAGCAAGCGCGTCTGACCAATGGCAAACAGTCCGCAGGGAATTTATTCAAGCGGCCTGAAGCGGCCTTCAGGGCGCTGGGCGAGTTGGTTAAACGTGAGTTCCGCAATTACCAGGCCCAATTCAGCCAGGCCGATTGTGCCCTGATCACCCATTTTCCAGAATCACTGGAATTCACCAGCTCCTGGTACGTCAACATGCAAAAAGGCGGCCATCTGGATGCCCATATCCATGAAATTGGCTGGCTCAGCGGCGCCGTTTATCTCGCTATGCCAGAGACGGAAGATCCGCAGGAAGGTGCTTTTGAGTATGGCACGCATGGCGACCAATACCCGCAATTACATGAAAATTTCCCAACGCGTTTTATCAAACCAGCCGTCGGCGATATTGTGTTATTTCCGTCATCGCTGTTTCACAGAACCATCCCCTTCCACGCAGAAGCAGAGCGCATTTGCGTGGCATTTGACTTGAAACCTGCCGCACACCTGCCAACCGCACGCAGCCAGTATTAAGCCAAGCGACAAATCCAAGGTTTTATCACAGCAACGATGCTGTGACTGGCTTATCAAACTGATACAGAATTTATCAAAATTGCTGATTGTAGATTCCATGGCGCAAGGTATGATACTTGATGAGGAATGGCTATTTAAACCGGCACAGAAACAGGGCTTGCAACTGATGCAACCCTCCGGAAAGATTGCGTTGCAATACACCTCATCGCGTGTCACCTCAACCAACTCTGATGGAGTCAGCTCAATATGATTTCAGTGCGCCGGACATGCTTATTACTCCCCTTGCTCGGCATGGGCGCCAGCGGCCTGTCCCAGGCGGGGGCTGAACAAGTCCGCGAAACCAAGAGTGAATTACTGTTTAACCTGGCGCTACTGAGCCAGATGCCCAACCGCCAGCCGCAAGACACTTATGCGATTTGTGCATTTGAAGAAGATATCGGCCATTTGAAGGCCACCGCGCTGGAATCGCAAAAATTACAGAATTTGCAGATATTTTTGGTCACTGTAAAAGCACCAACCGACGTCAAGCGCTGCAATCTGTTATATATTCAAGACTATGGCTCACAAAAGCCGCTAGAATTACAACAAATCATTCAGAAAGAATCCGTATTGACCGTGGTGTATAACGGTAATAAATTTTCTGAGTATGGGCATGTAGAAATCAATGAGCAGGATAAGCATTACCAGTTTGCCTTGCATCTGACCTCGGCAAAACAGGCCGGCATTGTATTTGACACGCGACTGATGAAACTGGCGACCAATATCATTAATTAATTTGAGTATGTTAAGACTATTACCTCACCTCAAAATTGCACACAAACTGCTGCTCACCGAACTGGTGATGACCTTAAGTATGTTGCTGGTGTTTATTGTCTTTGCATTTGGTAGCCATTACCACAGCCTGCGCTCCCACCTGATTCGCGACATCCTGGTGCAAATGAATGTGGTGGCAAACTCGATCGGCCCCGCCGTCATGTTTGGCGAGGTAAGCTCAGCCGCCAAAACACTAGAGCCACTTACAGACAACCAGAATATCCGCAGCGTCGTCATTCTTAACCAGCAACAACAACCGCTGCAAAGCCTGCACCCACAGCATCCGCAAAGCCCGGCGGGCTGGCAATGGTTATATCCCTACTTTGGCGACATGGAAGTGACCACGCCAATTGTGGTCAATGAAAAAACCGTGGGCAGCTTGCATGCCACCATCAAACAAGAACAAATTGTCGATGTATTAATTGGCTTTGCCTGGTCGAATGCCATTGCCGTACTGGCGGCGGCCTTGGTCGGCTGCCTGATTATGTGGCGATTGAACCGCAATATTGTGGACCCGATTCATGCACTGCAAAGCTTTGTCAGCAAGATCACACGCAACCACCATTACGACCAGCGCATCAAGGTAACCAGCGCCGATGAAATTGGCATGCTGAGCCATGATATTAACAATATGCTGGAAAGCATTCGCCAGCGAGACGCTCAGTTACAAGCTGAACTGGAACATCGCAAAGTTATTGAAGAAAAACTGCAGTTTTTAGCCCATTACGATAAAAATACCCAGCTGCTGAACCGCCATGCGTTTGAAGAAGCGATCACACGTAAAATCACTGCCACGCCAGATGACCGCAAGCATATTTACCTGCTGCTGCTAGATTTGGATCGCTTCAAAATCGTCAATGATGCCTTTGGCCACAATACTGGCGACAAACTGTTGCAACAAGTGGCTCACAGGCTGCGCGGCAACATGTCGCAAGAGGATGCTATTTTCCGCCTGGGCGGTGACGAATTTGCCATATTGCTGGATGCGCCCGGACGCACGCTGATCGAGCAGGTCTGCAAACGCATTATCCAAACCATTTCTGCGCAGTTTATCGTCGACGACCATGAAATCCATATTGGTGTCAGCATTGGGATCGCGCTGTTGCGGCCGGGTTTTGACTCGAAAACGGAAGTCATGAAAAATGCGGATGTGGCGCTTTATCAGGCCAAAGATGCCGGACGCAATACCTTCCGCTTTTACAGTGAATCTGATGAAGCCAACACCTCCGAGTTGCGCAACCTGCGTGAAGAGTTACACTTCGCCCAGCAAAACCAGGAGCTGGAGCTGTATTACCAGCCGATCATCCACACACAACTGCTGAAAACCATTGGTTTTGAAGCCCTGCTCAGATGGCGTCACCCGACCAAAGGCCTGCTGACGCCAGACCAGTTTATTCACCTGGCAGAAGGCTCCGGGCTCATCATCAGCATTGGCGCCTGGGTCATTCACCAGTCACTTAAGCAACTGGCAATGTGGCAGGAAATGTTCGACCGTGACTTATTCATGAACGTGAACATTTCCTCGCGCCAACTGGATGATGACAGTTTGTCAGATACCATCCGCCATGCGCTGGACTTTTACCATGTGTCTCCACGCACGCTCAACCTGGAAATCACAGAGTCTATGGTGATGCGCAATATTGAGTCGGCCAAGCAAATTCTTTATTCACTCAAACAATTAGGCATAGGCATTGCCATCGACGACTTCGGCATCGGCCATTCGTCCATGAACTACCTCAAGCAATTGCCGGTCGATATCCTCAAAATTGACAAGCAGTTTACGGCGGGCATCCCGCAAGACAAAGTCGATATCGCCATTGTCGACGCCTTGGTCGCCCTGGCGGTCAGCCTTAATTTGAAAGTGGTTGCTGAAGGCGTAGAAAGCGCGATCCAGTTTGAATACCTGCAATACAAACTCTGCCACCATGTGCAGGGCTATTTATTTAGCGCCGCCTTGTCTGCCAGCCAGACCACAGCATTCATGGCCGAGTTTCCGGAAAGTATTCCGAGCGTTTTTCGTAAAATTGCAGGGTCAGAAGTCTAAAAAATACAGGCATCGACAATCAAAAATAGCCGGATTTAGCCGTTATATAAAAATAAACAATAAAAGCCATCAGGGAGATATATGCTACGTTTAAAACCATCTTACTTACTCATCGGCTTGCTATTCTCAGGCTACCAGTTATCCAGCCAGGCTGCCGGCTTTGCACTGTTTGAGCAAGGCGCGAGCGGCCTGGGCAACGCCTACGCCGGTGCTTCTGCCGTCGCCGAAGATGCGAGCACGATTTTCTTCAATCCGGCCGGGATGACTTATCTGGAAGGCCGCCAGATCGTCGGTGCCTTGCATGTAATCAAGACCAATGGTGACTTTGATGACAAGGATAAGACCAGTGAGCCCGCAGGTACGCGACCATTGGGGGGCGAGGGCGGTGAAATTGGCAGCCTGGCAGCCATTCCTAACTTTTACTATAAACAAGATATCAGCGATCAACTCAAAGTCGGCATTGGTGTAGGCACACCTTTTGGCTTAAAAACCGAATATGACAAAAACTGGCTAGGCCGTTTTCAGGCGATTAAATCAGAACTGAAAACGGTCAACATTAACCCATCATTAGCCTGGAAACTGAATGATCAGTGGTCATTTGGCTTTGGTGTCTCGGCCATGTGGGCACAGGCAGAACTCACCAGCGCAGTTAATTTAGGGGCGGCAGAGTCCTCTATTAATAACAAAGGCAAAGATTGGGGCTTCGGCTATAACTTGGGAGCGATTTATCAAGTCACGCCTGATACGCGATTAGGTCTGGCATTTCGCTCAAAAGTAGAGCAACACTTAAAAGGTGATGCACGCTCACCTTTTACAACGTTAAACGGCATTCCTGGCCGCACCCTGAATACAGATATCACTGCAGATTTGACCTTGCCAGAAACGCTGTCTTTCAGCAGTTTTAGTCGCCTGGATGAGCGCTGGGATTTGCTGGCGGATGTGACCTGGACCCGCTGGAGCCAATTTAAGACACTCACTATCATGCGTGATAATGGCTCCAACGCCATGCTGGGCTCTACCGAGGAGCATTGGAATAACACCTTACGCTATTCTGTAGGCGTCAACTATCGTTATACCGATACCTTAAAACTACGCACTGGTGTCGCCTATGATGAAGAGGCTATTGATAACAATCATAGAACCGCGCGCATTCCTGGCAATGACCGCATCTGGCTGTCTTTGGGTGCCAGCTGGCAATATAGTCCGCAGACTAAATTTGATGTAGGCTATGCGCATCTTTTTATTAAAGAAGCCAGAATTTACGATGATCAACGGACCGCTGTACCTAGCAGAGGCCTGATTGCTGGCAAATATGATGGCAGCGCTGATATTCTCAGCATGCAATTCACACACCAGTTCTAATCCGCGCCAGGACTGAAAACACCCCTATCCAGCCGTGATTGCTGATGGCATCACGGCTGTCTCGCATGACATCTCACAAGCGCATATTTCGCTTTGTAAGTTTCGTGTAAGCCGCTTGTCATTTAAACTTCATCTAGCAGATTGAAAATGCCTGTCTTGAAACAACCCGAAACATCGCTTTTTAGGATAGAAGATGACCATAGCGCACTTTTTCAAACTGGCATTACTGCCGCTGGCGATTAGCCAGGCATTCGCAGCCCAGGCAGACCAATCCAGCACGACCTCACAAGAATCCCCTTCTTTGGTGTCACGTTTTATGAACGAGGACAACCCGTTCCGCATCAATTTCGACCTGGGTGATCATCCTTCCTACTTTCAGGTCTACGGTCTGGTCGATATCGGCCTGACGCATATCAATCACTCTTTGCCAGAGAACTATGAGTTAGCGAATAACTTTTATCCTTATTCGGGCGCCAAAAAAACCGACAGAACAACGTCCAGAACCAACTGGGTGAATGGTGGCTGGCAAGGCTCACGCCTGGGCTTTAAAGGCGAAGTCGCCAAGCTGCAAGCATGGGATCATGACTTTAAATTTATCTACCAACTGGAAGCTGGTTTTAATACGCTGGACATGAAATTGCATGATGCGGCACAAACGTTAGCAGACAACTCTGGTACCAACGCCAACTCCAGCGTCAGCGCGAACTCTTCCATGAACGGTGAATTGTTTACCCGCCAGGCTTGGGCAGGGATTGATGCGGGCTCATGGGGTAAATTGACCTATGGTACGCAGTACAACCCGTTTTTTGAGATCACAGTGACTTATGATCCTAACGGTAAAGCCGACAGTTTTTCACCATTGGGTGAAAGCGGCACTGTCGGTGGCGGTGGTGGCGTGTCTGAAAACTCACGCATGAAAAACTCTCTCAAATACGCCAATACTTACGAGCTGGAGAGCCATGACAAAATCAACTATGCTGTCATCAACCAATTCGGTAACTCAGCGGGCACCTCGCATGGCAATGGTTACACCACACAATTGGGCTACGAAAGCAGCTCATTCGGCGTGCAGTTGGCTTACGATAGATTTTTCGATTCAGTGAAATCTGGCACGGCTAAGGCTGGCGACCCTTTAGCGAATGACACCATTGCGGTGTCACTGTATAACACACAAGCTGTATTGCTCACTGGCAAATGGTTACCAACTAAAGATTTGAAAATCATCGGTGGTGTGGAATGGTATCAATTACAACCATCATCCTCGCGCTCCATTGATTATCACTCTATCTATGATCAAACCGTCTTTGGCGGCGTGGCAAACTCTGCATTGAAACCAGGCTACAAGCAGGATAACTATGTGTATTACCTGGGTGCCAACTTTGACTTTGCGCAGCGCGTGCCTGCACTGGCTGGCCTGACAACGTCCATCGGCTACTACCTGACCAAGGCGGATGCTATTGACGGCCCTACCGTATCCACCAACTCGCAGGGTAAGATTGATACCTGGACGGCGATGCTGGACTATAAACTGAATAAGCGTTTCGATACTTATCTGGCTTATACCACCAACCATTTTTCGGGCGACAAATATCCAAGCGCCTCGAATTATACGAACGTGACCAGCTATGGCGCGGGTTTGCGCATGAAGTTCTAAAGCAAGCGTTGAAATAAAAAAAGCTCAAGTATGATGCTTGAGCTTTTTTTATCGTGCTACGCTGATCAAGCGTGATATTTACGTCTGCGCGCCAGCAATCCCACCACACCCAAACCCACCAGCAACATGCCGAAAGACTCAGGCTCTGGCACTGGCGTTACCACCAGGCCGGTAATTTCTGTTGGCTTAAACATCCCTTTTACATTGACCTGGGTATTGGTGTTCCAGCTATTGGCAATCACGTTACCGTTGATCGCCGTAAAGCCGCCAGTGATATCCGCCAGTGGCGCCAGTATGGTACCCGTTGCACCAGAACCGGTACTCAATGCCGTAGCTTCATAGAAGTTATAAACCACATTAAAGCCATAGCTGGCAAAGTCCGTACCCGTGCCGCCATTAAAGGTCAAGCCACTGCCTGAAATGTTCAGGATAATGGTTTGGCCTGCTGAAAAACCACTAAAGGTTGTATTGTTTCTGGAGTTGAAAAAACTGCCATCAATATCAAAAATCTGCGCACTGCTATTGTTGCTGGCAGTGAGTTGCAAGCCACTGTAATTGTAAGTCGCTGTTCCAGTATTCACCAGGTTATTCAGGCTGGCAGACAGGTTGAGCAAATAAGTGCGCTCATTGGTGAAATTGATAGGATCGCTATCAGTATAAGCGCCAGTAAAACCAAAGCTGGAAGTGCTGGTAGTACCACCCACATCAATGTTACCGTTCTTCACGCTGCCGTTGTTATAGGTCAGATTGTTGCCAACCACCAGCGAATTACCAGCGACCGCTTTGTTGAGCTCATTCACCGCATAGCCAGTCACATTAAAGTTACCGCCCACTGCTACCGCACCTTCAACATCACTATAGCTGCTGGTAAAGTTGTTAAACACGAATACATTAAACTGGCCAGCTACGCCAAAATCCAGCACATCAGCCGAGGCAGCCATGCTTTGCATTGCAAGTGTGGCAATAACCGCACTTTTGAACATCCAATTCATACATCACCCTTTAATAGCCAAATAATCGTCATCATAAATAATGTTTTATGATCGTATAAGTGACTTATAACACTTTTACTTCTCGCACCAGATAGCCCATTCGGGTAAACCTAAGCCGTGCGGTAGTCAACGCGGCTACCTGGCAATGGCAGCTTCGCGCGATTGCTGCACCAGCATTTGCTCAAATGCATCCGCTGGCACGGGGGGGGAATAGAAAAAACCTTGTGCGTAATCGCAATGAATATCCATCAGCAAGTCACGTTGTAGCGCTGTCTCTACGCCTTCAGCAATCACTTTCAGGCCGAGCTTATGCGCCATCACAATAATGGCTTCGCACAACACATAGCTTTCATTACCCGCATTGAGATTGCGTGTGAATGACTGGTCTATTTTGAGATAGTCGATATCGAACTTGCTCAGATAGGAGAGCGAAGAGTAGCCCGTGCCAAAGTCGTCAATCGCCACCTGAATGCCCATGTCTCTAAACTGCAACAGACGCTCCTCGACCACCGGATCCGGATTGAGCAATAAGCCCTCAGTAATTTCCACGACGATACGTTTGCCTTCTACGCCCATCGCGCGCAATGCATGCACCCAATCACTTTGCAAGTTGAGTTGTTCAACAAATTGCACCGGCGATTTATTGACACTAATGGCAAAGTCATCGCCCATCAAGGGTTGCCATTGCATGGCGTGTTGCGCAGCGCGATGAAAAATCCAGTCACCCATGGCAATAATGTCACCGGTTTCTTCTGCCACCGGGATAAACAATGCCGGGCTAATCAGGCCACGCTCAGGATGCTGCCAGCGCATCAGTGCTTCTGCTTTGACGATTTTGCCATTATGCAAACTGACAATCGGCTGGTAATAATCACGCAATTCGCCATTGTCCAAAGCCATGCGTAAATCACGCGCCAGATTCACGCGTTGCGAGAGTGCCTCACGAATCGCTAATGAGAAGAAACGCAGGCTATTACGGCCGCGGCTTTTTGCGTCGTACATGGCCTGGTCTGCGTGCTGTATTATCTCTTCGGCATGCAATGCGTCTTCAGGATATTGGCTAATGCCGATACTGACCGTGACAAACACACGCTCACCGCCCAGAATATACGCCTTGGAAATCTCCTGCATCAGCTGATTACCCAAGCCCTGCAGATCGGCATGCAAGCCTTCTGGCACAATAATCGCAAACTCATCGCCGCCCAGCCTGGCCACGGTGGCTGGCAACGATACGCACTGGCGAATACGCTGGCCAACCTCCATCAATAGCTCGTCACCACGCCGATGGCCAAGGCTGTCATTCACCTCTTTAAATCTATCCAGATCCAGCAATAGCAGGCTCAATCGCTGTTGCCTTGTCGCAGCCGCAGCAATCGCCTCTTTGATTTGATGATGAAAATAGTGGCGGTTAGGTAACTGGGTCAGGCTGTCATAATTCGCCTGCCGCCAAATCGCAGCTTCAGCCTGTTTTTTATCGGTAATATCAATGTGTGTGCCGCGCATCATCGCTGGCTCACCCGCAGGCGTACGTGAAATCAAGCGGCCACGATCCACAATCCAGATCCAATGTCCGGCTTTATGCTGCATGCGGATATCGCACTCATAAAATTCAATCTCCCCCTGTAAATGACGCGCTACCAGCGTCATGGAGGTTTGCCAGTCATCGGGGTGCGTTAAACGTTTCGCTGTTTCAAGATTATGTGGCACCAGCTCTTCCAGGGTATAGCCAAGTATCTCTGCCCAGCGCTCATTAAACTGGAACATCCCCGTTTGTACATCCCACTCCCAGGTACCGGCACGGGTGGCGTCAATAATGTTGGTGAGGCGCAAGCGCTCAAGTTCCAGCTCTTCACGCTTGCTTTCTATTTCAGCGGTTTTTCTTTTCACGGCGACCCGTAACATGAAAATCAGCAACAGCAACGTTAAGCCGACCACCAGCAATAATGCTAATGTCAAAATCACCTGCTTGGAGTACACACCGCGTTGCAGAGAACTGCCTTTCCATTTAGATTCCAGCGCCGTCATTTCAGCCGGACTAATGGCAGCGGCACCACGCTCAAGCAAGCTCAGTGTGCGCACATCGCCCTTTCTGACAGCGCGGTGAAACTGTCCTTGATACAAGGTAAACGCGCGCAGAATCTGGCTATCTGCATTCATGCGATACAGGTAATAATGCGCCGGGTAATCATCCATGCAGACGATTTTGACTTGCCCGCTTAATGTGGCCTGGATGATTTCTTCATAATTGTTGTAGAGGCGAAACGATTTCACGCCCGCTTCTTTTAATTTGAAAATGCAGCCATCGCCTTTTTGTACGCCAACAGTAAATCCACTCAGCACCTCAGGGGATGCCAGACCGCTCAGGCTTTCGTGCGCATAAATGCCCACCGGCAGCGTGGCATAAGCCTTGGTAAAGGTGTACCGTTGTTCGCGTTCGGCGTCGCGAAAAATCATCTCGATCACATCAGCATGCCCACTCAGCAATTGCTGCTGCGCCTGCTCCCAGGCGGTCGATACCAGCGTCACCTTCACGCCGGTTTTCTGCTCCCACAACTTCCAGAAATCAGCCACGATGCCTACCGTGTTACCGTTGGCATCCTTAAACAAATAAGGCGGGTAATTATCATCGCTAATCACAGTAATCGCCTCTGCCCGGGCATTGCGCGCAGGCAGGCTGGCAAACAGCATAGCACTGTAACCCAGCAGGCAAAGCAAGGTCATGACGCGACGATAGAAGTGTCGTGTAAACATGGCTGCAAACTTATTCATGGGTAATCAGATGTAGACCCTGAGATTAGTTAAAAAGGCTGAGTCAAGAAAAGCTTAACAATACTATCGACAGAATAATACAAACATTTACGGCAATTGTCTTTTTGTACAACGTGATGCTGACGATATTTACCACAAAAATCTTTTTGCACTGGCACCCGATTGGTGCTTGCAGGGATGCTGATCAATAAAAAAGCGCAGGAAAACGCCTGCGCTTGTATCAACCACAGCCTTTAAATGGCCACTACACGTCTGGCGCACCGGCCTTGATCTTGGCAATCCAGTCTTCCACCTGAATAAAACCGGCATCCTGCGCTTTTTTGGCATCCTCGTCGGAGATCACATCCTGCACGAACTCCAGGCGCTTCCACTCCGCCAACGGCGTCTGGCACTCAGCCACAGGCACATAACGCGAGCTGCTATCACGGGTATAGCGGTGAATATAGCGCGGACAGTTTTGCCATAGCTCGGACAACGTCACTTTCACCACAAACTCGGCTTCTTGATACATGGCAAGCAAAGCAGGCTCATTAGACACGCTGCTCACGCCTTGCAAGCGAATACGGTGCGGGCGCTCGAACGAAATAAACAGCATGCCAATCTCTGCATTCTCGACCATATTGCCAACAGATAGCTGCATACCGTTGCCATCATAAATCGGGAAAATCAGCGTTTTGTCGTCGATCACGCGTACAAAACCGGTAAATCCACCTTTATATGACACTGTCGGTCGCCCGTTGTGGTCCACCGTGGATAAAAAGAACATATCCAGCGACTCTATAAATCCTTTGGCATCTTCATCAATCTCGGTCTTGCAGGCGATTTCTTCAATGCGGTCTGCCAGCTTTCTGGTGCCTTGCTGGTCCTGCACCTTGCGGTGTGTTTCTCCAAACAAACGACTCATATTTCCCCCTACGACTTTATTCAGTGGTTCTGTTCAATGATACGGTTTAAAAACACATGACAACACTATGCTTAATGGCATGTTGGCTAAAGTCTGACCCAGACGGCACCATTGTAGGACGTCCATGCAATGCTGTCATTAAAACACCCGGATCAGGCGAAAACTCCACAACCGCTGTGTTTTTTCCGGATGATCCAGCGTCGACCAGGCGGTCCCCATCTGCAAAGTATAATACTGGCTGGCGTCGTAATGCACCTGCGGTGTAAGCCGATAACGCCAGGTGCCGCCAGTGCTGATTTCCTGATTAAGCTCCAGGCCCAGTGTCAGCCGCGGTGAGACATCATAAAACACCGTATTGTTCAGCAAATAGTCTACTTGTGCACTGCGGTTAATATTGTGTACACGCAAGCCCAGCATACTTAACGACGACCACTGGTCTGTCCACTGCCGGGCATGGATATATGTCGCGTCCGTAGACATGGCTTTGGTATGCTTGTTCACATCGACAAATGCTTGCCAGCCATTGGCTGTGCCTTGCGCATAGTCGACCCCCAGTGTTTGCTGGATCGCCACTTTATAGCGCTCATGGCTGGCATCCTGAAACGGCAGCTCGACCTCAATCGCCAGGTCATCCGCCAGTCCATACTCCAACTCTGGTGCCCAGCTAAAATCACCGTTATAAGGGTTATAGTCACCTAGCGCATTGATCTCCATTTCTCCCTGCCTGACACCCAATGGACGCACCAGGTCATACACCATGGGTTCGGGAATCCTTAACAAGCGGTCACTGTGCGCTGCGTCAGGTTCAATAAACGCAGGCTCGGGCATGATTTCTGAAGCATTAAGCCGTGGGATGATGGCGAGGTGAAGCGACAAAACAACAACGGTATGAGCGCATTTCATTAATACATTTACGTCAATAAAAACACCATACTAACACGCTGGGCGCGTGTAAGAAATGCTGGTTTACTTCCAGACGCTGTAAGTATTCCTGCCGCTATGCTTGGCCTGATAAAGTGCCATGTCGGCTTGCTTAAGCAATTGCTTTAAGGTGACATCGGATGCAGGATCATACAAAGTGAGTCCAATACTCAGGTGCACGGCGATTTCCCTATCATTAATTAACATAGGTACATTGAAAATATCCCGTAATTTGGTCGCGACCTTGACTAACCCTTGCTCAGACATTTGGTCTTTGACGACAATCACAAACTCATCACCACCGAGCCGACTCACAGTATCCATATCGCGCATATTGGACTTCAACCTGGCCGCCACTGCTTTAATGACCTCATCGCCCACATCATGGCCATACTGGTCGTTAATGGCTTTAAAATGATCCACATCCAGTGCCATGAGGCCGAATCGCTTGTGATCGCGCTTGGCTTCTGAGTGTGCATAGTTCAAACGACTTTCGAGTAAGCGGCGATTCGGCAAACCGGTCAGGCTGTCCATGAGCGCCCCTTCTGACAAATAATAGCGCTCCTGGGCGAAGAAATAGGCAACACCGCCGACCAACAGGCTTAACAATACACTCAACACCATGCCAAGGCTGCGACTAGGCAGATGATGGCTATTTTTATTCTCGATGGCCCACTCCCATTTGCCATTGGGCACTTCGCTTTGCTGAATAAAAATGTTCTTTTGATCAAACAACGCCGCATCGCCATGAAACACGCGCTTTTGCTCTACTGTCCTGATCGCAAATGAAAACTGAGAATTTTGCACAGTCTGAAAAGCCGCCTGTAAAAAGCTATGGGTATCAATCACCGTCGACATAATGCCCCAGTAATGGCCATCGACAAAAATCGGGAAGCGATAAATCATGCCGTTACCACCCTGTATCAAATCCAGCGGGCCATCCAGCACCCCCTCATGAGACTCAATCGCCAGCTTCACTTTGGGCCATTGCGAGGCAACCTCACGATAATCGATACCGATGATCTGCTCATTGCCCTTTTCAGGGTAGACATAAGTCAGTTTGTAATTCACGGCCACTGCCAGGTTCCTGACATGATGGGCGTTGGACCAGAGGTCGGCTAAGATCGCCTGCATCTTGTCCTGCTTCAGCTCATTGCGGTAGACCTTGATAAAACTGGACAGGCCATTAGAAATAAATAGCAGGGAATTTAATTCGCGATCCAGCTCAGCGCGCAGCAAACTGCCATAAGAGGCTGCCTCCAGATAAGCTTCCCCCTCTGCTTTCTGGCGTTGGTAATCCAGCAGAAAATGCCAAAACAAAAAAGCCAACATTGCCGCAAACGCTGCAATCAGTTGGCTTTTAAATGTTTGGCTAAGTTTTGGGCGCACTGGCTCACTTCACAAAAGGTTCCATGTTGCATTCTACGCCAGGCGCATGCCACTCTTTTTGAGAAAGAACAACAGGTTTACTCTTTAATCATTCAAAATGATTCACGCGATCACTATCTCCTCGAAAAGTGTTATCACGCAGCTGATCGTACGTTAAAGATCAACGAAACCAATCGCAAACGCCATCATAATCAACACAGCGATCAACACAGTCAGCGCACGGCCTGGATCCATGCCCCAACTCACGCGGTAGAAACCGGTACGAAAAGCATGGATTAAAGCGAGCGTGAAAATCACTATCAGCAGCGTACCCAGCATGTCGTTCTCCTGCAATCCAACGCTTACTGACAGCACATGCAGTCAGCAAAGACATATTGAATGGTTGAAGCGAGAAATAGTTAACTCTATTGCCAGCTTCATTATGCAGCATGGCATAAGGAAAAACGACGAGATTTATACTGAATATTTTGTAGGAATGCGCCTGCGTGCTTAATGATTAACTACTGGCAATCAACGTACGTAGAATTTTTAAAGTGGCACCACTTATCGCTTACCCTCCAGAGAATGTGAGTAACAGCAATGCCAACAGCAACAAACCAAAGCCGCCGCTTGGAAAATAGCCCCAGTTTGCACTATGCGGCCAAGCTGGCAAGGCGCCAATCAGCGCCACAACGAGGATAACAATCAGGACAGTGCTGAACATCATACGCTCCAGTCATTGATTCAAACCGGCCTCAACAGCAGGCCTGAATACCGAGATTCAGAATATCAAAATTAAGAATACTCAGGCTAAGTAATACTCAAGATGAGTAAGGCTTCATCATGCCGTCATGGCGATACACTGACCATGACACTGCGGCTGAAATTGCTGTAGGAATGAATAAGGCACGTTTTTTTGCATCCCTGATATAGCTTGTTTTTCCTACAACAAGTACATCTGGCGCTGATAAAGACAATTGCTTTATTTCTGTAGACTCTTTGCACATCATGAAATGGGGTGAATGACATGGATACAGAGGCGTTCAGCTTAAGCGTTCCCTTGTGGGAGATTGTGATTCGAGGATCCATCGTCTATTGGTTCCTGTTTCTTATCTTCAGATCCATCTTGCGCCGGGATATGGGCAGCGTCGGTGTCGGTGATTTCTTATTTGTGGTCATTGTGGCCGATGCCTCTCAAAACGCGATGAGCGGGGATGCTAAATCGATCATGGACGGCCTGGTACTGATCAGCGTATTGGTCTGCTGGAATATCTTGATTGACTGGCTCAGCTACAAAAATAAATGGATCAGGCGCGTGATGGAAGCACCACCATTGGTGCTGGTTCGTAACGGTGTGCTGCAAACACGTGCCATGCGTCGCGAATTTATTACCAAAGACGATATCCTGGCCAAGCTACGTGAAGATGGCATTGCGCATATTTCAGCAGTCAAACAAATGCAATTAGAGTCAGATGGTCAGCTCAGTATTATTCACGACGATAAGTAACAATGACATTCTTCACATTAACGTTTATTCTCGCGTTGTAAAAGTAACGCAGCTTCATGCGTCTCTCACAGCATCAAGATCGATATTCAAATAACACTAACGAAAAAACTATGCTTATCACTCTTGCACTCTGCGCCCATTCGATCACCTCCAGGTTGCATACGCCTATCCCATAATGCCGATTGGCCAATAGACACGATAGCGATGAAACTGACGTTTGGAAGGAGGCATCAAATGGATCACGTATTAAAGAAAAGCTGGCGTAACAAAAAAATTGTGACTGGCATTACTGTGCTGCTAATTGCGATCACCGCCTCGATTTCCATCTTCTTGTCTTTAATCATTGCCCATAACCAGGCGGTTTCCAAAGAAACGAAACACCTGCGGGAAATCACCTCTGGTGTATTGATGCGCATGAGTACGACACGCCAGCAGTTTGCCAATGTCGTGAATTACTTTTCGTCAGTGGCCGAAAAAGATGCTTGCCTGCCGCAACAGGTACAAAAAATGCAGGAATTCAATGTATCAGGATTCTTTCTGCAAGGCGTTGCACATATCCGCGACAATAAAATCGCCTGCTCCTCCATCTCAGAACTGCTGGATGGCATGGTGCTAGGCAAGCCCTACCGGACCGAGCCGGATGGTACCAAGGTGTGGTCCAACATCAAGATCGCTGACTGGCAAGACCGGCATTTGGTGATTTTCGAGAAATCAGGCTGGGCCATCATGTTTGTGCCCAGTCACGCGATCGAGGCACTAGACAACTCTGAGGTTGCCATCGGCGTATTCAGCATCCAGTCACACCGGCTGTATACCGGCAAGGGCGAGATCGCCACTGCCTGGCTAGAAAGATACCAAGGGAAGCAAGCACTTACTTTTATTGATCAAGAACGCCAGATGCTGGTGTATATCGCACCCAACCAGCTGAATGTCACGGCAGTGGTCGCCGCCATCCCCCTTAAGGACATCAACGATGATATCGTGACTTTTATTCAAATCCTGATTCCGCTAGCCATCATTGTCGGCTTATTATTGGGCGGCTTATTTGTCTATATGCAGCGCACCAGGTACTCGACTAAATCCGCTATTTTGCGGGCATTGGCGAACGATGAGTTTTACCTGGAATATCAGCCTATCATGCATTTGCATCACAACACTTGCGTAGGCGCTGAAGCATTGATTCGATGGCGAACGCCGGATAATACATTTATCAGTCCAGATACGTTTATCCCTGCTGCCGAAGCGGCTGGCGTCATTTGCCAAATCACACAACGCGTATTTGAGCTGGTAGCGAAAGATATGCGCAACGCTTTTAATACCAATCCGGACTTTCATATCGGCATTAATATCTCCTCGCACGACATCCGGTCAGGCGACTTATTATCGCTGATTCAAACCCTGATCAAATCCAGCGGGGCGACGGGTAATCAAATCCTGATTGAAGTCACTGAACGGGGGTTTCTTGATGATGATGAAGCGCTGACGACAATCAAGGATATCCGGAGTTGCGGCGTACGGGTGGCTATCGATGACTTTGGGACCGGCTACTCAAGCCTGTCTTACCTGACCAAATTCCAACTCGACTACCTCAAAATTGATAAGACTTTTGTGGACTCTGTAGGTACCGATGCGGTCACCAGCCATGTTGCTTTTCATATTATTGAAATGGCAAAAACGCTACAACTGGATATGGTGGCCGAGGGCGTAGAAACAGCAGCGCAGGCGAAAATTCTGCACGAACGTGGCGTCAAATATGTACAAGGCTGGTTGTTCTCAAAATCACTCAAGCGAAAAGATTTTTACGCTTATTTGGACAAACATCCGCCGACAGCAGAATCCTCCGTCGAATGATTTTTGTTGATTAAAACTACTCTTTAACGTAAGCAAGCACTCACACTACCGATTGTCACTTTCGAGACTGCCTGATCTCAACCAGTGTCTGTGCGAGTTGAGACTTTAACTTTTCGTCGTCCCCAGCCACAGTCAGCCCTTTCTCGGCGACCGTCTCTGCCTGTGTAATGTGCTTCTGTGCTAGCAGTACATTGGCCAAATTATTATAGGCTGCCGCTGAAGCGGGATGCACCTCAGTCATATGTTGGAATGTTGCGGCTGCCAGGGGTAAATCATTGGCAGCATAGGCGGCGTTGCCCAAACCCATCAACAGTACCTGATGATCGGGCCACTCGCTTACGGCTGCTTGATAGGCTTTTTTTCGCGCCGCAGCAGAGGCATTTTTCTCGTAAGCTATCAAGGCTTTGGCGACCTCATCTGCGCTGACGCTGGCGGGCAATTTGCCTGGTGGCAATGCCACAAATGCCCAATGCTCGCTACGCGCCCAGGTACGCTGAAAAGCACTTAAGGACATTTCAAAGCGCTCATAAGTACCAGATCGCAACCACAATAATTCTTTATCAAGATCATAGCCAACTACCACGGCATAGTGCCACGAGGGGACCCATGAAAAACCAAGATTCTGCATGACCACCACCACATTGCCAGCGGCGACTTCTTGCATCACCGCATCCAGTTGCGGCGGAATTTTTACCGAAACCGCACCGTGCCGTCGGGCTGCCGCCATCATTTCAATCTGCAAACTGCCTTGGCGGCTGGGCACATATACCTCTGGTGTCAGCTGGTCTGGTGTCACTTGAATATTGGCTGCACTCAATGCAGTTGCCAATGCGGCTGGGCCGCACTGGTATTGTGCCTGCGGGAAAAAAGGCGTGCCTGTCAGTTCAGCGTGCCGGGGTAATTGCGTATTGTGCGTGGCTTCACGTACCCCGGTCGCCGCACAAGCACTCAACAGGCACAAAAAAGCCAGCAGGCTTATTCGGCGCAGTCTGGCTTTGATGAGCGTTAAATGGATGAAAGTTAAATGCATATCCAGATAAGAGTGTATTAACGTACTGAACGTGTGAATGGGAATATTTTTGTAAATCCTAAAATATCCGTCAGCAGCAACACAAAAAACACCAGCACAATGGCACCAATGATGCCGCCGCCAGCAGGCGCCTTATCCAGTTGAGAAGCCATGTTGCTGGCTTCGTCATCAGTCAATGCAGCCACACGTGACTTGGCTTCCACAGGATCGATCCCACGCTTGACCAATTCCGACTGCACTTCATCGCGTGAAAGCATATCCACAATTTTGGCCCTGTCCTGCGCACCCTTGGCCGATATTGTAGACTCGGCGACTTGCTCAGTGCCAATCATGGCGGCCTGTACGGCTTGCATAGATCCTGTAAATAAGAGCGAAGCTGCTAAAAAAGCACTCAAAAAACGTTTAGCCATGATCATGATTAGTTTCCTTTATAGAGAGAATGAATTGGGCACATTACAACCATCAAACTACAACCGGCCCGTGAGTGCAAGAATAAGCAATATCAGTACGACCAAACCAAGGCCACCGCTTGGGTAATAACCCCAACCAGAGCTATAAGGCCAGGCGGGCAATGCACCGATTAAAGCCAGAATCAAAACGACCAGCAACAGGGTTCTCAGCATCGTATGTGCTCCTCGAGCAAAAGATTGCCAGCTGCGCGGGCAATCAGCGTGTTGGTATTAAATGCGTGAGGCTCCATCATGCAGGCACACAGCGCCCAATACCATGTCACGACGGCTGAATTTATTGTAGGAATAGTCTGATCATCCGAACCGGCCGCTGAATGAGGCTGTGCGCGTAAAGGTTCAGCGAGTGACTTGTCATAAAAAAGCCCGCTATCAGCGGGCTATGGTGGCACAAGCACATACGCTGCGCGCAGCTATGACTTGAAAAACTGAATCGGAATCATACGCTTCTGGTCATCAATGCAGATACCATCACCAATCACATAGACGCTACCCAATAGACCATCACCTTCTATGTTGGCTTTAAAGTCGCAATTGAGTACCGCTTTCTGATTGGCAACCAGAAAACTCTTGCCCGAGTATGCCCGGCGTACCACGGCATCAACAGCTTGTGCGTCAGCGGCACCCGTTCTTGCCACCGGCGCTGCTGCGCTGGTTGCTGTCCACTTCCCGGCCAGCTTGCCATAAGGGGACTCTTCAAACTCAATATCGCCATCATTGCTAATGTCGTTGATCAGAATACTGCCGACATACACTGTTCCATCCGGACCGATTAATTGCGCCTTATTTTTATAAACACCCAGCTTCACCATATTAACTGAGCACCCTGATAACACCAAAACTACAGCGAACAATACACCTAAATTTTTCATGCACCAGACTCCATACCCAGCATTTCGTGACCCCATGTCATTCATGACCTTTATGGTACCGCATCCGGAAAAAAACGGCTTGCCAATCAATCACCAAATACCGGCCTCACATAAAAAAGCCCACCAATAAATTCGATGGGCTTAGGCGTTAAAAACAAACAACGCTTATGATCGGCGGCGGCGAGCAACCAAACCCAACACACCCAAACCAGCCAGCAAGCTTGCACCGGTCATTGGCTCCGGCACCACGGATGACGTATAAGGTGAAAGCCCTGCTGCCACATCCGGCCCAGTACCAACCAATTCAAACGTACCTTTATAAAGGCCATTGGTTGTAAACGCAGTCACGGTTCCACCGATGAAATCCGCCCCTGTGGCACCATAAGCGCCGTTAATCGCAGAATCTGGATCCCATTGAAAGTTAAAAGATTCAAATGAATTGAAGCTCGTAAAGTTAAATCCGAACACTGCACCGCTGCCAAAGAAAGTCGCGGTACCGCCAGCAGGTGCGCCAATCGAACTAGGCGAGCCATCAATGACCAAATGGCTCGCATCGCTAGTCACGGTAGTCGTGAAATCGAATACAAGTTTAGTAATGTCGTAACTGGACCCGTTAAATGCCGCAGTATGGATGTTAAATCCATCACTGCCTGGCTCAACCACAAAAATAGAAGCCGCCGCAAATGCCTGCGAGCATCCGACTGCCATGGACATGGCTACTGCAAATTTACTCAGTTGTTTCATTTGTTTCTCCACTCAGTTTAATAAAAAATAACGTCAAAGAACCCTGCACTTACTCATACCTGATTGATATTACAGGCTTTGATAACAATTGTAAATTTAATTTAAATTATAAATAAATACATTTATATAAATAAGAGATATTCTCGTACCATTCACAACTTGCCCCTCTCTGCCCCTCACACGAAAACACAGCAGGCACGCAAAGAGTTTCCTCATTCAACCGTGCAATGCGTTACTATCACTTACAATTTAATTTGCATAAAAGAATGTATTTTCGGGAGAGAGCGGATGCGACTGAATCGCTCAACCACATCCAGTTTCAGCATGATCAAACAATGCTTTTTACTCATCGCAACATGCCTGTCATTGTCACTACCAGCACAAGAAATATTGCCTGGCAGCCTGTATGCCGCAGACAATTTGCAACGGTTGCAACTTTCAGCCCAAGAAACAGAGTGGATAAAGCAGCATCGGAATATACGCGTTGCCGTGAGAAACGGCTGGATGCCGATTGAGTTTCAGTTGGAGAATCAAAAGCACAAAGGTGTTTCGATTCAATATCTGCAAAAAATTAGCCAGCTCACGGGCTTACAATTCACCCTCGTCGATTACCACGACAATATCACCAGCAATGAGGTCTCGCTCGTCACCGGTATCCGTGGCAAGCATATGCCTACGGGCTTCAGCCTGCTGGCCACGCCTTACCTGGAAACGCCAAATGCCATTTATGTCGCGTCTCACAACAAGCTGTATCAGAGCGAGATTCAACTGGACCAGCTTTCCCACAAAACCGTGGCCGTCTTCAGAAATGGGCCTTTATCTCAAAAGCTCAGGGAATTGATCCCCGGCGTCAAAATCAAACTGGTCGATATTGCAGATGAAGCCTTTGAATACCTGGACGCTGGCCTGATAGATGCCTATGTCGGCAATGAACTGGTGCTTGACTACCATCTGGACTTCCACAAAATCAAGGCCATCAGAAAAAGTGGCATCACTGCTATCACCAGCACAGTATTTATGGCGGCCAGCGATACCGACCCCATGCTACGCAGTATTTTGAATAAAGCGACCCTGCAGATTGGCACCAATCCGCCGGACATCCTGGAAGTGTGGCGCAGATCACCCGAGAATCCACTCACACCATACCTGGTCTCCGCCCTGTCATTTTTTGCCGTACTGTTGCTGATTCAACTACTTAAACTGTACCAGGCCAACAAAAAACAAGCCGTGGCGGCTCAACACGCCATCTGGTTCCAGGCTAACCATGACTTTCTGACCAAGCTGCCGAACCGGTTTCAACTCAAGCACGAGCTTGACCAGGCACTACAGGCAGCAACACACCACCCCAACAAGCTGGGGGTGATGATTATTGACCTGGACAATTTCAAGGAAATTAATGATACGGCGGGCCATGCCGTGGGCGATGAGGTACTGATTAAAGTAGCGGCGCGTATCCAGTCCATTATCTTGCCGCCTAACCTCACAGCCCGATTTGGTGGCGATGAGTTCTTAATCGTGATTCAACAGGAGGCCAGTGAGGAGAGGCTGCGCCAGCTTTGTACGCAGCTGATGACGGCGATGGCACCGCCATTTACGATTCAGCAAAAATCTTTTGTAGTTTCCATCAGCATTGGTGTCTCGCTGTTTCCAGACAACAGCCTGCAGGCAGAAGAACTGATCATGTTTGCGGACCAGGCGCTTTACCAGGCCAAGCGCACGGGCAAGAACAAATTCATTCTGTTTAACGAAGGCATGCACGATGCTTTTACCAAAAAAACACATCTCAGCAATGAATTGCGCTATGCCGTACAAAAAAACCAGCTACATCTGCAATATCAGCCGATTTTCAATTTAACTGATTTACGCTGTGAAAAAGTAGAAGCGCTGTTACGCTGGCAGCATCCTGAATTTGGCACCCTTTCACCAGAAGTCTTTATCAGTATCGCCGAAGAGAACGGCTATATTATTGAGCTTGGCGAATGGGTGTTCCAGCAAACTATCAGGGACTTTGAGCAGATTAAGCAGCGCTTTGGTCCGGTAGAAATCTGCATCAATATTTCACCTTTGCAATTCTCGCAGTCCGCGCCCATTCACCATTTCATCTCCAGCCTGGCCGCCCGCAGTATTTCTGGCGACCACTTTTGCTTTGAAATCACTGAAGGGCTGCTGTTAGAGCCCTCCAGCAACGTGGTTGAAACCCTGAACAGCATGCATGAGCACGGCATCAAACTGGCGATTGACGACTTTGGCACTGGCTATTCTTCGTTGGCCTACCTCAATAAATTCAAAATTGATTATGTCAAAATTGATAAATCGTTTATCAAGAATATTACAGTGAACCTGAATGATCAGGCCTTATGCAAAACCATTATCTTTATGGGTAAACAGCTGAATATCAGGCTGATTGCCGAAGGCGTTGAAACACTGGAGCAGGAACACATACTGAAAGAAATGGGTTGCCAGTACTCACAAGGCTATTACCGCGCGCGGCCATCTGATCTGGAGGATTTATAAGCCCATCAATAAAAAAGACTCGAGGCCTGAACCTGGAGTCTTTGATCAATCACAAGTACGCTGATAACAGACTAGAAGCTCTGCTCGCGGGAAGCGTGCAGCTTATCCAACTCACTATTATTTTCTGCCGCGTGACACTCCAAAATGTCGACATCACCCTTGCTAAACGTGAGCCGCTCAACCGTGTTGATATTGCCAGCAAATTTATTGTCGAGCTCGCCACATTTTTTGGCGCGATGGTTCACAAAACTCAAATAATCTTTTTTCCTGACCTCCAGTTGCGCAGCAGGAATAGAACTATCGTTCATAAATGTCGTGTAAGCACTTCTTAATCTCAGCTCAGAAACACTCCAGATATTAAAAACCAGCATTTTTCTTGAGGTATCCTTTTGCTGCACAGGCTCGACCACTGGCAGTGCCTGGCTGGCATATATTTCTACCACGGGGGCTTGCACCGGCTCAGGCTCTATTGCTTCAGTTTTTTTAGATTTCTTGCTGCTCGGTTTAGGTGAGGATTTTGCTGGCGCCGCTGGCGTGGCACTCACCTCGTTTTTGGCCGCGCTTGCGCTTGTAATTTCAGGCACATCGGCTTCGGCGGCAGAGGCATTCGTTTCAGGCCCGGCTTCCGACACCACTTGCGTCTGCATGCGCATTTCGTGACTGGAGTAGGCGGTATTCCCATCCTCCTTGGATAGCAGTCCGAACAGAATCACCACAATCAGACCAATAAGAATGAGATTAACTTTGCCAAAATCGACTGAACCGCGCTCAGCACCTGGCGACTTCTCGGAGCGTGTTTCGTCTGCCGCCGACCGAGACACTTGGTCGAGGGATGCATGTGTATTTCCAGAATGAAGCATATCTCTCATAAATACTGTTGTAGGTGTGCTAATACCAATCTTCCGCTCAATGTCGAACAATGCACTAAAAATGCTCAAGATTCAAGAAGTCCAAATATTTTAAGGATACTGGCTTAAACCCTGGTCACACGGGATTTTGCTGACACAAAGGGCATCGACATCGGATTCGCGAAAATGCGTGTCACTTTTGCCGCTGGCTGGCCATGCCCCTCGGCAGCCATTGCAGAGGGGTTATGCATATCCTCGCGCAATAAAGCATCCATAAAATGCCCTTTTTCAGCTTTGTGTGCACGCTGACCAGCCCTGTTACTCACCGCATCCACCACCAACACCTGGCTGGCAACCATGGGGCCCTCGGCATGCATATCGCTTGGTGGATTGGATCCAATCGAGACCACGGTCATAAACATCCCGATAAACATAATCACCAGCGCGGCGGAAACCGCTCCTGCCGTGATCGCGATCAAAGACATAGCACTGGTCGCACCTGACACTGGATTGGGTTTTTTCATGATGAACAGCCTCCCGGTTTTTAGATTTTGGTCAAATCAATACAGGTGCCATCATGCCGTACTGCACAGCGTCGCCCTATCCCACTCGCGCTGAATCTGTTGTAGGAATTATCGGACATAGCCCAGCCATGAACCGCCAGCCATGAACCGCTAGTAATAAACCAGAAGCGCCGCCATCACCATGATCGTTTTATAATGAACATCGTTATGCAATACAGACGTATTTTCACAAGGAAAAACCATGGACTTCAATGTGCTTTCTGCCTTCTATCTGGTACCGCTATTTATCTCGGCAATCGGCGGCTTAATTGAATTCAAAAACTGTGAATTTGATACGCCCAGGCATGCATTGAGCAAAGCATTCTTTTTGGCGTTCAGAAGCATGGTGCCCGTGCTGAATATTTTCTCGGCGATTTTGTACCTGATTACTTGCGGCACCTTTACCTGGAAGAAAACCGGCGCCTGGAAGAAGTCTGTGGCTTCAAAGAAATCATAAAGGAAAAAGAGTCATGTTTAAATATTGGTTGTTTTTGTTCGCGGCGATTCTCAGCGAAGTGACCGCGACCTCATCACTCAAAGCCAGCGCGGGCTTTACCAAAGCGATTCCCTCCGTGATTGTGGTGGTCGGTTATGCTTTGTCCTTCTACTTTTTATCGCTGGTATTAAAAGCCATCCCTATCGGCATTGCTTACGCGGTATGGGCAGGCCTGGGCATCGTGCTGCTGGCCGTGGTGGGCCGCGTATTCTTTGACCAAACGCTGGATACCCCTGCCCTGATCGGCATCGCGCTGATTCTGGCTGGAGTCATCATCATGAATGTGTTCTCAAAAGCAGTGGCGCACTAACGCTCAATCAAGCCCTTTGCCTTGAATATAGGTAGGCAACCCATCGATGCTGGTGTGGTTTTTTGCCTGCCAATAGTCCGCAATCCCGGCCTCACCTTTAGCCGCAGCCCAATCATTAAGCTGCTCGCGCTCCCCCACATAATCCATATAAGGCACTGACATGCCACAAGAGGTTTGTACCAGCTCAATATTCAGTACGAATATTTGCCGTGCGCCGGGCAAGGGATCAAGTTGACTAATCAATGTATCCCACTCAGGGTCATGTTTATGGATGACCGTGGCCTGACCGTATACGCGCAGAATTAATGGATCCCCTGACAACGCCATAAACATGATTGTCATTCTGGCATTCTGCTGCACATGGGCGGCAGTTTCATTGCCGCTCCCTGTTACGTTCAGCCATATCAGCTGATGCGGCGAAAGCACTTTAAGCGTGTGCATGCCTTTGGGAGAAATATTCACCCGTCCTTGATCCACCGCGGTGCCAACAAAAAACACTTTCTGCTCGGCAATAAACTGCGTATGTGCCTCACTTAATGCTTGAAACTGCTTACCCATCGCCACTCCCGAATATCATATGCGTTTATTATATGATCAGCTCGCGACTGTTGCATTCACCAGCCTCACAACGAGCGGCCTCACCAATTGCAAAAAGACAAATGCGCTCGGCATCGCCAGTGCATAGGCTTTGATAACCCTGATGAAATAATGCCCATTCACACCGGTATTGATGGCAACAATCACCATACACATCAACAAGGCCATGACAGCAGACATATAAAAAGCAAATACAACCGGTGTATATTTACGTGGTAGTTTGTAACGCATATTCATGTCCTCCATTCTATTCAACGCAATAGATTCATCAATTCTGCGGCTAAAAACATACATAAGCCAAAAATAGTATGGTTAAGCAGGCTTTTCAGGCTATTCATGAATGGCTGCGGCATTTTACTAAATGCGATGCCAGCGCCCATGCCTGGCTGCATAATCAACAGTGGGAAAACAACCGTGAGCATTCCAACCGCCAGCGCTGCGCCAATTTCCGGCTCGCGCATCCACTGCTCACCACAAACCAGTAGCAATAGCTCAGCGATCAATATGCCGATGGCATAATGCACGGCCACGCCTATACCCCATTCGTGAGTCAATGCTGGTGATTTGCCAATATTGTCATGCACGAATTTCATCTGTGTGAAATGTCCGAACCAGCGGCCAAGATAGGCAAAATTGAGTGTTTTTAACCCCAATTGTTTCTGCCCCCATAACCAGCCATCAAACAACATAGTCGCTAGCAGGCCGACTAGCACCCCATTGTATAAAATAGTCACTTTCATATCGCTCCCTTTATTGACGAATGCATACCGTGTAACGCACTATACAAGTTCAAGTTAACTTGAGGTCAAGCCTGAAATGAACATTTCTGAAGTCGTGAAAAAGACAGGAATAAAAGCGTCGACGCTCAGGTATTACGAAGAAATAGGATTAATCAAATCCTTGGGCAGAAGAGGCCTGCAAAGATATTTCTCAGCGGATGTAATGGATCAACTGGCCCTGATCTCCCTGGCCAAATGTGCTGATTTCTCCTTGCAAGAAATCAGCACCATGTTTGCCGCAAACCAACAACACCTGGTGGATCGCAATAAGCTATTGGATAAAGCGGCACATATCGACGAGACCATTCAACGACTCACCATCATGAGCAACTGCCTCAAGCATGCCGCTGTGTGTCAAGCGCCCTCACACTTGGAATGCCCATCCTTCAGAAGGCTGATGAAAGCAGCCATCAAAGGCAGGCTGACTGGCAGCGATTAAAGCACACAATATCCATAAACTATCTTGACCAGAGCTAGACCGGACTAGCCGTACAATTTGCAGCAAGCTAACAGGCACAGTCCTACAAAATGCAGCATAATAAGCACACTCGTCATGCGATAAATCGTTGGCATCCGGTCATGTTCAGTGCTGTACCTGCCGATTGCCACATTCAAATAATCAACGCATTAGAACAGGATTGAACGTGGTCAATAAAACAAGAGAAAGTGCCATTAAGACTCTGGAGTTCAATCCGCATGATCTTGCCTGTGAAGAGCTGCGCCACGTTTATCGAGGCAAAAACAGTGGCAAGCTGATTGTATTGTTTAGTGGACTGGTGGCTGCTGCCATGCTGGCCTGGGACATCGGCGGCGTCTATGCAGGCGCATGGTACGCCTGGCTGCTGGTTGCACATGCTTGGCACTGGTGGCTGGGGCGCCTGGACTTTCTCTCGGCCAATGTCAGCATTGAACTGGCACGCATCAACCGTCATGTCATGGCCGCAGGCATGGCCGGGCTGGGCTGGGGTGCGCTCTCTATCGCACTGCCGCTATTGGGTCGCTCAAGCAAAGCCGCTATTCTGATCATTATGCTCATCGCGGTCATCGTGGCACTGCCGCGTCTGGTCGTGTTCCTGCCGATTTTCTTTGCTTTTGCGATTGGCGTCTATGCGCCCCTGCTGCTGGCGACACCGTTTCTGGATTTCGAGACCTTACATATGGTGCTGGTCATCCTGGTGGTAGTGGGTGCAACACTGTGGGCATCAGCAAGCGAAGTACGCAAAATTCTGATTGATGTCTTGCTCAAACAAATATCGTCTGAACAGGCCTCCTGGGAAGATAGACTGACGGGCATTGGCAATCGTCGAAGTTTTGATGCCAACATGGCAACCACTTGGGCGCAAGCCTCCCGCGCCAAAGTGCCGCTGTCATTAATGATGGTGGATGTGGATTTCTTCAAGAAATTCAATGACAGCTATGGTCACCAGGCAGGAGATGAATGCCTGAGGCAAGTTGCATCAGCGCTGGATAGTTGCGCGCGCAGAACAGGCGACTCAGTCACCCGTTACGGTGGCGAAGAATTTGCGGTGGTGCTGTTTCACACCCCCTTAAACGAAGCACGCAATATCAGCGACAGCATGCTGACGGCCGTTCAGAAGCTCAATATCCGGCACGAACAATCCACGCATGAAATCGTCACCATTTCGATGGGGATTGCAACCATCGTGCCAACGATGGAAAACAGCATGCAACAACTGATAGAAGAAGCGGATAAAGCCCTTTATCGCGCCAAGGAAAATGGGCGCAATCGCGCCGAATGGCAAATATTAAGCCCGACAAAAGAAGTCTAAAGGGCTTGCATGCCCTCGAATGTTACAAAGACTTTTACATCTCTGTCATATTTTGTCATCCCTAGACAAAAATTGTAAACAAGGCCAATGCATTTTCAGCCAAGACATAGTAAATTATTTTCAACAAAAATCACTAAAAATCAAACAGTTATAAAAAAACCATTTAAATAATGCTCATACCAGTTGTAAAGTGGGCACATTAGTTGCTATAAAAATTACATAAATGTTTTTTTGGGTAAAGCAATCAAGCCTGACCCACTGCAGCAATCATTTCAGTCGCTCTTTAGAAGTTGGTTTTGTCATTTGTAAAATTAATTTGGGTCTATGCCGACAACTTAAAGTCAAAGCAAGCCCAAAAAAATACTCGGGGAATCAAAATGCACAACACGATTAAAGTAGTCATTTCAAAATTTTTGCGCGACGAAGAGGGTGCCAGCGCCATTGAGTACGCACTGCTTGCAGCGATGGTAGCCATTGCCCTGGTCACTTTCGTGAAGCCGATTAACGGCCTCATTTCCGACATTTTTACCCAGATTTCAACAGCACTCACTCCATAATCACTGCGAACATCAGGCAATTGCACACTGAACGCAGCCTATGCTTATCGCAGAAACAATCATCATTGTCTGGTGCCTGGGGATCGGCCTGGCGGATTTGTATGCAAGGCGTATCCCAAACATCTTAACGCTTGGGTTAGGCTTGATCGCCATAGGCTGGTTGCTGACCACCGGGCAAGCCATGCTTGGCGCAAACTGGCAATCTGTCGCGCTTGGTGTCGTTGCCAGCCTGCTACTGACATTGCCAGCTTATGCTGCACGCATGCTGGGCGCCGGTGATGTCAAATGCTTGCTGGTCATTGCTTTACTTGGCCCGTGGCACACGATGCTGCTCACCTTCGTGATTGCAGCCATGCTGGCAAGCGTATTCGGCCTGGTGTACATGCTATTCATTCGATTAAGGACAAACCAAGCAATCCCCAAACGGTGGATGCCTTTTGGGGCCGCCTTAAGCGCGGGACTACTCTGTGTCATAGGAATGGTGAAATGATAAAACCAATCAATAAAATTTTCCGCCTGCCACGATTGGGCACACAAACAGGATCGGTTGCGATTGAGTTTGTGATGCTGTTTCTTATTTTCTTTGCGCTGTTCTACGCCATGGTGAATTACGCCATTGTGATGCTCATGCAATCTGCGTTTGTGCATGCGGTGGAAGAAGGCGCGCGGGCGGCGATTGCTGTAGATCGTCTGGCATATGCCAATAATTCGGCTTATCTCAGCAATGGCGTAGATCCAAGAGTCAGAACGGTGGTTGGCAATTCACTGAACTGGCTGCCTGCCAAGCCAAAAGATAAAGTACTGGGTTCCGCTAACAGCAAAGTGCAATTGTCTATGAATGGCAACCAGCTGACTGTTCGCGTGGTGTATAGCAGTTATGCCAATGACCCCCTGATTCCCATGCTGACCTTACCTGTGATTGGCCAGATCCCCAGGGTACCTGCCGATCTGGCGGGCACAGCAGTGATCGAACTTTAAAAAAGACACCAGACGGAGGATGACATCATGAACAGTACATTCCTGCGTATATTAGCGGCATTGATGGTGATTGCCGCCATCGTTACCGGCTATCTCGGTTATCGGATCAGCAACAAAAAACCTGCGGAGTCATTAACCGTTGTCGTGCCCTCGTACTCACACGTGTTGGCCACAAACGATATTGCAGCTGGTCACGTGCTGACCGCTGAAGACCTCAAAGTAGCTACCACGCAACAACATGACAAGCAGGCCTTCAGTGATCCACAACACCTGATAGGTAAAGCAACCACCAGCACAATCATGAAAGATACACCATTCAAAACCTCCCACTTTCCTGCCAAGAATGTATTTGGCCAGGGACTTGCGCCTGATGAGCGTGCAGTTGCCATCAAGGTCAATGAAGTGATCGGGGTCGGTGGTTTTATCAAGCCAGGGGATCGTGTAGACGTGCTGCTGTATTTGCACAGAGACCAGGAAACCGGGCAAGTGAGTTCCAGCCAAGTGGTGCTGACCAATGTGAAAGTGCTGGCCTATGGTACACAGACGGGAGAGCCTGAACCAATCCCACAGGAAGAAGTCGCTCAAGCAACACCAAACAAGCTGGGGCTGAGCAATAGCCGGATCGACAGTAAAAATGGCCGGGACAGTCGTTCTGCCATTCTGGCGGTACACGCACAAGATACGTCAAAACTGATGCTGGCAGATAGCACGGGCATATTGCGTTTAGCCCTGCGCGGCGAACCACTGCCTGGGACAGATGCATCAGCGACGGCAACTAACCAGTTTGTCCGCCTTGGCGAGGTTTCCCAGCCTGCAGGGATAGCGCCCGCCACTCCGGCTAGCACCACAGCGGAGACCACCAAAGTTGCCGTAAAACAGCATACGCCTGCCACAAAACGGCAACGCATTATTGTTCATCGCGGTGAGCAGGTAGACGTTGTCAACGTGAAAAAATAACAATAAGAAAGCCAAGGATACATCATGCAAACAATGAAATATGCCTGGTCAATGCTGCTGAGTTGCCTATGCAGCCTGGCGCTGCTTGCGCAGGCTGAGGAGCCCAATGAGCTGAGCCTGGTTGTCGGGACCCAGCAGGTGTATGTGCATGCCAAAGCGGTCAAACGTGTCGCGGTAGGTAACCCGGACATTGCGAATATCACTATGCTGACATCGCGCAATCTCATGATTACAGGTAAACAGCCGGGCGCGACCGAGATTTCAATCTGGGAGAGCGAACAGGCGGCAACGCCCGCCAAGCAGATCAAGGTCAGCGTGAGCATTAGCACGGCTATTGAAAAGCAAAGGCTGCAATTTTCCAAATCGATCAAACTATTACCGGCAGGCAGCCAGGTAGCGATTGCTGGCGATGCAGACTCCTTGGAAGAACACGCATTAGCACGCCAGGCGGTGGATAAAAAGGCCGAGGCGCCCATGGACGCCACGTTGAGCAACTTTGACAACCAAGTACAGATTGATATCAAGGTGGTAGAAGTCAGCCGTCAGAATATGATGCGCGCAGGTTTTTTCCTGGGTAAAAATGGTCGCAACTCCACGCTTGCCCTAGGATCGCCAGGCAATCTTAACGGTGTTAACAAGGGACCGACAGGGACCTTTAGTGGTAACCCTAGTGAAGATTTCATCCTCAATAGTGCCTCAGGCTTTTTGCCTACTGCCAGTGCCTTCAATTTTGTGGCTGGGAATGCCAGTCGGGGTTTACTCGGTGCACTGAGCATTCTGGAGGCCAATGGTTTTGCCTACACCCTGGCAGAACCCAGCCTGACCGCATTCTCTGGCCAAAGTGCAAGCTTCCTGGCGGGTGGCGAGTTTCCGGTGCCCATCCGCGCTGGCGCCGGGGGCGACAGCACTGTCACCATACGCTACAAAGAATACGGGGTGCGCCTCATGCTCACGCCCACCGTGCTGGATGCAAACAGAATTTTCCTGAAGGTGTCGCCTGAAGTCAGTGAAATCGACTTCTCCAATGCGGTACAAAGTGGCGGCGTGGCCGTGCCAGGCCTGCGTGTGCGCAGGACGGACACCAGCGTTGCCTTAGGGGATGGCGAAAGCTTTGTGCTTAGCGGGCTGGTCAGCCGTAATACGCTGCAAAACGTGGACAAATTGCCAGGCCTGGGAAATTTACCGATTATCGGTGCCTTTTTCCGCTCGACCCGCTTCGAACGTGAAGATAAGGAATTGTTGATGATCGTGACCCCACACCTGGTTCGCCCCATTGCCAAAGATGCAGCCATGCCCGTATTGCCGGGCGGCAACCTGCGTGACTACAACCCTAGTTTCAGTGACTTGTTTTTCCAAAAAGGGCCCCAGCCAGATGCTGGCATCCCTGCCACCGGTTTTTCGAGGTAATCGAGATGAGTGAACGCAACTGCTATATTGCCATCACCCAGACCCAGGAATGCCTGCAATGGTTAAGCCAATCACTCAAGGATGAAGGGGATGTAATTCCCGGCGACTCTCCTGCAACAGAGCGCATAGTACAACTCTCGGATGCGGTGGGGGCTACCACCATCTTTATACAGCTGAATCCCGCCGACTATCGGCAAGAGGCGCAGTTGATTGAAGGCATTATTGCAGCCAAACCATTCTTGCCGGTGATCGTCGTCGCAGATTCTTTTGACCAGAATTTGCTATTAACTGTAATGCGCCTGGGTGCGCGCGACTTTATCAAGACCGATACCCGTGCCAGCGAAGTGGTGGCTGAAGTTAAACGCCTGACCCCTCGCGATGCGGCATTGCATGCACCGCAAGCAGATCATGGCGGCAAAATCACTGCCGTGATCAGTGCGCGACCTGGCAGTGATTCACCGATGCTGGCCCTGCACCTGGCCCTGGCCGTGCAAGAGACTGAACCTACCCTGCTGCTTGACCTCGGCGTCCCGCACGGGGATGCCATGTTATACCTGGGGCTGACCTCGTCCTACAGTTTTATTGATGCCATTCGCAGCCTGCGCAGAATCGACTCCACACTGATCCAGACCGGCTTTGGCCGACATAAAAGTGGCCTCACCGTACTCTCAATGCCGGAAGACCCCTGGGCAGGCGCACAATTCACGGCAGCAGATGTATGCGTGCTGTTACGGAGTTTGCGTCGACACTTCCCCAGAATCATCGTCAATCTTGGTGGCATGGTCGGTTCGGATTTCCTGCTGCTGTTATTAGGCAATGTCGATCAAGTGCTGCTGTTAGTCGAACAAAGTGTGCCTAGCTGCCGACAGAATATGCAACTGATCAAACATCTGCGAGAAGAAAAAGTCGCGTTGAGTGGCGCAGGTGTCGTGGTAGACCATTACCTGTCAAAAATGCCGCCTGATGCCGAGAGTATTGCCCAGTCTTTTGGCCTGCCGCTGCTGGCTACCCTATCCTCGTCAGGCATGGCGCGCCTGGCCACCATGAATTCAGGGGAAAGCATGTTTGAGCTGTCGCCGAATGACCCATACAGCGTCAGTGTACGCAAACTGGCGGACAAACTACTGGACGCCCCCGTCTCTGCCTCAGAGAAAAAGGACGGTCTGCTTCACAAACTGATTTCTGCGATCACGCCTTTGCGTGAAAAGCACTAGAGGGGCAATGATGAACCTGCAGCTACGTGGATTTGATTATGGCCTGAAACAGGCACAAGACTATCAGGAGCTCAAGTTTCAACTCCATCAGCACCTGATTGCAGAAATTGAACGTGACCATATCGGCCTGCTCGACCTCGCCCGCAGTGATATCGCAGACTATGTGCGGGAGAAGGTGATCAGCTATGTCGCCGAGCGACATCTGCCCATCAGTGGCTACGACCTGGATAACCTGGTCGAGGAAGTCGTCGATGAGCTGGCGGGCTATGGCCCACTGGAAAGCCTGATCAAGGATGACCGTATTAACGATATTCTGGTAAACGGCCCTAAAAAGATTTTTGTAGAACGGGATGGACGACTCGAAACCACCTCGTTGCGCTTTATTGATAACGAACATGTATTACGTGTGATTCGCCGCATTCTCGCGCACTTGGGCCGTCGTATTGATGAAGCCAGCCCCATGGTGGATGCCCGCTTGCCGGATGGCAGCCGGGTCAATGCCATTATTCCGCCACTGGCGCTTGATGGTCCTTGCCTGTCTATTCGTAAATTCCGCAAGCAACCCTTGCTGTCTGGTGATTTGCTGCAATACGGCACCTTAGACAACGATATGCTGGCGTTTCTGACCGCCGCTGTTGAGCGTCGCTGCAACCTGATTGTCAGTGGTGGGACCGGCGCTGGTAAAACAACCTTATTGAATGTCCTGAGCCGCTTTATTCCCCACAGCGAGCGTATCGTCACTATTGAAGATGCCGCAGAGCTACAACTGGAGCACGAACACGTGGTCAGGCTGGAAACCCGGCCATCCAATATCGACGACCATGGTGAAATCACTGCACGTGAACTGGTGAAAAACTCCTTGCGCATGCGCCCAGACCGTATCGTACTGGGCGAAGTGCGCGGCGAAGAAGTGATGGATGTGCTGCAGGCAATGAATACCGGCCATGACGGATGTATGAGTACCGTGCATGCCAACAGTCCGGAAGACGCCATGTTGCGTTTTGAAATGCTGGCGGGATTAGCCAAATTTCATGGCACAGAAGCCACCTTGCGCAAAATGATCGCCGCCGGGATTGAGCTGGTGGTGCAAATCGCCCGCATGCCCAACGGGCAACGCAAAGTAATCTCCATTACCGAGATTGCGGGGGTACGGGATGGTCATTTCGTGCTGAATGAACTCTATGCTTATGACGCCAACACCGGGTATTTTGCACACCCGATGGTCCGCCCCTGCAATAAAAAGTTACAAGACCTGGCGTTCAGGAAACTGTGATGAATACACTGGCCATCTCGTTCATTGTCGGCGCCATAGGCATGCTGCTACTCGCCGTATCGATGCTCAGGCACAGCAAACAGAAACGTTTGCGCGAACGCATGATGCTGCATTTCAGAGAGGTACTACCGTATGGCAGTACCGTCTCCGGCGTCGCACCCGGCGACCAGCAAAGTTACTGGCACCTGCTTAAGGTGCGCGCCTCTATCTATGCCGGGTTCGAGCTGCAAAAGAAGCATGTTGTTGGCATCCCGGTCGCCTTCATGTTCACCGGCATGGTGGGGTGGCTCATCTATGGTTTTGTGGGCGCCGTGCTGATCTTCAGTGCCGCGATTTTTGTGTTCGGTTTTTTGCTGCCATACAGCCGCTTGCATCGGCGCCGGGCACAAACGGTTGCCCAGATTCCCCTCTTTATTGATCAGGTATTGCGCAGCCTCAGTACCGGCCGCAGCCTGGAAAGCGCCATGCGTTTTGCCGCAAGCGAGGCACTGACACCATTACGTGACGTGGTGGATCGCGTGGTGCGCGCAGCGGACCTGGGTGCAGATATGATCGAAAGCCTGTCAGAGGCAGCCAAGCTACATAATCTGCGTGAACTGAACCTAATTGCGCTGGCCATGCGCATCAGCAATCACCACGGCAGCAGCCCGCGTGACATGCTGGAGAGCGTAGTAAAAATGGTGCGCCAGCAGGAGCTCGCGCGGCGTGAACTGGCCGCCATGACCGGCGAAACCAGAATGTCGGCCTGGGTGCTGGGAGTGACGCCGCTGGTCATCGCTGGCTACATCATGTTAACCAACCCCAACTACCTGAACATGTTACTTGAGGATGCCTCAGGGCAAACCATGATAGTGACCGCCATGGTATTTCAAGGGCTGGGGGCACTCATTCTTTGGCGCATGCTACGGAGTGTTTGACGATGAATCTGGCCTGGTCGATCTCTATTATCCTGATGTTACTGGCGGCGGGGCTATTTCTTTACACGGCCCAAAAAAATAGCCACCCAAGACATATCCAGCGACGTTTTCGCGAAGCCTTGCATCAGGAAGGCATTCATATCTCTGCCCAATTAGGATCACTCGATCTTGAAGAAGCCTTGCAAAACATGCTGGACAAGGTTTCGCGCAGCGAAATGGAGGAAATGCAGCGTTTGCTGCTACAGGCAGGCTGGCCGGGTGCCAAGGCAAAATGTACGTTCTTGCTAATCGCATGGGGACTGCCCACGGTACTTGGTTCCTTTTCTGCCATGTATGCCATCTTGAATCAGGACAGCCTGATCAATGTGCTATTTCATTTGCTTTTTGTGTTTGCAGCCACCTTTGTGCTCATTCGCCGCTCGCTGCGCTGGAAAGCGCAAAGCCGGCGTGATGCCATCCGCAAAGAGGTGGTGCCGTTTTTGCACCTGCTGCGCATGCTGTTTGAGGCAGGCCTGTCCATGGAGCATATTCTGCTGGTCATCGAGCAACAGGGCAAAGACCTGATTCCCAACCTTGCCGAAGAGCTCGGCCTGGTGATCAAACGTATACAAACGGGTCAAGACCGATCGGATGCGCTGGTCGAAATGGCCGCGCCATTAGAAGTGATGGAGTTGAACGACACGATTGCCATGCTTAAGCAGGTCACGCGCTATGGCGGTAATATCAGAGATTCACTGACTGAATATACTGCACTGATCGAGCAACGCCAGGTCTCGGAGTTGCGTGAATATGTCAGCAAACTCTCGGCGAAAATGACAGTGGTCATGATTCTGTTCTTGTTTCCAGCACTGATGATTTTCCTGGCCGGGCCAGGATTTATCGGGCTGGCAAAAGCATTGAAAGGGGCAAACGGCTTATGAAATCGATCACCATCATGATGGTATTAGCGGGGCTTTGGCTACATGGCTTGCCACATGCGCTCGCTGCTGATACCGATACAAAATCGCTGCGACAGATCAAAGTCCCAGCCAATAAGGCTTGCACAGATGTGTCCGCTGAAGAAACCACAAAACTCGGATTCATTCAGCAGATGCTGGCCGAAGGCAAACCGCACGCTGCACTCGCCCACCTGGAAGCGGCCAACATTAAAAATGAACAGGCGGCCTTGCTGCGTGCCCATGGCTTACGCCAAACCGGGCGCGCCTTGCAGGCCCAGGTCATTTATGAGCAGTTAACCACCAGTTGCGTTTCCGGGTACGCCTATCGCGGCCTGGGGCTGATTGCCAGCAATGCCGGTCATTTGCAAGAGTCACTGCGCTATTTGCAGGCAGCCAGTGATGCACTGCCAACGGAACATACCATCCGTAATGATCATGGCTACGTCCTGATGCAATCGGGCGCAACAGAACCGGCTTTGCACGAGTTTTTAACCGCAGTGGAGCTTGCACCGGACTACCGGCAGGCTGCCCATAACCTCATCCTGCTGCTTTACCAGCAAGGCGACACCGCCAGGGCCGAGGCTTTTGCCAGGCAATTTGGCGTCGACGCCGAGGAAATGCAGCAACTTAAGAAAATGACACCGGAAAACCGTCGGGCAGGCCCTTAAACCGCAAGGAGTGCATCATGAAACGATTTATTACGCTCGCCCTCTACGGCTTTTTCAGCGTCACCCATGCCATGGCGGAAGACAACCAGGCCATCGTTCAGCCACCTGCACGCGCGCTATCGCCGACGCAACAATGGCTGGAACTGCAACGCTCTGGCAAAGCGGCCTCGCCCCAAGCCCAGCCGGTCTCTGGCGAGGTGATGGATAAAGTGCATAGCCGTTACATCAAGAGCTTTGAGAAACCCATCCCAGAGTATTATGAGCATGCAATGCCCACCACCCGCTAGCGCGCAATCCCAGCGCGGAGCGATCGGCCTTGCCGGCGGTTTGCTGCTATTGATGGCATTGCTGTTCACTGCCCTGGTGGTAGACAGTGGCCGCCTGTGGATGCAGCAAAAGCAATTGCAATCGATTGCAGATATGTCTGCCATCCATGCCTCACGCTATCTTGGCTGCCAGGCCAATCTGCAAAATATCGTACAAATGGCGCAACAAGCAGCGGTGAATAATGGCTACGGCGGACAACTTGCCAGCAACCCCAACCAAGTCCTGCTTGGCAGGCTGGATACCGTACAAGGCATACGGCAATTTACGGCTGATGGCAGTCATCAGGCGATTTATGTCAGGGCGACAAAAGAAGTCGCTAAAAGCCTGGTCGCCGGTGGGCTGATGGGTGGCACCATGCTGTTGCGGGCGGAAGCGGTGTCAGTGTCCGATCCGCCATTAGCCGTGTTTAGTGTAGGCAGTTTTACAACCAGCCTCAGCAGCCAGCAATCCGTGCTGTTGAACGGGCTGCTCGGAGGCATGCTGGGTGGGCCACTCAACCTGGATGCAGTGACTTATCGAGGCATCGCAGCCACCAAAATCACGCTGCACGATATCCTGGCTGTGTCCGGCCAAGCCGGTACGCTGGAGGACTTACTCAATACCAATATGCAAATTGGCGATTTACTCGACCTGCTCGCCAGTGCGGCAGGCCAGAGTGGGGCGGCAAATCTGCAAGCGGTCTCGGCCATGCAGAGTATCGCGGCGATTGCGATCAAAAATGTCCCCATCAGGCTGGGCGACGTACTGGCGGTAACCACACCTGACACCAATGCCGCGGCGGCTGTTGCCCTGAATGCATTATCCATGATTACCACAGCCGCCATGATTGCCAATGGCACCAATGCGATCAGCCTGCCTTTAACACTCAACCTGGCCTCTATCACCAATATCAGCGCGCAAGTGACGGTCATTGAACCGCCCCAACTGAGTGTAGGCCCGGCAGCGGGCAGTGGCAACCTATGTGCTATCGCGCGAACGGCGCAAATCAGGGCCAGGGTTGGCGTTCTGGTCAACATTCCACTGTTGGCACGCATCGACCTTGCGTTGAATACCGAAGTCGCACAAGGCTCTGCCGGGCTGCGTACCATACAGCAAAATGATGGCGTATCAGAGGTTGAAATAGACGCCAGCCCTGGTATCGCGGCGCTCACGCTCACCAACAATGCCGGTACGGGGCCAGCAAGAGTATCCACCTTGTTGAGTATTCCTATTGCAGATATCGGCTTAAACCTACCTATTCAACCGGCCAATGCCCAAACGCTTCAATATTCAGTAGCAAATCCGGTGGAGAATCACTTGCCCCAAATGCAGTCAGTCTCCAGCCCGGTGGGCAGCAGCCTGGAAAATGCACTGTCAAAATCGAACGCGCTCAATGTGACCATTCTGAGTGTACTGAATCTGGGATTGGTGAATAATGTGGTTTCCACACTGGTCAGCCCGCTGTTGGCAGAGATCGGGCGTGTATTGCTAGACCCGCTACTGAATTTACTAGGCATCCAGGTGGGTGGCATGGATGTCACCCTAGAGGATTTGCAATATCGTCAAGCCAAGCCTTTGGCCATGTAGCGACGGCCTGGCTGTCTATCCCCCCTTGACTTAAGCGCAGGAGAATCAAGTGACCCATCGCAAAGTATTAATTGCTGGTGCAACAGGCCTGGTAGGCTCGCATATCTTGCAGCGCCTGTTACAAGACGATACGGTCTCAGAAATCCATCTGCTGTCCAGACGCGATCTCACGCGCCAACACCCCAAGCTCCACCTGCATCAAGTAGACTTCAAGCAATTACCCCCTCTGCCGCCGCTAGATGAAATTTATCTGGCACTAGGCACCACGATCAAACAAGCCGGTAGCCGGGCAGCTTTTGAAGCCATAGATCTGGACGCAAATGTGGCCGTGGCAAACGCCGGACTCACCGCTGGCGCAAAACGACTCGGCTTGGTGAGCGCCATGGGGGCAGATGTTGATTCAATGCTCTTTTATAACCGCATTAAAGGCGAGCTCGAAGCTGAGCTCTCCACGTTGCCCTTTGAAACCTTGGTGATCGCGCGCCCCTCTTTTTTGCTAGGTGACCGTGACGCGTTAAAGCAGCCGCAACGACATGCTGAAAAACTCGGTATTTTTATTTTCAAACTGTTAGCACCGCTTTTACCCATGCACCTGCGCGCTGTAGAGGCCTCTAAAGTGGCGGCATGCCTGGTGACGCACGTGCCTGCCGTGTCAGGCGAGAAAGTCATCCTCTCTGGAGAGCTGCAAAATAATGGATGAAAAAAACCAACAGAGGAGAGAAATCAAGGGATCAGGGCTACCGGAATGCCCGGCTGGATGTGTGATGATCGCGCTCAGTGAATGCAGCTTATTGCGCCATCACCGACTGAATCAAGCTTCGATTTTCTGAAGAGACATCCAGAAACTCCAGATTGGTTCTAAAGCCCTTCATGCCACACAGCGAAGAGAATGTCACCCGGCAATTAAACCGGTAATTACGCAGTGCCGAGCCGACAAATACCGGCACATGCACATTGCATATCTGCCCGGGTTTATATTGCTTGTCAGCAAAGAGACTCATTCCCATCAAAGAGATATCGTGCGTAAACACGATATATTGACAGCCCGTACTATCGACTAACTGAGATTTCTTGTGCCACGAGCGACGATTCTTGTCTATTGAGGTATTGTGCAAACTACTGGAAGACATGGACTAACTATGACTGACTTAATTGCCCGGCATTATATGATAGACACCTGTTGAAAAGCTGGGATTGCCAAGCCAGGTAAATCAACTTTACGCAACCTATCCCGCCATAACAAATACCATGAGAAATGCATTAAAGTAAGGCATGACGCATCGAGCATTTCATCATGCCAGGTCATTTTAAGCACATAAAAACCGCTACATACTTAGTCGAAAAAAATGAATAACTCTCTGACTCATATTTTTGCAACCGCCATGGTTGCGCTCTCTGTCATTGCAAACGCTCGTTTAGCTGCCGAAGAAATGCCGCAATCCTCGACCATCAGACTGCCTGGCATTTACCATGTATGGGGCAAAGATACAAAAGACATGCCCTCGATTACTTTTGACGAACTAGAAGAATGCATGAGTTCTGATGTCACGATCAGACAGCGATTTGATAGCTTCCAACTCGAAACAAAACAGATGAACAAAGAAGTGTTAAAAGCCGAGAATAGTGTGCAGGAAAACCAGAATGCCAGGCTGACTTTGGAAAAAGAAGCAAGCGCGGTGCAGTCAGAGATTGCAGCAATGAATGCGCTGAATGATCAGTTCTCTCAAAGAAAACAAGCGCTCTCTGTGCAAACGCGCCAAAGAGTGGATGCGCCAACGGCAAAGAAAATCAATCAACAGGTCGACCAATTCAATAAAGACATTGCTAAATTTAATGCCGACTCATCCGTATTAAAAGAAAAAACACAGCAATTAAAAGCAAAACAGCAGCAATTTAATGACAATTTAGAAGGCTTAAAAAACCAGTTAGACCAATTAAATAGCAAAACCAGTGCCTTTAATGAACGCAAAAAATCTTTCGACAGTACGCTTCTCTCTTTTAAAGACAAATGCACAGGTGCACATAAGCTCGAAAAGTAAAAAGGCACCTCCGAAGAGATGCCTTTTCTAGCACTGAATCAATATGCAGTTAATCGAATGCGGATAGGGAATGTTTTACCCCGTTTAAAATAAGTCACCTCAGTTTAAACGGTCCTAGTGGCAAAGCATGCCCTGACTGAATAATGCCGGGAAGCGCCCCTCTTTCATATGGGATATTTTCCCGAATATGCCGGGAAGGCGCTTCGTCTCAACGCCAAAAACTTCAAGGTGCGTGAATCACGTTCACCACTTTCAACCGTCTGGATTCACCATTAGGAAATGGCCAGTCAATTTCCTGGCCGACTTTTAATCCAAGTAAAGCAGTGCCCACCGGTGAAAATACAGAAATCTTTCCCAGTTTAAAATCGGCTTCTTCAGGAAAGCATAACTCTATTTCTCTTTTTAAATCGTTGCTTTGATCCAGGTAAATCACACGTGAGTTCATCTTCACGACATCCACAGGCACTTGATCCGCGGCAACGACAATCGCCCTGCCTAGCTCATCCCGTAACAATTCATCATGCGTCAGCGTCGATAAGCGCGCATAGTCCTGATCCGACAATATTAAGTTTTCAGATTCCATATTTTCCAACCATACAAAATGCTAATCATCCCCAAGGGCAAGCGGACAGAATAATAGCTATAGGTGGAAAAAATAAGCCTGTGCAATAGAACATCACTGTTTCCTATATGGCTACAATAATTCCATATTGTGGTCATATAGCATCATCAGAAAACAGCGCGTTCAATTCAGGTCGGATGGCGACGCTTTATCCCAATAAGGTTCTGCGCCAAATCGCTCAGACAAATAGTCAATAAAGGCACGGGTTTTCAATGGTAGATTCCGCTTGGGCAAATACAATGCGTAGACATGTTGCTCTACAGGAATGTATTCAGACAAAACCGATTTCAGACGTTTGGCTTGCAGATCCTTACCAATAATAAACGTCGGTAATAGCGCCAAGCCAAAGCCGCCTAAAACGACTTGCGACAATGCCTCATCGTCATTAATCCGCAACCTGCCAGAGACATTGACGGCAACCTCGCCCTGAGGCCCGTTAAAGCGCCACAGGCCTTTGTCTCCCGAGTGAATATAATCCAGACAGTTATGATTGACTAAATCCTGCGGGATGACGGGAATGCCATGGCGCTCGAAGTATTTAGGCGTTGCACACAGATTTCGCCGAATCGGTGCCAGCTTTCTCGCCACCAGGCTCTGCGGCAAATCCCTGGTGATTGCAATCACCACGTCATAGCCCTCTTCAGTCAAATCCACTAAGCGATCGGTAATCGTCATGTCGATTTCCAATTGCGGATATCGATCCATAAACTCAGCAATGGCAGGCGCAATATGCAAGGTGCCAAAAGCCACTGAAGCGGCTACTTTAAGCACGCCGCGCGGTTGTGCATTCAGGCTTTCAATCATTTGCTGTGCTTCTTCGGCTTCATAACTGATGCGAGTGCAATAGTCATAAAAGCCAGTGCCAATTTCGGTCAAGCTGAGATGCCGGGTACTGCGGTTAAGTAAACTGGCGCCTAAGGCATGCTCTAATTTCGCGACCGCCTTGCTCACGGAGGATTTGGTCATGCCCAGCTTCCTGGCTGCAGCCGAGAAGCTTTGCTCATTGACTACATGCGCAAAAATGATCATCAGGTTTAAATCATACATCAGCTGATTGTATCCCAATAAGAAACAGTTATATGCAATCTGAAGGACTAATTTTATCCATAGAAATGTATAACATACGACTTGGATGAAGGTTAAAAATGAAGCATAAACAAGGATGTTGAGCCATGTATAAAGCATTTTCCAATACCAGATTATTCGTGATGACTTATCTTGTCCTGGCCTTGCCAACCTATTTAGCTGATGCTGGCGCTGTTGCAAACGACTCCATACTTTATGTCTTGTCCATGGTCGGAATATGGGGGATCTGCTTGATTAGAGGCACCATTATCGGCAAAAACTGGTTGGTACTCATCCCATCTGTCGCCTTTGTATTCGACCTGACACCAGCGCTGGCAGCGATTTCATTTGTGCCTTATTTGTATCACTTGCTGGCCATACTCTTAGGGGCAGCATCTCCATCAGTCGCCGTCACTCATACCGACACTTATAAAATGAGATGAATCAGGTTGAGAAATCTGAATGGATACCGTAACTGCCGCGCTCTTGAGCCCTTCAATGAGCGCGCGAAAATCAAGTACCATAAGGCCAAGCCGACAGATCAGCCAACGATCTAACTCCAAATGACCATCAATTAGTCGCATCAATACCCCCCCTGACCAGCCCCCTCTTGCATTACCCCAAAAAAGTTTATACACTACATACAGACCTGTCTGCCTATACTGGAGATCTATCCTAATTTGAGTGTTTCGCATTAGGTTTAGTCAGACAGCTTTAGTGGTGTGGCGAATTAAAACAAAGACTTCAAGGGGAAATAAAGATGAATGAAGATAAACATGCAGGCAATGTGATTTTACTGAGGACAGCTTGCATTACATTGCTATTGGGTTTAGTGCTGGCATGGTGCCTGGTGATGACCCGCGGCATGAAAATTCCTTACATGCTCAATCTATTTACCAGCACCGAAAACCTGCTATCAGGCCATTTAGACTACTTAATGATGACCATGTTGTTATTAGGTTTTTATGCCTCAAAAATTAGCTTGCCCAAGTTTGTCCTATGGCCAATGGCATTAGGTTCCATCGGTAACCCAACAGCATTTCTCGTGTTAGCGATTGCCCCCAAAATTCATTCATTGCCTTATATTGTGTTTCTCTACACGACATTATCGTTAACCACCTTTGGGTTTGGCATGGCTGCGATTAAAACGCTTAGATACTCCCTGAAGTAAGCTAACGCTAGCGTAAAGAATAGCATTTGGGCGCATATTCACCATGGGCATCAATCTTAAGAACTCGTATACACAATATGGTCTGATCGCCAGAATTCTGCATTGGACCAGTGTAGCGATGCTGTTAACCATCATCGTGGTGGCTAGCCAGTTCACAGACAAGGCTACCAACGCTGACAAACTGACACTAATCTCCCTGCACGCTTCAATCGGCATTCTGTTGCTGATATTGATGCTTGCCAGGCTGACATGGCGAAACCTGAACCCAAATCCTATTCATTCTTACAGTATCAAAACCTGGCAAAAGCTGGTGGCGATTTCCCTGCACAGATCTATATACCTCATCATCATGACACAGTGTTTCTTGGGGATATTGATGTTGCTAAGCAGCGGCGAAACACTGTATTTTTTCGATACATTAGAATTACCGCCATTACTTGAAAAAGCTCACCCCATTCACCAAACCTTATTAGGCTTTCATTATTTAATTTCGGTGATGATTTACCCGCTATTTGCAGTCCATATTACTGCGGCCATTTATCATCAAATCTTTGGCTTAATAGAAGAGCATTCATAGAAAATCCTATCAGGGCAGCTTCTATCAATAGCGGCCACTATGAGGCGAGGCGAGCACTACAGCTTGCCATTCTCGCCCTGATAAATGCCAACGCTCACACCAAGCCAACACTCTCCACCGGAATGACCGCCCCAACCTTTATTGCCAGCGGTAACCATTCGCTCAATACGTATCGTTAGCTGACACACACCCATCTGATGCAATTAAATTATCAGATGGTTGCATTATTTCCATATTTATGGAAATATAGAATACATGGACATTAAATCAGCAGTGACGCAGCTTTCATCAATCGCTCAAGAGGCACGCCTGGAGATATTTCGCCTGCTTGTTCAAGCAGGCATTGAGGGGCTACCAGCGGGCAGCATTGGTGAGAAACTCGACATTCCGCCCAGCACGCTCTCGTTCCACCTCAAAGAGCTTAGCCATGCCGGACTGATTCACTCGCGCCAGGTCAGCAGATTCATTTACTACACGGCCAACTATGCCGCAATGAATGGTTTGCTTGCGTATCTCACTGAAAATTGCTGTGCCGGTGTCACTGAATGCTGCCCCGATGTCACAAGCTGCAATCCCGAGAAAGGGAATGAATAATGAAACGTATGCATTTGCATGTCTCCGTTGACGATATCAATCAGAGTGTCGGCTTCTATAGCAAGCTCTTTGGCGCGTCTCCAACCGTCTCTAAACCCGACTATGCCAAGTGGATGCTGGATGACCCGTTAGTCAATTTTGCTATCAGCAAACGTGGTGCCAAAGCTGGCTTAGACCATATTGGCATTCAGGTTGAGCATGAATCTGAGCTTGAGGAAATCAAAGCGCGCTTAGAAAAAGCCGAGCTTAGCCTGGTGACTGAAGAGGGCACGACTTGCTGCTATGCAAAGTCTGACAAGCATTGGGTGCAAGACCCCTCTGGGATCGCCTGGGAAACCTATCGCACATTAGCCAGTGCGCCCACCTTTAGCGGGCAAGAAACATCAGCGCCTGGTGCTGCCTGTTGCATTCCGGCTGCGCAAAAGATTGAAATAGCTACCCGTAAGAAGTGCTGCTAATGAATCAGATCACGCAAACCAGCCCGATGAGCAACTTTGAACGCAACCTGACATGGTGGGTGCTTGGCTGCATCGTAACTGGCATCGCATTAGGTCAGGTGTTTCCTGGCTTCTTCCAAACGGTGGGCAGCCTCAAAATCGCTGAAGTGAATCTCCCGGTAGCTGTCCTGATATGGTTAATGATTATCCCGATGCTGCTAAAGATTGATTTCAAGACCATGGGCGATGTTCTGGCGCACAGCAAGGGCATAGGCGTGACATTGTTCATCAACTGGATAGTGAAGCCTTTCTCTATGGCCTTGCTTGCATGGCTATTTATTCGCCACTTGTTTGGTGACTTATTACCCGCGGCGCAAATTGACAGCTACATCGCTGGCCTGATTTTGTTAGCGGCAGCCCCATGCACGGCGATGGTGTTTGTCTGGAGTGGACTATGCGGCGGCGAGCCTAAGTTCACCCTCTCTCAGGTGGCACTTAATGATGCCATTATGCTGTTTGCCTTCGCGCCACTGGTCGCATTATTGTTGGGGCTATCCAGTATCGTCGTCCCCTGGAACACGCTCTTTTTGTCTCTGCTGCTCTTCGTTGTCGTCCCTGTGGTGATCAGCCAGTTTATGCGTGAAGTGATATTGTCAGGCCGTCAGCAAGCGCTGGATACATTACTCAAACGCATCCAGCCTGTTTCCCTGTCCGCATTACTGGCAACGCTGGTCTTGCTGTTTGGTTTCCAGGGTCAGCAGATTATTGCGCAGCCCTTCGTGATCGCCTTGTTAGCAGTGCCCATCACCATTCAGGTGTATTTCAACGCCATGCTGGCGTACTGGCTAAATAAGAAACTGAAGGTGGCTCACTGTGTCGCTGCCCCATCGGCACTGATTGGCGCTTCAAACTTCTTTGAGCTGGCGGTAGCAACGGCTATCGCGCTGTTTGGGTTCAACTCAGGTGCGGCGCTCGCCACCGTTGTCGGTGTACTCATTGAGGTGCCCGTCATGTTGTCTGTGGTCGCAATCGTCAATCGTAGCCGCAATTGGTACGAGAACGCCTAATTATCGAAAGCATGCAATGAATATCCTATTTTTATGTACAGGTAACTCCTGCCGCTCCATCCTTGCTGAAGCAACATTCAATGCATTAGCGCCAGACAGCATGCAAGCCATGAGCGCAGGCAGCCAGCCGACAGGTGAAGTGCATCCTCGCTCTATCGCCCTGCTCAAGCGTGAGGGCATAGCCACAGAGGGCTATTACAGCAAGTCATGGGACAACCTACCAGTGACGCCAGACATTGTCATTACCGTCTGCAGCAATGCGGCGGGGGAAACCTGCCCGGCATACCTTGGTAACGTACTAAGGGCGCATTGGGGCGTTGATGACCCCGCCAAAGCAACTGGTACAGACAGTGAAATAGAGGCTGCATTCACCCAAGCATACTCGATTCTACGCACAAGGATTGAGGCATTCCTGAGCCTGAGTCCTGACTGCCTGCATGATAAAGAAAAGCTCCAGCAGGCATTACAGCTGATTGGTCATATTTGAGGCGTCTGAAAATGTACTCACTTCCCCATGCAAATACATCGACCACTGCCAGTCATCTCTAGCGGCTTTGCTGTCGGCACACTGGGCGGGCTGATCGGATTGGGCGGCGCTGAATTCAGGCTCCCATTGCTTATTGGTCTGTTTGGCTTTGATGCTTTATCAGCAGTCATCTTAAACAAGGCCTTAAGCCTTGTAGTAGTAGCATCCTCTTTGCCGTTTCGGATGGGCACAATCCCCTTATCCAGCGTCCTCGAACGATGGGATGTGATTGTCACCTTGCTGGCTGGGAGTCTCATAGGTGCATGGTATGGGGCTGCATGGGCGATTAAACTGAAATCCAAGACGCTCTATCGTGTGCTTGCAGTGTTGCTCATGCTGATTGCAGCAGCATTGTTATTCGGCCATGAGCCCATCACAAATAACAAGCCATTAATGACTGGTGCATCACTAGTCATCACAGGGATGATGGTTGGCTTCGGCATAGGTGTCGTCGCTGCACTCATGGGAGTGGCTGGAGGTGAACTGCTCATCCCTACAATCGTCTTACTCTTTGGTGCTGATATTAAACTGGCTGGGAGTTTATCACTTGCTGTCAGCCTGCCTACGATGATTGTCGGGTTCACAAGATACAGCCGTGATAAAGGCTTCAGCATTATCAAACAGCAAAAACGCTTCCTGTTGATGATGGCTGCGGGCTCTTTGCTAGGTGCTTATATAGGAGGCCGCTTGCTCGGCATTATTCCGACGACATATTTATTACCGCTACTAGCATGCATTCTGGTAATTTCGTCACTAAAAGTGTGGAAGCACGCCCATGCCAAGCCAACATAATGGCCAACGATCTCTATCGGGCGTTGTATAGCCATGAGAATTAAGCGATAGATCAATACTCAATATGCACCATGTTCAAACCTTCGTCTTGTGAAGGTGGTTCAAAAAAATTAGTCACATGGTAGAACACCGCCTCATTATCAAACTGCGCGCGTTCTGGCTGCTCCGCTCTTCGCTTGGCTATGTGCAACAGACATTGCTCATTACTTAAATCCAGATAAATCAGCGCATGATTGCATTCAGCCTCATGACACAGTTGATTAAACCAGGCTCTTTGGTGAGTCGTATTGGCTGGAAAGTCCATCACAACATTGGTGCCGGTTTTAAGAATGGATTGCACATGCAACTTAACAAAAGGTTTTATCCGGGCAGAGTGCGTCATATAGTCATCAAATGAATAAATTTGATCGGGATAATGTGCAGACAACCACTCATCTTCTGATATCAATACAGCATTTTTCTCTAGCGCAAGCGTCTTGGATTTTGTCGTTTTTCCGGCGCCCATCTTTCCACAAAAGAAAGTTAACGTTCCTTTCTGATTCACAGCGTATCCTTGGCTTTTGATGAGCATGAATACTAACACCCCGAAACAAAAAAGACCCAAGGCGTTAACCTTGAGTCTCTTAGGATGCATTGCCTACCTAACGCGTCGAGTACTTACAATACCCAAAACTACAGGTGAGTGAATGACGGGCGCATCAATGCCCTTTACCACTCGGAAGAATATCGGTATTAAAACCAAGCACCTTACCCGCCCAGATAAACACCACCCACACCAGCACACCAAAGGGCAAATAGCCTGCAAATCCCAACAGTGGCATTTCAGCATAAATATGAATCACATTCACGTAGGGGATATCGTAGACCCAGTAATTCGGGTTGGTGACCGGTAATGCCGGATGCGCGCTGCCGTAGTTCCACACCTCCCAGAAAAATCCGTTAAACAATGAGCTGATCGCCATCAAAAGAACCGGACTCCAATTGCCGTTGGCGACATCGGTAAATGGGGTCCAGATACCACGCATCATCAATATGCCAGCAATACCTATCAATGGCGCAATCCACATGGCCCAAAACAACGGATAAGGCCAGAACGGCACGGCGGCAAACAACACAAAACTCAGATATAACATTGGCTTTGCCGGCAGGGCCAGTTTGGGGCCTTGCGCATAGCGCCCTGCAATTTTAGGAAAAGCATTCAGCAAGGTATACCACTCAAAAATGGCAGGCCAAACAGTGGTGTAGGCAAAAATAAAAATCCACACAATCTTGGCATGGCTTAAACCAGGAATGTCAGTATTAGGGTAATACCAGTTACCTAAGGCAAAATAATCGAAATATTCAAAGAAATACCAGCCAAAAATCGATACAACCGCACTAATCAGAAATGTTTTAGGACGACTTGCAAACAGCGAGTAACCACCAGAATAGCGGTATGCCAGGCCATCAAGCACAAAGATAAATCCCCACCACATCGGCGTAAAGGCGTAATACACCAAATCACCAAACGGTGTCGTGCGCGTCCACATCAACCACCAGAAAAACACTGTGACAACCGCCCCCACCCAAAACCACCAAGGCAACGCCCGCAGTGCAGGCCGCGGAGACGGGGCGGGCGGTTTAAAGCCGAACCATTGCGGGAATATTAAAAAAGCAGCAAATGCCGCTTCGAGCAGGGCAACTGCAATAAAAACAATCAGATTAAACCCCGGCGGCTCTGCCACAAACTGCGGTGGAAAAACGCCAAAACCTGGCGGTAGATGCGTAGCCGGATAAGCAAACCAGGACGCGGCTAACGGAATCAATAGCATCGCCACAACGGTCATCACCAACGCAGAACGTGTTGTAGTTGAAAACATAATTTCCCCTTTTGATTTACAAACGATTTGTGCTCAATGATGAGCACTTATAAATATTACATAGTCACCGCCACTGGCGAGACCATTTATTGTCGTACATATGCACTTCGGTCAAATTCATAAACTGGGACATGTTTCTGCCTTAAGGCCCAAACGCAAGTAATGGATACCATCGCTGATTTCTGAACGATGGTTCGAGAGGAGCGATGACAGGCAAGATGGCGCAATCAATTGTTTTTATTTTTTGCTTAACGTCCTATAAGGAAGATCAAAAAAACTTTCAAAATAAATGTAAGGACTGCCTATTCCAACTGACTAATGCTGGCACTACAAGGTTATTGATTCATTTTTATTGATTGTTACTTTTAGGAGATGTTATGAAAACTACTAACAAATTGGCTACTGCCGCACTTTTGGGTCTTTTTACAGCTTCAGTGATGACGGCCTCTCCAGCATTTGCAGGAGAAGATGCTAAGTCTAGCTGTAACGGCAAAGATAATGCCAAGATGGAAAAAGCCAATTGCAAAACGGCAGATGGCAAAGAGAAGCATGCGTGTAAGGGCAAAAATTCATGCAAAGGCCAGGGCGGTGATGGCAAAAATGCATGCAAAGGTCACGGCTCCTGCGCAACAGACGGCAGTAAATAACTGAGCAATTATTTCAATCAGCACCAAGAAAGCAGGGAGAGTTACCCTGCTTTCTTGCGGAGGCCTTTTCTTAAATGTGCTTAGTTAATTCATCATTTTCGCTCGGTTTCGGGCTCGGGCTCAGGCCACAGCATTATTCTTATATTTTTGAACATCAGCCCAAGCTTGACTGGTTTGAGGTGATTTCCGAAAACTTTATGGATACCGACGGCAAACCAAAACGCAACCTGGCGCGCATCAAGGAACTTTATCCAGTGGTGATGCATGGGGTTTCCATGTCGATTGGCAGTGTGGATCCGCTGAATTCCGAGTATCTGACAAAACTGAAAGCACTGATGGACTGGCTGAACCCCGCCTGGATTTCAGATCATCTGTGCTGGACTGGCGTCGCGCATAAGAATACGCACGACTTGCTACCGCTGCCTTACACCGAAGAATCGCTGAAGCACATTGTTCGCCGTATTCAACAGGTACAAGACCGGCTGGGGCGCAGAGTCGCCTTGGAAAACCCGTCGACTTATCTGGAGTTTAAGCACTCCACCATACCAGAAGCAGAGTTTATTGCGGCCATGGCCAAAGAGGCTGATTGCCACTTGCTGCTGGATATAAATAATGTGTATGTGACCTGCTTTAACCACAGGCTGGACCCGCAAAACTACCTGGATGCGCTGCCTTTGGGCCGGGTGATACAGATGCATCTTTCAGGGCATAGCAATAAAGGGCATTACATTGTGGATACCCATGATGACCATGTCATTGATGAGGTGTGGAACCTGTACAAGTATGCGGTCAACCGCGCCGGGCGCGTTCCGAACACCATGATTGAATGGGACGACCATATCCCCGAATTTCCGGTGTTGTATGCGGAACTGGACAAAGCCAGGGAAGCTGCCCAACATGCGACCGAATTTACCCTACCGCACATTACACAGGCTGACAGCGTAATTTTTATTGAGAAAAATGTCACTCTGCCAGAGGCACAAACGCATATGCAACAGGCGGTGATGCTTGGCGATCGCTTTGATAGTATCCCTGATCAGTGGATACGGGCCAAGAATGCGTTTGCGCCACATGAGCAGCTATCGGTGTACGCAAACGCTTACCGCTACCGCTTGTATGATGTGGTTGCGGAAGACTACCCGGTATTAATGCATTACCTGACCGAACAAAGATTCTCTGCAATCATTTGGGCATTTGTGGGCGAAGTGTTGCCGGATCACTTTAACATTGGCCGCTTTGCGCTGAAACTACCAGCATTTATTCAAAAAACCTTGCCCAACGATGCCTTTGCGCATGCCTTGTGCCAGCTGGAAACCGCTGTTGCACAAATGACTGACCCCACAGAAACCGCAGCACTCCATGAAGCGGATATTCAAGGACTGACTGCCGAGACACTTCTGGACCTCACACTTTATCCTCGGCAAGCGCTGGCCCTGATGCAGTTTGATCAGCAGGTGAATGCCTATTACCAGGCCGTCATGGATGACCATCAGCCTGTGGTGCCAGTGAATGAGGCCGTTTACCTGGCCGTGTTCAGGCATGAGGACGTGGTCTGGCGTATGGAGCTGGAGGCACAGGAGTTTGGGTTGCTCTCCAAACTATTTGATGGCGCCACCATCGGTGAGACACTTTCTGACGTACATGAAACCGAGCAACACAAGATCACGGCATATTTTTCAAAATGGATGCGAAACGGCTTATTGGCATCGCATCACTACGAGTATCTATAAAGGGGAAATACACATGAACGCTCTTATGAACATATTGATCTGGTGGCCTAAAACAATTGCCTCGCATTTTGAATGGGTGGGCCCATTGATCGCGCGCATCGTCGTCGGATACACCTTTATGCTGACCGGTTGGGGTAAACTCACGAATCTGCCCGCCATCATAGAAAACTTCAAAAGCTGGGGCATTCCTTATCCGGAATTGCTGACGCCCTTTGTCGCAGGTTGGGAATTCCTGGGCGGACTGGGCTTAATACTGGGGCTGATGACCAGAATCTGCGGCGGCGCACTTGCCACAGTGATGGTCGTGGCAATTATTTCAGCCAGGCTGGCTGACATTGACTCTGTGGAAACCCTGCTGGGTTTTGAAGAGGCGACCTACTTTGCAGTATTTACCTGGCTTGCCATTGGTGGTGCAGGTAAGGTTTCTATCGATTATTTCTTAGAGCGTTTGAATCGAAAAAAGTGACCGTGTGTTTTATGTGTATTTAACACCCATTGGCCTCCATGCCTAGCCAACATAATGGCAAACGATGACTACCGGAATTAGCTATGGTAAGGAGAGCGCGATAATTAGAATTAGAATTCGAATGCCAAACCAAAACTAATGTAATTGATATTGGAACTTCGGGTAATAGGGCTATTGCTCGCTTCATTTCCTAAAAATATCTTCTCGGCATAACCCACCAAATATGTTTTAGGGCATAGCATATAAGCCCCCCATAAGCCGACCTCGGAATTCAACACGCCTTGGTCAGGATGATAGCTTACATGACCGAACCTATGTGAGAAGCGATCTTTCAGGCCATAGTATGTTTCCATTGCGCGTTGGTCCGCTAAGGTGCGCTGCGCAAAAATGCCAAGATTGAGTTTCTCGTGTTCACCGCCATAAATACCGGCAAATATTCTAAAGTCTATTTGCGAACCACGTGAAGTATCGATGTCCTTTCTGTATCTCACAATCACATCTACGGGCATAGGGCCGATATTATCTTCATATTGAAGAAAGGCGCCGTAAGACATACTGGGATTAATTGAAAGAAACTTCAGCCCATTCGAAAATCCATTTTGGGTCCTGCCATCCTCATAAGCCAATTGTGCACCATAAGATAATGTGTCATTGATTGGCTTGCTGATCCCGGTTTCAAGCATGCCCTCCGTTGTGCGCAGAAACAGTGACTCTTTTGTTAAAGACAACACCGGAATAATACTTGGAGTACTTCGATCAGAGCCTAAATAGGCGGGCCCATATTGCACGACTGCCCCTACCATATTCGGTTCATGAGATTGCTCATCTGCAATAGCCACATCTGAGACTGCAGGCATTAAAAACAGCGCAATCCAGCTCAGTATTTGAGGCGTTGATGGCATTTTTTGCACGAACATTGTTCTACCCAAAGCTTTAAACTTTCTTTCTTAAACGAACAATGATCACTGTTCCCGATGCATTTGCGGCAGACTCAATATTGATACTAGCGCCGTGCAATGCAATGACTTCTTTGACGATAGACAGGCCTAAACCACTACCTTCCTGAGAGTTGTCGATGACCCGATGGAAGCGTTCAAACACCATATCGCGTTCGGCTTCAGGAATACCTATGCCATTATCTTCAACCCTAAGCTCAATCGTGTTTTCCAGCTCGGTTAGCAAAAGCGTCACCCTGCCGCCATTCGGAGTGTATCGAATGGCGTTATCCAGCAAGTTAAGCAACATGACTTTTAGCCTTGACTTGTCTCCGACAATCTCGAAGTCCGGGATGGCGTGATAGGCGTGCGACTCGAAACCAAGGTCAATATTCTTGCGCAACGCGAAATGAATGACTTCCACACAACTGTCCTGCGCCAAGGCAAGCAGATCGACTGGTTTGAGTTCAATCAGATTGGCGGCTTCCGGTTGATTGTGTGAAAGTCTGAGTAACTGATTGACCAGGTGAGTAAGCTTAAACACGCTGTCACCGATCATGGACAGAGGGCGTTGGCTGCTCTCCTGTTTCAAGGCAAGCTCTACCTGAGCTTGAATACCGGCAATCGGCGTTCTGAGTTGATGCGCGGCATCTGCAATAAATTGATTTTGCGCCAGGATGGCATTCCTTAATCTTCCCATCAGCAGGTTGATGGACTTAATAAGTACCATGGCTTCCTCAGGGACGTTCTTTAACATCACCGGGTCAAGTTGTGTGCTTGAGCGCTTGGATATTTCGTCATTAAGCTCATTCAATGGCGCCAACCCTTGTGTGACCCCCCAAAACAGCATTGCTCCACAAACCAGCATAAGCATCAGTTGTGGCAGGATGATCGCAAGTAAAATACGGTTATGCAGGTTGCTGCGTTTGTTGAGTGTTTCTGCAATGACAACAAAATAGGGGTGTGATTGATGTGCGTTATCCTGATAAGTACTTTTTAACGTCAGCATACGCACACGCTGATGGTTGATTTCTGCATGTTTAAAACATTTGCTTTTTGACGCATGCCTGACTTTAAGTGGTAACTTCAGGTTGCCACTGAGAAACGCGGTACTTGAGTTATAAATAGCATAGTAAGTTTTATCGTATTGATTCGAAAACAGCACGCTTTCTGTTTCGTCACTCATCCGAAATGATTCCGGGTTCTTCCCTGACTCTTTAATCATGGCAATCACATCATTGGCCATATCTTCCAAGCTGTCATCAAACGATTGATTCACAAAATGGATGCCGACTTTATACAGAATCGTGGTATCCAGCGGAATCAGTACAAACATGGGGATGATGACCCATAAAAGTAACTGTCGGCGCAATGTATAGCGGCTATTCAGGCGAAGCAAGTTAGCCATGTGACAGTTGCTCCAGCATGTAGCCTAAACCCCTGACATTGGAGATAGTGACATCGCACTCGCCAAGTTTTTTACGCAAGCGGTGCACATAGACCTCGATGGCATTCGTGCCTATGTCATGGTCCCAATTGCATAAACTTTCAATGAGCGCATCTTTGGTCACAACCTTACCGTGTTTAATCGACATCGTTTCCAGTAGCGAGAACTCCCTGGGGGAGAGAGCAAGCTTTTCGCCTTTCACAAACGCCATACGCTCCTTGGTATCCAGCTCTAACTCCCCAATCGAGATTTTGGATGAAAAGTGTGTATGGACTCTGCGAATCTGCGCCCGGATACGGGCAGTTAACTCTGGCAACCTGAAGGGTTTGATCAGGTAATCATCTGCACCCATATCAAATGCCCGCACGATATCTTCAGAATCATCATTGGCAGTGAGCACAATGACCGGAACTGATTGCTTACCATTACGTAAGCGTTTGATGAATTCAAAACCGTTGACAAACGGCAGTCCCAGATCCAATAGCACAAGATCATAAATTTGCATTTGTGCAGCTGAAATACCGTCCCTGCCGTTGCGAAACCAGTCGACGGCATAAGTCGCACTGACAAGAGATTGCACCAATGCATCACCCAGTACCACATCATCCTCTACCAACAGTATTCGCACGGATTTCTGCCCAATTTAAAGACTTCCGCTAGCTTGCACCAGACAGACTTACAGATTACTTACAGTGGAATGACAGAGAAATGACTGTAAGTGTTTAGTAAGAATTTGACTTCATGATGAGCACAGATCGAAACCATTGAGTTCATTTTCAGGAGACTGGCATGCAGGCAGCAGTTAAAAAATCAGGCAAGCCAAGCTGGTTTTTTGCTTATTCATACTGGGACAGTGTCCCTGTACTCGCTGGCATTTTGCATTTTGTTTGCCTGATTACTTTTTTTGTCAGTTTTGATCATTTTCCATGGCAACTGAACGTCTTATTTGGCTTGTTATATGCCGTTAGCATCTCCTGGAACATCAACGGCATCGCCCATAACTTTATTCACAACCCATATTTCAAATCTGAAATATTCAACCGTTCTTTTAGCTTGATGGAATCCATCACCCTGCTGTTCTCACAAACTCTTTATGATGCCGTGCATAAAAGGCATCACATTGGTAACAGTGATTTGCCAGGTGAAAATGGCAACACCACAGACTGGTTATCCATCTATCGTTATGGACACGATCAACAGCCCGAAGGCGTATGGGCGTATACCTTCAAAAGCTATTTCCGCGACGAGCCGCAGAAAATCTACCAGGAGATTCACAAACGCAATCCCTTCCTGGCTCATTTTGGTGTGTTTGAAATCATCGTTGTGATCGCGCTGGTCATCGCCGGTTGCTGGTTGAACTGGCGCTTCATGCTATTCCTGGCCCCGTTTTACTACTTTGGCCATAGCCTCTCCTCTTTGAATGGCTATTACGAACATTGGCGCGGCAATCCCAATTTACCCATCGCCTGGGGCGTCAGTTGCTATAACCGATTTTATAACTGGTTATGGTTTAACAACGGCTACCACGCCGAGCACCACTATAGGCCCAAACATCACTGGACGCAGATGAAGGCTTTGCATCTGCAAATTGCCGAACAACAAAAAACGGCTGGTGTACATGTGATTGATTGGTCGCATGGCCTTGGCTTTATGCAATCGAAATAACGGGGGAAAGTGGAATGTTATTTATTGTCGACTTTGATGGCACGATTTCCAGGAGTGACACCATTGATGCCTTGCTAGAAAAGTTTGCCGATAACCGTTGGCAGCAGTATGAGCAGGACTGGCTGACAGGAAAAATCGATGCAGTTGAGTGTATGAGCCGTCAATTGGCCCTGGTCAAGGCTGACAACATTGCGCTGGAGAGTTTTTTCCGCTCGATTGAGCTGGACAGTAGCTTTCGCAACTTTCATGCGTTTGCCAAACAGTTTGCCCATATGGTGATTGCAAGTGATGGCTTGGACCATGCAATTAAGGTCTCCATGCAACACTCCAGCTTCCCCGAGTTGCCAGTGTTCGCCAACCATCTGCAATTTGATCCGCAGGGCATCCAAATGACTTTCCCTAATCGTCAGCCGAATTGTGCTGGCGGCAATGGCAACTGCAAGTGTGCAGTCGCGAAAGCGCAGCAGGCATTTCCGACTGAAAAAGTGGTACTGATTGGCGATGGCAAGTCTGATGCTTGCCTGGCCGGAAAAGCCGACGTCGTGTTTGCCAAAGGCAAGCTGGTGACGCATTGCGCCAACAACCACATTCCATTCATTCCTTTTTCTACTTTTGATGACGTCCTGGCCACGATCAAAACCTGGCCTGAATGTCATGTTCACCTTTCTCATCAAACCGCATAACTGAGGTCGCTTTAGTATGGACACCAAAATCATTGAAATTCTTGATAAAAATAACAAGTATTGTTCACATGGGGATACTGTTAACTATGCTGACCCGCCCAAGGTATTTGAAAGTTGCGATGGCAGTTTTTTGTATGACGAACAGGGTATTCGTTACCTGGACTGGCAGATGTGGTATTCAGCGGTCAACTTTGGTTACAAAAATGAACGGATTGCGAATGTATTGAGAAAACAGATCGATACATTGCCACAACTGGCCAGCCAATACCTGCATAAAGAAAAAGTAGAACTGGCAGAAATCATCTGCCGCTACATGGAAGAAAAGTACGGCGTCAAAGGCCGTGTGCACTTCAACGTCGGCGGCGCCCAGGCGGTTGAAGATTCTCTCAAAGTGGTGCGCAACCACACCGGCAAAACGCACCAGTTCGCTTTTATGGGTGGCTACCACGGCCGTACGCTAGGCGCCTCTGCGATCACCTCCAGTTACCGCTATCGCCGCCGGTTTGGCAACTTTGCTGATCGCGCGCACTTTGTGCCATATCCTTACTGTTTCCGCTGCCCCTACGACATGAAGGTAGAGAGCTGCGACACCTATTGCCATAAGGAATTCGAGAAGCTATTTGACACAGAATACCAGTCATTCTGGGATGAGAAATCCAAGCAATGTGAGTTTGGTGCATTTTATATCGAGCCTATGCAGGGCACTGGTGGTTACATCATTCCACCTGATGGCTATATGCAAAAACTGCAGGAATCACTCAAAAAACGCAATGTTCTGCTAGTCGCTGATGAGATCCAGATGGGTGTGTACCGCACCGGGAAATTATGGTCCTGGGAGAACTTTGGCATCGTGCCTGACATTTTTGTCTTTGGTAAAGCCATCACCAATGGGTTAAACCCGCTGTCTGGCATTTGGGCACGTGAAGAATTGATCTCACCAGAGAAGTTTCCACCAGGCTCAACTCACTCCACCTTCGCCTCCAACCCGCTAGGCACGGCAGTGGCATTGGAGGTCCTGAAAATGACGCAGGAATCAGATTTTGAGCCGCATGTACGCGAGCGCGGTGCTTACTTCCTCAAACGGTTACATGCGCTTAAATCGCGCTGGAAATGTATAGGGGATGTCAGTGGACTGGGCTTGGCATTGCGTATCGAGTTATGTAAGAGCGATGGTTTTACCGCCAGCCGTGCATTGGCAGACCGCATGTTCAACGAAGGCCTGAAAGGCGATGTGATGATTGATGGTAAGCCACATGGCCTGGTACTGGATATCGGTGGCTACGAGAAGAATGTGATTACGCTGGCACCTTCGCTGATGATTTCCGAGCAGGAAATTGACCTTGGCATCCAGCTGTTTGAGGCTTTACTCAAACGTTGCGGTGCTGAATAAGATTCACGCATGGAAATTGTGGCATACGACTTTGATGGCAGCCTGACCTTGCAGCAAGCTTTGCTGCAGGCAGATGGTATTCATTTATCGTTACAACCTATGCGTCAATTTGAACACTCTGTACGCTTGTGGGCATCATGCGCCACTTTTAAAAAAATGGCGCATGCATTACGCCCGCCTTCAAGCAAGCCGCGATTCAGTTTGATCGGATCAGGAGACTACCACCACGTGTCTCTCGCCTTGATAGACCAGTGCCAGGGACCACTCACCGTGGTGTTATTTGATAACCATCCGGACTGGATGCAACCACCGCAAAAATTCCATTGTGGCACTTGGGTATACAGCCTAGCCAGGCTTCCACAGGTGCAGCGTATTGTCATTATTGGTCTTGAGAGTGGTGACATTGAAGGGGATCACTTCAAGCAAGGCGATATGGAGAGCTATCAGCAAGGAAAAATTGTGTTGCTACCTTATCAACCAGTGCAAGTAAATGCATTTTCAGCAAAACTAAAAAGCAGTCTTCAGCAGGATCTGTTGGCTGGCATTGCTGAGGTGCTGACACACATCCCGACGGACAACGTATATATCAGCGTAGACAAGGATTGTCTGCGGACAGAGGATGCCAGAACTAACTGGGAACAAGGCAGTATGCCGTTAAGCACTGTCACAGCGATTATTCAGGCACTCAGCGCACGTAAACAGATTGTTGGCGCCGATACGGTAGGTGACTTCTCTCCCGTGCGCTTCCACTCCCCTCTGAAGTGGATTGCATCTTATTTTGATAGGCGCGAAAACCCGCATGAACAACGGCAAGTGGCCAGCCTCATTAATGCGACGACAAATGCCCGGTTAATTCAGGCATTAATGGGGAAAGCCACATGATGAGTATGTACGGTCTATTTGCGGCAGCAGTGTTACTAGATACGTTGGGCACGACACTTTTCAAGCTTGGCGCTAATCGGTCCGCACTCCTGAGAACAACTCCAGCAGTGGGGTTTGATTGGCAAACAGTGCGGTCATTTTTCAGTCATTGGCAAATTCCACTTGGATTAGCCGTCTACGTTGTCGAATACGTCATTTGGATTGCCTACTTGTCATCCTCATCGCTTAGCCGTGCTTTCCCGATGTACAGCATCACAATTGTCTTGATCTTGATTGTATCCAGATTTCTTTTAAAAGAGCAGGTAGGTAAAAACCGCTGGCTGGGGGCCGCCCTGATTGTGCTTGGTGTGTTGATGCTGGGAGGCAATGAGTAATGACGTTACAGCAGATGATCGGTGAGAATGGTTTCTGCCTGGGGCACTCTGAGCACGCAGTATTGCTGGTGCATGGATTGACCGGCACACCGGCCGAGATGAAGCATTATGGCAAGCAAATCGCCCGTAAAGGATTATCTGTGGTTTGCCCTGTACTGGCTGGTCATTGTGCATCCGTCAATGAATTAAGCCAGACCAATTGGCAGCAATGGCTGGCTTCGATTGAAGAAGTATTCCTCGAAATGCGTAAGCACTACAAAAGCGTATTCGTGTCAGGGCTATCCATGGGCGCCCTTATTGCCCTGTTACTCGCCGCAAAATATCCATCAGAAGTAGCCGGTGTGATTCTGTTGTCTGTCACCTTTTTTTATGACGGCTGGAACATCCCTGCTTTTAAACAGCGCTTTTTGTTACCGCTGGTGCTGTACTCACCGCTGCGCTATTTCATGCAATGGGAAGAAACCGCACCGTACGGCATTAAGTGTGAACGTACACGTGCCATGGTAGCGGCTGTGCTGGAAAACAAAGATGTGCGCACTTCTGAAAAAATCGGCTATTTCAAAACGCCGGCAACAGTGATTTTTCAGAGCGTGAAACTGATTAGTGCTGCCCGTAAAAGTCTTCCGCATGTTTCTTCACCAGTGTTGATTGTGCATTCCACAGAAGATGATATGGCCAGCCTCAAAAATGCCTACGTGGTGGAAAAAGAAGTCTCAAGTCCTCGCATTGACACTTTTTATATTGGCGATACCTACCATGTGGTGACACTGGATAAGCGCAAGGATGATATTGCAAAACGTAGTGCGGAATTCTGTTTGTCAGTGATCAAAGAAAAATTCAGTTAAGGAAGTCATATGAATAATACATTTGAAGTTGTGAGCAAGCTGATTGCCAACAAGTTGGAGATCGATCAGCAATCGATTACTCGTCAAAGTAAATTGATTGAACTCGGGCTGGATTCGCTGGATATTTTCGACATCATTTTTCAAGCCGAAGATCAATATGGCATTAAAGTGCCCAACCCTTCTGAAGAAATTGTGACCGTTGATGATGTGGTGAAAATGCTTGATGAGCTATTAGCTGCAGGTGCATCAGCATAATGAGCATGCCAAGAAGAGTGGTGATCACCGGCGCAGGCATCGTCTCACCACTTGGTAATGACCTTTTATCCTTTCAGCGGAATCTGCTGTCCGGCAACTCTGGCATTGATCACCTCAATGCGGATTTCTGTGAACAATTGGAGACGCGCATCGCTGCACAATGCCAGTTTAATGGAGAGCAGTATTTCACTCGCCAGGAATTAGCGTTGCTAGATCGTGTCAGTCAATTTGCGCTATATGCGACAGAGCAAGCGGTGAAACAATCCGGCCTGGATTTACTGAGCGTGAATCCCGCCAGTATCGGTTGTTTTATTGGTACCGGCATGGGGGGAGCCAGTGCCACAGAGGGCGGCTATACCAGGTTATTCAAAGAAGGCATGAATCGTTTAAAACCCTTTACGGTGCTCATGGCCATGAATAGTGCCGCGGCTTCGCAGATTGCAACCAAATATGGCGTGGCTGGGCCAAACATCACCATTTCTACAGCGTGCTCTTCTGCGGCAGTCGCGATTGGTGAGGCGGCCAAACAAATCGCATTTGGCCGCTGTGAACTAGCGATTGCTGGTGGCAGTGAAGCATTGTTAACCTTCGGGACTATCAAGGCATGGGAAGCATTGCGCACGTTGGCACAAGAGGATCCACAGAATCCCGCTACTTCTTGCAAACCATTTTCAGCAAATAGAAGCGGATTAGTACTCGGTGAGGGGGCAGCTACATTCGTGCTAGAAACCTACGAGCATGCCGTGCAGCGTGGGGCAACAATCCTGGCCGAAATTGCAGGCTATGGCTCGTCAAATGATTTTAGTCATATGACCCAGCCCTCAGTACAGGGGCAGGCATTGTCCATGCAAAATGCGTTACGCGATGCGAACTTACGTGCAGATCAGATTGGTTATATCAACGCACACGGTACTGGCACGCAACTCAACGATGTCACGGAAACCAAGGCAATCAAACAGGTATTCGGTTCGTCAGCGATACATATTCCGGTCAGCTCCACCAAGTCCATGCACGGACATTTAATGGGTGCTGCCGCTGCCGTTGAGCTGGTTGCTTCGCTGGTTGCCCTGCATACCAATACTTTGCCACCGACTATGCATCTTGATGCACCTGATCCCGAGTGTGACTTGAATTATGTCGCCAATACGGCACAAGAAGTGACATCGCTTGAATATGTCATGAGTAATTCATTTGCCTTCGGCGGCACGAGTGGCGTACTTATTTTAAGGAAAATTTAAATCATGCAAACGGCTTTATATATTCAATCCGATCGCGATATCCATCAACAAACCTCACTGTTTGATGTGGAGGTGGGTTACAGCGCGGCCAAGTTTCCTGAGGAAATCTGGAAAAGTCTGATGAAGGATGACCTGGAAGGTTATCGCCTGCACCTGGCGTTTGATTCAGCGAACGTACAAGGGTTTAAAACCGGCTATCTCGCAATCAAGAAAAACCAAGTGGTGGTGTGTTTGGCACCATTTTTCATTACAGATTACCACTTGGATACGACGGTACAAGGTAAGTTGAAATCGTTATTGCAGAAAGTCCGCGAAAAAATACCCTTTTTGATGCGTATAAAGATTTTGTGCGTGGGGTCACCTATTACCGATGCATGCAAAATGACCATGCATCCCGAGTACCCTTATGATCCGGATATCTTACAGGCACTCAATGAGCAGCTACAGAAGATTGCCTCGAAATCAGGTGCCTCTGTCATTGCCTTTAAAGATGTATTGGCGAAAGACTTGCAGAAGTATGGCGCAAAGCTGAACCAGTTGGGTTACAGCACAGTTAAAAATATGCCAGTGGCAGTCAACCGCATAGATTTTGCCACCCTTGAGGATTACTACACCAGTTTAAGCTACGCGACACGTAAAGACCTCAGGCGCAAAATCAAGAAAAGCGCGCATATAGAAATCAAAGAATATCAGGGGATGCCGCCCAATATTGAGGAAATTCATGCCTTGTACCTGGAAACGTATGAGCGCAGTGATCTCAAATTTGAAAAGCTGACCAGTACTTTTTTTGAATTCACCGCTGGCTTAATGCCACAAAATACACGCTTTGTTTTGTACTACAGTGACAAGCGATTAATCGCTTTTAATATGCTGCTACATAACGAGCACACCTTGATGGACAAATATATTGGTATGCACCAACCGCTAGCGGCTGACAATAACATTTACTTCCTGAGCTGGATGTACAACATAGAAATGTGCCTCAGAGATGGCCTGACAAGGTTTCAAAGCGGCCAGGCTTCCTATGAAGTCAAAAAGAAATTAGGGGCCAGCCTGGAAGATACCTATATTCTGTTCAAACATACCAATCGACTGCTCAATCAACCACTGGCTTGTCTGGCAAAATTGCTTGCATATGAAAACTTCGATGCAAACCTTTAACTCCATTAAATCCTGGCAAGTGGCCTGCCTGTATTTGGTGCTGATTGCCTGTGATACGTTCAGTCAAATTCTGTTTAAAGCCGCATCTATAGACATTGGCCCGGCTTCGCTGAGTAGCTGGACCAGTTTTTTCAGCTTTATTGAGGCGTTACTCTACCAGCCTGCCCTAGCTGCTGGTTTGTTACTGTTGGTGATTGCTTTTTGTTGCTGGATGCTGCTGATTTCACATGCGGACTTATCAAAAGCACATTTGATTTCCTGCACAGCTTACGCGACCGTACCACTCTGTTCAGTCTTCATATTTTCTGACTATTTAAGCAAGCATCAACTTTTAGGCATATTCTTGATTACGCTTGGGGCCGCTATATCGTCAATTGAGACATCAACATCAGTTGAGTGACAAGCTAAGCTCAGATGCTCAACGCGATGATGCAGGGCCATCAGTTGATTACAATCTCGTCAGACACTGCGTAATTTCTAAGATTTTTGTTTTTCATCAGCATGACATTTTTGCCACTACACATATTGGAATCGAGTTCGTAAGCAATCATCACCGTGCAGAATAAATCATCATGCGTTAAGGCTGCATGCCGGTAAGGTTTAATGTCGTTCAAATCGTAATCAAAGTTCTCACCTGTCCACAAGATCACTGGCACATGGGTTTGCTCTTTAGGGGCCAGCATATATGGGGCAGCATGCAAGTAAAATCCATGCTCGCCCAGCGACTCACCATGGTCTGCAACATATAGCATTGCAGTTTCATATTGATGGTCATATTTCTTCAGGAAGTTGATGACTTCTGATAAAAAATAATCCGTGTACAAAATGGCATTGTCATAAGCATTATCGATTTCCTGTTTTGTACAATCTCTCAACTCTCCCGTTTGGCAGGCCGGTTTAAATCGCTCGAACTCTTTAGGATACCGACGATAGTACTCAGGGCCATGGTTACCCATTTGATGCAGGACAATCAGCATGTCTCTATCTTTGTTTGCATCAATATATGTCTCCAGCTTGCTCAGCATGCCAACATCTCGACACTCACCATGGCAAATTGGGTTCATGGTCGGCGATTTAAAATCCTCATAGCGAATACGCGTAGCTACCCCTTTGGAGTCGGAGTTGTTGTCCCGCCAAAGCACGGCAATGCCATGCTTGTTAAGAACATCGAGTAAATTCTCTTGTGCAAGCGCCTTCTTTTTTTCGTAATCTTTACGGCCTAATGCAGAAAACATACAAGGGACTGAAACCGAGGTCGATGTACCACAGGATGTGACGTTACTAAAACTCAGGATATTTTCTTTAGCCAGCAGTGGATTGGTTATGCGTGAATAGCCATTTAAAGAGAACCTATCTGCACGCGCAGTCTCGCCTACGACCATGATGATCAACTCTCTTTTACTGGTAGAGAGGCCTAAACTTTTAGTATCCCCAGCCACCATCACTAAAGGCTGATGATTGCGCTGGATGAAGGAATGCTGGGTTGTATATTTAATAGCAGAGTAAGCAGCATATGTTGGGTTTGCGTAGAACCGCACAATCTTGTGCTCTCGAATAAAGCATGTGTAATCTGCTGTAAATGGAATGATTAATAGGACAATGGCTAATAAGCAGAACGTCATAGCCTTTAACCTGGAACCTAACTCCATGTTGAAGTTCGCTGGTCGTGGACAAAACTTAATCACCAATAGTGCGGGAAGAATGCCTAATAAAACAGTTCTCACTACCAGACTTGAAGTAGCCAGGCCGATCAATTCACCCCGGTCTGTTTGCATCACGTTATCAATCATTACAGTGTCTATGATGACCCCTAAATGATCCATGTAATATGCAGACTGTGCGGCAATGATTAACATGAGTGCCAGCACCCAGCGAGTCCATCGGCCATGGCTGACAACTAAGAAAAACATCGCGGTTAATGCTGTGAAGAACAGAAATAGCGATGTTAGAAAAGGCAGATTTCTGATAGTGAACGGGTAGATATCCAGAATGCCATTGAACAGGCGGTAATTGCCTGTCAGCATAATAAAAACCGTTACCAGCAGAATGGTTGCGACCTGTTTAGATATCCCAAAGTTACTTTGGGATATGCGCATTAGATTTAATGGTGACATACACCCCCCGATATCACTAAAACCTATGTCTACATAATTAGTGCGTTAATATTATTAAATGCATTCTGACAATTAACGTAATTTAATGCAATTCTATTTATTGTTATTTATTGCCGCGAAGTTGTATCCAATTAAATATGCTTATTATGGTGATGGGTCGCATCTGTCAACTCACACCATCAAATCACGATTAAACATAATCACGGTGGATAAACTTTATCGAAACTGAATACTTTTGATTAAGCTATTACTAGAGTCATAGTAGTAAGCTTCGTATGATATTTTTTTCAATGCGTAAACTTTTTCAATGACAATTTTGTGGGCACTGACATCCTGCGCTCGCACATAGTCCTGCCTGATTTGGTCTAGATCCGTTAACCGAATAATGCTTTCGAACTCAAACCCTTCGCTGTATTTAAATTCAATCGAATAGATCAAATCATCCCAATTAAAAGATGCATCGTAGCCTTTTGACACCCGGACAACATGAAAACTGGGGTTATGGGCCTCATGAATGCTGATGAGGGCACTATTTAACAAAATGACACCTGAGAATACCATCGCACCATAGCCTATCTTGCTAAAGATACTGATTGATATTTTGGGTAGTACATATTTCATTAAATATGTAGCTGCAACTGCCGCGACAGCAACTAACATGCCGATATAGAACGCCTTAAGCGTAAAGAGGCCGAAGGACGCGTACAGGCATATTTTCACTAAATGTAGAATAATCTCATTTGCCGCACGCGTAGCAACGATTTCCTCTTTGCTCAATCCATACCTGAAATACACTGCATTGAACAAAACGCCCACTGCGCCTGTTAAGGCAGAAATGAACCCTGCTAGAAATCCAATTAACTTGAGAAAATGGTTAGAAAATGGAGACGCAGTTTTACTAGGGACTGATGTCTTTTTGAATATGTAAGGCAAATTAGAGACAAGAAAAACTGCCATGCATAACTCTATATAAATAGACGACAAATAACTCAGCAGCCAAGCCCCAACCAAGACGCCGACTAACGCAAACGGCAAAAAATGTCTGACAATATGCCAATTAATTTGCCTGAAAAATAAATAAAGCTTAGTGACTGAACTAACCGATGTGCCGATTGAAAGCGCTACCGGAACCTGAGCGGCCGGCAATGCATATCCCAAGATAGGGATTAATAAAAGCCCAGCACCTCCCCCACAAATCATACTTAAGGCAAAGGCAAAGAAAGCAACGACCAAAATATTCAAATAGATCATGACGACCTCACCTGAATAAGCTGCCTGCTACTCGTCGCCTTAAGGCAAAAATTTACGACACAACTTTTGCGACTAAAACGCTGCCTGTTCGTCTGCATATCATCCATCAATAGAACTTTCATAAATTGCCCTCAATGAATTTTGGGGCTTAATCAAGTTTAGAAGCTAAACTGAATTACACGATGGCCATGCTACTTAGTAAACCTTATGTGAACCTTAGGCATATAAGTGTTATGTGAAAAGATTAAAGTAGCTTTTGGAGTATCTTGAAGAGGAGATCATGACTTGAGATTGCTCACCCCCCTCTAAACTAGCGCAAAGCTATTCAAAATCGTAAAAACTAGCGGAATGCTGAAGAATTGAAAGCTGAATCACTGCTTTCTGTTCGACATGAATAAAAACACGGCCCGCATTTCTGCAAGCCGTGTTTTATATGTTGCCAGGGGATCGAACCCACGACAAACGGATTAGAAATCCGCCTACCTGATCAAAAGATACCCAAAACCAGTAACTACTGAATGACACCCAACTGTTTGAACAAGCCATAGGTGTCAATCACATCCCAGTGTTCGGCCAGCTTACCATTCTCGATACGAAAGATATCTACAGCATGAATACTGTAATGCTTGCCTGTAGATGAGATACCTAACCAGTCGCCTTGCTGGGTGCCGGAATAAACACCATAGGCCCACACGGTATCGCCTTCACTCACAATTTTCTCCAGCCGATATTGCCAGTCCGGCACAGCTTTAAACCAGTCGGCAAAAAACTGTTTAAAACCTGACAACCCCTGCGGCACGATGGGGTTGTGCTGGATATAGTTATCATGCAAGTACTCTTGCAAATTCGTTAAATCTTTTTTTACAAATACCTCATTAGCAAAATTGGCTAGTAATTGTTTGTTCTGTTGCGATAAATCCTGGGCCATAGCAGACGCTCCATAAATAAACGATAAATAAAAAATAAATGCGCTCAGTATCACTTTCAATAACTTCATAAACACTCCTTTTCAAACAAATCATAAAATGGAGTTGCGCATATTATTCCCAATAGTTACTATTAGTAAGTAGGAACCTACAAGTAACTAATGAACTTAATTCCGAGTACATCATGAGTGATCAAGAAAAAAATGAATTAAACATTTCGACTAGCTGGAACGCATATAACGAGCAATGTCCGACCCGCCTGATGTTGAACAGAATTGCTGATAAATGGGCAGTATTGCTTTTAGGATTACTCGAGCGGGAAACCAAGCGATTTAGTACTTTGCAGCGTGAAACTGGCGGGATTTCGCAAAAAATGCTGACACAGACACTGCGCAGCCTGGAACGTGATGGCTTGATACAACGGACTGTTTACGCCTCAGTGCCACCCAAAGTGGAATACAGCATCACACCGCTCGGTTTCACACTGGTGGCACCCTTGGCCGCCATTCGGGTCTGGTCTGAAACACATATTGAGGAAGTGCTGGCAGCGCAATCAGCTTACGATAAGGCCCAAGACTCAGAACAGCAGCAACCAAACGTACGTAAGATCGTATTTAACTAAGATCGAATCTCAAAACAAAAAAGACCCAAGGGGTTAACCTTGAGTCTTTCATGAGGTACTACTCATTTAACAATCGAATCTGATTATCAATGCTAAGCCACTGCCGCCTCGACAAACGCCAACTTCCCCCAAGCCAACATAATGGCCAATGATTGCCACCGGGATTACCGTCGTATTCACTAGCCTCCTGACGCTTAACCATGGTTCAAAACGAGCAACCAAGAGCGGGGTAGAAAGCACAAGTGGGCGACTTATTTTTTAAAAGCTAACAGATACGCCAACGTTGACTGAACGTCCCATCGCACGTACAGCCTTAGGAGCAGTCGTCATGTTGCCGCTGACATACTCCAATCCCCCCAATGGCAAGTCATATTGACGGTCAAAGACATTGTCTATGCTGGCATCCAGCCTGACAGATTTATTTATCTTATAAGCGGTGCGATAGTTCGCAATAGAATAACCATCCGTGCCTTGCTCAGCACGAACAGTACTCAAATGATCCTTGGCACTGACGATGACAGTTTCAAACGTGTTAGACCATTCACCAAGGCTGTGGTCAATCGCCAAACGCGTGTTCAAAGGCATAATGTTATAAAGGTTGTCACCGCTAGTCGTTCTGCCACGCGTATAGCTCAAAGCCGCACGCGCTGTCCATTCGCCATAGGCCTGGCCAAGCAGCTTCTTACCGGAAATATCAACACCGTAAAGTTGTGCATCTTCGTTAGTAAATGTGAGAGACTGACGCCCCAATATCCCGCTCATGTTATAGGGGTTGGATGAGGTATTTGCAGTCGCGTTAATAAAGTCTTTAACGTAAGTATAGAAAGGGGTCACCTTCAACTGCCAATTCAGACCTTCCGCATCATGCCAATCAGCACCTGCTTTAATGCTATAAGCCACCTCTGGTTTTAAATCCAAGTTCCCGACATAGGAGTTAAGGTCCCCAAACCAGTTATTCATCAGACCAGCCATCATGGCTTCGCTGGACCATGTATAACGTTCATGCAAATTGGGTGAGCGCGTCTTGCGTGAGAATCCAATATCGTAGGTTTCGTTTGCGTTCTCTACATAACGTGCTGAAGCAGTCAGGTCCCAATTCAAGTCTCTTCGCTTGTGCTCTCGGGCATTGAAAGCATTCGCATCCGCTTCATAGGCATCGCCAAATGGTGCGCTAGCATCGTAGTAACCTTGAACATCACCTGCATTCATGGTGACTTTCTCCACCCGAGCGCCAACTTGCGTGGATAGCTTATTGCTGACCTTAGTATCTAACTCAGAGAACAATGCCAACCGATCACGCCGTCCTCCGTTGACGTTCCAGAAAGTATTAGGCCCCATCGCCATAGACCCAGTCAATGGCGGCCACCAATCATCTAAACTATAGCGATGGAACTCATGCCCTAAACGAGCCGTTTGATTTTCATTTAATTGGGTTGTGCCAATGATTGAGTAGCCAAGATCAACCGCGTCGGTGTCCATGGGCATATACGAATTAGCAACTGCAAATCCTGCGGCAGCCGCTTTGTCTGACAACACGTCCATCTTATGGCGTACATGCTGTCGGAAAGCCCGTGCTTCGAGCGTACCCCAATCAAAGTTTCCGCTATAACCAGCATTGAAAGAAAAGCTCTTGTTGTAGGTCATATCCATGGCCTGATTAGGATAGCCTTGTAATGGGATGTCTTGCCAACCTAGAGCGACAGTCCACAAATGTGAACCTGAAACAGCCGCAAACTTTAGCGTGTTATTACGCACTTTGTAGCGACTAGCCACAACTTCATTGCCATTACCGTCTTTGTAGTTGCCAGCATCAACTGTGTTGCCTACATAGCCAATACTAAAGTTCTCGGTAGCGGCGTTGGCTTGTACACTTACGCCATCAACGCTGCCATTACTGCGATGGAAAGCAGTGACATTGCCAGATGTCTTAATGCCTTCACCTGGTTGTGCAAACGCAGGAGGTGCAGATTTAACGGCAATCGAACCGCCAATGCTATCGCCACCTTGGCTCACAGGTACAATCCCTGCATACACCTTGATTTGGCCTAATGCTGCCGGGTCAATATACGATAATGCCGGATTCATGTGGTTTGGACATGCAGAGGTAATGGTCATGCCATCCACGGTGATTTTTAAACGGTCATCAGCCAAGCCATTGATCACAGGCAGACTAGACACACCACCCCCGGTATAAAAACTGACGCCAGGTACGCCATCCAATAATGTACTCGTGTCATTAGTAGCAAAACGACGTGCATTCAAAGTTTCACCATTTAATAAAACACCAAACGCAGGCAGCCTTTCGCCAATCACTTTGATTTCTGGCAGTTGCATGACTTCCTCTGCCCAAGCACCTGAGCATAAGGCCAAACCAATCGCTACGTTCAATATCGACAAACGAGGGGTTAAGATAACGGGATTATTGTTTTTCATAAAGACTTCTTACCTATAGTTAGTTATGTGTTGTGCTTTGCAACGCCATCACAGCTAGGATTTACCGTTGTTGATTAAATCATCCAACACATCACGATGAGAGTTGAGATGATGTTTCAAATGAATCTAGTAACTTTGCGGAGCAATAGAGCTGCCAAGCACAAATCTCCTATGCCCAAGTGAGTGAGCTAGGGATAATTGAACAAACAGACTTAGGCTAGAACGGGAGGAGCGCGTGATAAATGCGCAGAGTGAAGAATCTGGGGTTGTACGAAAACAATATCATCTACACGAACTACATTCTCTAGCACTTCAAGATAAGCTATGAATGCAGGGTTGTATTCAAGCACTGCGACATCTGATACTCCTGCGTGGCAGAATGGGCAGTGGTCGATTTGATGAGTTATTGTCTTTGAATGATCGCTGGGTTTAATACTCAAGCCTGTCTCAATTACATTGCCCTGAGTAGTAATTACTTGAATGAATAGCTTTTTACCAGCAACACCACAAATCTCTTGGATATAGCTACTGGTGCGACTTTGCCCAGCCAATGCATGCGATACGCTTGGAGCAAGCGACGCAAACAATACCGCTAGAAAAGCGATTTTATGCATGAGTTGAAAAAGTCTTTTTGAAAGCATGGCTGAATTATACAGAGGGATAATCGTATTGATAGTTAATTGTTTTAGAGAGGCGGTGAAGCTTTATTGAATATATTGACTGCATGCTAGCTTATGAAGCAAATGAATCGTTCTTCCATTTGTTGCAGTCTACAAAACAAAAAAGACCCAAGGCGTTAACCTTGAGTCTCTCATGTGTACTGTCCACCAAACAATCTTGTACTAACGCTCAGTTACTTCCGCCTGATTCAGAGGCAATTACCACGCCAAGCAAACATAACGGCCAAAAATCTCAATCGGCATCACACCATCAGTCAATCAGCCTCTGGTTGCCTGCCAATGACCCGAGATGCGCACCTAGAGCAGAATTTTAGAGTTCAGATGAAGATAGAATTGTATGTCTATTGAAAAACATGAATAGATACAAAACAATAGAAGTATTGATTAGTAAAACCATTAACTTGAAATGAGTGTATTGGTGGAATAAAGCGTAAACCTCATACGGGATAAGCACACCTATACTGGCAATACCCAAGGTCCCTCCCCATGGGCGTTGATTCCATAACCCAATAGACTCAGAAAATTTGATTACAGAATACATCAATGCGCACACGCAAACAGCGGCGAGTTCGCCTCCACTAAAATTCTCAGCCACCTTGAGCAGCAGACTCACGTAATGACCTTGAGGATCGAGATGGAGTCTGCCGACGAGTGTTTCTGCTAAATCATAGGCATTAAGATGAAAGTCCAAAATAAAAACGAGCAGGGCAACCAACATGAGCATGGCCTTACCGCCCTCAAACAATGCAATCACCCGAATGCCTAACCTATTTGCAAGTTTCAACCTAACCCCTTTACCGAATTCGACTCTAGCCACGTTCATCTTAAATTAGAACCAGCTATAACGATAGCTGCATCTGAAGAAATCCCAACTCCCACGCAAAACCAATATAATGGCCAACGATCGCCACCGGGATTACCGTCGATCATCCAGCCCCTGTTTGTTGGGCTATGGCTCAAGGCGTGCGACTATGGGCAGAGTCTGGACGTCATTTTCTAATTTGCTGTATATGTTCAAAAAGTTGGCCAAGTGTCAGACCGTCGTGCCAAATAAAACTGAAATTCAGGTCGTATTTTGATTTAAGGTCCTCACTAAGCGTCTCGAACTCCATTGCGTCAGGTTGCCACTTGTGCGGATATAAGGCGCGATAGATGTCGAGCAATTGATCGTTAGGGTGGAACTTCAATTTATCACGGTCTTTAAATGCAAAGGACTCAGTGAAGGTTGAAAGAAACTGACGGATTTCATCCTTCGACGTTTCAGGGAACGATTGATGCCAATCTCTTCCTTGGCATGAGCGGATGTCGAAAGGGCCTGGCAATTTGCCACCGAAGAAAACTGCACAACCGATGGAGCAAACAATTGCAGAGACCAAGAGAATGGTTGAGATAGTCATAGCTATAATGCCTAACAGTAATTTTAGATATCTATGAAACTGTATATTAAAAGTGGAACGTTTGATATTCAAGCCAAAAATCTACGGCCAACAAAATTGCTAACGGGCGGCGTATCAGCCAGCCCCTGGTTGTTTGGCTATGGCTCAAGACGTGCGACTATCGGCAAGGTTGGGAGCTGCGGGTAGATCAATCTCGTTGACTTCCAAGCACTTCAAAAGAGGTTACATAAGGACCAATAATCGTTTGATTGCCATCTAGCTTAATCTTATCGCCTACCTTTAGATGTCGATAATTGAACAGTCTAGAAGTTAAAACCAAATAATATGACTGCTTAGTTTTTACATCTTCTAGCTCCAAAGACACATTATGAGATTTGTAGAAGTTTGTTTTTTTGATCACCACCTGCTCCTCAAAGTGAGAGCTAGGCAACACTTTCGTAAACATTCCTAAAAAAATTGGGCTATCCCATGCAATCATGAAGGAGAAAAAGATAGCTCCCAATGTAATAGCAATTCGATCGCGATAATTAGTGTTTTTTTCAGATGAACGATTGATAGATAAAAAAAATAAAACACTACAAATAAACAACATGTTTATCAATGAAATTAAAAATCTCGATCCAATATTGAGGCTGTGCATAAATGGAAGAATACCAATCACCACCTGAATCAACATAGGTATAAATAAAGTTAAGAGGAAATAAAGTGCAATGAACCAACCAATGCTTTGCTTCCACACAGGGACCTTATTAGATCTAGATCGCTTCATTTGTTCTTTTCATTGATACTTAAACATAAGCAACAAGTTTACCTCACCACAAAACAAAAAAGACCCAAGGCGTTAACCTTAAGTCTCTCATCTTGAACTGCCCACCTAACAATCGAATCTGGCACTAACGCTAAGTGACTTCCGCCTGAATAAATCTGACCTTCCACTCCAAGCCAACATAACGGCCAACGATTGCCGCCGTGATTACCGTCGTATCAGCCAGCCTCTGATTGCTTGGCCATGGCTCAAGGCGTGCGATTATGGATAAGATTTGGGGCTGCGAGTGGGTGAGTTTCGTGGTCGATTCGAGGGTGGCAGTTTGAAAATCTAAAAATAGCGGAATGCTGAAAAGCTGAGATTGCCAGTACATCCTCACTCTTGAATAGTGAGTTTAATTATCCTCAGTACAAAACTTTGGAGGTGCTGTAGGCCCGATAAACCCACCACATTGGGCACAAACTCTACCACGCTTCCAGATTTGCGGATCATCAACTAAGGTTTTTTCTGACTCTTTAAAAGTAATTATTTCAGCATGTATTTCATCGTTATTACGAGTTGATAATCGAACCTCTTTTACGTCAAAGCTAAGGTTTTTTCCTATCCAATTTAACTTATAACTTTCTCTGGGTTCAAGAATTAACATGTCTTCGACTGTTTTCCAAGTTCCATTGCCACCGTTATTATAATCGCAGCCATTCAAACGCCATCTGAAAGTACCAGTCTTATTAATTTGCAAATTGATTGCATCCCATGTTTTTGGCAAGTGAAATACTCCATTAAAGCTTGCTGACAACTCTTCCTGAGCCAAAACAAGCAATGAATATAGTGCAATAAATATCAACAACGTAAAACGGATCATAATTTGGACGGGCTATAGAATATTGTTAATTTAACTTAGTTTACCTCACCCAAAACAAAAAAGACCCAAGGCGTTAACCTTGAGTCTCTCTATAAATGGTGGCCCCTCTGTGAGTCGAACACAGCACCAACGGATTATGAGTACAGATTTCTTTTGTGGTCGTGATCTAGTAAGTAAAAGAGTTGTAATTCTTTTCTAAGACTCTAAACGCCTAGCTGAGTAATACTGATCTTAATACCGAACTTCAGACTTCATTCCGAACCGAGGTTCAGCTCATACTTTGATAAATTTCAATGAGTTATAAGATTGATATTGCCGAAACTGCACCGAACCAATTTGGTTGGATCATTAAATTAACATTATGAATTTTCAGGCGTTCTTTACATGGTAGTCAGTTGAGTGACTATCTTTTTCAATTATTACAGAAACTCCAAAGCGCTCTTTCAACTCATCTTTTAACTCTTCGTAACGAGCTCCTTCGGAGTAATCATTACTTAAATGAGGTGCAGCTCTCCAATTTGCTGCAAGACACGTTAATGACTCCATTAACTCATGTTCAGTCATTGTCTTAGCATTTCCCGCATAAGCGCTCATTTATTTCTCCATATTAAAATTTAACAATTAAAAAAAACTTTTATTGATCTATCTTCTTAACTCAATCTTATAAAAATAGTTTTCAATCAAAAGCCTTGCCCTATCAGATTGCACTGCATCAGTTATCTGACTTCTTAAGTTCACATAGTGTCTACATCCATTTTGCTTACTTAAGCTGAAAATACCTGACATTTCATTCGGGAAACTACTGTACGGTACGGTATTCCCGGAGATTAGATTTTCTATATTTGGCAAACTCATCGCATCAGATTCTCGAACATCTGGCCATGCCCTGGATATTTCAACACCATCTGCAAGCAAATTGATGGTAAATAGGGTTTGAACTCGACCTGTATTTTCGTCAGCCCAACAAGGAGGGTAATCCCTGCCTCCATTAGCTTCCAGTTTCCGTTTCAAGAAAATAATTTGGCCTTTTAAGTCAGAATTTTCTTTTCTAATACTTGTTACTGAATTAGCGCCAGAAGCATTTTGCTCTTTGAATTGATTAAAGATTGCTTTAATCTCTTCAGCCTCCTTTTCTGGAGGAATATCTTTGTTAAGTGTATCTTTAAGTAATTTGGATATACCTTTACTCTGCTCTAGTGACTTGATTAATTGATCGGAACGCGAACTGTCTATTTTGAGGTCCGCTTTGATGGACTGTTTAATTTCTTCAAGTGCAGTTAATTTCTGATCAACCTCTTCTAAGCTCTTTTTTATTTTAATCTTTTCCAATTCCAGACTTTTGGCATCAACAAGCTTAGATAATGTGTCATTCAAATTCTTAACACCTGACTTAATTATCATTTCTTCAAGATCAGCTTTAACGCCATTCAAAGCTTCAATCTTATTCCCAATATTTTTATACGAATTAACTTTATTTGTTAGGGATTGAATCTCGACATTGTTTTGTTGTATCAAATACCCAAGTAGGAACAACAAAATAAAGATCAAGATAAAAGCAATCTCAGTCAGCGATAGCTGAAATACTCGATCATCTTGCTTAGTCGCATTTAGAATTTGTTTAGAGTTAGGCAACTTTTAGTGCTCAGCATTAGGTTAAAAATTCAGAGGATTTAAAGCGGTAAAGCCTTATTTATATCTTTCACCTCATGAATTGAAGCCTCAATCGCATTAAGCTTAACGGCTATCTGAGAGGCCTCCTCAGAAATTGAGTTAATAGCTAATTTAACCTCAGCCTTCAAACTTTCAGATAAGTTTGAGCTCACACTTTGCGACAATTCACCACTCGAAATCTTATTAATAAATTGATTAAGGCTTAAATCTAAAGCAGAAAGTGATGTATTCAACTGATCTAGGAATCTGGACTGACTCTCAAGTGTTTGAATTTGTGTTCGCTGGCTGGCTACCAAATCATCTACCGACTGCATAGAGGTTGCAATTGATTCAGACTTATCTTTGACTGTTTGAAGGGTATCAGTTAAACCGTTGGTGCCTTTTTCGACCTGCTGAATTGTTTTTTTAATCTGAGCACCGAGTTCTGAAGTGCTTTCACTCAAAACGGATAATGGTTTTACAAGATTATTGGCAAAGTAATCATCTGGGAAAGTTGTGTTTTCTAGTCTTTCAGTAATTGATACTGAAAAATCATTTACTTTGCTTTCGAGGCGGGACAAGTTTGTAGTAATTGAACTAGAGTACTCATTTACTGAACTAGATAACTTGTTAGATGCTTCCTGAATAACATTTAAAGATGTAGTAACCGCTAATTCATTCTTTCTAGATAACTCATCAAAAAAGCCAACTAATCTATCCGAGTGATTTTTGGCTTGTGTCTCTAAAGCGATATTTACACGTTCAATCGCTTGCTGAGAGGATTGCTCCACTTTACTCTGGAAGTCACCCATTTTCTCAAGTCCCATGACCATTTGCTCTCTGAATCTATGCGCAGCCTCAATAACCGACTCTTCCGCATTCTCAATTGCTTCAGATGCATCTTGCTTAAAAGTAACTAAATATACCCTTACACCTAAACCCAAGACGGTACTAATCATGGCTGCACCGAATCTATATGCCATGTCATCTATTTTTGTTCCAATATTTGGCAGGTCGAACAAACAAAAAATGATTGATCCAATGGTAAATATGAAGCCGAGGTAATAACAAGAGTCAGCAAACTTATCATCTGAGACTTCACTTGATTGCCGTTTTAAGCCAATAGCAATGTAAATAACCATTATCGTCAGCGGAGCATAGCTACTCCAAAAAATGGACGACCCTAATGTCCAGCCAATAAATAAAAATATGAGCTTAAGAATTAACGCTACGATGAAGAGTTTTTGAATTTGAATTAAGTATAAAAATCTCACGGTCAACCTCTATAGTGGACGGCTTTTTTCGACATGACCCCCAAAGAGATCAAAGTACTGCTCCCAAAAGTACTGTTGCTGTCTGGATTGAAACTGGGGAGTATTTACTAGAAACAGCAATTCAACTTCCACATCTTGCAAGTCAGTACTAATCTTCTTACCGTAATTAGAATTCATAAGTGCCTCTAAGGTATATTGGCCTTTAGAGTACATTGAAAAACCAGAGGTGTTATGAAGCATGTCAGAGATAATGATCAGATGCTTGTCACCAGCAATAGCATGCTTTTTAAAGCCGTTAATAGACACCAATTGAATCATTTCAAATATTGGCGATTGAGATGCCGGAGTATCAGTATCTACTGATTCAATGATCTTAAGAATTGGTTCGGTATATTTTTCTTTATATCTTTTTTGTAATTTAGAAATAGTCGTCGTCAACTCACTTTTATCAGAGCCATCACCTGGGTTACAAATTTCAATAATTGGTTCCGCACTATCCTCAAACTTCTCACCCAGGGTGAATACAGATAATAAATAGCCTGGGGGCACATCTCGTTTCAAAAGATTCAATGCGAAAGTCTTGTAAGCTTGTTTTTGAATAAATGAGAACGGATCGGTTGTATCAATCAAAAGCACATATTGTCCAAGTGGGCCACTTGCAGGACACATATTGGACTCGTTAATAGGCTTTTCCTGCTTATAGTACATATATACGGCTACAAAAATTATTAAGAGCGTGATTGCCCCAAAAATAAAGGCCAGAGTTTTATTGCCCTGATCTCTTCTAGCCGCAGCTCTCCCTCTTCGCGCCATATGTTTTTACTCTTTCGAAGTAATGACCAATTTACTTATTGGTTCATGACTGTAGTTTTCGTCATATGCTTTTTGAATTTTTTCACGCAGATCCGGTAATGACTTTAGTAAGGCTTCATAAGTCTTATTGAATGCCCGTAACTTCGGCCTCTCACCTTTGTTTTCAAATGCTGGTAGCTCTATGTCTTTTAACTTTGGAAGTTCATTAAAATAATTAGGTGTATCAGAATTTCGATGCTTTTCGTTTTCATTTCTAAAAATTGTTAGCAATGATTTCAAAGCATTTTCAGCATTCTCTAATCCACCCTTCAGCTTTAACTTTGTTGTTTTTTTAATTTCCAGATAATTATCATAAACATTAATATCCGTTTGAATTCTGCTAAGAATTAATTCAAGTTGCTCTAATTTTTGATCTTTTAATTCATCAAGCTGCTCTCTAATGTAGGACTCTTCGTCATCATAATCAGTTACAGCTTGTTTCCACTTTCTAGTGACATAGCCAAACTTTGGATATGGATCATCAAGCAAGTAGCCATCAAACATCGAGCCAATTCCGAAACCCACTGTAAGCAATGCTAAACCCCATGAGGATATATCATGCAAGCTCAACAAGTGATCTCTCATAGAAATCAAAACTGCTTTTTGAGGCTCTTCAACTCCTGCAACTAATGCATCTCTGAAATGAGCAACAGCTAATGCAATTAAAATTGTTACAGCTACTCCAAGAACAATTGAAAGGTATCCACTTAAGCTTTTTGAAGCGTTTTCATGATTGTGATACCTGACAGCAAAGAGGCCAATAAAAAAGCAAATTGAAACGTTCATTAATGCAAATAGGCCCGCGAATATAAAACCACCAACCAGGCCAGTATCTACACCTTGAGCAAAGAATTGAGCATTAAATATCCCTTCAAAAACAATCAGAAATACTAAGATCGTGTATGCCAAAATGACTTGCGAACCCTCTTTATAATGTGCATCTCGGTCGAGTTTATTTAGCTCTTTAAATCTATCTAAATCTCGCCTCATTGACTCTCTTTTATTGTATTGCTCAGCAAGAACAGGTTTAGACTCATTTAAAATTTGTGCAGCCTCCCTATCAAACTCAGTACCCATTTGATTGAATTGATTAGCTTTTTGGTCGAAATTTACTTGTGATAATTTTTCATTGGTTAAAGCTACTCTTAAAGCTGCCCAATCAATGTAGTCTTGTCGAATTTTTTCTATTTTCTGAACAATATGATTTTCAGGTCCAGAAAGCACTTTAGAATCTTGATCAGGTAAATCAGCCAAGCCCAACTCTTTGGCTTTTGAATCAAGCTGTAATTCCTTGCTGATATTTAAAATTTCAATAGGATATAGATCAGGATGAGCTTTAGCATGCCTTATGCGTGCAGGCGCATAAAGCCATTGTTGAAATTTAGTAAACAAACTCATAGTAGAAATCAGCTTAGGAATGAAATTGTTATTAAATGCTGATAATAATTTTAATTATTACACCCAACTAAAATCTTAACAGAAAGCAAAGTAACATTTCCATGAAAAGACTCTTGATTCTATTAATAACAATATATTTCTCTAACTTGTATGCCGCGGAAATTGAAGGCAAGGTAATCAGGGTTAGTGACGGAGACACAATTGCAGTATTAGACGCATCTAATCAGACTACTAAGATTAGGCTCGCTGGAATAGACGCCCCTGAAAAGAAGCAAGCTTTTGGAAATAGATCCAAGCAATCACTATCCGATTTAGTTTATGGTAAACAAGTAACAATTATTTGGAACAAGACCGACAGATATGGCAGAACAATAGGCAAGGTTCTTTTGGATAAAATTGATATTAACAATCAACAGTTAGTAAGAGGCTATGCTTGGTTTTATAAGAAATATGAGAATGAGCTCACTATGGAAGATAGAAAACTTTATCAGGAGTCAGAAAATAAGGCCAAGAGCTCTAAGATTGGCCTCTGGTATGACTCTAATCCTATTGAACCATGGTTGTTTAGAAAAATGCGTTGATTCTTAACTTGGGGAAAACACATCGTAACCGACGACATGCCGCCCTCCATATTCCGCTAAGAAAAGCCGGCAGTCGTGGTGTTGAGTTGAGTTAAACAGGTTTTTTCATAGCCACTTTGGGTTGACTGGTTGAATTTGCTTTAATCAGTAATTAGGATTTCACTTGCGCAATTGAGCTAACCGTATTCATAAAATTCAAGATATTTGAGGGTAATTCATTTGATCTACTCAAAATACCCTTAAGTTTCCACCAAGTAATAATTGAATGCTCTCTACCAACTAACAGTATTACTTTGTTGAGCTCCGGAATAATAAGAGAAGACAGTTCGGTCCCGACCTTTTCAATGAACTCCGGTTCTAGCCCATTTTCAATCCCAATGGTTCGCATCGAATCTGTAAAAGTGAGAATGCTACATCTCGCTCGTAAATAAAAACCAAGCAATGGATCCTCACCCGATAATATAGTTACAACCTCTTCGTATCGCTGATGTACACCAGAATCTATCGGGACAATGGAGCTGACCAGCTTTCTAACTACAGGCATTGCTTCAGCAGGAATTTGTAATTGACCAGCTAGAAGAGTGAGCACTCTATCTAAAGCAATCATTTGATGCCTAATTTCAAGAAGTTCTGAGAGGGCTCTTGCAATTAAGCGTTTACGCTCAAGTCTCCACTTTATAACTGAGCCAGTACCGGTCAAAATAGCCCCAATCAGGACTCCCAATAAGGGCATAAGCAAATTAATAGTGTTTGTATTCATATGTCATTAAGGCAATTCAATTGGCATTACTTTTGCAAGATTATTGACTGCACGTTGGAAGTCTTCCCCGTGTCCAGTTTGGGAAATCTGAATCAACTCGTTTAGGCCAGAATAACTAGTCATAGAGATCGATTCATATAAACAAATAGGAATTTCCCTATTATCTTTAAAGCGCTTATCTGGCCCACCCGATTTGTTGACGTATCTCCAAGTCCTATCAATTACCCGGGCATCTCTAGGCACACCCTCTTCTTCAATGAAGCGAGTATCTGACACACTAATTACCAAATCTTTGTAATTTACTGCGCCTACACCATTCGTATCATAAACAAGCACCCTATCAGGAAAGAAATGAAGTGTCTGTCGACCAACACCGACAGAAATAGTCTCAACATTTGTTTTTAAATATGGTGGTTCAGCTTTTTGAATTTTGGTTACCTTTCGGCGAACCAAACTATTTGCACCCGCATGATATTTGCTGTCACGGACTTTACCTGAAGCCTCAATATGCCATGTGCCCGAGCACCTAGCCAGCCGTTCAGCTGTAGAGTGCAGCACACCATAACTCCTTTCCATTTCTGGATCGAAATCATAAATAAGTACAGATGATTTCACTAGAACATCTCTGACGTATATAAGGTAGGTTCCGACCAGACCAGCAACTGCAACTCCCCATAATGCATATCCCGACCAACCACTTGAAACTGCACTGTAGAAAAGCAGTAGAGAAAGAATTGCAGCGCTAGGCCAAGACCGCATTTTCTTTCGTTTCTGGTTTAACTCATCTAGCAGCTCTTTTGATGATGAATCAACAATTTGTGACACATCGGCCGAGTCTATCTCTTCCAAAGGGCCATGGGTGCCTGGTGGTATTTCTGGAATAGTTCCTGAAGTTTCGGTTAGATTAGAGTAGTTTGGTTTTGAGGGCCTAGCTTTTGATAAGGATGCTCGATAATAAACTCCACCAGCACCCATATGAATGTAATTACCTCTAGGCCCTGACCCTAGTCTGAAACCCTTTACTCCAGCAGAAACATTGATTCCAGACTTTGAAGCGGTAAATCTAAAAGGACCCACACTGATACTTTTGCGAAGATAAATACCCATACACACCCCTCACGATTATTTTTATAAGTGTTATTTAGTAGTCATTTCTTTTTGAATTCACTTACTAGCTGCGATATTTGTTTACCACCGAACCAAACCATCTTTGCATTAAGCTCAGGATCAATGTAGTCGATCACATCGGGCCACTCTTTGTGAGGCCGCCTTACAAAAGGTGTTTCATAGTCTTTTTTCCACCAACGGTTGTAGACAACAATTGGTTTATCAGGAGGTCTGCTTTTCTTCTTGTCATTAAATGGAATTTGAAGAAAATAAATATGTGCCCATTCAGCAAGATCTAATAACCGGTCCGTAACTTTCACTTTACGCCCCGGCGACCTTGGGGAACCAACTTCCCCAAGCCAAAAAACCGGGTTGGAAGTACTGTTTGTGACTATTCCTGGAATCTTGTGATGTTTTCTGTTTAGCCTTAAGGATAAATCATCAGCTATACCAACATACTGCAGATGATTAGATTGCTGTCCTTTTAACTTTCCAATAACAACATAGAGACCATCCCCGTAATCAAATTTACTGTCCCTTTGTGCTTCCTCTAAAGTATAAGGACCATACCAATCTATTATTGCAGTTATAGATTTCATATTTATAAGTCTTATTCTAATTAACGAAGACTAATGGTTTGTTCGCAATTTATCGCCATATCAAAAGCCAATATTAAGGTCATACAGGATTGCGAAACTATCTTCTTTTTGAGGAAAATTTATACATTCTTTGTTAAAAGGCGTGTCAAGATAGCAAGAAGATTTTTCTTATTTTTCAGATCATCAATTTTAATATTCTTGAGCTCTTTGCCAATATCTTTGAAATTGGAAAATACCTTCCTCAAAAGTTCTTTTTCGTTTAGTGAGTGTTCATTCTCAAGCATCCACTTGACGGCTGCTAGCATCGCAAAAGTGATAACCACTGCAATGCCTGCCGCCGCGACATCAAGGATAAGAGTGGGAGGAAGAAATGACTTGGCCCAAAGGAATGCAGTTGTTCCCAAAGACTCACCTGCAAAAGTAGGCAATAGAGCCAAAGCAGACGATTTGCTTAAAATCTCCCCTTTGTATAGATAGTTTAACGAAGTGATAGCGACTAATTGCGTCGCAGAAATGTATGCAGCACTACCAGGAATGAAGGCTTCACCAGCAACGGCGACGATAGCGCTTGCAATGATTCCAACTGCATAGTTTTCTTTACGTCTAAGATGCCTCGCAAGAAGAAGAGCCTTACCTTCGTTATTCAAGAAGTTAAATATGTCTTCTCGTAACTCTTCAATGCCTCTAATATCCATAGGCGCAGATTGCCGCATTTTTGGGTCAAAACCCTTAGTGCACGTTCCATAAATCTTATCGATCCCAAGAGTGGCCTTCCACTGCTCGACAACACCTTCATACGCTGACTCTTCTAAGTCATCCCACTCGTCAATCTTGTTAAGTACAACAAGAGTCTTCTTACTGTTTCTTTTTAGGTCATCAAAATTGGCCTTTTGTGAAGCATCGGCAGAGCCAGTAACTACGAAGATCCCAAGATCAATTGCCTTTAAGAAGTCTTCAGTTACTTTACTGTTTTCTTTTCTTACATCATCAAGCCCAGGGCAATCGATAATAAGAACATGCTCATCCAGCTTGTACGCCGTAACTTCGGTGGTTACTCCAGATTTTGCGCCGACCGCTGCAATTGGATCTTCACGAGTGCATCCTAGGATGGCATTGAGTAACGAACTTTTTCCAGCACTAACCTTTCCGACTAAAGCGGCATTAATATGCTCTTCAAAATTTGGTGATTGTTCCTTGTAAGCTTTATCAAAGAAATCTTCAAATTCTCTTTTTGCATCTTCACTACTCATAGCCTCCCCCAAAATGATTGATTAAATTCGTTATTTCCAGAAACTGGTTTTTGGCAAGCTTCCTGAATATTCTAACTTGCAGAAGACAAAAGTGGGCGGAATGAATGCGTCAAATTGCTACATAATTAATACGACGCACCCGACGATCTGCCGCAATCCATATACTGCAAGGAAAGGCGACAAGTCGTCGAGTCGTCAGGTGGGTTTCAAAAGTTTTTTCTTAAGCCGCTTTTGGCACTTTCGCTGATTGAATCTGCTTAGATGCACTGTTAGCTGCGTTCTGCAAAGCCGTTACAGACAGATGTGCATATCGCTGAGTCACTGATGGATCGCTATGCCCCAATATTTGCTGTACCGTATAAAGCGACTGACCATCATTCACCAAGAAGCTTGCAAATTGATGCCTAAGATCATGAAGCCTGAGCTTTGGTAAACCTGCTTTTTCTCTCAGGTCTTCCCATACCTTAGCAATATTCACATACGGCAACTTGGTACGCTTGTTAATGAAAAGATGCTCATATTCACCTTTGGTATCTAACGCATTAATTTCAGCCATTGCAGCATCATTAAGCGGGATTGCGCGCATACGCTTTGACTTACTGTTAGTAGCTGGAACACGCCAGATACGCTTCTCAACATCTACATGCTCCCATTTCGCTGATAATGCTTCATTAAGACGCGCACCAGTAGAAAGTAAGAACAAGGCTATCCGGCAAACACCTTGGCGTTTATCAGTGCGTAATACTTCTAATAACCGCTGTAACTCAGCATCACCCATGTAGCGTTCAATCTGGTTATCTTCAGCGAACATCTCAATACGTGAAGCCGGGTTAGGACCTGAGATGACATTCCACTCAATAGCCAGATTTAACATGCGGCGAATCAGCTTAATGTGATGGTTGGCAGTTGCTGCAGCCAGACCCTCATTCATCAGTTTTGCATGGAATTTCTGGATTTGCAGTCGAGTTACGTCATTAAGACGACGTTGACCAAATGCAGGCCGAATGCGTAAGCGATATAGCTCTTCATCCCTATCCCATGACCGCTTGCGATTCTTGGCGTATGGCAGGTAATACTCGTCAAAGAATGTGTCATAGGTGATCACAGCCAGACGAGCCTTTTCTTCTGCACGTGGATCAGCACCTAAGGCGATCTCTGCTTTAAGTGTTTTGACAGCTTCCTTAGCTTCAGCCAATGTCATGTCCTGGGTACGCCCAATTTTCTGGTGACAGGACTTGTTGTTAGCATCCTTGTAACGCAGATAGTAACTGCCGTAACCATTGCTGGCTTTACGCACCTCAACATATAAACCAGAGCGCTCATCGGAAACAAATTCAACCCGATTAACACCTTCTGGGCATACAAGTTGACGGTCCACAAAATCCTGCGTCAGTTTTACTATTGCCATTTTGAACCTCCCAAAAAAGAACCGGAGCACTAGGCCCCGGTATAAATTGAAAAATCTGTTGCTTGTTAAACACGTCTGTAGGTACTTTTATTGTCCGTTCGCCTTTCAACAAATTCGTACGGTATCAGTCCACGCACTGCCATATCTTTGATACAACGTCCTGCTAAATTGTGATCTTGGATGTAAAGCTCATTCATCCAAAACCGCTTACCGCACATTTCTTCAGCTGTGCACACCACGCCTATAATTACGCCAGTACTTTGCTTCAGTATCTGGTCTTGTAATTTCTGATAAAACTCTGTGCTGACTTCATCAGCAGTTAACAACTTTGTTTTTGCAACCTTGCCTTCAGAATTGGGCAAATCAACTCTCCTAGAAAGCCGGGGATTTAGGCCCCGGCAGAAATCAACTAGCTAAACTGAACAAGCTCATATGTTTGAACACCTTTCGAAATTTGCTCAACATGAAAATCAAACATTTGGTTTTGAACCATATATTCAAAACACTTAAGTGCACTTTCTTCTTCACGTTGAGATACAAGAAATTGCCACACATCATCGCCAAGCGCCTGTTTAAGAGTAAAGACTCCTGAGTCTTTGAACCTTAGTTCATTTGCACTACACATAAAGCTTACTAACTGAAACACCCAATGTTTTTGCCACTCACCATGAACATCAACATATTCTTCGCCCTGATGCATTACATGTATATCCATAATTTTTTCCTTAAAGTTTAATGATCACTTTTTGACTGTGTTTTAAGCTGCGACCGTAATAGAACCGTCACCGCTTCGGGTTACATACTCAGGTGGTAATTTGCGTTTAAACACCTCCACCAACAAACAACATATTTTCAGTAATGGTCACCATTTAAATCCTCATTAGTAATGATGATCTGACGTTCCTTACCTCTCTTGAACTGAATCCCGATACCTTGAGCGTCTAAAGATGCAACCAGTGGCATCAGGCGCTTCGACATCGCTATCGCATTGTCGGGCCACTCCCGTGACCGCCCAATACGAGTTACAGCAAACGCGCTCAAAGCATCATAAAGTTTTGTGGGCGTCCCTATCCACGGCCTTTCTTGTAGTTTGGCAAAAGCTAATATCTCGCTTCCAAACAAATTGTCCTGTAGTGCATCAAGCTGACCATTTACGATCTGATCAGAGTAGTACTTTTGGTAGGTACCCTCTTGCACGCCCTGCACCACTTCCATTGCTGCCAACCACTTCGAAAACTCAGCCATGCGTTCTGCTTCGTTAACCTTAATTTCAGGCATCACAGCAAATACCCTTGCAATCAAATCTAACAATCCAAAGTAAATATCTGGATAGTCTTGATGTAACTGCTCCTGCAATTCAGCATCTGTTTGTCGCAATGCTTTACTGATAGGTAAAAGCTCTATCGTCAAACAACGTTGTGCCAGATCGCTTTGATTGATGAACGGGTGTAACCCATTCAGTATCACCGCTCCGTGCAAGCGAGTCGCCATCACCTCAGCATCGGTATACAACTTCCTTACAGTAATCGATCCTCCAGTGGCAGCTATACATAATGCATCAGCCATCACAGGTGAAAGAAACCGCAAATTGTCATAAGCCAATACATGACTGGACTGACAAGCAATTGCTAATTCTTTCTGGTTGTTGGGAAATGTGCGCACCCCAATACTTCCGGGATCTGCAAACTTCAACAACAGCTTGGACATCACTGTTTTTCCTGTTCCCTGTGACCCACTGAGAACAAGTATTGGATATTTAGTGCTTTCTACCTTGGCATGTGCCATGGTGTAAGTAAGCCAAGCTAGTACCAATACCTTGTTCTCTGATGCCATATTTAGGTATTTATCGAGTTTCGATAAATCGCCTGAAGACACATCTTCAGGAACAGTAATGCTGCCCATATGTGGGCTCCTAACAAAGACTGTCTGGGAACCAGAAGTTACTATCTCAACTTTGTTAGGTTTGACGGTAATCCGGCTATGAGCTTCATCCGCAAGGTCAATCTCAATCCCATCTGGTATTTGCGCCACTCGATACCAAACAGGAGCATTCACACCAGATATCAAAGCAGCAGCTTTCAATGCCTCATTGATATCCTCAAGGTCTCTGCTTTTTAATAAATGTCCAGATTCAGCAAATCTCTTTCGTATGTAGCCGTTTGAAAAGACACCCCCAATCTTGTTAGCGATTGGATTAGGTGAACCCCTGATCACGTTATATTCATGGCCATCGTTTCCAATGAACACTTGAACGTCTAAATTATGTTTCGAAATTGCTTTGATTAGCCGCTCAGAATCAGGGCTAGTGGTTATAAGTGATTGTTGCATCCCTCCCTCTTAGAAGTTGTTGAAAGGATGCTAGTGTAAGGTGAGTGCAACCCTACCCCGCAAGTATCCCCCAGAGACATTTCATAGGTATACCTGCAAGGTTATTGAGATTTCTAAGTAGATTCCCCGATGATCTTTTCATGGCGCATATCCTGCCAAGTATCACGAAATACACCCTGCGAATGAAATAAATGATCTTTTTTCATCACAATATCTCGAACATTCGCTCTGATGCCCCGGATACCATTTCTACTCCTGGGCAGATGCGCAGGGTCTTCGTGGCCAAGTTGTGCTAGTGCATTAATGATTTCTGTTTTTCTTAGCTCATACCAATATCCTTTAGGTGGACGCTTACCAGCTAAATTATTCTTGATGAAAATTAGATGTTCGCTACTTACAGGAATGCCTTTTTGACCTGCCCACTCTATGAGTTTTATTGCGCGGAGTCGTTGATTGAATAAGAATAGCTCTCGATTTTCCACTGCGTTAAGTAGGTCCTCGTGATATTTCAAACCTTTTTTAGCTAAGTCCTTATCATCGCTATCATAAAATAGCTGTAAGTAGTCCTCTAACTCATAAGTGTCTTCATGCTCCCCATTGTCATCAAAATGAACAAATGGAAAGTCTCTTAAAGACTTACCGAGTAACACAATAACTGCTTCATCAATAGTTAAAAACGGATTCAGAATTACCCGATCGTGTCCGGCCTCTTCATCGTAAATAATTGGCATTTTTTTCCTAAATTTTGTTTGCGGATAGAACCCGACGCACCCGACGACACGTCGCCAGCCCAAGTAGTATATGGCAGCTAGCTCGGCGTCGGTACCGTCAGGTCGTCAGGTACTGAGCAACTACCGTGAAAATTACCCAGTAACCATACTAAACCCAGGCAATTTTCTCGATGGCATTACTTCTTAATTACACCATGCGGCTTGTGATACTGGATGTTGCCAAATTTGTCCGTTTGGTAAATCCGTTCACCTTTTATCTGATACTGCTGCTTGTGGTGCTGCCTGTTGCCATATGGATCAGCCTCAATAATCCGGCCACTCTCCTGAAGAACAGCAGAAGGCTTGTGATATTGAATATTGCCTGTTGAGTCTGTCTGGTAAATTTTGGATTCCTCGGCAATAGCAATCGAGGCAAACAAAAGCAAGCCAATGCTGCCCAATCCCACCTTTAGAAATAGTGTGTTCATAGCCAACCTCCCGATTAATCTATCGCTCTGAAAATTGCCATTGCTTCACCATGCTCCAAAGCAAACTCACGTAGCGCGTGATAGTGACTTGAACAGAGTTTACTTAGTTCAGCATTGTCAGAAAAACTCAAATGACTATAGGCATACAGACAACAAATGATGCCGAATGCATCTTTAGAAAGGCTACCCTCGTAGCCATTCTCGTAAATGATATGCACAGGCTCCTCAATGTCCGGTACCATGTAAAAACCGTTATTGCTCAAGGTGTAAAATGGCCATAGTGCGCCCTGATATTTTTGACAGAGCATTCTGGCAAGGTGATAGACAGCTGGTTCAATCTTGAAAGGGAAGTGTTGTCTGAAATGCTGAGCGGGAATGGTCAAACGCATTTGTTCCGGTACTAATGTTGCCGTGATTAATGTCATGGGTGTACTTTCAAAAAAATAATGAAATACGCCCCACCCCACAAAACCAACAGACGTGACAATACCTCAGCAATAAAGCTGATTTTTATATTTGTCATAGCCGGTGGTTTAGAGAGGTGGGAGTAGTAAAGGTAAAAGCAGAGAGTTTTTATTGCAGTATGTCGATGTATGGCTGCTCGCAGCCAAAACCTGACATAAGCTTTGCTTGATCGGCGACCGCTAGTGGAATGGCATCATCTGAAATATCCCAGGCAAGTACAACTTCAAGAGCATCAAGGTAGTTCTGGTGGACGGTATGCATTCAATTTTCTCCTTAGTTTGAAATAGGCAATAACGATAGAAACTAGAAATAGCGTGAGAAACACAAATGGATAAACAAGCGCAATCAGGGTTAACCCGATCACACCGATCATCCGGGTGGATTTAAAAACGAGACAAAACAACCCAATTACAAGCAGGGTTAAAAGAGCCATCAGAAAACTCCAAAACTCACTGTGAACCAGTGGTGTAAGGTGGAACGGTAAGATTTTGCTTCGACATAGTTTCGGCATTCGCCAAAATGTGATGCAGAGAGTGATTTAAGCCTTGGGTGGCTTAGCGTTATGGAAGCAGCAATCTATGGAGTAGCGTACTTATTCTCCGTAGGTGCTTTGATGGTGACTATTGCTAGGCTTTGCTGGAGTGCGACTTCTTGGTGGACTCTGGTTTTGATGTGACTGTCTTGCGGCCATCAGGGATGTGATCAACTTTGATATCTGCTCCTGATTTGATAAGTGCCTCTAGTGATTCAATGACAGGTTGGGGATCACAACTGACATAAACACGGGGATTGTCGATATCTCTTTCAACGAGTCCAAGTGAATAAATTGCAGCCCACAGAAAACCAATGGTGTTTGAGCTTTTGCCCTGTGTGATACCTTGAAGTGTGAACGATGTTAATGGGGTTTTAGCACTATCCAGTTTATCCAAGATAGTTTGCAATTTGACCCATTCGGGACTGAAGTAGCCGCCACCCTCGTTCTCCGCCACTCGTATGATGATGGCATCCTGCTCATCAATTCCAATGTGAAAAGTGAGTTTGTATTTAGCAGATAAATTAAGGCACTCACCCAGTTTGACGATTCGTTTTGCTTTCATCAATAATCCTTGTTTGATTGTTAGTTAAATAGAGAATGAGTGCATTGCACCCTTCATATAAGATGGATAAAGAAGCGAAGTATGGCTAGCCATTATTAATAAGTAAGTGTTCGCTTACTCTTCCTACTTTCCATAAAGACTTGGGAACGTAATAAACATTGCCACCTGCATTGCTCCAAATGTAAGAAAACACTACCCACTCGGAATCAAGGGTGTGGCATACATCCCAAACCATAGGCTGGTCAGTAACATTCGGCCATTCACCATGCTTGTCAGCCCAAGCTTGGTCAAAAGCTTTGATGCTGGTTAAGTCAGCCTCGGATTCGCAGATATACGCGTTACCGCCAAGGTATTCATTAAATGAAAACTCAGCTGACAGTTGGCCAGATAGCCATTTGAGATTGTCGATGTTGATATCAGTAGAACTGTGCACATTAGGTGGGATGTCATCGCATGCTCTCATCAGTGTGTAAGCGATATCCTGGACAACAGGCAAGGCTATTCGATTAGCTTGGTAAAGTTGAAATGCTTGTTTGAAACAATTGATTTCGATCACATGGGCTCCTTTCATAGACGTAAAAAAACCCGCCTGGTTAGGGCGGGCTATTGATGCTGGTTATTACTATTACTTACTTAACTACCAAATTCATGATCTTCATATCCATATTAGGACAACTCAAACCTCCATACTTACTCATGTCACCATCTTTCATCATTAAGTGAACGAGGCATTTGGATGAGCCACCGGCTAAGGTTGGTGAGCAACTAAGCATATACTGCCCTAATGTTGCATTGGTTTCCTTGTGCACTGTGACAATGGTTCCATTAACCAGCGATATGTTCTTATCAGAAGTATTGATAAATGACCCTCCAAGAATTGCACATCCACGGCGATATACGAGCACCTTATTGCCACTTTCTAATGTGAAAGTAGTGGTAGTCTCTTCAATACCAGTCATTGATGCACATCCAGACAAACTGGCAATCAATGCCATCAAAATACTAAACCTCATTATTAGCCTTTCTTCGTTTTGTTTATTTTGGTAATCCAGTGATTTGTTCCACTATCCTGTCGGTTTCTTCAGTACTATTTAAATCTTCTTGCGAACAAGGCTCATGCCTCATTGAACGCACTCCCCATTTATCGCCGTTCTTTTCGAGATAAGCAACTTCCCACCCCGTATACCCACCGAAGCCATTTTTGGCATTCCAACTAATGCATGCGTATTTGTTGCCATCGCTTGCAATATAGTCACGAAACTCAGCGGATGAGGGATCCTTGAGCTGATACTGGACAGCCTTCTCCACAGATGATTGTTCGCTGCATCCAGACATAAACAGTGCAGCTAGCATTACAAACCAAGCGGATTTCATTTGTGTTTCCTTTCTTATTAGTAACCACCAATTAAGGCAGTCAATTTTTGGGTATCATATCCTGTGGTACCAAATGCAGCAAGGATTCACCATAATGGCGTGGCTAAACCCTCTCCAACATATTCAGGTGATCCAGCGCTGGTTAAACTAGGTGCTGCGATTCGTGCTGCGCGATTGGATAAAAAGTTGTCTCAAGAAGCGCTGGCAGATAAAGCCAACATTGATAGGTCTTATATTGGTGGGATTGAACGTGGCGAGCATAACGTCGCCTTTATGAATCTGCTGAAAATTGCAGATGCTTTAGAAATGAAGCTTAGTGAAGTATTAGTTAGTTGCGAACTTTAGATGCAATCTGAATAGCGAGTGCAACTAGATAATGACTTAGCCGCCAGTTCTTGCCATGATGCAATCCGCATAGTCAATCAACACCTGAGTAAATGCTCTCACTGCAGCTGTTTGATATGCATCTTTGCGCCTTAAAATGACTACCTTTCTCGCAGGCAAGGGTGGATCAAGCTGAAGAGAATATAAATCGGTACCCTCTAAATCAATCTGTGAGGGTAGTATTGTCGATATATGCCCTTTTCGTACAATTTGTAAAATTGCGCTAATAGAATTCGTTTCGATAACTACATTTGCTCTGATGTTCAATAGTCGACAATATTCGTCAATATGCTGACGCGTCGCAAATGATGTATTGAGTAATACCAGGGGTTCTGTCGTGAGCACATTAACTGATGAAGCATTAACACTTTCCATCAGAACATGCTTCTTTTCAATCACTAAATTTAGCGTTTCAGAAAATAGTGATTGATATTCGATCTCAGCCGATTGTGCATGATCGAATGCAATTCCTAAATCGAGTTTATCATCAGCCAGCATCAACTCTATTTGCGCCTGCGGTATTTCGTGTAAGTCGATAGTTATGCCGGGATAGAGGTTATGAAATTCACTTATTACAGCGCCTGCTAAATACGAAGTGATTGTTGGCGTTGCTGCCAATCTTATGACCCCACGAGATAGCTCCGCGACATCGTGAACTGCCCGAGCACCTGAATCAAGCTCACGCAGAGCAAGTTTTGCATGCCGCGCCCACACCTCACCTGCATCTGTTAAGCGCACTCTACGACCAGAGCGATCAAGTAGTACAGTGCCTAGGCTTTCTTCAAGCTGCCTGATTTGTTGTGACAAGGTCGGTTGTGAAACATGCAGAACATCAGCCGCTCTTGTGAAATTGCCGTGCTCCGCGACAGCCAAAAAATAATGGATATGACGAAGTATCATTGCAATTCCTAGTATTGGTTTTTCCTATGGAATCTATTGTAAATCAGTCTTTGACGCTATAGGTAGATTCCTCCAAAATTCAGCCAGCTTAAGGAAGGGTTTAAATCATGAAAGAAGTAATCGAAGGCTGCCTGAAACTCCAACGGGATATATCACCCCCCTCGTAGAGTGCATTTCGCCAACTAGCGTCAAGTCAAACACCGCATACTTTGTTGATTTCGTGAACGGAAGTCGTCTGGTTCTGATCTAGTCAGCGATTATCAAGTTTTAAAACCGGCTTTTCTACATCACACAAGGTATAGATTTTGCGACTCATCTAACTCTTTCTAAAGTTTCATTGAATTTGCCAATGGACTCAGCTCACTCTCTATATTTACCCCATCTGATATGCAAATTTTGTAAATTTATGACCCTGTTTTCTTCACTCACTTAACGTCATTATGCTCGCTGCTCTATGTGCTACAACTTGAAGGAAGCATGGGGCAATCAACTCTTAGAGGAAAAATGGACATGCAGTCTTTCAATAAGTCTGAATTTTTTAACGATACGGTCGTACGCCAGTTCTCCATCATGGCAATTGTGTGGGCGCTTATTGGGACCATGGTCGGCGTGTTAATCGCGTCTATTTTGGTATGGCCCGAAATTGGAGCAGGTATTCCTGAGCTGTCATTCGGCAGGTTACGCCCAGTACACACAAACTTAGTAGTTTTCGCATTTGGTGGCTGCTCTTTGTTTGCGACCTCATACTATGTGGTTCAACGCACTTGCCAAACAAGTTTGTTTTTACCGAAATTGGCTAGCTTTACTTTCTGGGGTTGGCAGGCTGCGCTTGTTGCGGCTGCCATTTCTCTGCCATTGGGCTATACCCAGGGTAAAGAGTATGCAGAAATGGAATGGCCAATCGATGTTTTGATGGCAGTTGTATGGATATCATATGCAGTAGTGTTTTTTGGCACTATAGGCATCCGAAAGGTCAGGCATATTTACGTGGCTAACTGGTTCTATGGTGCGTTCATTCTGGCGGTGGCAATGTTACACATTATGGAGAGTGCTGCGATCCCGGCTGGCTGGTTCAAGTCTTACTCTGCTTACGCAGGTGTGCAAGATGCGATGGTGCAGTGGTGGTATGGTCACAACATGATTGGCTTTTTCCTGACTGCTGGTTTTCTGGGCATGATGTACTACTTTGTGCCTAAACAAGCTGAGCGTCCAGTCTACTCTTACAGCCTGTCTATCGTGCACTTCTGGGCACTGATCTTCACTTACATGTGGGCGGGTCCGCACCACCTGCATTACACCGCTTTGCCTGACTGGACTCAGTCTTTGGGTATGGTGTTGTCTTTAATCCTGTTTGCACCAAGCTGGGGCGGTATGATCAACGGTATCATGACCTTGTCCGGCGCATGGCACAAACTGCGCACTGACCCTATCTTGCGCTTCCTGATCGTTTCCCTGTCTTTCTACGGTATGAGTACCTTTGAAGGCCCGATGATGGCGATCAAGACTGTGAACGCTTTGTCTCACTATACTGACTGGACTGTTGGTCACGTGCACTCTGGTGCTCTAGGCTGGGTTGGTTTCATTTCCATCGGTTCCCTGTACTTCCTGATTCCACGTTTGTTTGGTCAAAAAACCATGTACAGCGTGAAAGCGATTGAAGTCCACTTCTGGATGGCGACGATTGGCGTAGTGTTGTACATCGCTGCGTTGTGGATCTCTGGTGTGATGGAAGGCCTGATGTGGCGTGCCATGAACGCTGACGGTACATTGGCTTATACCTTCGTTGAGAGTGTAAAAGCTAAATTCCCGTACTACTTCACACGTGCATTGGGTGGTTTCCTGTACATGAGTGGGTTTGCCTTGATGCTATGGAACACAGTAAAAACTGCCCGCATTGGCAAACCGGCGGCAGTTGCGGTTCCCAATGCATTGGCACATGCCTAAGGAATAAAAATGGCATCTCACCATCAAACTAACTGTAACCTCCACGAGAAGATTGAAACCAATAATCTTCTTTTGATCGTGCTCACATTGATAACAATCTCAATGGGTGGCCTGGCTGAAATCGTGCCTTTGTTTTTCCAGAAATCCCTGACTGAACCCATCCGTGGTTTGCAGCCATACACTGCATTGCAATTGGCTGGTCGTGACATTTATCTGCGTGAAGGTTGCTACAACTGCCACTCACAGATGATCCGTCCTTTCCACGCTGAAACTTTGCGTTATGGTCACTACTCAGTGGCAGGTGAATACGTGTATGACCACCCGTTCCAATGGGGTAGTAAGCGTACAGGTCCTGACCTGCATCGTGTAGGTGGTAAATACTCCGATGATTGGCATCGTGTGCACTTGAACCAGCCACGTGACGTGGTTCCTGAGTCCATCATGCCAGCCTACCCATGGTTAAATGACAACTTGGTAGACGACACGACCATTGGTGACCACATGGCTGCACTGCGTAAAGTAGGCGTGCCATATACCGATGAACAAATCAAAGACGGTGGTGCAGCCACTAAAGGTAAAACTGAAATGGATGCACTGGTGGCTTATCTGCAAGTATTGGGTATTCACCTCAAATAGAGATACATCACATGGATATTATTAATTTATTACGCATATTGTTTACCGTTCTGACATTTGTATTATTTACAGGCGTTTTAGTTTGGACCTGGCTCAACCGCCAATCGAAAGCGTTTGCTGATGCTCAAAAACTGCCATTTGATCAAGACTAATTTCCAAATGGACAAAGAAGGTATAAATAATGAATGATTTTGTAAGTGGATTTTGGCCTATCTGGATTTCAACCATTACCTTGGGTGGGATCGCGTTTTGTGTCGGTTTGCTGATTTTCGCAAGCCGCGTCAAAGTGCCGCTGGATAGCGACAATACCAATGGTCACGAGTGGGACGGCATTAAAGAAATGAACAATCCGCTGCCAATGTGGTGGGTAGGTTTGTTTATCATCACCGTTATTTTTGGGTTGACTTACTTGTACCTGTTCCCGGGTTTGGGCACTTACAACGGTAAGTTTGGCTGGACAGAAGTGAAGCAGTACGAAGTTGAAGTGGCCAAAAACAACGAAAAAATTGCACCGCTATATGCTAAATATGCAGCGATGCCAGTAGAAGACGTGGCCAAGATCCCTGAAGCCCGTGATATTGGTAAGCGTATTTTCCTCAACAACTGTGCCGCTTGCCATGGTTCAGATGCCAAAGGTAGCCGTGGTTTCCCTAACCTGACGGATACTGACTGGTTGTATGGTGGTAGCCCAGAGCGTATTAAAGAAACCATTACTGGTGGCCGTATCGGCATGATGCCGCCGATGGCAGCAGCTGTTGGTAGCGAAGAAGACGTGAAAAACGTAGCTAACTATGTATTGAGCTTGTCTGGCAGTATTCATGACTCTGGTCGTGCCAATGCCGGTAAAAACAAGTTCGTAGTGTGTGCTGCTTGCCACGGTCCTGAAGGTAAAGGTAACCAGATGATTGGTGCACCTAACCTGTCAGACAATACCTGGTTGCATGGCCAGGGTGAAGCCGCGATTATCAAGCGTATTCACGAAGGTAAAACCAATCAGATGCCTGCCTGGCAAGAGAAATTCAGTCCAGAGCAAATTCATTTGCTGACCGCTTATGTTTGGGGTCTGTCGCATTCTAGGTATTGATACTCGTAATCGTGTCCTTTTAATTTCAACCATCAACCTAACCCGATGATGTTCGAGAAATTACAAAACGGAAACTAATAAACGTCTACGATACTCTGGGAAATCTATAAGTGATATCAAGCTGAATATAGACAACTAAATAATCGAAACTGTCACTCCCGCCTGGACAAATCCCGACTTCCCACACCAAGCCAACATAACGGCCAACGATCACCGCCGTGATTACCGTCGTATCAGCCAGCCCCTGATTGCTTAGCTACTGCTCAAGACGTGCGACTATGAGTAGGCTTTGTGGCTGCGCGAAGGTGAGTTTTGGAAGTTTACTCACATTCATTTTTGATAGCCGAATTTCTCCAGCGGAATCGCCAAAGCAAACCACATGTAGCAACGACACTCACAGCAAATGAAACAATGAATGTTGCCAAAACTTGTCCTAAGCCCTCTATGCCAAATGCAAAATCATCCGCAAGTTCACTTCTGTCAGTTATGTGATGCTGAAGCATGTATTGCTTAACAAAATATTTGTCTGAAATATCGGTAGCAACTAGAGCAATAATTAAGGCAATGACAATAACTAGAATGCTTCTACCAACGAATCTAATGACAAACTTCATGGAAGGCGTAGTTGAAAAAATGAGAGTAAATTGAGTCTACTATCAAAACAAAAAAGACCCAAGACGTTAATCTTGAGTCTCCGATCTAATTAAAACTGCCCACCTAACAATCGAATCTGATTATCAAGGCTAGTCACTTCCGCCTGGGAAAATCCCAAATCCCTCGCCAAGCCAACATAACGGCCAACAACTGCCACCGGGATTACCGCCGTATCAGCTAGCCCCTGATTACTTGCCTATAGCTCAAGACGAGCGACTATAGGCAGGGGTGAGGGCTCCGAATAAGTAATTTCCAGAGGCTCGACTCGTCGACCTTACGCTCCCGATACTGTCCAGCTATTCGAGAGCACTGGAGGACTATCAAACGTCTAAATATTGTTTTTTAAGAATCCATTTATTGATCTATCGCAAGCTCAAAGAGGGACATATTTTATAGTATAGACTTGCATCATCGTCACGGTCACATTAATAATGCACTGTGCAAATTGTATTTATTTTGTACAGCAGCCTCCAGTATAAGAAAGAGAGCGTTTCATGGGTATATATAAAAAGCTTTGGCTCATCCTCATTGCAGTACTCATCGTTACATTTACTATTCTGGGCTATATGGGCGCCGAGGTTTATCGTTCAGCACCACCGATTCCCAAGAGCGTGATGAGCAATGACCATCAACTTGAATTTAAAGAAGCTGACATTCTTACGGGGCAATCACACTGGCAATCAATTGGTGGAATGCAAATGGGCTCAATATGGGGACATGGCGCTTACCAGGCGCCAGACTGGACTGCCGATTGGTTACATCGTGAATTGATCGCTTGGCTGAATTTAGCAGCTCAGGAAACCTATAGTTCAAGTTATGACATGCTGGATCCTGTTAAACAAGCAGGCCTGCGTGAGATGCTCAAGCAAGAATATCGCAGCAATCGACTGGATGACCAAGGCATCTTGTCACTGACACCACGTCGCGCTAAAGCGGTGCAACAAACCGCCGCATATTACGGAGCATTGTTTTCTGATGCACCAGAGCTTAAGAAAACCCGTATCGCATATGCCATGAAAGACAATACATTGCCCGATGCGAAGGCCAGGCAAAAGATGGCATATTTCTTTTTCTGGACATCGTGGGCAGCAGCAACCGAGCGTGCCGAGGGTGCGGTAACATACACCAATAACTGGCCTCATGAGCCCTTGATCGCCAACAAACCGAGCAGCGAGAATATCCTTTGGTCCATGGGCAGTATTGTATTTTTGTTGGCTGGCATAGGGCTGCTAATTTTAGGCTGGACAGCATTACGCAAAGAAGATGATGTACCTCCCAAAGCAGGCAAGCTTGATCCTATTACCAGTTTCGCATTAACACCCTCGCAGCAAGCCCTAGGAAAATACCTGTTTATTGTGGTTGCCTTGCTGATATTCCAAGTGTTTATTGGTGGGTTTACTGCACATTACACGGTAGAAGGCCAAGAGTTTTATGGCGTTGACGTATCACAATGGTTTCCCTATTCACTCACCCGTACCTGGCACATCCAGAGTGCTTTATTCTGGATCGCCACCGGCTTTCTGGCCGCTGGATTATTTTTGGCACCGATCATTAATGGCGGCAAAGATCCTGCATATCAAAAACTAGGGGTGAATATTCTGTTTATCGCTTTACTGATTGTGGTCACAGGTTCTTTCCTTGGCCAATATTCAGCGATCGCTCACCTAATACCAACTGCATTTAATTTCTGGTTTGGGCATCAGGGCTATGAATATATAGACCTTGGCCGTTTCTGGCAGATTGCATTATTTGTTGGCCTGTTATTGTGGCTAGGTTTAATGCTTCGCTGCATGATCCCCGCGCTTAAGGCAAAAGATAGCGATAAAAATCTACTGGCATTATTGACCGCTTCGGTGATTGCGATTGGTTTATTTTATGGCAGTGGCCTGTTCTATGGTGAACATAGCAATCTCTCGGTGATGGAATACTGGCGTTGGTGGGTTGTGCACCTGTGGGTGGAAGGTATTTTCGAGGTATTTGCCACTGCAGCGTTGGCCTACATTTTTATGTCACTTGGCCTGGTATCTAGGTCTGTTGCAACAACCACTAGCTTGGCATCAGCATCGTTGTTTATGGTTGGTGGCATTCCGGGTACGTTCCATCACCTTTATTTCTCTGGAACGACTACGCCAGTTATGGCAATCGGCGCCAGTTTCAGTGCGCTAGAAGTTGTTCCTTTACTTGTGCTCGGTCATGAAGCGTGGCATCACTGGCACTTGCATAAACGAGCAATATGGCTTGAGAACTTACGTTGGCCTTTATGTTGCTTTGCAGCGGTCGCTTTCTGGAATATGCTGGGCGCAGGCGTATTTGGTTTTCTAATCAATCCACCTATTTCTCTATATTACATTCAAGGGCTCAACACGACAGCGGTACACGCTCATGCTGCACTGTTTGGTGTATATGGCTTCCTTGCTATCGGCTTCTGCCTGCTAGTGTTACGATATATCCGCCCGCACGTAATCTTTAACGAAAAGCTAATGAGAACAGGCTTTTGGGCGCTCAATATCGGATTATTGTTAATGATATTTACCAGCCTCTTGCCGATTGGTTTTATGCAATTCCAAGCCAGCTTTAACGAAGGCCTCTGGTACGCACGTAGTGAGGAGTTCATGCAACAACCATTATTGCAAACCCTAAGATGGGTAAGAACCTTTGGGGATGTTGTCTTCATTATTGGGGCCTTATCCATTGCAAGCCAAGTTACACTGAGCCTTTTGGATAGGAAGCCGCACCATCATATAAGTACTGTTTAATTACAATTGAGCAGAAGGGTTTCCATATGAGCATTCAACACTACGCGCCAGGTGAAGTGATCAACATTAGTCCTGATGGCGCCAAATTTGAGTCTGCCAAATCGGAAACCTTAATACGCGAAAGCCATATTGAGGTTTTCAGGTTTATTTTAAACGCAGGCAAAACCACACCAGAGCATACAGCAGCCGGTGCTGTCACTATTCAGTGTATTGAAGGTGAGGTTGAATTGAATCTGGCAGGACAAATCAGAATTCTGAAAGCAAATACTCTGGTTTATTTGAGTGCGGGTGCCAGCCATACAGTTAAAGCTCTTTCGGACAGTACGCTACTGATTACGATCTTACTGCAACGCGAATAATAGAAAGGAAACCACAATGGCAGATAAATTACAAACCAACGTCAACAACCCTTCTGATCAAGAGGCAAACACGCATGCAGACAAGAAAAAAACTAAAAAATATCACCTAGGCATAGAGCAGGCGCTTGAAGAAGAAATTGGGTTAGAGGTTGAGCATGGCCTGCTCTCTGAAAGCGAGCTTAATAGCGGGAATGACATTTAACCTCTCCCTGTTGCGAACCACAAAAACAAAAAAACCTAAAGCGTTGACCTTAAGTCTCTTTATAAACCACTCTTGTAAGCCGAACACGGCACACGCACAATTGGAATGGGGGAGCAGATATCTTTGCACTATTATTTACTCAAACAAGAACACCCATCCGAGAAAGCTTGCTAACAACAATGCAATTACCGGGAAGACTTTTAACAGCAAATAAATAACCCATATAACTCTGACTATTACAAGAACCCCTGTCCAATACAATATTCTGATGATTAAATTTATATACTCAGACATAAATACATTTCTTTGGCGCCTAACAAACAGAATTATATTGCAAGCATCCACATAGGGTAGACTATCTGGTGGTAGCGAGGAGGCTAGCTAATCGAATCTAGCAATAACGCTTAACTACTCCCGCCTGGAAAAATCCCAACTCCCACGCCAAGCCAACATAACGGCCGATGATTTCCACCGGGATTACCGTCGGTATCAGTCAGCCCGTGATTGCTTGGCTATGGCTCAAGACGTGTGACTATGGGCAGGGTTCGGGGCTGCGGATGAGTGGGATTTTGGGTGTAAGCTGAAGTTGCGAATCGACGCCCTGACCAAGCCGACGTTGGCCATTCGGCCATATAGCGCATTGAAAGGCGACACGTCGTCGGGTGCGTCGATTGGAGTGAAAAAGTAAAATCTGATTTATCTAAATGAACGACTGGAAATACTGATTGAGTTATTGTCGGGATCCTTCGCGTTTGTGAACCTATAACCATTCGCTTGATGAATTGGGCCAAACTCCAAACCTAACTCTTTGGATGTTTGTACGAATTGTTCAACATCCTCAACATGAAATGAAAGCTTAACCCCAACCTGCCCAAGTTTCACAGACTTGGCTGCCTGGTGTATTAGAATTTGTGCTCCAGCACCCGGAGAATTGAGTTCTATCAAGCCCTCAACCACTTCACCTGAGGTTTGAAAACCAAAGTATTTACTATAGAAAATTGCAGTCTTCTGCATATCTCTTGCATAAATAATGATCGAGCCGAGTACTGCTTGCATAATAATTTTCTAATCGATTACTAATTGAATCACTTGTAAGTTTACCTCAACACAAAACAAAAAAGACCCATGGCGTTAACCTTGAGTCTCTTTATAAATGGTGGCCCCTCTAAGAGTAGCTTTCATCCTGAGACTATTTGAACGAGTAATTAGCCGTCAACATGACGGTGAGTGGATCACCTGGATAACACTGGCTAATGCTGGCACAACCTGCAATGTACTTCTTATTTGCAAGATTTCTGGCATTGAGTGCAAACCGCCATGAGGCCGTATTGTAATAAACAGCAGCATCAAACAAAGTATAAGATGGCACATCAAAAGAGTTTTGCGTATCCCCTGCTTGCTCTCCAATATGTCTTGCACCAGCCCCAAAGCCTAAACCTTGCACCCAGCTAGTTAAATCATAACGCAACCATACATTAGCCATATTCTTGGCGACGAGGATGGGTCTTTTACCCAAGGTATTGGTTGTGCTCTTAGTGATTTCAGCATCAATATATGAGTACGTCGCCACCAAATTCAATCGATCTGTTAATTGACCAGTTGTTTCAAACTCAAATCCTTTATGTCGTTGCTCACCCGTTTGTATGCTAAAACCGGGGTTGCTAGGATCAGTGGTAGTTACATTTTGTCTCTTTAAGTCATAGACAGCAAAAGTGGTACCGAACTTATGATCTGGGGATTCGTATTTAATCCCGGCTTCGTGCTGCTCACCCGTTTCAGGTTTGAATGGAGAGCCATCTGCTGTGTTACCTGTTAAGGGTAAAAATGACTCGCTAACACTGATATAAGGTGACCAACCATTATCGAATGCATACAGCAAACCTGCCTTACCTGTCGTTTTAGATGGATCAGCTTTGGTACGGCTGTTGTTGATTCGTGTTTGAACTAAATCTGTTTCATCGTGACGTACGCCAAGTTGCAGATTCCACCCATCACCAAATTTAATGAGGTCTTGGAGATATAAACCAGACTGCCTAGCCATATCACTCCCTGTACTACCGGCAACGACCACAGGTGCACCAATCACTGCGGCACCATAGTTTGGTTGATATAGGTTAAGCGCAGTCAGGCTACGGTTCATGAAAGTTCGATCCATGTTGTAGTGCAGAATATCTGCACCTATTAACAGGTCATGTTTCAATCCCAAAGTGTTGAAATGTGCTGCCAGCTGGTTATCAATCGTCCACATTTGAGCAGATAAATTTCGCACATTCAAACGACGTTGATAGTTACGCTTATTTGCCGTTAATCCATTGGTAGTATCAGTAAAAGCACCATCTACATTGAAAGTGTTGTATCTGACATTTTGCTTAAAGGTAAAAGTGTCGTTGAAAATATGAGAAAACTCATAACCAAACAATGAAATTTCGGTTTCATACTTATCAACACCAGGTACACCGACAAAACGGCTGAAAGGGATATTACCGTTCGGGTTAGAAAGAACAGTGCCCTCTGCAGGCAAGCCACGCACGGGTACATAACGACTTTTTTGATAGCTCGTGAGTAAAGTAATGCTGGTGCGATCACCAATATCCCAGGTCAATGATGGCGCAATATAAGTGCGGCTACGGTCGACAAAATCCACCTGATCATTGCTTTCTGAAGTCAAAGCAACTAAGCGGTAGCGTAACGTTCCATCCTTATTCAATGAATCAGAGAAATCAGCCGTCCATTGTTGTTGATCATAATTTCCTAGTGTCAGTCCTATGCTTGCCAATGGCTGATCCGTCGGTCGCTTACTCACAACGTTAGCAAAACCTCCCGGGCCAGTTTGACCGTATAACACTGAAGCCGGACCTTTCATGACTTCCACACGCTCAAAGCCAAATGGCTCAGACTGCACCCAAGCGGTGTCGTAAAACATTCTCATACCGTCACGCAATACATAATCGCTTTGAACAAATCCTCTGATAGAGAAATCATCAAGACCTCGTCTACCTCTTTGTCCGGCATCAACACCAGCAACAAACTTGAGCGTATCTGCTAGGGTTTGAGCACCCTGGTCTCGTATTTGCTCGCTAGAAACGACTGAGATTGATTGTGCGGTTTCATTAATTGGCGCATCTGATTTGGTAGCGGTACGTGCCTGGGAGGCTTTGTACTTATGGATAGGCCCAGTTGCAGACTCCTTAACCCTCTCGGTGGTCACAGCCACCTCAGGAAGGGTGTCAATTTGATTATTAATATCTTGAGCTAAGGAGTTGATGAATGGATAGGACAACATCACCGCTAAAAATGAAGCGGGTTTAATTTTCATTTGGTAACTTTCGTGCGGGTTAAATGTTAACGATTCTCATTATCAAAATTATAACATTGAAGGTACAATAAATGACCTGATTAACATTGGCAAAGTATTATTTTCGGTAAAGAGCCGGTGATCATTTTGCATCCACAGACTTTTTACGATTCAATTGCCGATACTTATTTCCCGTGGACGATACTTAATGAATGTACGACAATTCATCTTTAGCTCTTAACAAAGCCCAGCTCCAATAACTGCCAGATACCCCTATACCAGAATGACTTCTACGATTACCCACAAGGCAAAATCTCTACCACCCAAATCGAATACAAGATCTCGCCGTAGTACGTTCTTAAAATGGTTGCGTGACATCCATGGCTGGTTAGGTCTTTGGGGTGCCGTTCTGGGTCTGCTGTTTGGTGCTACAGGCATCATTCATAATCACCGCACAGTATTGAAGATTGATTTGGAAAAACCACAGTCCAATGAGATTCAAATAGTTGTCCCTGATGAAGCTAAAAAAAGCCCTAAAGCGATGGCTATCTGGCTACGCAAAGAGTTATCCATGGACAGAGAGCCTCGCATCAAAAAAGATCCAGCGGAAACTGTGTCATGGAACGGCCAAGACGTAAAACAGCCAGAACATTGGGACATACGGTTTGTTGCGCCTCAATATAAAGTCATTGGCGATTATTGGGTCGGATCCAATATGGTGAAAATCAAACGTACAGATGAAACCTGGGTAGGTGCAATTGATAACTTCCACCGCGCTAATGGCGCAGGTGTAGGCTGGGTTTTATTAGCTGACAGCATTGGTGGAAGTATGATCCTGCTTTCTATAACAGGCGTATTGCTTTGGACCGAGCTTAATCGACGCAAAACTGTGGGCGCAATCATATTTGTGGCGTCCATCGCTGGCATGTTATTAATAGGCTTCAAAACTATGTTTGCATAACAACCATCAATACTCTGAAGTCCAAACCAGCGCAAAACAAAAAAGACCCAATTGAGCGATAAGTTTTCTTTTGCACAAGCATATATTTGAAAAAAGTTAATGGATAGTCATAAAGTTTACCTCACCGCCAAACAAAAAAAACCCAAGACGTTAACCTTGAGTCTCTCATCTTGAACTGCCCGCCTAACAATCGAATTTGATTATTAACGCTAAGTAACTTTCGCCTGAATCAATCTCACTATCCACACCAAGCCAACATAACGGCCAACAATTGCCACCGGGATTACCGTCGCATCAGGCAGCCCCTGATTGCTTGGCTATTGCTCAGGGCGAGTGACTAGGGACCATAATAACCAACAAAGAAAAATGCTATTAAATAAAACAACGCTGAAGCAACCCATACTCTACCAATCCATTTATTTGCTTTAACTCTCCATGCAGGCATAGCTTTTTCGGATTTTCGAGTAAGCAAGATTGCAACACAACCTATTGCAAGTGAAACTATTTGTGCTTCACTAAATAACCAATCTACTCTTTCTAAGCCTATTGGTTTACCAATTAATAAAGAACCACCGAGTAAGGCCAAGGCGATAAGAGTAGGTGCAAAGATAAGCAAGGCTATCATGATCATTGAGTTTTTATGATTTGCTGTAGTTTACCTCACAACAAAACAAAAAAGACCCAAGGCGTTAACCTTGAGTCTCTCTATAAATGGTGGCCCCTCTGTGAGTCGAACACAGCACCAACGGATTATGAGTCCGCTGCTCTAACCAAGCATGAGCTAAGGGGCCGGAAAGCGTGGGATTATAAACTAATCCTGACCGTTTTCGAGGAAGCTGCGCAGACGTTCGGAGCGCGTTGGGTGGCGCAACTTGCGTAGTGCTTTTGCTTCAATCTGACGGATACGTTCACGCGTCACGTCAAACTGTTTGCCCACTTCTTCCAGGGTGTGGTCGGTGTTCATTTCAATACCAAAGCGCATACGCAGTACTTTAGCTTCGCGCGGGGTCAGTGACTCCAGCACTTCACTGGTGGCGTCGCGCAGGCTGGCGTAAACCGCTGCGTCCATTGGCGCCAGTGTGGTGTTGTCTTCAATAAAGTCGCCCAAGTGGCTGTCTTCATCGTCACCAATCGGCGTTTCCATCGAAATTGGCTCTTTGCTGATTTTGAGGATTTTGCGGATTTTTTCTTCCGGCATTTCCATTTTTTCAGCCAAGGTGGCCGGATCAGGTTCCAGGCCGGTTTCTTGCAGAATCTGGCGGCTGATGCGGTTCATCTTGTTGATGGTTTCGATCATGTGCACCGGGATGCGGATGGTACGCGCCTGGTCAGCGATTGAGCGCGTGATGGCCTGACGAATCCACCAAGTTGCATAGGTAGAAAACTTGTAACCACGACGATATTCAAATTTATCCACGGCTTTCATCAGGCCGATGTTGCCTTCTTGAATCAGGTCAAGGAACTGCAAGCCACGGTTAGTATATTTTTTAGCGATAGAAATCACCAGACGCAGGTTGGCCTCGATCATTTCGCGTTTAGCGCGACGGGCACGTGCTTCACCGGTGGTCATTTGTTTGTTGATTTCGCGCAACTCTTTAATTGGCAAGCCAACTCGGTTCTGCAAGTTTTGCAGGCGCTCTTGCTGGTCGAGAATTGAGTGTCTGAAACGGCTTAAACGCTCTGCGTAGGCCGGGTTACCAGCAAGCTCGCCATCTAACCAGCTGAGGTTGATTTCGTTTCCGACAAAGCTTTTGATAAATTGCTGACGCGGCATGTTGGCTTTTTCAACACAGAAATCCATGATTTTGCGTTCATGCGTGCGCACTTCTTCTACCATGTTACGCACCTGATCACACAGGGCTTCTACTTGCTTGGCAGAGAAACGGAAAGCAGTCAGTTCATCCAGCACCTGTTGGTGCAGGGTTTTGTACTCGGCATCATTGGTGCCTTTGGCTTCACGAATGCTGTTCATTTGCGTATTTGCAGCGCGAATGACGGCAAAGCGAGACAGGACTTCGTCTTTGAGTCTGGCCAGCGCTTCGGCAGACAAGGCGGATGCTTTAGCATCGCCATCTTCGTCGTCCTCTTCCTCTTCTTCGTCAGCAGCTTCCTCTTCTTCTGCGTCAGCCACTGCCAAAGCGTCATCGAGGCCAAGATCACTGTCAATCAAACCGTCTACCAGTTCATCGACGCTCATCTCGTCTTTTTCGACTTTATCTACCATATCCAGCAACTGGGCGATGGTGGTCGGACAGGCGGCAATCGCATGCACCATGTGCTTGAGGCCATCTTCGATACGCTTGGCGATCTCGATTTCACCCTCACGTGTCAGCAGGTCAACCGTGCCCATTTCACGCATATACATACGCACAGGGTCAGTCGTACGACCGAACTCTGAGTCTACCGTCGCCAGTGCTTGCTCGGCTTCTTCGGCAGCATCTTCGTCAGTCACCGCTGGAGGCGCATCAGACATCAGCAAGACTTCGGCATCCGGCGCTTCTTCATAGACCTGGATACCCATGTCATTGATCATGCCGATAATGCTCTCGATCTGCTCGGAGTCTTGCACATCATCCGGCAGGTGATCATTAATTTCGGCGTAGGTCAAATAACCACGCTCTTTACCCAGAACAATCAGGGTTTTCAGGCGGGTACGACGTGCCTCGGCATCCATTGCCTGGGTGGCGGGGTCTTTGTGTGTTTCGACTTCGTTAATTCCGAGCTCTTTGTCTAAACTTTTATCTGCTTTGGGTCTGGCCATGGCCGATTCCACCTCTAAAATGATTGATGCCGAGTGTTGGCTACCGCTACTGTCACATCACTCGATTTAACATTACGGGAAACCCTTTATTTTACCAGATTTTTGCATGTTTTTTAAGCATGCCCACACGGTTTTTAGGGAATTGCTGACTAGCGCTTGCTGGTTAACTGCCGCAGGGCCTCACGCTCTGCGTCTGACAGCGTAGAAAATGGCTTTTCAGTCAGCCGCCCTAACAAGGACTTTTCACGCGCAATGATCGCCATGTCTGATAATTGGGTACACGCCCCCTCAAATTCAAGCGTGAAGTCCAGCGTTTCGTCCAATAAAGACAACTCACGTTGCAATTGGTGTCGCAAAACCTCAGAAATATACGGGGTGATCATTTGCAGCAATACCACCGGCCGCGCGTCTGGCTTGGCAACAGCAGCCCTCAACACCACACGCAACATCTGCTCTTCATCGCCTTCGCCGACAATCTCTGTCATCAACTCCGGCTTAGCCCATTGCGGCCGCATCAGCAACATCAAGGCAAGGCGCACATACAGCGATAGTGGTGTGCGCGAACGCTGGCGCACAGGCTTTTGTTTGGTTTTAACCGGATCTGGCAACTTGAGCATGCGTTGCATTTCGCCGCCGGCCAAGCCGGTCATCTCTGCTACTTTTTTGCGCAATAACATGGCATAACGAGGCGCCTGAATTTGCTTGAGAATAGGCTCGGCATCATTCAGAAACTGCAGCTTGTCCTCTTGCGAAGCCATCGGGTTATGCTCGCTCAAATGCTGAATAATGTATTGCGACAGCGGCATCGCTTTATCCATTTCCGCCTCAAATGCCTCTTTACCAAATTCACGCACAAAACTATCCGGGTCATGTTCGGCAGGCAAGAATAGAAAACGCAACTTGAGACCATCTTTAATCGCAGGCAAAGCGTTCATCACCGCACGCCAGGCCGCCGTGCGCCCAGCTTTGTCGCCATCAAAACTGAATACAATTTCATCGGTCTGCCGCATCAGCTTGGCAATATGAAACGGGGTGGTTGCTGTACCCAGCGCCGCGACGGCATATTCAATGCCATATTGCGCCAGCGCCACTACATCCATATAACCTTCAACCACCAGCACACGGCCTGCATCACGGATGGCGCGACGTGCCATAAACAAGCCATATAATTCATGGCCTTTTTGAAACAGCGGTGTTTCCGGCGAGTTGTAATACTTTGGCGTATCCTCGGGGTTAATCACGCGGCCACCAAAGCCAATTACTTCGCCTTTTTGGTTGTGGATGGGGAAAATAATACGGTCACGAAAGCGGTCGTAACGGCGCCCTTGCTCATTCTGCACCACCAACCCGGCCGTCTCCAGCGCCTCAGCCTCATATTGCGGGAACACTGTTTGCAGATTTTGCCAGCCAGCCGGGGCATAACCAACCTGGAACTTGGCCGCGACCTGACCACTTAAACCACGGTTTTTCAGGTAATCAATCGCGCGCGGTGATTTTTTCAATTCCGCTTTGTAATAGTTGGCAGCTTGTTGCAAGGTCTCTTGCAAACTCAATAACACCGCCTTTGAGGGGGAAGCCGGTTGATTAGGGTCGCGCTGCTCTTGCGGCACAATCATGCCAATCTGTTTGGCCAGGTCGTGTATGGCCTCAACAAAGCTAAGGCCGTTATACTCCATCAAAAAGCTCAAGGCGGAGCCGTGCGCACCACAACCAAAACAATGATAAAACTGCTTGGTCGGACTGACGGTAAAACTGGGGGATTTTTCATTATGGAACGGGCAGCAGGCCGAATAATTGGCCCCGGCTTTTTTCAGCGGTACTGCCTTGTCGATGACTTCGACAATATCTACGCGATTGAGCAGTTCTTGAATAAAACTTTCGGGGATCATAGATGCAAGTATCGCTTATGCGCACTAAAAAAACAAAGGGCGCCAAATGCGCCCCATTGTTTATGCGGTTAAAGACTGATTAACCTAAGGCAGCCTTGATCAGGCCAGAGACTTTCGCCATATCTGCCTTACCTGCCACCAGCGGCTTCACCGCACCCACGACTTTACCCATGTCTTTGGCACCCGCAGCCCCCGTCTCAGCAATAACCTTGGCGATGATGGTGTTGATTTCATCCTCAGACAATTGCGCTGGCAGATACGCCTGCAATACAGTAACTTCAAATTTTTCCTGATCCGCCAGGTCGTGGCGGTTAGCACCTTCAAACGCAGCAATCGAATCACGGCGCTGCTTGAGCATTTTCTCAATCGCCGTAATCACGGCATCATCATCCAGCTCAATACGCTCGTCGACTTCGCGTTGCTTGATCGCCGCTTGCAACAAACGAATCACACCCAGCTTTTGCATGTCTTTCGCACGCATGGCGGTTTTCATGTCTTCGGAGATTTGTGCTTTCAGGCTCATAGAAATATCTTTATCTGAATGGAGGCTTAAATATGGGCTGTATAAATAGCTAAAGGTTGCGGAAACCCACAACCTTCGCATCATCGGTTAACCTGAAAGCGGCTAACCGTTCACTTCCACTAAAAATTAGTAGAGTTTTGTCGGCAACTGTTGGTTGCGCAGACGACGGTACTGACGTTTAACCGCGGCAGCGGCTTTACGTTTACGTTCCCAAGTTGGCTTCTCGTAGAACTCGCGTGCACGCAAGTCGTTCAACAAACCGGTTTTTTCAATCAAACGCTTGAAGCGGCGCATTGCAACGTCAAACGGTTCGTTCTCTTTCACACGAATAGCGGTCATGTAAATCCCTATCCTTCAAAAATGGTTGGCAAATCGTGCATGCGGATTGATGCAGCACTGAAAACCGCGTATTCTATCGCGCTTATTTGGATTTATCAATCATTTCCGCAAAATATTGTCTGCGAGAAAGCACGTATGTTGGTATTGGGCATTGAATCTTCTTGTGATGAAACCGGGGTAGCGTTGTATGACACGCGCCGCGGCCTGCTGGCGCACGCCCTGCATTCACAAGTAGACATGCATGCCGCTTATGGTGGCGTGGTGCCAGAACTCGCTTCACGCGACCATATCCGTCGTGCGTTGCCACTGACCCAACAAGTCCTGGCACAAGCCGATAAAACCCTGCAAGACATAGAAGGCATCGCTTATACACAAGGCCCTGGCCTGGCTGGTGCCTTGCTGGTAGGCACCAGCATTGCGCAATCACTGGCCATGGCGCTCAATGTACCCACCATCGGCGTGCACCACCTGGAGGGCCATTTGCTGGCGCCCATGCTGGAAGAAAATCCGCCAGCCTTCCCGTTTGTGGCCTTGCTGGTTTCAGGCGGCCACAGCCAACTTATGCGCGTAGACGGTATCGGCCAATATGAACTCTTAGGTGATACGCTGGATGACGCCGCTGGCGAAGCATTCGACAAAACAGCTAAATTACTTGGGTTAGGCTATCCCGGCGGACCGGCCGTCTCCAAACTAGCCGACCAGGGCAAACCGCATTTTCAACTACCGCGCCCCATGCTCAACAGCCCGGATCTGAATTTCAGCTTTAGCGGCCTCAAAACAGCGGTGCTCACGCTAGTCAACAACCAGCCACAACTGGATGATGACACCGTCAAAGATATTGCCTGGGAGTTTCAGGAATCTGTCACCGAGATTCTGGTGCACAAGTGCCTGAAAGCACTCAAGCAAACCAAGCTGAAACGACTGGTGGTCTCGGGCGGCGTGGGTGCCAACAAGCGCCTGCGCATCAGACTTAACGAAGCCGCCAGCAAGCGCGGCATCAGCGTTAGTTACCCACGGCTGGAGTTCTGCACCGACAATGGCGCCATGATTGCGTTTGCCGGTGCCATGCGTTTACACGCCATGCAAGCAGTGAAACAAGATTACAGCTTCAGCATCCGCCCACGCTGGGATTTATCGGAGCTCAAAGCCCCCGCCTAAAATGGCTGGCTATTTCTTGCCAAAGCGGCTTTCAGTGCCTGCCAGCAACTTCTCAATATTGCCCTGATGGCGAATAATCAGAAACGCCGTCATCACGACAACCACCGCCACATACACCGGATAAGGTGACAAGAACTGCCAGGCAATCAGCGGGGAAAGCACTGCAGCCACCAGTGCAGATAATGAAGAAATTCGGCTGATTAAAAACACAACTAGCCAGACTGCCACCACACTTAACGCCAACCAGCCAGAAAAGGCAATCATCACGCCCAACGCTGTCGCCACGCCTTTACCGCCTTTGAACTTATGGTAAATCGGGTACAAATGCCCAATAAATACCGCCAGACCCACCAACGCGACCACATCCATTAACATCCCGGCTTGCAATGCCAACCAGGTCGGTAACCAGCCTTTAAAAGCATCACCCAGTAAAGTCAGAATCGCAGCGGATTTCTTACCGCTACGCGCCACATTGGTCGCGCCGATATTGCCACTACCCACCGTGCGCGGATCAGGCAGGCGATACAGCTTGCTGATGATAATGCCAAAGGCAATCGACCCAATCAGATAAGCCGCCACAACCCACACCAGCGCCTCAATATCAAACCCAATTTCGTTCATGCGTAAATTCCAGTGAAATGCAGCCGCTTATGCCAGCCACTGCACGATGTTGTATGATGCCGAATCATACTGGATTCCGGCCTGCGCGGAAATAACAACAAGGGTGCACCTCAATGGATATTATCTTTCTCGAACAAGTCAAAGTGCAAACCAAACTCGGCGTTCCCGAGTGGGAGCGCGCGATCGCGCAGACCGTCATTCTGGATATCGAAATCGGCTATGACTTTAGCAAAGCCTGCCAGACCGATGCGATTGAAGACACGATTGATTATGGGCAAGTGGCTGCCCGCATTCGGGAAACATTAGCAGAACACAGCTTTAAACTGGTTGAAGCCCTGGGCGAGCATGTGTGCCAGCTGATTCTGCAGGAATTTAAAGCGCAGAATGTGAAGTTGAAAGTCAGTAAACCGGGGATATTGCCGGGGTTGAAGGCTTTGGGGATTCAGATTTACCGTACGGCTTAAATATCTCCGAACTGTGTAAAAGTATCATTTCGCCTCTCGGCGAGTCACTTTCTGATGCTTGCCCCTCAGAAAGTAACCAAAGAAGAGGGCACCCAGCCATCACGGCCTAAAGGCTCCCTTGCGTTGCTCAACAAAATAAGCGGTCACGAAACTCAACCTGGCAGCTCACACAAAACGTGAGCTGCTGCGGGATTCGGACAGTCGCTCCCTTCTTCCTTATTTTGTCTCCGCTACTCAGCGTGATGGGATGGGATTTGTCTCATCTAACTTGCATTGATTTAGTTCGGACGGTGCAAAAACCAGATTCTTTTGTTATATCCACTAAACGGTGGCGCTCGTAGGTTTTCGGGGTCCCCATCTGCCGCGCCGAGCAACGCAGGATTGGCGGGAGTTCTCGGCCATCGGCTGTTTGAGCTCCGCAACAAGCCACGTCTTGTGTGGCTTGTCAGGGCGAGTTTCGATGGACGCCCGGCAAGCCGAGTAGCGCAAGGAACAAGCGGAAGCTGGGGTGCACTTTCTTTTGGTTACTTGTTCTTTGTGCAAGCAAAGAAAAGTAACTCGCCGAAAAGGCGAAATAAACCATTCATCAAAGCACGACTCACTCAGCCTCTAGGATGATGCACCTTATGCAATTGCTGCAATCTCTCCCTAGCCACATGCGTATAAATCTGCGTCGTAGAAATATCCGCATGCCCCAGCAACATCTGCACTACACGCAAATCCGCGCCATGATTGAGCAAATGTGTAGCAAACGCGTGGCGCAGCACATGCGGGCTGATATGTTGCGAAATACCTGCTTGCACTGCATAACGCTGAATAATGTGCCAGAATGCATGCCGCGTCATGGCCGCGCCGCGTGTGGTGACGAATAGCGCATCACTCAGGCTGCCTTTTAATATCTCAGGCCGCGCGATCGCCAGGTAGCGGTCTATCCATTCTGCAGCCTCTTGTCCCATAGGTACCAAGCGCGTCTTACTGCCCTTGCCCGTTACCCGTACCACCCCGTCTTGCGTACTGACTTCGGCAATACTCACATTCACCAACTCGGAGACGCGCAAACCACTGGCATATAACAATTCCAGCATGGCGCGATCGCGCAGACCCAACGGTGTATTCACATCCGGCGCATGCAGCAAATCTTCCACCTGCGACTCACTCAAGGTCTTGGGCAGTGATTTTGGCATTTTGGGCGCTTCGATATGCAGCGTCGGATCTTGCTTAATCAGGTTAGCCAGTAAGGCATAGCGGTAAAACCGGCGCAGGGTTGCAATCAAGCGATTGATACTGCGCACTTTGACTAAGGGGAAGCGATGGGCGAGGTATTCCTGCACATGGTGTGATTGCACACCCCACAGCACTAACGATTGCTTGCCACACCACTCGGCAAACCCCTTTAAATCATTGCGGTAGCTTGATAGGGTGTTGGCTGACAAGCCATCTTCCAGCCATAGCTGGTCGATAAAAACATCAATCTCAGGAAAATGCGCTGTGACTGCTACAGCATTCTTTTTTTGCCGCATGTGATCACTTATTGTGTCGCTGCTCATGCGCCAACAACCAGCGCTTGATCTCCAAGCCGCCGTCTATGCCTTGCATAAAGCCACCCAGGCCATTGCTAGCCACGATGCGGTGACAAGGATTAAACAAAGGCAAAGGGTTGGCGCCACAGGCATTCGCAACTGCACGCGGACCAGACTTTACCGCAGCGGCTAACTGGCCATAAGTGCGCGTTTCACCGACGGGAATTTCACGCATGGCTTGCCATACGCCTTGCTGAAATGGGGTGCCACGATGACTGACAATCGGCTGCCAATCATGGCCGGGGTTGTCGAGATAAGCCGCCACCTGGTCAGCCACCGCTTGTGCACGCAGATTTGGCCGGGCCTTGACCGGTAAGGCATGCAGCAAAAACTGCAAGGTTTCTCCTGCCTCATCACAGCGTACGCCGACGAAGCCGAATGGCGCCGGGACTAAGGCCTCAAGTTCATCATAAACGCTCTTCATCACGCTATTAAACTGCAATCTTGCCTAGGCTGCAACCAAGCGCAGCGGCAGCAGGCAATAAAAAAGCCCAGATCGAAATCCGGGCTTTTTGGTGCAACGTTTAAATTAACCGTTGTTTGCAGCGATGTCTTTCTCGCGCGCAACCAACTTCTCTTTAATACGTGCAGATTTACCTGAACGCTCACGCAAGTAGTACAGTTTAGCGCGGCGAACATCACCACGGCGTTTCACTTCGATAGAAGCGATTTGTGGAGAGTAAGTCTGGAATGTACGCTCAACACCTTCACCTGAAGAGATTTTACGCACGATGAATGAGGAGTTCAGGCCTCTGTTACGCTTGGCGATCACAACGCCTTCGTAAGCCTGCACACGTTTACGTGTACCTTCAACCACGTTTACACCAACGATCACTGTGTCGCCTGGCGCAAAGCTAGGGATGGTTTTGTTCAAACGAGCAATTTCTTCTTGCTCTAACATTTTGATAATGTCTGCCATATTGGTTCCTTTTAATTGTAAAGAGCTCGTTCCTACTCCCAAGACCATTTATTCAAGACTACGCGTGCCGTCTACTGCGTTACACGGTGCTCAACATCCTCATGTACGCCGGTACATTCAGGTGTTTGCGCGCCGTGCGCCTTGTATCCAATCACGCTCGTTCTTGACTCAATTGCCTTGGCTATCTTTGAGTAGCCTAGCCTCTTCTTTCGTCAACGGCCTTTCGGCCAATAAATCCGGGCGTTTCGCCCTTGTTAGCAGTAGCGATTGCTGTAATCGCCATTGTCTAATCTTTTCGTGATGCCCGGAAAGTAATACTTCGGGCACCTTCAATCCTGCAAATTCTTCCGGGCGCGTGTAGTGCGGATAATCCAGCAGGCCATTCACAAACGAATCTTCCTGTGCCGAATCAGCATCACCCAACGCGCCTGGTAACTGCCGAATGATCGCATCCAGCAGCACCATGGCGGGTAACTCACCACCACTTAATACATAGTCACCAATAGAGACTTCCTCATCCACCAGTGTATCCAGCACACGCTGGTCTACGCCTTCATAGCGACTGGCTAACAACACCAGCCCCTGACATTCTTTTAGCTGCAACACCTTTTCATGCGTCAGCGGTTTACCGCGTGGTGACAAATGGATCACCCTGGGTGACAATCCTTGTGCCTGCAACCGCGCTTTGGCATCACCAATCGCAGCAGTCAGCGGCTCAGCCAGCATCACCATGCCAGGGCCACCACCATAAGGTCTATCATCGACCGTATGGTGCACATCCTGCGTATATTGGCGAGGATTGGTCAGCGTTAACTGATACAAGCCACGTTGCCTGGCACGGCTGGTAATGCCATATTCCGTCAGTGCCGCAAACATCTCAGGAAACAAACTGATGACTTCAATCTGCATCATGAGAGCCACCTTCTTTAAAAATCAGCATCCCAATCTACCAGCACAGTGCCTGCTTGCAAGTCCACCTCGGGCACCGCTTCACTGGTAAACGGAATCAAGCGCTCACGGTACTCCTGCTGCAACTTGCCATCTTTACCTTTAACGCTGGTTGGCTGCGCTTCACGGACCACAAGCACATCATTCGCGCCAGTTTCAAACACCTGCGTAATGTTGCCAAAAGCCACACCCTGCGTATTGGTCACACTCAATCCAATCAAGTCTGACCAGTAATACTCACCTTCTTCAGGCTCAGGCAGCGACTCACGCGGTACGGCGATTTGCTGCCCTTTCAAGGCAAACGCTGCATCGCGATCAGCTACTCCCGCCAGCTTGATCAGCAATACATCATTGTGAAGCTTGGCTTGTTCAACCGTTGCTTCACGCCAATTCGGCGCTTTACCTACCCACCAGGCATCGTAATCCAGCAGGCCGTCCAGATACTCAGTATCAGGCACCACTTTCACCCAGCCATAAACGCCATATGGGGCGACGATGCGCCCCATTACGACCATGTTTTCAAACGCCATCTGAATTAAGGCGCTAAAAACAATTACTCAGCAGCTGGTGTTTCAGCAGCAGCGGCTTCTGCGGCAGCAGCTGCATCAGCCTCTGCTTTGGCTTTAGCATCGGCTTCCGCTTTAGCGGCAGCTTCTGCAGCGGCGGCGTCAGCTTCAGCTTTCAACTTGGCGGCAGCTTCAGCGATTGCTTTTTCTTTAGCAGCTTCAGCTTTGGCAACTTCTTTCGCTTTAACAGCAGCCATACCTTCAGCGCCTTTAGCGTGGAATTTTACCAAACGTGCCACGGTCTCAGACAGTTGTGCACCGTTGTCCACCCAGTATTGTGTACGTGCTTCATCGATACGCAAGCCTTCAGCGCCAGCGCGTGCAGATGGATTGTAGAAACCAACGCGCTCGATAAAACGACCGTCACGACGGTTGCGCGAATCTGCTACAACCAGGCTGTAGAACGGGTTCTTTTTGGAGCCACCACGTGATAAACGAATAACGACCATAATCTTGTTCTCTTAAAATTGAATTTCTTTGCAGAAAGGCGCGGATTATACTTGATATTATCAAAGCATGGCAAGTGTTTTTCACGCACCAGAAGATGCGCCTACATACGGTGTAGGATCAGCCACTCCGGCTTGCGCGAACCCCGCTTTGCGGAAACGACAGGAATCACACACCCCACAGGCCGCGCCCTGCTGATTGGCCTGATAGCAGGAGACGGTTAACCCGTAATCCAGCCCCAACGCATGGCCGCTGCGAATAATATCCGCTTTGGTCATCTCTATTAATGGCGCATGCACCGTAATCGTCTGGCCCTCTACTGCCGCCTTGGTCGCCAGGTTGGCCATTTGCTGGAAAGCTTTGACATATTCACCCCGGCAATCCGGGTAGCCTGAATAATCCAGCGCATTGACGCCGATAAAAATATCTCGTGCCTGCAACACCTCTGCCCAGGCCAGCGCCAACGATAACATAATGGTGTTGCGCGCAGGCACATAAGTCACGGGAATACCTTGTGTTTCCTGCTCTGGCACAGCGATATTGCTGTCAGTGAGCGCGGAACCACCAAACAGCGACAAATCCAGCTGCACAGTTTTATGTTCGGTGGCACCCAGTGCCACCGCCACGCGTTGCGCCGCCACCAATTCGACATTATGGCGCTGGTGATAATCCAGGCTCAGGCAATAACAGTCATAGCCTTGTGATTTGGCAATCGCCAGCACCGTGCTGGAATCAAGCCCGCCGGAGAGCAAAATCACGGCTTTGGGTTTATGTGTTGCAAGCAAGCTTAAACTCCTTGTTTCTCGCCCCAGAGGATTTTGTGCAATTGCAATTGCATGCGCACCTTGAGGTGATCCTGCAAAATCCAGCTGGCCAGCGTTTCGCCACTGACATCATGAAAACTCGGGGAAAATAATTGGTCACAGTGCGCTGGAAACGGCCGAGTTTGCAACATCTGCTTGGCCCAGTCAAAATCTTCGCGACTGCAAATCACCCATTTCACTTCGTCCTCCGCTTTGAGCAAAGCCAGGTTTTCCCAACGGTTTTTGTCCACTTCACCAGAACCAGGCGTTTTAATGTCCATGATCACTTTGACGCGCGGATCGACTGGCGCAATATCCATAGCACCACTGGTCTCCAATGACACCTGGTAGCCAGCATCACTCAAGCGAGTCAATAATTCAATACATGGCTTTTGCGCCAATGGCTCGCCGCCCGTCACACAGACATAAGGCGTCCCATAAGCCGCAATCTGCTGCATGATGTCATCCAGCGTCATATTGTTGCCACCTTTAAACGCATACTCGGTATCACAATAGCCACAACGTAGCGGACAACCGGTCAGGCGGATAAAAATAGTAGGCAGGCCAACGCGCGAGCTTTCGCCCTGCAAGGAATAGAAAATCTCGAAAATTCTGAGTGTGGTCATGGGGATATAAAAAGTAAACGGGCAGATATTGCTATCTGCCCGCTATTATCGCCGAACTCGCGAAATTCTGCTATTTGATACTTTCCAGCACTTTCAAACGTTTTTGCGCACTTGGCGTCACTTCTGCTGACGGATAAGTGGCAACCAGGTCTTTCAAAGTCTTTTTGGCCGCCGGAATCTGGCCTAATTGAATCTGGCTGTTAGCCAAACTCAACATGGCATTTGGCGCCAAGGCATGCGCAGCATAACTATCTAAAAACTTTTGCTGCGTCGCAGCAGAAGATTTGTAGCTCTTGAGCGCAAACTGCGTGTAGCCCATGCCATACAGCGCATCCGGCACCAGCTTACTGCCTGCATGGCTTTTCAAAAAGGCATCATAAGCATTAAACGCCTCTTTGTACTTGCCAGCCTGATTTAAAGACTCTGCTTCAGCAAACGCATTGGCTTCCTGCTGTGACACATCTGCTTTCGCATCTGCCGCACTGCCGCCATTACCGTTAGATGATGACACTGGCAATTGCCCACTGCTGACTGACTGCGCCAACGTTTCCAGCTTGCGCACACGCGTATCAAGATCAGTGTATGCAGCTCCTTGCTTGGTACGCATATCCTCCAGCTGATGCGTCACAAGCTCAAGATCCCCCTTAAGCTGTGCCACATCCTGCCTCATCTGCTCCAGCTGATTTTGCATATCCAGCAAGCCCTTACCGTTAATCAGGGCTTCCAGGCTTTGCACACGCCGGTCCAGCGACTGCTGGGTACGCGTCAGGTCAGTGATGGCTTTTTGTTGCGCATCATGGTCAGTCGTTTGCTTGTTTTCCAGCTCAAAGATCCGCTTCCGGGCCTCGGTATCGTCAAACAAGGCTGCCTGGCTGACAGTCGACACTGCCAGGCCCAGGGTAATCAAAGCAACAGAGAGTCGCAAATTACTGACCTGCATAGACGATGTCTACGCGACGGTCTTGCTGGAAGCAACCGTCATCAGCACAATTTTGCTTGGAACGCTCTTCACCGTAGCTCACGGTTTCGATTTGGCTGTCGCTTACGCCCAATACATTCAGCGCGTTTTTAACCGCCACTGAACGACGCTGACCCAATGCCAGGTTGTACTCGTGGGTACCGCGCTCATCGGTGTTGCCTTGCAGCACCACTTTAGTTTGCGGGTGAGCAACCAGGTATTTAGCGTGGTTAGCTACCAGGCCTTTGTATTCTTCACGAATCGCATCGCTGTCATAATCAAAGAACACTTGACGTTTAGCCAACTCAGCAGCGCTCAACTCATCTTTGCTGCTGTCAACATCAACGGTTTTGATATTGATTTTGTCTGTGCTGGCAGAGCTGTCAGCACCAGTGTTGCTTTGTGATTTGGCAATTGGGCGAGTCACGCTGGAATCTTCCACTTTTGCCGGGTTCATCGGGGTGCTTTTACAAGCAGTCAACACCAATGCAAGTGCTGCAACTGTCCAAATTGTCTTGTTCATACTTTCTCCTTAAAATGAGTGACTAAATAGATTGACCACGGATAGACTACTTGGGCGCTGCTTGTGCAGGTCCCCATGCAGGTTCACGAATATCTCCACCCGCTTCTGACAAACGCTGCCTGACCAGACCATCAACAGTGACGGTCGCCAGCGTGCCTTTGCCGCCAACACGGGTTGCATACATAATGGTACGCGAATTAGGGGCAAAGCTGGGCGATTCATCTTGCGAGCCAGTGCTGAGCACTTTGACATCACCGCTGCCCAGATCCTGCACCGCCACCTTGAATGCACCGCCATCATTGCGGATATAGGTCAGGTATTTACCATCTGGCGAAAAGCGCGGACCATCATTATAACTGCCTTCAAACGTCACCCGTGAAGCCGAGCCACCGGACGCGGACACTTTATACACTTGCGGGCGCCCGCCACGATCAGAAGTGAAGTATATCCATTGCCCATCAGGTGAGAATGCAGGCGATGTATCAATCGCACTACTCTTAGTCACTTGCTGCAAATTAGAACCATCGGCAGAAATGGTATAAATCTGTGAGTTAGCACCATAGGTCAATACGACAGCCAGCTTGCTGCCATCGGGCGACCAGGCTGGCGCACTGTTATTGCCTTTAAAATTGGCAACAATTTTACGCTCACCAGTGTACAGGGATTGCACAAATACGATGGGTTTCTTTTTCTCAAATGACACATAGGCCATTTTGCTGCCATCAGGCGACCAGGAAGGTGAAATAATCGGCTCATTGGATGACACCAGCGTTTGCGCATTAAAGCCATCGTAATCTGCAATCTGCAAAGTGAAACGCTTACCGACCTTGGTTACATAGGCGATACGTGTCGAAAACGCGCCTGGCTGGCCGGTGAATTTTTCATAGATCTGGTCAGCAATCAAATGCGCCACATGGCGGTACTGGCTGGGCGAGACGGTGTAAGTCAGTTGCAGCAAAGCTGTTTGGCGCAACACATCCATCACTTGCACAGACACTTTTAAGTTACCGCCCGCTTGCTGCACTTCACCCAGGCTTAGGCCTTGCGCTTTCAATGCTGTCCAGTCAGTGTATTTAATTTGCGCAGCATTGGTTGGCAACGCCGGCATGCCGCTGGTATTGATAATGCGGAACATGCCGCTGCCGCGCAAGTCGTTGCTGATAATGTCATGCAAGCGGCTGCCAGATTGGGCGCTACCAGATTCAGCCATAGGCAGAATCGCGATCGGGATCTGGATCGCGCTACCGCCACTGATCTCGAGTTCTAATGCCGCCTGTGCCGGCAGCGCGAACATCCAGAGCAGTACGCCAGCACCGATGGTATGAGACAAAAAATGGATCAATCCATTTTTGAGGTTTTGCATGGTCACAGTTTTATTCATTTTAGTTTGCTTATATACAAGAATTATAACGAAAAGCTTGTTCAGCGTCATTGCTCTATTAGCTACGCGGCCTAAACTTCAAACGTATCTGATCCACCATTTTCTTGCGCGCGGCCGGATCATCAGGCATATCAAACGGCTTTGCCGCCAGGATGGCACGGATCACCGCATCATCGCATACCGCATCGCCAGAACCTTTGACCAGCTTAGGCATACCAGATATATCACCCGAATTGGTCATTTGTATGTCAACCAGCAACTCTGGATTAGTCACTGGACACAAGCCAGAGTTAACAGTGCTGCGAATTTTTCGGCTCATCAGCCCCATGTAATAGTTAAGCACAGAAGGGTCAACCGCACCCGCTGCCGCTGATTGCTGTGCATCCATATCCTGTTGACGCATGGCGTCCTGAATCTTTTTCAGCTTGTCCTCTTCCTCTTGCTTACGCAGCGCTTCCTGAATTTTCTTCAGCTTCTCTTCCTGCTTTTTCTGCTCAAGCTCTTTCTTTTTCTCTTCGTCTAAGAGGCGTTTTTTCTCATCTTCCCGTTTTTTGAGTGCAATTTCCGCTTCTTGTTCCGCTTGTTTGACTTGCGGCTCCGGCGGGGCCACTTTTTCTGGCGGCTTAGGCTCGGGTGGTTTGGGTTCTGGCTTGGGCTCGGGCGGCGGTGGCGGAGGAGTAGGCTCCACAGGTTTTGTGGCAGGCTTGGATGGCTGTTTGCTGGGTAAACTATCCCACAATGTGGCCTCCATCACGCTCGGACTTACGTGCACGGCTTTCCAGTCGACCATGAAAATCATGCCCAGAAATAGCAGTACATGCATCAGCACAGACAGCATGGCTGCGCGTTTGCGTATGACCTGATCTTGTGGCGACAATACGATCTTCATCTGTTTTAAATCACTAACCGCTTACTTTTCGTTTTGAAACAACAAGCCAACCTGGTTCACTTGCGCCTGTTTCAATAAATCCATGACTGACACCACTTCACCATAAGGCGTGTTTTTGTCAGCAGACACGACCACAGGCTTTTCCGCCTCTGCCAGACGCTGGCGGATCAACGCCAGCATGTCATCGCGCTGCATTTCCTTGCCATCCATGAGGACGGTGCCCTCTTTTTGCACGGTCACCACAATCGGGTCGCCACTTTGCTTAAGTGCCTGGCCAACTTTGGGTAGCTCCACCATGCCAGGATTGGTCATCGGGGCGGTCACCATAAAAATCACCAGTAACACCAGCGTCACGTCGATGTAAGGCACGACGTTAATCTGGTTCATCATGCGCCGTTTACGCGTTCTGCTCATCGCGACTCCAATCAGGCTCTACGTTGCAAAATGTTGGTAAATTCTTCGATAAAGCTCTCGTAGCGCACGGACAGACGGTCAACCCCTGCCGCAAAGCGGTTATAGGCAATCACGGCCGGAATCGCCGCAAACAGGCCGATCGCCGTCGCCACCAGCGCTTCAGCAATACCTGGTGCCACTTGGCTCAGCGTGGCTTGCGCCACATTAGACAAACCACGGAACGCGTTCATAATGCCCCACACCGTGCCAAACAGGCCGATGTAAGGGCTGACGGAACCGACTGACGCAAGGAATGGCAAATGCGAATCCAGATAATCCAGTTCACGGTTATAAGAGGCACGCATGGCGCGGCGTGTGGCTTCCATCACGTCACTCACTTCGGTATCTTTTTGCTGTTTGTAGCGAATAAACTCCTTGAGACCGGCCTGGAAAATACTGGCCATGCCCTGGGGTGTTTTTCTGCCTGCAGTAATACGCTCATACAATTCGTTCAAGTCACCACCGGACCAGAACTGCGCCTCAAACTGGTCTACATTTTCATTGGCAGCCTTCAATGAAAATACTTTAATGAAGATATACCACCAGGAGACCAGTGAGGTCAGCAGCAAGATCAGCATCACCAGTTGGACTGGTAAACTGGCCCCACTCACCAGGGTAAAAATCGACATATCGTTCGCTACATTCATGAAGACTCCAGTGCAATTTTGAGCCGGGCCGGAATACCCGTTGGTTTAAATGAATCCGCATCCACGCAAGCCACCTTGACCTGCGCCTCTATTAAAATCGTTTCGCCACACGTAATCTGCTGCTGGCAGCTAAAACTGCCACGCTTCATCTCGATCAAGCGTGATACTACCTGTAACTGGTCATCCAGCCTGGCTGGTTTTTTAAATTGCAGTTGCATGCTGTGTACCACAAACAGCACCTGCTCTTGTTGCTTTAACGCGGCCTGGGCAAAACCCGCAACGCGCAACCATTCTGTCCGTGCGCGCTCCATAAAGTTCAGGTAGCGGCTGTGATAGACCACGCCACCCGCATCGGTATCTTCGTAATACACACGCACCGGCCACACAAACATATTATTGCCCAGCGCTTTGCCAAAGCTCGCCAGAGGTCATACTGGCAGGCGCTTTCAAGCCAAAATGCTGATAAGTCATCAGGGTGGCCACACGCCCGCGCGGGGTACGCATGATATAGCCTTGCTGGATCAAATACGGTTCCAGCACATCCTCAATCGTATCGCGCTCTTCACCGATGGCTGCCGCCAGGTTATCCAGGCCCACCGGTCCGCCACCAAACTTCTCAACCACGGCCTGCAACAGTTTACGGTCCATCACGTCCAGCCCCTGCTGGTCGACGTCCAGCATTTTCAACGCCGCATCCGCCACTTTATCCGTCACCACGCCATCAGACTTCACCTGCGCGTAATCGCGCACGCGGCGTAGCAAACGGTTGGCAATACGTGGCGTGCCGCGGGCACGACGGGCAATTTCAGAAGCGCCCGCCTGCTGCATCTCGACTTCAAGCAAGCTGGCAGAACGGCTGACAATCTTGGCCAATTCGTCGTGACTGTAAAATTCCAGCCGTGCAACGATACCAAAACGATCACGCAAAGGATTGGTCAGCATACCGGCACGCGTGGTGGCACCCACCAGCGTAAAGGGCGGCAAATCCAGGCGCACACTACGCGCAGCCGGGCCTTCGCCGATCATGATATCCAGCCGGTAATCTTCCATGGCTGGGTACAAAATCTCTTCAACCACCGGGCTTAGGCGGTGGATTTCGTCAATAAACAGGATATCATTGGGTTCAAGATTGGTCAGCAAAGCGGCCAGATCGCCAGCACGCTCCAGCACCGGGCCCGAAGTCATGCGTAGATTGACGCCCATTTCTTTAGCAATAATATGGGCAAGCGTGGTTTTACCGAGACCGGGCGGGCCAAACAGCAGCACATGATCCAGCGCTTCCTGGCGGCCACGGGCGGCATTGATAAAAATTTCGAGTTGACCGCGCGCTTTTTCCTGCCCCACATACTCATCCAGCACCTTGGGGCGCAATGCACGTTCCAGCGCCTCTTCTTGGGTGCTGGCAGTGGCAGGAGCGACGAGTCTATCAGTTTCAATCATGGGTGGTCGGTAATGAAGTGCAAAGCAAATTTAATCAACAAAAAACCTCATTGCCGGTCGCGTATTGTCAGTCACTGGGAGAAGTTATTTTTTGTCATGATACCATGCGGCGTTTGACTATCACAGACCATGGCTATTGACTGCGATGCCTCACTTGGCCAGATACTTCAAAGCCTGGCGTATACCATCGCTGACGCTGATGCCTGGCTCCAACAATTTGACGGTCGCAGAGGCTTCACGCTCGTTATAACCCAGCGCCACCAGCGCATTGAGAATATCGTCCGTGGCCGCTTTAGCCGAAGGCTGCGCCGAAGTAGAGCCAGTCACGACAAACTTGTCTTTGAGCTCCAGCAGCAAACGCTCGGCGGTTTTTTTGCCGATGCCAGGAATACGCGTGAGTAATGAGACTTCTTGCTGGCTGACGGCCAGCATTAAATCATTGACACTGACGCCACTGAGAATAGACAGCGCAGACTTGGCACCAATACCGTTTACCTTCAGCAATTGCTTGAAGGTATTTTTTTCCTGCTCGCTGCCAAACCCATACAGTAATTGCGCATCTTCACGCACCACCATATGCGTCAATATTTGCACCGGCTGGCCCAGCTCAGGCAAGTTGTAGAAAGTGCTCATGGGCACCTCCACTTCATAGCCGACGCCATTGCAATCAATCACAATCAGGGGCGGCGACTTTTCCAGCAAACGGCCTTGCAAACGCGCAATCATATTAATCTTCCATTTCTGACTCTTAAACCAGTGGTGGCCAATGCGCCCAGGCCCTGCCCACCATGCGCATGACAGATGGCACACGCTAATGCGTCTGCTGAATCCGGACTGGGGGTTGCAGGTAATTTGAGCAAGCGTTTGACCATCTCTTGCACTTGCTCTTTTTGTGCATGGCCATTACCGACCACAGCCTGCTTCACCTGCAGCGCCGTATACTCGGCCACCGGCAATTGCCTGATTACGGCTGCTGAAATCGCCGCGCCACGCGCCTGTCCCAGCAACAAGGTCGATTGCGGGTTGACGTTCACAAAGACTTTTTCAATCGCCACTTGTGTCGGCTGATAGGTGGCGATCACCTCAAACAACCCATCCAGGATCACTTTGAGGCGCTCCGGCAAGGCTTCTTTTTCTGGCTCGCCCTCTGCACTCTTTTTAGCAGAAGCCGTTTTAATCACACCGCTGGTGACATACGACAACTTGCCATCCACCGCTTCGATCACACCAAAGCCGGTCACTCTTAAGCCAGGGTCTATGCCCAATATGCGGTGCACGGCCATTAGCAAGCTGTTGACCACGTGCCAGCGGCGAACAGCACCAATTAAACCTCTTCAATCACGGCAGAAGTGTACACATCCTGCACGTCATCCAAGTCTTCCAGCATATCGAGGATTTTTTGCATTTTGACTGCATCATCACCGGTGAAAACCACTTCATTGAGTGATTTCATTGTGACTTGCGCCATCACGGCTTTCAGCCCGGCCGCTTCCAGCGCCTCTTTCACGGTGACAAAGTCGTTTGGTGCAGTGACCACTTCAATACTGCCGTCTTCATCTGCAATCACATCTTCTGCGCCTGCTTCGAGCGCGACTTCCATCACCGCATCTTCGGAGACTCCTGGCTCAAACACCAATTGGCCACAGTGCTTGAACATAAACGCCACGCTGCCATCGGTGCCCAGATTGCCACCATGCTTGGTTAAGGCATGACGCACGTCCATGACGGCGCGCTGGCGGTTATCGGTCAGGCAATCAATAATGATGGCGGCACCATTGATGCCATAGCCTTCATAACGGATCTCTTCATAACTCACGCCTTCCAGTTCGCCCGTACCTTTTTTAATGGCACGCGTGATATTGTCTGAAGGCATATTCTCTTCTTTAGCCGCGGCCACCGCCGCACGCAAACGCGGGTTCATGGCGGTATCGCCGCCACCCATACGTGCAGAAACCGTGATTTCCTTGATCAGCTTGGTAAAGATTTTGCCGCGCTTGGCGTCCTGACGGCCTTTACGGTGCTGAATATTGGCCCATTTACTATGCCCAGCCATAGTGCTTCCTTGTATTTTTTAACAACGTTGTTGAAGTAATTTAAGCCGCTGATTTTACCACAGCCGCCCGATCACCAAACGACCGTCGCACACAACAAAAAAGGCCTGACAATGTCAGACCTTTTATAAAGTCGGCTTCAATTATTGGCTTTTGCCGTAACCGGGTCGCATCATGAGGATGGAAATGAGGCTGAGCGAAAAGATAATCAACGCCATCCCTATCATTTCCAGATGATCCGGCACTTCGTTCAACTGTATCCAGGCCGCAATCACGCCTATCACCGGCGCCAGCATGGAGGCCATACTTGCCACGCCAGCAGGCAACCGCTGCAAGGCAAACAGCCACAATAACCAGGCCAGCGCGCCACACAACACCACATTAAACAATATGGCACCGATCAAATAAGGTGACCAATCAATCGCTGGCGCAGGCACCAGCCAGGCGATCAGCACCATGGGCAAGGAACCCAGCAACATCGGCCATGCCGTCAGGTTAATCAAATCCAGCGTCGGATGGCGCCTGTGCAACTGCTTGGTCATGATGGCCGACAACGCCCATGACACGCCAGACAACACTGCCAGCAACATACTAAAACTATCCGCGCGGATATGTAGCGGATCGAAAATAAACAGCATGCCAAGCACCGCGGCAATGACGGCCAGCCATTGCCAGCCGTGCACACGTTCGCCCAGCATCGGCCAGGCAAACAGCAAGGTCCAGAACGGCATGGTATAGGTCAGCACGGCAGTTTTGCCCGCGCCGCCCTCTACCAGCGCCCACATAAGCACACCGGTAAAACCGACATTTTGCAAAATGCCCAACAGCAGCATGGTCGGAAACTCGGTTAAGCCCATGGGGCGGCGCGTCACATACAACACCAGGAACAACACCAGTGCACCAAAAAACGTACGCATGGCCGCAAACTGGAACGGCCCGGCATATTGCAGCGCGCTCTTCATCACCACCCAGTTATAGCCCCAGATGATGGTGAGTACCAGCAGCGCGGTCAGCGCTTGCGAACGTTGTTTGATCAGTTGATCCATGAGCCTTGTTCCATCGAAGTATGTTCCCTGTGTATTAATTCCAGATATGTGTCACAGCCAGCCATTGGCCATCCGCTTGTTTCTGGAAAACAACCTGTACATTGCCGCCAAACTGCTGCTTGACGCCATCTTCGCCGATCAAGGCACCTGCCCAATTACCGGTTTGTGTTGCCAGCGTGTCAGTCACCACCGCTTCTTTCATGGTCAGCGCATGTTCAATCACGCCAGCCTCAATCAAGCCACCGAAAAACTCGGCCACTGCCTGGCGACCTTTAACCACCTGACCGGCGGGTGCCGGCATCACAATCGCGTCATTGGCATACAAGGCCGCAATCGCCTGGGCATTTTTGCTGTTAAACGCGGCGTCAAATTGCTGGTTCAATGCGATTAAAGTATCTACAACAGTTGCCATGGTGAAACTCCTTCATTAAAAATTGAATTTACTGATTAAAATCCCAGGCAGACATCCCGTGGTCTATCACACCTAAAATCGCTTGCAAATCATTGCGCTGCTGCTCACTTAAGCCCTGCATGCACAACCGTAAGCGTGTGTAGTAATCCGGCATCACGGCATCCAGTTTGGCCTGACCTGCCGCTGTGAGCTGGATTTTGACACTCCGCCGGTCTTCAGGCACAGAAATACGCTGTACCAGGCCGCCCTGCTCCAGGCCGTCGAGCAAACCGGTCATGGTTGCACGCGTCACGCCCAGCTTTTCCGCCAACACCGATGGCGTAGACGTCAGGTCAGCTTCGCGCATAAGCAAAATCAGCACCCACCAACGGCCTTGCAGCAAATCATGCTTGCTCAGGCAGGCGTCCAGCGCCACGGACAAATCCGTCGCCACCCGCAGCAGCATTAAAAAGCTGGCAATGGCCGTCACATCTGCTGCGGGGTACCGTTGGGCAAACCGCTGCAAAATTTCTTGGGTAGGGAGATCTCTAAGTTGCAACATAATTAGCTACATTATAGTTAGCCAGCTAATTATGTCAAGAGGTCAAATTCAAGTGAAACAAATATGTTACTAATTACCACATCAGTGTATATTAACTATCCGTGCCCGATGAAAGGAGGAAGTGATGAAGACGCTTCAACAAGTACTCTCTCATAAAACACACCAAGGCATCATCAGTATTGCGCCCAACCGACCGGTGTACGATGCATTGGTCATTCTGGCGGAATACCAGATCGGTGCACTGGCGGTGATCAAGGATGGCGAACTGGTCGGCATTTTCTCTGAACGAGACTATGCACGCGAAGTGATCCTCAAAGGCCGCTCATCCAAAACCACCACTATCAGCGAAGTCATGACCGAGAAGGTGATTACCGGCAAACCGGCAGAGATGGTGGAATCCGCCATGAGCACCATGCTGGAAAAACGCATCCGCCACCTGCCTGTAGTCGACAATGGAAAAATGCTGGGCATGCTGTCGATTGGCGACATCCTCAAAGAAACCATCAGCTACCAGCAAGAGCTTATCAAGCAACTGGAAAGTTATATCCATAGCTGATTTGCCAGCTGCCATAACATAGCAAAAAAGGGAGCACGGCTCCCCTTTGGCTTTATATGGCGTCGATCACTGATTAACTCAAATACCTGGCGACCATTGCATTATGCAAGGCCGTGGCGGCAATTGGCAATTTCACGAAATGGCCGCTGCCTGCGGCTTGCTGTACGGGTTCACCCCGTTTATCGAACAACTGCTCAACCACAATATCGCGATTACCGCTGGGGTGGATTAATTGCAATCTATCACCCACGGAAAATTTATTACGTGCCTGAATCGAGGCAAGACCGCGCTCGACATCGTAATCCACGACATCACCGACATATAAACTTCGGTTGGCGCTGGAATGCCCTTGTACGTAATTCTGGTGCTCGGCAGTATGGTGACGCTGGTAAAAACCATCGGTATAACCACGGTTAGCCAGGTTTTCCAGCTCGCCCAGCAAACGCCAGTCAAATGGGCGTCCCGCCACGGCATCATCAATCGCCTGACGATAGTTCTGGCTGGTGCGAGCCACGTAGTAACGTGACTTGGTGCGGCCTTCAATCTTGAGCGAATCCACGCCCAGCGCAATCAGTTTTTCCACATGCTCAATCGCACGCAGGTCTTTACTGTTCATGATATAGGTGCCGTGCTCGTCTTCCATGATAGGCAGCAATTCGCCTGGACGACCTTTCTCCTCAATCAGGTACACCTGCTCGGCCGCCGGATGCCGCGTTAATGAGCCACAAGAAGATAAACTGGATTTCTCCAATTCCGCCTGAAAATCAAACTCTTTCAAACGGATCACGCCTGCTGCATCCGGCTGCGCATCATGCACTTTGTAATCCCAACGGCAACTGTTGGTACACGTGCCCTGGTTAGGGTCACGCGAATTGAAATAGCCAGACAATAAACAACGGCCGGAATAGGCAATACACAACGCACCGTGTACAAACACTTCCAGCTCCATCTCCGGGCATTCCTGGCGGATTTCGGCAATTTCATCGAGGGATAATTCACGTGACAGAATCACGCGCGTCAGCCCCATACGCTGCCAGAATTTGACCGAGGCGTAATTGACTGCGTTGGCCTGCACAGATAGATGAATAGGCATATCAGGCCATTGCTCGCGCACCATCATGATCAGGCCTGGGTCGGCCATGATCAACGCATCTGGCTGCATGGCGATCACCGGCGCCATGTCGCGCATATAGGTTTTCACCTTGGCGTTGTGCGGCGAAATATTGCTGGCGACAAAAAACTTTTTACCACGCGCATGCGCCTCTTGAATGCCAATGGCCAGATTCTGCATCGAGAAATCATTTTCACGCACCCGCAGGCTGTAGCGCGGCTGACCGGCATACACCGCATCCGCACCATAATCAAACGCCGTACGCATGCGATCCAGGTCACCCGCAGGGGCTAATAATTCAGGAGACTTCATTACCGTATTTCCATTTCAACACGCAGTGCTTGCATTTACTCACCGATAATTTTCACCAGCACACGCTTATTGCGGCGACCATCAAATTCACCGTAAAAAATCTGTTCCCAAGGGCCAAAATCCAGCTGGCCTTCAGTAATCGCTACCACTACTTCACGGCCCATGATCTGGCGTTTGATATGGGCATCGGCATTGTCCTCGCCGGTATCATTGTGACGGTAGCCACTGACAGGCTCATGTGGCGCCAGTTTTTCCAGCCACACTTTGTAGTCATGGTGCAGACCGCGCTCGTCGTCGTTAATAAATACACTGGCAGAAATATGCATGGCGTTGATCAACACCAGACCTTCTCTAACGCCACTCTCGCGTACACACGCCACCACATCCTGCGTAATATTCTTGAAATCCATACGCGCGGAAATGTTAAACCACAGCTCTTTACGAAAACTTTTCATTTTGTCCCCTTTCCTAAAGCGGTTATTTTAGCACTGCGATTAAACAGTCATTTGCCATAAAACAAAAAAGGCCTCTTAAAGAGGCCTGATCTGCAACATTTCATCTAGCTGTGGACATCCAACGTTTGCGTAAAGGTTTTGCCCTCATTGTCGGTGGCCACCACCTCCAGCTTGCCCGGCGCGTCTGGAATAAAACTGAATTTCATATAAGGATCTTCACTGGTCCCCACACCGACATCCACCGTCATCACTTCTTTACCGTTGTAGGTAAAAGTCGTTTTATTGATATAAAACGCAGGCACATAACCTTGTGAGACCAGGTCGCGCTGCAAGCCGGTACGCATCACGTGGCGAATATTGAAGGTCGCCGTGGCTGGTTCGCCAAACTTGGGCGCATCCACGTTCAATTTAATTTTGCCGGCGGCCGCGCGCACCTCGGCTTCATTATTATCCACGGTACCGCCACAGCCACCCGCGGCGCGAATTTCACGCTTGCCCATATACAGCTTGCCATCGGCCGTTTCACCAATCAGGCGCACAAAAGAATCCGTTTCCTGGCGGATACGGGTTGCCATCTGAAAGCCATTCAGCATGTCGGTTAAATGGTAGGTCGAGGCCAATTGAATCGGGTTGGCATCGACAATGACATACAGCTTCTTCAGCACCACGCCATTGGCCGCTGCCTTGTCATAGATAAACGTCACCGGCACTTGTGCACCGCTCTCGGCACGGCGCGGTGCTTCAATTTTAAGAAAGTCGACTTCCTGAATATCGCGCTTGGGAAAGAACGCCTCTTTGACCACCGCCCATAATTTTGGATCAGCTTCTGCCTGCGCCAAACCGGTTAACCCAAAGGCCAACACACCTAACATCATCACCCATGTTTTCTTCATACATTTCCCCATCTGCTGATTATTGATTTCATTTGCATGAAAAGGATTTTCTTATGCTTTAACCATCAGAATATGTGATGCACATCACACTCGTGATCAAATCTTGCTTGGGTCACCTGAAGGTCGCATCTCGTAGTTCGGGTCTGCATATTCGGAAAAATTTAATTCCACGCCATTGCCCGCCGGGTCGCGCATATTGATCTGGCGGATACCATTGGCCAGGATGCGCGTGGTATAAGTCACGCCGCGCGCCTGCAGATTGGCTTCCATCGCATCCATATCGTTACAGTTGAATGAAACATGGTCATAGACACCATGCACATGCAGTTGCGGTGGCTCAGCGGTTTTATATTCTGCCAGGTGCACCACGGCCTGCTTGCCAATATACAACCAGTAGCCATACGTCGTGCTGGCCACACGTTTACCAACCGTTAAGCCCAGCACATCGCAATAAAAATCGCGCAACAGATGCATGGTGTCGCGATCGGTCCGAAAGTTGACGTGATCAATTCCTGTCAATGGCATGATTTTCCAATCTATTTAGTGCCGTATCAAAAGTGTGTGCAAAGCGTCTGCGCAATATAGTACAAAAATCAGTGCCCTTCAAATTGACACAGGGCAAAAGTTTGGACGCCGCTGGCCTGTAAATGTTGCATGCCGGACAAAGCAGGCAAGTCAATGACAAACCCGGCATGTTCTACCACACCACCCAGTTGGCGTATCAAGCCAACTGCGGCCAGCGCCGTACCACCAGTAGCAATCAAATCATCAATCAGCAACACACGTTCACCGGCAACAATCGCATCGGCATGCAACTCGAGCGCATCTTCACCATACTCAAGCGCGTAAGACTGCCGAATGACACTGGCTGGCAATTTGCCAGGTTTACGCACTGGCACAAACCCCAGCTTCAAGCGACTGGCAAGGGCGGCACCGACAATAAATCCGCGCGCCTCAATGCCAACCACCTTATCCAGCACGACATCCGCATAATGCAAGGCCAGCGCATCAATCGTAGCATTAAATGCCAGCGGATCCTTGAGCAAGGTCGTGATATCGCGAAACTGGATGCCTGCTTTCGGATAATCGGCAATCGTCCTAATGTGCGCACTCAAATTAATCATACGGTTACCGCCAATAAAAAACGCGCCCACCCAAGGCAGACGCGTTTAAAGAGTTCGTGTGAGTTGTCACACAAGCCAGCCAGGCTTAGCTGCCAGCTGCGTTTTGCTGACGTACGCGAATATGTAATTCGCGCAATTGTTTCTCGTCGACCTCGTTCGGCGCATTGGTCATCAGACATTGCGCGCGCTGGGTTTTCGGGAAAGCAATCACGTCACGGATAGACTCGGCACCCGCCATCAAAGTCACCAGGCGATCCAGGCCAAAAGCCAGACCACCGTGCGGAGGTGCACCGTACTGCAATGCATCCAGCAAGAAGCCGAACTTCTCTTGCGCTTCTTCCTTGCTGATTTTCAGTGCATCAAACACTTTAGACTGGATGTCTTGTTTGTGGATACGCACAGAACCGCCGCCCACTTCCCAGCCGTTTAACACCATGTCATAGGCTTTGGACAAGCAAGCACCTGGATTGCTGACCAGCAAATCTTCATGGCCATCTTTAGGCGCAGTGAACGGGTGATGCAAGGCCACCCAACGGTCACCGTCTTCATCGTGCTCGAACATCGGGAAATCCACCACCCACAATGGCGCCCACTGACGGCCATCGACATGGCCTTTTTCGTGGCCAACCTTGGTACGCAAGGCACCCAGCGCTTCGTTGACGATTTTGGCTTTGTCGGCACCAAAGAAGACGATGTCGCCGTTTTGTGCGCCTGTGCGCTCAATAATGGCTTGCAGCGCATTGACGTGAATATTTTTCACAATCGGGCTTTGCAGGCCTTCTTCATTCAATTTGGTGATGTCATTGATCTTGATATAAGCCAGGCCTTTGGCACCGTAGATTTTGACAAACTCGGTGTAGGCATCGATTTCTGAGCGGCTGATGGCAGCGCCGTTAGGCACGCGGATCGCTGCCACACGGCCACCCGCCATATTGGCGGCACCGGCAAACACTTTAAAGTCGACATCTTTCATCACATCGCTAAGCTCTGTGATTTCCAGTGTCACGCGCATATCTGGCTTATCTGAACCGTAACGGTTCATCGCCTCAGAGAAAGGCATGCGTGGGAATTTGGCAGGCAGATCGACATCCTGAATTTTTTTCAGCATGCGACGGATCATCTCTTCGACGATGTCCATGATTTCATTTTCTTCCAGGAACGATGTTTCAATATCGACCTGGGTGAATTCTGGCTGGCGGTCCGCACGCAAATCTTCGTCACGGAAACATTTGGTGATCTGGAAGTAACGATCAAAACCGGACACCATCAACAATTGTTTAAACAATTGTGGCGATTGCGGCAAGGCAAAGAACATGCCGTGATGTACACGGGATGGCACCAAGTAATCACGCGCACCTTCAGGTGTTGAGCGCGTCAGCATGGGTGTTTCCACCTCGATAAATCCGTTGTCATCCAGATAGTCACGCAGGTTTTTCGCGACTTTGTAACGCAACATAAGGTTTTTCTGCATGGCAGGGCGACGCAGGTCGATATAACGGTGCTCCAAACGCACAGTCTCGGTCAGGTTGTCGTCATCTAGCATGAATGGTGGCGTCAGTGAAGCGTTCAAGACTTCAATTTCAGTCGCCAGCATCTCGACTTCACCGGTAGGCAAGTTCGGGTTAACGGTGCCTTCAGGGCGCGCGCGCACTTTACACACCACACGCAAGACAAACTCGCTACGTACGGTTTCAGCAATGGCGAATGCGTCTTTGGTATCCGGGTCAATCACAATTTGCGCCAGGCCTTCGCGATCACGCAAATCAATAAAAATCACGCCCCCGTGGTCGCGACGACGGTGGGCCCAGCCACACAGTGTCACGGTTTGTCCGATATGTTCGCGGTTCAGGTGACCGCAATAATGTGTACGCATCATAATAATTTTATAAAGTTAAAGTGGTGTTGCAGTTAATGATGTTTAGGCAAGGGCGCCACTGTACCCATGCTGATGATGTATTTCAAGGCCTGATCCACACTCATGTCGAGCGCGACCACATCAGACTTGGGTAGCATCAGGAAAAAACCTGAGGTCGGGTTAGGTGTAGTCGGCACATACACACTCACATACTCGCCCTGCAAGTGATTCGCCACATCGCCACCCGGCGTACCGGTCAGAAAGGCAATGGTCCACACACCCTGGCGTGGATACTGAATCAACAATGCCTGGCGGAATGCATTACCGGAATCCGAGAACAGCGTGTCAGACACTTGCTTGACGCTGGAATAAATGGATTTAACGACCGGCACGCGGATCAGCAAGCCTTCCCACAACTCGATCAACTGCTGGCCGAAGATATTGGTTGCCACCAAACCAGTCGCCAGCACAATCGCCACGGTCAATATGACACCAAAGCCCGGAATATCCACACCAAGCAAGGCTTCCGGGCGCCAGGCAACCGGCAGCAACAGCAAACTTTGATCCAGTGTTTGCACTAAAGTTTTGAGCACCCACACCGTAATAAATAATGGGACCAGTACCAGCAAACCTGTAATGAAATATTTTTTCATGCGTCTTGTTTTTTAATGGCAGGCACAACCTGGGTTGCACTTGGCAGCCTCGGTCGTTGTGGCAGATTCTGTGGATTTACTGCTGCTTGTTGCCGGCTTGTTTTTGAAATCGGTCGCGTACCAGCCACTACCGGTCAGTTGAAAATTAGGAGCAGACACCTGCTTGCTAAATGTCTCTTGCGCACACTTGGGGCACGCCTCAACAGAAGGCGCGGACACTTTGCGCATCAGCTCTTGCTGGTAACCACACGCGGTACATTGAAAATCGTAGATAGGCATTTGTTAACACAACCTGAAGGGCAACTTGCTGGAAAAATTTCACCAAGTGCAAATTATACCTGATTCGCGTTACAAATCACCAAAAGCACAGCGATGTATTTGAATTGAAAAGACTTTAAGGAGCACGATATGCAACAACTCTCACTCAAATTACCATTTATGCTGACTATGCTGTTTTTTCTGGGATTAGCCAGCCGCGACCTCAACATACATCACCCTATGCTGACACTTGGTAAACAAGCACAACCGGGCAAAATGGTGACATTACACTTGGCGGATTTGCTATACGCCGAACCGACACTCAAAATCAGAAAAGTAGAGTAGCCGCTGCGCCAAAAGCGCATTGATTTAGAGCTGCGCGTCGTAAGCCGCCTGGTCCAGCAAAGACGCCACACCACTGGCATCAGGCGACAGCTTGAATAACCAGGTGGCGTACGGATGATCGTTGATCTTCTCCGGCGAAGACAGTGCTTCTTCATTAATGGCCTGCACCACACCGGACAAAGGCGCATAAATATCCGAACCTGTTTTGACCGACTCAATCAAGCCACACACACTGAATTGTTCCACGGACTGGCCGACTTTTGGCGGATCCACAAACACCACATCACCCAGCATATTCTGTGCGTAATCAGTGATCCCAACCAACCATGCCCCATCTTCGGACTGAGCAGCCCATGTGTGGTCTTTAGAAAAGAAGTATTTCAAGCCTGCTGACATATGATTTAAAAATCAAAAGTTTAGTAGATAATTATTGTGCCACAGTCTGCGAAACGCGCCAAAACTTATTCAGATAAGTCAAAAAGCGGTTTAATTTTTTACACGAAAAAATTGCGATAAGTGATTGACTCTGAATAATAACTGGGCAATAATGAGTCGGGTTTTCGGAAGGTTGATTATGAGTTTTTACAAGCATTGCCTTAAAGTGTTGCTAATGTGTTCCATCGCTTTTGCACCTGCGGGTCAAGCCATAGCAAAGTCACCTTCTAAAAAACAGACCGTTTCTGCCGCCAAGAGCAAGAAATACAGCACGCGATCCTCACAATACCGCGTCAACCCGGACAAAATCAAATCCATGCGCCCGGTTAAACTGCATGCGCATGCCAGAAAATCAGCCAGACCTGCGATTGATGCAGAAATGTTTGATTCTTTCGAAGGTAAATCCGGTAGCCATGGCAACCTGTCCATCGCCTCCACCAAAGCGCTGGTGATGAACCAGAACACGCACGAAATCATTTACTCCAAAAATCTGGATACGTCGACACCCATCGCCTCAGTGACTAAACTGATGACTGCCATGGTGGTGCTAGATGCAAAACTGAATCTGAATGACCAGGTCTCTATTACTGAAATGGACGTGGATTACCTGAAAGGCACCTCTTCACGCCTGCCGGTTGGCACCACCATGACACGCGAAGACATGCTGAACCTGGCATTGATCGCTTCAGAGAATCGCGCCGCCTCTGCGCTGGCCACCAACTACCCGGGCGGCAAGGCACGCTTTATTCAAGACATGAATGCCAAGGCTGCCAGCCTGGGCATGATGAACACCCATTTTGAAGACTCTACCGGCCTCACCAGCAACAACGTGTCTACGGCCATGGACCTGGCAAAAATGGTACACGCGGCTTATCAATACCCCTTGATTCGTCAAATCACGACGACTTCTGACTACGACCTGAATGTCGGCAGCAGACGCCAGCCTATACACTTCCACAACACCAATGCGCTGGTACGTGAAAGCACCAACAGCAGCTGGGAAATTGGCTTATCAAAAACAGGGTATATCAGCGAAGCTGGACGCTGCCTGGTGATGCAAGCAACCATTGCTGGCGAGCCGCTGATTCTGGTGTTGCTGGATTCCGTTGGCAAACTGACCCGTATCGGCGATGCCAGACGCATCAAAAAATGGATGGAACATAACTACAGCACCCTGACCTCACACAACGACGGTGGCATTGTGCTGACCGGGCTGTCAATGAGCAAAACGCTGGGCGACGAAGCCAATTAATCGTCAACCGAATACAATAAAAAACCCGCGAGATTCGCGGGTTTTTTATTTGTCAGCGCATTTTATTTAGCGCCACCACAGACGGCTAATGTTCAGCGCCATCAAACTCAGGATCATAGCCCTCAGTAATCGCAGCTTTTTGCTTATGCTCTTTCCACTGCTTGCGTAGCACGTCTTTTTTCTCAGGGCTCAAACTCTGAAACTGCTGATAACGCTTGCGGGCGTTCTCACGCTCATACGGCGTCATGCGGCTCCATTTCACCAATTGATGCTGAATGCGCTGCTGTTTCTGCGCATCCATTTTGGGGTATTCTTTGGCAATATCCAGCATTTTTTCGCGTTGCCATGGGCGCAACGTATCCCACTCACCACCCAAAGGCGATAACACGGCGCGCTGCTGTTCAGTCAGGTGCGACCACGTCACATTGGCAGCAGGATCAGCAGGTGACAGATCATTCTTGATCGCACCGATATCCGCCATCGCCAGCCAGCGCTGGCCAGAATCATGATCAGCCGCACTGGCATGCATCGACAAGCAACCGCTTCCACACACCGCTAATACTATCCACCCTAATAAAACAGAATGATTTCGCATCATTTCTCATTGTTCCATTGACACATTATTTTCTTCATCCCGCCAAGTATTACTTTTAATCCAGCTGGCCACTCAAATATTTTCTGAATATTGCCAGGCGTCGAATCCGCTATCGACAAAAGCCTCGACAGGCAAATCATCGCTCAGCAACATCGCATCATCATTATTGCTGGCGGACAGGACAAATAGCCCGACCGCAAAAAATACAGACAAGGCCGCCATACCGGCCATCCGCGGATGGCCGAAAGAGGCCCAGGACAAGGCATCTGCCCAAGCATGCCCAGACTGGCTTGATTGTGCAAATTTCGCCAATGCAGCCTGTCGCGCTTCTGCTAGGCGAGCTTCTACCTCAGCCGACAAAGGCCGATCATCTTGCTTCAGCCACTCAACACCTTCGCGCAGAGGGGTAGGCAAGTCGTCTTCTGGATGACGTTGTTTCCTCATGGCTTTACTCCTTCTTTTGTAACTTGCGGGTTCCGATCCCGGCTTGCTCTAACAATGTAGATAACGCACTGACCGCTCTTGAGCAATGCGTTTTAACACTTCCTTCTGAACACCCCATGACCGATGCCGTTTCAGCAACATCCAACTCTTCCCAATAACGCAGCACGAATGCTTCTCGTTGACGTAAAGGTAATTTTGCCAATGCCTTCTCGATCAGGGCCATGATTTGCGACCGCTCCAATTGATCAGAAGGGTCACCGTCAGCACTTTCCACCTCTATGGTTTCCAGCGGATCATAATCTTCGTCATCAGACTGGCCGAAAGACGAAAACAGCGTGGTCCACAGGTTACGCACCTTCTGCCGACGCCAGTAATCCCGCATGGTATTTTGCAGGATACGCTGAAACAACATGGGGTATTCTTCAACCGGTTTGCTGGCATATTTATCAGCCAGTTTTAACATGGCGTCCTGCACAATATCCAACGCAGCATGGTCATCACGCACCGCATACGCGGTTTGCCTGAATGCCCGCTTTTCAACCTGTCGTAAAAAATCCGATATTTCTTGCGCACTCGCCACTACAAATCCTCTTCCCCGAGATCACCAGTGTTTGCCACTGACGCACGTGCTTTTTTCGCGATATTGTTGTGAATTATGAGATGTCATCACAGAAATATGCACCGTTTTATCTCCCTGTCGCTTGCGAGTATATCAGTTTTAAATTTATTTACTGTTAGAATAAGCCCGATAGCAGCGAAAGTTCGGCCACCCTTTATGACGACCAAAAAAATAAATTCTATCACCCTGCTCGATCCGTCGCACACACGTCACGCCTGCGCCGCCAGCCGCGCGACCACGGAGTCAGTTGCATGACGGCAGCCACGATCACCACCCTCGAAAAAACACCAGACAGCCAGCATCTGCGGCTTTACAGCCTGTTCCGCCTGGGTGCCTCAGGCATGCTGTTCGGTAGCCAGCTCTGGCCCTACTTTAGAAACGCCCCCTCAGAGCCTTCACTCTCATTCTGGTTACTGTTGATTTTCTTTTTGTACGCGATTGCCGTCAGCGTCAGCTTTGAATCACTGCAATGCAAGCGCGGCCTGCCATTAAAAATCCAGACCAGCCTGGATATTGTGTTTTTAGTGCTGATGATGCACTTTTTGCCAGGCAACCAGAGTGGCATCGGACTATTGCTGATTGTGAACATTATTTTTGCCGGCCTGATCAGTGATGGCCGTTTTGCCCTGTTTTATGCAGCCATTGCCACCATCGGCATCTTGCTCGAAAACACCTTCCAGATCATCCACCGCAACCTGCCACTCAATGATTTCAGCAATGCGGTGGTCCTTTCCCTAAGCTGCTTCGCCACCGCCTGGCTGGCGCAAACATTGACTGCGCGCATGCAACGCAGCGAAAACCTCGCGACGCAGCGCGGCCAGGATATTGAATACCTGGCCAAAACCAATGCGCTGATTACACAAGAGATGCCGAACGGCGTATTAGTGATTGACCAGCACCAACAGCTCAAGCACTACAACCAGCAAGCGTGCAAACTGTTAGGGCTGGAAGAAATGACGCTGCAAGCCGCCATACAGCTGCAAACCCCGCTCGCAGAGCTGATGCCTGCCGTGATGCAATTACTGCAATCCTCCCCCGCCAGCAAGCTCGCCGCGACAGACGCGACCAAACTCGGCATCAATAACCGCGACCTGGGTATACGCTTTCACCCCATTTCAGAAAGCATTGATAATGGTGTGGTGATTTTTATCGAAGACTGGTCACAAATCCAGACACAGGCACATCAGGTGAAACTGGCGGCATTAGGCAGGCTGACCGCCAATATCGCGCACGAAATCCGCAATCCACTCAGCGCAATCAGCCACGCGACACAATTGATGCAGGAAGACTCGCAGCAACCTGGCACGCAGCGTATGCTGCAAATCATTTCTGACAACGTGCAACGGCTGGATCAAATTATCAAGGACGTGCTGGAACTCAACCGCCGTGACCGCACCAATCAGGAGCAACTCAATATCAACCACTTTGTGCAAGAGTTCTACCAGCAATTCTGCGCCGTGGAAAAGATAGACCTCAGCAACTTTACGCTGGATCTACCAGCCAAAGAGAGCGCGATCGTGTTTGACCGCAGGCATATCAACCAGATTTTGTGGAATTTATGTAAAAATGGCTGGCGGCATAGCCAGCAGCATGCCCAAAGTTTGCAACTCAAGGTAGTGAGCGATAAAAGTGGTCAATTCATTCACGTGCACGTGAAAGATGACGGCAGCGGCCTCGACCCCAAAATACAGCCGCATTTGTTTGAACCATTCATGACCACAGAAAAAACCGGCACCGGCCTGGGTTTGTTTATCGCCCGCGAACTGGCCGAAGCCAATGGCGCAAAATTAAATTACACCAGTAGTGCCAATGGCACGCAATTTTCACTGACAGTTAAAAAGGCAATCGTTTAAATGGCAAACTCTTATCGCTGCCTGGTCGTCGATGACGAGACCGATATCCGCGAACTCGTGGTACTGACCCTGGAACGCATGGGCATACAGGCAGAAAGTGCCAGCTCGGTGACGGACGCAAAACACATGCTGAACTCATTCAGCTATGACCTGTGCCTGACAGATATGCGGCTGCCAGATGGCCTCGGGCTGGAGCTGGTGCAATATATCAATGCGCAATTCCCTGGCCTGCCAGTTGCCGTAATTACCGCTTACGGCAGTGCAGAAAATGCGGTTTCTGCCTTAAAAGCGGGCGCCTATGATTACATCACCAAGCCGATTTCGCTTAAACAATTACGCCCACTGGTAGAGTCTGCGCTCAAGCTGTCTTCACAAAAAGAATCGCAGGGTGCCAATACGGTAGACCTAATTGGCGCGTCACCCGCCATGGCTTACGTGCGCACCATGATCGCCAAACTGGCGCGTAGCCAGGCACCCGTTTATATCAGCGGCGAATCCGGCAGCGGGAAAGAACTGGCTGCCAGGCTGATTCACCTCAACAGCTCGCGTAAGGATCAATCCTTTATTGCGGTGAACTGCGGCGCCATCCCCGAGAACCTGATGGAAAGCGAGTTCTTTGGTTATAAAAAAGGTTCATTTACCGGGGCGATCCAGGATACGCTAGGCTTGTTCCAGGCGGCCAACGGCGGCACGCTGTTCCTCGACGAAGTCGCAGATTTACCGCTAGCCATGCAAGTAAAACTGCTGCGTGCAATCCAGGAGAAAAAAGTACGTGTAGTCGGTAGTACCAGTGAAGAAGCGGTGGATGTGCGCATTATTTCCGCCACACACAAAAACCTGAATGCCATGATGGAAAAAGGCGAATTCCGCCAGGACTTATATTACCGCCTGAACGTCATTCAACTCAAAATGCCGTCCTTGCGCGAGCGGCCGGAAGATATCCCCGAGCTGACTGAACGTTTGCTAGGCAAGTTGTGCCTGATGCAGGGTATCGGCATCCCCGGCATTGCAGACGAAGCCAAAGTCTATATTCAGCAACTGCCTTTTCATGGCAATGTGCGTGAACTTGAAAATATGCTGGAACGTGCGCTGGCATTATGTGACGGCGTCACCATTACGGTTGAAGACTTGTCACTGGATGAAATGCCCGCCAGCCTCAGCGACAAGCCGGTGCTACCCTGGAATGCCCCCAGCCTGGAAGCGCCCAGCCAGCCAATCCCGGCCATTCTCGCCGCCACCCCACCACGCGAAAGTCAGCCAACGGCGCAGGCAACCCCAGGCAGTAGCACCATGTTGCCTATGGATATCAGCTTGTCTGATTACCTGGAAGATATTGAAAAACGCACTATTTTGCAGGCGCTGGAAAAAACCAATAACAACAAAACGGCAGCGGCTAAACTATTAGGCATCAGCTTCCGTACCCTGCGCTATCGCTTGTCCAAACTCGGGCTATCCAAAGAACAGGATGCCGACCTGGACGATGCCGAAGGCGACGAGGAATAAAATAGCCAATAAAAAAGGGCGACTGCATAGTCGCCCTTTTTAACATCTGTTTGATTAACTCAACACGATCGCCAGATAGGCCAGGTAGAACAAGCCATTCACCAGCAAATGCCACACCAGCAAGCCGCCTTTGGCAATGCGGTAACGCACCCAGATTGCCGCCAGCAAAGTGATCAGGATGCCTAAGGCCACTTCCTGCCTTGGTGCCCAGTCAGTCAACATAATACCGATGGCCGGTAACAACGTGCCCTGAAACACCATGGCGCCGGTGATATTGCCAAATGCCAGGGTATCTTTACCCTTGCGTATCCACAAAATGCTATTCACTTTCTCCGGTAACTCGGTCGCAATCGGGATAATCAGCAAAGACAGCAGCAAAGCTGACACGCCTAAAATCGCCGCCGCCGTTTCGACCTCGTTGATAAAGCCTTTGGCACCTGCGATCAACAGGCCCAGACCAATCAGCAATTGCAGCACGATCGTCACCATATTGGTCGGCAAACCAAGCCTGGATAACATCATGACGTCTTCAGCCTCAGTCGCATGCCCCTCTTCTACCAGGCCTTTGGACGCTTTAATCGTCATCAGCACATACACAAAGTAGGTCAGAATCATCAGGATGCTGATGCCGTAACGCACCAATGCTTCGGTGTGCGGAATAAACATGGCGATGGTGGCGAAAATAAAGGCCAGAATAAAGAAGTTGAGGTCCCGAATCAGGCCAGTACGCTCAGGACGGATATGCCCATGCGCGCCACGACGCTTCAACACCGAGAACGCCATTAAGCTGATAGACAGCGTCGCCAGCATCAACGGTGCGCCCAAGATGGCGCCGACACCGATATCGTGTCCGGCATGACTGTCGCCGGTCGATGAGGTGTAGGAGAAAATGGCCAGCAACGGCACCAGCGTCTCTGGCAATGCCGTGCCCACGGCGGCAAAAATAGAGCCGGTCACCCCTTCGGAAATACCCAGCCGCTCACCCAAATGTTCCAGGGCATTGGTAAAGACTTCAGCCGCCACCAAAATCAGCAGCAACATTAGCAATAATTGTAGAAAAACCATGACTGTTCCTGTCTGGCGGTAATCGATCTCGCATGCGGCCACCGCCTGCCCCGCATGTGCATGACAAACGTGTGCATGCGGGCGGAATCATAACGCAATTCGCCCAAATTCACCTACAATGTTCGCATGTCGCAAACACCTGCCTCTGCTATTCACATTGATACTGCTGGCCTTGCCAGCCCAGCCCAATGGCTATTGTCGCCCAACCAGGATGAACGACCGCCACCGGCCGAAGTGGATATGATTGTGATCCACAATATCAGCCTGCCGCCTGACCAGTATGGCGGCCCAGGCATTATGCAATTGTTCACCAACCAGCTAGACCCGCAGGAACACCCTTATTATGCCGAGATTGCACACCTCAAGGTCTCGTCACACTTTCTCATCCGCCGCACAGGTGAATTATTACAATTTGTGAGCTGTAACCAGCGCGCCTGGCATGCCGGACTCTCACAATGGCAGGGCCGCGAACGTTGCAATGACTTTTCAGTCGGCATAGAACTCGAAGGCAGTGACATTGAGGTGTTTGAAGATGTGCAATACATCACCTTGCAAGCACTGATCAATGCCTTACGACAACGCTATGCCATCAGGCACATTGTCGGGCATTCAGATATTGCGCCGGGACGCAAAACCGACCCCGGCCCATTCTTTGATTGGCAACGAATCACATAAGAAACAGACCGAAGCGAGCCAACGCTTAACTTGAGCGTTAATTATCGCTAAAAAACCTGTCACTACAGATTAAGCTTTGGCCGTGGCTGTTTCAGATATGCGTGGCTTATTTTCCAGGCTCACCGCCATCACCCCGGCCAGCACCAGCGTAGTGCCCAAGCCCTGTATCCAGGAGAGTGACTCGCCCAGAAACAGGTAAGCCAGCACAATCGTCGACACCGGCCCAATCGCGCTGATCAATGCTGCCTTGCGGCTACCGAGCTGGTGTATGCCCATATTCATCAGTACCGAAGGCAATACCGTCGCAATCAGTGCCATCAAAAAAGCCAGCGCATATACTGCGTTTGGCAACATCGTCACATGGTCAAATGAGCCACTGGTGCCAAAATGGACGGCACTGGCAAGCGCCGCCAAACTCATGGTCATCGCAGTAAACCGGCTAGCGCCCAATTTGGGGATCAATTGCCCACTCACCAGTAAATAACCCGCATACACAATAGCGCTCAGCAATACCAGCCACGTGCCATACAGTGTATCGGCAGAATCCAGCCCGGCCAGCTCAACATCATGCCAGACCACCAGCACCACACCGGCATAACTGGTCACCATGGCAAACCACTCGCGACGGGTAATGTGATGTTTAAGGAATACTGCACTCATGGCCACCACCAGCGTTGGATACAGAAACAGAATCACCCGCTCCAGCCCGGCCGACACATAGCGCAGACCTTCAAAGTTCAGCCACATCGAACCATAACCACCGGCCACCGCGAGCAACAGCAACGTCACCCAATCTTTACCAGTCATGGACATAGGCACGCCTTGACGCATCGTCCACCAGCCTAACCCGGCAAAGAACGGAATAGCGAACGCCATCCGCAAAGCAATCAAAGTCGCTGCATCAAGATGATAAGCGTACGCCAGCTTGACCATAATCGCTTTCGACGAAAAGGCCACGGACGATACCAGCACCAGCATGGCACCGTAATACGGATGGGTAGAATCTTTCATATGAGCCCTGAATCAATGGGGCTCACCGGGAAGGGTATGACAAGATCAACCGCGGAGAGCCCGCGGTTGCAAAAGAATTACGACAAGCAGCAACCGCAGCACGATGTGGCGACTAGCCACAATGCCTTTCGGTTCATCACCACAACAGTAGATTGGAGGAATTGCTTGTTCATAAGGTTATGGAATTTACGTGGGTTTGCGGGAATGGTCAAGGGAGTTATTTGTGTTCGACTAAGTAAACACTCTTTTTCGCCTCTAGGCGAGTCACTTTCTGATGCTTGCCCCTCAGAAAGTAACCAAAGAGGAGGGCACCCAGCCATCACGGCCTAAAGGCTCCCTTGCGTTGCTCAACAAAATAAGCGGTCACGAAACTCAAGCTGGCAGCTCACACAAAACGTGAGCTGCTGCGGGATTCAAACAGTCGCTCCCTTCTTCCTTATTTTGTCTCCGCTACTCAGCGTGATGGGATGGGACTTTTCTCGCCAAACGACCATTAGTGAAAATTTAACGGAAGCATAATTCTTCAGCTTTGCTGATAACGACCAAGAATGGTTGCCCTCTCTTGGTGTTTGGGGTCCCCATCTGCCGCGCCGAGCAACGCAGGGTTGGCGGGAGTTCTCGGCCATCGGCTGTTCGAGTTCCGCAACAAGCCACGTCTTATGTGGCTTGTCAGGGCGAGTTTCGATGGCCGCCCGACAAGCCGAGTAGCACAGGATAAAAGCGGAAGTTGGGGTGCACTTTTTTTTGGTTACTTGTTCTTTGTGCAAGCAAAGAAAAGTAACTCGCCGAAAAGGCGAAATAGATCACCCATAAAATAACCAAACAATTTCTTACTAAGAGGATCTGCGCTACAGCGAGGCTAAGCAAAGTAACTCACTAGCAGAGCGAGAAGAAAAAAGAAACCTCCCAACCAACCCGCCAAAGAATTACTTTCCCAGCCTAATCCAGCAATCCATTAAACGATCAAATTCTTTTGTAAAGTGATCAACTGCATATTCTCCACCTTCGCCTGCCACATCTCCGGCAGATAAGGAAAAGGCTTTAATTCCCCCGTCGCCTGGTACCCAAGCCGCTGGTAAAACGCAATCAGCGCCTGCCTCACACTGACCACCGCCATTTGACTGGCAAGCGCGCCCCAGCGCTCAACCGACAATTGCTCGGCCGCCAGAATTATCTTTTTACCATAGCCACGATTCTGTGCCGTTGGCTCTACGGCAATCATACCCAGATGCGCGACTTGTTCATCCGCATGCCATTCGGCACAAAGCGTGACCATCAGCATGTCCGCGACCCAGCCCGTCAGCATCACGGCATCGTGACGATTTAACAATGCCAGTACATCGCTGGTCGTCGTGCGTTTACCATCTAGCAGATCCGCCTCCGTGGTCCAGCCTGCCCGGCTGCTTTCGCCGCGATAAGCGCGATTGACCAGTGCCGAAATGGCATCGGCATCCTGCACCTGGGCAGGTTTGATGATTAATTCAGTCATGGGAGTTTATTGTGCTAATTTTTCGATTCTGTGTTGCACCACCAGGCTACCTATCATGTCGCCTTCCACATTCACCGCAGTACGTACAGTATCCAGCAAGCGGTCTATCGGTAATAAAATGGCAATGGCCTCTGCGGGCAAGCCCACGCTTTGCAATACCATGACCATGGTGACCATACCCGCACTCGGGATACCCGGTGCGCCCATCGCGGCGATCATAGTGGTAAAGCACACCACCAGTTGCTGCCCGAGTGACAAGTCAATACCAGCCAGTTGTGCGACAAACAAAGCAGCCGCGGCTTCGTACAATGCGGTCCCATCCATATTCACGGTGGCACCCAGCGGCACCACAAAGCCTGCAATTTCAGGCTTCACCTGCATATTTTCTGTTGCGCAACGCATGGTCACCGGCATGGTGGCATTACTGGAGCTGGTGGCAAATGCCGTGAGCAGGGACTCACGTGCCCGCTGTAAAAACCACCACGGACGTTTGCCGGTAAGCAAGAATAACAAGAGTGGCAGCACGACCAGACCATGGAACAAGGTAGTCCCTGTGACCACCAGCATGAATTTGGTCAAGCTGGCAAACAGGCTCACATCCTGCGTGGCGACCAGTTTGAATAGCAATGCGGCAATGCCAAAAGGTGCTAGGCGCATAATCCAGTTGATCATCTGCATCGCCACCGCCATGCCTTCTTCAAACACAGCCAACAAGTGTGGATAACGCTCGGCAGATACTACCAGCGCAATCCCCAGCAACAAGGCAAAAGCCACAATGGCCAAGATATTGCCCTCAGCCAGCGCTTTGAACGGGTTCATAAAGATGCCGTGCAGAAATTGCGTGAAGAACTCAGGCAAGGTGAGCTGCTTGGTTTCAAACTGCTGCAGGGCATCGGCAAACATATTGAGGTGCAAACCTGCCCCAGGCTGGAAAAGATGGCTGGCACCCAAGCCGATAACGACTGCAATTATGGTAGTCGTAGCAAAAAACAATAGTGTGGTTTTCCAGACAATATCAATTTGACTATGCTGGCGGAGATTGGCGATGCCGGTGACGATGGCACAAAATACCAGCGGGATCATCACCATCTTGAGCAGGTCGATAAACAGGGTACCGACAAGGTTGGCGGCATATAAAGCGTTATCAACTTGTTTGCCATGTGCAAAAAGGCCAAGTGCCACCGCGGCGGTAGCGGCGAAAAAGATTTGTCCATTGAGTCCAATGCTTTTCATTTACACGACATCCTTAAAAATAATTACATTGTGCAAAACCACCAACACGTATAAAGTTTACATACGTTAATATTCATGTCGGAAGATGAAATACCTTGCTGACAATCCTAAATCCAGAAAGCTTAATCACGCTCATGGCTAATATAGAAATAAGGATAATGATGCTAATAAAAAACTACGCGATCACTTTTGCCGGATTAATTTTTCTTGCATCTTGCGCCAGTACGGGTAGTGATATTAAAGCAACTTCAGAAGTAAAACGCGGCCCCTTGGGCAATATCAATCAACTCATGATTGTTCGGCCTGAACAAAATCGCAAAGACATTTTGAATCATCAAGCCTATGCAGTCGCAGTAGAACTGCAACAGCAGTTGAATCATGCAGGCATTCCAGTCAGTGAATATACGGTCAAAGGATATGAAATAAATAACTTATCCAAATTGATGGAAGCAGCTCAACGGCATAAACCTAGCCATATTCTCTCCATTACGTTGGAATCAGGTAAAGTCGCTGCCGCAAAGTATTTACAAAACTACACCGTAGATATCTGGATACGCCCTGCCACTGAATCAAGCGCTGTATGGCATTACCGCGCCGAGGTGTATGCACCGACAAGCACCAATCAAGAGGTTGCTGCACATGCGATCAAACAAATGCAAGCAGACCACCTGATCGAGTAAAAAGGCTGCGCAGAGGCAGCTAATAGCTAAGCCGCTTTTTCAAATACCGCTGCAAAGAAACCATCTGTGCCATGCAGATGCGGCAGTAACTTCAAATATTCACCGGTATCCAGCACGATATTCTGCTGCGCCAGCACTTCATTGGCAGGCACCAATTTAAACTCAGGATGCGCTTGTAAAAACGCTTCGGCAATGGCTTCGTTTTCGTCACGCAACAAACTGCATGTGGCATATACCACACGGCCACCTGCTTTACACAGTTTGGCGGCACGGGCGAGGATATTGGTTTGCTTGACGTTTAACTCGGCAACATCTTCTTCCGCCTGACGCCACTTCAGGTCAGGGTTACGGCGCAAGGTACCCAGGCCACTACATGGCGCATCGACCAACACGCGGTCAAATTTGCCGTTGAGGCGTTTGAGTTTCAAGTCGTTTTCGTTGTTGATGAGTTGTGCTTGCAAGTTAGACAAACCACTGCGCTTGAGGCGTTGACCCAGGTTATTCAGGCGTTTTTCAGACACATCAAACGCATATAAACGGCCGGTGTTTTTCATGAGTGCGCCCAGTGCCAGGGTTTTACCGCCAGCACCTGCACATAAATCGGCCACCATTTGCCCGCGTTTAGGCGCGACCAGGTAGCTCAACAACTGACTGCCTTCGTCCTGCACTTCAATTTTGCCTTCGGTGAACAGGATGTGTTTGCCGATATTGAGACGTGCGCCCATGCGGATGCCCACAGGTGAATAAGGGGTTGGGGCGATGACATTATCTTTCACCGTGTTTTCTGCCAGCATGCGCGCCAGTACTTCTTCACGGTTGGACTTGATGGTATTCACGCGCAAATCGAGGCTGGCTTGCTCAAACATGCTGCGGCAAATGGTCATGGCTTCAGCCTCGCCATATTGCTCGACCAGCTTGTTCCAGAACCAGTCGCGTACATCGGCCAGCACGGCCGGGGCAAAACCTTCACTGTTTTTGCTTTTAATAGCCACTGCCCATTCTTTTTGGCGCTCATCCAACATATCATCTAAGTCACGAATGCTTTTGCCTTCAATCTTGAGCCACCAGGCAATAATCAGTTTACGCGTATCTTCCTGCTCGTCTGTCTCACTGACAGAGACTTCGCGCAGGTAACGATAACGGCGCAAGACACCATAAGCGGTTTCGGCCACCCATGCGCGGTCTTTGGTACCTAACTCACGATGTTGGCGAAAAAATTCGCTGAGCTTGGCATCGGCCGGACTTTCGAATTTCAGTATGTCGTTTAACAACATCGCCGTCTGGCGCATCAGGGATTGGTTCATCAGAATCTTTCAAATACTTACATTATTCGGTGATCAACCGCGTGGCGACTTGCTCAATCACCATGCCGTTTTTCTCCAGCTTTTTAATTTTGACCGGCACATAGCGATAATCGCTGGCCAGCCATAGTTCTACTTTTTCGTCAGTATCGCCACGTGTGTGCACAATGTGCACCGTCTGAATGGTCTGGTCAGCAATCACCAGGCTATCTTCGCCTTCAAACGTATATTCATATTCACCAACGCGGCGGCCATTGGTCAGCGTCACATGCATTTCTTGCAACGGCGGCACAAACATAAACTGGTACATAAAACTGAGGATATCTTGCGTATTGACGCGTAAATCCCGGCGCTGCTCACCCTTGGCTGTTTTCAGGGTAATCACATTGGTTTCCCAGTCAAACGTAGCTTCATAAGTTTTACTGGCGCGGCTGCCAAAGGCATAGCGATACAATTGTGGCTTCAAACCGCCAGGGCCCACTTCGCCTGAGCTTTGCTGCTCTAGCGAGGGATATAGCAATTTTAACAGACCGCGCCCTTCAACCAGCCAACGCAAACGATAAGTGGCCGATGTATCGCGAACATACTCAATTTCTGCACTGCCCGCGGGCCGCTCTTCGCCGTTCACAAACACGACAAAGTCAGTCCTCACATGCTGGTAAGGCGGCGGCTGTGCATCATCCGGCACAGCCTCAGGGTGATCCATTTCATGCCAGGCATTGATTTCTGCCAACCTGGTTTGCGCATCTTCCTCACTGATGGCTGACGGCTCAGCATCAGCCAATGACGCCTGCGATGTATCTGTCACCGTACTCGATTCAGTTGCTGGCGGTGGTGTGACAACTGGCGCCTGCGCAGACGGCGGTGCAGCTTGCTTTTTGGGTGAGTTGAGCGGCGACACGGGCTTTGCCAACGCAGTAGAGACAGGCGGTGCAGGAGGCGGTAATAATCGTGCCTGCAATACAGAAGGCGCACGCACTTCATTGTCAAACCAGTTGCGCCAATTCACTTCGCTAAACGCAAACACATGCAGTAATAACGACAGGCAAAGCGCCAGCGCCAGTGGCCATGAAACATGCTGTTGAATCCAGTGTCGCAGACCTGATACTTGCATCACGTGCTTTCTCTTGCTGGAGAACCTGTTACTGACCGGTGATACTGGTGATCACCTGTTCCATGCGTTTACCATCATCCTGAATCACCAACTTCACTGGCAAATAACCTTTATTCTTGGCCAGATACAGGGTTTTCTCACCATCTGCATCTGTCAGTTTAATCACATTAAACGTCCCCGCTTCAGTCTGCAATGGCGCGGTTTCCTCAGTCACCACAAACGTATGTGGCGCCAGTTTTTTACCGTTGGCGACGGCAAAACTCACCTGCTTGTCCTTGGGCGGTTGCCACATCCAGCAATACATCACACTTAATAAATCCTGTGTGCCCTTGGATAACTTATCTGTCGCCTGCTCATCTTTAATCTGCATTTTGAGCACTTTTTTTGACCAGTCAAAATCACTGATCAGCACTTTATCCGGGTGCTTGGACTGACGAGACTCAAAACGATTGGGTCGTAAGGCATTAGCAATCACCTGGCCCTGGCTGGAGAGTGTGCGCTCACCCATGAGCTTATAGATTCCTTTACCCTCAGCCAGCGATGCGATTTGATAACGGTTGCCGGTTACACTCAACTGGTCTTTGACCGTGCCGATGGTGATGCCCTGTTGCAGCAAGTCATATTTGAGCGTCAACTGCTTGGGCGCCGCTGACAACGCAGGCGACACCAACAGCAGCATCGTGGCTAACAGACCGGCCGCGATGCGCTTGTGATTGCTGAAAAGCAGCATTACACCATCACGCATTACACGACCACGGTTGGTGCTTCACCTGCTTGTTGCGCACGAATCTGGCCAATACGGTACACCGTCTCGCCCGCGCCAGCCAGCACAGCTTGCGCCTGCTCTGCATGCTCAGCCGCCACAATCACTGCCATGCCGATACCACAGTTAAATGTGCGGTACATTTCAATCGGCTCAATATTGCCTTGTGCCTGTAACCACTGGAACAACGGTGACAAGGTCCAGCTGGATTTTTGCACTTCTGCCGTCAAGCCAGCTGGCAACACGCGCGGAATATTTTCGGTAATACCGCCGCCCGTGATATGCGCCATGCCTTTCACTGGCAGGGTGTCCAGCAACTTGAGAATAGACTTCACATACAACTTGGTTGGTGCCATGACCACGTCTTTAAAGCGATGCCCATGAAAATCGGATTCCATATCGATACCGGATTTTTCAATCAACTTGCGGATCAGCGAATAGCCATTGGAGTGCGCACCGCTGGAAGCCAGGCCCAACACCACGTCACCGGCTTTGATGGTAGACCCATCGATGATATTGGCTTTATCGACACAACCGACGGCGAACCCAGCCAGGTCGTACTCACCAGCCGGATACATGCCTGGCATTTCAGCCGTTTCACCGCCCACCAGCGCACAACCTGACTCCTCACAGCCGAGGGCAATCCCTTTAATCACCGCGGCAGCGGTGCCAACTTCGAGTTTGCCACAGGCAAAATAATCGAGGAAAAACAGCGGCTCAGCGCCTTGCACCAGGATATCGTTCACACTCATGGCCACCAGGTCAATACCAACAGTATCATGCTTGTCCAGTTGGAAAGCCAGTTTCAGCTTGGTGCCCACACCATCGGTGCCGGACACCAGTACTGGCTCCTTGAATTTTTTAGGCATGGCAAACAGCGAGCCAAAGCCGCCAATGCCGCCCATCACTTCCGGGCGCATGGTGCGCTTGGCAAACGGCTTGATTTGCTCGACCAAGGCATCACCAGCCTCCATATCGACACCAGCATCACGGTAGGTGAGTGAAGTTTTATCAGAAGAAGTCGTCAAGATACTCTCGTTTCTTTCAATGCGATTAATCAGGTGAACCACTGTAAGCAGCGCAGATGTTTATAACAAAGCGCGATACAGCGTTGAAATTCAGTATAATTTTAAATTAATCATTATTTTAACGCATCTTGCCGCTTCGACCTATGCCGGATTGTGCGGATGCGTCACACACGCCCATGTCAGACCAGGATCATCAGAAATCTGTCGCCACCCAATTTGTCAGCGATCATCGCTGGTGGCTTGTGACGGCGGTCTTCATCTACCTGTTTTACCTGCTGGAACCTATCCTGACCCCATTTCTGGCGGCGGCGGTGATTGCCTATATGCTGGATCCGCTGGTAGACCGCCTGAGTGAAACCGGCATTAAGGGTTGGCAAATTGGCCGCACACTGGCAACGCTGCTGGTGATGCTGGGCGTCATCCTGGTTGTCACCGGCCTGCTGCTCATTATCATCCCCTTGCTACAACAGCAATCCATGCTGATCGCTCAACGCCTGCCGCTGCTGCTTGATCACTTTCACCAGCAAGTCGAGCCCTGGCTGCTGCAACGATTCGGCATCCACCTCGACATGAATCACGCCGACGTGCAAAAGCTGATCACCGAGCACTGGCAAACCGCAGGCAGCATGATAGGCACCTTTCTGCTCAACGCTGGCCAGAAAAGCCTGAGCCTGATTGGCATTTTTGCCAATATCTGTTTGTTACCGGTAGTGCTGTTTTATTTCTTGCGCGACTGGGATGACATGGTGGCCGAAATCGGCGAATTGATTCCGCGCGACTGGGTCGGCAGGGCCAAAAGCATGTCGGTTGAAATCGATCGTGTCGTTGCCGAATTCTTGCGCGGCCAATTGTCGGTCATGCTGTCATTGTGTGTGTTTTACAGTGTCAGCTTATGGTTGGCTGGCCTGGATATGGCACTTTCGATCGGCATGATTGCCGGCTTGCTGAGTTTTGTGCCCTACCTGGGGTTTGCGCTGGCGTTTGTGTTGGCGGTGGTACTGGCCTTACTGCAGTTTGCCTCGTTGCCAGAAGTCGTGCCAGTGTTACTGGTGTTTGGTGTCGGCCAGTTGGTAGAAAGCTTTATCCTCACCCCGATTCTGGTCGGTGACCGTATCGGCCTGCATCCCGTCATTGTCATTCTGGCGTTGATGGCAGGCGGCCAGTTATTTGGCTTTGCAGGCGTATTGCTGGCATTACCTGTCAGTGCCGCCATTGCTGTGGGGGTGCGCCACACCAAACAAAGTTATTTGCGTAGCGAAGCTTATTTGAGCAGCCAACCGCAAATTATTCAAACCCTGGACGAGTGATTCCAGACACCTGAAACGACCGCCGTGAAACAACTGTTGCTCAACATTCAACCACCGGCTGCGCCGAGTTTTGATAACTATATCGTTGGCCAAAACCAGGAAGCACTTGCCAGTGTGCATGCCGTCCTGGCTGGCCAGGCCACCACCCGCTTTATTTACCTGTGGGGAGAATCCGGCAGTGGTAAAAGCCATTTACTGCTTGCCGCGCAAGACATGGGCGCACACATTGCAGATGATGTGCACACACTCGATGAGGAATCACAAATTGTGCTGTTTGATACCTACAACCAGATCAAGGCCGAAGGCGGCGTATTAGTCACCGCGGGCAACCATGCGCCTACACAATTGGGCTTGCGTGACGACCTGGCCACGCGGCTGGCCTGGGGACTGGTCTACCAGTTACATCCGCTCAGTGACGATGAAAAAGCCGATGCCCTGCGCGCGCATGCCCGCGATCGCGGCATGAAACTGCCAGACGAAGTGATTGCTTACTGCTTGCGCTATCTGCGCCGCGACTTGCCAACCTTGATGGCGGTGCTGGAGGCGTTGGATGAATGGTCACTGACGGCTAAAAAAGCGGTCACCGTGCAGTCACTGAAAAAGATGCTGCAAGACGTGTTCTAAGCGCCTTTATTCTGACCCAAAACTGTAGCGGTTTTTGCCGTTTTTCTTCGAGTCATACATCGCCTTATCCGCCACATGCAGCAGCTGTTTCACATGCTTGCCATGGTGCGGATACTCGGCGATACCGATACTGACACCGATCTCCAACGGGATACCGCGTACTACCACCGGCTGCGCAAATAATCTGATCAGGCGCTCTGCTAACTGTGTCAATTCGTGGCGATATAAATAACTGCCAACCACCAGCACAAACTCGTCCCCGCCTTGGCGCGCCAGAAAGTCAGATTGCCTGAGTACTTTTTTAAACATATCAGCCACTTCTATCAGCAACGCATCGCCTACGCCGTGGCCATATTTATCATTCACCAGCTTAAAGCCGTCAAGATCCATAAAAAGCACCGCAAACTGCTTGGAGGTATGCCTGGCCAATTGATACGTATTGGCCAGATGCACATCGACACTGCGACGATTAGGCAAGCCGGTCAGCAAGTCGTGATCCGCCTGATGGCTGGCTTGTTTGGCGACGGCCTGATTCTCCAGCACTTGTTCCAGCAAATGCGTCGTACTGCGATAAGAGAATAGCAATACGCCAATAATCAGCACCCCCAGTAGAATCGCGCCCACCACAGAGGCAAACATGCGCTTGCGGATTTCCTGCTCAAAGCTTTCCCTCATTCGCTGCAACTTGCCATCAATCGCGTCCAGCTGATCATCAATCAGCTTCATCACTTCACGCCCCTTGTCCTTGCTCAGCGACAAATGTGGCGAAAACTCGCCTGCATGCAATTGCACCTGGATACTCTGGTCCATGACGTCAAACTTCTGATGCACCAGCTGTTTGACTCTTTCCAGCTCAGGCCGTATCTCAGTCACATCCAGCGACTGCTTATCCAGCTTTGCCATCACTTGCCTGGTCTCGATACGCCCCTGCTCCAAGGTATCCAGAAACAAGGTATGGCCTGTGAGCAAGTAGCCGCGCTGTCCGCTTTCAGCATTAGTAATGGCTTTGCCCAGCGCCACAATGTCATAGCGCTGCCGGTCGACCAGGTCTTTTTGTTCTGAATAATAGACAAGCTGATACATGGCAATAAACAGCCACACCATTGAAACGCACAAAAGTGCAGTAGCAATGATTAACGGGATAATTATTCGTCGCTTGTAATTAAACATACGATGTTTATATCGTCATTTTTTTGCGCAGATTAAATCGAAGCCGAATAAAATCTATGATACGACTAGTCTGATTATAATAAAATAGAGTTTTGATAGATAACCACTATCCACGAGACCTTTATGTTACGCATTACCGAAATCAAACTGCCGCTGGTACACGCTGAAACCCTTAAACATCAGGATGACCAGATCAAGGCGGCAATTCTCAAACGGCTGGAAATTCCTGAAAGCGAATTAATCCGTTTTGAGATTTTTAAACGCGGTGTAGATGCGCGAAAATCGCATGCGATTTTGTATGTGTATAACATTGATGCCGAAGTCAAAAACGAGGCGAAAATTTTAGCCAAGTTTAAAAAAGACCCACATATCAAACCTGCGCCGGATACCACTTATCAATTTGTCACGACCGCGCCCGAAAAGGCCGTAGAAAACACGCTTAGACCGGTAGTGGTTGGCTTTGGTCCCGCCGGGATTTTTGCTGCGCTGATTCTCGCCCAGGCCGGCTTCAAACCGATTGTGCTGGAACGTGGCAAGGAAGTGCGTCAACGTACCAAAGACACCTGGGGATTATGGCGTAAACGCGAATTGAACCCAGAATCCAACGTGCAGTTTGGTGAAGGTGGCGCCGGCACATTCTCTGACGGCAAACTGTATAGCCAGATTAAAGACACCAAACATTATGGCCGTAAAGTGCTGCAGGAGTTTGTTAAAGCTGGCGCGCCAGAAGAAATTCTCTACATCAGCCATCCACACATCGGCACCTTCAAGCTGGTAAGCATGGTGGAGGAAATGCGTAGCACTATCATCAGCCTGGGCGGCGAAATCCGCTTTAGCCAGCGCGTGACCGATATTGATGTCAAAGACCAACAGATACAGGGCGTCACCGTGCATACCGGCGAATACCTGCCGACCAACCACCTGGTATTGGCCGTGGGCCACAGCGCCCGTGACACTTTTGAAATGGTGCATGAAAAAGGCATTTATATCGAAGCCAAGCCGTTCTCGATTGGTTTCCGTATCGAACATCCGCAAAGCCTGATTGACCGTGCGCGCTACGGCAAAAGTTATAGCGACGATATTCTGCAAAAGCTGGGCGCCGCGGACTACAAACTGGTACACCATGCCAAAAATGGCCGTAGCGTGTACAGTTTTTGCATGTGTCCAGGTGGCACCGTCGTCGCGGCCACTTCTGAACCTAATCGCGTCGTGACTAACGGCATGAGTCAATACAGCCGTAACGAGCGCAATGCGAATGCAGGCATTGTGGTCGGCATCACGCCTGAAGTCGATTACCCCGATCATCCATTGGCTGGTATTGAATTACAGCGCCAATTGGAAAGCCAGGCGTTTGTACTGGGCGGCAGCAACTATTCCGCACCCGGGCAATTGATTGGTGATTTCCTGGCGAATAAGCCGTCTACCACATTTGGTGAAGTGACGCCGTCTTACACACCTGGCGTACATCTCACCAACCTTGAGTCGGCGTTGCCCACTTTCGCTATTGAAGCCATTCGCGAAGCGATTCCAGCCTTTGCTAAACAGATTCCAAACTTTGATCTGAAAGATGGCATTTTGACGGGTGTGGAAACCCGTACGTCTAGCCCTATCCGTATCAAGCGAGATGATGAAAGTCTGCAAAGTATCAATACCAAAGGTTTGTTCCCATGTGGTGAAGGCGCGGGCTATGCCGGTGGTATTTTGTCCGCCGCGGTGGATGGTATCAAGGTCGCCGAAGCGGTTTCATTGTCTTTAGTTTCCTGATCAGTTTTCCAAGTCACCCCAAATAAAAAACCTGCCGAAGCAGGTTTTTTATTGCTACTACACTTACTGGCGAATCAGGTAATCAAACGCACCCAGCGCTGCATTAGACCCTTCACCCATGGCAATGACGATTTGCTTGTAAGGGATCGTGGTCACATCCCCCGCCGCAAACACGCCTGGCAATGACGTGGCATTATGGTTGTTGATCTCAATTTCACCATATTTGCTCAGGTTCACGCTGCCTTTTAACCAGTCACTATTAGGCACCAGCCCAATCTGGATAAACACACCTTCCAGTGCGACATGCTTGCTCTCGCCGCTGACGCGATCCAGGTAAGTCAGGCCATTGACACGGGTACCGTCACCGGTAATTTCGGTGGTTTGCGCGCTGGTTAAAATCGTCACGTTTTGCAGTGAGCGCAACTTGCGTTGCAACACGGCATCGGCTTTGAGCTCGGTGTCAAATTGCAGCAAAGTCACATGACCCACCACACCGGCCAGGTCAATCGCTGCCTCAACACCAGAGTTACCGCCACCGACTACCGCCACGTGCTTGCCTTTAAACAAAGGGCCATCACAATGCGGGCAATAGGCCACACCCTTGTTTTTGTATTCCACTTCACCAGGCACGTTGAGGTTTTTCCAACGGGCGCCTGTGGCCAGAATGACAGACTTGCTACGCAGGGTCGCGCCACTTTCCAGCTTCACTTCAATCAGGCCAGCATGTTTGTTGTCCTTTTGAGGCTCACTCAGAGCAACCGCACGTTGCAACGGCATGATATCCACGTCATAGGTTTTCACGTGTTCTTCAAGGGCTGCCACCAGTTTTGGCCCTTCGGTTTCCTTGACGGAAATAAAGTTTTCAATCGCCAGGGTGTCATTCACCTGACCACCAAAACGGTCAGCGACGATGCCGGTACGTATGCCTTTACGGGCGGCATAAATCGCAGCTGAAGCACCCGCTGGGCCGCCGCCAACCACCAGTACATCAAACGGTTCTCTGGCGCTGATTTTCTCAGCTTCTTTTGCAACTGCACCAGTGTCAACTTTGGCCAGAAACTCTTCCACCAGCATACGGCCAGAGGCAAACATCTCGCCATTCAAGAAGGTAGCAGGCACCGCCATCACGTTACGCGCATTGACTTCGTCCTGATACAAGCTGCCATCAATCACCGTCACATTGATGCGCGGGTTAAATACCGTCATCAAAGTGGTTGCCTGCACCACGTCCGGGCAGTTATGGCAAGACAGACTCATATACACTTCAAAGTTCAAATCGCTGTCGAGCGCCTTGATCTGGTCCAGCACATCTTGCTCTACTTTTGGTGGATGGCCGCCGGTCCATAACAGAGCCAGCACCAGTGAAGTGAACTCATGGCCTAATGGAATCGCCGCAAAACGCACGCCACGGGTCTCGCCCTCTTTAGCAATCACGAAAGAAGGTTTACGGGCATCATCACCGGTTTCGTCCAGGCTGACTTTGTCTGACAACGCAGCAATTTCTTGCAACAGCTCGCGCATTTTTGCAGCATTGTCGCTGTTGTCCAGGGATGCGATCAGACGGATAGGCTGACGCAGCATGCCCAGGTAGGTTTGCAGTTGTGTCTTTAAGGTATCGTCTAACATTTTTTATTCTCCAAATTCACGCGCTTGTCTAAACCTTGCGGCAACAACAAGCCGTGGCCATCTCGTATGGCGATCAAACATGGTTGGGGGAAGCTCGCTCAGGTAAAACCACCGCCATATTAAAGACAACCGGGTGACTTTACCTGAGCGCCCTGCTTGCGCAGGGCTTTGCTCAAGGCAATAAGATTAGATCTTACCTACCAAGTCCAAAGATGGTGTCAATGTTGCAGCACCGTCATTCCATTTGGCTGGGCAAACCTGGCCTGGGTGAGCAGCCGTGTATTGCGCTGCTTTCAACTTACGCAATGTTTCTTTTACATCACGGGCGATTTCGTTGCTATGTACTTCAGCCGTTTTGATCACGCCATCAGCGTTGATCACGAATGTACCGCGCAATGCCAGACCTTCTTCATCAATATGCACGTCAAATGCACGTGTCAATTGGTGTGTCGGGTCCCCAACCAATGGGAATTTTGCTTTGCCCACTGCTGGTGAAGTCTCGTGCCAAACCTTGTGGGAGAAATGCGTATCGGTGGTCACGATGTACACTTCAGCACCAGCCTTCTGGAACTCTGCGTAGTTGTCAGCTGCATCTTCAACTTCTGTCGGGCAGTTGAAAGTGAACGCTGCTGGCATAAAAATCAACACAGACCATTTGCCTTTCAAAGACTCTTCAGTCACTTCGATAAATTTACCGTTGTGGAATGCTTGCGCCTTGAATGGTTGTACTTGTGTGTTAATCAATGACATTTAGTTCTCCTTTATGATTTATTAAACAGGACTTAATTAAAATTTGCTGTGTTTCAACAGCGAATGGATGCATTTTAAGCAACCACATACCATATGTAAAATTGATTATTCTAATTTTATTGATAAATATTATTAATCAATAAAATTGACGATTAAAAATCAGGCCGACACCGTGACCTGACCATGACCTTCATAACCCAGGTTATCTTGCCAGTTTACCGCAATCACATCGCCCACCTTGGCTTCTTGTATATAAAAGGTAAAGTAAGGGTTACGCGCAATGCCGGTACCGGTCTGCGCGTCAACAATCACCTGCCCATTCAGCACCACCTGCATGAGCTGCATAAAATGCGCAGGCAGCAACTGGCCATCATCGTTTTTACTGCGGCCAGTACGCATGGGATGCAGAATAATAATCTTTAGTTCAGTGACTGGCTTGCCTGGCGAACGCTCATCCATCAACCGTGCACGCATTTTCATGCTGCTGGCAAACGGCTCTTCACGTTCGCTGCCGGCACAGCCATCTTCCAGCACAATCACCTGGCGTCGCTGTTGCTGAAACTGCCCATTTGCCTGCTGCGCTAACGCAATCACCTCTCCCGACTGCGCCAGTTTGATGCGCGTCACCAGCTTGGGCAACACCTGCTTCCCCAGTTCAAAACTGGCAATCAGCGGGGTCGGGTTAGCATCCGCCAGCAAGCGCAAACTGCTCACGCCGCCTGCAGCCTGCTTGCTCGTCAACTCAACCTGCACCACCGCACCATTTTCGGCTTTCTGTGGCGCGTCAATCTGCAAATCAGCCGACACCGGCACGGCGCTCGCTTGCAGCGCTGCCATCACTTGCGCTGTCTGCTTGGCCTCAAAGGCTTGCGTAAACCAGGTAGCTGCCTCGAGTTTGCGTGCAACCAGCCAAAACGGCATGGTGGCTAACGCTAACCCTGCTTTCAACCACACCCGTCTTTGCATACTGTTATCCATTTTTATCATCCCCCTGCTCCAGTTTGAGTTGCAGCCTTAGCGTTTTCAGCCGTGCCTCTACTCTGGATTGCAGATAAAAATCGCCATCTTTGGCTTTGCTGGCGATCTCAAACTGGTCAATCGCGCGCGGCAAATCATATTTACGCACATAGCTTTCGCCCAGTGCCTGATGCCGTAACATCTGCTTGCCCTGCCCCTGGTAAGCAGCCGCCAGCCAGTCATACAGCTTGGGGTCATCGGGAAAAGTATCCAGTTGCTTTTGAATAAAGGTCACAGCCAGCGCCCATTGATTACTACGTATTAATGACTCGGCCTGACCTTGTGCCAGGATTCTATGTTTGGGATACTGCTGCAAGCCCTGCACAAATTGCGCCTGTGCCTGCGGCACCTGGCCTAGCTTGGCCAAAGTCAGCGCCTTTAACGTCACCAGGTAAGGACTCACCATACCATGCTGCACCAGCCAGTCGACCTCCCCCTGCGCACTCTTTGCCTGATTGGCCCGCAGCCAGGCATAAGCCAGGCCATAATGCTCTGCCAGTTCGTTCTGATAACGACCTTCGCTAATGTTATTCTGGAACTCCTCCACCATTTGTTGCGGAGCGCCCTGAAAAGCACGGATTTTCGCCCGCATCAGGAAAAAAGTCAGGCTTTCGTTAATCTGCTTGTAAGGCAGGTTTTGCACACGGTTACCAATATCGGCAATACGCTCACTGGTCAAAGGGTGCGTACGCAAATAGCTGGGCATACTGCCGCCGTCAGAAAAGCGTGTCGCACGCTGCATGGTGGTAAAAAAAGCAGGCATGGCGCGCACATCAAATCCGGCATCTTGCAAAATGGTCAAACCCACCCGGTCGGCCTCGCGTTCATGCTCACGCGTGTAATCCAATTGCTTTTGTATCCCTGCCGCAGAAGCAGCGGTCATGGCCCCCATCCCCACCTGCGGATTCGAACGCGCAATCAATAAGGCCAACGCCGTCGCCGCGATATTTTTAAACATATCGTACTTTTGTGACGCCAGCATACGTGCCAGGTGATGCTGGGTAACGTGACCGATCTCATGCCCCAGCACACTGGCCAACTCTGACTCACTGTTCGAAGCCATAAACAAACCGGTATGCACACCAATCACGCCACCAGGCATGGCAAACGCGTTAATGGTTTTATCCTGTACCACAAAGAAGTAAAACTTCTGCTGGCGATCGGGGCTGCTCTCGCCCAATCGTGACCCTAATGCTTGCAGATAATCAGTGACTTCTGCGTCATCCAGCACATCCTCACTGGTCGCCACCTGCTTGAGAATCTGGTGCGCAATCTTTTCTTCATCACGCAATGACAATACGGTTTGCGAAGCATCGCCCAGCTCCGGCAATTGATTAGATGAATCTGACGGCAAACTCAAGTCCAGATCATCCGGCTCATACGGCTTACCCGAAAACACGCCTGTTGCATAATTAGCCAGTAACGTTGCCCCCGGCACCAACAGCAGGCCGCACAACAGCAAGCCACGCACCACGTGTCGGCCACCCTGTTGATAAGCATGTTTAATGTCTTTAAAAGCCATGAATCCCAGCGTTTGAAATTGCACCGCCCGATCACAGGCCTGTGCCAACCACCCAAACTTGTTATGATAACGACTTCATCGCTTGAGTTCACCCTTTTTCATCCTAGCCAACCCATGACAAAACCAACATCAGGACTCACCCATTTTAATGCCCAAGGCCATGCCCACATGGTGGATATCGGCAACAAAGCCCATACCAAGCGCATCGCCATTGCCGAAGGCCACATCACCATGCAGGCCGCTACTTTGCAAACCATCCTGCAAGGCAACGCCAAAAAAGGCGACGTACTCGGTATCGCCCGTATCGCAGCGATCCAGGCCAGCAAAAAAACCAGTGATTTAATTCCACTCTGCCACCCGCTCAGCCTAAGCCGGGTAGATGTCAGTTTTATGGCGGATGAAACACAACACAGCATTAGCTGCCGCGTGCAATGTGAAACTACCGGGCAGACAGGGGTCGAAATGGAAGCATTGACTGCTGTGCAAGTGGGACTGCTAACGATTTATGATATGTGCAAGGCGATTGACAGAGGCATGACCATACAAGGGGTGAGAGTCCTGGAGAAGCATGGCGGGAAGAGTGGGGATTGGGTAGCCGTTTAAACGAAAACCTATCCAAGTAAATACAAAAGAATTAAGTTTTAAAGCGACACTGACCGTATCGAGGCATTTCTTTCGCCTCTAGGCGAGTCACTTTCTGATGCTTGCCCCTCAGAAAGTAACCAAAGAGGAGGGCACCCAGCCATCACGGCCTTACGGCTTCCTTGCGTTGCTCAACAAAATAAGCCGGTCACGAAACTCATCCTAGCGGGCTGCAAACGACGCAGCCCACCGCGGGATTCGGACAGCCGCTCCCTCTCCTCTTATTTTGTCTCCGCTACTCAGCGTGATGGGATGGGATTTATCTCGCCAAACTCACATTGTAGAAATCTGAACGGTTCAAAAAAAACAGATTGGTTTGTTAAGGGCAATAATGGTGGGGCTCATTAGGTGTTCGGAGTCCCCATCTGCCGCGCCGAGCAACGCAGGATTGACGGGAGTTCTCGGCCATCGGCTGTTTGAGCTCCGCAACAAGCCACGTCTTGTGTGGCTTGTCAGGGCGAGTTTCGATGGACGCCCGACAAGCCGAGTAGCGCAAGGAACAAGCGGAAGCTGGGGTGCACTTTCTTTTAGTTACTTGTTCTTTGTGCAAGCAAAGAAAAGTAACTCGCCGAAAGGGCGAAACAAAGCGCCTCATCAATGCACAACCCTAAAAATCAAAAGAATCACTTTCCCAGCCTAATCCAACAACGCCGCAATCCGCCGCGCGCACTCCGGTGCCATAGTCACCCCATACCGAAAATGCCCGGTATTCAGGTACAAATTCTCAATCTGCGGGTGTCGCCCAATACTAGGAATATTATGCGGTGTCCCCGGACGCAAGCCACTCCAGTGTTTGATAATCGGCTGTCCCTTCAAGGCAGGTAAGATAGCCTCAGCCTTTTGCAGCATTTCCTGTCGCATACTGTCGGTCACGCCTGTATCAAAACCAACATCCTCCAGGCTGCTACCCGCCAGTAAATGACCATCCTGCCGTTGCAGCATATAGAACCCATCGCGGTAAAGAATATGCGGCAGCAGACCAGGCGCCATGTGATACAACAGCATTTGCCCGCGCATAGGTTTGATATCGAGACTGGAGGCCGTTTGCTTGAGTAGTTCAAAACTCCAGGCACCAGAGGTGACGACAAACACATCGGCAGACAAGGTTTCACCAGTAGTGGTTTGCCAGCTGGTGATGGATGCGTGACCTTCTTGCAATGGCATCAATTGGGTCTGCTCGCGCAGCGTGACGCCATGCTTGATCAGCCAGGCTTTGAGGGATTGCAGCAGGCGCGGGTTACGGATTTGCACGACTTCGGGAATCAATAGATCAGCGCCCTGTAACGTGTATTCAAGGCCAAACCGTTCACACCAGTCTATGGCTGGTTGCAGGTCAAACGGTGGCTGAATCAGCATACCACTACGTGTACATTCGGTGTCTATACCGGTTTCGGCGTACAACTCGGCGCTCACTGCCGGATAGGCACGCGCACCAGCCAACGCCAGTTCATTGACGACGTCCTGGTAAAACCAGGGCAATAGGGGAAACGCTATGCCAGCGCCCGCCCAAGAGGATTCACCTGAGGTTTGTGCCGCAATGATGTTGCGCTCAACCAGCGTGACCGTATGGCCTTGCTTGCGCAACTGCATGGCGGTCAGGCACCCGACAATACCACCACCCACCACCACGACTGAACTGTTAGCCATAAGATTTTTTCTGAAATAGCATGAAAAGCCTGACAGGACGATGTGTGACCTGTCAGGACACGAGGCGTGTATTGTCTTACGGTTTGCGTCCGGAAATCAAATAGACTTCCATTGCGATGAGGGCTGCATTACTGCCCAGCAACACCAGGATATCGCCTTCATTCAACATAATGTCATCCCTGGGCGCGATTGGTTCTGGCATATTCGGGCGACGTAACTGCTTGACCTCGACGGCAAAATCACCGAACGGGATATGATCCAGTCGCAAGCCGTGTGCATAAAAATTCTTATACACTTCCACCGAGTGCAACTGCGGTAACGAAGCAGTGGCGGTATCAGCATCGCTGACGCCGCGGAAGTAGCCCTTGAACATTTTGTAACGTTCTTCACGGAACAGGCGGATGCGTTTGACGACACGATTAAGGGGGACGCCTAAGGTCACCAGTGCATGCGAAGCCAGCATCAGGCTGCCTTCAAGGATTTCCGGCACCACTTCTGCGGCACCGGCATCTCGCAGTGCATCCATGTCACTGTCATCATGCGTGCGCACAATCACCGGCAGGTTGGGATTCCGCTCCTGAATCACATGCAAGACCTTCATGGTACCGCGGATTTCGGCATAACTGATGATGACGGCTTTCGCTCTGGCCAAGCCAGCGGCTTCCAGCACCGAGCGCCGCCCGGCATCACCGTAAATCACATTCTCACCCGCAGAAGCGGCTTCTTGCACGCGGCTGGCATCCATATCCAGCGCGACATACGGGATATTTTCTTCGCGCAAAAAACGTCCCAGATATTGGCCGCTACGGCCATAGCCGCAAATGATCACGTGATCACGCAAATCCTGGCTATGCTCCTGTATGGTATCCACTACTTTGATGCTATTGCGACTGTAGCTTTTGACCAGCGCACGCGCAATGCGGCCATTTTTCTGAATAATAAACGGCGCCACCAGCATGGAGAGCACGGCCACAGACAACACCAGTTGCAAGGAGTCGCCATCAATCAAATTGGTTTGCAAACCCAGCGCCAGTACCACAAAACTAAACTCGCCAGCTTGACCGAGGATAATACCGGTACGCACACCCACGCCCATTTCAAAGCCATAGAACCTGGTCAGCAAGGCGATCAGGCCGATCTTGAATACCAGGAACAGGATGAGCAGGACAGCAATCAATCCCACATGCTGAACGAGCACAGAGACGTCTAGCAACATGCCGACACTGATAAAAAACAGGCCCAGTAAAATATCGCGGAAAGGGGCAATATCAGATTCCACCTGGTAGCGATACTTGGTTTCTGAAATCAGCATACCCGCCACAAACGCCCCCAGGGCATACGACAAGCCAACAAAGTTAGTGGCCGCTGCCATTAACAAGGTCACCATCAATACATTGAGTACAAACAGCTCACGTGAACGCTGCTTGGCAACCAGCTCAAACCAGAAGTTGAGGATGTTTTTACCAAACTTGAACAAGAAAAACAGCAGGATTGAGGACTTGAACAAAGTCAGTCCCAATACATCCAGCCAGTTATCGCTGTGTGAGCCTAAGGTCTGGATCAGCACCAGAATCGGGATCACTGCCAAATCCTGGAACAGTAGCACGCCGATACTTAGGCGGCCATGTCTGGAGTTTAAATCGACACGTTCCATCAGGATTTTGGACACAATGGCGGTCGAAGACATGGTGATGGCGGCACCAATAATGAACGCCGAGGTCAGGCTCAGCCCCGCCAGCTTGCCCAGTACCAGACTGGCCAGCAAAGTCAGTACTACCTGGCCGCCACCCAAGCCGAACAGGGTTTTACGCATGGCATAGAGTTTAGGCAGGCTGAACTCGAGGCCGATACTAAACATCAGGAACACAATACCGAACTCGGCCACCTGGCGGCCAGTTTCTTCATCTTCCAGCAAGCCTAGGGCGTGCGGGCCGAGCACAATACCGATCATGAAGTAAGCCAGCATCGCTGGCAAACCCAGGATGCGGAATAAGCCGACGGCAAAGACCGAGCTGGTAAGCAACAATAATAAATGGATCAGGGAATCAAACATGCAAAAATTCTAAAGCATTAATGTCAAGCCGTGCAGATGAATGTCTGCCAGCAAACCATATATTATGACGTATCGTCAGTGATGTAACCTGAAACAGTCGCGTTTCAGGATGATGCATCCTGCCACAAAACACTATTTTATGCAAAAAATGTGCCCGCTAATAAAAAATCCGTAAAAAAGCTGTGTTTCGCTTTCTTGCCGGGGGCGTCACTTGCTATACTAACCCGCCATGAACACAGCAAAATCAGGTGTCCACCTCGTGAAAAGTCCAGACATCGTGACGCGTGCACGAGGCATACTGCTGCACGAGGCAGATGAAATCCGCCAACTGGCAGACCGTATCGGTAGCGAATTTGAAGCCGCTGTCAGCATGATTCTGGCCTGTCGCGGCCGCATTGTCGTCACGGGCATGGGTAAATCCGGCCATATTGGCGGCAAAATTGCGGCTACCCTGGCCAGCACGGGCACCCCGGCCTTCTTTATGCATCCGGCGGAAGCCAGCCATGGCGACCTGGGCATGATCACAGCTGAAGATGTCGTGATTGCACTATCCAATTCCGGTGAAAGTGATGAAATCATCAATATTTTGCCCGCCATTCGCCGTATCGGTGCGCGTATTCTGAGCATTACCGGTAGCGAAGAGTCCACGCTATCGCGCGAGTCAGACGTGCATTTAAGTGCCGCAGTTAGCCACGAGGCCTGCCCGCTGGGTCTGGCACCCACGGCCAGCACGACGGCCGCACTGGCCTTGGGCGATGCGTTGGCGCTCTGCGTTCTCGACTTGCGCGAATTCACTGCCGAGGACTTTGCACGGTCACATCCTGGCGGCAGCCTGGGCAGACGACTGCTGGTGAGGATTAAAGATGTCATGCGCACGGGGGATGCGATCCCCGCTATCAGCGAGCATGGCACCGTACAGGAAGCGATTGCACAGATTTCGAGCAAAGGCATGGGGTTTACAGCGATTGTCGATAGCGCACAACACCCGATCGGCGTATTCACCGACGGCGATTTGCGTCGCCTGTTTATGCAAGGTGCAACCGATACGCAACAATCAATCAAAACGGTCATGAATACGCAGCCACGTTTATTGGGCATGCAACAAATGGCGGTTGAAGCAGTCAACCTGATGGAGCAATATAAAATTAACGGGTTTATGGCAGTGAACGAGCAGCAGCAATTAGTGGGCGCATTTAACATGCATGATTTACTCAAGGCAAAAATCGTTTAGGTTCACTGACGCCCTGGAACGCCCGCATGCTTAAACACCCCATCTTATTGCCGATTGCGTTAATGCTGTTTTTAGCGCTGCTGACGTTCTGGATTAACCAGACCGTACAGGAGCAGGCGCTGAGCTTGAGCCGCTTAAGTCGTCACGACCCGGATTACATGCTATACAACTTTGTCAGCACGCGTACCGACGCCACTGGCAATACCAAATACGTGTTAGCTGCCGCAGAAATGCGCCATTTTCCGGATAACGACTATACCGAATTACAGCGCCCGCGTTTCACCCAGTTTGGGCAGGATAAACCTTACACGCAAATTCATGGCCAGCACGGCAAAGTGTCAGCCAATGGTAAACTGGTCGAGTTTAGCAAGCAGGTCAAGGTCATACGCCAGGGCACGCTGGCCAAGCCTGAAATGCAGTTGCAAACCGAACATTTAACGCTGGAACCGGATACAGACCTCGCTTACACCGATTTGCCGGTCACTATCCGCCAGCTACCGGCGACGGTGATCACAGGTACCGGCATGCGTTTTGATAACAAGGCAGGCACCATGCAATTATTTAACCGGGTGCATGTACATTATGTACGCGCACCCGCAGTCGCAAAAACTGCAAGCCCGGCAGCGAAGGCGAAAACAGGCAAACACAAGGGTCGTTGATTCTGGAGAAATGAGTTGAACACGCACAAGCCATTATTTTATGCCACCTGCTTGACCTTATGGGCACTGCTATCGTGGTCAACCAGCGTGCTGGCTGAAGAGTCTGACCGTGACCAGCCGATTGAGCTGGAAGCGGATACCGTGACTGTGAATGATGCCAAAAAAATCAGCATTTATACCGGCAATGTGATCCTCAACCAGGGCACCCTGCAAATCAAAGCCGACAAAATGATTGTGCGTGAAGACCAGGATGGCTTTCAGCACAGTACCTGTACCGGCAACCCGACCACATTCAAGCAAAAACGCACAGGCAAAGACGAATGGATGCAAGGCAGTGGGCAGCGTATTGAATACAACGCGCGCATGGACAAGGTACAGCTATACACCAACGCCTGGGTCAAACGTGGTGAAGACCTGGTCACCGGCGACTACATCAGTTATGACGCCAATGCAGAGTACGCCGAAGTCATTGGCGGCACCAAGGCTAACCCCAATGGTACCGCCGGTAGCCGCGTCAAAGCGACCATTCAGCCCAAGAACAAAACCACGCCGCCTGTGATTGATAACAAGCCAACCTCGCAACAAGGGCTGCGCATGAACCGCTCACTGCAAATCAAAGTGGAACCGGCACCCGCCGACACCACTAATGAGCCTACGAAAGCGCAACCCTAAAGACCGGCCTTATGCAGACAACAGTTTCACCAGATCATAACCACTTACGTGTCAGCCACCTGAAAAAAGCCTATCAGGGACGCACCGTGGTTAAAAACACTACACTTGAGCTACGCAGCGGCGAAGTGATTGGTTTGCTCGGCCCGAATGGTGCTGGCAAAACCACCAGCTTTTACATGATTGTTGGCCTGGTCGCACTGGACGACGGCAGCATTACGCTGAATGGGGCAGATGTCAGCCGCGCGCCCATGCACGAGCGCGCCCGCATGGGCCTGGCTTACCTGCCACAAGAAGCATCCATTTTTCGTAAAATGACGGTGACTGATAATATTTTATCAATCCTGGAAACCCGCCCTTACACGGAAGAAGAGCGTGAAGCGCGGCTGGAGTCTTTACTGGATCAATTACATATCCAGCATATCCGTCACAGCCAGGCCGTCAGCCTGTCGGGCGGCGAGCGCCGCCGTGTAGAGATTGCGCGCTGCCTGGCCACAGACCCGAAATTCATCCTGCTGGATGAGCCATTTGCCGGGATTGACCCAATTGCGGTGATTGAGATCCAGAAAATTATCCGCTACCTGAGCAGCCAGAATATCGGCATTTTGATTACAGACCACAACGTGCGTGAAACCCTGGATATTTGTGACCGGGCGTACATCGTTAATGAAGGCGCTGTGTTTGCCGCAGGCACCCCAGACGAAATCATTCAGAACGAAGGCGTACGTGAAGTCTATCTGGGCAAGAATTTTAGGCTGTAACCTGATATGAAGCAAAACCTGCAATTACGCATCTCACAAAACCTGGCGCTCACCCCGCAACTTCAGCAGTCCATCCGCCTGTTGCAGTTGTCCACGCTGGAGTTAAGCCAGGAGCTGGAAACCATCCTGCAGGAAAATCCGCTGCTGGAAATGGCAGATGGCGAAGAAGGAGAATTTGAAGATAACTCGCCATTGGCCACCAGCTCGACAGACACAGAGCAGGTGGATGCAAGTTCATTTGATGTCGCGACCCAAAACGACCTCACTCCCCCTGCAGAGAGTCTGCGTGATGAACCACGTGACGAAACGAGCGGCACTGAAGGCGAACAACCAAATCTGAATGAAGAATTCACGCCGCCCGAGTTTGAAGATGACTACGAAGAGTTTGGCAGTGCCAGCAACTGGGACGAAGCGGGCCGCAACAACCTCGATGATGAAGATAGTGACTTCTCTCGCCAGGACGCCAACAATATCAGTCTGCGCGAACACCTGATCAACCAGATGCAATTGGCACATCTATCCAAGCGTGACATGGATCTGGTGAAATTTTTGCTCGACAGCATTAACGATGATGGTTATTTAGAGCAGGATCTACAGGAGATTGTCGACCTGTTGCCGCCAGAGCTGGAAATTGAGTTACTGGAGCTGGAAACCGCACTGAAATTGATCCAGAACCTGGATCCGATCGGCGTCGGTGCACGTGACCTGCGTGAATGCATCTTGCTACAACTGCAAGTACTGCCGCCTGAGACACCTTATTTGCGTATTGCGATGGCGATTGCCAAAGATCATCTGGCATTGCTGGCCAACAAAGACTTTGTCAAATTGCGCAAGGTACTCACTTGCGACGAAGCTGCACTCAAAGGCGCGCAACAACTGATTCGCCAGCAAAACCCCAAGCCAGGCAACGAGTTTGCGACCTTTAGCCATGACCACTTTATTCAGCACGATGTCGTGGTCAAAAAAATCAAAGGCATCTGGATGGCGTCGCTCAATGATGGCGTGATCCCCAAACTACGTATCAATCAGTTGTATGCAGATATCCTCAAGCGCAACCGTGAAAGCTCCGGCCAATATCTGCAGAGCCAGATGCAGGAAGCCAAATGGATGATTAAAAATATCCAGCAACGCTTTTCTACCATCTTGCGTGTGTCGCAAGCGATTGTGGACAGACAGCGCAATTTCTTTGAACATGGTGAAATTGCCATGCGGCCCCTGGTATTGCGCGAAATTGCCGAAGAGCTCGACTTGCATGAAAGCACGGTTTCTCGAGTGACAACACATAAGTACATGCTCACGCCACGCGGTGTATTTGAACTTAAATACTTTTTTGGCAGCTCAGTCGCCACCGATGCAGGCGGCTCATGTTCTGCCACCGCCATTCGCGCGCTGATCAAACAAATGGTCGCTGAAGAAAACCAGAAAAAACCATTGTCCGACAATCAAATCACCGATACGCTGGCGCAGCAAGGCATTGTGGTTGCGCGCCGCACCATTGCCAAATACCGCGAATCGCTGAATATCCCACCAGCCAATTTACGCAAATCGCTGTAAAACAAAAAGGCCGCAAATGCGGCCTTTTTTATCGGTAACGCCTGTTTACTGGATGGTGATTTTGGCAAACTTGCGCTTGCCCACTTGTGCCACCACGGTCACCCCTTTTGCCAATGACAGGTTTTTATCGTCAACTTTTACGCTATCCAGCTTCACGCCGCCTTGTTGCACGGCACGCATGGCTTCACTGGTGCTTTCCACCAGGCCCACCTGTTTCAGCAACTGGCTGATACTGATGCTATCACCATCAATCGCTACTGCTACCTCAGGCACATCATCAGGAATCCCGCCTTTGGCACGGGTCTGGAAGTCTTGCAGGGCTTTTTCAGCCGCCGCCTGGCCGTGAAAACGGGCAACGATCTCCTGTGCAAAACCGACCTTGATATTACGTGGATTGTCGCCAGCAGCCACTTGTGCTTTCCACTGGGCGATAGTTTCCAGGGTGGCAAATGACAGCAGGTCGATATAGCGCCACATCAGTTCATCAGAAATCGACATGATTTTGGCGAAAATCGTCTCAGGCGCTTCGCTGATACCAATATAGTTACCCAAAGACTTGGACATTTTATTGACGCCGTCCAGGCCTTCCAGCAACGGCATCATCAACACGCATTGCTGCGATTGGCCAGCCTGCTTTTGCAATTCACGGCCCATGAGCAGGTTAAATTTCTGGTCTGTGCCGCCCAGTTCCAAATCGGCCTGCAAAGCCACAGAGTCATAGCCCTGCAATAAGGGATACAAGAATTCATGAATCGCGATTGGCTGGTTGCCTTTGAAACGCTTGGAGAAGTCATCGCGTTCTAGCATACGGGCGACTGTATGGCTGGCTGCCAGCCTGATCATGCCCGCGGCACCGAGGTCGCTTAACCACTTGGAGTTAAACACAATCTCAGTTTTGGCCGGGTCCAGAATCTTGAATACCTGTTCGGAATAGGTGTCGGCATTCGCCTTCACCTGTTCGACCGTTAACGGCGGGCGCGTGGTACTTTTACCCGTCGGGTCACCAATCATGCCGGTAAAGTCACCGATCAGGAATTGAATCTGGTGCCCCAGATCCTGCAACTGGCGCAATTTGTTAATCAGCACGGTATGCCCCAGATGCAAATCAGGTGCGGTGGGGTCAAAGCCTGCTTTCACACGCAAGGGTTTGCCGGTTTTCAGCTTTTCAATCAGTTCTTGCTCGATTAATAGTTCATCGGCACCGCGCTTGATAATCGCCAGTGCGTTCACAATCTCTGGACTCAGTGCTTCAGTCGTCACTGAAGCTTGGTTTACGTCTGTCATAAAGGTTCTTTTTTTGAGGCGCGCGTTGCGCACGCCTCGTCATGAAAGTAAAACAGCTATTTTAACGTAATCCCATGCATTTCTGTAAGCCAGGCATGAGCAGTGTTACACTTATGCCTTATGAATTTTTCTGCCCCACCCACTCAAACGCGCCTGTTTATCGGCCTGATGTCTGGTACCAGTCTGGATGGGGTGGACGCAGTCCTGGTCGCGCAACACGGTGAGCACCTGCAGCAACAAAGCCAGTACTTCCTGCCTTATCCGGCGGATGTCAGACAAATCCTGCTGGATCTGCATACGCCAGCCGTCAACGAATTACATACCGCCGCTATAGTGTCCAATCAGCTGGCCGACCTCTACGCAGCGGCAGTGCAAGGCTTATTGCAAACAGCCAATGTATCGGCAGAAGCCGTGACGGCGATTGGCTGCCACGGGCAAACCATACGCCACTGTCCTGATCTGGCCAACGGCCAGGCCTATACCTTGCAACTGGGTAACCATGCACGCCTGGCGGAACGCACTGGCATCACCGTAGTCGGCGACTTTCGTAGCCGCGACATTGCGGCTGGCGGGCAAGGCGCACCATTAGTGCCCGCCTTTCACCAGGCAATCTTTGCAGCACCTGACACACATCGCGTCATTTTGAATATTGGCGGCATCGCCAACCTGAGCGACTTGCCGGTGAGCGGCAAGGTGATTGGCTTTGATTCCGGCCCCGGCAACTTACTCATGGATGCCTGGACCCTGCAGCACACAGGCCAGAGCTATGATGCTGGTGGCGCCTGGGCGGTACGTGGCGACGTCAATCCAGCCTTGCTGGACGCTTTGCTTGCTGACCCGTATTTTGCATTGCCCATCCCGAAAAGCACTGGCCGCGACCTGTTTAACCAGGCCTGGCTCCATGCACACCTGCAAGCCCATGCTGACACGCCACAGAATGTCGCCCGTACGCTGCTGGAATTGACAGCAGTGACGATTGCCAATGCCTTGAAACAGCATTGCAGCGGTGCCGCAGAAATTTATGTCTGTGGCGGCGGTGCGCACAATATTGCTTTGATAGACAGGTTACAAACCCTGTGCGGCCGACCAGTGCAACACACGGATAGCCTGGGAATTGGCGTCGACTGGGTGGAAGCCGTTGCTTTTGCCTGGCTGGCGCAACGTTGCGTGGATCATCAACCCGGCAACCTGCCTGCCGTCACCGGTGCAGCAGGGCCACGGGTATTAGGCGCGATTTATCCGAATTAGAACTAAGACACCCTAAAGCAGTGCGAATGCACTCAACGTTTGATTTAAACTGGTGCAGGATTGAAGGCGATTTTTGAACTTTTCTCCCCTCATTTCCTTACAAGCCACCATATTCAAAAACGATTGCGTATAATTTAGACAACCTTGACTTAAACAGAGTGCGTTATGGCTACCAAAGCGACCATTACATTTGACAACGACAGTACCGCAATTGAATTGCCCGTCTTAAAGGGCAGCCTTGGCACGGATGTGATCGATATCCGCAACCTGGGCAAACATGGCTATTTCACGTTTGACCCTGGCTTTATGTCTACGGCCTCTTGCACCTCCGGCATCACCTTTATTGATGGTGAACAAGGGTTGCTGTACTACCGTGGCTACCCGATTGAACAGCTGGCAGAAAACTGTAACTTCCTCGAAGTTTCACACCTGCTGCTCAATGGCGAACTGCCGGACCTGCAACAACGTGAAGCATTCGTCGACACCATCAGCCAGCACACCATGCTGCACGACCAGATGAGCAACGTGTTTCGCGGTTTCCGCCGCGATGCCCACCCGATGGCAGTCATGATTGCGGTCGTGGGTGCCATGGCTGCGTTTTATCCCGACAATAACAATGTGGCCGACCCGGAGTCTCGCCGGGTGGCCGCCATGCGTCTACTGGCCAAAGTACCGACGATTGCCGCCTGGAGCTACAAGTACAATGTAGGCGAGCCATTTATGTACCCCCAAAACAAGCTGGGATACGCAGAAAACTTTATGCATATGATGTTCGCGACCCCTTGCGAAGAGTATGTACCCAACCCGATCCTGGCACGTGCATTTGAGCGTATCCTGATTCTGCATGCAGATCACGAGCAAAACGCATCTACCTCTACCGTACGCCTGGTTGGCTCCAGCGGCGCCAACCCGTTTGCCTGTATCGCGGCCGGGATTGCCTCTTTGTGGGGCCCATCCCATGGCGGTGCCAACGAAGCAACATTGAACATGCTGGAAGAGATTGGCGACGTCAGCCGTATTGGTGAATTCATCAAACGCGCCAAAGACAAAACTGACAGCTTCCGCCTCATGGGCTTTGGGCACCGCGTCTATCGCAACATGGACCCGCGCGCCTCCATCATGCGTAAAACCTGCCATGAAGTATTGAATGAACTCGGTCTGCACGATGACCCTATGTTCAAACTGGCGATGGAACTGGAAAAAATCGCGCTGGAAGACGAATACTTCGTCTCACGCAAACTGTATCCGAATGTCGACTTCTACAGCGGCATCGTCATGCGCGCCATGGGCATTCCAAACTCCATGTTTACCGCCATATTTGCGCTGGCGCGCACCGCTGGCTGGATTTCGCAATGGAGCGAGATGAATGCCGACCCTGAGCAAAAAATTGGCCGTCCACGCCAATTGTATGTCGGCTCTGAACGCAGAGAGTTTGTACCGCTGCACCAACGCTAGCCACAGACTGAATCACGCCTGTAAAAACAAAAAGCCCGACATCAATAGATTGTCGGGCTTTTCATATTCTCCAATGTTTATCGTTTCCGCTAACGCAACACACGAAGATCATGGAGCTGTTTTGTCAGTACATCCGCCAACTCACGATAACCTTCTGCATTCGGATGCACTTGATCGGCACGCAGTCGGTCATCTGACAACACAGCAGACACTGCGTGAGGCACTAATAGTGCGCCAGTTGCCTCGGCCGCGCGCGCATATAGCGGGTGATCACTGAGCGGGCCAGCCAGACTCACTTGCGGCATAGCAATCAATATAGCGGCTGCATCCGCCTGCTGTACTAAATGTACGATACTTTTCAGGTTTTCCTCGACACGCGCTGGCGCCATTTGCCGCAAAAAATCATTGCCACCCAGCTCAATAATGACCAATCGAGGTCTATGCTGCGCCAATAAGCCCGGCAAGCGTGACAAACCACCGCTGGAAACCTCCCCAGCAATACCGGCATTGATGACCTGCCAGCCGGTCTTGCGTGCCAGCAGTGTCGGATAATCCTGCGTGCCATGCTCGGCGCCTGTACCGTAGCTAATGCTATCGCCCAGCACAAGTACAGTCGCGCCAGCCGGGATAGCCTGCACCTCAGCTGCATGCTTGGTACAGCCCAGGCTGATGGCAGCCATACTCGTGACAAGTATCAGCCGGCATAAAAAAAGCCAAGCACACGCTTGGCTTTTCCCAATCATAAAACGCATGACTGAATGCAGTCGTTAAACCGAGAACGAGCTACCACAACCACAAGTAGTGGTCGCATTCGGGTTGCGGATCACAAACTGTGAACCTTGCAGGCTGTCGGTGTAATCAATTTCGGCACCGGCCAGATATTGCAAGCTCATCGGGTCAATCAGCAAGGTCACGCCGTCTTTATCGACTTGCGTATCATCGTCGTTCACTTCTTCTTCAAAAGTAAACCCGTACTGGAAACCTGAGCAGCCACCACCGCTGACGAATACACGCAGTTTCAGGTCTGGCGTGCCTTCTTCATCAATCAGTTCTTTCACTTTTTTGGCGGCATTGTCGGTAAACACCAATGGAACGGGCATTTCAAGGGTAGCTTCTGCGGTCATCATAGACTCCTGTCAAATTCTCAATAACAATATGGCGACGAAAGTTTTAATTTCAAGTCGCTTCCGGGACGGCAGCCTCAGATGGCTCCCCCAGGTAAATCAGTTTTCCTTCAATCACCGCGCCGGTGTGCATTTCGAGCGATTTATAGTACAAGTCACCCACGATTCTGGCCTTGCTTTGTAACTCAATAAATACTGAAGAGCGCACCGGGCCGCGTATCATGCCATTCAAAACAATTTTAGAAGCCTCGACGGCGCCTGTCACGGCCCCATTTTCACTGATAATCAGTGTACTGGGATGCTCACGTTTTTCAATCACATTCCCGGCAATCAAGCCATCGACTCTTAACCCGCCCGCAAATTGCATATTGCCATTAATCTGTGTTTCATGGCCGATCAAGGTATCAATATGACTGTCGATTTGAACGCTTTTTTTGAAAAACATGCTACTTCCTGTTCCGAATTAACTTAAATGGCGATGCCCATTGAGCATCAGCCATATCATGCAGGTGGCTAACGCTTGGTCATATTCTTGTAAAACACCAATTCTTCTTTCAGTTTGATGCTTTCATCCTGCTGCGCCGTCAGGGTTTTGGCCAGGTTGTTACTGGTAGCCAACTCCACTTGCAACTCCCGCTGCGAAGCAATCAGTTTTTTCTGTAATTCAATATTTTCGGTGGTCACTTGCCGCAAACGCTGACGGATATGCTCACCATCATCATCATGCACCACCCAGTAGGCCAGGGCAAAGCCGATAACGACATAAGTCACCGCCAGCATGCTTTGAAAATACCAGGGCCGATGTGAGCGCACTGCCACCTGCTTGGCGGTCAGGCCAAAATGGTTTCTCAGTCTTCTGCGTATCGGCCTGATCATTATGGCAACAATGGCAGTACTTGCAAACCAGCATCCGGCGCCAGGTTAAACATCAAATTCATATTCTGCACGGCCTGACCAGATGCGCCTTTGACCAGATTGTCCTGCACGACAACGATTGTGACATAATCGCCTGCCTGTGGGTATAGCGCCATCCGCAAAACATTGGCACCACGTACCGAGCGGGTTTCAGGCAGAGAGCCTGCAGGCATCACATCCACAAAAGTGGCGCCCTGGTAACGCTGCTCATAGACTTGCTGCAACACTTGCTGCTTGCCCTGTGCGTTGAGTTTTACATGCAACGTGGTCAGCATGCCCCGGATCATGGGAATCAAATGCGGCACGAATATAAGGTTGACCGCGTCATTACCGGACAGTTTCTTTAACTGGGCCAGAATCTCAGGATGGTGCCTGTGCCCGGCCACGCCGTAGGCTTTCAGGTTATCACTGGACTCAGAGAACAAGGTGCCCACTTCGGCTTTTCTACCGGCACCGGAGACACCAGACTTGGCATCCGCAATGATAGGTACGGAGAAATCAATCCAGCCCTGCTCCAGTAGCGGCGCCAAACCAAGCAATACCGTGGTCGGGTAACAACCAGGATTACCGATGACGTCTGCCTGCTGCACGTCAGCGGCATACAACTCAGGCAAGCCATAGACGGCATCTTTCAATACGTCAGTACAGCTATGCGGCAATTTGTACCATTTTTCGAATTCAGTGGCATCCTGCAGACGGAAGTCAGCAGCCAGATCGATGACCTTCACCCCAGCTGCCACCAGCGCAGGCGTTTGTGCCATGGCAACGCCATGCGGCGTGGCAAAAAAGACGACATTACATTGCGTCAGATCGACCGTGGCCGGATCACTAAACTTAAGATCAACCACGCCACGCAGGCTGGGAAACATATCGGCAACCGGCAGACCTGCCTCGCCCCTGGAGGTAATCACTTGCAATTGCACATCAGGATGTCTTGCTAACAAACGCAGCAACTCAACGCCGGTATAACCCGTTCCACCTACAATGCCAACTTTGATTTTTTCCATATCTTTACCAGATGCGCGTTCGATGACGACCCATGCATAAAAAGTAAAACAATATAAATGAAAAAGGCCGCCAATGCGACCTTTTTGCACAACAGGTTTGTAACAAACGTTGGAAATTAACGTTTGGAGAACTGCTTACGACGACGCGCTTTACGCAGGCCGACTTTCTTACGTTCAACTTCACGTGCATCACGTGTTACGAAACCAGCGTGAGACAATGCGCTCTTCAAAGCTGCATCATAGTCAATCAACGCACGGGTAATGCCATGACGCACTGCACCCGCTTGACCGGATTCACCACCACCATGCACATTGACCAGAATGTCAAAGCTTGCTGTGTTGTTAGTCAATTCCAGCGGTTGACGCAAAATCATGCGAGAAGTTTCGCGTGAAAAGTATGTGTCAACTGGCTTATCGTTGACCACGATGTTGCCACTGCCGGACTTCAGGAACACACGTGCCACTGAACTTTTGCGGCGGCCTGTGCCGTAGTTGTATTTACCGATCATGTTTTATCCTAATCGTCTTAAATTAGATGGTTAATGGTTGCGGTTGCTGCGCAATGTGCTCGTGCTTGTCGCCCGCATACACTTTCATTTTTTTGATCATGGCATAGCCCAAAGGACCTTTTGGCAACATGCCTTTCACAGCTTTCTCCAACGCACGACCTGGGAAACGGTCTTGCATTTTTGAGAATGAAGTCGTAGTGATACCGCCTGGGTAACCGGAGTGGCGGTGATACAGCTTGTCACCCGCTTTGTTACCAGTTACTTTAATTTTGTCCGCATTGACTACAATGATGTAGTCGCCTGTATCCACGTGTGGTGTGTAAATAGCTTTATGCTTACCACGCAGACGATGAGCGATTGCGCTGGCCAAACGACCCAATACCAAGTCTGTGGCGTCAATCACGAACCAGTCACGTTGTACTTCATGCGATTTTGCTGAAAAAGTTTTCATTTTATAACTACCGAGTTATAGCGTATAAATTAAGAGGGCGGATTATATGCCAGCATAAGAAAGCTTGTCAACGAAATATTCTAAAATAATCGTAACCAGCCTGATGGAATCAGGTTGCTGACTGAGGCAAGCTATTTTGTGGCTTTTTTGCCATCAATTAGGCAAATTACTTGATATAAAACGTGCTTTTATCACAAACAAGCCTTGTTTTTTCAAGGATAATTGCAATCGGATGCTATATTAGCTCAAGTTTTGACTTTCTGCATCCGTTTACTTTAGATTGATTTAAACCACAGTCACTTAATTAAACAGCAGCAACACTACTAAAAATAATTTTAGATGCTTTCAGGCATATACCAGGTTAAATCACTCCGTTTTCGCGCTGCCACTGGCTGGCGAGGGCTTTGTGCTTCCGTGCTGTTTGCGTTTACATCGTTGCTGCAAGCCGCTGAATTTGGCGCACTCACGATTGAATCTGCGCCAGGCCAGCCATTATTGGCCCAGCTACCGCTGAGTCATGTTCAGGCAGACACAGATATCAGCTGCTTCAGCCTGAGCCAATCTTCCAAACAACCAGCGCCAGAGACCAGCCCTGTTCACCTAGAATACACGACCCTGGGTAGCCAGCAGGGCGTATTGATGCTGTGGTCTGACGCTGCCATTGCCAGCCCGCTGACACTGACCTTGACTGATCGCTGCCAGCACACGCGGCAGACTGTGACCATTCAGCCCGACAATACGGCTTCAATCGCTGTTGCAGCTGCGCCACCCATCAGCAACGCGACTCCTGAGCCCATTGCAGTGATTTCACCAGAAGTGGTTGAAACACCGCCCGCGCCGCCTGCCATCCCAGTAGAGGCTTATACCGCACTGCAAGCACAAATTAACGATTTGCAGCAAAACTTCAATCAATTACAGACAAAATCTGATGTCCTGTATGCCAGCAACCTGGCGCAGGCGGACATTCTGGCGACACTAAAAACCCAGCTTACTCACCTGCAAAACGAGAATCATCTATTACGCACACTGGTCATTGCCTTGGGGCTCGCGCTGATCGCCAGCGGTTTTTTCTTTGCTGACTGGCTACGCCGCCACGCCGCCGTGCCAAAAGTGATTAAGTCACGCCGTACAGCGAAACAAAGTGACGCTGCATCTATACCTACCGATGGCACATCGGGCCCGGCGACGCGTCCACTGAGTGGCAAACCTTTTTCAGCCACCGTCTTGCCGACTCAGCAGGCAAGCGACACACATGGCTTGAATACGCCAACACAGCCGCCTGCAACGACCAAAACAAGCAGCCGCTTAAAATCAGTGCCCATGCATGCCAACGATGATACGGTGATGCCACACGGCGTGCCTCTGAAGGTGAGCTCGCAGCAAAGTACACAGGCGGTGATGCAAGATGCCTCGCGATTATTCACACATGGCCGGGTCAATCAGGCGATTGATCATTTGCAGCAGCATTTGGCCAAGCATCCGAAATCATCTCCCTGGATGTGGCTGTATTTGCTGGATCTGCTGTCAAAAGAAGGCAAGCAGCAAGAATTTGATATTGTTGCCGGCGAATGCCGCAAGCATTTCAACCTCAACGTGGAGCACGCGCCGGACTTGAAGCAACAAGGTATTGAATCCTTCCCGCGCGTCATGAAAGCCTTGCAACAAGCCTGGGGCACACCGCAGGTGATTGCCTTGATTGACGACCTGGTTTACAACACGCGACTGGTACCACGCATGGGCTTTGAGCGCAGCGTCTTTGAAGACCTGATGTTGTTGAAAGAAATTGCCTGCCAGACACAAAACCTGCCAGCGGTGCCGCCCGCGCCAAAAGCGGCTGACCATGAAGAACCGATCAATGGCAACTTGCGTGAGTTGCAGCAACTGTCAGAAGATCTTTATATTCTGGCGCCGGTTGAACACACGCCCTTCCAATACTGGACAGACTTCACCTTTGAGTTGGACGAACCTTCAACATTACGCAAGTCCGCCTAAACCGTAACTGACTGCCAGCCCGGCGGTCAATGCCGCACCAATCCAGACATTCTCCAGAAACGCCTTGAAGCAATCACCAGGCTGCCGGTGACGAATCAGCCTGTATTGCCGCCACAGCTGCGCAGCCGCCACTCCCCAGCCAAGCCAGAATGGCCAGCCCAGCGCCAGCACTTGCGCCACATAGCCCACAATCAGCAGCATGGCAACAAAGCAGCCCATAATCGCCAGCACATCAAAACGCCCGAAAGTGATGGCGGAAGAGCGGATGCCGATTTTGAGGTCATCTTCGCGGTCAACCATGGCATAGGCCGTGTCATAAGCCACCGACCAGAAGACATTGGCCAACAATAGCCACCAGGCAACCGCAGGCACCTGCCCCTGCAAGGCAACAAAAGTCATCGGGATGCCAAAACCAAACGCAATGCCCAGATAGGCTTGCGGAATGGCGAAAAAACGCTTGGTATAAGGATAGCTGACGGCGAGAAACAGCGCCGGCACAGACCATAACACGACCTGCCAGCCCAGCGTACAAACCAGTGTAAACGCCAGTAACGATAATCCGATGGCAACCAGGTAAGCCTCTTTGACGGAGATTTCACCGGTCGCCAGCGGCCGCTTGTTTGTGCGTGCGACCGCGCCATCCCAATGCCGGTCGGCAATATCATTTAATGCACAGCCTGCAGACCGCATCAAAATTGTGCCTAGCACAAACACGCACACGACCCATAGCCGTGGCTGCCCCTGCCCGGCGATCAGCAGCCCCCACAAGGTAGGCCATAGCAATAACCAGATACCGATAGGCTTATCCAGCCGCGTCAGCCGGTAATAAGCATGCCATTTGGCGAAAAATTGCATAAAAAGGATTCCTGATAAGGATTAACGACCAGGCGGCTGGGCGCAGGACGGTAAAAACACTTCAGTCACCAGCAAACGATAATGCCGCAGGCAAAACAATGAGCGCCTGGCCCATAGCAGCTGCCGCGTTTGCTCAGGAAAATGACGGTAAAAAGCTTTGTACAGCGGGTGTGCAGGCGACAATTTTCGGTAGTGTAAACGACCACGCTGCACACTGGCATTGGCAAACAGTGCCGCACCCAACGGCACACGCCCGATGTGGCGCAATTGGCACCATGCCCCTCGCAAGTCCTTACGGGCAATGACGCTGTGTGCAAAGACTTGCGGCCGCCCCTGCCCCATCAGCATGACTTCGCGCACCCAGGCATGGGTGGCGGCAGGCAATCGTAACACTGCCTGCTCATCGACGTTAGGCTTGCGCCAGCCTTGAGACAACACCTTGACTGAGAAATCCGGATATTGGCGCTTTAAGCGCGCCGTTAACGAGCCGCGCTCCTGCAACCAGGGCCGCAACGGTAGCTGACCAACCACATGTGCTTGCCAGCCGGAATCTTGTCTGTCATGCATGCGGTGCATAGCAGCTAGTGTGGTAGCGGAAATGTTTTAGGCAACCACACCCACAACTGCCCTTGCTGGCGCATCGCGCCTGCCAGCTTGCCCGCAGACTCGCCCTCACCCCAATAGACATCTGCACGTACGCCACCTTTGATAGCGCCACCAGTATCTTGCGCCTGCATCAGCTGCTGCAAAGGCGCCTCCGAGTTTGGGTAAGTCGTGGCCAGGTAGACTGGCGCCCCCAGTGGAATATAAAACGGGTCAACCGCGATACTACGGGCGGCACTTAACGGCACGCCCAGCGCACCTAGCGGACCAGACAAACCTGCAGGCAATAATTTAAAAAACACATAGCTAGGATTCGCATCCAGCAATGCGCGCAATTGGTCAGGATGTTGTTGCCCCCAGGTTTTAATCCCCTGCATGGAGGCTTCACTTGCCACCATCTCGCCACGCTCGACTAACAGCTTGCCGATGGATTGATATGGATGCCCGTTTTGATCAGCGTAGCCCACCGGCAATCGCTCGCCGTTTTCAAGCTCGACAATGCCTGAACCTTGCACCTGCAGGAAAAACGCTTCAACAGCATCATTGACCCATAACAGTTCATTGCCCGCCAGTGGCGATTGCGTTTGCTCAATATCTGCCCGAGTGTAATAAGGGATGAGTGACTGCCCTTGCAAGCGGCCTCGCACACGCTTGTATTTGAGCTCAGGAAACAAGCCGGACAAGTTCACCGTCACCAGGTCGGCAGGTGTTTTATACAGAGGCACCGGATAGCGTGCGCTAGCCGCGCGGGCCCCTTTCAATACCGGCTGGTAATAACCGGTCATCAAGCCTTGCAGTGCACCTTCCGACTGCTGTGTCTGATAGACATTGAAATACTGTTGCCAGTAGGCCTGTATGGCCACAGCATCGTCGGCCTTGACCAGCAAAGCCACGGCACAGACGGCTTGCCAGTCAGCTTTGTTTTTGAGCCCCTGGCAGCCTTGCATCCAGGCACGCCAGCTGGTGACCCAGTCCTCTTTGGCCAGCCCGGGCAAATCCGTCCAACTGACAGGTTTTAACAAGGCATAAGGCTGCGTCGGCACATTGGTCGCCGCTGGTTTTTCAGGCGCAGGTGCCACAGCGGGTTTGCCTGGCGTGGTTGGCTTAATGACTGGCGGCTTGGTCGCGGGCGGCACGCTTTGACAACCCGCCAGAAAAAATAGGGAGGCCAGCAACATGGCCTGGCAGAATTTAAAAGTATGGTTGGTGGCTATCACTGTTTTGCTTTTTGCAATGTTTATCTTTGGCAGTTTCGATATGTGACGCAGGAATGCGCCGGATTCAGCAAGCGGTATCAATACAGTTAGTGCAAACCGGCCGCCTGATGTAACCAAAAGGTCGGGATGTCCACTTCAAACCAGTGACCATCTACCGCAACCATTTGATACGTGCCAAACATTTCACCGCTAGGCGTGCTGAACATGACACTACTGGTATAGCTATACTCAGCCTCAGGTGCCAGTAGCGGCTGGTCGCCTACCACACCCAGGCCTTTCACTTCGCGCACTTGCTGCATGGCATCAGTAATGACCCAATGGCGGCTAATGAGTTGCACCGGCGTCTTGCCGGTATTGCGGATGGTGATGGTGTAGGCATACACATATTGCCCTGCCTCGGGTGATGATTGCGCAGTCAAATACTCGGTCACCACCGAGACTTCGCATGCATATAAGCCAGTATCCGTCATGATTAACCTATCATGCCCGTGGTTGGTGAGCTCGGGCTGGCAGAGTACAGCTTTTTCGCCATACGGCCAGCCAGGAATGACTCGCGACCGGCTTCAACCGCTTTTTTCATGGCGCTGGCCATCAGCACCGGGTCACGCGCCGCAGCAATCGCAGTATTCATCAGCACCCCGGCACAGCCCAGCTCCATGGCAATCGCCGCATCAGAGGCACAACCGACACCGGCATCGACCAGCACCGGGATCTTGGCGCTCTCAATAATGATCTGCAAGTTCCACGGGTTTAAAATCCCCATACCGGAACCAATCAGTGAAGCCAGCGGCATTACCGCCACACAGCCGATGTCTTCCAGTTGCTTGGCAATAATCGGGTCATCCGAGGTATACACCATCACCTCAAAACCTTCTTTCACCAGGGTTTTGGCAGCGGCAATCGTCTCTGTCACGTTCGGGTATAAAGTATTAGGATCACCCAGCACCTCCAGCTTGACCAGTCTATGGTCATCCAGCAACTCACGCGCCAGGCGTAATGTACGTACGGCATCATCAGCGCTGTAGCAACCAGCCGTGTTTGGCAAATAAGTAAATTCCGAGGGCGGCAAATACTCCAGCAAAGAGGGTTCGTTAGCATTTTGGCCAATATTGGTCCGGCGGATGGCCACGGTGATAATTTCTGCACCACTGGCATCAATGGCTGCACGCGTCTGCGTGAAATCCTTATATTTGCCGGTGCCCACTAACAGGCGGGACTGATAAGACTTACCGGCGATTACCAAAGCGTCATTCATATTCAAAAACTCTCTATTCAATGCGTTTAACTCAATCATCTATATCAGCAGTCGGTGACTAGCCACCGCCAACGGCACCCACGATTTCCAGTTTATCGTCCGCCTGCAATTGCACCTCGGCAAATTGGCTACGCGGCACAATATCGCCATTGCGCTCGATGGCAATGCGCTTGCCAGTGAGCTGCATATGCTCTACCAGCGCCAGCACACTCATGGCCTCTGCAGGCAGTGGCGTAGCCTTACCGTTGACAAAAATTTGCATGCTGCTCTTCATTTTTGATTGATCAAGCCGATATTTTACGAAAAATCAGCACATTTGGCTTTCAGTTTTTCATGTGCGATCTTTTTTTCAGGCGCCATTCAAGCCCTGTCATCCTAACAGGATTGGTATGCGTTAAGGTCATTAAACATGGCACCATGTTTGCTTGTATGTTGTAGCAATACAAATATGTCGTAAGAAATTGACAAGTTTGGTCATCACGGCGGATATCACATTGCTGTACAAGGAACTTTTTGTTAATTTTGGCGCCACATGCACGACGAACACAATTCGTCGTTTTGTGCCCCGAATATTGGAAATCCCAAAAGGAATATTGAAATGCAAATCGCACAGTCACACCAGGCAAGTCCGTCCAATTTTTTTTTAGTGGACGAAATTTATGCACCAAGCTTGAATACCGCCGCCAACCTGGCAGATGCAAAAGCGGCCATTGAAGCACAGCAACACACGAAAGCAATTAACGAGTTACACCGCTTTCTGGAATCCAGCTGCGACTGCGTTTAATCACGCATCTTTAGCTGGCGCAAGACCCGGTAGCGGGTCACGATTTCTGGCTCAATGCAGAAACTGCATTGAGTGTCATACACTGATCTTATTCAGCCTGTAGCGGCCCTTGCTCCCTCCAAACCTGAGACTTCAGGCAAGGCGACAAATATTAAAGATAGAAAACAAAAAAGATGGCGACCAGTGCCATCTTTTTGTTTATGCATCCGACTTATCTATGCATGCTACGGGTGCCATTGCTGGCACCCGGCAAAGCACCTACTCAATCGCCAGTTGCGGACGACCGGCCTCAGGCCAATCCAGGTGGAAGAACTGACCACGCGGCTGGTCTTTACGCTCATAGGTATGCGCGCCAAAGTAGTCACGCTGACCTTGCAACAGGTTTGCTGGCAAATCTGCACTTCTGTAACCATCATAATAAGCCAACGCGGCGGCAAAGCCTTGCGCCGGGATACCATTGGTCACCGCCAGCGCAATCACTTTACGCCAGCCAGCCTGGCCTTCGTTCATCGCATTGGTGAAGTATGGATCCAGCATCAGGTTTTTCAGGCGTGAGTTCAATGCGTAGGCATCAGTGATTTTTTGCAGGAAACGCGCGCGGATGATACAACCGCCACGCCAGATCTGGGCAATTTCACCGAAGTTCAATTTCCAGTTGTAAGCCACTTGTGCCTTGTCGATAAGCTGGAAGCCTTGTGCATAGGCGCAGATTTTTGAGCAATACAAGGCATTCTTGATCGCCTCAATAATGGCCGCTTTGTCTTTCTCTTGCACAATCGCCGGGCCCTTGAGGATCTTGCTCGCTTCGACGCGCTCTTCTTTCAGGCTGGACAAGGCGCGCGCATATACCGCAGCGGCAATCGCATTCGCAGGCGCACCCAATTCCAGTGCGTTGGCGGCGGTCCATTGACCGGTGCCTTTCTGGCCAGCCGTATCCAGGATCTGGTCCACCAGGAAGCCTTTACCGGCAGGATCTTTTTGTTGCAGGATATCAGCGGTGATTTCAATCAGGAAGCTGGACAACTCCCCTTTATTCCACTCGGCAAACACTTTACCGATTTCGTCTGCTGGCATGCCCAGCAGGTTCTTCATCAGCCAGTAGGCTTCGCAAATCAACTGCATATCGATGTATTCAATGCCGTTGTGCACCATTTTCACATAATGGCCAGCACCGTCCGGGCCGATATACTCGGCACAAGAGAAGCCACCCACCACCGGCTTGCCTGGTGCGCCACCTTCTAATGGAGCACCAGTCACAGGGTCGACTTTAGCAGCGATATCGCGCCAGATCGGCTCCAGGCTAGACCAGGCCTTGCGTGTGCCGGATGGCATCAGGGAAGGACCAAAACGGGCGCCGGTTTCACCACCGGAAACACCAGAACCAATAAACTCGATGCCTTTGGCAGCCAGCTCTTTTTCGCGACGGATAGTGTCCGTCCACAAGGCATTGCCACCATCAATAATAATGTCACCCTGCTCCAGAAAAGGCAGCAAAGCGTTAATCGTTACGTCCGTCGCACTACCGGCCTTCACCAGCAGCACAATTTTACGAGGACGTTTGATGCTTAATACAAAAGAAGCCAGATCGGCATGACCCACCACGCGCTCGTGCGAAGGCTCATTCTTTTTGCATTCCTCGATGAAGTTCAGCATTTTCTTGGGGTCACGGTTATAGACCGCAATGGTATAGCCGTGATCCGCAATGTTAAGTGCCAGGTTTTGGCCCATCACTGCCAATCCCACCAATCCAATATCCGCATTTTTTATAGTCATAGTTATCTCTAATAAATGGTTAATTTAGTTGAAAAAAAAGCACAGGCTTTTGACCTGTGCTTGGACTAGGGTATGTATTGAATACCGCATGCTCGTTGTTTTGAAATTCGCAACTGGCATGACATATTCAGCACCATAGTTTTCTTTCACTCAAGTTTGCTAGCAATCACTTACTTGAGTACGTTTCCGAACATTTGCAAGGTCAACTGATACCCGAGGTTGACCAACTGCGCATCATAACGTTCACCTTCATCGCGCATAAAGGCATGTTGGCCATTGAATTCATGCCAGGTGTAATGCAAACCAGGCAAAGCCGCAAAGCGGTTATATAGCTCAGCGCGCTTGTCGCCAGGGATATGCGGGTCCTGCTTGCCCCAGATCATGAGCAATTCGCCTTTGATCTCGTTAACGCGCTCCATGCTGTGCTGGCCTGGTTTGTTTGGAATAATATTGGTATGCAAATCGGTGGCATAAAAACAGGCGGTGGCTTTGACTTCTGGCTGCAACGCGGCACGGAAAGCCAGGTGGCCACCGATACAGAAACCAGCCGCACCCAAATTGCCGTCATACCAGGCTTGTGCGTTCAGGTAATCAATCATGGCACGGTTGTCAGTGTCATAGGCTTGTACGTCTTTAGCCATCTTGTCAGCATTGCCTTTATCGCGGCCGGCGTCGTCATAGCCCAGGACGGTACCAATCGGGTTTAATTCATGAAACACTTCTGGCACCAGCACGGCATAACCATGGCCAGCTAAAAAGCGTGCAGCACGTTCAATCGGGCCGGTTTGCTGAAAGATTTCAGAGTAAAACAAAACCGCAGGCACCTTGCCATCGTGTTTTGGACGATGTACATAAGTACGCATCACTCCGGTTGGAGTGTTTAAATCGACGATTTCGCTTGTAATCAGCATGGTAAATCCTTAAGACAATCAAAAATATCGGCTATTCTAGCGCTGTTTGCACGGCTTTTCACTGGGTTTATGGGCCGGAATGAGAATTTTTTGCATTTTTGAATCAAAAACAGATTGCAATCACGACCCGCAATCCTATACCGGGAGTTCATATGCGCTTATTGCCTTATCTCTTTACCTTAATGACCTGCTGGCTGCTGGCACAGGCAGCGCATGCCCAGCCTGACCTTGACCTGGTTTACCACCTGAAAGCTTCGGTGGTGAAAGTGCACGCCTTGACCAATAGCGGTGGCCATGGCGTCGGCAGTGGCGTCGTTGTTGATAAAGATACGGTCGCCACCAACTGCCATGTGGTCGCGAATAGCAACGGCATCAGCATTTCGAAGTTTGGCGACAGTATGAGTCCGGTCGAGATGATTGCCGACTGGCGACATGATATTTGCCTGCTAAAATTCAAATACCTTGAATTACCAGCGGTCAAACTCGCTTCAGCCGCCTCTCTGCATTATGGGGATGACGTGTTTTCGATTGGCTTTCCAGGCGGCCCACCGAAACCACAAACCATCGCAGGCAAGGTGCGTGCCTTATATCCTTACGACGGCAGCCTCATTGTACGCACGGATGCTGCTTTTATTATGGGCTCCAGTGGCAGCCCGACCTTCAACCAGGCGGGCGAGCTGGTATCTCTGAGTACGTTTAAAAGCCCAGGTAAGGATGCGTATTTTTACAGTTTGCCTGTAGAGTGGATAAAAAACCTGATGCAACAGCGCGCCGCAACCACCACCGTGCCGGATGCCACCGCCTTTTGGGATTTGCCTGCGGATGCACGCCCTTATTTGATGCAAGTGGTACAGCCTTATCAAACCGGGGATTGGCAAGCATTAGAAGGCATTGCGCGCGCATGGCTGGCCCAGGAGCCGCAATCGGCAGAAGCCAGTTTTTACCTGGGCAGTGCACTGCATGGCCAAGGCCAGGCTGCCGCTGCGCAACAAGCCTATGAACGTGCGGTTAGCTTGCAGCCAGCGCATCTTGATGCCTGGAGCGGTCTGGCTATCCTGGCGCAACAAACACAACAGCTCACATTATTAAGTAATGCCGAGCAGCATATCCAGCAACTGGACAGCCAGGCCTGGCCGGACATTCAACAGCGCCTGCAACAGCTTCACTAATGATTTGCAGCGATTTGCACTAGCGATCTACACCAGCATGATCAAGCCTGCTCGCTCTGATAGAATACGTTTTTTTGATGTTTACCAGATTGCATAATCCATGACCTCTCGCAACCAGCAATTGTTTGAAAAATCCCAGCAACTGATTCCAGGCGGTGTCAACTCGCCAGTACGCGCGTTTCGCAGCGTGGGCGGCACGCCCATCTTTTTTAAAAAAGGCCTGGGCTCCAAACTGTGGGATGTCGATGGCAAGGAATATATCGACTACATCAACTCCTGGGGCCCCATGATCCTGGGGCATGCGCATCCTGAAGTCATCGCCGCCGTGCAGCAAGCGGCTGCCAACAGCCTGAGCTTCGGCGCACCCACCGGCCTTGAACTGGAAATGGCCGAGCTACTCAACGCGCTGGTGCCTAGCATGGAACAAGTACGCCTGGTCAGCAGCGGCACCGAAGCCACCATGAGCGCCATCCGCGTTGCGCGCGGCTTTACCAAACGCAGCAAAATCATCAAATTTGAAGGCTGTTATCACGGCCACGCCGATGCTTTATTAGTAAAAGCAGGTTCTGGCTTGCTGACCTTTGGCGAACCCAGCTCGGCTGGCGTACCCGCAGAAGTGGCTGCCCACACCTTGACGCTGGATTACAACAACACGCAAATGCTCAAAGACACCTTCGCCAGCATCGGCGATGAAATCGCCTGCGTGATTCTGGAGCCCGTTGTTGGCAATATGAACCTGATCGTGCCACATCAGGAATTCTTGCAAACCCTGCGTGAACTGTGCACCCAGCACGGCACGGTACTGATTTTTGACGAAGTGATGACCGGTTTCCGCGTGGCCCTGGGCGGCGCACAAGCCTTGTATGGCATCACACCCGACATGACAACACTGGGCAAAGTCATTGGCGGCGGCTTGCCCGTCGGCGCTTTTGGTGGCCGCAAAGACATTATGGGTGTATTAGCGCCATTAGGCCCGGTCTATCAGGCGGGCACGCTCTCGGGCAACCCGGTGGCGGTCACAGCAGGCCTGACCACTTTAAAACTGGTTCAAGCCCCTGATTTTTATGAAAAACTGACCGCACAAACAACCAAGCTCACCGCAGGCCTGACCCAGGCAGCGCAGGCCGCTGGCGTGACGTTTAGCGCACAGAGTGTCGGCGGTATGTTTGGCCTGTACTTCAGCGCCAGCCACCCAAGCAGCTATGCAGAGATGATGCAGGCAGACAAAAACGCCTTTAACAAATTCTTTCACAGCATGCTGGACAGCGGCATTTACCTCGGCCCATCGGCCTTTGAAGCAGGTTTTGTTTCAGCAGCGCATACCGATGCAGATATCGCGCAAACAGTACAGGCGGCAGCGATCGCTTTCGCAAGCCTGTAATCCCTCCTGATCATGCGGCACGCCCATCCGCCGCTGTGCCGCATGATGCAAATAAAACCAGCTGACCACACAAAAGAACAAACCCCACATTGGGCACTTAAATAAGACACCTCAAATGCGCGCCTTATTTCACGGCGCCAATCCGCAAAAACCCACTTTCCTCAATTAAAACAGCGTACATCTCGTACACAGCGTGCGCAACTACCACCGTAAAAACCGCCAAACTTCGGTCTCTGCTGCCATTTTTCACAGGTAAATAAAAACCATTCTCAATTAAGATAAAAAAATAGATTTATCCGTTATTTAACGCAGGCTAAACAATTGAAATTGCTAAACTTTAACGGTATCATTGAAGGTTCCTCCAAATGTTTTGTAAGTGAAGAATCTGGCAATGGACATGCAGTCTGACAACAACGTGATGAGTGCTTCTCAAGATACCGCAACCGCTCTGGACGACCAGTTTGGTTTAGCTCCCCAATCTCAGGGTTTATACGACAGACGCCACGAAAAGGATAGCTGTGGCGTGGGCTTTGTTGCCCATATCAAAGGGCAGAAAAGCCACGATATCGTCGCCAAGGGCCTGCAATTACTGGACAACCTGACGCACCGCGGCGCAACAGGTTATGACCCTAAACTGGGTGACGGCGCTGGTTTGCTGATGCAAATGCCTGACACCTTCATGCGTGAAGAAGCCGCCAAATTGGGCATGACCCTGCCAGCCACAGGCCAATACGCTGTGGGCCAGGCTTTCTTGCCACAAAATGCAGATAACCGCGCCAAGTGCGAAGCCATTTTTGCGCAAATCATCGCTGAAGAAAACCAAACACTGCTGGGCTGGCGCGATGTGCCTGTCGACAACAGCAATATCGCTGATGCAGCGCGCGCCGTTGAGCCGGTGATGCGCCAGGTATTTATTGCCAGCACCACCGCAGACAGCACTGCCTTTGAACGCAAATGTTTTGTCATCCGCAAACGTATTGAGCATGCGATTCGCGCGCTCAACCTGCAAGACAAAGCACAGTTTTACATGCCTTCGTTCTCTTCCCGCACCATTGTCTATAAAGGCATGCTGCTGGCAAACGAAGTAGGTATCTACTATACCGACCTGAAAGATGCGCGCGTGGTCTCGGCTTTGGCCCTGGTGCACCAGCGTTTCTCTACGAACACGTTCCCGGCCTGGGATTTGGCCCACCCATTCCGCATGATTGCGCACAACGGTGAAATCAATACCGTACAAGGCAACGTCAACTGGATGGCGGCACGCCACGAAACCATGAAATCCGCCGTTTTGGGTGAGGATCTGGAAAAACTGTGGCCGCTGATTGCCGAAGGCCAATCTGACTCCGCCTGTTTTGACAACTGTCTGGAGTTGCTGGTCGCGGGTGGTTACAGCCTGCCGCATGCCATGATGATGCTGATTCCTGAAGCCTGGGCTGGCAATCCATTAATGGATGAAGACCGTCGCGCTTTCTATGAATACCACGCCGCGCTGATGGAGCCATGGGATGGCCCGGCTGCCGTGGCTTTCACTGATGGCAAAATGATTGGTGCCACCCTGGACCGTAACGGTTTGCGTCCGGCGCGCTACCTGGTGACTGAAGACGACATCGTGATGATGGCGTCTGAAATGGGCGTGATCACTTTCCCGCAAGAAAAAATCGTTAAAAAATGGCGCTTGCAGCCAGGCAAAATGTTGCTTATCGACATGGAGCAAGGCCGCATCATTGACGACGAAGAAGTGAAAACTGAATTGGCGCAAGCAAAGCCTTACCGTCAATGGATTGAGCAAACGCGCTTCCACCTGACCGAGTTGCCAAATGTAGGCAGCGGTGAAGTCAGCCTGAATGCTGATTTGCTGGATACGCAACAGGCCTTCGGTTATTCACAGGAAGACCTGAAGTTTGTGCTGCAGCCGATGCTGGATAACGGTGAAGAAGGCTCAGGCTCCATGGGTAACGACGCGGCACTGCCGGTGTTGTCCAACAAGGCCAAAACCTTGTACAACTATTTCAAGCAGTTGTTCGCACAAGTAACCAACCCGCCAATTGACCCGATTCGTGAAGAGTTGGTGATGTCGCTGGTGACCTTTATCGGCCCTAAACCGAACCTGTTGGCGGTTGACGAAACCAACCCACCATTGCGCCTGGAAAGTGGCCAACCGGTATTGAGCCTGGATGGTCTGGAAAAACTCAAACAGATCGAGTCCCTGACCAAAGGCCAGTTCAAGTCCATCGTGCTGGACCTGACTTATGATGCAGCCCTTGGTAAAGCAGGCATGAAACAGGCCCTGGACATTTTGCATGACCAGGCCGAAAAAGCCGTGCATGACGGTTACAACGTGCTGATTTTATCTGACCGCAGTGTGTCTGCCAGCCGCATCGCCATTCCAGCCTTGCTGGCCTGCTCTGCAACGCATGAGTTCCTGGTTAAAGCGGGCTTGCGTACCAGTACTGGCTTAGTGATCGACACCGGCTCTGCACGTGAAGTACACCACTTTGCCCTGTTGGCAGGTTACGGCGCCGAAGCAGTGTGCCCATGGCTGGTATATGAAACCATGAAGACCATGACCAGCGATGTTGAAAAAGCGGGCAAGAACTTCGTGAAGGCAATCGGTAAAGGCTTGTACAAAGTGATGTCCAAAATGGGTATCTCGACCTACCAGTCTTACTGTGGCGCACAGATTTTCGAAGCGATTGGCTTGAACAGCCAGTTCGTTAACGACTATTTCACCGGCACCGTCAGCCAGATTGAAGGTATCGGCCTGGAACAGGTTGCCGAAGAAACCGTACGCTTGCACAGTCAGGCCTTTGGTACCGACCCGGTATTGTCCAACGCCCTGGAAGCAGGTGGCGAATATGCCTTCCGTGTGCGTGGTGAAGAGCACTTGTGGACACCGCAATCCATCAGCAAACTGCAAAATGCTACCCGCACCGGCCAATACGACACCTATAAAGAATATGCTGCGCTGATTAACGACCAGACCCGCCGTCACATGACCTTGCGCGGCCTGTTTGAAATCAAAGCAGCTGGCAAAGCCATTCCGCTGGATCAGGTTGAACCTGCCAAAGACATCGTCAAACGCTTTGCGACTGGCGCCATGTCACTGGGCTCAATCTCCACCGAAGCACATGCCACACTGGCAGTGGCGATGAACCGCATTGGCGGTAAGTCCAACACCGGCGAAGGTGGTGAAGACGTTAAACGCTTTATTCCAGTACAAATAGATTCCAGCATTGCCAAAGTGCTGGGTAGCGACCTGATTGAAGCCGATGTGGCCTTGAAAGCGGGCGACTCCATGCGCTCACGCATCAAGCAAGTGGCTTCTGGCCGTTTTGGCGTGACTGCTGAATACCTGAGCAGCGCCGACCAGATCCAGATCAAGATGGCACAAGGCGCCAAACCAGGTGAAGGCGGCCAATTACCAGGCCATAAAGTATCGCCGTACATTGCGAAACTGCGTTTCTCAGTGCCTGGCGTAGGCTTAATTTCCCCACCGCCTCACCACGATATTTATTCGATCGAAGATTTGGCACAGCTGATTCACGACCTGAAAAACGCCAATCCTAAAGCGTCTATCTCTGTGAAACTGGTGTCTGAAACAGGTATCGGTACCGTGGCTGCCGGTGTAGCCAAAGCCAAGTCCGACCACATTGTGGTCGCAGGTCATGACGGTGGTACCGGTGCCTCACCTATTTCATCGATCAAACATGCCGGCACGCCATGGGAACTCGGCCTGGCCGAAACCCAGCAGACCCTGGTATTGAACCAGTTGCGTGGCCGTGTTGTGCTGCAAGTCGATGGCCAGATGAAAACCGGCCGTGACGTAATGATCGGCGCCTTGCTGGGAGCAGATGAGTTTGGTTTTGCCACTGCGCCGCTGGTGGTTGAAGGCTGTATCATGATGCGTAAGTGTCACCTGAATACTTGCCCGGTTGGCGTCGCGACACAAGACCCTGAGCTGCGTAAGAAATTTACCGGTCAACCAGAACACGTGGTGAACTACTTCTTCTTCGTTGCAGAAGAGTTACGTGAACTGATGGCCAGCATCGGCATTGCCAAGTTTGAAGACCTGATTGGCCGCGCAGACTTGCTGGACATGAAAGCCGGGATTGAGCACTGGAAAATCAATGGCCTGGACTTCAGCAAGGTATTCCACTTGCCAGAAATGCCAGCCAGCGTGTCACGCAAAAACAATGACGTACAAGATCACGGCCTGGTCAAAGCCCTGGACAATCAACTGATTGAACTGGCAAAACCAGCATTGGAAAAAGGCGAAAAAGTCAGCATCGCGTTGCCTATCGTCAATACCAACCGTACCGTGGGCACCATGCTGTCACACGAAGTCGCCAGCCGTTATGGTCATGCAGGCTTGCCTGACGACACCATCAGCGTCAAATTCACCGGCACCTCCGGCCAGAGTTTTGCGGCGTTCCTGGCACAGGGCATTACGTTTGAGCTGACCGGCGAAGGCAACGACTACGTGGGTAAAGGTTTGTGTGGTGGTCGCATCATCATCAAACCACCAGCGACCTTCCGTGGTTTGTCTTACGAGAACATTATTGTCGGTAATACCGTCATGTACGGCGCAACGACTGGTCAGAGCTTCTTGAGTGGCGTCGCAGGCGAGCGCTTCTGCGTCCGTAACTCCGGCGCAACGGCAGTGGTTGAGGGCGTGGGTAACCACGGCTGTGAATACATGACTGGCGGTACTGTGCTGGTCCTGGGTCCAACCGGCCAGAACTTTGCAGCGGGGATGAGCGGCGGTATTGCCTATGTTTACGACATTGATGGCAAATTTGCCCAACGTTGCAATATGAGCATGGTGTCATTGGACAAAGTGGAAGCCGCTGAAGCCGATGTCGGCAAAGTGCAGCACCTGGGTCAGCCTGATGAAGTGATTCTGAAAGGCTTGATCGAGCAGCACCTGGCGCTGACCGGTAGTCCGCGGGCAAAAGAACTTCTGGCTGACTGGCCGGCCTCACGTGCGAAATTCGTCAAAGTATTCCCAAATGAATACAAACGCGCACTGACCGAGATGGCTGCAGCTTCCGCCAAGCAAGCCGCTTAATCGTTTTGTAAATTGTATGCCCCGCCTCGCGCGGGGCCTTGTTAAGGTTGCGTCTGTACAAAGCAACAGGGAAGAGATGATTTCACATGGGTAAAGTCACAGGTTTCATGGAATTTGACCGCCTGGCAGAAGAGAATCTGCCGGTCAAAGATCGCGTCAAAAACTATAAAGAGTTCGTCCTGCATTTGACAGACGACCAGGCCAAACAGCAGGGTGCGCGCTGCATGGATTGCGGCATTCCTTTCTGTACCACCGGCTGTCCAATCAACAACATCATTCCAGACTGGAATGACCTGGTCTATCACCAGGACTGGCGTAGTGCGATTGATGTATTGCACTCCACCAACAACTTCCCTGATTTCACAGGCCGTATTTGTCCGGCACCTTGTGAAGCAGCCTGTACCTTAAACATCAATAATGATGCCGTAGGTATTAAATCTATCGAGCACGCGATTATTGATAAAGCCTGGGAAAACGGCTGGGTCACACCGCAAATCAACCCCAACAAAACCGGCAAAACAATTGCTGTGGTAGGTTCAGGCCCTGCAGGCCTGGCAGCAGCACAGCAACTGGCTCGTGCGGGTCACAGCGTGACCGTGCTTGAGAAAAACGACCGTATCGGCGGCTTACTGCGTTACGGCATCCCAGACTTCAAACTGGACAAATCGAATATTGACCGTCGCGTTGCGCAAATGGAAGCCGAAGGCGTGACCTTCAAGGTGAACCAGAACGTAGGCGAGAACGTCAGTGCAGCCGACCTCGAACGCGACTTCGACGCCGTGATCCTGGCCGGTGGCGCCGAGTTGCCACGTGACCTGCCAGTACCAGGCCGCGAACTGGATGGCGTGCATTTCGCCATGGACTTTTTGACACCGAACAACAAAATGGTCGCCGGTGATACCGTGCCTAACCAGATCAAAGCCACCGGTAAACATGTCATCGTCATCGGCGGCGGTGATACCGGCTCTGACTGCGTAGGTACCTCCAACCGTCATGGCGCCGCCAGCGTCACGCAATTCGAATTGATGCCACAACCACCAGAAAAAGAAAACAAATCACTGGTGTGGCCAAACTGGCCACTCAAAATGCGCACCTCCAGTTCACACGAAGAAGGCGCAGACCGCGACTGGTCTATCACCACCAAAGAACTGATTGGTGAAAATGGCAAACTGACCGCGCTCAAAGGCGCACGCGTAGAGTGGAAAGACGGCAAAATGGTCGACGTACCAGGCTCTGAATTCACCATTCCAGCGGACTTGGTATTTTTGGCCATGGGTTTTGTCTCACCAGTACAAAAAGTACTGGACGCCTTTGGTGTCGAAAAAGACAATCGTGGTAATGCCAAAGCCACCACCGATGGCGAAGGCTGTTACAAAACCAGCAAAGCCAAAGTGTTTGCTGCTGGCGATATCCGTCGCGGCCAATCTCTGGTGGTATGGGCGATCCGCGAAGGCCGTCAGTGCGCACGCGAAGTCGATGCTTTCTTGATGGGTAGCTCGACGTTGCCACGTTAATTCAGCAAAATGGCCCCCTCAAAAACGCCGATGAATGTCATCGGCGTTTTTTATTTGTCATATCGCAAAAAAACACCATTCTTTCGGGTGAAATAGCAGCTTGGCCTTTATAATCATGCTTTTACATATTGTTGACCTGCCTCATCACAGATAAGGCAATTGCTATCCAATGACTCAACTCCAAAACGATACTTTTTTACGCGCACTGATGCGCCAACCCACAGAATACACGCCGGTCTGGATGATGCGTCAGGCCGGTCGTTATTTGCCGGAGTACCGTGAGAGCCGGAAAACCGCAGGCAGCTTTATGCAGTTATGCCAAAGCCCGGCATTTGCCACTGAAGTCACACTGCAACCGCTGGATCGCTACCCGCAATTAGATGCAGCCATCCTGTTTAGTGACATCCTGACCGTGCCGGATGCCATGGGATTGGGCTTGTATTTTGAAGAGGGTGAAGGCCCGAAATTTGAGCGCACCTTGCAAGCAGAGGAAGATATCCTCAAGCTGGAAGTGCCGGATATGGCCAAACTGCAATATGTGTTTGACGCGGTCAGCAGCATCCGCAAAGCACTCAATGGCCGTGTTCCGCTGATCGGCTTTTCCGGCAGCCCTTGGACCCTGGCGACTTATATGGTCGAAGGCAAAGGCGGTACCGACTTCCTCAATACCAAAAAGATGGGCTATGCCAGACCGGAGCTGTTGCATCGCATTCTGGAAATCACGGCACAAACCGTGATCCAGTACCTGAATGCCCAAATTGCCGCAGGCGCTCAAGCCGTGATGATTTTTGACTCCTGGGGCGGCGCACTGTCACATGACGCCTATATCGAGTTCTCACTTAACTATATGCACAAAATTGTCGCCGGCCTGACCAAAACAGCGGAAGGTAAAACGGTGCCCAGTATCGTCTTTACCAAAGGCGGCGGTTTGTGGCTGGAGCAACAGGCGGCCATTGGCGCAGATGCGTTAGGCCTGGACTGGACCGTCGATCTCGCGCAAGCGCGCCAACGTGTTGGTAACCAGGTTGCGCTACAAGGCAATATGGATCCAGCCATTCTGCTGAGCTCACCAGCCGCGATTGAAAAAGAAGTCGCCCGCATCCTCGCCAGCTATGGCAATGGTCATGGCCACGTTTTCAACCTGGGCCATGGCATTACGCAGTGGACACCGCCTGAACATGCCGCATGCATGCTGGAAACCCTGCGCAAACTCAGCCCGCAATACCATCTTTAATACAACTAAGGGCGGCGTCATGCAGCCCTTAATGCTTACATCCTTAACACTTACATCTTAGCGCAAGCACTAGCGATCTGTGCCGGGCTGATGCGCCATAAATAATGATCGCGTACTTTGGCTTGCGGCGCGACCTTTGCCAATAAGGCCAGATGTGCCGCGCTCCCCGGATCACCCGCGACCCAAAGTGACTGATTCGCCTGCAAACGGCATATTTGCTGCGCCAACTGCTGCTCGTTCAACAGATTTTCTGCCGCGACCTGAGGATTAAAACGCTTGGCTTCAAGCAATTCTTTTTCCCAGCTGTCATCCAACACCTCCTGCGCAGCCGCCTGCCAATTAGTCACAACCCAGGCCGATTTGGATAAATGCAAATAAAACGGCAAATCGAACTGATATTTACCCAGCATCACTAACTGATCGCCTGCATGGGTGAGTGATTGCACTTGCATTGCCAATTGATAAGAAGCCACCTTTTTTGCGTGCTGAATCACCGTCATAATCGCAATGACACAGGCCACAATGGCCACAGCCAGCGTCAGCCACAAACTACGACGCTTGAATACAGAGTCCTGACAGGCCTGTACCATCAATAGCGCAGTAAGGGTCGCCAGCGCTGGTAATACCGGCATGATATAACCCAACGGCTTGGAGACCGGAATAGAAAAGAACAACAGAATAAAACCCAGCCAGCACAGCATCAGCAAGCCCACGTCACGTTGCACAGGTGTCCACATCCGTAAGGCCTGTCTACGGAATCTGAGCAACCATAATGACGAAGGCAATGTGAGCAACAAGAGTGCCGGTAAATAAAACCAGAACGGCTCCTGATTGTTAAAATTTGATCCGGCAAAACGCTGAAAATGATGATGAATGAAAAAGTAATCCAAAAAACCTTTGAATTGAGATTCCATCAACAAAAACCAGGGGCTGACCAGTAATAAAAACACCGCGACTGCTGGCCACCAGAAGAAATGCTTGATGTAAGCTAAGCGCCTGCTTGCCAGCAACCAGCAAAAAACAACGGCTGCAGGCAATACAACGCCGATCAAGCCTTTGGCGAGGATCCCAGCTACCGCAAAAAACATGGTCAGCATTAAATGGTGCTCTGCTGGCCGCTCTCTATCTATGCTCCAAACAAACTCCGCTGCAGACAGGATGGTGAGCGAAATCATACAAGCGACCAGCATATCCAGATTGGCAAACTGCGCACTGGCAAAAAAGAATGGTTGTGTGACAAGCACCACAAAAGCCATCACCGCCGTTCTTTTATTTAAATACAGGAACAAGAACCTGAATAATGCAATGGCCATCACAATGGATGACAGCAGCGGCGCTACACGGCTACAGAGGAGGTGAGGACCGCAGACGTTGAGGCTAGCGGCAGTGAGCCAGTAAAATAGCGGTGGTTTATGAAAATAAGGTAACCCATCCAGATGCGGCACTAACCAGTCACCGGATGTCAGCATTTCCCAGGCAATGCCTACATAGCGTCCTTCATCCGGCAACGCCAGCGGCCTGAACACGGCGGCGACACCTAACCAAAGAATTGTAACTCCCAACCAGACCAGGTGACTGGAACTGACCCACTGCTTTAACCGACCTTGCGACATGCCTACCCGCTTTTTTTAATAGATTGATCCCTGTATTGCTGACGGATAAAGCGCTCCCTATTGGCTGGAAGTCATTAGCATTTAAGTCAACAATAGCAACCATTTAGCAAACAGCATGCCGACAATATAGTTATTAATAATCAAATAGTTACATCAAAACAAATAAGAATCCCTGCATCTTTTGCAGACCACTAATGCCTTTAATCAGTGGTCAATGCATTTTTTGCAGAACTTGCGAGGTATTCGCAAATAGCAGACACAAAAAAAGCCTGCAATCGCAGGCTTTTTAGTGAACAGGCAGATTTACTTTAAAGACATGCGCGACATGGTCTCATCTTTATCAATAAACTTATGCTTAAGCGCGCCAACTACATGCACGATAAACACAACCAGTAGGATATTGGCGAATAGCTCGTGAGACTCTTTGAACGCATCGCGCAAGTCTGCATTATCCAAACCACCAAATACCTCTAGCCCAAACCACTTCAAGCCAAATTTACTGTAAAGCGTCATTAACACACCACTCAACGGCAGGCCTACCATCAACAGATACAGCAAATGGTGCGCACCTGTTGCCACTTTGCGCTCCAGCGCAGAATAGCTGGCCAGCATTGCTGGAGGCGTGTGGCTGATACGCCAGTAGACCCGGAACAGGATCAGCCACAGCAAGGTAAACCCTAGCGATTTGTGCAAATTGAAATACAAGGTTCTGGCGCTGGCGGATTCGTCCATCTGCCAGGTGTAAATGCCCAGATCAAACAAGTCAAAAGCGGTTTGCTTGGGGCCATCCTTTGGCAACTCACCCATGTACCAGCCGAGGGCGAACATGGCGATGATCGCCAACCCGATCAGCCAATGCAAAATAACGGCAACTTTGGTATATCGTTGCGTGGAACTCATGTTTTCTCCTTGAAATTACGTGTGACAGCAGTCACTTTGTCATCATGAATGATTTGATTATGATGTATGAAACATTCATGGGCAGTCGTCATGTTATCAAAAATCAAGCTATTGTGTGCCGGTGTTACATTCGGTTTTGTAACGTTTTGTAGTCATGTGCAGGCAGACACATTTGAGTTGCAAAAAGTTGCCGAAGGCGTGTATGTCCATCATGGTCAACATCTGGATATCGACGACGGCTACCAGGGCGACATTTGTAACCTGGGCGTCGTGGTTGGGCGCGATGCCATTGCTGTGATTGATAGCGGTGGCAGCAAACACACTGGCGAGCAATTACTGCAAGCCATCAAAACCATCAGCCCGCTGCCGATACGTTATGTCATCAACACGCACGTGCACCCTGATCACACCTACGGCAATGCCGCTTTTCAAAACGGCGCTACCCACTTTGTCGGCCATGAAAAACTGGCGAATACTATGCTGTTACGTAAGGAACAGTATGAAAAACTCAATGCCCGACTACTCGGTGAGGCAGGCAAAGCCAGCGCAACCATCACACCAGATACCGCCGTGCATGATCAACTCACGCTGGATTTAGGTGGCCGCAGCTTGCAACTGCAAGCACAAAAAGTTGCCCACACCCACACTGACTTAACCGTACTCGATACGAAAACCAACACCTTGTTTACTGGCGACTTGCTATTCGCGCAACGCACCCCTGTCGTTGAAGGGGATATCAAAGGCCTGATTGCGGCCCTTGAATATGTAAACCAGTCACATTATGCACTGATTGTCCCCGGGCATGGCCTGGAAAGCGCAGATCAACCAACCATTATTGGCAACGAGCTACGCTACCTCAACTTGCTGCTAGCTGACGTCCGCAATAGCATCAAAAAAGGCATCAGCATGGAACAAACCATGGATTCCGCAGCAGCCTCTGAACACGACAAATGGCAATTGTTCGATATTGCCAACCGGCGCAATGTGAATGTGATCTATCCGCAGCTGGAGTGGGAGTAGGCTAGCTGGTTACAAATACTTCTTCGCCAGCGCGACCTGTTGTTTGAGGCCCAAATTCACCAGCCTGGGGGCCAGTCCATTCAACCAGGCAAACAAGCTTTGCGGTTGGCCGATAAACAGCTCCTGCTTATCTTTCTGCAATGCCTGCACAATTTTATCTGCTACGTCTTGCGGGCTATCCACAGCCTGGCCAGAGGCCTGCCACATGGCGTTGGTGCGGTCATCATTCATGGTGGTGGCAATGGCGCGCGGTGCAATGTAAGTGATGCCAATATTGGTATCCACCAACTCACGGCGCAATGCCTGGCTAAACCCATGAATGGCAAATTTACTCGCACAATAGGTGGCAAAATGTGGGAAGCCCAGCGAGCCAAAAATAGAGCCGACGAACGCCAAATGGCCTCGGCCACGTTGCAAAAAGTAGGCCACAAATTCGCGACTTAAAACCAGAGTTGCCGTGACATTGGTATGCACCATATTATCGATGCTCACCTCGGTTTGCTCTGCAAACTCGGTGAACTCAATAATACCGGCATTGTTAATCAGCAAATCCACATGCCCCATCTCGCGCAAAGACTGTTTTAATACCTGGCTGGCCATATTGGGCTGAGCCAGATCGGTGACAATAATATGTGACTTGCCACCCTGCGCCGCGACTCTTTTTTGCAGCGCATGCAACTTGACCGGATCCCGCCCGACCAGTCCGACGACAGCACCTTGCGCAGCAAGTGCGAGGGCGAGCTTGGTCCCGAGGCCACCTGTTGCGCCAGTCAACACCACATGCAGATTACGTAACTCCATCGCCGACTCCTAAGCTGCTGCCACCAGTGGTTGACTGGCAGCCGCCTGTGCCGCCACATGCTTGAAAATCTCACCATACAAGCGGTAGAAGCGTTTTGCGGCATGAATAATGATTTGCTGATCCTCAGGCTTGGTCACCTGGTTCATCAGCCCCTCATAAAAGGTCACGTGGCTGAGGTCAAGCGAGCCATGTGAAAGCAGGTAGCTAAAGGCTTTTTTCGGCAGATTGAGGGCCTGCATGATTTTTTCACCGGCTTGCGTGGCCACGGCGGTGCTGGTGCCTTCCAGCACCAATACCATGCCAAAAAAGCCTAAGGGATTCACACGATTGATCATGTCATAAGCATAAGCCACCATCATCTCTGTTTCATGACTGGCGGCATCGGCAGCCGTCGCGCTATGGCGCACAGACTCTTTATCACCGCCGCAAGCAGCAATATCATTGAGCACCCATTCCTGATGCCCCATTTCTTCTTCGATATATTCGCCAATCGCTGTACGCAACCACTCGTATTCTCCACTAAGTCGGCCACCACAGGCCATGAGCAATGGGGTCGTATGTTTGACATGGTGATAAGCCTGGGTGAGGAATGCACGGTAGATGTCCAGAGTGATATTACCTTGTGCACCTTGCACAATCAGCGGCAACGTCATCAAGGTGTTACGCTCCTGCTCGGTCGCGCTTAATAATTGCTGATAAAAAGTCATTTAAATTCCTTCGTAAATCGCATTGATTTCAGCTACATAAGCGGCGGCAATCGCATCGCGTTTTAAACGGCCATTAGCCGTGAGTTGTCCGTTATGCGGGCTAAATGGCTGGTGAGCAAACACCACATCTCCCACCTGTGCATAATCAGGCAGCTGTTGATTCGCCTCTGCAATCGCCTGTGCCACCTGTTCTGTGGTAAACGGCGGCTGCGGCACCACAATCGCCACATTAAACGGCCTCGCTTCTCCAAATACACACACCTGCTGCAATGCTGGCTGGTGTATTAATGTGCTCTCCACCCACTCAGGCGAAACATTGCGCCCAAACGAGGTAATAAACATATTCTTTTTGCGGCCTGATAGATACACATAACCCTCAGCATCCTGATAAGCCAGATCGCCAGTGGCCAGATAACCTTCTTCGTCCAGCACTGGCGCAGCAATACCACCCTCGGGCTGAGTGTAGCCATCATACAAAGCGCCTTTCACCCAAAGCTCGCCTGTCAGATCCACCCGTAGCTGCACATGTGGCAAGGGCTTGCCTATACTGCCTGGCTTGTGTGATTGTGGCGTATTGAGTGCAACAACCGACGCACACTCTGACAAGCCATAGCCTTCAAACACCGGCAACCCTAACGCGTGGGCTTGCAGGATCAACGCCGGCACCACCTTGGCGCCACCGACTGCGACAAAACGCAATGATGCCAGTGGCGCCTGGCCTGCTTGCACATACATCACCAGCGCACGCAGCAACTCAGGAATCAGGATCGCAGTCGTCGCCCGACTATCTTGCAGGCCTTGATAGAAACGGCTGATGTCAAACTGACTGCCAGTAAAGCCAACTGCGTGGCACGGATATACCACCACCGTTGCGCCAGAAATCAGGCTGGCATAGACGCCCGCCACGTTTTCCAGCAAGGTGGCCAGCGGCAACACGCAGAAATGGCGATCAGCTGCGCCCGGCACGATCAGACTGGCAATAGAGCTGGCGACCTGCCCCATCGTGTGTGCAAACAGGCAAACCCCTTTAGGCGCACCCGTCGTGCCGGAGGTATAGGTGACTTTATCGGCAGCGGCGGCGCGATCATGGGCATGGATGCGCAAGACTGTCACCGCGTTACCTGCCACCTGCCATTCAGCGACCACAGCACTGTCAGGGTATAGTTGCTGCCAGGAAGCTGGCATATCAGTCAAGATCAGGCTAACACCAGCATCCTTAATCGCATGCTGTTTTTGTGTCGTAGAAAAGAACGCCGGCAGTGGCACGTTGCTCCAGCCAGCAGCCAACACCGCTAAATCCAATACAATCCAGGCCGGACTATTATCCAGCGCCAGCGCCACAGTGGCACGGTTGGTCACCGCGCGCAAGGCGCCAGACACGCGCGTCATCTCCGCCGCCAGTTCACTATAAGTCAGCTGCGCAGACGGCCCTTCCAGGGCGATCCGGTTCGGATTTTGTGTTGCCTGCGCATGAATCTGTTGCAATATCATGATGGTTGGCGCTTATAAAGGATCAGCCACGCCACGAATCGCCACAATCTGCGGTGTATGCTTGTAATAACTGCCCCATTTTGCGCGCTCCTCTGCGCTCAAGCGTTCAGGGTTCGCCATGGCCAGCGGAAACAAATCGACACCGCCTTTAATCAGGCCATTTTGCAGGCTATGATGCGCGGTCGCCACACCCCACGGCAAATTCATGCTCAAACTATGTTGAATCACATGCGCAATCAGCACACCGGCATTGCGCGGATTCGCCACCGCCAGATTGCCTATGCAGGTAATTTCTTCGCGGCGTATATTTCTGCCGAGTTGGCGCGACATCAACTGCTCAATCGGCTCATCCAGATATTGCTCCAGAAACAAACGTTCTTGTGCCGCATTACGCAAACCAAACGCGGCCATTAAAACACCGTTGGCATCACGCAAGGCCACCAACTGCGGCATAAAATGATTCACCTGCGCGCCGTACACCTGCTTAAATACCGCCGCAATAAAGGCTTCCACCTCCTGGCGGCACGGCGCACCCCACTCAACCAAATGACCTGTAATCTCATTCACTTGATACCTTTTCGCTTGGGCAAAGTTCCTCAATTCATAAGCAGATGATGCATGGTAAAACGGTGTATTTGACTCTGAATGCAGCATGCCATTTCTTTCACTGACAACAATCTTGTCAAGCTAATTGCAAACACCATGCCAGAGACAATTATTCATAATAATCATGAAGTTATAAATATACACTTCTGCCACACTCTGCACTTTTTGCAGATAGATTGCCACACATTTAATTCATACCCTGCATTTTTTGCAGACACCTTGAAGTGAAATCATTTTCATTACTGTTGGAAAATATAAATTTTCCAAACAAAATCAGCAGGTTAACTCATAACACATCAGGCTGATTATAAAGTGGCACATCAATTGCATTTATGGTCGGAGATTTTGAAAAGATGGTGTACCCTCACAATTGTCCGGCTATCAACTATTTTCAAAAAATAACAACCCGTTGCATTTGGCAATCAACACAAAATAGACATGATAAAAAGTCCCTGGTTACCTCAGCCAACTCTGGCGGCACTGTGGTGCGTTTGGATCGCATTAGCGATTGCCATCGTCTGGCTGGCGAATGCAACCGCTCTAGATCTGGCGCTGGCTGACCAGCAATTTGACTTTACACAGCACAGTTTCACTCAAAAGCATGTATTTTTTTATGAAACAGTGATGCATGTGTATGCAAAACAACTGTTTACCGTGATCTGGTTAGCCCTGTTATTGCTGGCCTGGCTGCCCGAGCGCCTGTTAGGCCATCGTCTTTCGACAGCCACCCGTTACAAACTACGCTGGATCGTCTTGCTGGCTTTGCTCAATGCGATTGTCGTCTCCTGCCTCAAACACCAAATGCCGCATGCCTGCCCCTGGGATATCGTACGCTACGGCGGCAGCGCGCCATGGGTGCCTACTTTCACCAGTCATCCGGCGCTAGAAGCTGGTCATTGCTTTCCGGCAGGACACACGACCAGCGGCGTATGGCTGTCTGCACTCGGCCTGCTATGGTTACCGCAAGCCCCTCGCAAAGCCTTATTGGTGACTATTGCCGGGCTCGCAGTCGGCTTCGCCTTGGGCTGGGCACAGCAAATCCGCGGCGCTCACTTTTTATCGCACACCCTGACCTCGCTTTGGCTCATGTGCGGCTGGTTATTAATGGTATTCACTTTTTCCAAGAGTCGTATTGAATGAAAATATTCGCAATGTTTACCCGCACGCTACGCGCGCTGTTCACCCCGCAAATCTGCCTGATCTGGGGCGCGAGCCTGTGGCTGATGCTCACCAGCAACCATGCCTTATTCGAACATCTGCTCAACCTCTATCCATGGAACGCGCATAACGCTGGCTTTATTATCAGCATCAGTCTGTTTTTTACCTTTAGCATTACCTTATGGCTGATGCTGCTTAGTCATGGCAAGTCAGCACGCTGGGTGTTATCCATCATCCTGCTGTCTGCCGCCTGGGCCGCTTATTACATGGATGAGTTTGGTGTCATTATTGACCACGTCATGCTGGACAATGCAGCGAAAACCGACACCCAGGAAGTCATGGGGCTGCTGTCATGGGGATTTTTAATCAAGATATTGCTGCTAGGCGTGATCCCCGCATTTATCCTGATCAAAAAAGTGCCGGCCCGTTTTTTCCAGCGCGATCCGATCAGCGTCCGCCTCAAGCAGATTGCCCTGCTACTGTTAGGCATGATCCTGGTGGTGATTCCATGCAGCGCCGATTACGCCACGTTTGTACGTGAGCATAAAATGGTGCGCATGTATGCCAACCCAACATTCTTCCACTACTCAGTGGTGAAATGGACCTCGAAAAAACTGTTTACGCGCAGCATCACCGGCCTGCAAAAGACCGCGACGGATGTGGTCAATGTGGAAGCGGACCAGCACCATGAACTGATCATTATGGTGGTCGGTGAAACCGCCCGCTTCGACCGTTTTTCTCTCAATGGGTATGCCCGTGAAACCAACCCCAGACTCAGCAAAGAGGCCGTGGTGAGTTTTAAACAAGTCTCCTCGTGTGGCACATCTACCGGCGTTTCTGTGCCGTGCATGTTTTCAATGCTGACCAGAAAGCAGTATGACGAAGACAAGGCCTTGCATATGGAGAACGCGCTGGACGTGTTAAACCGTGAAGGCGTCAAGGTGTTATGGCGTGATAATAACTCCGACTCCAAAGGCGTCGCCTTGCGCGTGCCTTACGAGGATTTTCGCTCACCCGCCCATAACCCGGTGTGTGACGACAATGAATGCCGTGATATCGGCATGCTGAGCGGATTGGACAAATTTGTTGAAAAAAACAAAGATCATGACATCCTGATCGTATTACACCAAATGGGCAATCATGGCCCCGAATACTACCGCCGCTATCCGGATGAATTCAAAAAATTCACGCCCATTTGCAAAACTGGCCGTTTGTCAGAGTGCTCGCAACAAGAGATTGATAACTCGTACGACAACGCGATTTTGTATACAGATTACTTCTTGTCAGAAGTTATTCAGTTTCTGAAGAAATATGACAGTAATCGTGAGACCGCCATGCTGTATGTTGCAGATCATGGTGAATCCCTGGGTGAGCATGGCATATACCTGCACGCAGCACCCTATATGATTGCACCCAAAGAACAAACCCACGTACCGGCAATTTTATGGGTGGGCCAGCATTTCGACTATCAACTGCCGCAAATCACGCCCTACGCTGAGTATCCCCTCAGCCATGACGATGTGTTTTGCACCTTGCTCACAGCCTATGAACTGAAGTCCGAAATATGCCACGCCGAGTTTGGCTGGCTGGCACAAAACCGCGAGCTACAAGAGGAACAGCGCAAACACTTGCACCCAATCAAAGCAAGCACTCACTAATTACCACTATCACAGCGCAGGCTTGGTGGCTCACTCTGGATTTTATTGGCAGTGAGCCACACCACAGCGCGTACACGCTCATCCAATTTACAGGCCTCAATATAGCCAACAGCACTCTCGGTATAGGCCACATAGCGAATCATGGCCTCTTGTGACTCCACGGTATAAGGAGGCTGAACACCCTGAAAATACAGCCCGTTCCAGTAACCAAGCTGGGCCTTGGGGCTACTATGTAACACCTGCTGAGAAAAGCGCTGACGTAACGGATGCTCAGTAGACAAATTAGCTGGGTGCAAGGGCTTACCCTGATTGCCATACAGTTTTTTGCGCCAGTAAATAGACGCAAGATCATTGACCGTTATGGGTACGCTATAGTTAGGCTGTGCCGACACAATCACCGCAATGACCGGCTCCTCTGCCATCACCAACGACGGCAGGAAACCAGCCAAGAATATCCAGTACCTCAACATGTAAAACTGCATTTAATACATCATCGCAAATGAAGCCGCGAACCCACGCGGCACATCGTTATATTCACCACTACCGCCAATGACTTCAAATTTTAGCAATTGATTGGGCTTGAGGCGTTTAGTGAGCCCAAGCATCCAACGCTCAGCATTCTGGGCAGTGGGTTGACGTAAACTCTCCAGACGGGTAATCCAGTACCAATCATCCTTAATCAAAAAAGCACTTTGTAAATACGCTCCACTGCCCGCGCTCTGGCCACGCTCTGCTTTGCGAGTGTAGGCTTCACCACTCAGCTCCCAGCGATCAATTTCCAGTAAAAAATCCAGGCCAACGATTCGATATCTTGATCCACCAGATTTCTCATCGCGATACCCTGAATAATTCAAGCCTATGGTATTGAGGCCAGCATTCTCGTCGGTAAAATTAAAAACATTATTGATCGAAACTCTGGCGCCATGCGCATCGCGATACTGTGCTGCACCACGGCTTTCTGGTTGTGCATTCATGAGTGCGGTATATACTTGATAGTCTAGTGAACGCTCTTTAAATGCAATGTTCCCAAAGAACTGTGCACCGCTGGTAAAGCTTGGAAATAACTCAGTGGTTGCAAGCGGCCTGCTGGCTGTCCAGACCAAAGGAGAGGCGTGCAGCTGATTCCAGCGACCTAACGGTGTCAAGAAACGACCAATCCGCACATTGCTGTTTTCGTTCAAATTGACATCGAAATACAGACGTTCCGGATTGATATAGGCATCACGAAAATCCACCCCCTGCGAGTGTGTATAACTTGCGGGATCTTCCAGGTCCAGTTCGCCAAAAAACTTGATCCTGGTATTCTTGTCCCAAGTCACGATCATGCTCAGTTCATTCCAGGTCAGCCGTGTAGATTCTGTACGTGGAATACGCAAGTCAGCACTGGTATAACCACCCACGCGGAACCCTTGCCAGAAAGAGGATTCCTCCTCTGCCAGTAACGGCTTGCACAACATGCAGAGGCTGATTACACTGACTGCACAACGCAGTAAAATAGTGAACATAAACACTTTCCGATCAAGCAAGTACAACGCCGACAATTAAGTCCGTATTTTCTCATACTCCATGCCTAAACATGCACCTTTAACCATTCGTAAAATGCTGCTTATCGCATTTTTACTGGCGGGCTTGCTGCCTGCATTATTGGTCAGCGTGCTGAGTTTCTATCAGGCACGTACGGCATTGCGCACCGAAATAAAACATGATCTGCAAACGACCGGTCAAGCCGTGGGTGAACACATAGACAGAGTGCTTTTCGAACGCGTACAAAATGTACGTAGCTGGAGCCAGCTGGCCATCATGCAGGACATGCAGATCGGTGATATCGACAAACGTTTGTCCATCTTCCTCGAAGAAACGCGCAACAGTTATGCAACACAATACATTTCAATAGACGTCGTCGACCTGCAATCAAACATCGTCGCCTCCAGCAATCCACGCCGAATCGGTCAACGATTATCCAGCCCCCCCATTTGGTTTTCGTTTAAGGATACGACTCAACCAATGACGATCTATCGGTTACAGAATGACCAACTGATGATTTCTACCCCAGTCATTTCCAATGTCACGTTGCAGCCAATTGGCCATCTGATTGCTACATTTAACTGGGCAGTGATTCATGACTTGCTTAATCATGCGGCGCAACACTCAACAGAGTTGGCTTTAGCAGATGAAAATAAGCACTTACTGGCGCAATCCAGCAACTGGTCGCAACTACGACACAGCCTGCATGCCCACATTGCGATACAAAGCGCACTACCCATCTATGGTTGGGAGGTGCAATTGAATAAAGCGCATGATGTAGCTGTGGCTCCCGTGCATCGACTGGGTGTGACCTTTTTAATATTATTGATTCTGGTTCTAGTATTCTCACTGATTCTAGTCACGCCTATTACAAAAAGTTTTACACAACCCTTGGATGAATTGCTACGTTTTATCAAGCAATTACGCCTACCTGATGCCGCACCTCCCAAGCTCAGTGGCCCGGCAGAAGTACAGGCATTAAACCAGGCATTTACAAAAATGGCAGCTGACCTGCAATCTTCTGAACAACAACTGACCCGCGCTGCAAAATTAGCCGTGGTAGGAGAAATGGCCGCTGCCATGAGTCATGAAGTGAGGACTCCGCTGGGCATCATGCGCTCGTCGGCTGATGTGCTGCTCAGGGAGGCGCAACTGAGTGAAGATGGTCGCGAGGTACTCGGGTTTATTATTTCAGAAACCGAACGCCTGAATAAACTGGTCAGCGCCCTGATTGACGCTGCCCGCCCGCGGCCGCCGAATAAAATCCCGCTGGACCTGCAAGCGCACTTGCAGCATGTCGTCGCCATGCTACAAAAACCGGCGCAGGCAAAGCAAATTACCCTCACACTACAAGCCACACAGCCCGCCATCATTGAGGCAGACCAGGACCAGATGACACAAGTGCTGGTCAACTTACTTATGAATGCGATTCAGATTTTGCCGGAGGGCGGAAACATTCAGCTGCAACTATCAGCAGATGCAAAGTGTGCCCATATTGCGGTGGCAGATGATGGCCCTGGTGTCCCGCCTGCGCAGCAAGGGCATTTATTTGAAGCCTTTTTTACCCAACGCGCTGGCGGGGTTGGCCTCGGGCTAGCCGTGGTGAAGCAAATCATCGAAGCGCACGATGGTACAATCAGCTATAGCACCAGCCCCTGGCAAGGGGCCCAATTTAACTTATCACTTCCGTTAGCGACTGCATAACCATGTCCACCCCGCAACACACTATTTTGGCTGTCGATGACGAACCGCATATGCGCAGACTGCTGGAAATCAGCCTGCGCCAGGCGGGCTACCGGGCGCTGTCTGCGGGCAATGGCCGCGAAGCACTGGAACTCATACAGCAACAGCAAATTGACCTGGTGGTGAGCGACCTGCATATGCCTGGCATGAGTGGTTTGCAATTGCTTAGCGCCATCCGCAAACAATATGAACGACTGCCATTTATCATGGTGACGGCGCAAGGCGAAATTAAAACCGCTGTTGAAGCCATGAAACTGGGCGCCAGCGATTATATTCTGCGGCCGTTTGAACTAGAAACCCTGGAAATCGCTATCCAGAAAGCCCTGGCGGTGAATCGTATCCAGATCGAAAACACGTTTCTAAAGGAAAGCAGCCAACCGCCTGTCACCGGCCTCATTGGCAATAGTGCACCCATGCAATCGCTCAAGCAGATGATTCAGCAAGTGGCGCCAGAACGGGCGACGGTATTTATTGTTGGTGAAACTGGCACGGGTAAAGAACTGGTGGCCAAAGCATTGCACGACGCCTCCTCGCGCAAGTCAGAATTATTCGTGGCGGTGAACTGTGCGGCGATCCCGGTCGATATTCTGGAATCTGAATTGTTCGGGCACGAGAAAGGCGCATTTACCGGCGCCGTAAAAGAGCGGGTCGGCAAATTTGAACTGGCCAATGGCGGCACCCTGTTCCTGGATGAAATCACCGAGATGCCTATCCAGTTACAGTCCAAACTTTTGCGCGTGCTGCAGGAGAACGTCGTCGAAAAACTAGGCGGTAACCGGCAGATTGCGCTGGACGTGCGCGTCGTCGCCGCCACCAACCGTGACCCCTTGCAAGCGGTCAAAGAGGGCAAGCTACGCGAAGATGTCTATTACCGTCTGAATGTGATTCAACTACAGATTCCGCCGCTACGTGAGCGTGGCGAAGATGTCAGCCTGCTGGCTGACTATTTTCTAGGCAAACGCCAAAGCCAGCTTAGCGAAAGTGCGCGCTTGAGCTTGCAGCAATATCGATGGCCAGGCAATGTGCGCGAACTGGAAAATATTCTGGAACGCGCCGCGATTCTGGCTGGCAGCCAGACGATACAACAGCAACACTTGCCTGCCGATATTGCTCAACAGCTGATACCGGTAAACACGGAGTCCAGTGCATTGGCCACTGACAATAATAATCTGTCTATTCCACGCGCGACAGAGGCGATCGAACGTCGCCTGATCCTGCAAGCCCTTGATGATTGTCAGGGCAACAAAACCAAGGCAGCCAAGCTATTAGAGATCAGCGAGCGCTCACTTTGGAACAAATTAAACCAATACGGTTTACGCTAGCGGCTTATTGATACCGACCCCGTTAGTCGCCCAAAGATAAGCATCCATGGCCAAAATACCGTAAGTGTTTTCTGGCGTAAAACGTATGGCTTCACCAATGGCGCTGCCCGCCGCGACAAACAATGGCATCAAGTGGTCTTCACTAGGATGCGCTTGCATCCCTTGCGGACACTCAGCACGGTAATTGAACATGTGCGGCCATTGCTGCGTTCGGATACGCTCAGCCATCCAGTCGGCAAAAGGCAATACATAGGGCAAAGGGGCGGCATCCCTATCGGCCGTAAAAAAGTCTGACAAATTATGCGTGATGGCGCCTGAGGCCAGAATCAGCACATTTTGCTCATGCAGGCCCTGCAACGCCCTGCCCAGCGCAAACTGTTCAGCTGGCGTGCTGCGACTTTGGATCGATAACTGCGTCACTGGGATATCCGCCGCCGGGTACATCAGCATCAGCGGCACCCATGCCCCATGATCCAGCCCGCGCTGTGGATGTGCTTGCACCGCAATATCCTGCGCTTGCAACAATGCCGCTACCTGTTGTGCCAATGCTGGTGCGCCCGGTGCCGGGTATTGCTTTGCATACAACGCTGGCGGAAAGCCGGCAAAATCATGAATGGTTTCCGGCTGGTTCGCCAGGCTGACTGTCGGTACGCGCGTATCCCAGTGGGCGGAGACAACCAGGATGGCATCCGGCCTGGGCAAGGCGGCAGCCACCTCGGCCAGCACCTCGCCGGTGTTACCCGGTTCGATCGCCAGCGTTGGTGCACCATGTGACACAAACAAGGTCGTCATATGAATACACTCCGCCTATATTAACGGCGACGGTTATCCAGGCTAAACGCCCCCGCGCCAAATGCCACCACCATCAGTAAGCCACCAACAATGGTCAGGTTTTTCAGGAACATGATCTGCTGCATTTGATCGGCCAGGTTATTGTGGAACATAAATGCCGTGGCGACAGTAAACCCGGCAATGCCGGCCGCGGCCAAACGCGTCTTGTAACCCACCAGCAAAGCAATGCCAAGCACCAGCTCGACAAACAAGGCAATCGCATACGCTACCTCAGGCAATGGCGCGCCTACACTTTGAATATAGCCAATGGTGCCAGCCGGATTCGCTGCCTTACTCAAGCCACTGATAATAAAAATCTGTGATAACAAAATACGACCAGCCACACTGGCTGCGGATTGGATTGCGTTCATGTTGTACTCCTTGTTGTGGTTGTGCGATGCGATGATCAGCCGCACATCGCATCGCACATTTCCCTGAGAAAATGTGTACTGCCGTTATTTGGCTGATGAATGGCATTGTATTCCTGAAACAAAAAAATGATAATCCCACGCATAATAGTAAAACTGTCTCATATAGGTTGACAATCGATGGCTTCATTAGAGGAAATGCACTTTTTTGTGGAGGTGGTCAAACACGGCAATTTCACCAGTGCAGCGCACGCGCTTGGGATCTCCAAGCAGTTGGTGAGCCGCCGCATCATTGCGCTAGAGGCCAGGCTTGGTGTGCGCTTATTGTTGCGTACGACCCGCAAACTGTCGCCAACAGAAACCGGCAAAGTGTTTTTCCAGCGCGCGCAACAAATCCTGCAAGCTATTCACGATGCTGAACTCGAAATCAGTAATCGCTCGGACGAGCTACGTGGACTGCTTAAGATTTCTGTGCCGCTGTCTTATGCCAACTTGCGGCTGGCGCCTGCCCTCACTGCATTTATGCAACAACATCCCCTGGTGGATGTCTGGCTGGATGCAGATAACCGCCATGTGGATATGATTAGCGAAGGCTATGATATGGTGATACGCGTGACCGACCAGCCAGAAGAAGGCATGGTGGCACGTAAACTGGAAGATGCGGCGATGTGCTATTGCTGCAGTCCAGACTACATCGCACGCTATGGCGTACCAAGCTCCCCGCAAGCACTTTCCAAGCATGCCTGCCTCACACATAGGGCAAGTGAGTGGTTATTTACTGAAAACGACCAGATACACCGTATCCCGATTCAGGCGCGCTTAAAATCCAATCACGGAGAAGTATTGCGTGATGCCGCCGTCGCCGGACTTGGCATTACCGGCTTACCGGCCTTTTATGTACTGGAAGATTTGAATCAGGGGCGCCTGGTTGAGGTGTTAGCAGAATATCGCATGCAGCGCGCGGGCATTTATGCCATGTATCCTTACCACAAACAGGTGTCAGCTAATGCCCTGGCCTTGATCGAGCATTTGCGCCACTGGTTCCAAGCAACGGCTGCCTGAGTCACTGGCAGCCGCAATGACAAACCCTTATTCCATTAACATCACGCGCTTGCCACCATCCACACTGTAGCCACCAGGGCCAAATGCGATGATCACCAACAAACCGCCAATAATCGTGGTGTTTTTCAGAAACATAATGACCTGCACCGGATCAGCCATATTGCTGTGAAACATCAATGCGGTGATAAAGGTGAAAATGGCAATCCCGGCTGCGGCCAATTGCGCTTTAAAACCGACCAGTAAAGCAATGCCCAAGCCTAACTCGACTATCAGTGCCACCACATAAGCCACTTGCGGTAAGGGCAGGTGCGCACTTTCTATATAAGCAATAGTGCCTGCCGGATCCATGATCTTGGCAATGCCACTAATAATAAAAATCAGAGACAACAAAACCCGCCCTGCAAAACTGACCCAACGCTGCCGTACATTCATACTGATCGCTCCTTGTCATGTTTGAACGCGTTGCCTATCGCCCGATGGGCGCTACAGGCATCGGTATGATGCATGCCGGTGACAGATTCCGCCGTATTGACTACCCAGCGACTCAGCCGCGTTTCTGCCTACCGGTGTATCACATATGTTACTCTGCACCATTCTGCGCAGAAACACCAGCATGATTTGACATTTAAAAATAACAGTGTTAAGTTAACGATGTTATTTTTAAAACAAAGCCGCTGCATGCCTCCCAAGGTTAAAACTGACGCTGAAAAACAGACTGTACGCATCGCCATTATGGATGCGGCGAGAGAGCTGTTTATTCACCAGGGTGTAGAAGCCGTCACCATGCGTGCCGTGGCACAACGCGTGGGCTATTCAGCCACCAGCCTTTACCTTTATTTTAGCGATAAAGAGCAGTTACTAAGAGCGGTGGTCGATGCGGATGTGATCAAACTGGCGCAAGCCTTAAAATCCACGCTCAGCATCAGCGATCCGCTACAGCGCTTTGTGCAATTCGGGCAACATTATGTGCAATTTGCGCTGACCAACCCCAATCATTACCGCATGATGATGATGACCCAGCATCCTCCTTGCGATCCAGCATTTTCCAGCATTGAACAAAACAACCCTGAGCAGGATGCGTATTCGCAACTGATAGGCGTGGTGACCAGCGCCTGGCATGCAGGTGTATTCAAGCCCACCCTGACCGACCCGGCACTGATCGCACAAACGGTATGGGCAGCCATGCATGGCTTATGCGCACTGCAAATCAACCTGGCAGATGATGCCTGGATCAATTGGCGCCCCCTTGAGTCCCGTATGCAAGCCATGTTGGAGATGTGCCTGCATGGATTAATGAAAGAATCTCCGCATGCATAAATCATTCATTATTGTCAGCAGCACCTGCCTTGCCTTACTGGTAAGCGCCTGCCATCAAGCACCTGAAGAAGCCGCGGCACCGCGCCCGGTCTGGGTCATGTCCGTCGGCAACAGCGACACGCACGCAGCGGCCAGTTATACCGGTGAAGTCAAGTCACGCTACGAGTCCAACATTGGCTTTCGCATTGCAGGCAAGATTACTGCCCGCGCAGTCAACGTCGGAGAGCTGGTAAAAAAAGGCCAATTGATCGCGCAGCTAGACCCCAATGACACCCGTTTAAATGCACAGGCGGCCAATGCCGAAGTGCAGACCGCTCAGGCCAACCTGGCATTGGCACAAGCTGAACTGGCACGGCGCCAGCAGTTATATAGTCAAACCTTTATTTCAAAATCTGCACTGGATAGTTACGAAACCCAGGTGAAGACAGCGCAGGCACGCCTGGCACAAACCCAGTCGCAAGCCGCAGTCAGCCAGCACCAGACTGGCTACACGCAACTGGTAGCCGACCGTTCCGGCGTCATCGGCATGATTCAGGCCGAGCCAGGCCAAGTAGTGGCGGCCGGACAAACCATTGCGCAAATTTATGATTTGCAGACGCTGGAAATCCTGATTGCAGTGCCTGAAACACTGATAGATAGCCTGCATGTGGGCGATAGCGCGCGCGTCAGCCTGAATGATGTGCCGCAAACGTACCAGGGCCGCATCCGTGAAATCTCGCCTGCAGCCAATAGTCAAACGCATGCGTTTGACCTGCGTATTCAATTACTCAATAGCGATCAGCGCATCAAACTGGGCATGACGGCACAAGTCAGTTTTGAGCAAGCCACGACAGCCAAAACCTTAATCGTCCCTAGCACCGCCGTCACCCGCCATGGCGAGCAGGCCAGTGTGTGGGTGATTGACGCCAAGCACCAGGCTCATCTGCGCCAGGTGACGACAGGCACACTCACAGAAAGCGGCATCGAGATTACCAGCGGCCTGCAGGCACAGGAAACCATCGCCACCATCGGCATCCATACGTTGACCGAAGGCATGCTGGTGCAACCTGTCACGCCCGGCCAAGAGGTATTGCGCTAATGAGCATGCCACACCACAGTGACGAAGCACAAGCCACGCAAGACTTTAACCTGTCGACCTGGGCGCTTAAAAACCAGGCACTGGTGCTATATTTTATTGTACTGACCTTGTTAGGCGGTATTTTCGCCTACACACATCTGGGCCAGTCGGAAGACCCACCGTTTACCTTTAAAGTCATGCTGATTCGCAGCAGCTGGCCTGGCGCCTCAGCCCAGGAAGTCGAGCAGCAAGTCACGGACAAAATCGAGAAAAAGCTGCAAGAAATCCCGTCTATCGACTACACCAGCAGCTATTCACGGCCCGGCGAATCAGTGGTGTTTATCGTTATTCGTGACAATACGTTTTCGGAGAAAATCCCGGACTTGTGGTATCAGGTACGCAAGAAAATCGGTGATATCCGCCACACTTTCCCCAAAGACTTGCAAAGCCTGACCTTTAATGACGAATTCAGTGATGTCTACGGCACCATGTACGCCATCACCGCTGACGGCCTCAATCCGCAACAATTAAAACGACAAGCGGAATGGGTACGGGCGCGCCTGCTCAAATTGCCCGACGTAGAGAAAGTCGATTTATTTGGCGAACAACCACAAAAAATCATCATTGAAATCTCCAACCAGAAACTGACCTCCCTGGGCATCAGTCCGGCGCAATTAGCGCAACTGCTGCAACAGCAAAATGCAGTCACAGGCGCAGGCACCTTCGACACAGGTCCGGAAAGAATCCGGCTGGATGTGAGTGGCCGCTTACAAAGCCTGGAAGACCTACGCCAATTCCCGATTCGGGCTGGCAGCCAGAACCTGACCCTGGGAGATATTGCCACCATCAGACATGGTTATGCCAATCCGCCTGCGCAACGCATCCACTTTAACGGCACCGCTGCTTTATTGATTGGCGTCAGCATGCAACAGGGCGGCGACGTCATCGCCCTGGGCAAAGCCATGCAGCAATCCATCACCAGCGTACAAAAGCAATTGCCGGTGGGGGTGCAGTTGCAACTGGTCACCTCGCAACCAGATATCGTGCAACACTCGGTGCATGACTTTGTACGCTCTCTCAGCGAAGCGCTGATTATCGTACTGGCCGTGAGTCTACTCTCACTGGGTTGGCGCACAGGCATTGTAGTCGCAGTGGCGATTCCCATTGTGCTGGCGGGGACCTTTCTGCTCATGGACTGGCTGGACATCGGCCTACACAAAATCTCGCTGGGCGCGTTGATTCTGGCACTCGGCCTGCTGGTGGATGACGCGATTATCGCGGTCGAAATGATGGCCGCCAAAATGGAGCAAGGCTGGGACCGCATGCAAGCGGCATCGTTTGCCTATACATCCACGGCCATGCCCATGCTGACCGGCACACTGGTCACGGTGGCGGGCTTCTTGCCGATTGCCACCGCCGTATCGTCAACGGGCGAATACACACGTTCTATTTTCCAGGTCTCGGCTATTGCACTGACACTGTCCTGGATCGCCGCGGTGATTGTAATTCCCTTTTTGGGCTATCACTTGTTACCCAAGGCCAAACACGCCACCAGCGAAGCAAGTACTCACCATCCGGCATCGCTCTATGAAACAAGGTTTTATCTGCGACTGCAAAGCATCGTCGCCTGGTGCGTGCAGCACAAGGGCAGCGTCATTCTGGCCACCATTGCCCTGTTTGTGGTGGCCATGTTGAGCTTCGGCAAGGTGCAGCAACAGTTCTTCCCGGACTCCACCCGGCTTGAGGTTGTGGTTGATTTACGCCTGGCCGAAAACGCCAGCGACCAATCTACTGATGCTGCCGTCAACCAACTGGAACAATGGCTGCAAAGCTGGCAGAAACAGCATGGCGCACTGCAAAACGTGGTGTCTTATGTTGGCTCGGGTGCGCCACGCTACTACCTGCCGCTGGATGTGCAGTTACCACATCGTGCCTTTGCCCAACTGGTGATTCTGACCAATAGCCTGGCGCAGCGCGAAGCCCTGCGCAATGACCTGCTGGCACTGTTTGAACGGGATTTTCCGCAATTACGCGGTTCTGTGCTGCGCCTGGAAAATGGTCCGCCGGTTGGCTTCCCGGTACAGTTCCGGGTGGATGGGCAAAACCTGCCAGCCATCCGCGACGTTGCACACAAAATTGCCGATGCCATGCGCGCCAACCCGCATTTGCGTAACGTGCAACTGGGCTGGGAAGAGCCGAGCAAAGTGATTCATGTCGATATCGACCAGCACAAAGCCAGGTTGCTAGGCGTGAATTCGACAGACATTGCGCAATTGCTGAATACGCAATACTTCGAGCAAGTGGTCAGCGAATTCAGGGAAGGCAACGAGCGCATAGACCTGGTCATGCGCAGCAGCAATGAGCAGCATGCCCAGCTATCACAACTGGCGCAATTAACAGTGTTAAGCCAGCGTGGCGAGCGCGTACCGTTGGCGCAAGTGGCCAATATTCACAATGGTTTTGAAGAGGGCGTGATCTGGCGACGCAACCGTGTGCCTTCGCTCACCGTACGTGCGCATTTACGCGGCAATATGCAGGCGCCGGTGGTGTCTACTCAAATTCAACAAGCGATTGCGCCCATTTTGGAAAAACTTCCTTCCGGGATCACGGTTGAAACTGGTGGTGCGATTGAAGAGGCAGCCAAGGGCGCTACATCGGTGGCCAAAGGCGCACCGCTGTTTTTGGCCGTGGTGTTTACGTTGCTCATGTTGCAGTTACGCAGCATTTCCAATGTCATCCTGGTGGTGCTCACTGCGCCGCTGGGCATGATAGGCATCACCTTTGCCCTGCTCATTTTCAATATGCCGTTTGGCTTTGTTGCTATGCTGGGCAGCATTGCGCTGTCTGGCATGATCATGCGCAACTCGGTGATCCTGGTCGACCAGATCAAGCAGGATATTGCCGAAGGCGCCTCGCTTGAGCAGGCCGTGGTGCAGTCCACCGTGCGCCGCTTCCGGCCGATTGTCCTCACGGCCGCCGCGGCCATCCTCGCCATGATTCCGCTCACACGCAGCGTATTTTTTGGCCCGATGGCGGTAGCAATTATGGGGGGGCTGGCAGCGGCAACCATCCTGACCATTTTGTTTGTGCCCGCACTGTATACATTCTGGGCTGGATTCACGGCAAGAACCATGCAATCACGGCGCAATAAACTATAATACGGCTATCAATAATCGACATTGGGATTCAAGACATGACAGATCAGGCAACCGCACGTTTTAACATGATTGAGCAACAGATTCGCACCTGGGAGGTGCTGGACCCGCAAGTATTGGCGACGTTAAACAATATGCCACGCGAAGCCTTTGTCCCGGAAGCCTATCGCGGACTGGCGTTTGCCGATATCGAGATCCCATTGGCGCATGGCCAGCAAATGCTCAGCCCTAAAGTGGAAGGCCGTTTTTTGCAGGCGCTGCAACTGCAAGCCAAAGATAAAGTGTTGCTGGTAGGCGCCGGCAGTGGCTACCTGGCGGCACTGATGGCACAACATTGCGCACAAGTGACTGCGCTGGAGATCTTTCCCGAGTTATGCGCGCAAGCGACGCAATCGCTGACCAAACAAGGTATTCAAAACGTGCAGGTGATTGAGTTAGACGGCCACAACGGTTACGAATCACAAGCCCCTTACGACGCGATTGTGTTTACTGCGTCCAGCCCGGTTGAGCCCGAAGGTGTACGCTACCAGCTCAGCATCGGCGGCCGCCTGCTGATCGTGTTGGGTCAGGCACCAGTGATGCAAGCCACCCTGATTCAGCGTCTGGCAGAGCATAGTTATAAACAGGATGTGCTGTTTGAAACCAGCCTGGCAGAAATGCAAAATGCCCCACAGGCACAGGCATTCAGCTTTTAAACCTCTCAGCCATTACACCCGAGACGCCGATGACCTTCAGCCGCCCTGCTCACTGGATATTGCTCCTAAGCAGCCTTTGGCTGGGGCCATGGGCAGAAGCCGCGCCGCAAAGCCTGTTTGATGTTTATCTGCAAGCCAAGCAAAACGACCCGCAACTGGCTGCGGCTGGTCATGGCAACCTGGCGGCACAAGAGCTGATTGAGCAAGCCAAGGCAGGCTACCGCCCCAACGTGGCGCTCAGTGCCAGCACCACTGCCAATCACACCGACCTTAAGTACAACACCGCCAATGTACCGCTGCCAGCAGGCGTCAACCGTTTTGAAGGCTATGCCGCCAAAGTGGAAGCGCGGCAGCCCATCTACCGCAAAGAAAATCTGGAGCGCATAGACTTAAGCAAGGTGCAGGTCAGCGTCACCGACAAGCAGCTACACCTGACCCAGCAACAACTGATGCTGCGCACCACACAGGCCTATTTTGATGTGCTGCAGGCGCAAGACCGCATCGAATTGCTGGCCGCACAAAAACAGGCCATCCAGCAACAGCTGCAACAGGCCAAAGCCAGCTTTGAGACCGGGATCACGACCGTCACTGACCTACACGAAGCGCAGGCGCGCTACGACCTGATCGTGGCCCAGGAAATTGCGGCAGAAAATGAGCAAGCTGTGGCGCAGCATAGCCTGCAAGCCATCATAGGCAACCCGCCACAAACGCTGGCAAAAGTGCGTGACGACCTGCAAATCACACCGGCACTCAAACCCATGCAAGACTGGCAAACAGTGACTGCCGCCAGCAACCTGAATATTCAGATCCAGCAGGCACAGATTGAAATCAGTGACCGCAATATCAGCATCGCCCAATCCGGACACTATCCGACCCTGGATGCGGTCGCCAGCTACACCGATAGCCACTACAACGGTAGCCAAAACCGCTTTGGGACAGACCTGCAAAATGCGGTGATCGGCGTAGAGCTCAACGTGCCGATTTATCTGGGTGGCGCGGTAGACTCTCGCATCAGGCAGGCGTCGTATAACAAGCAGAAGGCACAAGATGACCTCGAAAATGTCCACCGACAGACCATGTTGGAAACACAACGTGCTTACCTGGGATTGAGTAGCAGCATTGCACAAATCAAGGCACTGGAACAGGCCTTGCAAAGCAGCCAGAGCCAGCTAGACGCTACCAAGCTCGGCTATGAAGTCGGCATCCGCACCAGCGTAGACCTGCTTAATGCCAGACAACAACACTTTAGCGCCAAACGCGATTTATTACAGGCCCGCTACAACTACCTGGTCAGCATCATCCGCCTCAAAACGGCCACCGGCATTATCAACGAAGCCGACCTGCAGGACATAGACCAGCAACTCACCAAGAGATAGCCATGAAATCTGCCATAGCCAGCACAGATGCTGTTTGGATGTTGATTGATGTACAAACGCGGCTATGCTCTGTGATGCCAGAAGCCGCCATGGCAACGGCGAGCAAGAATACCCAACGCTTGCTGCAAGCAGCGCAATTACTCAATATTCCGCTGTGGGTCACCGAGCAATACCCGGAAAAACTTGGCGAGACCTTGCCAGAGCTGCAATCATTACTCCCTGAATACACACCTCGCACAGCCAAACTCGCCTTTTCCGCCTGGCATGAGCCCACCTTGCAGGAATCCTCCATCAGCGTTGCGCCACAAGTCGTGCTGTTCGGGCTGGAAACGCATATTTGCGTACTACAAACCGCCCTCGATGCACTCGCCGCAGGCAAACAAGTGTTTATCGTAGAAGACGCCGTCATCTCCCGCACAGAAGCCAACCGCGATAACGCCATCGAAAGAATGCGCAGCGCAGGCTGCATTATCACCAATACCGAGTCCATGCTATTTGAGCCCATGCAAGGCGCGACACATGCGCAGTTCAAAGCGATCTCAGCGCTGATTCGCTAAGGCATCACAACATCAACCATTTATCGATTAGTAAAACCCCCTCATGCGGTAATTAACCCCTTTAATTACCGCAAAAAATGCGGCAATAATTGACGACCGCCCCCACCCATGTCATTATCACCGCATGAATAGCGGTGATAATCAAAAATATCTCTGGCAATCGGCAGACTGGCCGCAATGGTCATTTGCGTCTGCAACACTAATGCCATTGTTATCAGAAGCCAACTTGGAACGCGGCAAGTTACTTGGCGCCATTCAAACCCTGGGATTTAAACTCGCCGAAGAAACCAGTTTGCGTACGCTGACCAGCGATGTGGTCAAATCGAGTGAAATTGAGGGGGAGCATCTCAATAATGATGCCGTGAGGTCATCCCTCGCTCGCAAATTAGGGCTCGATATAGGCGGCCTGGTGCCATCCAGCCGACAAATCGATGGCGTGGTAGAAATGATATTGGATGCCACGCAAGAACATACCCAGCCGCTCACTCATGTACGCCTGTTTGGCTGGCATGCCGCCCTGTTTCCTAACGGTTATAGCGGGATGCATAAGATCACGACAGCGGCTTATAGATCGGATGCAGATGGCCCCATGCAAGTGGTCTCGGGCGGCATTGGTCACGAAACGGTACATTATGAAGCGCCACCTGCGTCCATCATCGCTGACGAAATGCAGTTGTTTTTAGACTGGTTTAACCAAGCACCAGACACAGATCCCCTGCTCAAAGCAGGACTGGCACATCTGTGGTTTGTCAGCTTACATCCATTTGAAGATGGCAATGGCCGTATAGCCCGCGCCATTGGCGATATGGCCTTAGCAAAAGCCGACCAAACGGCGCAACGTTTTTACAGTTTATCTACGCAGATACAGTTAGAACGCGAGGACTATTACCTGCAACTTGAAATGGCCCAAAAAGGCGACATGGACATCACAAACTGGCTGCACTGGTTTTTAAGCAGCCTACTCCGCGCCATACAACAGGCCAATCGTGACCTGAAAGGTGTCGTCTACCTAGCGCAAGCCAGCCAACGCAGCGCTAACGGTGCGTTGAATGAGCGACAAATGAAAATGCTCAATAGGCTCATGCACAACTTCGAAGGTCACCTCACCACTGGCAAATGGGCAACGTTGACCAAATGTTCAAGCGACACTGCACTACGTGACATCAACGAATTAGTAGAAATTGGTGTGCTGGCCAAAGCTGGCGACTCAAAGCGCACTGCGCATTATGTGCTCACATGGGCATAGACATTTGGGAATAGCGATATGAATCAAATCGAATGGAATGACTTCACCAAGGTTGAGTTACGCGTTGGCCGGGTGATTTCGGCAGAGGTATTTGCAGAAGCACGCAAGCCAGCCTACAAACTACAAATCGACTTTGGCCCAGAGATCGGCATGCGCAAATCCAGCGCCCAGATTACCGCGCACTACACGCCAGAAAACCTGATCGGCAAACTGGTGGTCGCCGTGGTGAATTTTCCGCCTAAACAAATCGGGCCGTTTATGTCAGAGTGCCTGGTCACTGGGTTTCACGATGCAGAGGGAAGGGTCACGTTATGTGCGCCGGAAAATGAGGTTCCGCTTGGCTCAAAGCTTCTGTAAACCCGATTATCAATAAAATGATTATGTATATTCTTGAAACCTCATTGGTAAATGGTTATGTTGATATATGAGCGGCAAAAACAGACTACTCACTGTACTTAGAGTACAACATCCGACAACAGTGCAACACTAACTATCACAGAGATAATATGGAAAAAAAATATCAAGTATTCATAAGCTCTACTTATGAGGATCTTAAAGAAGAAAGAAATGAAATAATAAAAGCTGTTTTAGAAATGGGGCACATTCCAGTTGGTATGGAAATGTTCAGCGCGGCCGATGAAGATCAGTGGAGAGTAATCGCGAGAACAATTGATGCTTCAGATTATTACGTTGTAATTGTTGCTCATCGGTATGGCTCTGTTACGCCCGAAGGCACTGGCTATACTGAGAAAGAATTTAACTATGCAACAACAAATGGAGTTCCCATCATTGGATTTATAATTGACGATAATGCACCATGGCCGAGCACTAAATCAGAACAAGATCCTAAGAAAAAAAAGAAAGTCACACAATTCAAGCAAAAAATTAAATCTAGAATAGTTCAATTTTGGACAAACAAAGATGATCTGAGAAGCAAATTCATAATTGCATTAATGAAAAGCATTTCAAATAGCCCTAGAGAGGGTTGGGTGAAAGCCAATGAAGCAACGTCCCCGCTCGTCACTAATGAATTAACAAGATTGAGTTCTGAGAACGCAACATTAAGAGAAGAGATTAGTAAAATTCGTAAAGTATTAACTGAGGATGAAGATCACATTCGGAAATCAATCAGGATTCTTTCTAAAAACACAGTAAAATTTAATGTTCGAAAAACGTCAGATTGGAAAACCTCAACGATTTATATGAGATCTCTTGCTGACATTTTCAAATTTGTTGCACCAAATTTAATAGATGAAAATAGCTCTTTAGGGGTGGCCAATAACTTAGCGTTAAAAATTCTTGGTGGCCCACGTTATTATAAAGATTGGCCAGTCGGTAGAAATCAAACATCAGAAATTATTGCGGACTTTGTAGCATTAGACTTATTAGAACCCTCTAAGAAAAAACACTCAGTTGGTGATACTGAGGCCTATTGGTCTCTGACAAAATTAGGAAAGAAGTTGCTACAGGAGTTTAGAAAAGTGCGCCTTGAAGAGGGCCTAGCTGAACTGCCAGAACAAAATGATTGATCTAGATATTCAAAAGCCAATCTAAACTAAAACAACATTATCTCGGAATAATATGCACCTTGGCATGCGTAATGCCTGTTTGTGACGAAATAGCATTCACGCACTCCTCCACTTCGGCAATCTTGCCTTTCAATATCACCATTTCCATACAGTTGTCATGATCCAAATGCACATGCTGGGCAGTGATAATCACGTGATGGTGTGCATGCTGTAACTGGTTCACGCGGCTGGCGAGTTGGCGCTCGTGATGGTTGTAAACATAACTGAGCGATGCAACGCAATCAGCCTGGGCGTGGTTATTGTTTTGCATCACGTCCTCATCAAGGGCTTTGCGTACCAGGTCACGAAAGGCTTCTGAGCGATTCACATAGGCTTTGACGGCGACCAGCTGGTCAAAGGCGTCGGCCAGGTCGTCTTCAACAGAAATCGTGATGCGTCGCATGGGCTAAGTCCTCGCTAAAACTGATAGGTCAATGTGAGTCGTGCAGCTCTGGGTTCTACCGGGTGAAAGTGAATATCGTTGACCGGTGCAGCCTCGCCTTTGAGTTGCGACTCATAGTAATAGTCGATATCGCTGGCCTTGCGGTCAAACAGGTTAAACACATCCAGTGTCAGGCTGGTGCGTTGATTATACCGGTAGCCGATGCGGGCATAGGTAAGGAACGTGGCGTTTGAGCGCACAGAATTATCTTCTATCAGTGCCCTGGGGCCAAAGTAGCGTAATTGCATGCTGCCAAACCAGTTGCCCCAGTTTGTCACTGTCGCCCCCAGGGAGGCCACTTTGTTGATTGCGCCGGGGATGTATTGCCCTGCCGGGTTGTGGTCTCTAAAGCGGGCTTTGGAGAGTGCAATATCCATATCGAGCAATAGCCAGTCGTTGACGACATAATGGTTATTCCACTCCACACCATAGCGACGGCTGGCGCGGCTGGGTTCGGTTTCACCGGCATCACCAACAAATAATAATTCGGAGTCCATATCCAATTGCCAGATGGCCAAGGAGCTTTGCAGGCCAGGCACCCACTCGCTTCTGACACCGATCTCGCTGCCGCGCGTGCTCACCAAAGGGGTAACAGGCAAGGCAGCAGAACCATCTAGCAGGCGGGTTTGCGTGGCAGCGCGCGCATCGTTGCTATGAAAACCTTTGCCAATATTGTAGAAGAATTCTGTATTCGCCCACGGCCCGAAAATGACCGAAAACTTGGGTGAAGCAATGCCATCGGCGACATGACCAGCGTTACCTGCCAGGCTGCTTTTGACATCGAACTGATAGCGATCATAACGTAAGCCTGCCACTGTGCGCAGCTTCTCATGCCACCATAGCGTGTTTTCAGCATAAACACCGGCACTGCTTTCCTCTACCTTATCTGACCGTATTTGGGACAAACGCTGCGTTTGCGCCGTATTGTAGAGCGCCACTGGTGACAACTTGTCATACCGTGTTTGCAAGCCCAGTTTATTGTCCATCGCCATCCCGGCAATTTCACCTAGCCACGACTTGCTGAGGTTGAGGCCCAGCATGGTGCGCTGTTCACTTTGGTCAGTCTGGTCACCATTGACGGGATCACTTAGAAAATAGGTAAAGTTGCCGAATAAATCAAGCTTGGAGCGGACGGCATAGGCATTGATTTGCCAGCCACCATGCTGATCACGGTGGTGCTTGGCAAACGACAGGCTGTAACGTGACGAGTCCCCGCCATCACTCGGATCAATCGCATCAAAACGCCCGATTTGACCGCTGCGTACAGCACGCAATGGAATCTGGTCGGTCGAATTCCAGCGGTTTTTATACGCCATTGCAGTCAGCGTCATGCCATCACGTGCATCGCCTTCGCTGTAACGCAGCAGGCCATTGTATTTCCTGACGCCTTCTGCCACCTGCCAGGGGCCATCATAGTGATTGACATCCAGCGCATAGAGTAAATGGCCTTGTTGCACAGCCACAGAGTTTGCCAGCAGCATGCGCTGGTAATCGTAGCTCCCCACCGTCAGGCTGGCGATGCCCTGTGGCAACTGATTCAGCAAATGCAAATGCGCCGCGCCCGCCGATGAAAAATCGCCTTCCTCTGCCGAGTAAGGGCCTTTTTTGTAGTGCAAATGGCTGACCAGCTCGGGGATCAGGAAGTTCAAATCGGTATAGCCGTGTCCATGCGCATGGGTGCGCATATTGACCGGCATTTCGTCCACATAGGTGGCAAAGTCTGTGCCGTGGTCGAGGTTAAAACCACGCAGGTAAAACTGGTTGGCTTTACCGCTGCCACTATGCTGGGTCACGATCATGCCGGGCACGAATTCAAGTATCTCGCCGATGCGCGCAATTGGCCGGTTCTTAATCAGGCTAGCGTTGACTTTACCTTCACTGGCCGCATCTGATGAACCAACAGCGTTGTCGTAATGCGCGCGCACCTGGATTTCCTCCAAGTCTATGGACTCATTGGCCAGCGTGGGTACGCTGGCAAACAACCCAGCCATCGCCATGGCAATCTTTGAATATTTTGTCATCGGTGTACTTACCCTCTATCGTATGATCTTTTTTTTATTATTCATACGACGGCATTATGAAGCAGTGGGCCACAATGACCTATACGTATATTGACGCAAACATATTTTTACCCGCTACTTCATGAGAGACAGGCACAAAAAAGCCCGCTGACGCGGGCTTTTTTAACAACACACGACTTATTCAGCCGCTGGTGCTTCTTCTCTTGCAGGTGGATCGATCAACGCTTTCATGCTCAAACGCACTTTACCTTTGTCATCCAGCTCAACCACTTTCACTTTCACAATGTCACCTTCTTTGAGGTAATCGCTCACCGCTTTGACGCGTTCGTGGGCGATTTGTGAAATGTGTACCAGGCCATCTTTACCTGGCAACAAAGTCACGACAGCACCGAAATCAAGAATCTTGACCACTGGGCCTTCGTAGATCTGGCCGACTTCAACTTCAGCGGTGATCTGTGCAATACGACGTTGGGCTTCAGCACCTTCATCCGCATTGGTACATGCAATTTTCACGGTACCGTCATCTTCGATGTCGATGCTGGTGTTGGTTTCTTTGGTCAGTGCTTGAATCACTGCGCCACCTTTACCGATCACGTCACGGATTTTGTCCGGATTGATCTTCATGCTGATGATGCGTGGTGCAAACTGTGACATTTCGGTGTTAACACCTGACACAGCCTCTTTCATCAGGCCCAGGATGTGCGCGCGGCCTTCTTTGGCTTGTGCCAGTGCCACTTGCATGATTTGTGCCGTGATACCGGTGATTTTGATATCCATTTGCAGGGCGGTCACGCCTTTGTCGGTACCAGCCACTTTAAAGTCCATATCACCCAGGTGGTCTTCGTCACCCAGAATGTCGGTCAGTACAGCCACGCGGTTGCCTTCTTTGATCAGGCCCATTGCCACGCCAGCGACGTGTGCAGTCAATGGCACACCAGCATCCAGCAGGGACAAGCAACCACCACAGACAGACGCCATGGAGCTGGAACCGTTAGACTCAGTGATCTCTGACACCACACGCATGGTGTAGTCAAAGTCTTCTTTTTTAGGCAATACTGCTTTCAAAGCACGTTTAGCCAGGTTACCGTGGCCAATTTCGCGGCGCTTAGGTGTACCCACACGGCCAGTTTCACCAGTCGCATACGGAGGCATGTTGTAGTGCAGCATAAAGCGGTCAGTGTACTCACCAGACAGTGCGTCAATGATTTGCTCATCACGGCCAGTACCCAATGTAGCGACTACCAGCGCTTGTGTTTCACCGCGTGTAAACAGGGCAGAACCGTGTGTACGTGGCAATACGCCTGAGCGGATGGTGATCGGGCGCACAGTGCGTGTGTCGCGGCCGTCAATACGTGGCTCGCCATTCAGGATCTGGCTACGTACGGTTTTGGCTTCCAGTTTAAAGAACTCGTCTTTAATCTTGTTGGCTTCCAGTGTAGAAGTTTCTTCCGTAATCAAGGTGCCCATGACACGTGACTTGATTTCATCCAGTGTGGAAGAACGCTCACCTTTAGATTTGATCTTGAACGCAGCATTGATGTCGTCGGCAGCAATCGCAGCCACTTTTTCGATCAAGGCAGTGTCTGGCTCTGGCGGTGTCCAATCCCAGGCATCTTTACCGGCTTCTGCAGCCATTTCGTTGATGGCCTTGATCACTGGTTGCATTTGCTCGTGACCAAATACAACCGCGCCCAACATCACTTCTTCAGACAGTTCTTTGGCTTCAGACTCAACCATCATCACCGCAGATTCAGTTGCACCAACCACCAGATCCAATGCAGAGTCTTTCAGCAATGAAACATCCGGGTTTAATACATATTCGCCATTGATATAACCCACTCGTGCCGCACCTAATGGGCCGTAGAAAGGAATACCAGACAATGCCAATGCCGCAGAGGCACCGATGACAGCCGGGATATCGGAATCAATTTCCGGATCCAGTGACAACACCGTCGCCACCACCTGCACTTCGTTATAGAAGGCATCAGGGAACAGCGGACGCAATGGACGGTCGATTAAACGTGCAGTCAGTGTTTCTTTTTCAGAAGGACGGCCTTCGCGCTTGAAGAAACCACCAGGAATACGGCCAGCCGCATAAGTCTTCTCTTGGTAATCCACGGTCAATGGAAAGAAATCCTGACCTTCTTTCACTTCTCGCTTGGCAGTCACAGCCACCAGCACAACGGTATCCCCGTAGCTGACGATCACTGCCGCATCAGATTGGCGTGCAATTTCACCTGTTTCCAATGTCAGGGTATGCGCACCAAACGGGATGCTTCTTTTAGTAATTTCAAACATATTTTTCCTTTTCTCTACCATGGCTATTCACTACCTAATAGCCAATCTCAATAATGAAAATACAGCATTCGCTTACTGCGTTTGGGCGCTCTTCATTGGGTTGCCCGACGCGCGACGGCTGTATTTCCCGATTTGTGGTGACTTCCATCAACACGCTGCACCTGCTTATCCAGTTGCAACGCACTCACAGAAGCCACCGCGTTTTGGTGATTTTTTAAAGCAAAAAAGCCGAGGCAATCACCATGCCATCGGCTTTTATTTCGTTAAAAGTGAACAGTGTTAAGTGTCACACTTCAACCAAATTATTTACGCAGGTTCAAGCGCTCGATCAGCGTTTGATAGCGGCTAACGTCTTTACCTTTGAGGTAGTCCAGCAAACGACGACGCTGGCTAACCATGGCCAACAGACCACGACGTGAGTGGTTGTCTTTTTTGTTGGATTTGAAGTGCTCAGTCAGGTAAGTGATACGGTTAGTCAACAAAGCCACTTGTACTTCCGGGCTTGCGGTATCACCTTCACTGCGTTGGTATTCTTTAATGATTTTTGCGGATTGTTCTGCGGTAACAGCCATCTTTTTTCCTTTGAGTTAGCGTCAATGTCGCAGCAGCCAAGCAACCTATTTGCCTTACCACGCCGACATTCAAATTACACGAACCGCGCATTATATCGGCAAGTCCCTGCCTTGCATAGTCTTTTATAGGATTAAGCTTCTGTTTTTATGAATTAATTTCTGACTCATGGCCTAGATACGAGCTATAAGAAATCATCATAAAAACCTGCCTGGGCTGGCACTGCGCCGCGAATGCCGCAAATCGAGGCGGCAAACCAGGCGGCACGTGTCAACATGGTTTGCCGCGACCAACCGGCCAGCAATCCACGGATAACCACTGCCGTATACGCATCACCCGCCCCCACGCTATCGACAAAAGGCGATTGCAATTTCATCGGTGGCGCTCTAAAACCATTGCCATAAGCATCCAGCCAGAAACTGCCCTGCTCGCCACAGGTAACAAACACCTCACTCAAACCGAACACCATTAGCAACTGCCGCGCCAGGTCGTTAATATCTGACGACACAGGCAAGCCCACCAGCGCGCATACCTCCGGCAACTCTTCATGATTAATCTTCAGGATATCTGCGGCCTGCAATACCTGGCGCAGGCTGTGCGCGTCATACCACGGCGCACGCAGGTTAATGTCGCAAAAAACCGTGGCTGTACACATTTTTAGCCATTGGTCAGCCAGCGCCTGCATGGGCGCATGCCGCAATGCCAGTGAGCCGATATACACCAGGCGTGGCGGATGCTGCTTGGTTAAGGCTTGTACCGGCGGCCACAGCAAGTCATCGTAGGCTTGCTGATCCAGGATTTCAAAGCGGTGACCGTGTGCGCCCAAATGCACCATGACCTGCCCGCTGGGCAAAGTATCGGACTGTTGCACGCCAGCAATCGACAAGCCGCAATCCTGCATCTCGGCAACAATACGCTCGCCGAGCGCATCTTTGCCCACCGCCGTCAGTAAATGCACCTCCAGCCCAAAGGCATGGCAATGCCTGGCAACGTTATAAGGCGCGCCGCCTATAATGGTTTGCTCGGGAAACACATCTCCCAGCACTTCACCCAAAATCATGATGGCATTCGACATCCGCTTCATCCTACTTTCTACACTCACCCAATACCATTAACCAGCCCTCACTTTTGTGACTCACCCTGGCGCAGATTGTTTCAATAAACTGCCAAACCGGCCACACTGAGCATGATTCAACCAGCTCGCAAGCGGCATAAAATAACCCATGTGCAGCATATCAGGATTTTTTTTATCTTTTGTGTGCATTCTTGGCGATCTTTGCTATAATGCGCGTCTTGCGATTCGGGACATGCCCAAATTGCTGTTGGCCAGATAGCTCAGTCGGTAGAGCAGAGGATTGAAAATCCTCGTGTCGGCAGTTCGATTCTGCCTCTGGCCACCACTTCCTTACCTGCCTCTCGGCGCACTTCTTTTTCTGGGTTTGTTGATGTCATTAAAACACTTAACACCGGATGAGTTACACCCCTTACTAAACGATCCATCATTGCTGCTTGTTGATATCCGCAATGATCACGAGCTGGTTTCCGGCATTTTGCCCGGTGCACTGCATGTACCTTTAGGCAATCTGACGGCAGTATTCGACCAGTTTCCCCAAGACAAAAAAATTGTGTTTTATTGCCGTAGCGGCGTGCGCTCGGTGTCCGCAGGCGAATTTGCGCTGGCACAAGGCCGCACCGATGTTTCACATCTCGCAGGCGGCATCCTGGCTTGGGCGCGTGCAGGCCTACCCATACAAGCGGCTTAATTTATTTTCAGGAACGCTCATGCAATTTGATAAAGATCTTGATGCCCGCAACTTGAACTGCCCATTGCCCATCCTGCGCTGCAAAAAGGCTTTGAATGAGCTGACCGCTGAACAGGTACTGAAAATCACCGCCACAGATCCTGGCTCCAAAAAAGACTTTGACGCCTTTTGCCGCCAAACTGGCCATACCTTGCTGGACACACAAGAAGCCGAAGGCGTGTTCACCTTCTGGATCCGCAAACGCAGCGCTTAAGCCCGCGCCTCGTTTCAAATTAAAAAGCCCGCAATTGCGGGCTTTTTAATAGCTAGTTGATTGGCTTATTTGGCGCGCTCAAGGCTACCCATGGCTTTCGGGAAAGTGACCACGCCCCACGGCATGTTTTTCACTTCCACTTGCTTGGTGACTTCCAGCTTGTCCGCATCAATCACAAATACGGCGTCAGACTTGCCACACGCTAACAGGATATTTTTGTTGTCTGGCGTAAAGCTGAAATGCCAGCAGCGGTTACCGGTCGGCACTTCTTTTACCTTCTCAAAGGTTTTGGCATCAAACACTTGCAGCAATTTGGCTTTATTGGTAGCCACAAAAATACGCTCGCCTTTGCTGTCGTAAGCAATGCCGTAAGGTGTTTCAGCCGTATCCACCGTGCGTACTACATTAAAGTCTTTATCCAGCACCAGAAACTTGTTCCCAAACTCCAGCGTTGCCAGATAGGTGCTGCCATCAGGAGAGACTTTAATACCGCGCGGTCTATCACCATATTCATGTGTCGCAATGGTTTTCACCAGTTCGCCGGTCTCAATATTGTGCACAGTCACGGTGTTATCTGCTTCATTGGTAATCACCAATTGCTTGCCATCTGCTGAAAACTCCAGGCCTTCCGTTTCCGGGCCGCCGGTAATTTCACGGATTTTTTCGCCTTTGCTCAAATCCACCACTGCAATTTTGGCCGGAATTTTTTCATCATCGTCGTCATCGTCCTCTTCATGCTTTTCACCTGGTTTAGGTGGCGGACCAGCCTTGGCGCTTGGCTCAGACGACACATAAGCAAAGTTACCACTAATACGCACAAACTCAGGGTTTTTACCCACCTCAATTTGCTTCACAAGCTCGCCGGTGGCCGTATCAATAACAGAAACACTGCCATTCTCACGCGTGGCAACGACTAACTGCTTGCCATCGTCCGTCACCGCCAGGCCGCGCGGTCCTTGTGCCTTGACGTCAAATTGCTTGGTGACCTGCATGGTCGCCAGGTCAATCACGTTCACGCCAGCATCTTGCGTAGACACATAAGCCACAGCGCCTGCGACCTCAGCGGCTGGCGCGGCGGCTTCGGCGGCCGGCTCGTCCTGCTTGTTACAGGCTGCCACACTGGCGACTAATGCCAGTAATAGCAAGCTCATGCGCGTACGACGCGCCATTGATGAATTCAACATTGCATTTATCTCCTGATTTTTTTATTAAAGCTTATAGTTGCAGCAAGAATCATACTCACCGACAAACCGCGGCCCACAACTACTTTTCACATCACCACCGCCAACAAAGGCTGTAAACAGCCACCATATTGGCTATTTATAACCAACTATCCTAGAAATAAGCGATAGGCCGGATTCTGACTTTCATCCCAGTAAGGGTAGCCCAGCTGCTGCAAAAACTGCTCAAAGGCCGTTTTATCTTCTGGCGGCACCTGCATCCCCACCAGCACACGGCCAAAATCGGCGCCATGATTGCGGTAGTGAAACAAACTGATGTTCCAGTTGTGACCCATAGATTCGAGAAAGTTCATTAAAGCGCCCGGTTTCTCCGGAAATTCAAAGCGGTAAACCACTTCGTTTTGCGCTTGCGGCGCATGCCCACCGACCAGGTGGCGCAAATGCAGCTTGGCCATTTCGTTATCGCTCAAGTTCAGCGTTGGCAAGCCCGCTGCCTCCAATGTACTGGCGATCTCAGTCGCCTCCGCCGGGTTATGCACGGCCAGGCCGACGAAAATATGCGCCTGCTTGTTATCAGAAAAACGGTAATTGAATTCAGTGATATTCCGGCTACCCAATTGGCGACAAAATGCTTTAAACGCCCCCGGCGTTTCAGGAATCGTCACCGCAAACACGGCTTCACGGTGCTCACCCAGCTCGGCGCGCTCAGCGATAAAGCGCAGGCGGTCAAAATTCATATTGGCGCCAGAAGCGACGGCAATCATGGTTTTGCCTTGCAACTGGTGTTTTTCACTGTAGGCTTTCAAGCCGGCTAAGGCCAAGGCCCCGGCAGGCTCGAGAATGCTGCGCGTGTCTTCAAACACATCTTTAATCGCGGCACACACCTCATCGTTATCGACGACGATCATTTCATCCACATACTGCTGCACCAGGGCAAAGGTATGCTCGCCCACCTGCTTCACCGCAGCGCCATCTGCAAACAAGCCGACTTGCTCCAGCATCACGCGCTGACCAAGTTTCACTGACTCCGTCATCGCTTCCGCATCTTGCGCCTCGACACCAATCACTTTGATTTCTGGTCGTACGGCTTTGATATATGCCGCAATTCCCGCCAGCAAACCGCCACCACCAACGCAGCAGAAAATCGCTTCTATCGGCTCTGGATGATCCTGCACAATTTCCAGCGCAATCGTGCCCTGACCGGCAATCACGTCCGGGTCATCATAAGGGTGCACAAAGGTCAGGCCTTCGCTTTGCTCTACTTTGAGGGCGTGCGCATAAGCATCAGAATAACTATCGCCAAACAGCACCACCTCGGCCCCGCGTGAACGCACCGCATTGACCTTGATCGCCGGAGTTGTCGTCGGCATCACAATCACGGCACGGCAGCCCATTTTTTGCGCGCTGAGGGCCACACCTTGCGCATGGTTGCCGGCACTGGCACAAATCACACCACGCGCCAGTGCATCGGGTGGTAAATTGGCCATTTTGTTATAGGCGCCACGCAGCTTGAATGAAAACACCGGCTGCATATCTTCACGCTTCAATAACACCCGATTTTTAAAGCGCGCAGACAGGTTAGGCATCTCATCCAAAGGCGTGTGTCTGGCCACAGCATATACTTGGGAGTGTTCGATTTTTTCGCGGTAATTGATGGTCATGAAAGGCGTTAAGATTTTAAAACCGCAGGGTTGCAGTGTATGATAGAGAATTGTTTGTATTATAAAGAATTAATCAAGGATTGAAGCAAATGGCAATGGATAAAGCACAACAAGACGCACTGAAACTGGAAGTAGCGAAAGCCGCTGTGACTTATGTCAAAGATGGCATTATCGGCGTGGGTACAGGCTCAACCGCCAATTTCTTTATTGATGAACTCGCCAAAGTAAAACATAAAATTACCGGCGCGGTGGCCAGCTCAGAAGCGACTGCACAACGCTTGCGTGCCCACGGCATCGAAGTATTTGACTTGAACAGCGTCGACAGCCTGGATATTTATGTAGACGGTGCCGATGAAATCACCGAACACATGCATATGCTCAAAGGTGGTGGTGGTGCGTTGACCCGCGAAAAAATCGTGGCTGCCGTAGCGAAATCCTTTATCTGTATCTGTGACGAAAGCAAATTTGTACCAGTATTAGGCAAGTTCCCGCTGCCAGTAGAAGTGTTGCCAATGGCCCGCAGCCATGTCGCTCGCGAACTGGTCAAACTGGGCGGCCAACCACAGTTGCGTGACTTCACCACCGATAACGGCAACCTGATCCTGGACGTACACGGCCTGTCCATTAGCGACCCGATCGCACTGGAAGCCAAAATCAACGCCATCGTCGGCGTCGTCACCAACGGCCTGTTTGCAGCCCGCCCAGCTAACGTCTTGTTGCTGGCCACGCCAAACGGTGTCAAGACACTGACAAAGTAATTGCAAAATTATCATGAAGTTGTCATATTGTGCTGGTAATCTGCACCGGCACAATAATTAGGAAAGTTTGTCATGCAATTTGAACATACCTCTAAGCAATACGATGTTGAACTGGAATCAGTACGTGCCAAGGTTCTGGAAATGGGGGGGCTGGTTGAGCAGCAGATTGTGAATGCGCTGGAGGCGCTCACCAGTGCCGACGTGAATCTGGCCAAGGATGTAATGGAGCGTGACACACGCGTTAATGCACTCGAAGTACAAGTCGACGAAGATTGCAGCCATATCATCGCCCGCAGACAACCTGCTGCACGTGATTTGCGCATGATCATGATGATGGTCAAAACCATCACCGACCTCGAGCGTATTGGCGACGAGGCCACCAAAATTGCCCGTACGGCACAGCGCATCTACGAACAAGACCGCATGTACAAACCCCGTTTTAACGAGATTAAAACCATGGTTGGGATTGTGCGTGAGATGCTGCGCACCTCATTAGACTCTTTCGCCCGCCTGGACGTGAGCCAGACGGTTGAAGTGGCCAAGCAAGATGAGCAAGTAGACGAGCAATTCCGCGCCGCCATGCGTCAGCTGATTACGTTTATGCTGGAAGACCCACGCACCATTTCCATGTCACTGGAAGTGCTGTTTGTGGCCAAAGCGATTGAGCGTATTGGCGACCATGCCAAAAACATTTCTGAATACGTCGTCTATATGGTGAAAGGCAAAGATGTACGCCACACCAGCCTGGAAGACATACAGCGCGAAACGCAATCTTAAGATGGTTGTAAAACAAAAAAGCACTCCAAGGAGTGCTTTTTTTAATCGCGGCTATCAAGCTGATGCATTAAGCGCTGGGCGGCACGTAACCACTCGCGACATCGGCACCATCACCAAAGAAGTACTTTTCAGTCTGCTCGGCCAAGTACTTTCTGGCGCTGGCATCAGCCAGGCTCAAACGGTTTTCGTTAACCAGCATGGTTTGCTGCTTCAACCAGCCTGCCCAGGCCTCTTTGGAGACGTGCATATAAATCCTTTTGCCCAACTCACCGGGATAAGGCGGGAAATCCATGCCCTCAAGCTCTTTGCCCAGTTTCACACATTGCACCAATCTTGCCATGTTCGTTCCTCACTACACTGCTAAAAGCGCTATCATAGCGCATGTTAAAATCTGATGTCGCATTTTAGAGATAATCCATGCAAAACAATCAATCATCTAGCCACCAGGAAAGCCCTTTTAAAGGCAAAACTGGTTTTCGTCGCTTAATCAATGCTTTTGGCTACTCCATGGATGGCTTTAAAGCCGCCTACCAACATGAAGATGCCTTCCGCCAGGAGGTCTGGCTGTCACTGGTATTAATTCCGCTAGCATTTTATCTCGAAGCAGAAGCCTTGCACCGCATCCTGATGGTCGGCAGTGTACTGTTGGTGATGATTGTCGAGTTACTGAACTCAGCCGTGGAGGCCGTGGTCGATCGCGTGTCCATTGAGCGCCATGCATTGGCCAAACGGGCCAAGGATATTGGCAGCGCGGCCGTATTACTGGCACTGATTAACCTGGGCGTAGTATGGGGCTTGATCCTGCTAGCTTAATGTTACTCAATAATAGGTGCACCAATAAAAAAGGTTGGCATTGCCAACCTTTTTTATTCATCAATTTACCTTAGAAATCAGCCCTGGCACCAACCAGGATAGAGCGGGCCCCTGCTGGCGAAATATCCTTGAGAAAAGATGCGTGTTCGCGAATCTCATCATTGAGCAGGTTATTGGCTTTGGCAAATAACTCGACGTGATATTTCACAGGCAACTTGTACGCAACCAGGGCACTCAGGTTGGTGTAACCGTTGGTTTTCAACTCGTTCTCAGCCACATCGTTTTGCTTAAAGGCATGCAACACATCTAGACGCGCATTCCAGCCTCCCAGATGGTAATCCAGGCCGCCACCCAGGCGCAAAGGTGAGATACGCGGCAAGTATTCATTATTGCGCGTGTCTTTGGCATGCACATAGTCACCACGCAACTTCAGCGCCCACTCATCATTCAAGGCAAACTTGCCTTCCAGCTCCACACCTTTAAATAGGGCTGGGACAGCTCTAAATTCAGCTTCAGGCAACAACTCGCCATCAACCAGCACCGAGTTGCCTGTATTAAACACGCCAATGAAATTTTGGAACTTGGTCGCATAAGCGCCCAAAGTGACGCTGTTGCCTCCAGACTTCCATTTCAGTTGCGCATCTATGCCATTCGAACGCTCTTTTTTAAGCTGCGTGCTACCCACCTCAAATTGGCCAGTGGCAATATGCGCTCCGTTGGCATACAACTCAAAATAACTTGGCGCACGTTCGTTATGTGACAGGTTGAACGTGGCGTTCCAACTGTCATTAATGGCATACAGCCCTCCCACGGCAAAGCTGCTAGGATTAAAACTTTTATTTTGCCCTGCGCCAAAATTAGCACTATCCGCTGAATTAACGGTTGTTTCACCCGTACGGCCACCAAATGTCAGCTTGTGCTGATTAATCGCATACTCTTCATACACATACACAGACTGGTCTTGCGTGGTCACGCTAGGTACAAATGCCTCTTCGCCCAGTGCCTGGAAACGCGTATTCTGGAACTGGTAACCCAACACGCCATTAATCCCGGCAAAAGAAGCATGCGTCGCTTCCAGGCTACCCTGGACACCGCGGTTCTTAAACGTAGTGCCGACCACGCCATCTTCAAGTTCAACGTGCTGATAGTCTGTATGCGCCATACGCAGCTTGAGCTTTTGTAAGAACCCTTTTAAATCACGCACCTCACCCGCTAACTCCAGGCGTTTGTTTTGCATGTCAATGCGCACATTGTCTTCTGCCACCGTGCCATAGTTATTATTGGAGTCTGCATAAGACACACCGAGGTAACCGGTATCAAAGGTCCAGGCCGCCCCCAATGCACCGCCATTAGCGAGCGCATCGCTATTATTCAGTTTGCCATTGCCTTTGCTATCCCGCGCCGTGCCGTCTGCGCGACTTTTACGTTTTGAAACCGCATACCCCGGAATCTCCAGGTCACTGGTTTCGCGGCTGTAAACATCTGCATGCAGCGCAAATACGCCGTTACCGACATCCATCACTGCCGCCCCGTTACGGGTATTATCCGGCCCGCCAAACCGCGCTTCCGCACGACCGGTATAGCCATCGAGTGACTCTTTGGGAATACGGTGGTCAATGGCATTCACCACACCACCCATGGCGCTACCGCCGTAAAGCAAAGCCGCAGGTCCGCGTACCACATCAATTTGTTCAATAATCAGCGGATCAATACCAACAGCATGGTCAAAACTCAGGGAAGACGCATCCAGCACGCCCACACCGTTTTGCATGATACGTACACGCTCACCATCCATGCCGCGGATAATCGGGCGTGAAGCATTGGGGCCAAACTGTGTCGAAGTAACGCCTGGAATGCCATTAAGCGTTTCACCCAATGTACCCTGTCGGCGCAAACTTAATTCGCGACCACCAATCACTGACACCGGGACGACCATATCATCCGAGGCGACACCTAAAGGATTACCCGTGACCGGGACTTGATCAAGATTGATGTTTGAAGTGTTATCTGCAGCGAAGACAGGGGTGGTTAATGCGGCCATCATCGCTAGCCATAGCGGTTTTTGACGCCAGGAATGTGGCGCCATGCTGTTGATCATATTCATTGTTATTTCCAGACACGATAGAGACAGTGCGCGTTGCACTGTACTCAGAATAAATAAGCGCCAGAGATGGCTAATGCCAATCCAGGAGCGCGATTAATATCAGGCGGAAATAATGAAAGGTGGCGCGCGCGCAGAATAAACAGCGACGCAACTGGTCACCACCGCGAACACCGCGGCGATTGGAGGCGTAAACCCGTTGAGCGGAGGCAAACTCCACTGCGGCGTTTGTGTCAGCGCAGCTGCGGCATGCGCCAGGCTGATACACAAGGTACAAGGTTCATTGCCTTGTTTTTTGTCAGGCTGAGACTGTTGCGTCAGCTCTTTGATATGGCTGATTTCGTGCGTAGCAATGCCAGTTTGCGCAATGGCAAACAGCACCGACAACAGGAAATAGACATAAAAACGCTTTAACATATTGAATATATTAACATATATTTATGACAATTGAGTGAACGGTCACGCCTAATGCAGCCATGCCGCGAGGATAGACTCCACGGCATTGGCGTTTTGCGCGGGCACATAGCCGCCTTCCAGCATCCATAGCATACGCCCTTGCGCGTAGGTATCCGCCAGCTGTTTAATACGGGTAGCGATTCTGCCATAGCCTTCATCAGAATATTGCAACGCGCCCAAACGATCACCCGCATGGGCATCCAGTCCGGCCGACACCAGGATGAGTTGCGGACGGAACTGCTGCATGGCAGGCGCCAACTGCTGGTCTAATGCATGCAACAGGATGTGTTCGTTACTTCCCGGTGGCACGTCCACATTCATCGTATAACCAACCCCGGCCCCAATACCTTGCTCTGAGGGACGGCCACTGCCTGGATACAGGGGATGCTGATGGGCGCTGAAATAAAAAACGCTGTTATCTGCCTCAAAAATCGCCTGGGTGCCATTGCCATGATGCACGTCGATATCGACAATTAAAATGCGTTGAATGCCATAACGTTGTTGCGCATAACGCGCGGCGACGGCGATATGATTGGTCAGGCAAAATCCCATGCCGCGCTCGCGGGTGGCATGATGCCCGGGCGGCCGTACCAGGGCAAATGCCGCCGCTGACTGCTGTGTCATCAGCGCATCGATACCGGCTATCCCGGCACCGGAAGCCAATGCTGCCACGGCTACCGAATGCTGTGAGATCACAGTGTCACCGGTGCTAAGCAATTGATGTGCTCCGGCATGCACGCGAGCCTGTTCGGCATCCAGTAAATCCAGATAATCGGCACTATGTACACGCAATAAATCTGCGCGTGTGGCCGCCGCAAACGCAGGCCAGCGTAAAAACGGCCGCAATGACGCACTATGTTGCAATCGTTCCACAATCGCACTGACGCGGCGCGCTTGCTCCGGGTGATCAGGCTCAGGATCATGGGCTTCAAAACGTGTGTCGTACAGTATGCTAATGGTCGTCTTGGCCGGGACGGCGGATACGTCACCTTGCGCGACGGCTGCAGGCAAACAAGGCAGCAAGAGACTCAACACAAGCGGAGTAAGGCATCGCTTCATGGATACTGGCCCAATAGACTAAGCCTATGATTGTAGAAACTTGCCGCGGTAGTAGCAAGTCAGCCGGTCAGCTTATAGATTGACGACGCGCTTCGGCGCGACGCGACCATCACGCTGCTGAAAACCGACCCCAAGAAACAGGCCAGCTTCACTGTAAATGCGCAGCTCACCTGCCGGAATACTGCCTGACACCCACACCGGATTGCCCTGTTTAAAATAATAAGCCGCATCTTCTTGCAGCAGGATTTTGGGTAAAGCCGTGATCGCCGTATCTACCGGCAGCAGCAAGGCATCACGCTGTTCAGCGGTCATCTGCTCCAGTGCTTCAATCGTCACTGTATGCGCAATTTGATAAGTGGCGGTCGCCGTGCGGCGTAAAGCCGTTAAATGCGCCCCTGCCTGCAAGACTTTACCAATATCCTCACCCAGGGTGCGAATATAAGTGCCCTTGCTGCAGCACACTTCAATCTCTGCACTGTTATCAGCACAACCCAGCACGCGTAGCGCATGAATAGTCACTTGGCGTGGCGCACGCTCCAGCTCGACACCATCGCGCGCGTATTCATATAAAGGCTTACCGTTCACTTTAAGTGCCGAATACATGGGCGGCACCTGGGTAATTTCACCCATAAATTGCGGCAACACACGTTCAACATCTTCGCGCGTGATATGACAGTCCACCTGGCTGATCACATCGCCTTCTTTATCGCCAGTCGTTGTGGTGACGCCAAACTTGACTGTGGCAACATAGGTTTTATTTTCATCGGTTAAATGCTGTGCAAACTTGGTTGCCTCGCCCAGGCAAATCGGCAACACACCTGTCGCCAGAGGATCCAGCGTGCCGGTATGCCCGGCTTTTTGCGCCTGATATAACCATTTGACCTTTTGCAAGGCCTGGTTGGAGGAAAAGCCATACGGCTTGTCGAGCAATAACACGCCACTTATGGCGCGTTTAATGCGTTTGATTTGCATAGCTGAAGAGGATAAAAATTAGTCTTGCGGAGGCGTATCGGACAAAGCTTGATTGATCAGCTTGTCCATATGCATGCCGCGGTCTATGGATTCGTCATAGACAAAATGCAATTGCGGCACAGTACGTATCATCATGCGCTTCCCCAATTGCGAACGCAGGAAACCAGCCGCTTTTTCCAGGCCTGCCTGCAAGCCTTTGCTATTTTTTTGCGCCGTATAAAAAACCTTGGCGTGTGCCATGTCACCAGTCACCTCGACGCCAGTCAAGGTGACCATCTGCACGCGCGGATCTTTGACCTCGAACATGAGCAAATCCGCCAGTTCACGGCGCATTTGCTCAGATATCCTGTCATTGCGGGAAAACGCCTTGGCCATTACAGCGTTCTAGCCACTTCAACGACTTCGTAGACTTCCAGGATATCGCCCACTTCGATCTCGTTGTAGTTCTTGAGAGAGAGGCCGCACTCGAAGTTGTTTTTGACTTCTTTAACGTCATCTTTAAAGCGTTTCAGCGAATCCAGCTCACCCGTGTGAATAATCACATTGTTGCGCAACACGCGTACTTTGGAGTTACGTTTAACCATACCATCCTGTACGTAACAACCAGCCACAGCACCCACTTTAGAAATACGGTAAACCTCGCGGATTTCTACCGTACCAATCATTTGCTCTTTCTGCTCAGGCGCCAACATGCCACCCAGGGCCGCCTTGATTTCATCGACCGCTTCGTAAATGATGTTGTAGTAGCGCAGGTCTACATCCAGGTTCTCGACCAACTTACGGGCACCGGCATCAGCACGCACGTTAAAGCCAATCAACACCGCTTTGGACGCCGCAGCCAGGTTCACATCAGACTCGCTGATCGCACCCACCGCAGTGTGAATAATATTGACGCGCACTTCGCTGGTAGACAGTTTCTGCAAGCTGGTGGTCAAGGCTTCGAAAGAACCCTGAACATCTGACTTGATAATCAGGTTCAGTGTTTGTACTGCGCCTTCACCCATATTTTCAAAAATATTTTCCAGCTTGGCTGCATGCTGTTTAGCCAGTTTCACATCACGGAACTTGCCTTGACGGAACAATGCAATTTCACGTGCCTTACGTTCGTCATTCAACACAATGGTCTCTTCACCAGCACTCGGTACATCAGACAAACCAAGCACTTCTACCGGAATAGAAGGACCTGCTTCTTTAATATCATTGCCGTTCTCATCCAACATGGCACGTACGCGACCATAAGCGGTACCCGCCAGCAACATATCGCCGCGGCGTAATATGCCGGACTGTACCAATACGGTAGTCACAGGGCCACGGCCTTTATCCAGGCGACCTTCAATCACCAGGCCGGTGGCCGGGGTGTTTTGTGGCGCCATCAGTTCAAGCACTTCAGCCTGTAACAACACAGCTTCTAATAACTCATCAATCCCTTTGCCGGTTTTGGCGGACACTTCACGGAACATGGCTTCACCACCATATTCTTCCGGCACCACTTCATGCGTAATCAGTTCACTTTTGACGCGCTCTGGCTGCGCTTCCGGTTTATCGACCTTGTTGATCGCGACCACGATAGGCACGTTACCTGCCTTGGCATGGTGAATCGCTTCAATGGTTTGCGGCATCACGCCATCATCGGCAGACACCACCAGAATCACAATATCCGTCGCTTTGGCACCGCGTGCACGCATGGCGGTAAACGCCTCGTGACCAGGGGTATCGAGGAAAGTGACCATGCCGCGCGGGGTTTCCACGTGATAAGCGCCGATATGCTGTGTAATGCCACCGGCTTCGCCAGATGCAACACGGCTGCGACGAATATAGTCCAGCAACGAGGTTTTACCATGGTCAACGTGACCCATGACGGTAACGACAGGTGGACGCGCTTGCATCACGGCTTCAACCGTTTCGGTTTCTTCCAGGAAGCTTTCCGGATCGTTAGCGGCGGCAGCTTGTGCCTTATGGCCCATTTCTTCAACCAGAATGATCGCGGTGTCTTGATCCAAGACCTGGTTGATGGTCACCATCATGCCCATTTTCATCAAGGCCTTAATCACTTCGGCAGCTTTCACTGACATCTTATGTGCTAAATCAGCCACTGAAATCGTTTCAGGCACCATGACTTCTTTGATCAAGGGCTCAGTTGGCGCATTGAATGCGTGCTGATCATCTTTGCTTGATTTGTGGTGCTTGCCTTTAGGGGTACGCCAACCTTGGGCGCCACCAGCAGGGGCATCACCACGGGTTTTAATGCCACGTTTTTTGTTTTCGTTGTCAGTCCAATCGCGGTTATCGGTCTTGGCTTTCTTGTCTTTGCTTTCAGGCTTGTCAGCGACTTTATTGGCTGGCTTGTGCAACGTACCTTCGGACAATTTGGTCGCGGCCGGTTTGTTTTTAGCCGCTTCTGCTTCAGCCTGACGTTTGGCCTCTTCTTCAGCACGACGCAGGGTCAATGCCTGCTTACGCTTCACATCCTCAGCTTGCAGGGCAGCCAATTTGGCAGCGCGCACAGCTTCATTCTCGCGCAAGGCAATTTCTTGTGCAGAAAGCACAGCCGCTTTTTTCACGACCACTGGGGCTTCAGCCACAGGCGCAGCCTCAGCAACAGGCGCTTCAACTGGCTCAGGTTCCGGCTCTGGTAAGACTTCAGGCACTTCTTCCACCACAGGCGCTTCGACAACCACCTCTTCAATTTCTGGTGGCAACTCGTCCAACACCTCAGGCAAAACACTTTCAGCTTCATCGTACGCAGCATCTGCCGGCTGGTCATAGCCAAGCTCCGGGCGCTCCAGCACGCGTTTTTTGCGTACTTCTACCTGAATGGTGCGTGCTTTACCTGAACTATCGAGTTTTTTGATCTCGGTGTTTTGTTTGCGGGTTAGAGTGATTTTATTTTTGGGGGCATTCGCCGCACCATGCTCTTTACGCAAGTAATCCAGCAAGGCAGCCTTGTCACCTTCTTCCAAAAAATCATCCACAGACGTTTTATTAACGCCTGCGCTTTTCAGTTGCTCGATGAGCAGAGTCGTTGGAAGACCCAGCTCTGCGGCAAATTGTGCGACGGTTGAAAGTGCCATGTACTGCTCCAGTTCAATTACTTTATTTTTTAATTAAGATGTATGCATGATGTCTTAACCGCATAGGTTACTTAAACCAAGGTGCACGTGCGGTCATAATCAATGACTTGGCACGCTCTTCATCTATTCCTGTCAACTCGACCAACTCATCGACGGCTAGCTCAGCCAGATCTTCACTGGTGTGGATTTCGCTCGCAGCCAGTTTGTGGGCTGTATCTGCATCCATGCCGTCCAGTGTCATCAAGTCGTTGGTGTCTTCTTCGACCTTCTCTTCTTTGGCAATGGCCTCTGTCAGCAAAGCCGCACGCGCACGCGAGCGCAGCTCATTGATGGTATCTTCATCAAATGCTTCGATTTCAGACATTTCAGCCAATGGCACATAAGCGATTTCTTCCAGCGTGCTAAAGCCCTCTTGCACCAGAATATCAGCCACTTCTTCATCCACGTCCAGCTTTTCAATAAACAGCTGGCTGATCTTAGCGTACTCATCCTGGCTCTTCTGCGCAGCTGCTTCTTCAGTCAGAATGTTCAAATTCCAACCGGTTAACTCTGAAGCCAGGCGTACGTTTTGACCGTTACGGCCAATGGCGACGGCCAACTGCTCTTCATTCACAACCACATCCATGCTGTGCGCATCTTCATCAACCACGATGGAGGTCACTTCAGCCGGGGCCAGTGCATTGATCACAAACTGCGCCGGATCCATGCTCCATAACACGATATCTACACGTTCGCCACCGAGTTCAGATGTGACGGCCTGTACGCGTGAACCACGCATACCAACGCAAGTACCCACTGGATCCAGGCGTTGATCATTGGTTTTCACTGCAATTTTAGAGCGCAAGCCTGGGTCACGTGCCGCAGAGCGAATCTCCAATAAACCTTCTTCAATTTCCGGCACTTCCAGCTCAAACAAGCGCTTGAGGAAGTCTGGCGCCACGCGTGACAGTATCAGTTGCGGGCCACGGCCACCGCGATCAACGCGAGACAGATATGCACGCACACGGTCACCGACACGCAGGTTTTCTTTCTGGATCATGGCTTCGCGAGGCAACAGGCACTCAATACGACCGACTTCAATGATCGCATTGCCTTTTTCCATACGCTTGATCACGCCAGTCACCAGGCTCTCACCGCGGGCCAGGAAATCCTGAATCATTTGCTCGCGCTCGGCTTCGCGCACTTTCTGCAGAATCACTTGCTTGGCAGCTTGTGCCCCGATACGGCCAAAGGAGATCGACTCTAATGGCTCTTCGTAGTAATCACCAATCTGTCTGCTGGCTGCACGCTCATCCTCTTCATCGAATTGGTAAGCAGAGCTTTCCAACAGGTCGTATTCCACATATTGCCAACGTCTAAAGGTTGCGTACTCACCGGTTTCGCGGTCAATTTCCACGCGGATATCAGCACCTTCTTCATGGTTCTTTTTCGTTGCCGAAGCCAATGCCAGTTCCAAGGCAGTAAAAATCACCTCTTTATCCACATTTTTTTCATGTGCAAGGGCATCAACCAACAACAATAATTCACGACTCATCGTAATCTCCAACTCACCGTACGGATTAGCTATAACAAATTAATCAAAGACGGGGCTCAAACGAGCCTTATCAATATTATCCAGCGACAATCTATAGATCCAGCCATCGCACTCAACTACTACCTTACCTTCTTCGACCCCTTGCAACAGCCCCAAAAATGTTTTTCTTGGCAGGCTGGTTTTTGTCGCTTTAGGGCCATCGTCCTGAATACCAATGCGCAATTTGATTTGCGCACGCTCACCGGCAAAGCGCACAAAATCCGCCTCTTTGCTCAACACACGATCCAAACCGGCAGAGGACACTTCAAGACGGTCATAATCAATATCCAGCTCGACAGTCAATACATTACCGAGCTGATTGCTGACCAACACGCAATCATCAATCGTCACGCTGTCTTTATTGTCTTTCGGCGTGAGTTTGTCGATAAACACGCGCAGCAACTTGCCACGATTGGCTGTTTCAAAATCAACCAACTCATACCCCAACTGGGTAACCGTCTTTTCAACCACCGAATGCAGGTTTTGCATACGCGCCCTTAATTCAAAACGTTACGTCCGAAAACAAAAAATGGGCGTAACGCCCATCTATCATTTCGATTATACCAAATTTCCTTTTAAATTCAAAGCTGGACATGCGATGCCCAGCAGTCAACGTAACGCAGCAAATCACCAGGAATTCACCCTCATTTTTTAATAGCCCACTTGGGTCAATGACAGCGGCCCGCGAGTCTTTTACTATGCTTAAAACGAGGGAGAAGACTCTAATTAACAACCGCCCAAGCGGTGCAAACAATAAGCAGTACAGATTTCATGGCAGTCTATTTTGAGCATATCTAAATAGACTTTAACCCGGTGCTTGCACCGGGTTTTTTTCTGCCCGCAAAATGCAAAGTATTGATTTCCAGAATGAGCAGGTTTTTACAAGCAGAGCATCTCTGTTTTGTATCTACTAATGCGACCATGCAAAGCATCGCCTTCAGATATTTTGAGGCAATAAAAAAGGCCCCAACACGCGAGTGCTGAGGCCTTTAAGCAAAAGCCCTCGACCAAATTGGCCGAGGGCTTGTATAGGGAGCTTGGGGATGACCTACTTTCGCATACGAAGAGTACACTATCATTGGCGCAAGTTCGTTTCACGGCCCTGTTCGAGATGGGAAGGGGTGGTTCCAAACCGCTATTGTCCCCAAACATAACTGGT